>OKIY01000004.1_pt1 | contig 180172 bp, 188 predicted proteins | sample 1614391 | NCBI WGS metagenome assembly OKIY01 (sample SAMN04436935, study PRJEB24849) | human gut metagenome | biome: human gut; feature: NICU; material: stool | host: Homo sapiens | place: USA: Saint Louis, MO | collected 2009-11-13
ATCCCGCAGCCCAGTACTTCCAGCCATTTACCGTTTTTCCCCATGACGTCCACTTCTGCAGAAGGTTCGGTAAACGGGAAGTAGGAAGGACGGAAGCGGATCTGCAAATCTTCCTCAAAGAAGTTACGCAGGAAGTCGTGCAGCGTGCCTTTCAGGTTGGTAAAGCTGATGTTGGTATCAACAATCAGACCTTCCATCTGATGGAACATCGGCGTGTGAGTCTGGTCGTAGTCGTTACGATAAACGCGGCCAGGCGCGATGATACGAATCGGTGGCTGCTGGGCTTTCATGGTGCGGATCTGTACGCCAGAGGTCTGGGTACGCAGCAGGCGGGTAGCGTCAAACCAGAAAGTGTCGTGGTCAGCGCGCGCCGGGTGGTGACCAGGAATGTTCAGAGCATCGAAGTTATGATAATCGTCTTCGATTTCCGGCCCGGTTGCCACGGTAAAGCCAAGCTCACCGAAGAAACTTTCGATACGGTCGATGGTACGGGTCACCGGATGCAGCCCGCCGTTTTCAATGCGACGACCCGGCAGGGAGACATCAATCGTTTCCGCCGCCAGACGCGCATTCAGTGCAGCGCTTTCCAGTTCCGCTTTACGCGCATTCAGCGCCTGCTGAACCTGCTCTTTCGCTTCGTTGATAACCGCACCAGCTGCCGGACGCTCTTCTGGCGGCAGCTCACGCAGGGTCGTCATCTGAAGGGTTAAGTGCCCTTTTTTACCCAAATATTCGACGCGCACATTATCTAACGCGGCAACATCTGACGCCTGGCTAATGGCCGCCTTCGCACTGGCAACCAGTTCTGCGAGATGTGACATGTTTTTCCTCATTGTGTCAGTGGTGACACTGGTTCGTTGGACTTAGAGCCCATCCCATCAGGCTATTTTACTTGCCATTTTGGTCCCGGGCAGTGCTCGAAATCCTCACGTACTTAAGTACGCTCCGGTTTCTCCGCGCTGGCCGTGTCCAGACTGGCTGCGACAATTACGCCTGATGAGACAGGCTTTTTATTTTTCAAAACGCGCATACAAAAAAAGCCTCCACTGGGAGGCTTTCAGGCGCTGTTTTCCGTTTCTCTTCTCACGCGCTAGCCTCCTGGAGTCAGGTGCTAAAGTAAAAAAAGAAGCGGAAAATAGCAGCATTCATTGCTTGCGTTACCTTTTGGTACTCTTCAAAAGACCTTTATTGAAAAGGCTACGGCGATAAAAGTCAATGTTTTGATGGCGTTGAAACGAAAAGAGGGAGACTAGCTCCCTCTTTCAACTGGCTTATGCCAGAGCTGCTTTCGCTTTTTCAACCAGAGCGGTGAACGCTACTTTGTCGAATACTGCGATATCAGCCAGGATCTTACGGTCGATTTCAACAGAGGCTTTTTTCAGGCCATTGATGAATTTGCTGTAAGAAATACCGTTCTGACGTGCTGCTGCGTTGATACGCGCAATCCACAGTTGACGGAACTGACGCTTACGTTGACGACGGTCGCGGTAAGCATACTGACCAGCTTTGATAACAGCCTGGAAGGCAACGCGGTATACGCGAGAACGCGCACCGTAGTAGCCTTTAGCTTGTTTCAAAATTTTCTTGTGACGTGCGCGTGCAATAACACCACGTTTTACGCGAGCCATATGTGCTCTCCTGTATCTATATTCTAATTAAAAAGTTAAAAACGTTAACGGCTTATGCGTACGGCAGGCACGCGATTACCAGGCCCAGATCGCCTTTGGAAACCATGGCTTTCGGACGCAGGTGACGTTTACGTTTGGTCGCTTTTTTGGTCAGAATGTGACGCAGGTTAGCGTGCTTGTGCTTAAAACCACCTTTACCGGTTTTTTTGAAGCGCTTAGCAGCACCGCGTACGGTCTTAATTTTTGGCATTTTAATAACTTCCACTTCGCATTGTTAATAAACGAAACAAAGGCGAACAATGCCTGTGAAGCCCAAAGGCTCCACAGACAGTGCTACTTGAAGGCCTTACTGTTTCTTCTTAGGAGCGAGCACCATGATCATCTGGCGGCCTTCGATCTTCGTTGGGAAGGATTCGACCACTGCCAGTTCTTGCAAATCGTCTTTCACGCGATTAAGCACTTCCATACCGATTTGCTGGTGCGCCATCTCACGACCGCGGAAACGCAGCGTGATTTTGGCTTTATCACCCTCTTCGAGAAAGCGAATCAGGCTGCGGAGTTTTACCTGATAGTCGCCTTCATCTGTACCAGGACGGAATTTAATTTCCTTAACCTGGATAACTTTTTGCTTTTTCTTCTGTTCCTTAGAAGACTTGCTCTTTTCATAGAGGAATTTGCCGTAATCCATTATACGACAAACCGGCGGCTCGGCGTTAGGGCTGATCTCGACTAAGTCTACTCCGGCTTCTTCTGCTTTCTCCAGAGCTTCTCTCAGACTCACAATACCAAGCTGCTCGCCTTCCAGACCTGTTAAGCGAACTTCCTGGGCGCGAATTTCGCCATTGATACGGTTAGGGCGCGCCGTTTGAACTCGTTTTCCGCCTTTAATACCTTATTCCTCCAATTGTTTAAGACTGCGGCTGCGAATCTCTTGTTGCAGCTTCTCGATCACTTCATTTACGTCCATGCTTCCCAGGTCTTTACCACGGCGGGTGCGAACGGCAACTTTGCCTGATTCCACCTCTTTATCACCACAGACCAGCATATATGGGACGCGACGCAAAGTGTGCTCGCGGATTTTAAAGCCAATCTTCTCATTTCTCAAGTCTGCTTTAACACGAATGCCCGCATTTGATAGTTTTTGCGTCAGTTCGTTAACGTATTCAGACTGAGAATCGGTAATATTCATGATAACAACCTGAACTGGCGCAAGCCAGGTCGGGAAGAAACCAGCAAATTCTTCGGTCAGGATACCGATGAAACGTTCCATCGACCCCAGAATTGCGCGGTGAATCATTACCGGTACTTTACGTTCATTGTCTTCGCCTACATAAGAAGCGCTCAGACGAGAAGGCAAAGAGAAGTCCAGCTGTACTGTACCGCACTGCCATGCACGATCGAGGCAGTCATACAGGGTAAATTCAATTTTCGGACCGTAGAAAGCGCCTTCACCCAGTTGATATTCAAACGGGATGTTGTTTTCTTCCAGCGCAACCGCCAGGTCCGCCTCAGCACGATCCCACATTTCGTCGCTGCCAATACGTTTTTCAGGACGAGTGGAGAGTTTGACGACGATCTTCTCGAAGCCAAAAGTGCTGTACATATCATAGACTAAACGGATACATCCGTTAACTTCATCGCGAATTTGTTCTTCAGTACAGAAGATATGCGCGTCATCCTGGGTAAAACCACGCACGCGCATCAGGCCATGCAGCGAACCTGACGGCTCGTTACGGTGGCAGCTACCAAACTCGGCCATACGCAGCGGCAGATCGCGATAAGACTTCAGCCCCTGGTTGAAAATTTGTACGTGCCCCGGGCAGTTCATCGGCTTAATGCAGTATTCACGGTTCTCAGAAGACGTGGTGAACATTGCATCTTTGTAGTTGTCCCAGTGACCGGTTTTTTCCCACAGGACACGGTCCATCATGAACGGACCTTTAACTTCCTGATACTGGTACTCTTTCAGTTTAGAACGAACAAACACTTCCAGTTCACGGAAGATGGTCCAGCCGTCGTTGTGCCAGAATACCATACCCGGCGCTTCTTCCTGCATATGGTACAGGTCGAGCTGTTTACCGATTTTACGGTGGTCGCGTTTCGCGGCTTCTTCCAGGCGTTGCAGGTAAGCGTTAAGCGCTTTTTTGTCTGCCCACGCCGTACCGTAAATACGTTGCAACATTTTGTTATTGCTGTCGCCACGCCAGTAAGCCCCTGCCGTTTTCATTAGTTTGAAATGATGGCAGAAACGCATGTTCGGTACGTGCGGACCGCGGCACATATCGACATATTCTTCATGGAAGTACAGACCTGGCTTGTCATCATGGGCGATGTTTTCGTCAAGAATGGAGACTTTGTAGCTCTCCCCACGGTTGGCGAAAGTTTCACGCGCTTCATGCCAGCTGACTTTCTTCTTAATGACGTCGTAGTTTTTCTCAGCAAGCTCATGCATCCGCTTCTCGAGTGCTTCGACATCTTCCTGGGTTAACGTGCGGTCAAGATCAACGTCGTAATAAAAACCGTTGTCAATAACCGGGCCGATTGCCATTTTGGTATGCGGCCAAAGTTGTTTAATCGCGTGCCCTAACAGGTGCGCACAGGAGTGACGAATGATCTCCAGACCTTCTTCGTCTTTGGCAGTAATGATCGACAGTTGTGCGTCGTTTTCAATCAGATCGCAAGCATCAACCAGTTCGCCATTAACGCGCCCTGCGATACAGGCTTTCGCCAGACCTGGACCAATGTCCAGCGCAACATCCATGGGGCTTACAGCGTGGTCGTAATGGCGTTGGCTGCCATCAGGAAGAGTTATAACAGGCATTTTATATCCTTATTTGCAGTGGTGACCCACACGAAAGATCACATACAAAGAAAAATTTGTTTATTAACAGTTCATTGCGAAACCATCTAGCCAACAAATGCTAAATTGGTCCGCAATCAGGTACACAAATGAAAGACATTAACCTCTCACCTTCCACCCGGTTGAACGATGTTAACACTAAAAAAAGGGAGATTGTACCTTTCCGTTTCACATTGATTCGATTCGCAATTCGTTTGTAGTGAGTACACCAGCAAAACGCTTAAAGAACCACTGATAACATCACAGAGTGTCTGAAAGGTTTACTACGAGCGGATTTACAGCAGCATAAACTGAATCCAGCAAAGTTCGTTGCGTGATTTGGCGGTAGTATTTAAACGATCATGAGATTAATGACGAAGTAGTCATATCGCAATGATAAAAGTGACACAATTCTTATAGCAATTTTTCGTGCGCATTTCGTTCTGGCGATAATAATCAATCATCATCCTCAAAATCTCCAGACATATATAAGGCGAATAGATTATGAGTAAAAACGATATCATTATCAGAACTCATTATGAGTCTCCTCTTAGAATGCACATCGATAGCGACATACTAACGCCTTCATCAGAGCCTATTAATCAATTTGCGCGCCAGCTCATCACCCTACTTGATACCTCTTATTTAAGTTCGATGCTGTCATACTGTGTTACTCAGGAATTTACCGCAAGCTGTCGAAAAAATATCACACAATTGTTATACCACTGCCCTTTTTATCATTAACTTTGCCACTTCACCCATCCATGCAGAAAATACACTCATTACATTACACTATAAAAAAGAAATCATTTCCTTATTCCTGGAAACCACGCCGATTAAAGCTAACCATTTGCGAAGCATACTGGATTATATTGAACAGGAACAGTTAACTGCCGAAAAACGTAACCATTGCATGAAACTGTCCAAAAAAATTCATAGAGAAAAAACCATACAGCCAACAGTAAATCTCAATGATAGTGCATTTTTTTGCAATCTCCTTCTGACACTATTTTTTGTCGCCATCTGTCATTAAAATACGCCCTTGATTCATTGAGAAATGGAAAAGGCAAAGTCAACCTGATTAAACATTACTCCTCTGTTGAATCCATACAGCAGCATGTTTCCTTAGTCCGGGACGCGGAATTCAGAGCATTACTTCGCCATCCTCTTGCAAGGAGTCGCGTTATCGCGAGTCAGGATTTTGGCTTTGCTTTAGATATTTTCTTCTGTCGAATGATGGCAAACAATGTCAGTCATATGTCCGCGATTTTATATATAGACAATCATACTTTGTCAGTAAGTAAAGATGTCGTGTTATCTTATATATCAACGTTGGGTACTTTTGAAAAAATATTCTTTTAGCCAACGTCAGTTATTTACACTGTTGGCCGCTAAAAATCATGACAACATGTCAGCTGTTCATATAGCCATTCATCATAATCATCATAAAACTGTAGAAACATATTATGCTGCTATAAATGTAATCAGCCAAAGCCTGAGTTTTAGTGCTGATGAACTAAAGACGTATTTATAACCCGCTATTTATGATATTTGTATATCGATACATAATTTTTTTCATAAAATGCAGAAACAGTGACCAGGTGTACAACGCCACCCGACGACTGTAATAACAAAAAATCCCTTGATGCCTGTCCCTTTTGTTACACTCCGTTATCACGCACAAGAGATATGCAGGACACTGGTATGCCGACTAAACGCTTTGATAAAAAACACTGGAAGATGGTGGTGGTGCTACTGGCAATCTGTGGCGCTATGTTGTTGGTACGTTGGGCAGCAATGATTTGGGGCTGAGCAGTGACAAACGAAAACAGCCAGACCGCATAACACGGTCCGGCAGATAATTTTACATGCTGTAACCCAACGATAAGGTTGTCCGACGATCGGTATGTTCCGGTGCAGACTCTGGAGGTTCAGAGTTCCATGTAACGTTGTAAGCCACCTTCAGTCCAAAATGTTCATTAATAGCAACATTTAATGCGCTTTCGGAGTTCAGCGTTGTGTCTTCCGCGCCAAAGACCGAAACACCCTGCGTAAATTTAGCGTTGTCAGTCAACTGCCATGCATAAGCCCCGGAGGCATAGCCCAGCGGCTGGGTTTCACTGGCATTGTCGGTATATTTGTCGTAACGCACACCAGGGCCGAATTCAAAGCGGAAACTGTGTACCGGGCCATTCAAAAACTGGCGACCATAACCCGCGGTCAACACATCGCGCTCTCGATAGCCGTTATAACGGTCTGTCAGCCAGCTTGCCTGACCAAATAAATAGTCATAATCAGTTAAATTAAAACGGCTACGCCCGCCCGCCGCATATTTTTCTGAAGAACGCTCATCATTAGAAGAAGTATTACTGGCGTTCCCCCACAGCGACCAGGCAGTGGTTTGTCCATACCAGGTCATAGTGGTGTCAGCCGTAAGTGAGGAGCTTTTCGTATTGCCTGATTGTGCAAGATATCCTGCGTTCAGATTACCTTCGAAAGGTTTTTTAGCGCTGGCAGGATCGTCCATGACAGTAAAAACGGAATCATCGGCAGCTGCATTCAGTGACGCAAACATGCCCCCCGCCAACATAACGATGGCAGGAACTGTCTTCAAAAGCTTCATTTATCAAGAGTCCGTACAACAAAAAAAGAGACCATCGCGGTCCCGGAAACTTTCTTAAGGATCAAAGATTAGCGTCCCTGGAAAGGTAACGAATTATAAAAAGGCGCGAATAACTTAGCAATGTATTCTTATTTCATTTTTTGAATAAGCATGTGGCGAAAACAGATTTTTATTTATATATATTTATCTGCAAAATTTTAAATAAAGCTCCAATAAATCATATTGTTAATTTCTTCACTTTCCGCTGATTCGGTGCCAGACTGAAATCAGCCTATAGGAGGAAATGATGGTACGTATCTATACGTTGACACTTGCGCCCTCTCTTGATAGCGCAACAATTACCCCGCAAATTTATCCCGAAGGAAAACTGCGCTGTACCGCACCGGTGTTCGAACCCGGTGGCGGCGGCATCAACGTCGCCCGCGCCATTGCCCATCTTGGAGGCACTGCCACAGCGATCTTCCCGGCGGGTGGCGCGACCGGCGAACATCTGGTTTCACTGTTGGCGCATGAAAATGTCCCCGTCGCTACTGTAGAAGCCAAAGACTGGACCCGGCAGAATTTACACGTACATGTGGAAGCAAGCGGTGAGCAGTATCGTTTTGTTATGCCAGGCGCGGCATTAAATGAAGATGAGTTTCGCCAGCTCGAAGAGCAAGTTCTGGAAATTGAATCCGGGGCCATCCTGGTCATAAGCGGAAGCCTGCCGCCAGGTGTGAAGCTGGAAAAATTAACCCAACTGATTTCCGCTGCGCAAAAACAAGGGATCCGCTGCATCGTCGACAGTTCTGGCGAAGCGTTAAGTGCAGCACTGGCGATTGGTAACATCGAGTTGGTTAAGCCTAACCAAAAAGAACTCAGTGCGCTGGTAAATCGCGAACTCACCCAGCCAGACGATGTCCGCAAAGCCGCGCAGGAAATCGTTAATAGCGGCAAGGCCAAACGGGTTGTCGTTTCCCTGGGTCCACAAGGGGCGCTGGGCGTTGATAGTGAAAACTGCATTCAGGTGGTGCCACCACCGGTGAAAAGCCAGAGTACCGTTGGCGCTGGTGACAGCATGGTCGGCGCGATGACACTTAAACTGGCAGAAAATGCCTCTCTTGAAGAGATGGTCCGTTTTGGCGTAGCTGCGGGGAGTGCAGCCACACTCAACCAGGGAACACGCCTGTGCTCCCATGACGATACGCAAAAAATTTACGCGTACCTTTCCCGCTAACAAAAACATTCCCCCAGCATTGGGGGAATCACCACCAACCTGTCGGCAACGCGTTTCTCCGACTATGCTCAAAAGTCATGTGATAACAAAGGGGTGAACTATGGCCAGTGGCGATCTTGTCCGTTATGTAATAACCGTCATGTTGCATGAGGATACATTGACTGAAATTAACGAGTTGAATAATTACCTGACTCGCGACGGTTTTTTGCTCACCATGACGGATGATGATGGCAATATCCATGAGCTGGGGACTAACACTTTTGGACTTATCAGTACCCAAAGTGAAGAAGAAATTAGAGAACTGGTTTCGGGGCTTACCCACAGTGCAACCGGCAAAGATCCTGAAATCACCATCACGACCTGGGAGGAATGGAATAGCAACAGAAAATAAATGGTTTTTGGGCAATAATCAGTCTGTGGTGTGCGTTAGCTCGTGTTTTTACACCGCATTCTTGCGCTAACCTTATGATCTGGCAGACAACATGGGAGAGACATCATGTGGCAGGCAATCAGTCGTCTTTTGAGCGAGCAGTTAGGTGAAGGCGAAATCGAACTGCGTAATGAACTGCCTGGCGGAGAAGTCCATGCCGCATGGCATTTGCGCTATGCAGGACGTGACTTTTTCGTCAAATGTGATGAAAGGGAACTGCTTCCCGGTTTTACCGCCGAAGCCGACCAACTGGAGTTACTGTCGCGTAGTAAAACCGTCACCGTGCCTAAGGTTTGGGCAGTTGGCGCTGACCGTGACTACAGTTTTCTGGTGATGGATTATCTCCCACCTCGCCCGCTGGATGCGCATAGTGCATTTATTCTTGGTCAGCAAATTGCGCGTTTACATCAATGGAGCGACCAACCACAATTTGGCCTCGATTTCGATAACGCGCTCTCCACAACTCCACAGCCCAACACCTGGCAACGTCGCTGGTCAACTTTTTTTGCTGAACAACGGATTGGCTGGCAGCTGGAACTGGCGGCAGAAAAAGGGATCGCTTTCGGCAATATCGATGCCATCGTCGAGCATATTCAGCAGCGTCTCGCCTCGCATCAACCGCAGCCTTCTCTGTTGCACGGCGATTTATGGTCCGGCAACTGTGCGCTGGGTCCGGATGGCCCGTACATTTTCGACCCGGCCTGTTACTGGGGTGACCGAGAGTGCGACCTGGCGATGTTACCGCTGCATACTGAACAGCCGCCACAAATCTATGACGGCTATCAGTCAGTATCCCCGCTACCTGCCGATTTCCTTGAACGTCAACCGGTTTACCAACTCTACACGCTGTTAAATCGTGCAAGGTTATTTGGCGGTCAGCATTTGGTTATTGCTCAGCAGTCACTGGATAGATTATTAGCAGCATGATATGGGTTGAGGATAATGGCCGCTCCGTGCGGCCTTTTGATTAAATAAACCCAAGCAGAGAAAAGAACACATAACCTGCAGCAATACAAATAAGCGGCAGGATATACAGCGAGAAAAACTGCAGGAAAATAGTATGGTGCGGAACAACAATACGTGACTCAATTTGTTCACGCGTTAGCCCCTCTTCCCCTTTGGCTTTTTCCAGAATGAGTTGATCTTCAACACCTTCCCGCAAGAAGCGCGCCTGGCGACTCATCCGGGCTCCGGAATCCTGCAACGCCAGTCCGACAAAAATCAGGATGAAAATCACCCAGAACATAACGTTCACGCCACCATTAAAATTTGGCGTCGGAGAGTTGTACCAGAACAGATTCAAAAAAGGCGTATTCGCCTGCATCATATCGATCATGACATGAGTAAAGTCGAGCATGACCGCATTAATGCCTTCCTGGTTTTCCTGCCGGGTATTCATAAATTTCAGCAAAGAAATCAATGTAGAGATCAATGCAGGTATAAAAATCACCCAACCCAAAATCCTTTTCAAAACAGCAATGCGTCCAGCTTGTTGATACGTCATGAGTTCTCCTTGATTAAGACGCGTCGTTTCACTTAGTTTACCTGTAGATATCTGTTTTCGCCCATTCTTTAAAGGCGATATGATAGGCGCTTAATCATAAGCACGGCTTAATACCTTACATATAATGCTCTAAAGGAGAGGTTGTAATGTCAACCCCGCGTCAGATTCTTGCTGCAATTTTTGATATGGATGGATTACTTATCGACTCAGAACCTTTATGGGATCGAGCCGAACTGGATGTGATGGCAAGCCTGGGGGTGGATATCTCCCGTCGTAACGAGCTGCCGGACACCTTAGGTTTACGCATCGATATGGTGGTCGATCTTTGGTACGCCCGGCAACCCTGGAATGGGCCAAGCCGTCAGGAAGTAGTAGAACAAGTTATTGCCCGTGCTATTTCACTGGTTGAAGAGACACGTCCATTATTGCCAGGTGTGCGTGAAGCCGTTGCGTTATGCAAAGAACAAGGTTTATTGGTGGGGCTGGCCTCCGCGTCACCGCTGCATATGCTGGAAAAAGTATTGACCATGTTTGATTTACGCGACAGTTTCGATGCCCTCGCCTCGGCTGAAAAATTGCCTTACAGCAAGCCGCATCCGCAAGTATATCTCGACTGCGCAGCAAAACTGGGGGTTGACCCTCTGACCTGCGTGGCACTGGAAGATTCGGTAAATGGCATGATCGCCTCTAAAGCAGCCCGCATGCGTTCCATCGTCGTTCCTGCGCCAGAAGCGCAAAATGATCCACGTTTTGTATTAGCAAACGTCAAACTCTCATCGCTGACAGAACTCACCGCAAAAGACCTTCTCGGTTAATGACCAGGGGGCAGTGATCACACTGCCCCTGGTTCTTTATCTGAATTTGCATTCAACTGACGGATTAATCGCCAATTTAAGAGAAAGAGTTACACCGTCACCACTTCCGTGCACTGTATAAAAACCCTATACTGTACGTATCGACAGTTTAGTGAGTTTTATCATGACGGCGGAAGGTCACCTTCTCTTTTCTATTGCTTGTGCGGTATTTGCCAAAAATGCCGAGCTGACGCCCGTGCTGGCACAGGGTGACTGGTGGCATATTGTCCCTTCCGCAATCCTGACGTGTTTGTTACCGGACATCGATCACCCAAAGTCGTTTCTTGGGCAACGATTAAAGTGGATATCAAAACCGATCGCCCGCGCTTTTGGGCATCGTGGTTTTACCCACAGTCTGCTGGCGGTATTTGCGCTGCTGGCAACCTTTTACCTTAAAGTTCCTGAAAGCTGGTTCATTCCGGCTGATGCGTTGCAGGGTATGGTGCTGGGTTATTTGAGCCACATACTTGCCGATATGCTGACACCCGCCGGTGTTCCCCTGCTCTGGCCATGCCGCTGGCGTTTCCGCTTGCCTATCCTGGTTTCCCAAAAGGGCAACCAACTGGAACGTTTTATCTGCATGGCATTATTTGTCTGGTCGGTATGGATGCCCCATTCATTACCCGAAAACAGCGCTGTTCGTTGGTCATCGCAAATGATCAATACCTTACAGATCCAGTTTCATCGGCTTATTAAGCATCAGGTTGAATACTAAAAAGGCAAAAATCGCCTTTCTGGAATAAGCAATTCCATTTGAATATAAGAGCCAGCTCACAGTTCTGTTAATCTTGCGCCAACACTATGACTGTTACGCAGTGATAGAAATAATAAGATCAGGAGAACGGGGATGAACTTTCCATTAATTGCGAACATCGTGGTGTTCGTTGTACTGCTGTTTGCGCTGGCTCAAACCCGCCACAAACAGTGGAGTCTGGCGAAAAAAGTGCTGGTGGGTCTTGTGATGGGTGTGGTTTTTGGCCTTGCCCTGCATACCATTTATGGTTCTGACAGCCAGGTACTTAAAGATTCTGTACAGTGGTTTAACATTGTTGGTAACGGCTATGTTCAACTGCTGCAAATGATCGTTATGCCGCTAGTCTTCGCCTCTATTCTGAGCGCGGTTGCCCGTCTGCATAACGCATCTCAGTTAGGCAAAATCAGTTTTCTGACCATCGGTACGCTTTTGTTTACCACGCTGATTGCAGCGCTGGTCGGTGTGCTGGTCACCAACCTGTTTGGTTTGACGGCTGAAGGTCTGGTTCAGGGTGGTGCAGAAACTGCACGTCTGAACGCCATCGAAAGTAACTATGTTGGTAAAGTCTCTGACCTGAGCGTTCCGCAGCTGGTCTTGTCCTTTATCCCGAAAAACCCGTTTGCCGATCTGACCGGAGCCAATCCGACGTCAATTATCAGCGTGGTAATTTTTGCCGCATTCCTCGGCGTAGCTGCGCTGAAACTGCTGAAGGATGATGCGCCGAAAGGTGAACGCGTCTTAACCGCTATCGATACCCTGCAAAGCTGGGTGATGAAACTGGTTCGCCTGGTCATGCAGTTGACCCCTTACGGTGTTCTGGCGCTGATGACCAAAGTGGTTGCAGGTTCTAACCTGCAAGACATCATCAAACTGGGAAGTTTCGTTGTTGCGTCCTACCTCGGTCTGCTGATTATGTTTGCAGTGCATGGCCTTCTGCTGGGCATTAATGGCGTGAGCCCGCTGAAGTACTTCCGTAAGGTATGGCCAGTACTGACGTTTGCCTTTACCAGCCGTTCCAGTGCTGCGTCTATCCCACTGAATGTGGAAGCACAAACGCGTCGTCTGGGTGTTCCTGAATCCATCGCCAGTTTCGCCGCCTCTTTCGGTGCGACCATTGGTCAGAACGGTTGTGCCGGTTTGTATCCGGCAATGCTGGCGGTGATGGTTGCGCCTACGGTGGGCATTAACCCACTGGACCCGATGTGGATTGCGACGCTGGTCGGTATTGTCACCGTTAGTTCCGCAGGCGTTGCCGGTGTCGGTGGTGGTGCAACTTTCGCCGCACTGATTGTGCTGCCTGCGATGGGCCTGCCGGTAACGCTGGTGGCATTGTTAATCTCCGTTGAACCGCTTATCGACATGGGTCGTACGGCGCTAAACGTTAGTGGCTCGATGACCGCTGGCACGCTGACCAGCCAGTGGCTGAAGCAAACCGATAAAGCCATTCTGGATAGCGAAGACGACGCCGAACTGGCACACCGTTAATCCTGATTTGTTACGTTAAACGCCTGTCATCCCGACAGGTGTTTTTTTATTCTTCGACCTCATTTTCCTGACGAATCTGATTTGCCCAACGCTGGGCGGATTCAGGCACAGTAAACGCCGGTGAGCGCAGAAATGACTCCCCCATCAGTACAAACGCAACATATTTGCCACGCAGCATCCAGACATCACGAAACGAATCCATCTTTATCGCATGTTCTGGCGGCGCGGGTTCCGTGCGTGGGACATAGCTAATAATCTGGCGGTTTTGCTGACGGAGCGGTTTCTTCATTACTGGCTTCACTAAACGCATATTAAAAATCAGAAAAACTGTAGTTTAGCCGATTTAGCCCCTGTACGTCCCGCTTTGCGTGTATTTCATAACACCGTTTCCAGAATAGTTTCCGAAGCGGGATCTGGCTGGTGGTCTATAGTTAGAGGGTTTTTTGACCAAAACAGCGGCCCTTTCAGTAATAATTTAAGGAGACGAGTTCAATGTCGCAACATAACGAAAAGAACCCACATCAGCACCAGTCACCACTACACGATTCCAGCGAAGCGAAACCGGGGATGGACTCACTGGCACCTGAAGACGGATCTCATCGTCCAGCGGCTGAACCAACACCGCCTGGTGCACAACCTACCGCCCCAGGGAGCCTGAAAGCCCCTGATACGCGTAACGAAAAACTTAATTCTCTGGAAGACGTACGCAAAGGCAGTGAAAATTATGCGCTGACCACTAATCAGGGCGTGCGCATCGCCGACGATCAAAACTCACTGCGTGCCGGTAGCCGTGGTCCAACTCTGCTGGAAGATTTTATTCTGCGCGAGAAAATCACTCACTTTGACCATGAGCGCATCCCGGAACGTATTGTTCATGCACGCGGATCAGCAGCTCACGGTTATTTCCAGCCATATAAAAGCTTAAGCGATATCACCAAAGCGGATTTCCTCTCAGATACGAACAAAATCACCCCAGTATTTGTTAGGTTCTCTACCGTTCAGGGCGGCGCTGGCTCTGCCGATACCGTACGTGATATCCGTGGCTTTGCCACCAAGTTCTATACTGAAGAGGGTATTTTTGACCTCGTTGGCAATAACACGCCAATCTTCTTTATCCAGGATGCGCATAAATTCCCCGATTTTGTTCATGCGGTAAAACCAGAACCGCACTGGGCAATTCCACAAGGGCAAAGCGCCCACGATACTTTCTGGGATTATGTTTCTCTGCAACCTGAAACTCTGCACAACGTGATGTGGGCAATGTCGGATCGCGGTATCCCGCGCAGTTACCGCACTATGGAAGGCTTCGGTATTCATACCTTCCGCCTGATTAATGCCGAAGGGAAGGCAACGTTCGTACGTTTCCACTGGAAACCACTGGCAGGTAAAGCCTCACTCGTTTGGGATGAAGCACAAAAACTAACCGGACGTGACCCGGACTTCCACCGCCGCGAGTTGTGGGAAGCGATTGAAGCAGGCGATTTTCCTGAATACGAACTGGGCTTCCAGTTGATTCCTGAAGAAGACGAATTCAAGTTCGACTTCGATCTTCTCGATCCAACAAAACTTATCCCGGAAGAATTGGTGCCTGTTCAGCGTGTCGGCAAAATGGTGCTCAATCGTAATCCGGATAACTTCTTTGCTGAAAACGAACAGGTGGCTTTCCATCCAGGGCATATTGTCCCCGGTCTGGATTTCACCAACGACCCGTTATTGCAGGGGCGTTTGTTCTCTTATACCGATACACAAATCAGTCGTCTTGGTGGGCCGAATTTCCATGAAATTCCGATTAACCGCCCGACCTGCCCTTACCATAATTTCCAGCGTGACGGCATGCATCGTATGGGGATCGACACTAACCCTGCGAATTACGAACCGAACTCGATCAACGATAACTGGCCGCGCGAAACACCGCCGGGGCCGAAACGCGGCGGTTTTGAATCATACCAGGAACGCGTGGAAGGGAATAAAGTTCGCGAGCGCAGTCCATCGTTTGGCGAATATTATTCCCATCCGCGTCTGTTCTGGCTAAGTCAGACGCCATTCGAGCAGCACCATATTGTCGATGGTTTCAGTTTTGAGTTAAGCAAAGTAGTTCGTCCGTATATTCGTGAGCGCGTTGTTGACCAGCTGGCGCATATTGATCTCACTCTGGCCCAGGCGGTGGCGAAAAATCTCGGTATCGAACTGACTGACGACCAGTTGAATATCACCCCGCCTCCGGACGTCAACGGTCTGAAAAAGGATCCATCCTTAAGTCTGTACGCCATTCCTGACGGTGATGTGAAAGGTCGCGTGGTAGCAATTTTGCTTAATGATGAAGTGAGATCGGCAGACCTTCTGGCCATTCTCAAGGCACTGAAGGCCAAAGGCGTTCATGCCAAACTGCTCTACTCCCGAATGGGGGAAGTGACTGCGGATGACGGTACGGTGTTGCCTATAGCTGCTACCTTTGCCGGTGCGCCTTCGCTGACGGTCGATGCAGTCATTGTCCCTTGCGGCAATATTGCGGATATCGCTAACAACGGCGATGCCAACTACTATCTGATGGAAGCCTACAAACACCTTAAACCGATTGCGCTGGCAGGAGACGCGCGCAAGTTTAAAGCAACAATCAAGGTCGCTGACCAGGGTGAAGAAGGGATTGCGGAAGCTGACAGCGCCGATGGTAGTTTTATGGATGAACTGTTAACGCTGATGACAGCACACCGCGTGTGGTCACGCATTCCTAAGATTGACAAAATCCCGGCGTAAATATGGATAAGGTCACGCCCCCTGGGGAGTGACCTTACCACCTTACTTACACATCATGATAACTACCCAACCGATAACCACGCTCAGCAATCGCATATTTCAACGACGCTGAAGTCAGCACATCCAGTTCCGTTAACCGAGGGAAGCAATAAGCACTCTGGCGAATCGTATTATCGACAAACGCCGGATGGCACATGACTTCCAACGAACGTTCCCCGCGATGGCTGGAATCATCAAGCACTTGCAGGAACAATGCCTCGCTAATCTCTTCACCATAAAACGCGCTACTGAATCCCTGCGAACTGCGCAGATTAGCCGGTAAATCACCATCGTTAGATAGCGGTTGACGGTCGATGCGCAACGCAATCCCCTCTTCAGCCGCAAACTTTGCCACAATCGGGAAAATCTGCGGGAACATATGCACATGATGATGGCTATCAAGATGCGTAGGTTTGCGTCCAAATAGCTCAATGAAACGCAAATACTGACTGGCGAGCTCCTGAGTAATTTCTTCCAGCGGTAAAGCATCTTCTTCTGCCAACTGCCAGATCCATTTTCCCAGCACACCATCGCGGGTTAACCCCGGCATAGCTGTCAGAGGCTTGCCCATAGTAAGGACAAAGTGCATCCCTATGGCCAGACTCGGTTCATCACGGCTCAACTGCACCGCATGGTCAATAGCCTGCCCATTCACCAGCGCCGTCGTCGACGTGACAATCCCATTGCGACAGGCCTCGATAATGCCGTAGTTCTGACCTTTGCTTAAGCCAAAATCATCGGCATTAACAATCAGTAAGCGTTCCATAATCAGCCTCGGTTAATGTGCTTTTTTAAGCTCTGCGATGCAGTCGGCAAAATTTGGCAGCCATTTCTCGTGCGCCAGAATCATCTCGCGTGCCAGCAGCTCAGCATCGCGATCGGAATGCACCAACGGACTAAGGTTTAGCGCCAGTAAGACATCGTTAAATTCTCCACTAAGTGCGGCGTTGCTGGCAGCAATCTCGAAGCCTTTGATGGTGTGAATCAGCCCCATCACTTTATCATCGAAATGCGTAATGCGCGGATGTGGCGTCGCGCCATCGCGCCCCAGCGTACAGGTCATTTCTACCGCCCAGTCTGCCGGAATATTATCAATATGCCCATGATGCGGGATATTAACGTAATGTTCTGCTTGCTTGTCGTTATAGATAGCGTTGATCACTTCGCACGCAGCATCAGAATAATAAGCCCCACCGCGCTGTTCCAGTTCTTTCGGCTTAACGTTCAACTCCGGGTTTTTATATAGCTCAAAAAGTTGTTTCTCGACTTTCTGTACTACCTGCGCTCGTGCGCCGCCTTTGTAGTATTCGCCCATTTCAATAGCCAGCATCTCTTTTTGCTTGAAGTAATAAAGCAAATAAGAACACGGCAACAGATTCATAGAACGAATTAAGCCTTCGCTAAATGGCAGATCGAAAATATTTTTAACGCCAGATGCTTTTAACTGCCCGGATGCCACACCATCAAGCAATTCGGCAAAGCGTGATTTGCCATTTACCAGCACATCCTTAATGAACACCATATGGTTGAGGCCGAACAGATCGATAGATAAATCATCGCTGTCTTTCAGCATCAGAACATCGCGAATAAACATCTTCATGCCGATCGGAATATTACACACGCCGATAAAGCGTTTAAATCCGGTATGACGATAAACGGCTTCAGTGACCATTCCCGCCGGGTTAGTGAAGTTAATCACCCATGCATTCGGACATAGTTCTTCGACATCTTTTACGATGTCAAAAATCACCGGAATGGTACGCAGACCTTTAAACAGACCGCCCGCGCCGTTAGTTTCCTGACCAAGATAACCATGACTTAATGGAATACGTTCATCCAGTTCCCGCGCCGGTAATTGGCCAACGCGCAGTTGGGTAGTAACGAAATCAGCATCTTTCAATGCTTCGCGGCGATCCAGCGTTTTATAAAGCTTCATCGGGACGCCAGCGTTATCAATCATCCGTTGGCAGAGATCAAAAATAATATCCAGTTTCGCTTTACCACCTTCGACATCCACCAGCCATAATTCGCTGACCGGCAATTCGTGATAACGCTTAATAAATCCTTCCAGTAACTCCGGGGTATAGCTGCTCCCGCCACCAATAGTGACGACTTTTAATTTCTGGCTCATAATTTCTCCCTTCAGTACAGAATACTGATATCTGGCATATCTGCCCCCGGACATAAATAATCCAGCAACAGGACAGATATGTGAATTGTCAGGTATAACGACTTACTGATTAAATTCAGTCAATTTCTTACGATAGCTCTTAGGCGTAAAGGATGTTAATTTCTTAAACGTTTTAATAAACAAGCTCGGGCTACTATAACCGGCCTCAAACGCAATATCCGTCACTGAATAGTTGGTCATTTCCAGTTGTTTTTTGGCAAAATTAATACGGATTTCATTAATAATCTGCATTGGCGTTTTACCATAGTATCGTTGAGTCGCTCGCGTCAAATATTCCTGTGATTTGGCTGACAACGTCACCATATTCTCCAGCGCCGATTCACTAAACTGCTCTTTATCATGCATCTTTTCTACCGTACTTTTCAGCCACTGCGGTATATCATCAATCACCTGTTCTTCGCGGTAATGACGTAAACGGTTAATGACATAAAAAGTAACCATCTCAACAAACTCTTCCAGCCCTGTTTCGCGGAAATTCAATGAAGAAATCACTGTTTCCACATAGGTGAGAAAAGCGTTATTGGTCCGGTATACCTGCGAAGCTACAAAGCAATAAGGCAACAACGGCAGGTAATGCTGCTCAAAAAAGCGTTTACTGATCCCAACGTTCAATATACGCGTGGCACCAAATTCATAAAAACTTTGATGGTGCGAACCTAACGGAATAAAAACAAAATCGCCCCGTTCCAGTAACACGCGCTTACCGTTAATCTCCTGGAAATAACGCCCGGTTAATACCAGAGTAAATTCATAATAGTCGTGCTGATGCAGTCCGCTGATACTCTCAGTTTTATTGTAGATAAACACATGGTAGTTTTTGCCATTAAACAACTGCTGTTCTCGGGCAGTGGCAATTTCCGGCGCGTTAATCACTGGCTGCATCATCGACTCCTTATGCCTTCAGTTTTTCATGAAGCTCAATTAATTCAGTAATCAGTTCACGCGCAAGCATGGACGTCATTAAATGATCCTGAGCGTGGACCAGCACCAGACTCACTTTCATCTTACCTTCGCCAGCATCGCCTTCAATCAGTTTCGTCTGTACCAGATGCGCTTCATTCAATGCCATCCGTGACTGATCCATCATCGCTTTTGCTGCGGCAAAATCGCCCTGCTTCGCCTGTTTCAGTGCCGCATACGCCAGGCTACGCGCTTGTCCGGAGTTGATGATAAGCCCCATCACCACTTCTTCCAGCTCTTCAGCTTCCGTTTGCGTATCGGGAATATTATCGAGATCCATCATACATCGTTCCTCTCTATTCTTACCGGCACGATTACCCGTACCGGCATCAATTAAAATTTCAGGGCGTTGGCGATATCTTCTTCGCTCTCTTCTTTATCAATCGCGTTTTGTGCTTTGTTAGCGACCACAACAAAGGGCAGATAAATTAACGTTGCGATACCAAGATTGAAGAGTGCGACCAGCAATGCGGCGACGCTACCGTTGGTGTTAAAGAAGGCTCCCAGACCGGTTGGCATGGTCCACGGTGCAATATTGGTCACCGGTGGAATAATGCCCATGTAGTACGCTGCCAGGGTGATTGCCGCCAGAATCGGTTGTACCAGTACAAACGGGATAAACATCACCGGGTTCATGATAATTGGCAGACCAAACAGAATCGGTTCGTTAATCTGGAAGATGCCGGACGGCAGCGCCAGTTTTGCCACCTGACGATAATCAGCACGGCGAGAAGCGATAAAGATAGCCAGGATCAGGCCTAAAGTCGCACCACTGCCACCAAGGAAAATAAAGGAGTCCAGCATCGGTTTGGCCCAGATATGGAAGGTCTTACCGGCTGCCAGCGCCGCTTCGACGGAACCATATTGCTGATAGGTCGCGATATTTTCCAGCGCCCACGGCGTCATAATGCCGTTGTCCAGTGCGGTCAGCGCCAGCGCGCCATGAATACCGAAGAACCAGAGCAGTGGAACAAAGATCACATAGGCCCAGCCTACCACGCTACCCAACGATGCCAGTGGGGTTGAGATGGTATCCATAATGATCTGATGGAAGTTTGTGCCCCAGGTATTCAACGCCCAGGCAATAATCCCCATCACGGAAAGAATAATAAAACCTGGAATTAATGCTGAGAAAGAGCGCGAAACCGATGTCGGAACGCTATCAGGTAACTTAATGACCCAGTTACGATGAACAATAAAGGTAAACATTTCTGCCACCACCAGGCCAATAATAATCCCGGAGATGATATTCGCCCCACCTAACCAGTTTGCGCCAACCGCATAGGCCTCACCGACACTATATGGGGTGACGGTCATAAATGCTGCAACGGATAACAACCCGGCCGCCAGCGCATCGACTTTACGCTCTTCTGCCAGCGCCATGCCAATAAAGAACGGTGCCATTAAAGACATTATCCCTAATGTTCCGTTATATACGTTGCCGCCAATACCTTTCAGACCATTAAGTGTTTCAATGGTTGAGGCATCCAGGCGAATACCTAAGGAATAAAAAAACGACCCCTCCCCAAAGCTTAGAAAAACGTTGTTAATTAATACAAACATGGCCCCCGCAAGGGTTAACGGCATTAAGCGAATAAAGCCATTTTTGATTGCATTAACGTGTGGCTGCTTTCCTATTTTAACTGCAAAAGGGAGGAGTACCTTTTCAAGCGATGCAATAACATTACTCATAGAAAAATACCCTTTAAAACCGCAATTTAAATATTGCGGTATTGATTTATGAAATAACTCTTTGACGGGAAAATTTAAAATAAATTAATTTGCTGCGGCTTTTTTAATCGCTGCAACCGCAGCCTTAAGCACGCCTAAACCATCGACTTTGCCATAAAGCAGCGAGTCAATTACTTCAACCGGTTTGTTGGGTAACAAACGCTGGATTTCGGGCAACATATAAGCAATCTGCGGCCCTAATAACACGACATCGGCATTCTGACCTTTTTCACCAGCCAGTGTTTCCGGAAATGCTTCAATAATGACCGGAACTTCATATTTTTCTGCCTGTGCGCGCATTTTTGATACCAGTAAAGAGGTAGACATGCCCGCAGAACAAAACAGATAAATGTGTTTCTTTTCCATAAAACTGCCCTCATCGACGATTATCTGTCAGCCAGACACTCCGCAAGCCTTAACCTGCTTCCATGCTCTGGGTAACTTGCGAAACCAACATGACTTTTTTTGTGGCTGAAAGGAGTATACGGTATAGGCCTGAGCAATAGTATTTCTTTGACCTTAGAAATTGTCTCTCCTTGACCTGTGGTTATGACCCTCTTCACATTTCGGGCAAATAATTCGCGAAGATAATTAAGAACACAGGCCAAAAAAAAACCGGCGCAATGGCCGGTTTCCGTTGTTACTCAAGCTTTCAGGCGAAGTGATTACTTCGTAGCCTGTGGATCAGTGTCGTATTCAGCACAGGTCTGATAACCGGAGTTGATGACATGTCCGGTATCATCTAACGCGACAAAGTAGGTTTCTGCTTTACCATCACGTTGACCCAGGATGTAGGTCTGGCAAGTACCACGAGCATGGATCATGCTCACTTCAGACGAAGGTTTACCCGCAATTTGTGCAACCTGCGCCCGGCTCATGCCTTTTTTGACGTCTTTCACCACAGGCTGTACAAACTGGTCTTTGGTACGATCATAAGCCGTACAACCCGCCAGCATGGTTAATACCGCCGCTGCACTCAGAATTCCTGCCATATTCTTGTTCATATTCCGTCCTCTTGTTTATCAGCGTGTTAGATAAGCCTGGAATACATTGGGCGCTTTTTCAAGCCCGTGAACGAAACGGCTCCGCTTTCAGAGGATTCCTGTATGACGTTTTAACCACCATTCAGCCCGCTGTCGCTTGTCGTTTCAGTAGCAACGGGTTAGCTTTAAGGACGTTTTGTCTTTTCTGTCTGGAGGGGTTCAATGACATTGCAACAACAAATAATAAAGGCGCTGGGCGCAAAACCGCAGATTAATGCTGAAGAGGAAATTCGTCGTAGTATCGATTTTCTGAAAAGCTACCTGCAAACTTATCCGTTCATTAAATCACTGGTGCTCGGGATCAGCGGCGGTCAGGACTCCACGCTTGCCGGTAAGCTGTGCCAGATGGCGATTAATGAGCTGCGCCAGGAAACCGGCAACGAATCACTGCAATTTATTGCCGTACGCCTGCCCTATGGTGTCCAGGCCGACGAACAAGATTGCCAGGATGCCATCGCCTTTATTCAACCGGATCGCGTATTAACCGTTAATATCAAGGGCGCGGTACTCGCCAGCGAGCAGGCATTGCGGGAAGCAGGCATTGAACTGAGCGATTTTGTCCGTGGCAATGAAAAAGCGCGTGAGCGGATGAAAGCACAATATAGCATTGCGGGTATGACCAGCGGTGTCGTGGTGGGCACCGATCATGCTGCAGAAGCTATTACCGGATTCTTCACTAAATATGGTGACGGCGGTACGGACATTAATCCGCTGTATCGTCTCAACAAACGTCAGGGTAAACAGTTACTGGCGGCATTAGGTTGCCCGGAACACCTTTATAAGAAAGCGCCAACGGCCGATCTTGAAGATGATCGCCCTTCTCTGCCGGATGAAGTGGCACTCGGCGTGACCTATGACAATATCGACGACTATCTGGAAGGGAAAAACGTACCTGAACAGGTCGCCAGAACAATAGAGAACTGGTATCTGAAAACCGAACATAAACGCCGTCCGCCAATTACCGTTTTCGATGATTTCTGGAAAAAGTAATAATTTGCACATATTGGTTTGTGTGAAAAAGAGTACTTTGTTCACGCCGGATGCGGCGTGAACGCCTTACTCGACCTACAAAACTATGCAAATTCAATACATTGCAGGAGTCGAATAGGCCTGACAGGCGTAGCACGTCAAACGGTGTAACCTTTGTCATCGACCCGCCTCTTTTTTAATCGCTCTCCGCCTGTTACACTGGATAGATAACCAGCATTCGGAGTCAACAGTGGTACGGCGTTTAACTTCTCCGCGGCTCGAATTTGAAGCTGCGGCAATTTATGAATATCCCGAACATTTACGTTCATTCCTTAATGACTTACCCACCCGACCAGGGGTGTATCTGTTTCATGGCGAAAGTGACACCATGCCGCTCTATATCGGCAAAAGCATTAACATCCGCAGCCGCGTCCTTTCTCATTTACGTACCCCGGATGAAGCCGCCATGCTACGGCAATCCCGACGCATCAGCTGGATATGTACCGCCGGTGAAATCGGCGCTCTGCTCCTTGAAGCGCGATTAATCAAAGAACAACAGCCACTGTTTAATAAACGCTTGCGGCGCAATCGCCAGCTCTGTGCCCTGCAATTAAATGAAAAGCGCGTCGATGTGGTGTATGCCAAAGAGGTGGATTTTTCACGAGCCCCCAACCTGTTTGGCCTGTTTGCCAATAGGCGCGCAGCTTTGCAAGCATTGCAGACCATCGCTGATGAACAAAAACTTTGTTATGGCCTGTTGGGACTGGAGCCGTTAAGTCGCGGTCGTGCATGTTTTCGTTCAGCGCTAAAACGTTGCGCCGGAGCATGCTGCGGTAAAGAGAGCCATGACGATCATGCGCTACGTTTGCGCCAGTCTCTGGAACGTTTACGAGTCGTTTGTTGGCCGTGGAAAGGTGCGGTAGCGCTGAAAGAACAGCACCCGGAAATGACTCAATATCATATTATTCAAAACTGGCTGTGGCTGGGGGCGGTTAATTCGCTGAAAGAAGCGACAACGTTAATTCGGGCACCCGCCGGGTTTGATCACGACGGTTATAAAATTCTTTGTAAGCCGCTGCTTTCCGGTAACTATGAAATTACTGAACTTGATCCGGTGAATGACCAGCAAGCCAGTTGATTTCACTGAACAACAGTTTACCTTGCGGTTGCAAAAGCCGCAGGGTGTGCCTGCCATCGAACCAGCACGCGCCCTGGTCGGTAGTGAGCAGTTTGTCGCCCAATTGCCACGCCCCGTTTATTACAAACACCACCCCGCCGCGTGAACCAAAGGTAGTAAACGTACGTTCGGCAATTCTGACTTTCGCCTTACAGACATCCAGGCGTGTCATGATGTTGAAATCCATCGACATCTGCCCTGCCGTCAGTTTCGCTTTTACCACCAGGTCCGCTGCAAAGGAAAAAGGTTGTAACGGTTTTAAGGTATGGTTAAAGCGGTCTGCGCTTTCAAGGAACATCTCGCCGCCTTCCAGCAACGTCACTATCCTTTCCATACCGGGAAACAAAGAAAACTCCCCATTCGCCGCGATGGATGTAATGCTGGCACGCCAGTAAAAATCACGTTTTGCCGGTGGGAAAGTGCAAATTTCGCGCGTTTCACCGGCAGCGTTTCGCCACAGATTCACCGACATTTTACGCATATCAAAGTATTCCATACCCGCTCCCGGCCCGTTCTTTTCATTGTTATCGTTCAGGTAACCGTGGATGGTTATCGGCAACTCGGGTGATTTACGTTAGTGGCGATCAGGCTTTTTTTGCATCTGTTTGAGAAGAGAAAAGAAAACCGCCGATCCTGTCCACCGCATTACTGCAAGGTAATGGACAAGACCGGCGGTCTTACGTTTTTTGGCTGAAAGATTATTCAGCAGTTGCAGGCATTTTACCTTTTGCCGCTGGACGTTCTGTCAGACGCTTCTCAAAATTAGCATTAAATTGCTTTTTCTGTTCCGGCGTCAGGATGTTGTAAATCTTGTTCTGGGTTTCCATGTGCGCCAGCATGTTAGCTTTGCGCTGTTCTTCCATTTTTGCGATCTGCGCTTCAGCTTTTGCTTTATCGAAGGTATCGCTGGCAATGATGTCATGCATTGCGCGGCGTTCTTCCAGCGGCGGACGTTTCATCTGGTCACGCTGGCCTTTCATGATTTCGCGGATCTGCTGTTTCTGCGCGTCGGTCAGGTTCAGGTCTTTGAACATCATGTCCTCATGCGGACCGAACTTGCCTTTATGGTGCATCATCGGCTTCGCGTCAGCCGGTGCTGCGGTAGTGGTGTCTGCGGCATGGGCCAGGTTAGCCGCGCCAAGAGCCAGGGTAGAGGCAACAAACAGTGCAGTTAATTTACGCATATTCTATATCCTTCCTTTCAGTTATTTATTACGGCTTTCTTAAGTAGCGTGCCGTGTTGACGAGATTAACTTTACTGACTTTAGCGTCAATTAATCAGAGCAACGGTAAAACAATGAAAGTGTAAAAAACACTTTTGCGCCAATTATGGAGAAAAAAAGAAAATTTGATGGAGAGTGATGAGAGAATATTACAACACGATGATTTTGCAGAGATTATGAAGAACTATACCGGATGACTGGTGATAAATAAAGCAAATAACCAGGATTAATCTGTATTAATTTATAAGAAAGCAACTTAATACCCGCAGAATGATTTCTGCGGGTAAGTATTAGCTTATTTTTTCGAGCATTAATCCCGCACGTAATCCCAACGCTACCAACGGATTAGGGAATAACACATACTCTACATCATGGGTTACGGTAAAACGTTCCTCCCCGTCCTGCGCCAGCAATGTTCCTTTCTCAAACGGCATAAAATTCAGCGTGTCATTTGCCATATGCATTTCGAAGGACGGCGAGTGGCGAGTAATTTGCGAAACCACCCGATAACGGAGCGGCGGTGTTCTCACGATACCGACACTCTCACCAGATAGCAGCGCAGCAATTGCGCTGGCAGTTACTGCAAACTGGCGAAGATCGTTTTGCCCAAAGGGCAACGCTTTGCCAAGTTCCAGCGTACAGGCCAGCGCGCCAAAATGTCTGGCGCTGAAATGGGTAAACGTACCACCAGGCTCCTGATGGAACACCAGCGCCTCCAGCCCCGCCGCACCCAGCCACGTCAGAAATTTCTCGTCCCAGGGAATGTCGCGTTGCGGTAATACACCGAACTGCGGATGCAAGGAGCCACGAATTGCGGTATGTAGATCAAGGTGCCAGCGCACAGATTCTTTGCCCTGGTCATAAAAATCTTCCAGGCACTGCTCCAGTTCGCGCGCCCGACAGGTTTCCCCGCTTTCAGCAAACAGTTGCCAACGACCGCCAAACATTCGATTCATATCGCTATGGCAATAACGTTTCCCTTGCTTCAGCGCAGGAGGATTCCCGAGGATCACCAGTAACCGCCAACGTAACGGGATCTCACCGTGAGATATCGCGCCAAGCAACGCGTCCAGCATTTCCACAGGTGCCGTCTCATTACCGTGGATCCCCGCTGAAATCACCAGCACGCCTTGCGGTGGCGTTAATGGCGTCAGTTCCAGCACACCATCGCCCAGCCAGCGCCAGCGAACGCCGTTGATTTCTCGCTCGGTGATGACCGGTTTTTTACCCGTTAAGGTTAGAGCAAGAAAATTATCCATTGCCCCCTCCCTCGCGCTGGAATGGATAAACCGAACCAAGATCCAATAATTGAGTCAGTGTATCCAGCGCTTCCCTTCCTTCGCGCAGCAATTGTGGATCGGCAAGATCCGCCGCAGTAAGACGATCGCGGTAGTAACGATCCACCCAGTCATTGAGCGCATTAAACAGCGTATCGTTCATCATCACTGCCGGATTCACCGCCCGGCGTTCTTCTTCTGTCAACACCACGCGCAACCGCAGGCACGCCGGGCCACCGCCATTCGCCATGCTTTCACGTAAATCAAAGACTTTTAGTTCGCTAATCGGGTTGTCAGCAGCAAGCAATTCGTTGAGATAACGCCATACTCCGGCGTGTTCCCGACACTCCTGCGGCAGCACCAACACCATGGAACCATCATCGCGGCTCAGCAGTTGGCTGTTAAACAGATACGTAGATACCGCATCCGACACGGAAACCTGAGTCGCCGGAACTTCTATCGCCATAAAACCATTGACCCGCGCACGCAGGTTTGCCAGTAACTGTGACTGGCGAGCGAACGCCTGTTGATGGCAAAACAGCACCTGGCGGTTACTCACGGCAATCACATCATTATGAAAAACGCCCTGGTCGATAACGTCGGGGTTTTGCTGGGCGAAAATCACCTGCTGTGGATTCACCTGATTCAGCCTTGCCACCGCCTCGCTGGCTTCGCGAGTCTGCCGCGCCGGATAGCGGGACGGTCGGGTATCATTGCCCTCCTCTCGCCCGTAAACAAAAATCTGCATTCCCGGTTCACCGTAATGACCGCCGAGACGATTATGATTCGCGGCTCCTTCGTCACCGAGCAAAGCCACCTGCGGCAACGCCGAATGGACGCTAAATTTCTCTTCGTCGTTAAAAATCGCTTTTAACAGCGATTCGGTGACGGGGGCTTCCAGCGAACGGTGAAATTTATTGTTCAGGTTAGCAACAGTGAGATGCACTTTGCCATCCAGCGTATCGGCGGATGGCGCGATCGTTGCCGCATTGGCTACCCACATTGGCGAAGCGGAACTGACGCTGGAAAGCCAGTGCGGTGCCTGGCGTGCAACTTTTTCCAGTACCTGCTCATCGCTACCACTGAATCCCAACTGACGCAGCACCGGAATAAACGGACGCTCGTGCGGCGGGATCACGGCCTGGGGGAATCCCGCACCGGCAAGTTTTTTCATTTTCAGTAAGCCCTGTTTTGCCGCCAGTCGCGGGTTAGACACCTGAAAACGGTGACGGGTAGAGGCTTCATTACCAAACGACAGGCCCGCGTAATGGTGCGTCAGCCCTACCAGCCCGTCGAAATTGACTTCCCAGGCGTTCATCGCACCACCTCATCGGAAAAATCCAGCCCGGGGTTAAGCGTTGCGGGCAACGTTAACGAGTCCGACTCCAGACTTGCCATCGGCCAGGCACAATAATCTGCGGCATACCAGGCGCTGGGGCGATGATTGCCGGAAGCGCCAATGCCGCCGAATGGCGCGGTACTGGCAGCACCGGTAAGCGGTTTGTTCCAGTTAACAATCCCCGCCCGTGCCCCCAGCAACAGTTGATCGAATTTTTCCCGCTCGGGGGAAACCAGACCGCAAGAGAGGCCGAAGCGAGTGTTATTCGCCATTCGAATCGCTTCATCGAAATTGTCATAACGCCAGACGCGCAATAACGGCCCAAACACTTCTTCATCCGGCACGCCAGTAACGCCTGTCATTTCAATGATCCCCGGCGTCAGCAACGATGTCCCTGCTTGTAATAAGCGCGGCGCAAGCAGGGTCCGTCCGCCCATCGCCTCCAGTTCCTGCCAGGCAGTAACCACCTGCTGTGCGGCCTGCTCAGAAATCAGCCCACCAATAAATGGCTGCGGTTCGTCATCCCAAGTGCCCGGCGTTAACCGCTGGCTGACGGCAACCATGCGAGCAAGAAATGCATCGCCCTGCGTTCCACTTTTCAGAAATAAACGGCGGGCGCAGGTGCAGCGTTGCCCGGCAGTGACAAACGCCGACTGAATGGTCAGATGGACAGCGGCATCGATATCCGCCACCTCATCGATAATTAGCGGGTTATTACCGCCCATCTCAAGGGCGAGAATTTTCTCCGGCTGACCGGAAAGCTGGCGATGCAGCTGGTAGCCGGTATTGGCGCTGCCGGTAAACAGCAAGCCATCGAGATCCTCCAGCGCACTCAGCGCCTGACCCGTTGCACGCCCGCCCTGCACCAGGTTCAGCACGCCCGGCGGCAAGCCAGCCTGCTGCCATAAACGCATTACCGCTTCGCCACTCCACGGTGTCAGTTCGCTGGGTTTAAAGATAATGGTGTTACCTGCCAGCAATGCCGGAACGATATGTCCGTTCGGCAAATGACCAGGGAAATTATACGGCCCAAACACCGCCAGCACGCCGTGCGGGCGATGTCGCAGGCTCGCCGCGCCGTCCGGCATTTCGCTACGCTGCTCGCCGGTACGAACGTGATACGCCTTAATTGATATCGCGATTTTATTGATCATCGCCGTCACTTCGGTTGCCGCTTCCCAGCGCGGCTTGCCGGTTTCTCTGGCAATAATCGCGGTTAATTCGGCTTTATTGCTTTCCAGCAATCCAGCAAAGCGTTCAACTCTTACCTGACGATCGCCAAATGAGAGCCGAGCCCAGCGCGGAAACGCCGCACGGGCAGCCCGACAAGCCTGCCCGACCTGAGCGGCATCGGCATCATTGCCCTGCCATAACACCTCGCCCGATACCGGATTACGCTTCACACGCAATGCGCCCTGGCCCGTTACCCAGTCACCGTTGATCCATAAAGTCATGCTGTTTTCTCCTCTGCGCACAGGCGCACCAGACGAACGCGATCCCCTGCGTGGCATTTGAGGGCATCCAGTTGTGCGGCGGTTTAAATCAAACGCTCGGTCGCTGGATCGGTACGCACCAGCACCACGCGGAAATGGTGATAATTTTCATTGGCGACCAGGCAGGCCGGAAAATCGCCCTGCGCAGGCTGCCCTTCGGCCACTTCCACCAGCCGACTTTTACGGATGGCGCGCACGCGGTCGATATCACATTCAAGTGTCGGCCCGCCGTCAAAGATGTCGATATAGTTACGGTAGCGAAAACCTTCTTTCTCCAGCACCGCACGGGCAGGCGCGGTTTGCGGATGTACCTGACCGATGACGTCCTGGGCTTCCTGGGATAAAAAGTGGGTATAGATCGGATGTTTCGGCATCAGTTCTGCAATAAATGCCTTTTGCCCGGTGCCGCAGAGAAAATCAGCGCGGCTAAAATCCATCGAAAAGAAGCGTTTACCGAGGCTTTGCCAGAACGGTGAATAGCCGTGTTCGTCAATCACCCCGCGCATTTCGGCGACCACTTTGTCATTAAACTTGTCGCGAAAAGCCGCCATAAACATAAAGCGCGATTTCGACAGCAAATAGCCGTTGCCCTCTTTGCGCCACTTCGGGTCGAGAAACAGCGTGCACAGCTCGCTGCTGCCGGTGTGATCGTTACTGAGAAACAGCGTCGGCAATGCGTTATAGACATTCAGCTCTTTCGAAGCGTGAACCAGCGTGCCGACGCGATAGTTGTACCAGGGATCGTTCAGCCCAACCGCCACCTCAATGGCGCAAATCCCCGCCACAGTGCCTGTCTCACTATCTTCCAGTACAAACACATAACCCTGCTCACTTTTGGGCAGTTCGCCTTGCCAGGTTTTGATTGCCCTTTCAATACGCACCGAAAGCGTGGCTTCATTGGCGGGAAGCGACGTCAGGCCGCCGCCCGTTTTGCTGGCAAGCTGCATCAGCGCCGAGACATCTGAGCGCTCAACGGGACGAATGACCATCATGATGAACCTCGGCTAACAAAGTGTTCGCAAGCAGCTGCAAAGCGATCCAGTCCGGTCGTCACCTCTTCTTCGCTGACATTGAGCGCAGGCGCAAAGCGCACCACGTTGCCACCCGCAATCAGCACCATCACGCCTGCTTTCACCGCTTCCTGAGAGATCTGTTTCGCTTGCCCGGCGTAATCGGCATTCAGTACACAGCCAATCAAAAGACCTAAGCCGCGAACTTCACTGAACAAACTGTAGTGGTGATTAATGGAATTTAGACGCTCAACAAACCAGTCGTGACGCTGTTTAACCCCGTTAAGCATCTCTGGCGTGTTGATGAGATCCAGCACTTTGCCTGCCACCGCCGAGGCCAGCGGATTGCCGCCATAGGTGGTGCCGTGAGTGCCAACGGTCATCACGCTGGCGCACTCTTCGGTTGCCAACAACGCACCAACCGGGAAACCGCCGCCCAGCGCTTTGGCGGTAGTTAACAGATCAGGCGTCACGCCGTAGTGCATACAGGCATACAGTTCCCCGGTGCGCCCGACACCGGTTTGTACTTCATCAAAGATCAGCAACGCATTGTGGCGGTCACACAATTCACGCAGACCTTGTAAAAATGCGTTGCTGGCTGGCACCACACCGCCTTCCCCCTGGATGGGTTCGACAATCACCGCACAGGTGGCGTCGTCAATCAGCGCACTGGCAGAGTTAATATCGTTATATGCAGCATGACGAATATCCGGCGGCAGTGGCGCAAAATCCTGTGAATAGGCTGGCTGCCCACCCGCACTGACAGTAAACAGCGTGCGACCATGAAACGCATTTTTGAACGCCACGATGCCGCTCTTATGGCTGCCGTAGCGGTCGTGAGCGAATTTACGCGCCAGTTTTAGTGCCGCTTCGTTGGCTTCCGCACCGGAGTTACAAAAGAAGACGCGATCGGCAAACGTGGCGTCGATCAATTTTTTCGCCAGTCGCAGTACCGGCTCGTTGGTGTAACCGTTGCCGGTATGCCAGAACTTACTCGCCTGTTCGTTCAGCGCCTCACGCAGTTCCGGATGCGCATGGCCCAGCGCGTTCACCGCAATGCCACCCGCGAAGTCGATATACTCTTTCCCCTGCTGATCCCACAAGCGTGAACCTTCGCCACGTACCGGTATAAACGGTGCCGGAGCGTAAACAGGTATCATCCATTCATCAAAGTTTTCACGCGTAATTGGCTGAGACATAGCGACCTCTACAGTAAATAATTCGTTATTTATATGTTAATAATGAGTAATGTTTGCGCTGTAAATGTAGATTGCAGGGTTCGTGCCAGCCAGTGATAAAAGTGCATAAACGGCGGAGGCTAACTGGAAATCAAGCAGTTATAACCACATCATATGCATTTAAAGTGCATATAAAGTGAATACGTTTGCGATGTGGGTGAATAAAAAGAATAAAAAACGCAATGTTATGCAGAAGTAAAATATAATTCTGGAATTGTGATCATTGACGAAATTTACTGGAAATTACTGCGCCATTCTGACGCAACGCGCACCAAAAGCGGGCATTTTTTGCGCCATCGTTGACATCATTAACAACCATCGATCAAATCACTTAACAACAGGCGGTAAGCAAAGCGAAATTCTGCTACCATCCACGCACTCTTTATCTGAATAAATGGCAGCGACTATGAAATTTGTCTCTTTTAATATCAACGGCCTGCGCGCCAGACCTCACCAGCTTGAAGCCATCGTCGAAAAGCACCAACCGGATGTGATTGGCCTGCAGGAGACAAAAGTTCATGACGATATGTTTCCGCTCGAAGAGGTGGCGAAGCTCGGCTACAACGTGTTTTATCACGGGCAGAAAGGCCATTATGGCGTGGCGCTGCTGACCAAAGAGACGCCGATTGCCGTGCGTCGCGGCTTTCCTGGTGACGACGAAGAAGCGCAACGGCGGATTATTATGGCGGAAATCCCCTCGCCGCTGGGCAATGTCACCGTGATCAACGGTTACTTCCCGCAGGGTGAAAGCCGCGACCATCCGATAAAATTCTCGGCAAAGGCGCAGTTTTATCAGAATCTGCAAAACTACCTGGAAACCGAACTCAAGCGTGAAAATCCGGTGCTGATTATGGGCGATATGAATATCAGTCCTGGCGACCTGGATATTGGCATTGGCGAAGAGAACCGTAAGCGCTGGCTGCGTACCGGAAAATGTTCTTTCCTTCCGGAGGAACGCGAATGGATGGAGAGGCTGATGAGCTGGGGGTTGGTCGATACCTTCCGCCATGCGAATCCGCAAACAGCAGATCGTTTCTCATGGTTTGATTACCGCTCAAAAGGTTTTGACGATAATCGCGGTCTGCGCATCGACCTGCTGCTCGCCAGCCAACCGCTGGCAGAATGTTGCGTAGAAACCGGCATCGACTATGAAATTCGCAGCATGGAAAAACCGTCCGATCACGCCCCCGTCTGGGCGACCTTCCGCCGCTAATTTAGCTGATCTCCTGGCTCAAACTGGGTCAGGAGAATTAACCTTGAGAAAAATCAACAAACTGTCAGTAATGATTTGTTGCCTGCCGTCCTTTGTTATACCGTCACTGCGTTTTTAGTTGTCTGACCACTTCTCTATTATCAAGTTTGATATAGGAAACTCCACGATGAACGCTGAGCGTAAATTTCTTTTAGCCTGTCTTATTTTTGCGCTGGTCATTTACGCTATCCACGCTTTCGGTTTATTCGATCTGCTCACCGATTTACCCCACTTACAGACACTCATTCGCCAGAGCGGATTGTTCGGCTATAGCCTCTATATTCTGTTATTCATCATTGCCACCCTCTTTCTGTTACCAGGAAGCATACTGGTGATCGCGGGAGGAATAGTTTTTGGCCCGCTCTTAGGGACACTACTATCATTAATTGCCGCCACGCTGGCCTCCTCGTGCTCATTCCTGCTGGCGCGCTGGCTGGGACGTGATTTACTGCTGAAATACGTTGGCCATAGCCATACCTTCCAGGCCATTGAAAAAGGCATTGCGCGTAACGGTATTGATTTTCTTATTCTGACCCGCTTAATACCGTTGTTTCCTTACAATATTCAAAATTACGCTTACGGATTAACCACAATCGCCTTCTGGCCTTATACCCTTATTTCGGCACTCACGACCCTACCCGGTATTGTTATTTATACCGTGATGGCAAGCGATCTCGCCAATGAAGGCATTACGCTGCGCTTTATTTTACAACTCTGTCTGGCGGGCCTGGCGCTGTTTATTCTCGTCCAGCTCGCAAAACTCTACGCCCGACACAAACATGTGGATCTGTCTGCTTCTCGCCGCAGCCCACTTTCTCACCCAAAAAATGAAGGATAGAACGATGTTGCAACATTATTCAGTGTCATGGAAAAAAGGACTGGCTGCACTCTGCTTACTGGCTGTTGCTGGGCTTAGCGGCTGCGATCAAAAAGAGAATGCGGCTGCAAAAGTGGAATACGACGGACTTTCGAACAGCCAACCGCTGCGTGTCGATGCCAATAACCATACGGTAACCATGCTGGTGCAAATTAATGGTCGTTTCCTCACCGACGACACTCGTCACGGTATTGTGTTTAAAGATGGCTCCAACGGACATAAATCGCTGTTTATGGGTTATGCGACCCCGAAAGCATTTTATGAAGCCCTGAAAGAGGCAGGTGGTACGCCGGGCGAAAACATGACGATGGATAATAAAGAAACGACTCATGTCACAGGCAGCAAACTGGATATTTCGGTCAACTGGCAAGGGGCGGCAAAAGCGTATTCCTTCGATGAAGTGATTGTTGACAGTAATGGCAAGAAACTGGACATGCGCTTTGGCGGTAATTTAACGGCAGCAGAAGAGAAGAAAACGGGTTGCCTGGTGTGTCTGGATAGCTGCCCGGTCGGCATCGTCAGCAATGCAACATACACTTATGGTGCGGTGGAAAAACGCGGCGAAGTGAAATTCAAAGGCAATGCCTCAGTTCTCCCGGCGGATAACACGCTGGCAACGGTTACCTTTAAAATCACCGAATAAAGCAGGATAACGGATGATGAAGATGCAATCGCGTAAAATCTGGTACTACCGTATAACCCTCATCATCCTGTTGTTCGCTGTGCTGCTGGCATGGGCGCTGCTTCCCGGCGTCCATGAGTTTATCAATCGCAGCGTTGCGGCGTTTGCCGCCGTGGACCAACAGGGTATAGAACGCTTTATTCAGTCTTACGGCGCACTAGCGGCAGTTGTCTCGTTCTTGTTGATGATTTTACAGGCCATTGCTGCACCGCTACCTGCGTTTTTGATCACCTTTGCCAATGCGTCGCTGTTTGGTGCGTTCTGGGGCGGCTTACTGTCGTGGACCAGTTCGATGGCCGGCGCGGCGCTGTGCTTTTTTATCGCCAGAGTGATGGGCCGCGAAGTGGTGGAAAAATTAACCGGCAAAACCGTACTTGACAGTATGGACGGCTTTTTCACTCGTTACGGCAAACACACCATCCTGGTATGTCGGTTATTGCCTTTTGTCCCTTTCGATCCAATCAGCTATGCTGCCGGTTTGACTTCAATACGTTTTCGCTCGTTTTTTATCGCCACCGGGCTTGGTCAATTACCGGCGACTATTGTTTATTCCTGGGCGGGCAGCATGTTAACAGGCGGTACTTTCTGGTTTGTCACCGGACTGTTTATTCTGTTTGCCCTGACCGTGGTGATTTTTATGGCGAAGAAAATATGGCTTGAGCGCCAGAAGAGGAATGCCTGATGGGTTTACCGCCGCTTAGCAAAATTCCTTTCATTTTACGTCCGCAGGCGTGGCTGCATCGTCGCCATTACGGCGAGGTGCTAAGCCCCATTCGCTGGTGGGGGCGGATCCCGTTTATCTTTTATCTGGTGTCGATGTTTGTCGGCTGGCTGGAGCGCAAACGCTCACCGCTCGATCCGGTAGTACGATCGCTTGTCAGCGCGCGCATTGCGCAAATGTGCCTGTGTGAGTTTTGCGTGGATATCACCAGTATGAAAGTCGCCGAGCGTACCGGCAGCACCGATAAACTGCTGGCAGTGGCTGACTGGCGGCAAAGCCCGCTCTTTAGCGATGAAGAACGGCTGGCGCTGGAGTACGCCGAAGCCGCAAGCGTAACGCCGCCAACGGTCGATGATGCCCTGCGCGCCCGACTGGCTACGCATTTTGACGCTCAGGCGCTCACCGAACTGACGGCATTGATAGGCCTGCAAAATCTGTCAGCCCGTTTTAATTCTGCCATGGACATTCCCGCTCAGGGGCTGTGCCGTATTCCTGAAAAACGTTCTTAAGGAGAGAAGATGCGCCATTGTGGGTGGTTGCTGGGATTGTTATCGCTGTTTTCTTTGGCAACACATGCCAGTGACTGGCAGGAAATAAAAAATGAGGCCAAAGGACAAACCGTATGGTTTAACGCCTGGGGCGGCGATACCGCAATTAACCGCTATCTCGACTGGGTTAGCGGCGAGATGAAAACCCATTACGCTATAAACCTGAAGATTGTTCGTCTCGCGGATGCCGCAGACGCGGTGAAACGCATTCAGACCGAAGTTGCTGCCGGACGTAAAACGGGCGGTTCGGTGGATCTGCTCTGGGTGAACGGCGAAAACTTCCGCACCTTAAAAGAGGCCAATTTATTACAAACGGGCTGGGCGGAGACTCTGCCCAACTGGCGCTATGTCGACACACAGCTTCCGGTGCGGGAAGATTTTTCAGTGCCTACAGAAGGGGCTGAATCGCCCTGGGGCGGCGCACAACTGACGTTTATCGCCCGCCGCGATGTTACGCTACAGCCACCACAAACGCCGCAAGCCTTACTGGAGTTTGCTAAAGCCAATCCCGGCACGGTTACCTATCCGCGCCCACCGGACTTTACCGGCACGGCGTTTCTTGAACAGTTGCTGATTATGCTAACGCCAGATCCCACAGCATTAAAAGAAGCGCCGGACGATGCGACTTTCGCCCGCGTCACTGCGCCCTTGTGGCAATATCTTGATGCACTGCATCCGTATTTATGGCGCGAAGGAAAGGATTTCCCGCCTTCGCCCGCGCGGATGGATGCTCTGCTGAAAGCTAACACATTGCGCCTGTCGCTGACCTTTAACCCTGCACATGCGCAGCAAAAAATCGCCAGCGGCGATTTGCCTGCAAGCAGTTACAGTTTTGGTTTTCGCGAGGGGATGATTGGCAACGTCCATTTCGTCACCATTCCTGCCAACGCGAATGCCAGTGCTGCGGCGAAGGTAGTTGCCAATTTCCTGCTCTCACCCGATGCGCAACTGCGTAAAGCAGATCCCGCTGTCTGGGGCGATCCTTCTGTTCTCGATCCGCAAAAACTGCCTGACGGGCAGCGCGAATCATTGCAATCGAGAATGCCGCAGGATCTGCCGCCTGTACTGGCTGAACCGCACGCAGGTTGGGTAAATGCGCTGGAACAAGAATGGCTACACCGTTACAGTACGCATTAATCTTTTTGCTGTGGGCGATGATGGCGGTGATTTATGCACCGCTGATCCCGGCAGCTCTGACGCTGATATCGCCTGCTTTGTCGTTGACGCACTGGCAGGCGTTATTTGCCGATCCACAGTTACCGCAGGCATTACTGGCAACGCTGGTGTCGACAACCATTGCGGCGGTCGGGGCGTTGTTGATTGCCCTGCTGGTGATTGTGGCGCTGTGGCCAGGGCCGAAATGGCAGCGTATGTGCGCCCGTCTGCCGTGGCTGCTCGCCATTCCCCATGTGGCTTTTGCCACCAGCGCCCTTCTGATCTTTGCTGACGGAGGGCTGCTTTATGACTATTTCCCGTATTTCACTCCGCCAATGGACAAATTGGGTATTGGGCTGGGCCTCACCCTGGCGGTAAAAGAAAGCGCATTTCTGCTGTGGATCTTAGCGGCAGTATTGAGCGAAAAACGGCTGTTGCAGCAACTCATTGTGCTGGATTCGCTGGGCTACAGCCGCTGGCAATGCCTGAACTGGCTGCTGTTGCCCTCCGTCGCGTCTGCGTTAGCAATGGCGATGCTGGCGATTGTCGCCTGGTCGCTGTCGGTCGTGGATGTGGCGATTATTCTTGGGCCAGGTAATCCCCCGACGCTGGCGGTAATTAGCTGGCAGTGGTTAACTCAGGGCGACGCCGATCAACAAACGAAAGGTGCACTCGCCAGCCTGCTGCTGATGCTGTTACTCGCCGCCTACGTTTTGCTGGGCTATCTGCTATGGCGTGGCTGGCGACGTACTATTCCCCGCGTAGATGGCGTTCGTAAGCCTGCCACGCCTTTATTGCCAGGCAATACGCTGGCGAGTTTTTTACCCTTAACCGGTGTGCTGTGTGTGGTTCTGCTGGCGATCCTCGCGGATCAGTCGACGATCAATAGTGAAGCGCTCATCAACAGCCTGACAATGGGGCTGGTGGCGGCATTCATCGCTTTGCTCCTGTTACTGCTGTGGCAGGAATGGGGGCCACAGCGTCGCCAGTTGTGGCTATGGTTGCCCATTTTATTACCCGCTCTGCCTCTGGTGGCGGGCCAGTACACGCTGGCGCTATGGCTGAACCTGGATGGAAGCTGGACGGCGGTGGTCTGGGGGCATCTGCTGTGGGTAATGCCGTGGATGCTGTTTATCCTGCAACCCGCCTGGCAGCGCATTGATTCACGGTTAATTTTGATTGCGCAAACACTGGGCTGGTCGCGGGCCAAAATCTTCTTTTACGTAAAATGCCCACTCATGTTGCGCCCTGCGCTGATTGCCTTCGCGGTGGGATTTTCAGTCAGTATTGCGCAGTATATGCCGACGCTGTGGCTGGGCGCGGGGCGTTTTCCGACGCTCACCACTGAAGCGGTGGCATTAAGCAGCGGCGGCAGCAACGGTATTCTCGCCGCCCAGGCTTTATGGCAACTGCTGTTACCGCTTATTATTTTTGCCCTGACCGCGTTAGTCGCAAAATGGGTAGGTTATGTCAGACAAGGACTCCGCTAATGCTCTGCGTGAAAAATGTTTCGCTACGTTTACCAGAAAGCCGCTTGCTGACAAACGTTAACTTTTCAGTAGATAAAGGTGACATTGTCACGTTAATGGGACCATCCGGCTGCGGGAAATCCACTCTGTTTTCGTGGATGATTGGTGCGCTGGCCGGACAGTTTTCTTGTACAGGGGAGCTATGGCTTAATGAGCAACGGATTGACATGCTACCCACCGCACAGCGTCAGATTGGCATTCTTTTCCAGGATGCACTGTTATTTGACCAGTTCAGCGTCGGGCAAAATTTACTGCTGGCGCTACCGGAGACATTTAAGGGGAATGCCCGACGTAATGCCGTGAATGATGCACTTGAGCGTTCAGGCCTTGACGGAGCGTTCCATCAGGATCCTGCCACTTTGTCTGGCGGTCAGCGAGCGCGCGTTGCTCTGCTGCGCGCCCTTCTCGCTCAGCCAAAAGCGTTGCTACTGGATGAGCCATTCAGCCGTCTTGATGTGGCCCTGCGCGATAATTTTCGCCATTGGGTGTTCAGCGAAATTCGCGCCATGGCGATCCCTGTTGTGCAGGTGACGCACGATCTTCAGGATGTTCCTCCTGATAGCCCCGTTCTGGATATGGCGCAGTGGTCAGAAAATTACAACAAACTGCGATAACGCAAAGTTTTTCCCGATGCGTCAGTTCAGAATGGCGCTCTCAAAACTACAATGTCGGGATTTTCGATGAAACGTGTTTCTCAAATGACCGCGCTGGCAATGGCTTTAGGGCTGGCTTGCGCTTCTTCGTGGGCCGCTGAACTGGCGAAGCCTCTTACACTTGACCAGCTTCAACAACAAAATGGCAAAGCGATTGATACTCGCCCCAGCGCGTTTTATAACGGCTGGCCACAAACCTTAAATGGCCCTTCCGGTCATGAACCTGCCGCCTTAAACCTCTCTGCTAGCTGGCTCGACAAAATGAGCACCGAACAGCTCAACGAGTGGATCAAGCAACATAACCTGAAAGCCGATGCCCCGGTGGCGCTGTACGGTAATGACAAAGATGTCGACGCCGTCAAAACGCGACTGCAAAAAGCAGGTTTTACGCATATCTCCATCCTGAGTGACGCGCTAAGCGAACCTTCCCGTCTGCAAAAACTGCCGCACTTTGAACAGCTGGTATATCCGCAGTGGCTGCATAACCTGCAACAAGGTAAAGAGGTTACGGCGAAACCTGCCGGTGACTGGAAAGTCATTGAAGCGGCCTGGGGCGCTCCAAAATTTTACCTTATCAGCCATATTCCCGGCGCTGACTACATCGACACCAACGAAGTGGAAAGCGAACCGCTGTGGAACAAAGTTTCTGATGAACAACTGAAAGCGATGCTGGCAAAACACGGCATTCGCCATGACACCACGGTCATTCTGTACGGGCGTGACGTATACGCTGCAGCGCGTGTGGCGCAAATTATGCTTTATGCCGGCGTGAAAGATGTGCGCCTGCTGGACGGAGGCTGGCAAACCTGGTCCGACGCGGGTCTGCCCGTTGAGCGCGGAACGCCACCGAAAGTGAAAGCGGAACCGGATTTCGGCGTGAAGATCCCGGCACAACCGCAACTGATGCTTGATATGGAACAAGCGCGTGGACTGCTGCATCGCCAGGATGCATCGCTGGTGAGCATTCGTTCGTGGCCAGAATTTATCGGTACGACCAGCGGTTACAGCTATATTAAACCAAAAGGTGAAATAGCCGGAGCACGTTGGGGACACGCAGGTAGCGACTCGACGCATATGGAAGATTTCCATAACCCGGATGGCACCATGCGCAGCGCCGATGATATAACCGCTATGTGGAAAGCATGGAATATCAAACCAGATCAGCAAGTTTCATTCTACTGCGGCACTGGCTGGCGCGCGTCAGAAACCTTTATGTACGCACGCGCAATGGGCTGGAATAACGTCTCCGTTTACGACGGTGGCTGGTACGAATGGAGCAGCGATCCAAAAAATCCGGTAGCAACCGGTGAACGCGGCCCGGACAGCAGTAAATAACATTGCAATTACTGACGCTGGAGCGACTTCAGCGTCAGATACCCACTCCACACCCGCGTAAAGGTCGTCATCCAGCACAACGCACCAAATACCCACGCAAACCACGGAAAACAGGCCGGAAAGAGGCAACTCAGAACAAACAGCAAAATCGTCTCGCTGCCTTCGGTTAACCCGCCCAGATAATAAAACGATTTATGCGCATAACCGGGATTATCAATCTGATGTTTCGCCGCCAGCGCAGCAAAAGCGAGAAAACTGCTTCCCGTGCCGATAAACGCAAACAGCAGCCAGCCGCCTGCCAGGGCGTTTTGCTCCGGTGCGGCGAGGATAAACCCAAAAGGCACCAGCGCGTAAAAAAGAAAATCGAGAGAAATATCGAGAAAGCCGCCCGCGTCGGTAAGCCCTCTGCGCCGCGCCAGCGCACCGTCCAGACCATCAAGCAGCCTGTTCAACAAAATGACGATTAGCGCCGCCAGATACCAGCCCAGCGCCAGAAAAGGCAGTGCCAGCACGCCGATGGCAAATCCCACTAATGTTAAACCATCTGGCGTAATGCCCGGTTTATCAAGAACCCGCACGCACTGATGCAACAACGGTTTAATCCGGGGATGAAGATGGCGGTCTAGCACAGGCACTCCTTAAATATAAAACCTTTCTGATTGAGCAACAGTGCGGATATTATGGCATTTTTCGCTTATCTGCCCGTGTGTAATTTATGAAAATGATTGAAGTTGTTGCCGCCATCATCGAACGTGATGGCAAAATTTTACTCGCGCAACGCCCTGCCCATAGCGATCAGGCGGGATTATGGGAGTTTGCCGGTGGTAAAGTCGAGCCGGATGAAAGCCAGCGGCAGGCGCTGGTGCGTGAGTTAAACGAAGAACTGGGCATCGAAGCAACTGTTGGTGACTATGTTGCCAGCCATCAGCGAGAAGTTTCGGGGCGGATTATCCATCTTCATGCCTGGCACGTACCCGACTTCCACGGGACGTTACAGGCACATGAACATCAGGCGCTGGTCTGGTGCTCACCTGAAGAGGCGCTGCGATATCCGCTGGCCCCTGCTGACATTCCATTATTAGAGGCGTTTATGGCTTCACGCGCCGCCAGACCAGCGGATTAGTGCTTAGGGTTTTGTCATCCCGTTGGCATTGCAGCAGTATTCCTTCGGCTTTAATTACTGCCCCTTCAGAATAATTTTGATCCTGATAAACGCAGCACTGAGTACAGGGCTGCGCTGACTGCCCGCCTGAACTGAACACTTCTGGCGGTACGTTTACCTCCACGTCCGGATGATAATGCGGGTTAGCCAGTGTAATTAATGGAAATGCTAATACTACGGCGATCAATGCTCGACTCACAGGGAACTCCTTAACGTTATTGTCTCTTCTACAGATAACGGTAGCCGGGCGGCAAAACTTTAGCGTCTGAGTTATCGCATTTGGTTATGAGATTACTCTCGTTATTAATTTGCTTTCCTGGGTCATTTTTTTCTTGCTTACCGTCACATTCTTGATGGTATAGTCGAAAACTGCAAAAGCACATGACATAAACAACATAAGCATAATCGTATTAATATATAAGGGTTTTATATCTATGGATCAGACATATTCTCTGGAGTCATTCCTCAACCATGTCCAAAAGCGCGACCCGAATCAAACCGAGTTCGCGCAAGCCGTTCGTGAAGTAATGACCACACTCTGGCCTTTTCTTGAACAAAATCCCAAATATCGTCAGATGTCATTACTGGAGCGTCTGGTTGAACCGGAGCGCGTGATCCAATTTCGCGTAGTATGGGTTGATGATCGCAACCAGGTGCAGGTCAACCGTGCATGGCGTGTGCAGTTCAGCTCTGCCATCGGCCCGTACAAAGGCGGTATGCGCTTCCATCCGTCAGTTAACCTCTCCATTCTCAAATTCCTCGGCTTCGAACAAACCTTCAAAAATGCCCTGACTACTCTACCGATGGGCGGTGGTAAAGGCGGCAGCGACTTTGATCCGAAAGGGAAAAGCGAAGGCGAAGTTATGCGTTTCTGCCAGGCGCTGATGACTGAACTGTATCGCCACCTGGGCGCGGATACTGACGTTCCGGCAGGTGATATCGGCGTTGGTGGTCGTGAAGTCGGCTTTATGGCGGGGATGATGAAAAAGCTCTCCAACAATACCGCCTGCGTCTTCACCGGTAAGGGCCTTTCATTTGGCGGCAGTCTTATTCGCCCGGAAGCTACCGGCTACGGTCTGGTTTATTTCACAGAAGCAATGCTAAAACGCCACGGTATGGGTTTTGAAGGGATGCGCGTTTCCGTTTCTGGCTCCGGCAACGTCGCCCAGTACGCTATCGAAAAAGCGATGGAATTTGGTGCTCGAGTGATCACTGCGTCAGACTCCAGCGGCACTGTAGTTGATGAAAGCGGATTCACGAAAGAAAAACTGGCGCGTCTTATCGAAATCAAAGCCAGCCGCGATGGTCGAGTGGCAGATTACGCCAAAGAATTTGGTCTGGTCTATCTCGAAGGCCAACAGCCGTGGTCTGTACCGGTTGATATCGCCCTGCCTTGCGCCACCCAGAACGAACTGGATGTTGACGCCGCGCATCAGCTTATCGCCAATGGCGTTAAAGCCGTCGCCGAAGGGGCAAATATGCCGACCACCATCGAAGCGACTGAACTGTTCCAGCAGGCAGGCGTACTGTTTGCACCGGGTAAAGCGGCTAATGCTGGCGGTGTAGCAACATCGGGCCTGGAAATGGCGCAAAACGCTGCGCGCCTGGGCTGGAAAGCCGAGAAAGTTGACGCACGTTTGCATCACATCATGCTGGATATCCACCATGCCTGTGTTGAGCATGGTGGTGAAGGTGAGCAAACCAACTACGTGCAGGGCGCGAACATTGCCGGTTTTGTGAAGGTTGCGGATGCGATGTTAAGCCAGGGCGTGATTTAATCGTTATTACAATCGTCTGGTTTTCCTTATAACCAGACGATTTTCCCTGAGTTAATTAAATCCTTAGCAGACGTTTGCAATTTGCAGCCGTTTGTTCTGCATCCTGAATATCCTGTTCAGACATTAAGCATCGCAACGCATCTTTTTCAATCCAGGGGTTGTTATTTCCGGCAATTGTTAGCCACATCCATGCTTGTTTATTATCAATTTTAGTGCCCGTCCCCTGAGCATACATTGCCGCAGTCTGGTGCTGCGCTTCGGTCGCCCCTAAACGCGCCGCTTTTTCGTACCAGTGCAGCGCATGATTTTCATCTTTTGCGATATATTTTGTACCGTACAGATACATTTCAGCTAACAAAAATATCGCCTCTATTCGACCACGCTGCGCTGCACCAGTAAGCCATTGAGTAGCCTCTGCGTTATTTTCAGGATCATCATTGTTGGTTAAATAATATTTCCCCAATTCATACATGGCATCCCCTGCCCCATCTGCCCCATTTTTTGCTGCTTTGGTAAACCAGTACAGCGCTTTTTCCTGGTCCTGTGGAATACTCTCACTTCCGCTATACAACCTGGCAGTATGATATTGCGCATGTAAATATCCCTGTTCTGCTGATTGCAAAAACCAACGATGGGCCTGAACCTCATCGCGCTCCACGCCAATCCCTTGTATATACATTTGTCCCAACTCATACTGGGCAACCTCATGTCCTTGTGTGGCGGCAGATAAATACCACTGCAATGCTTCTTCATAATTTCGTAATGGCTCAACAGCAAAGCGTGAGATACGGGCAAGCTCATATTGCGCAGATGTGTTGCCATTTTGGGCAGCAAGTAAAAACCATTTTCGTGCCTCACAAATATTCTTATCCGTGCCCCTTCCATCGCTATACATGATACCCAGCGCATACAGAGCATCGATAACATTATGCTGCGCGGCGCGGGTAAACCAGTTAAAGGCTAATTTTAGATCCTGTGAAACCTCATCACCTTCGTAATACATTTTGCCAAGAGAATACCAGGCTAGTGAATAGCCTTGCTCTGCAGCATGTAAGCAGGACTGGTATACAGAAGATGGATAATAAAAAAGACCTTTTAATTTTATGGCATTTAGCAGCTTTTTATATCCACTATGATGTTGCATTGCTAAATTATTGAAGCGTTCTGTTAATTTCCACTTGCGAATCATTTTTTCTTTTCGCAAGGAATATGATAAACACTCTATTAACAATGCCATATAGTTGTCTGATAGTTCAAATTCAGCAACTTTATTTAATACTGCGATATCAAACCATTTCAGGCTCTCTTCATTATCCTTTAATGATTGATAAATCGTAGCCATTTCCTTCCCGTTTTCCATTTCTTCCAGTGGAGACAAGTTACTGGCAAAGAAAGGGGTAATTTGTTTTTCGATGCGATAATAAAGAAGACAACTTTCGTTAATTTCTGTCTGGATTACGGGTTGACGACTGCCTGCGACTAAATGCCATCTGAACGTTTGTGCTGCAGCGAGAGTTAATAATGGCCGGAATACCCGATGAAGATGCAGTAATAACGTTTCTTCAAAGCACATTCGTGAGCTGAGATCTTTTTTCTCAAGGAAAGATAACGCCTTAGCAAGTTGCATGGGGGCGTGTTCGGGGGTTGCTTCATTCTCCTCACAGAGCATATCCAGCACGGCTCGCCAGGTGAATTCCCCCTCTGATTTAATAGTGACATCAGGAAGTGGATGACCAGAAAAGGTGTTGGGTGCGCGAAATGTCATCACAGGACGAGGATGAACAATACCCCTGGACATATTGATCGGTTGCTCTTCTTCCTCTTCTTGCCACTGATCTTCGTCGTCATAACGTAAAGCCTGTTCATAAGCATCGTGCAATTGTTGCCAGGCTGCGGGATCATCTTCCGGGCGGCAATTTTTTACCAGTTGCGCATAACGACGCTTAATATCTCGTTCTTCCGCACCTGGTTGTAAAGCTAATATTTCCCAGCAGTTCATTGCAGACGTTCTCTTTCCAGAGAGTCTAATGTAGGTTCAACTTTAGTCCGAAAATCAGCAAGTTGATCAGGATCCTGCTTCTCGAGTAGATAACTGAAATGACGGGAGCAATTGCTTATCCAGTCTCGCGTTTCCGCCAGGGTGAGTTGATAGAGATTATCAAGACGGGCAATAAAGGCCTGGTTTATCTGTTCATCGCGTGGGTGAATTTTTAACAGGCTTAATTTGGACAACGACTGCTGTATTTGTTCTGCCGTTAATGCCCCTGGATTCTGTTCAATAACCAGACTATTTTTAGCACCTGTCAGTGGCACGCTGATATCGACATCAAGAATACCGTTAATGTCGTACGTAAAACGAACATCAATACGCACATCACCGGCCGGTTTTGGCGGAACATTCACTGACAACTCCGCAAGGAAAATATTATCAGCCACCATCCTGCTTTCACCCTGGTAGATTTTAAAATTAACCTCTGTTTGTTGATCATGTGCCGTGTAAAAGGCACGAACGCGACTACAAGGAATACTCCTGTTACGCTCAATAACGGGTGCAAAATAGCCTGATTCGCGGGTATGCCCCAGCGATTTAGAGGTATCAACGCCAAGCGTATAAGGGCAAACATCAGTCACTACAACATCTCGTAATTCGCTGTGCCGCGCTTTAAGTGCTGCCTGAATAGCCGCGCCCTGGGCAATGACTTCATCCGGGTTTAAATGCATTGCCGGTATACGACCAAATAATCGTGTCACAAGTTTGCGAATCAGTGGCATACGTGTAGTGCCACCCACAAGAACAACCTGGTCTAATTGGCTAAAATTAATTTTGGCATCGCGAATTGCCCGCTCCAGTGGCATATGGATTCGTTCGAAAAAGGTCTGTAATAAAAATTCAAATTTTTCTGTAGTCAGATGCCAGTAATATCGCCTTCCTTCAATCTCCACACTGAAAGTGGCTTCATCTCGCACACTCAGCACGCGTTTGACACGCTCAGCCTCGATGCGTAAATGCCGCTGGAGTGTCGGTTCACGCCATTCAATATTTTCAGGAAGATCCCGACGTGAGCAATATGCATCGATCAGGATATCGACAATATCTTCACCACCTAAAAAGTTATCCCCGGCACTGGCACGTACTTCCATAATATTGTCAAACAACTCCAGTATGGAGACATCAAACGTACCACCACCTAAATCGAATACCAGAAATTGATGTTCATCATCCTTATTATGCAAACCATACGCCAGTGCAGCGGCGGTTGGTTCGTTAATTAAACGTTCGACATTTAAGCCTGCCATTGTCGCAGCGGCTTTTGTTGCTTTACGTTGCATATCACCAAAATATGCGGGAACGCTAATCACCGCTTCAGTGACTTCTTCGCCCAAATAGTTTTCTGCATCTTCTTTTAGCTGACGTAATATCAACGATGAGAGTTCTTCCGCACGAAATTCCCGTCCGCCCAGTTTTAACGTCTTTGATGTGCCCATCATGCGTTTAAAATTTGATGCGCAGTTTTGTGGTTTGATGAGTTGCAGGTCACGAGCTGCCTCCCCTGTCAAAACCATACCATCTTCGTCAACACAAACTACGCTGGGTGTTAAAAACTTACCTAACGCATTGGGGATCAGTTCACTTTGTCCATTTCGCCAGACAGCTGCCAAACTGTTAGTTGTACCCAGGTCGATACCGATAATCATCGTAATTCTTTTTAATATCCTTATAAAATAATTGTTTTAAATGGTGGTATTTAAACCACCATTTTGTTCTTAATTTTTGTATAAAGACCAGGTACGTTCTAGTATTTTTAATGCAGCAGGTAACTGCTCAATCATTTTACCAGAAACTTCATAATCGCTTTCTTTGTTGTTTAATGGATTAACAGCAACGTAGGAAATCGTTGATGTTGGCTTAATTATTTTAAAAACTTCCTTTGCAGATTCACCATAGATGAAAGGTAACTTTGAATTAATAGAGATTTCTTGTTTATCGACCATAAACCTGGTAATAGCAGAGAAATGAGTCTCCCCATGACTTATAACATAGCCTTTCGGAACGTTAATTTCTTTCAGCTCAGGAATATACTGAACATAAAACTGTAAATCTTTCACATAGCAAAATTTTGCACTACTATCATTATTCTTCGATTTACGGTTTTCGCATTCCATTTCCCATGAAAATAGTCCGTCTCCGATGTAACCTGCAACTACGCGTCCATGACTTAAATGGTATGCAACGCCGTCAACAGTGCCTTGCTCTTCTGAAGAAAAACTGAATTCTTTATTTTCTTCATTATACGGACTGATAGAACAAACTATCTTTCCTTGAGGAAAAATTGGTCTTTTGGTGAATAACATATCCTCCGACAAAATGGTAAAACCATCAATGGTGGTAATTGTTTTTTTAATTAAATACTCACTGCAATTGACTTCCTTTAAGGCTTCTTGTTTTTGAGCCCATGATAATTCTGCAGTTGTTAATTTACGATAAAATTTTTCAGTGTAACTTTCAGCCGCCGCAAAGTGTGACAGTGACGATAAAACAATAATTCCCATGAATGTTTTTTTCATGTATATATCCTTATAGGTATGCTTATCAAATAATTCAATGGAAGTATATCGATAAAAATAAAGCCGAACATGTTAATAAACATACTCGGCTTTATTTTCGGAATTACCCCCCTATTGTTCAGTCACGCTTAACTGTAGCATCCTTTTTCTGCGCAGTTTTTTTGACCCTTTTTTTCACGTCTTTATTTTTCTCGTCTCCGTTCCTTGGTACCACAATTCCTTTAAACCGTCTGACCGGAGTGCTACGAGCCTGATCAATCAACTGGTACAATGTCCCCACCAGCGGCTGCATAAAGTCCTGATAGCGACACTGCTTTTCGCTGATTTGCGTCAGCACCGATTCCCAGTGCGCGGTCATGTCCGGTCGCGTCGCCATTTCTGGCAGCGAATGGAATAGCGCTTTTCCGGCGTCGGTGGAGTGGATATAGCGCCCTTTTTTGGTCAGGAAGCCTCGCTTGAACAGCAGTTCAATAATCCCGGCGCGAGTCGCTTCTGTCCCCAGACCATCGGTCGCACGAAGGATCTTTTTCAGATCTTTGTCCTGCACAAAGCGTGCGATCCCGGTCATCGCCGAAAGCAGTGTTGCATCGGTAAAATGGCGTGGCGGCTGGGTTTGCCGCTCTACCACTTCACCTTTTTCGCACAACAATTCATCGCCTTTCGCCACCACAGGCAGCGGCGTGCCGTCGTTTTCTTCATCGCGCTCTTTGCTGCCTAACAGCGTGCGCCAGCCTGCTTCAGCAAGAAAACGGGCTTTAGCGACAAATTTGCCTTTGGCAATGTCCAGTTCGATAACACACTTGCGGAACACCGCATCCGGGCAGAACTGCATCAAATACTGACGGGCAATCAGGTTATAGACCTTCGCTTCGTTCTCCGTCAGGTTGATCGCAGAACTCCGTGCGGTCGGAATGATGGCGTGGTGCGCATCGACCTTTTTGTCATCCCAACAGCGGTTGCGTATATCTGGATCTACCACTGGCTGCGGCAACAGATCCGGTGCATGAACGCTGATAGCATTCATCACCGCGTGGCGTCCGGCAAAATGTTCTTCTGGCAAATAGCGGCAATCGGAACGCGGATAAGTGATTAGCTTGTGCGTTTCGTACAGCTTCTGGCAGATATCAAGCACGTTCTGCGCGCTCAGACCAAAACGTTTAGCCGCTTCAATCTGCAACGCCGAAAGCGAAAAAGGCAGCGGCGCGGATTCTGATTCCCGTTTATCGTTATAGCTGGTGACAATAGCTGGTTGACCACTAATGCGGTTAACCACATGCTCCGCCAGTGGACGATGTAACAAGCGCCCTTCTTCATCCTGGTACGGTTCACACGCTTCGCTCGGTTGCCAGATAGCGGTAAACCGCTCATCTGCAGGTGTCACGATATGTGCTTTGACTTCAAAGAAGTCTTTCGCCACGAAGTTTTCAATCTCTTCGTCGCGGCGCACCACCAGTCCGAGTACGGGCGTCTGCACGCGTCCCACGGAAAGCACGCCCTGATAACCGGCATTGCGGCCGAGAATGGTATACGCACGGGTCATATTAATGCCGTACAGCCAGTCAGCCCGCGCCCGCGCCAGTGCAGAAACGCACAGCGGTACAAACTCGCTATTGGAGCGAAGACGATCGATCGCCCGCTCAACCGCCTGCGGGTTCAGGTCGTTTATCAAACAACGCTGTACCTGCTGGCGCTTTTCCGGTGCTAGTTGCAGGTAGTCCAGCACTTCATCCACCAGCAGTTGCCCTTCGCGATCCGGGTCTCCGGCGTGAACGATTTCGCTGGCTTCATGCAGGAAGTGTTTGATGACATTAAGTTGTTTAGTCACGGAGGGTCGGGGCTGTAATTGCCACTTTTCCGGGACAATTGGCAAATCCGCAAGATTCCAGCGCGCATAGCGGCTGTCGTAGGCGTCTGGCTGCGCCTGCTCAAGCAGGTGACCGATACACCAGGTCACCACCTGACCATTACCGCACTCGATAAAGCCATCGCCTTTCCGGTGCGGTTTAGGCAGGACATCAGCAATGGCGCGCGCCAGACTCGGTTTTTCGGCAATAAACAACCGCATTGAATTAACGGATCTCAACCATGGCACGACCGCCGCGCGCTGGCACCAGTTCGCCAATCGCCGTCAGTTCAATGCCAAACTCGGCGGCTGTAGCTTTGACCTCATTTTCTGCTTCCGGCATGACCGCCAGCAGCAAACCGCCAGAAGTTTGCGGATCGCACAGCAGATCGCGCACTTCACGCGGCATTTCACCCATCAGATGACCGTAGCTGGCAAAGTTACGTTCGGTGCCGCCAGGCACTGCGCCCAACTTAATGTACTCTTCAACCCCCGGCAATTTCGGGATCGCGTCATAGTCGACGCGCGCCTGCACACCTGCGCCCTGACACATTTCGCTTAAATGCCCCAGTAAACCAAAACCCGTAACGTCGGTCATCGCTTTTACGCCTTCGATGTTGGCAAAGGACGCGCCTGCGATGTTCATCCGGCACATCACTTCCGTCGCCAGTCCCTGATGTTCTGGTTTCAGCAGTGATTTTTTCTCAGCCGTGGTAAGAACGCCAATCCCCAGCGGTTTCGTCAGGAACAGTTTGCATCCGGCTTGTGCGGTACTGTTTTTCTTCACCCGCTCGGTCGGTACGATCCCCGTTACCGCCAGACCAAAAATCGGCTCCGGCGCATCGATGGAGTGACCGCCAGCCAGCGCAATCCCCGCCTGACGGCATGCATAGCGTCCACCTTCGGTCACTTCGCGGGCAATTTCCGGGGAAAGTTTGTTAATCGGCCAGCCGAGGATCGCAATCGCCATAATCGGTTTGCCGCCCATAGCAAAGATATCGCTGATGGCGTTAGTCGCCGCAATGCGGCCAAAATCGAAAGGATTATCAACGATCGGCATAAAGAAGTCGGTGGTACTGATAACGCTGGTGCCATTGCCCAGATCGTATACCGCCGCATCGTCGCGGGTTTCATTACCCACAAGCAAATTCGGATCAACAAACTTCGCCTGCTCACTGTGCAGGATGGTTTCCAACACTTTTGGGGAAATTTTACAGCCGCAACCAGCGCCGTGGCTGTATTGGGTCAAACGAATCGAGTTCTCGCTCATGGACATCTCCTGTCAATGCAATCCGGGTATGGTAACCCTCATTCCATGAAGTGATAAGTGAGAGTGTCTGAATTCCTGCGCCTTTGCTCACAATCCAGACAGTTTCGCGACAATTATCAGAAATAAGTCACAAACGGCGTCGGGTCCGGGACGTTTATCGACGTAGATGCTTTCAACTGCGGCGTACCGAGGTAGAGAAAACCGACAATTTTATCCTGCTCACGGCAACCGAATGCTTCACGGACTACCGGACTTTCAGTTAATGCACCACTGCGCCAGATGCCGCCAAACCCCTGGGCAACTGCTGCCATTTGCATCGCCATGACCGCGCATCCCGCAGACATTTCCTGTTCCCAGCGCGGGACTTTATGATTTTCTTCGCATTTCGCCACCACCGTTATGATGAGCGGTGCGCGGAACGGCGCATTACGCGCTTTGTTGATTGCTTTGTTATCACTACCGGCAGCAATCGCCCCCTGCTCCAGTACAGCGCTGAAACGCTCGCGCCCTTCCCCTTCAATCACAAAGAAATGCCACGGTTGCATGGACTTATGGTCCGGCGCACGCATACCCGCACGCAGGATGTTTTGCAGTTGTTCACCCGTTGGCGCGGGTTCAGCCAGGCGGGAGGCGCTACGGCGATTGATCAATAGTTCGAGTGCATCCATTTGATTAACTCCTGTCATGATATTTATTCACAAAATTAACACGAGAGTGGATTTTGTTACAGCCCAGTCCGCAATTCCTGCTGACAAGTGCCGGTTGGGTCATTACGATAACCACATCTATTGCGCCTGAAACAGGTGTGACCTTAAGTTGGGAGAATACATGCGAACCCTTTGGCGATTTATTGCCGGATTTTTTAAATGGACGTGGCGTCTGCTGAATTTCGTCCGTGAAATGGTACTTAACCTGTTCTTTATTTTTCTCGTGCTGGTTGGTGTGGGGATCTGGATGCAGGTCAGTGGTGGTGATTCGAAAGAAACGGCCAGTCGTGGCGCACTGCTGCTGGACATTTCTGGTGTGATCGTCGATAAACCCGACAGTTCTCAGCGGTTTAGTAAATTAAGCCGCCAGCTGCTTGGTGCCAGTTCCGATCGTCTGCAGGAAAACTCACTGTTTGATATCGTCAACACCATTCGCCAGGCGAAGGACGACCGCAATATCACCGGTATTGTGATGGATCTGAAAAACTTCGCAGGCGGCGACCAGCCGTCTATGCAGTACATCGGCAAAGCTCTGAAAGAGTTTCGTGATAGCGGGAAACCGGTTTATGCCGTTGGCGAGAACTACAGCCAGGGGCAATATTATCTCGCCAGTTTCGCCAATAAAATTTGGCTGTCTCCGCAAGGCGTGGTTGATCTGCACGGCTTTGCCACCAACGGTCTGTACTACAAATCGTTACTGGATAAGCTGAAAGTTTCCACCCATGTGTTCCGCGTGGGTACGTATAAATCTGCCGTTGAACCGTTTATTCGTGATGATATGTCGCCGGCAGCCCGCGAAGCTGACAGCCGCTGGATTGGTGAGCTGTGGCAAAACTATCTGAATACTGTTGCCGCTAACCGCCAGATCCCTGCTCAGCAGGTATTCCCTGGCGCGCAAGGGTTGCTTGAGGGTTTAACCAAAACCGGTGGCGATACCGCGAAATATGCGCTGGAAAACAAGCTGGTCGATGCACTGGCATCGAGTGCCGAAATCGAAAAAACTCTGACCAAAGAGTTCGGCTGGAGTAAAACTGATAAAAATTATCGCGCCATCAGTTATTACGATTACGCATTGAAAACGCCGGCAGATACCGGTGACAGTATCGGTGTCGTCTTCGCTAATGGCGCAATTATGGATGGCGAGGAAACTCAGGGGAATGTTGGCGGTGATACCACTGCGGCACAAATCCGCGACGCTCGCCTTGACCCGAAAGTGAAAGCGATTGTTCTGCGTGTTAATAGTCCCGGCGGCAGCGTTACCGCGTCTGAAGTGATTCGCGCTGAACTGGCAGCAGCCCGGGCAGCGGGTAAGCCTGTGGTTGTATCGATGGGCGGCATGGCGGCATCTGGTGGTTACTGGATTTCCACACCAGCTAATTACATTGTGGCTAACCCCAGCACCCTGACCGGTTCTATCGGTATCTTCGGCGTGATCACCACCGTAGAAAATAGTCTGGATTCGATTGGTGTTCATACTGATGGTGTCTCAACTTCACCGCTGGCAGATGTTTCTATCACCAGGGCACTGCCGCCGGAAGCGCAGCAGATGATGCAGTTAAGCATTGAGAATGGCTATAAACGCTTTATCACGCTGGTTGCTGATGCGCGTCATTCAACGCCGGAGCAGATTGATAAAATCGCCCAGGGTCACGTCTGGACCGGTCAGGATGCAAAAGCTAACGGGCTGGTCGATAGTCTCGGGGATTTCGATGATGCGGTCGCCAAAGCAGCAGAGCTGGCAAAAGTGAAACAGTGGCATCTGGAATACTACGTTGATGAACCGACCTTCTTCGACAAAGTGATGGACAACATGTCTGGTTCTGTCCGGGCAATGTTGCCAGATGCGTTCCAGGCCATGTTACCTGCACCGCTGGCCTCGGTAGCCTCTACCGTTAAAAGTGAAAGCGACAAGCTGGCCGCGTTTAACGACCCACAAAACCGTTATGCGTTTTGCCTGACCTGCGCCAACGTGCGTTAAGTCTTGTACTAAGTGGCCGACAGATCGTCGGCCACATTACTTTTTACGTCGACGAATCCTCTTCCCGCTGTCTCGCCACATATTTCCTTATCCTCATAGTATCAGGTGCGCTCCCCCTGCCTCACGTATATACTTTTGCTCTTTCGATATCATTCATATCAATATCATGCAAAAGAAATCAATTTACGTCGCCTACACGGGCGGGACCATCGGGATGCAGCGTTCCGAGCAGGGTTATATTCCGGTGTCAGGTCATCTACAGCGCCAACTGGCGCTGATGCCGGAATTCCATCGCCCGGAGATGCCAGATTTCACCATTCATGAATATACGCCATTGATGGATTCTTCTGATATGACGCCAGAAGACTGGCAGCATATTGCTGAAGATATTAAAGCGCACTATGACGATTATGATGGTTTTGTCATTCTGCACGGTACAGACACGATGGCGTATACCGCCTCTGCACTGTCGTTCATGCTCGAGAATCTCGGTAAACCGGTCATTGTGACAGGGTCACAAATCCCGCTGGCTGAGTTACGCTCTGACGGACAAATTAATCTGCTGAATGCGTTGTACGTTGCGGCGAATTATCCTATCAACGAAGTAACTCTCTTTTTTAATAATCGACTGTATCGTGGCAACCGAACCACCAAAGCACATGCCGATGGTTTTGATGCGTTTGCCTCTCCAAACCTTCCTCCGTTACTGGAAGCAGGTATCCATATTCGTCGTTTGAATACGCCACCCGTCCCGCACGGTGAAGGGGCATTGATCGTTCATCCAATCACGCCGCAACCAATTGGCGTAGTGACGATTTATCCGGGGATTTCTGCTGACGTCGTGCGCAATTTTCTGCGCCAACCTGTGAAAGCATTGATTCTGCGCTCATATGGCGTGGGTAATGCGCCACAAAACAAAGCCTTCCTGCAGGAATTACAAGAAGCCAGCGATCGCGGTATTGTGGTGGTCAACCTGACACAATGTATGTCCGGTAAAGTGAACATGGGTGGTTATGCCACCGGTAACGCCCTCGCCCATGCCGGCGTTATTGGCGGTGCAGATATGACTGTAGAAGCCACGCTAACCAAACTGCATTACCTGCTTAGCCAGGAACTTGATACTGAAACCATTCGCAAGGCCATGAGCCAAAACCTGCGTGGCGAACTGACGCCGGATGATTAAGGAGACTGCAATGCCCCCTCGCGCCCTGTTACTGGTCGATTTACAAAATGATTTCTGTGCTGGTGGCGCGCTCGCCGTGCCGGAAGGTGACAGTACGGTGGATGTCGCTAACCGCCTGATTGACTGGTGCCAGTCGCGCGGTGAAGCGGTTATCGCCAGTCAGGACTGGCACCCGGCGAATCACGGCAGTTTTGCCAGTCAGCACGGTGTAGAGCCTTATACGCCGGGCCAACTCGACGGTTTGCCACAAACCTTCTGGCCCGATCACTGTGTGCAGAACAGTGAAGGCGCACAATTACATCCGTTACTGAAGCAAAAAGCGATCGCAGCGGTGTTCCATAAAGGCGAAAATCCTTTAGTTGACAGTTACAGTGCCTTTTTTGATAACGGCCGTCGGCAGAAAACTGCGCTCGATGACTGGTTGCGCGCTCATGTAATCAATGAATTGATCGTTATGGGTCTGGCTACTGACTATTGCGTTAAGTTTACCGTGCTGGACGCGTTACAGTTAGGCTATAAGGTGAACGTGATTACCGATGGTTGTCGTGGCGTAAATATCCAGCCACAGGACAGTGCGCACGCGTTTATGGAGATGTCAGCAGCTGGGGCAACGCTATATACGCTGGCAGACTGGGAAGAAACGCAGGAGTAATTTTACGCTGGCCTACAATTCTGTACTGGCATTGTAGGCCAGATAAAACACATCAGTGATACATCTGGTAATTGACGCCATCAACGAAAGATTTAATTCACCTCAGAAATCTCTTCCAGCGACACCTTCCGCGTTTCGATGCCAAAAATGGAGAGAACCAGCGCACAGAGCACTAACATGACACCAAGCACCATAAACACCGTGATCGACCCATAATGTGTTAATAATGCCGCAACGCCATAGGGCGTGAAGACTGCGACGATCCGTCCGACGGCATTAACGAAACCCGAACCACGCAGGCGTAAATGCGTTGGCCAAAGTTCCGGGATATAAACCGCCGACGCGAAGCACACATACATGTATAAAAAGAAGATCATCACCAGGCCATAGATTAAAATCGCCCACTCTGTAGTCTGAATTGAATAGATATAGCCTAACACAGCAATAATAATAAGTAAGGCAGAGCCAAATAATCGACGAGGAAAATGATCAATAATTAATGCCGCAATAAATATCCCTACCGGAGCGCCAATCATAATAACAGCGGTCATTAATATTGATTTATCAACATCAATGCCGGAGTTAACAAATATGGTCGGTATCCATACGGTGATGGTATAAAGCGAAATGTTCATTGCAATTAAAACAGTAATCGCGACTAATGTACGTCGTAACATTTCCCCTTTAAACAGGAGCCAGAAGGTACCCTTGATTACCTTAACCTTGCTGTTGCTCTGGTTCAAAGTAAGCGGGGGTAAACGAATACTCTTCTCTCTTTCAATTTGCTGCTCTACTTCACGAAGTTGGCTTTCTGCACCTGCGATTTGCCCTTTCCCTGCCAGCCATCGTGGCGACTCAATAAAGTATTTACCTGAGAGAAACCACGCTAACAGTATGCCAATACCGCCCAGCAGAAACATTATCCGCCAACTAAAAAAAGCGATAACCACCACGCCTATCGCCGCAGAGAGCATGGGCGACCAGTTACCAACAAATGAGAGCCGCGCGGACCATTTTCCACGCACCGTCGCGGGGATAAACTCCGTAAATGAGGCATAGCCAACCATAATCAGCGCCCCCATTCCTGTTCCCATCAGGAAGCGAAAGAAGATGAGCCAGTGCATATCAGGGACAAAAGCGGCCCCTGTTGCCGCAATACCGACGATGAGAAGATTTATGCGAAACGCCCTGCGCCGCCCAAAGTAGTCACCAATAAACCCACCGGTAAGAGAGCCGATGAAATAACCAAACATTAATGCCGAGGTAAAGGCGGCATTGAGGAAATTATTTGACCATCCATTGCTTACCAGCTTTGCTAAGACGACATTACCGGAGTAACTCAAAAAACCCGTTAATAACAGACTAAAGCTTATTATACCAAATATACGATAATGAAACCGGGCCAAAGGCAAGCGGTCCAGTCTTGCGCCAATTTGATCATATTGTTCCATTGGGTGCCTCGGATTTGCTAAAAAAGGTAGCAATTGCGGCAAATTCACTTGCCGCATCTTTATCATCATTTTATTTCCAGGCGCAGGAACAAATAATATTGACAATGTGTGCTTAAATTACCACACCAGCTGGATATTATTGTCTTTGCAAAATGCTATCCACTCTGCACCCGGTGATTTATCAGTTATTATGTAATTAATATGACTAAAGTCAGCTAACTGGACAAAAGCTTTGCGATCAAACTTAGAGTGATCAACCAATAACGCAACTTCTGTCGCTTGACGGATCATTGTCTTTTTGATTTCAGCTTCCGCTTCATTAGAGTCCAGCGCGCCGCTGTTAATATCAAGACCTTTACAACTCATTACCATGATATCGACATGGTAGCGGCTGATGATCTCTTTAGTAATTCTTCCTTGCAGTGAAAGTGTATTTTTGTTTAGTTCCCCACCCGTTGAAACGACTTTAATTTCTGACTGAGCCAGAACATGAATCGCTTCCGCCGAGTTGGTTAGCAACGTCAGGTCACTACGGTCCTGTAACAATTTGAGCAATTCCATTACGGTACTACTGGAATCGGCTGCCATGGTGGTTTTATTGTCGATGAAGGGTAGTGCCTTGCGTGCAATAAGCTGCTTCTCTTCATAAAACGATGAAGCGCGCTTATAAAAATGGATATTCTCCGTCAACATCGCTGTATTTAAAACAGCACCACCATAGGTTCTGGTCAAAAAGCCTTCATCTTCCAACTTCTCAAGATCGCGGCGAATGGTTTCTTCGGTTACCTGAAAAATCCCACTCAAATTTGAGACTGTCACCTTTTTATCGTTGGCAACCATTTGCTTAATTGCCTGAATCCTGTCTTTTGCCGCCACGATTACACCCCTGTATCTTTTTACATCACATTAGCGCAATTATCGCATAATCGATGTTTACTTTCAAAATAACATGTCTGAATCACAGATTTTCATCACAGTTTTCACAGAAACAGAGGTGAATCGTGTTGAGTATTTAACGCTCTAGGGCCTCTGCCATTTCCCTCATCAATGTTGCGTCTGCATCCGATAAGTTGATATTCAGTGCCGCGACATTTTCACGTACCTGTTCCGGCGCAGTAGCCCCACTAAGAATGGAGATTAAATCACTCTGTTTTAATATCCACGCCAGTGCCAGAGTGGGAATTGTGCACTGATAACGAGCACAGAGTGGCTGCCACTGTTCAAGCATATCAATCACTTTCAGCATGTTTTCTCGCTGGAACCAGACTTTATTTGCCCGAGCGCCGCCCGGAACGTAATCACGCGTGATGGTCCCGGTCAACAATCCCTGCTCTAGCGGAGAGTAGACCTGTACCACAATGCCATTATCACGACATAGCGGCAGCAGTTCGTTTTCCATTGCCCGGTCGAGGATACTGTATTTCGCCTGAATAATATCCAGTTCACCATGTTGCAGATACTCGCGGATATGGTCAGCATCGACGTTAGCAGCGCCTATAGCGCGAATTTTCCCTTCGGCCTTTAACGCATTAAGCACTGCGACAGTTTCAGCTATCGGCGTAAAAAATGGCGGCACCGACTGCCAGTGCGTCATGTAGATATCGATGTAATCAATACCCAGACGTTGCAAGCTGGCTTCTACCTCTTCGCGGATAGATTCCGGAGAAAGGTTTTTATACAACTGTCGATCGCCAACTTTGTTGAATAAACTCCCTTTTCGTTCCCAGACAATGCCGCATTTGGTTTCTACTACAACCTGTTCACGGGGCAGTTTTTTTAACGCCTGACCAACGATAACTTCACTATTGCCAAAGTTATATCCTGGCGCAGTATCAATCAGGTTAATGCCGCAACGATGGGCTTCAAGAATCGTATCAATGCATATTTGTCGATCGAGATCGCCATTCCATGCAGGACCGCCGCCAATGGCCCATGTCCCCAACCCCATTCGCGAAAGCGTTATATCCGTTGTGCCTAAAGGTATCTTTTTCATTTGCCTTCATTATCCTTCGTATTCTTCCAGCAATTGTTCGACCAGCTTTCTGTTTTTTACACCGGTGGTGGCGCCGATGCTTAGAACCGAGATAGCCGCCGTTGCATTGGCAAAGCGTGCGCATTCACGCAGATTTTTACCTTCTAACAGTGCTGCAATAAAACCTGAAGCAAAGTTATCGCCCGCACCAATGGTGTCGATAGCGGTTATTCCTGCGACCGCCGGCACCTTCATCGTCATGTCACCACGCTTGATAAAGCAGCCGTCTTTACCCGTTTTAATCACCACCGTTTTTACGCCGCACGCAAGAAAGCAGTCAGCAATTTCATCCAGTGTCTCTTTCCCGGTGAGTAATTTTGCCTCGGCAAAATTAGGAAACAGATAATCGACATAACTCAATGCTTCGCAAATATCATTCAGCGTTTCATTCAACCGCGGTTTGATCATATCGGCACAGATAATCATCTGCCGGGCTTTAGCTTGCGTAAAAATTTCTGTTAGCGCTCTACCATCCAATAGAGGACTGTTGAAAATACTGGCCAGTGATAATAATTTCGCCTGAGAAAACCGTGCAAAATCAACATCGTCAATATTCAATTTCCACAGACTGCCGTTACGGTTTGTGACAAAGGTCCGCTCGCCATCCTCCGTCACCAGTCCAACGTTAATAGAGGTATCTATGCTGACGTCCTGCTTCAGGCTTTGAATATCAATATTCTCTTTGCGGCAATGGTCGAGAATAAATTGCCCTGCGGCATCTTTACCAATACGACTCATTAATGCTGTGCGATGGCCCAGACGAGAAATAATTGTTGCTTCATTTATTGCATCCCCCCCGGTGGTCATTGCGATTCTTTCAAGAGGATAAGAATCCACATCAAAGATATTTTTACTGACCGGTTGCAATGGAATATCAACAATAGCGGCACCTATACAAATAACGTCGAGATTATCCATATTATTATTCCGCTTTGCCATCAGAACCGAACAGTTTAATTTTATCCAATGCCCGTTCTTTTACAGCTTTACGCACTTCACGTTCTAAATGCAGGAAAGGCTGATCCTGGTTTTCTTTCACTGCTACCATTGCGGCCTGACAGAGGTCCGTATGAATGTTGATTTTCGCAATACCCAACGAAATTGCAGTTTTAATGTCGGCATCACTGATCCCTGATGCGCCATGCAAAACCAGCGGAACAGAAACAGCATCGCGTACGCGTTTGACGACCTCAAAGTTCAATTGTGGCTCTGACGTATAAACCCCATGCTGGTTGCCGATGGCGACAGCCAATGAGTCACAGCCCGTACGTTCAACAAATTCAGCCGCCTGGTCAGGATCGGTATAGTGATAGCCCGCCAGCGCTTCCTCATAAACGGTTTCATTACCAACATGCCCTAATTCCGCCTCTACCGGAATACCCAGCGGATGGAAGAAATCAACAGCCTCTTTGGTTAAACGAATATTTTCTTCGAAATCAAATGCAGAAGCATCACGCATTAATGAATTCATACCATGAGTCCAGGCGTTATGAATAATCTCCATACTCCGACCATGATCCCAATGAGTTATTACCGGCACCGTTGCTTTTTGTGCCATTGATACCATCATGTGAGAGAAATCTTCAAATGAGGTGTTGCCGACAAAACCTGTGCCAAAAGAAATAATAACCGGTGATTTCGCTTCTTCGGCTGCGTCGATAACGCCCATCAACATTTCTGCATTCCATACGTTAAAATGGGCAATTGCATAATGTTTATTTGTGGCATCGTTTTCCCAATATCTGATATCTGCGAGCATGTTCTGTTCTCCCGTATTAATTAATCGCTAATTTTAATAACGCCTTTAATAATGTCGCGTTTGTTGTTAACTGACTCTTCAAATGCCTGTTGTACATCCCGATAATCGTAAATATGCGTCACCATCGATTTCACATCGAATCGCCCTGAGGAAATAGCTTCAATCGTGACCGGATAACGATTGGCATAGCGGAATACCGTCTGGATAGTGACTTCGCGATTGATTTTGAGGAAATTGATTGCCGAATCGCCGGGTACAGTACCAACAATCATAATTTTACCGCCGCGCATGACCAGATAAGGTGCCTGTTTAACGGTGACCGCAGAACCCGCTGTTTCAAAAACAATATCTGCGCCCATGTCTTCGGTAAATTGCTGACAGCGTGCAATAGTGTCTTCTTTTGCGCCGTTAATAACCACTGTCGCGCCGAGCTGTTCCGCCATTGTCAGACGTTTTTCCAGCACATCAACGACGGCAATTTCCGTTGCTCCCAGGCATTTGCACGCTTGCAACGTCATCAAACCAATACAACCCGCTCCCAGAATAATTATCTTCTTACCAGGTTTAACATCTGCCAGCATCGCGGCATGCATCCCGACTGCGGCAGGCTCCACCAGCGCCCCTTCCATCGTGTCCATATTGTCTGGCAGTTTGTAAGTAAAGCTCTCCGGATGACACAGATAGTGCGTTAATGCGCCGCGGTAGTTGGGTTGTGTCGCCATAAAATCAACGTCCGGGCAAATGTTATATTTGCCTTCCAGACAGTAACGACAGTGACCGCAAGGAACGCCAGGTTCGATATTTACCCGATCCCCCGGTTTAAATTTGCGCACGCGGCTTCCCACAGCCACAACCGTCCCGGCGCATTCATGACCCAGGCCAATTTCTTGATTTGGGTCTTTAGGAGGAATAAACGGGCCTGATTCAAAACCATGTACATCTGAACCACAAATACCGACATATTCCACTTTAATCAAAACTTCATCTTCTTTAGGCACAGGTATTTCTGCTGAAATAATTTTCATTGTGCCCGGCACCTGCAATATTGCTTTTGAATTTTTCATTTTGAATCCACCAGTATTATTTATTGGCTACTGCATCAATACTTAAACTTTCAACGGAGACACCTTTGGTTTCAATTCCAATGGTGGCGATAGCAATTGCGACAATAATTGAAACAGCCCCCAGAAGAATAAAGACTCCCGTTACGCCATAACTACTGAGCAGCACTGCAACGGCATAAGGCGCGGCAATACCACTGATTCGCCCTACCGCATTCGCCAGACCGGAGCCACGGAGTTTGGCCTCTGTTGGCCAGATCTCAGGGACATACACTGCCGAGGCATAGCAAACGTACATATAGACGAAAGTAATCAGGAAGAAACCAATCAGCGTTATGAGCAACATACTGGTTTGCAGTGAATAGATATATCCGAGCACCGCAATCAGGATTAATAGCCCCATCCCCATTGTTTTACGCGGAATTTTATCCATCACCAGCATGGCAATAAAAATACCAAATGGCGCGCCAAACATACTCATGGTATTTAAAACAATCGAGTCTTTTAAATTAATTCCCTGGGTCATGAATATCGTTGGCAACCAGTTAATTAGTGTGTACTGCACAACGTTCATGGCAATCAGCACACAAGAGCCTAATATCACGCGTTTCAGTAATACTCCTGTCAGTAAGGCTGAATACGGCACCGCTTGTGGTGCTTTACCGTCATCAGCAATAACCACAGGCGGCAAAGGTTTACCCGTCTGGCGTATGACGCCTTCTTCTATACTCCGCATGACTTTCTCGGCTTCCTGATAACGTCCGCGCGATTCCAGCCAGCGCGGGGATTCAGGAAAGTAGCGCCAGGCCAGCGCCGTAGCGATAAGTGACAATATTGCAGGGATAAGCAGTTGTACCCGCCAGTTCCACTCTGCACTAATCAGCGGCGTGAGTCCCATCGCAATCAATGAACAGAGCGGATATGACCAGTTACCAATAAAGGAAACCCGACTGGACCACGTTCCGCGATTTCTTCCGGGCATATATTCGGTGAAACCAGCAAACAGTGTAACCAGTAAAGCTCCCAGCCCAACGCCCATCACAAAACGGCAGGCAATAAGGAAATCCATATTCGGTGAGAAAGCACCGACAACCATCGAAGCAATATGAATGGCCTCATAGAGGATAAACGCATTTCTGCGACCGGTTTTGTCACCGATGATGCCGCCCACCAGCGCACCGAGAAACATTCCGGCGGTCGTGATTGCTGAGAATGTGGCAGTGGTGGAATTATCTGTCCAGCCCAACGCTTTCAGCTGCGCGAGGATCAAGCCACCAACGGCATTACTCCAGCAGACAAGCAAGCCAAACGCGACGATGGCAAACATTGACGAATGCCAGCGGCAATCCGGTAAGCGATCCAGCCGTGCACCACAATGCGGTTTTGTTATCTGTTCCATGCGATAACGTTCCTTCAGGAGAGTAGTTATTCATCAAAGTCGTAAGTCATGATCACTTTGATTGCAGTTTTATCGACCATCGCATCAAACCCTTCGCGCCATTGCGACAGGCCGATACGATGCGTGATCATCGGTTTGACTTTGATCGCGCCGCTGGCTAATAGCCTGATAGCGTTACGCCATGAGGTGGAGTCATAGGCCATATGCCCAATGATGCTTTTGTTCCAGGCGGTAATGTCATTAATCGAGAAATCAAGAGGTTTGAAGCCCATTCCAACGCGTACCACTTCCCCGTTCGGACGGAGCATTTCGATGGCTTGTTTCAGTGCGATATTGGCACCGGAGCATTCAATCACCAGTCCCAGATTGTCTTTGCCACAAATTTGCTGGCAGCGCGCCACCACATCTTCGGTAGAACCATTTACTACTGCCGTCGCACCCAGTTCTTTTGCAACCGGGAAGCGGACCGCCACATCTTCTTGTAGACCAACGACGACGATATTTACCGCCCCCATAATCCGCGCCATTTGTACGGAGAACAGCCCGAGTGGGCCAGTGCCGATGACGACCACATCCTGACCAGGGAGGAATTTCGATTGCTGCGCGATGGATTTGTAGGCATTACAGATAGGGTCAAGTACGGCTGCGTCCTCATAATCAACACCATCAGGGATTTCCCACAACGCATGACGATGAATTTTGAGAATTTCACCAGGAACAAGACAATATTTGGAAAAACCACCGCCCCAGGTATTGTTATCCAGACCAAGGTTTACTTTTTCTGTACAACACAGAAAATCACCTTGTTCACAGGCCGGGCAAACGCCGCAAACGTGACCGCTGTTATCCGACACGACGCGTTGCCCCACTTTCCAGTCTTTGACTTTTTCACCAACCTGCGCAATACAACCTGCGAACTCATGGCCGCGGATAGAGTTAAACTCATCCGAACCGCTATCGACATTGTAGTGCTTCATGTCTGCGCCGCAGATTGCCGCGGCTTTAATTTCAATCACGACATCTTCCGGGCCACAAATGGGTTGTGGGACATCAATCATCTTGTAGCCGCCAAAGGCCTTGCCAAACCGAGCCAGTGCTTTCATTGCGTCATCCTCTGTGTTTTGTTTTGCTTAGATGGTCATCATACTTACCCACATGATTTTTGAGGTCAACATTAAATCTGTAAAACACAGATAATGATCTGCGTTTTACAACTTAGATCACAATTACGCAGAAAATGGCTGGGGCTGTTACAGGTTGATGGAAGGCGGGACGCAAAAAGAGCAAATTCGAGAGGGATTACCGGCCAAATAGGCCTGAGACTTAAGTTCAGGAGAAGTCATTCAGGTGAGAACGCGACTGCAAGAGATCGGACTGGGACTTAGCCAGGTCGGGGCGAGATAATTGAGATGAGTCGTGGGGTCATTGTTGGCTATCCCCTTTATAACCGCGGCAAAAAGGGGATAAACCACTTACTTAAACATGGCAATAGGCTTTGCTGAGATACCAAAATCTTCTTTTAACTGCTGTTTGCTCTTCATGACCATCTGACCATTTGTGTCAATTGTCATATGCTGTGCTTCGGTATTATGGCGGGCTTGCCACAGCATCACCAGTTGCAGGCAGTTCTCTTTTTGTTCCTCGGTCAACGTAACGCCATCAGGCCATTTCCCCAGTTCAACGGCGGTCGACAAACGCTGGTATACTTCAGGCGTCATGCTGTTGATAATGTCATCAAGATTCATAATTTTTCCGCTCCTGTGGAATAAGTTGCTGAATCGTTTTTTCAACCGTTGATTTCTTCGCCGTTTTCGCCATCAGTGAAGCGTAAAGAAGCAGAGTTAACACAATAACGTTCGCCCGTTGGCTGCGGCCCGTCAGGGAAGACATGGCCCAGATGGGCATCGCAGTTACCGCAACGAATTTCTATGCGCTGCATTCCATGTGACAAGTCTTTGATATAACGAATAGATTCTTCACTCACCGGTTCGTAGAAACTGGGCCAGCCACAGCCGGAATCATACTTGGTTTGGGAATGAAACAGCGGGGCATCGCAGATCAAACAGTGATATACGCCGTCACGCTTGTTATGCAGTAAACGACCCGTAAATGGCGGTTCTGTCCCATGATTCTGCGTCACGTAGAACTGCATCTCGGACAAATTTTTTTTCAGTTCTTCTGCCGAAGGTTTATTAGCCATTTGCTCACATCTCACTTTAATCGTGCTCACATTACGTGACTGATTCTAACAAAACATTAACACCAACTGGCAAAATTTTGTCCTAAACTTGATCTCGACGAAATGGCTGCACCTAAATCGTGATGAAAATCACATTTTTATCGTAATTGCCCTTTAAAATTCGGGGCGCCGACCCCATGTGGTCTCAAGCCCAAAGGAAGAGTGAGGCGAATCAGTCGCGTAATGCTTAGGCACAGGATTGATTTGTCGCAATGATTGACACGATTCCGCTTGACGCTGCGTAAGGTTTTTGTAATTTTACAGGCAACCTTTTATTCACTAACAAATAGCTGGTGGAATATATGACTATCAAAGTAGGTATCAACGGTTTTGGCCGTATCGGTCGCATTGTTTTCCGTGCTGCTCAGAAACGTTCTGACATCGAGATCGTTGCAATCAACGACCTGTTAGACGCTGATTACATGGCATACATGCTGAAATATGACTCCACTCACGGCCGTTTCGACGGTACCGTTGAAGTGAAAGACGGTCATCTGATCGTTAACGGTAAAAAAATCCGTGTTACCGCTGAACGTGATCCGGCTAACCTGAAATGGGACGAAGTTGGTGTTGACGTTGTCGCTGAAGCAACTGGTCTGTTCCTGACTGACGAAACTGCTCGTAAACACATCACCGCTGGTGCGAAGAAAGTGGTTATGACTGGTCCGTCTAAAGACAACACTCCGATGTTCGTTAAAGGCGCTAACTTCGACAAATATGCTGGCCAGGACATCGTTTCCAACGCATCCTGCACCACCAACTGCCTGGCTCCGCTGGCTAAAGTTATCAACGATAACTTCGGCATCATCGAAGGTCTGATGACCACCGTTCACGCTACTACCGCTACTCAGAAAACCGTTGATGGCCCGTCTCACAAAGACTGGCGCGGCGGCCGCGGCGCTTCCCAGAACATCATCCCGTCTTCTACCGGTGCTGCTAAAGCTGTAGGTAAAGTACTGCCAGAACTGAATGGCAAACTGACTGGTATGGCGTTCCGCGTTCCGACCCCGAACGTATCCGTAGTTGACCTGACCGTTCGTCTGGAAAAAGCTGCAACTTACGAGCAGATCAAAGCTGCCGTTAAAGCTGCTGCTGAAGGCGAAATGAAAGGCGTTCTGGGCTACACCGAAGATGACGTAGTATCTACCGATTTCAACGGCGAAGTTTGCACTTCCGTGTTCGATGCTAAAGCGGGTATCGCTCTGAACGACAACTTCGTGAAACTGGTATCCTGGTACGACAACGAAACCGGTTACTCCAACAAAGTTCTGGACCTGATCGCTCACATCTCCAAATAAGTTGAGATGACTCTGTGATCTAAAAAGAGCGACTTCGGTCGCTCTTTTTTTTACCTGATAAAATGAAGTTAAAGGACTGCGTCATGATTAAGAAAATTTTTGCCCTTCCGGTCATCGAACAAATCTCCCCTGTCCTCTCCCGTCGTAAACTGGATGAACTGGACCTCATTGTGGTCGATCATCCCCAGGTAAAAGCCTCTTTTGCATTACAGGGCGCACACCTTCTCTCGTGGAAACCTGCGGGTGAAGAAGAAGTTCTGTGGTTAAGTAACAACACACCGTTCAAAAATGGCGTCGCCATTCGCGGTGGCATACCGCTTTGCTGGCCGTGGTTTGGTCCGGCTGCACAACAAGGTCTGCCTGCGCACGGTTTTGCCCGCAACCTGCCGTGGACGCTGAAATCACATCGTGAAGATGCTGATGGTGTAGTGCTAACTTTTGAATTGACACAAAGCGAAGAGACGAAAAAATTCTGGCCGCACGACTTTACGCTGTTAGCGCATTTCCACGTGGGTAAAACCTGTGAAATCGATCTTGAAGCACACGGCGAATTTGAAACTACCTCTGCTCTGCATACCTACTTTAACGTGGGTGATATCGCTAAGGTAAGCGTCAGTGGACTAGGCGATCGCTTCATTGATAAAGTAAATGACGCGAAAGAAGATGTACTGACCGACGGTATTCAGACCTTCCCTGACCGTACCGATCGCGTGTATCTGAATCCGCAAGATTGCAGCGTAATTAATGACGAAGCGCTGAATCGTATTATCGCCGTAGGCCACCAGCATCATCTGAACGTTGTAGGCTGGAACCCAGGACCGGCGCTTTCAGTTAGCATGGGCGATATGCCGGATGATGGCTACAAGACCTTTGTTTGTGTAGAAACGGCTTACGCTTCAGAAACGCAAAAAGTCACCAAAGAGAAACCTGCACATCTGGCGCAATCCATTCGCGTTGCGAAACGTTAATTTGCGTTAATATTGTGTGCCGGGTGCGATGCATCCGGCACGTATCAACATCACACCATATCCAGCGCAGTTTTTCCTTTTGGTGCCGGATACGCTTTATCCAGCATAACTAATTCCGCTGACGAAAGTTCAACCTCAAGCACAGCCGCATTTTGTTGGACATGTGCGACAGTTGCCGCTTTTGGGATCGCCATCACACCCTGATGGCTGATTACCCACGCCAACAATACTTGTGCCGCACTGATATTGTGAGCATGTGCAATTTCGTTGACTACCGCGTTTTTTAACAGTCCATTGCGCAACCGCCCGGCCTGAGCTAATGGACTGTAAGCCATCACCGGCATCTGCTGTTTCTGGCACCAGGGAAGTAGATCGTACTCAATCCCTCGTGAACCGAGATGGTAAAGCACCTGATTAGTGGCACACTGATTTCCCCCCGGCAGCTGCCAGAGTTCCTGCATATCGGCATAATCAAGGTTAGAAACGCCCCAGCGGCGGATTTTTCCCTGGGCGATCAATTTTTCCATCGCTGCGACAGTCTCTTCGAGAGCGAAACTGCCAGACCAGTGTAATAAGTAGAGATCGAGATAATCAGTATTGAGACGGCGTAAACTGGCTTCGCATGCATTTATCGCTTTTTGCCCGCCAGCATTCCACGGATAGACTTTAGAGACGAGAAAGACGTTCTCACGCAGACCGATTAATGCTTCCCCAACCACTTTTTCGGCACCGCCATCGGCATACATTTCGGCGGTATCAATGAGGGTTAAACCGAGTTCAATGCCCGCGCGTAGTGCAGCAACTTCTGTTTTACGCTGACTGGCATCTTCGCCCATATACCATGTTCCCTGCCCTATGGCTGGCAGTGAGACATCGCCACTAAATTGAATCATTTTTTGTTGCATTGCTTCCTCCCAGGTATTGCACCACCGTAATGCAAAACAGGGCATTACGCCCTGTTTTTATGCACAAAATGCCCTGGAAAAATGCATTATCAGAATTTGTAGGTGATCCCGGTAGAAATCAGGCCAGTCCAGGATTTATCCACCATTGGGCTGTCAGTAACTTCATCAGACAGACGGGTGTAGCGCGCGATACCGTAAACACTCCAGTCACCGAGGAAGTTGTAGCTGGCGCTCAGCTCCAGGTAAGGGCTCCAGCTGTCGTTCGGGTTATAGCCACGCAGACCGCTGCGAGCGGACTCTTTGCTCGATACGCCATAATAGTATTCGTTCTGGTTTTCGCTGTTCCACTGCACACCAATACCCGGAGTCACGGTCAGGCCACCGTTGGTGTAACGATACAACCAGGCCATATCCCAGACGATGCCGTTGCTGTTATCCAGGGTATCGCCAGCCAGGGTGGTACGCAGGTAACCGTACTGGGTAAAGTGAGCATAAGACAGACCAGCCATCATGGTGCTCTTACGGTCATCCAGGTGACGCATTTGGTGATCGCCACTGTCTTTAGCTTTGAAGTAAAGCGGCGACCAGTAAGCGGTAATTGAAAGTTTGTCCGTTGCGTCATTCCACAGGTAGTAACCACCACCTAAGCCACGGAACCAGAAGTTATCGCCTTCATAGTTGATTACCGGTACTGGGTAAACATCGGTATCGTAATCTTTATATGGGTGTTCAACGACACCTACGCCTGCGCCCAGGGAAAATTTACCTTCAGCGTGCGCTACGCCTGCAGACGTTGCGATAAGCACTCCAAGTGCCAGAAGTTTGAGTTTGGTCACAATTAATCATTCCTTAAACAAATGTTTAGCGGGCGACAAAGTTTACCCGTCAATACATCGAAACCCAACCTTTTTACGTTTTCATTTTTTATAGTAACTGTTTAATTTTCCTGACGCAGATGACACCACGCTTACAGCCAAATGAATTTAGCGTTACCGGCGACCCTATTATTTACATTAATTATGCAAAATTTATGGATGAGTTGTTGATATGCCATTGAAATTAAGAAAGCCGTGCAGGCAAGTTTTCCATTTGCCATCTACGCTTAATTTTGAAGGTGTATCACCGGGCACGTTGTTCTCATCGTCAATAAAATGGCATGAGAGTTGCTGTGTTTTAGCAAGAGACGTCGTTCAGTTTACCTCTTCCGGGAGCCTCAACTATTCATATGAACGGCTCTTAACCTGTGCTAAAAAACGAAAGGACGGCATACCATGAATATATTCGATCACTATCGCCAGCGATATGAAGCTGCCAAGGACGAAGAGTTCACACTGCAGGAGTTTCTTACCACTTGTCGGCAAGATCGCAGTGCTTATGCCAACGCGGCTGAGCGGCTATTGATGGCTATTGGTGAGCCTGTCATGGTCGATACAGCCCAGGAACCCAGACTTTCTCGACTCTTTTCTAACCGGGTCATTGCACGTTATCCGGCGTTTGAAGAGTTTTACGGCATGGAAGACGCGATTGAACAGATTGTCTCTTATCTGAAACACGCGGCTCAGGGGCTGGAAGAGAAGAAACAAATCCTGTATCTGCTGGGGCCTGTGGGTGGGGGTAAATCATCGCTTGCTGAGCGACTGAAATCATTAATGCAGCTCGTACCGATTTATGTATTGAGCGCCAACGGTGAGCGTAGCCCGGTCAACGATCATCCTTTCTGTCTTTTCAATCCGCAGGAAGATGCGCAGATTCTGGAAAAAGAGTATGGCATTCCTCGCCGTTATCTCGGCACCATCATGTCGCCGTGGGCGGCAAAACGCCTGCATGAATTTGGTGGCGATATCACTAAGTTCCGGGTAGTGAAGGTCTGGCCGTCAATTCTGCAACAAATTGCTATCGCCAAAACAGAACCCGGCGATGAGAACAACCAGGACATCTCCGCCCTGGTAGGGAAAGTCGATATTCGTAAACTCGAACACTACGCGCAGAATGACCCGGACGCCTACGGCTATTCCGGTGCGCTGTGCCGCGCCAATCAGGGGATCATGGAATTTGTCGAGATGTTTAAAGCACCGATAAAAGTGCTGCATCCCTTGTTAACCGCCACCCAGGAAGGTAACTACAACGGGACGGAAGGTATCTCCGCCCTGCCGTTCAACGGGATTATTCTCGCCCACTCGAACGAATCCGAATGGGTCACTTTCCGTAATAACAAAAACAACGAAGCCTTCCTCGACCGTGTTTACATCGTGAAGGTGCCGTATTGCTTGCGCATTTCCGAAGAGATCAAAATCTACGAGAAATTGCTTAATCACAGTGAATTGACTCACGCCCCCTGCGCCCCTGGCACGCTGGAAACGCTGTCACGTTTTTCTATTCTTTCGCGTCTGAAAGAGCCAGAAAACTCCAGCATTTATTCAAAGATGCGGGTTTATGATGGTGAAAGTTTGAAAGACACTGATCCCAAAGCCAAGTCGTATCAGGAATATCGTGACTACGCCGGTGTCGATGAAGGGATGAACGGTCTGTCGACGCGTTTTGCGTTTAAGATCCTCTCCCGCGTGTTCAACTTCGATCATGTAGAAGTGGCGGCAAACCCGGTCCATCTGTTCTACGTCCTGGAACAGCAGATCGAGCGCGAGCAGTTCCCGCAAGAGCAGGCAGAACGCTATCTGGAGTTCCTGAAAGGTTATCTGATCCCGAAATATGCCGAGTTTATCGGCAAAGAGATCCAGACGGCCTACCTTGAATCCTATTCAGAATATGGGCAGAACATTTTTGACCGTTATGTTACCTACGCGGATTTCTGGATTCAGGATCAGGAGTATCGCGATCCGGATACCGGGCAGTTGTTTGACCGCGAGTCTCTTAACGCCGAGCTGGAGAAAATCGAGAAACCGGCGGGGATCAGTAATCCAAAAGATTTCCGCAACGAGATTGTTAACTTCGTACTGCGAGCCAGAGCGAATAACAGCGGACGTAATCCGAACTGGACCAGCTATGAAAAACTGCGCACGGTTATCGAGAAGAAAATGTTCTCCAATACCGAAGAGCTGTTGCCGGTTATTTCGTTTAACGCCAAAACGTCAACCGACGAGCAGAAGAAACACGACGACTTTGTCGACCGTATGATGGAAAAAGGCTACACCCGTAAACAGGTGCGTTTACTGTGCGAATGGTATTTGCGCGTACGTAAATCGTCTTAACAACCCTGGCCCGGTACACATGCTACCGGGCCTACAGCGACAGCGAACCGTGGGCCAGAGAAGCGGCAACACAGGCGTAGCATACCGTTGGCAAATGTAGTACGGGGGGCATATGACCTGGTTTATTGACCGGCGTCTGAACGGCAAAAATAAAAGCATGGTGAATCGCCAGCGTTTCTTACGCCGTTATAAAGCGCAAATTAAACAGTCGATCTCCGAGGCCATAAATAAGCGTTCGGTGACTGACGTCGACAGCGGCGAGTCCGTATCCATTCCCACGGAAGATATTAGCGAACCGATGTTTCATCAGGGGCGTGGAGGCCTGCGCCACCGCGTGCATCCGGGCAATGACCATTTCGTCCAGAACGACCGAATTGAGCGTCCCCAGGGTGGTGGCGGAGGTTCCGGCAGTGGTCAGGGCCAGGCCAGCCAGGATGGTGAAGGTCAGGATGAATTTGTCTTTCAGATTTCGAAAGATGAGTATCTTGATCTGCTCTTTGAAGATTTGGCCTTACCGAATCTGAAACAAAACCAACAACGCCAGCTGACCGAATATAAAACGCATCGGGCGGGTTATACCGCTAACGGCGTTCCGGCCAATATCAGCGTTGTACGTTCATTGCAGAACTCACTGGCGCGGCGCACAGCCATGACGGCGGGCAAGCGGCGGGAACTTCATGCACTGGAAGAGAATTTGGCCATCATCAGCAACAGTGAACCTGCGCAACTGCTGGAAGAGGAACGGCTGCGCAAAGAGATTGCTGAATTGCGCGCCAAAATTGAACGCGTTCCTTTCATTGACACTTTCGATTTACGTTACAAGAACTACGAAAAACGGCCCGATCCCTCCAGCCAGGCAGTGATGTTTTGCCTGATGGACGTTTCCGGTTCAATGGATCAGTCCACTAAAGATATGGCTAAACGTTTTTATATTCTGCTGTATCTGTTCCTCAGCAGAACGTATAAGAACGTGGAAGTCGTATACATCCGCCATCATACCCAGGCGAAAGAAGTCGATGAACATGAGTTTTTCTACTCGCAGGAAACTGGCGGCACCATTGTTTCCAGCGCCCTAAAACTGATGGATGAGGTAGTGAAAGAGCGTTATAACCCGGCACAGTGGAATATTTACGCAGCCCAAGCATCAGACGGCGATAACTGGGCCGATGACTCTCCGCTTTGCCATGAAATTCTGGCGAAAAAAATATTACCCGTTGTTCGTTATTACAGCTATATCGAAATTACACGTCGCGCGCATCAGACACTGTGGCGAGAATATGAGCATCTGCAATCTACTTTCGACAACTTTGCGATGCAGCATATCCGCGACCAGGATGATATTTATCCGGTGTTCCGTGAACTGTTTCATAAACAAAATGCAACAGCTAAAGACTAAAACTGTCAGCCGGGTCATTATCGCCTGGCTGATTTTTAGCTCACTGTAAATTATCTCTTTTATTACATACATTAGCTTACAATCGCTTTAAATATGACAGCATAACCTTTACACAATTTAGTTCCAGAAAACAATCATTCGGAAAAATGATTCGGTCAACACGTATTTCCCTGGGGTTATTCTTTAATTATTTTTTATCGTTAACGAAAATTGATCCTGGTCAAAACTATATATCTCTGCCATCAATAAAATCCAGCACTCACATTGCTCTCCTTTTTATGGCTTCTATGGGTACACAAAAATTAAAAGCTCAAGGCTTTTTTATTTTCAGCTTATTGCTGACGTTAATTTTATTTTGCATTACTACCTTATATAACGAAAACACGAATGTAAAACTCATCCCACAGATGAATTACCTGATGGTTGTTGTGGCTTTGTTTTTCCTTAACGCCGTCATTTTCCTTTTCATGTTAATGAAGTATTTCACTAACAAACAAATTTTACCAACACTCATTTTAAGCCTTGCATTTTTAAGTGGCCTTATCTATTTAGTTGAAACCATTGTAATTATCCATAAACCAATCAACGGCAGTACACTGATCCAGACAAAGTCGAATGATGTTTCTATTTTCTATATTTTCCGCCAACTCAGTTTCATTTGTTTAACCTCGCTGGCGCTCTTTTGTTATGGGAAAGACAACATCCTTGACAACAATAAGAAGAAAACTGGCATTCTGTTGCTGGCGCTGATTCCTTTTTTAGTTTTTCCCCTTCTGGCACACAATCTGAGCAGTTATAACGCTGACTATTCTTTGTATGTCGTCGATTACTGTCCGGACAACCATACTGCGACCTGGGGAATCAACTATACAAAAATATTGGTTTGTTTGTGGGCATTTTTACTGTTCTTTATTATCATGCGTACACGATTAGCCAGCGAACTATGGCCGTTAATAGCATTATTATGTCTGGCATCGCTATGCTGCAACTTACTTCTACTGACTCTGGATGAGTATAATTACACCATCTGGTATATCAGTCGCGGGATTGAAGTTTCCAGTAAACTGTTTGTTGTGTCTTTTCTGATTTATAACATTTTTCAGGAACTGCAACTCTCCAGCAAACTGGCAGTTCATGATGTACTGACCAATATTTATAATCGGCGCTACTTTTTCAACAGCGTAGAGTCATTATTGTCGCGACCTGTTGTTAAGGACTTTTGTGTCATGCTGGTTGATATTAATCAGTTCAAACGCATCAATGCCCAATGGGGACATCGTGTGGGTGATAAAGTGCTGGTATCAATTGTCGATATTATCCAGCAAAGCATCCGCCCCGATGATATTTTAGCGCGACTGGAGGGTGAGGTGTTTGGCTTGCTATTTACCGAACTCAATAGTGCCCAGGCAAAAATCATTGCGGAACGTATGCGTAAAAATGTCGAACTCCTGACCGGCTTTAGTAACAGATATGATGTTCCTGAACAAATGACCATCAGTATTGGCACGGTTTTTTCAACGGGTGACACGCATAATATCTCGCTTGTCATGACGGAAGCAGATAAAGCCTTACGCGAAGCGAAAAGCGAGGGGGGCAACAAAGTGATTATTCATCATATTTAAGTGCAAAAATATTCAGAGCCATGCTTTTTGCGTGGCTTTTGCATACAATTTATTACTATTACCCCTAAATTTCCCCTCCCCAGCGGCGCAGAGATGAGTATAATTAGCGCCCCTGTGCCAGGCCGCAATCGAACTTTATCTGGTTTTCTCGTTTCACTAACCGAAGGAGTGCCATTTATCATGAAATTGCACCATAGAATGCTCCGGCATTTTATCGCCGCAAGTGTCATTGTGCTGACATCTTCCTTCCTTATTTTTGAACTTGTCGCCAGCGACAGAGCAATGAGTGCCTATCTGCGCTATATCGTGCAGAGAGCAGACTCTTCCTTTCTTTATGATAAGTATCAGAATCAGAGTATTGCCGCGCATGTGATGCGCGCTCTCGCTGCTGAGCAGTCGGAAGTGCCGCCAGAACAGCGGCGCGCCATCTGCGAGGCTTTTGAGTCTGCCAATAATACCCATGGCTTAAACCTGACTGCCCATAAATACCCGGGCTTACGCGGCACACTACAAACCGCATCCACTGACTGCGACACAATTGTGGAAGCTGCAGCACTATTACCCGCTTTTGATCAGGCAGTGGAAGGCAACCGCCACCAGGATGATTACGGTTCAGGTCTTGGGATGGCCGAAGAGAAATTTCACTATTATCTCGATCTCAATGACCGCTATGTCTATTTTTATGAGCCGGTTAATGTTGAATACTTTGCGATGAATAACTGGTCCTTCCTGCAGTCAGGAAGTATTGGTATCGATCGCAAAGATATTGAAAAAGTATTTACCGGGCGTACCGTATTATCGAGCATTTACCAGGATCAGCGTACTAAACAGAACGTGATGAGTTTGCTGACGCCGGTATATGTCGCAGGGCAGCTAAAAGGGATTGTGCTGCTGGATATTAACAAAAACAATCTGCGGAATATCTTTTACACTCATGACCGCCCTCTCCTCTGGCGTTTTCTCAATGTCACGCTAACCGATACAGATTCGGGGCGCGACATTATCATCAACCAGAGCGAAGATAATCTGTTCCAGTATGTCAGTTACGTCCATGACTTACCGGGCGGCATTCGTGTCTCGTTATCCATTGATATTCTTTACTTTATCACGTCTTCGTGGAAAAGCGTTCTGTTCTGGATTTTGACGGCGTTAATTTTGCTGAATATGGTGCGGATGCACTTCCGCTTATACCAAAATGTGTCGCGAGAAAATATTAGTGATGCGATGACTGGACTCTATAATCGCAAAATTTTAACCCCTGAACTGGAGCAGCGGTTGCAGAAACTGGTGCAATCCGGTTCTTCGGTGATGTTTATTGCTATTGACATGGACAAGTTAAAGCAAATAAATGACACCCTCGGTCATCAGGAGGGGGATTTAGCGATTACGTTATTAGCTCAGGCGATTAAACAATCGATTCGTAAAAGTGATTATGCCATCCGACTCGGTGGCGATGAATTCTGCATCATTCTTGTCGATTCGACGCCGCAAATTGCAGCACAACTGCCTGAACGTATCGAAAAACGTCTGCAACATATCGCGCCGCAGAAAGAAATCGGCTTCTCTTCCGGTATTTACGCGATGAAAGAAAACGATACGTTACATGATGCGTATAAAGCTTCCGATGAGCGTTTATATGTCAATAAGCAGAACAAAAACAGCCGTTCATGATAACCTTCTGTAGTTGTTTGCTTGTAATCTCAGGAGCATGAAATGACTGAAATGGCTAAAGAAAGCGTGACGCATCAGCGGTTAATCGCTTTATTATCACAAGAAGGTGCTAACTTCCGCGTCGTTACCCATGAAGCGGTAGGTAAATGTGAAGCGGTGTCAGAAATTCGTGGCACCGCTTTAGGCCAGGGGGCTAAGGCACTGGTATGTAAAGTCAAAGGCAATGGCGTAAATCAACATGTTCTGGCGATCCTCGCTGCCGATCAACAGGCCGATCTGAGCCAACTCGCCAGCCATATAGGCGGATTACGCGCTTCGTTGGCCAGCCCGGCGGAAGTCGATGAACTCACAGGCTGTGTCTTCGGCGCGATCCCCCCTTTCAGCTTCCATCCAAAACTCAAACTGGTTGCCGACCCCCTACTCTTCGAACGATTTGATGAAATCGCCTTCAATGCAGGCATGCTGGATAAATCCGTTATTTTGAAAACCGCGGATTATTTGCGTATTGCGCAACCAGAACTGGTCAATTTCCGCCGCACTGCGTAACTAGCCTGTCCGTTCAATAAGCAGAACGGACAAAACCAGCACAGCAGCAATGGCAAAAAACGATGACGTGATAATCAGTGTCTCGACGAACATTTGATCGTTCATAGTATGCCCCCGGGAGATAGCTGTTTTCACGTTATTGTTAGCGTGCACAAATGGCAGTTTGATGACAGTTCGCCTGATTTTTTATGCAGAAAACGTAAAGATTTTCTACTTCCTGCCTGCAGCAAGCGTAAAGTAAGCAGGCTTATTATTTTTTGGCAAGGAAACCACGATGTTTGATGTCACTTTGCTGATCCTGCTCGGGTTAGCTGCGCTGGGCTTTATCAGTCATAACACCACTGTCGCCGTTTCAATTCTGGTGTTAATCATTGTCCGCGTCACACCGTTAAGCACCTTTTTCCCGTGGATTGAAAAACAGGGGCTAAGTATCGGGATAATCATTCTGACGATTGGCGTTATGGCCCCCATCGCCAGCGGGACGCTACCGCCCTCAACCCTGATTCACTCGTTTCTGAACTGGAAATCGCTGGTGGCAATTGCAGTCGGCGTTATTGTCTCCTGGCTGGGTGGGCGCGGCGTGACGTTAATGGGCAGCCAGCCGCAACTGGTCGCCGGGCTGCTGGTAGGTACTGTTTTAGGCGTGGCGCTGTTTCGCGGCGTACCGGTCGGCCCGCTTATTGCCGCGGGTCTGGTTTCGCTGATTGTGGGGAAACAGTAGTTAATCCCGCAATATATCGGCCTGGCGTTTGTCCCAGGCCTTTCTTAAACATTGTAATAAAGGCCGTTGTTGAATCATACCCCAGCGTATGAGCAACTTTCTGTACAGTATCGCCTTTCACTAATCCCTGAAGCGCCATAATCAGCTGTAACTGCTGACGCCACTGGCGAAAACTCAACCCCGTCTCTTTCACTATCAGCCGGGCAAGATTGCGTTCACTCATCGCAAAAAAGCCAGCCCATTGCCCCAATGAGCCCCACTCGACGGGCTCTTTCGCCATCATCTCCACCATTGTGCGGATTTTAGGATGAGAAGAAACGGGCAGGTGCAGCTGTTGTTGTGGCTGCTGAGGGAGTTCATCAAACAGGACCTGAATTAATCTGCGGGTCATCGGCTCAGCACGCTGAGTCGTCGTCCTGTTTGCCAGGGTTAAAATTAATTCCCGGCATAAGGGCGATATTTTCAATGTGCAACATGTTGTCGGCATTGTCACTGCGCTGGGCTCGATAAACAGAAAACAGAGTTCAGCGTTAGCTGTCACTTGATTGCTATGTTTCACCCCGCCCGGTATCCAAACCGCATATTGTGGCGGCACCATCCACAAAGCATTTTCCACCGTACAGGTAATTGCACCATGTAGTGCCAGTATCAACTGCCCTTTGCGGTGCTGATGTACAGGACTGGTTAACTCATCCGTTCCGGCGTGAATACAAAATGCGACCGCGGCTTCATGGTGTCGGTCGGGTTCATAGCCATTGAGATTCAACCTGTGCATCATTTTGTCCGAATTTAGCGATATTTTGTCATTTTAGCTTGATTCAACATAACAATAAAAACGGTAAGGTACAGCCTCGTTTGTAACAATGAGAAGCATATGACCTGTTCAACTTCATTAAGCGGCAAAAACAGGATTGTCCTTATCGCTGGCATTCTGATGATTGCCACAACATTACGCGTCACCTTTACCGGCGCAGCACCGTTACTGGATACGATTCGTTCCGCTTACTCGCTAACGACGGCGCAAACCGGCTTATTGACCACCCTGCCATTATTAGCCTTTGCGCTGATCTCACCGCTGGCCGCCCCGGTGGCGCGACGTTTTGGTGTGGAACGTAGCCTGTTTGCCGCGTTACTTTTGATCTGTGCAGGTATCGCAATTCGCTCTCTCCCTTCGCCTTACTTATTATTTGGCGGTACAGCGGTCATTGGCGGTGGGATTGCATTAGGCAATGTCTTACTGCCAGGATTAATTAAACGCGATTTCCCTCATTCCGTCGCCAGACTTACCGGCGCATATTCCCTGACAATGGGAGCTGCGGCGGCACTGGGATCGGCGATGGTAGTGCCGCTGGCTTTGAACGGTTTTGGCTGGCAAGGCGCGTTGCTCATGCTGATGTGTTTTCCTCTGCTGGCTCTTTTTTTATGGCTGCCACAGTGGCGAAGTCAACAACATGCAAATTTGAGTACCTCACGCGCCTTACATACTCGGGGTATCTTGCGTTCGCCGCTTGCCTGGCAGGTAACATTGTTTCTTGGGATCAACTCACTGGTCTATTACGTGATTATTGGCTGGCTTCCGGCGATTCTCATCAGTCACGGCTATAGCGAAGCACAGGCGGGTTCACTGCATGGTTTGCTGCAACTAGCCACAGCAGCTCCCGGTTTGCTGATCCCACTTTTCTTACATCATATGAAAGATCAGCGTGGTATTGCAGCGTTCGTTGCCTTGATGTGCGCAGTGGGCGCGGTTGGGCTCTGCTTTATGCCAGCACACGCGATCACCTGGACTCTGCTTTTCGGTTTTGGTTCCGGCGCAACAATGATACTGGGGTTGACGTTCATTGGTCTGCGGGCAAGTTCTGCGCATCAGGCGGCGGCACTCTCGGGGATGGCACAATCCGTCGGGTATTTGCTGGCAGCCTGTGGGCCGCCGCTGATGGGTAAAATACACGATGCTAACGGTGACTGGTCCGTACCACTGCTGGGTGTTGCAATACTTTCACTACTGATGGCGATTTTCGGACTTTGCGCCGGGAGAGACAAAGAAATTCGCTAATATCCGGTGCTATAGTGACGTGACAAATCATGCGTGAAAGGGAGAACAAATACGATGAATATTCAGTGCAAACGCGTTTATGATCCGGCTGAACAGAGCGATGGTTATCGCGTACTGGTCGACCGCCTCTGGCCACGCGGTATCAAAAAAACCGATTTAGCCCTTGATGAATGGGATAAAGAAATCACGCCGTCAACGGAGCTGCGCAAAGCCTTTCACGGCGAAGTCGTCGATTTTGCAACCTTTCGCGAGCAATATCTTGCAGAACTGGCGCAACACGAGCAAGAAGGAAAGCGGCTGGCAGACATCGCCAAAAAACAGCCGCTGACCCTGCTCTACTCAGCAAAAAACACCACGCAGAACCATGCGCTGGTGCTGGCAGACTGGCTACGTAGCTTGTGATTTTAGTACAGCATCCGGCGGTTATTTTTCACCAGCCGGATGGTCCCGTCGCCACAATGCCCATTCATCAATCGTTTCACCGCCCGGTAATTTGCAATTGTTGCTGACCCCTTGCGCTGTCTGCACAGGAATGAGCGTCCCGCCCTTCTGCTGGCAATAGACCGACGCCGGATTTGCCATACCAATCTGCGGCGGTTTAGGTGCTTCTGGCTGAGAAGGGGTTGAACAACCAGCCAGGACCAGCAAGCAAGGCAGAACAAAACTGATAATTTTCATTTATTGATCTCACATATTTATCCAGGCTTAGAGTATCGCTGTATCGTTTTGTTTTGCAGCACTATTTTTATTACATTCACTCAAAACATATTACGCCTTGTTTCATCTTTGTTGATGATGTTTTATCATGCCTGCAAAGATTAAATTATCAGCATTTACCCGCCGTATCCTGGAGTTGTTTCGTGTCAGATCAGATTATCGCCCGCGTCTCGCAATCCCTTGCCAAAGAACAGTCACTGGAAAGTCTGGTTCGACAGCTTCTGGAGATGCTGGAAATGGTCACTGATATGGAGTCAACCTACCTGACCAAAGTGGATGTCGAAGCGCGCCTGCAGCATATAATGTTTGCCCGTAATAGCCAGAAAATGCACATCCCGGAGAATTTTACCGTCTCGTGGGATTACTCGTTATGCAAACGCGCCATTGATGAAAACTGCTTTTTCAGCGATGAAGTCCCTGACCGTTGGGGCGACTGTATTGCGGCACGCAATCTTGGCATCACCACATTTCTGAGCACGCCAATTCACTTACCGGATGGATCATTCTATGGCACGCTTTGCGCCGCCAGCAGTGAGAAGCGCCAGTGGAGTGAACGCGCGGAACAGGTCTTACAGTTATTCGCCGGACTGATTGCACAATATATTCAAAAAGAGGCACTGGTTGAACAGCTGCGCGAAGCTAATGCTGCGCTGATTGCGCAATCGTATACCGACTCGTTAACCGGGCTACCGAATCGGCGGGCGATTTTTGAAAATCTGACGACGCTGTTTTCTCTCGCCCGGCATCTTAACCATAAGATAATGATCGCGTTTATCGATCTGGATAACTTCAAATTAATCAATGATCGTTTTGGTCATAATAGTGGCGATCTGTTTCTCATTCAGGTTGGCGAGCGCCTTAATACGCTCCAGCAAAATGGCGAAGTTATTGGTCGTCTCGGCGGTGATGAGTTTTTGGTTGTTTCACTGAACAACGAGAATGCGGATATTTCGTCGCTGCGAGAACGTATTCAACAACAAATACGCGGAGAATATCACTTAGGTGATGTTGATTTGTATTATCCTGGTGCCAGTCTTGGCATAGTAGAAGTCGATCCTGAAACGACCGATGCAGACAGTGCCCTGCATGCTGCCGATATCGCGATGTATCAGGAGAAAAAACATAAACAGAAAACACCTTTTGTCACGCATTCAGCGCTACATTCCTGAGGCGTATTCACATCCTTTTGATTGGTGATAACATGCGAATCGGTATTATTTTTCCGGTTGTAATCTTTATTACAGCGGTCGTATTTTTAGCATGGTTTTTTATTGGCGGCTATGCTGCCCCGGGAGCATAAAGATGAAAAAAACAACGATTATTATGATGGGTGTGGCGATTATTGTCGTACTCGGCACTGAGCTGGGATGGTGGTAACGTCACATCTAAAAAAATAGCAAAGGCTGCCTGTGTGCAGCCTTTGTGCAATTTACGCGTTAACTTTTAATCTTCCTGTAGATAAATAGCACAACAATCGCACCAATAACGGCAACCACGAAGCTGCCAAAATTGAAGCCATCGACTTTACCAAAGCCAAACAGCGTGCTGATCCATCCGCCGACTACGGCACCGACTATCCCCAGCAGGATAGTCATAAAGAATCCACCACCATCTTTACCTGGCATGATCCACTTCGCCAGAATACCGGCAATAAGCCCAAAAATAATCCATGACAGAATGCCCATTGTTTCCTCACTTATCTGTTTTGCATTAGCGGGTTAGTCGCTGATAAAAAGCATAGCACAACATCGGGAGGGTAAGATTTGTGACGAGCATCACGGAGGAATTTTTTGCGATGGCGCAGAAATTGCGCCATCAACGATCAGTGATAATTACCAACCACAAACATCATGTTCGTTTTCCGTGTCATAAGAACGCACGGTATTCACCAGATCTTTTATCACTTCAGCCGCCACTTCTGGCACCAGCAAAGTCATCGGCGTCTCTGTTTCATAATCGACAGAAACGCCATTGCTGTTATTGGTGACGGTCACGGTATACGTTGCTTTGCCCATGATTCATTTCCCGTTATGAATGACTTTCCGTTGTTGCGTGCCTTCCATCAGGACTTCAGGAGCAACGAAGAAGTCAATGTTGAAATAAGTATCGTCAGTCATGGCTTCAATGTTGTGCCACTTTTCTGGAGGGAACACCGCAAACTGCCCCGCTTCGATAAGGATCACCTGATCAGGCTCTGCACTGTGTTCATCAGCGTAGCCGAGATATTTGACCGCCCCATGCATAACGGAAAGGCGTGGGTAAACCCCCGGGCGCGTTCCTTTATCAAGATGACGTTCGAATATTCCGGCAGGCGCAGTTTGTTTATTCCAGAAAGGCGTTGAGCGCGTATGAATATAATTCTGTGGGATTTGCAGCATCCTTTTCCCTCCTTCGGTGAATGCGCTGAAAACGGTTTATTCCAGCCGTTTCAGGGTACGCCTGATAATTTGCATTTTAAATACCATTTATTGGTTACTTTTTAGCACCGGATCAGAGAAGAATCAGGGAGGATTACAGGTGGGAAGCCCGCGGCAACGCGGGCTGAAAGCATCAGGATTGCAGCGTCGCCAGTCGGGCGGCGAAACCCACGAACATCAAACCAATCAGTGAGTTGCCCACTTTAGCCAGTTTCTTTTTGGTACGTATGTACTGCGTGACAAAAGCCCCAGAAATAATCAGGAAGCTCAAATAGCAGAAACTCACCAGTTCCAGCGTCGTCGCCAGAATAAAGAATGAAATTCCCGTATGTGGGGCATTAACATCGATAAACTGTACGAAAAACGACACATAGAACAAAATGGCTTTCGGATTAGTCAGGCTCAAAATTAACGCGCGTTTAAAAATGGCACCGTATTGGGGCTCATCGGATTTGGTCTCGCTATTTTTACCTTTCAGGGTCGCGTAGAGAATTTTACTCCCCAGATAGAGCAAATAAAACGCACCAAGATAACGTACGATGTTGAATAATATCGGGGTGGTCTTAATTAATGTCGCCACTCCAGCCCATGCCAGAAACATCAATACCGCATCGCCAATAAATACACCACAGGCCGCAAGATAACCGCCTTTCATACCGCTACTGACGCTATTTTTGAGTACAAACAGGGTATTTGGCCCTGGCACCAACACAATAAAAATGGCCCCAACCAGATAGGTCCAGTAATTCAGAACCCCGTATTCAGCGAACACATTAACCTCTTTAATTATCTTTCGATCATGCGCGATTAAAGGTGAATATGCTAACCAATCTGTAGCGGCTTAGAAAGGAGAAAATCAGGTTTTAACCCGATATCAACCCGATAATTGAATCATTAATCAGGCCTGCTCCAGTGAAAAATTCGGGTAGTGCTCGGCAAAATACTGGCGTAAAAATTCTACCGTTATCCGCACTTTCGCTGACGTCGACAGCTTTGAAACATAAACGGCCCAGACATTCGCTGGCTGGTAATATTCCGGTAGCACTTGTACTAAATGACCACTGGCGGGAAACAGCCTGGCGACATCGATTTTTACGTGGTCCGGAAAAACACCGAAGGCGAATATTCCTCGCCAGGCGGTAGAGTAAATGAAGGAACAGAGAATGAAGTCGTCATTCAGGAATCGGTATTTACTCGTCGTGGTGTCGAGCGCATTTTGCGTTAAGCTCAAATAAGTTCATTTGAACCGCCTGCTGTTGGATTTGTAGTTTGCCGAAGCCGGACTGAGCGCGCCCAGTCCGGCTTCGGAAGATTTTACTGTGGATATTCCTGCAATAAATTGTGTAATGCTTCCGCCATCAGCTCACCACGCCAGCCGGAAATCAGCTCCGGCAAATTGTTCTGCGGTTTCAGTTTCCAGTGCCAGTTCAGCAATTGGTTGATTTGCCGACGCGATGCCAGCAATTCGGCGCTGATCTTGTGCGTTTCGCTGACGTCAGTAATCAGCGACTTAATCGCTTTAAACGCTTTACGATAACCCGGCATGTCCATCAGGTTAAGCATCGGCTGCGGTAAGGCCTCTTCCGGCAATGCCTGCGCTTTTTCCACCAGCGCCAGCAACGTTTTACCGTGGAAGCGGATTTCGCTACCGGATAAGCCCAGGCTGTCCAGTTCGCCCAGACTTCCCGGCATATAACGCGCTACCGACCACAAATGCTCTTCACGCACGACAAAGTTCACCGCCAGATCGCGCTCTCGCGCCTTGCGCAATCGCCAGTCGGCTAACAGTTGCAGACAGGCCAGTTGGCGTGTGCGTAATTGCCAGGCATTGGTGATATCACGCCAGGCGTCTTCCGGCGCAACGACTTCCTGACGACGCATTTGCATCAGGCGGCATTCATCCAGCGCCGCAGGTAGCCAGCCGGAGGCCTCCGTTTCTACCATAAGCTTTGCGGTGATCGGTAACAGATACCAGACATCCGCCGCTGCGTATTCACACTGACGTTCGGTCAGCGGTCTGGCCAGCCAGTCGGTGCGCGATTCACTCTTGTCCAGCGTAACGCCGGAATACTCTTCCACCATGGAAGCGAAACCCCATGACATCGGGCGTCCGCAGAAGGCAGCAAGGATTTGCGTGTCAATCAAGGGTTGTGGTAATTCGCCAAAGACATTGAGGAACACTTCCAGATCTTCACTGCCTGCATGAAGAAATTTTGTGATGGACGGATCGCGCAGGATCGCTTTCAGCGGTGACCAGTCGGTGATCCCGAGAGGATCAATTAGCGCCAGATGCTCACCATCAAAAAGTTGAATTAAACCCAGCTGCGGGTAATAAGTGCGCGTACGAACAAATTCAGTATCCAGGGCTATCGCCGGAAAGGCACGGACGGCTTCACACAAAGAAGCCAGCGCATCGTCCGTGGTAATCATTTGGTAATTCAAATTGTATTCTCTTTAGTGGGCGTCAAAAAAAACGCCGGATTAACCGGCGTCTGACGACTGACTTAACGCTCAGGCTTTATTGTCCACTTTGCCGCGCGCTTCGTCACGTAATTCTCGTCGCAAAATTTTTCCGACGTTAGATTTCGGTAACTCATCACGAAACTCCACCAGCTTCGGTACTTTGTAGCCCGTGAGCTGACGGCGGCAAAAGGTCACCAGTGACTCTTCGGTAAGCGATGGATCTTTTTTCACTACGAAGATTTTCACCGCTTCACCACTGGAGCCGGAAGGTACGCCAACAGCCGCGACTTCCTGTACGCCAGGATGCTGCATGACGACATCTTCAATCTCGTTGGGATAAACGTTAAAACCGGAAACCAGAATCATGTCTTTTTTACGATCGACAATGCGCAGGAATCCTTCTTCATCCATCACCGCGATGTCGCCGGTGTGTAACCAGCCATTTTTGATGATTTCATCGGTAGCATCCGGACGCTGCCAGTAACCCAGCATCACCTGCGGTCCTTTGACACAAAGCTCACCTGGTTGACCAGGTGGTACTTCATTATCATCATCATCCACCAGTTTGGCTTCCGTCGACGGCACCGGTAAACCGATGCTACCACTATGATAATCAATATCATACGGGTTAACGCTGACCAGCGGCGCGCACTCGGTCAGGCCATAACCTTCCAGCAGATACTGTCCAGTCAGTTTAACCCAACGTTCTGCAACCACTTGCTGAACAGGCATCCCACCGCCTGCGGAAAGATGCAGACTGGAGAAATCCAGCTGCTGGAACTCTTTATTGTTCAGCAACGCATTGAACAAGGTGTTAACGCCAGTGATAGCGGTAAACGGATATTTCGCTAACTCTTTTACCAGCCCTGGAATATCGCGCGGGTTAGTGATAAGCAGGTTCTGCCCCCCCAGTTCGATAAACAGCAGGCAGTTAATGGTCAGTGCAAAAATGTGATACAGCGGCAGCGCCGTCACCACCAGCTCTTTGCCCGGATGCAACAGCGGACCATAGGTCGCGTTAACCTGTTCCAGGTTCGCCAGCATATTGCGGTGAGTCAGCATCGCGCCTTTCGCCACACCAGTGGTGCCGCCGGTGTATTGCAGGAAAGCTAAATCTTCCGGCACCAGTTCTGGTTTGACGTACTGCATCCGGTAGCCGTTGTGCAGGGCGCTACGAAATGAAATGGCATCTGGCAGATGGTATTTCGGCACCAGACGCTTGATGTATTTAACAACGAAATTGACTACCGTGCCTTTTGCCGTAGATAGCTGATCGCCCATACGGGTCAGAATAACGTGCTGAACGGCGGTTTTATCAACCACTTTTTCCAGAGTGTGGGCAAAGTTAGACACGATAACAATCGCCGATGCGCCGCTATCGTTAAGCTGATGCTCAAGCTCACGCGGGGTATACAACGGGTTAACGTTTACGACGATCATCCCGGCACGCAAAATGCCAAACAGCGCCACCGGATATTGCAATAAGTTAGGCATCATCAACGCAACGCGATCGCCTTTCTTCAGCCCCAACCCTTGTTGCAAATAAGCGGCAAACGCGCGACTGCGTTCTTCCAGTTTGCGGAAGGTCATCACCTCCCCCATATTCACAAACGCGGGTTGATCGGCGTAGCGCGCGACCGACTGCTCAAACATATCTACCAGAGATTGATAACGGTCAGGGTTGATCTCCGTCGGAACGTCCGCGGGATAACGGTTAAGCCAAACCTTCTTCAATTCTTCACCTCTAAAATGCGCGTTCGTCGTCATCGCAACCCCAAGTGATAAACATACTGTTAACATAATATTAACTCATCTTACCAGCTTGATAATTACCCAAGGAAAAGGTTGCGAAGCGCGTCACTATTTATTTTTATCTTTACCGTAAGAATGCAGAAACAGCGGACCGGCCGCTGTTTCTTTTTCTTTAAAAACAAGCAATTATTCAGTTACAACTGTTTGTACTCTCGCGGGGCCGGGATTATACCAGCCCCATCCGCCGTAGCCATAGGGCCAGCCACGACCGCCATAAAACCATGGATCAATCGGCTGAGGCGGCATAATCACCTGCTGGGTTAAATGCCAACGTTTGTAACCCGTTACTTGCATCACCATAAATTTATAGGGCGTATTACCGATTTTGCCGTCAACCGCACCGGTGATTGGCCCGACTACCGTCACCAGTTGTCCGCGGAAATCCACCGGGTCCAGAAAACCGTTCACATCGGCATAAATGCGACCGCGAGAAGGTTCTCCCAGCGTCGGTCTGGCTCCGCTGTCCAGTGGTACGGTGGCAATTTCCAGGCGTGTTTTCCCTTGCTGGTTTTGTACCGCAACCACTTTGCCGCCAAAGCGAGCCTCCTGACCAACGTACAGCTGCGGCGCACTCATCACCCGAACTAAATCTTGTTGCGGCGTGGGACTGCTGCCTTTAATGGCGTCTGGCACAGTAACACAACCGCTCAGCATTAGCGCAAACGTACCTGCCAGTATGCCTTTGATAACATTCTTTTGAACCGCCATGATGCGACTCCTTTTTTTCTCAGGGCATACTCTTAAGATTCATTCTTTGCCCGGAAGTTTCTTCCATGCGACGTTGTTACGTAAATAAACTGGTTCAGCATGTTCCACCGCCACCGTTTTACCCTCGGCAAACATCTGGCACGCAATCGGCAGCATATCTTCTGCAGCGGGCAGTAACACTTCGCCATCGAGCAAAACCAGCCCGCTCTCTTTACCGAGATCCGGCCAGGCTTGCCAGCCCGTCCCTACTGTCACCCATTCGCCGGAAAGCTGTTGCATTCGTTCATGAACGAGTTCGGGTTTGAGTACGGCTTCGGTTTCTTCACCGTGCCAGATACCGTTTTCATCACGCTGATATTCGGCCCAGTAAACTTCGCCCATTCGCGCGTCAATAGCTGCCAGCACGCGGGTTGCGCCGTTTTTGCGCCACGCCCCTTGCGCCATCGTCATTAGCGTGGAGACGCCAATCATCGGCAGCTCTGCGCCAAGTGCCAGCCCTTGCGCAATGCCAATACCAATGCGCACGCCGGTGAAGCTACCGGGGCCGCGCCCGTAAGCCAGAGCGTTTATGTCAGTCAGGGAAGTTCCGCTGGTGGTCAGGATATCCTGCACCATCGGTAAGATTCGTTGAGTATGTTCACGAGGGCAAAGCTCAAAATGAGCGTTGACAGTACCGTCGTTCCACAGGGCGACAGAGCAGGCCTCTGTCGCGGTATCGATAGCCAGAATTCGCATGGGTCTTCGTGCTTAGATCAATAAAAAGGCGCGCATCATACCATACTCCGTAACAAATTACCTGGAGGATGGTATCGCAAGGAAACGAACCGCACGGGCAATGTCACGGGTGCGCGGCGCTGGCGGCAGACTGGCGAGAAACGTCGCGCCGTAAGGGCGCATCACCAGCCGATTATCGCAAATCACCAGCACGCCGCGATCGTCGGCGTCGCGAATCAATCGCCCTACCCCCTGCTTGAGAGTAATGACCGCATCCGGCAGTTGTACTTCATCGAACGGATCACCACCGCGCAAACGGCAATCTTCCATGCGTGCTTTTAATAGTGGATCATCCGGCGAGGTAAACGGCAATTTGTCGATAATCACCAATGACAATGTATCGCCACGCACGTCCACCCCTTCCCAGAAACTGCTGGTTGCCACAAGAAGCGCGTTACCGGCGCTGACAAATTGCTGCAACAGTTGCCCTTTGCTGGTTTCCCCCTGCAACAAAACGGGAAGCGTCATGGTAGCGCGGAACTGCTCGGCCAGATCGCGCATCATGGCGTGCGAGGTACAAAGCATAAAACAACGACCGTTGTTAGCTTCGATGATCGGTCGCAGCATTGCCGCCAGTTGCCGTGCGGAACCCGGTTGATTGGTTTGCGGCAGGTTGCGCGGCACACAGAGTAACGCCTGGCGGCTGTAATCGAAGGGGCTGGGTAACAGCAACGACTCTGCCTGTTCAATGCCAAGCCGCGAGGTGAAATGATGCAGATCGTCGTTCACCGACAGCGTTGCTGAGGTAAAGATCCAGCTACCGGGTTTTTGCGCCATTAACTCTTTGAATTTATCCGCCACGCTGAGCGGCGTGAGAGCCAGAGTAAAATGGCGCGAAGTGCATTCGTACCAGTAGCTGTAACCCGGCTGATTAATCTCTTTTAGCCGTTTGAGTCGCGTGCGATATAACGTGGCGCGTTCAAATGCCGCATCCAGCAAGGCGGAACGCCCCAGCGAAAGTTTCGCCACGTCATAACAAAGTTCCAGGGTGTCATCGAGCAGTAAAAATGCCCGCTGAATTTGCGGATTAGCTAACAGCTCACGCAGGTTACCGCGATAACCTGGCTCACCGAGTTGCAGGCGAAAATCCTGCGCACTCTGGGCAAGACGGTCCGCGCACTTTTGTAACTGCTGGGTGTCTTTTAATTCGGTGCGGTAGGCGATGGTGATGTCTTTTGCCAGGTCGAGCAGTTGTCGACTGGAGAGTGACTGACCAAAATACTGGCTGGCAATGTCGGGCAGCTGGTGGGCTTCGTCGAAGATCATGACGTCCGCTTCCGGGATCAATTCGCCAAAACCGCTCTCTTTCACCACCATATCCGCCAGAAACAGATGATGATTCACCACCACCACATCGGCGTCCATCGCTTTTTTGCGTGCTTTGACCACAAAGCAATCTTTATACATCGGGCAGTCACTGCCGAGGCAGTTATCGTTGGTGCTGGTGACCAGCGGCCACGCCTGTGAATCTTCCGCCACGCTGACGCAGGTGCTGATATCGCCATCGACTGTTTGATTAGACCAGGAGCGCAGCAGGATCACATCGCTTAAGATTTGTACCGGCAGATCGCCCCCCGCCAGCGCCTGCTGTTCGAGACGTTCGAGGCAGAGGTAGTTTGAGCGCCCTTTCAGCAGCGCCACATTGCCCGTGTATTTCAATGCCTTTGAGACCGTTGGCAAATCGCGGCTGTAGAGCTGATCCTGCAACGCTTTTGAGCCGGTCGAGATTATGACTTTCTTTTTCGCCCGCAGCGCAGGGGCCAGGTAAGCGTAGGTTTTGCCCGTACCGGTTCCTGCTTCCACCACCAGCGGCTGGCCTTTTTCTATCGCCTGGGTGACGGCTACCGCCATCTGTCGCTGTGGCTCTCGCGGCTTAAAGCCGGGTATCGCTTTCGCTAACTGACCGTCTGGTGCAAAATCGTCCGTCACACTACCCCCTGTTGATTTGAACAGGGATTATGTCAGGATGAGGGCGCTTTCGCCAGTTGAAGTGGTGACGGCGACTTCACATTGTGGCAGTCTTTGCAGCACGAAAATGGAAGTATAATGAGGACAAAATGATGACTATCGTTCGTATCGATGCCGAAGCCCGCTGGTCTGATGTGGTAATCCACAACAACACGCTCTACTACACTGGTGTACCGGAAAACCTCGACGCCGATGCCTTTGAGCAAACCGCCAACACGCTGGCGCAGATTGACGCCGTGCTGGAAAAACAGGGCAGCAATAAATCGAGCATTCTGGATGCCACCATTTTCCTGGCCGATAAAAACGACTTCGCGGCGATGAATAAAGCGTGGGATGCCTGGGTTGTCGCGGGTCATGCGCCGGTGCGCTGCACGGTACAAGCAGGTTTGATGAACCCGAAGTATAAAGTTGAAATTAAGATTGTGGCTGCGGTGTAAGCTTTATCGAAGCAAAATAAGTCAGACGATAATTTATCGACAATACTGGTCGGTTTTGCATAAATCGACCAGAGATTAAGATATTACAGTTGATGCTCCTGCTAATTCATTATTTATTTTTATAATTTCAATTTTATCTATAAAACTAACTATATAAATAAACATAATCATGCCGTTATGTTCGCCCTTCGATTAGCATCTCTGGTTTTCTTTCTTACCTGAACAATCTGGTTATAGCGTGAGGACTGACCATTAATTTTCTCCATCTTACTGGATAACACACCATGAGCTGCTACCTTTAAAACACCTGAATGTCAACAGGTTAACTCGTGCCATATCGTTATAATCCCTTTGATATTAGATGCAAATTAAGGTCATATATAGCCTTATCGATAACATGGTTAATTTTAAGGATAAGAATATGCCTGCTGTAATAGATAAAGCCCTGGATTTCATTGGTGCCATGGATGTATCAGCACCAACACCAAGTTCGATGAATGAAAGTACGGCGAAGGGAATCTTTAAATATTTAAAAGAACTGGGAGTACCCGCGAGTGCCGCTGATATTACGACGCGAGCTGACCTGGAAGGCTGGAACCCGGGGTTCACGGAAAAAATGGTTGGATGGGCAAAAAAAATGGAGTCTGGTGAACGCATTGTGATTAAAAATCCTGAATACTTTTCAACATATATGCAGGAAGAACTAAAAGCACTGGTCTAAGTTAAATTTACATCAGCATAAATGGGTCAGGACGCTTTTAATCACATATGAAAAGCGTCCTTTTTCTCACAATCAAATAACCATCGGCTTCTATAACGAAAGCGATACGGATAAGTGTGTTACTCGTCTTCATCCTCAAAACGCGCCACGATTCGCTCGCCGGAATGGTTGGCACGCAGCTCTTCTGCCACCAGCGCGATTGCCTGGCCGCTGCTCATCCCTTGAGCCATCAGTTCCTGGATCCGCTCGACGGCTTTTTGCTGCTGTTCATGGGTGAGTGAAGGTAAACCTGCAAACATTGTTAACTCCTGCTAAATTGTTGGCGCTAATTATTTCATGCTACCCGGCACATAGCCAGTAGAGTCAGGACTGATGAAGACGTTATCTCCCGCTGTGATTACTTTACCCTGGCGTCAGGACGCCGCTGAATTTTATTTCTCCCGCTTAAGCCACCTGCCGTGGGCGATGCTTTTACACTCCGGCTATGCCGATCATCCATATAGCCGCTTTGATATTGTGGTCGCCGAGCCGATTTGCACTTTAACCACTTTCGGTAAAGAAACCGTTGTTAGTGAAAGCGAAAAACGCACAACGACCACTGATGACCCGCTACAGGTGCTCCAGCAGGTGCTGGATCGCGCAGACATTCGCCCAGCGCATAACGAAGATTTGCCATTTCAGGGCGGCGCGCTGGGGTTGTTTGGCTACGATCTGGGCCGCCGTTTTGAGTCACTGCCAGAAATTGCACAGCAAGATATCGTTCTGCCGGATATGGCTGTGGGTATCTACGACTGGGCGCTGGTTGTTGACCACCAGCGTCAAACAGTTTCTTTGCTGAGTCATAATGATGTCAATGCTCGTCGGGCCTGGCTGGAAAGCCAGCAATTCTCGCCGCAGGAAGATTTCACGCTCACTTCCGACTGGCAATCCAATATGACCCGCGAGCAGTACGGCGAAAAATTTCGCCAGGTACAGGAATATCTGCACAGCGGTGATTGCTATCAGGTGAATCTCGCCCAGCGTTTTCATGCGACCTATTCTGGCGATGAATGGCAGGCATTCCTTCAGCTTAATCAGGCCAACCGCGCGCCATTTAGCGCTTTTTTACGTCTTGAACAGAGTGCAATTTTAAGCCTTTCGCCAGAGCGGTTTATTCTTTGTGATAATAGTGAAATCCAGACCCGCCCGATTAAAGGCACGCTACCACGCCTGCCCGATCCTCAGGAAGATAGCAAACAAGCAGAAAAACTGGCGAACTCAGCGAAAGATCGTGCCGAAAATCTGATGATTGTCGATTTAATGCGTAATGATATCGGTCGTGTTGCCGTAGCAGGTTCGGTAAAAGTACCAGAGCTGTTCGTGGTGGAACCCTTCCCTGCCGTGCATCATCTGGTCAGCACCATAACGGCGCAACTACCAGAACAGTTACACGCCAGCGATCTGCTGCGCGCGGCTTTTCCTGGTGGCTCAATAACCGGGGCTCCGAAAGTACGGGCTATGGAAATTATCGACGAACTGGAACCGCAGCGACGCAATGCCTGGTGCGGCAGCATTGGCTATTTGAGCTTTTGCGGCAACATGGACACCAGCATTACTATCCGCACGCTGACTGCCATTAACGGACAAATTTACTGCTCTGCGGGGGGTGGAATTGTCGCCGATAGCCAGGAAGAAGCGGAATATCAGGAAACTTTTGATAAAGTTAATAAGATATTACGCCAACTGGAGAAGTAAGACGTGGAATACCGTAGCCTGACGCTTGATGATTTTTTATCGCGCTTTCAACTTTTGCGCCCGCAAATTAACCGGGAAACCCTAAATCATCGTCAGGCTGCCGTGTTAATCCCCATCGTCCGTCGACCGCAACCGGGGTTGTTGCTGACTCAGCGTTCGATTCATCTGCGTAAACACGCCGGACAAGTGGCATTCCCTGGAGGTGCAGTCGATGACACGGACACATCCGTTATCGCCGCCGCGCTGCGCGAAGCTGAAGAAGAGGTCGCTATACCGCCTTCTGCCGTTGAAGTTATTGGCGTGCTGCCGCCCGTCGATAGCGTAACTGGCTACCAGGTAACCCCGGTGGTCGGCATTATCCCGCCCGATCTGCCGTATCGCGCCAGTGAAGATGAAGTCTCGGCGGTCTTTGAAATGCCGCTCGCCCAGGCATTACATCTGGGTCGTTATCACCCTTTAGATATCTACCGCCGTGGCGATTCACATCGGGTATGGCTGTCCTGGTACGAACAGTATTTTGTATGGGGAATGACCGCAGGCATAATTCGTGAGCTGGCGCTGCAAATTGGTGTGAAACCCTGACTATACTTATCTTTACATCTACAAAACACTACTTGAGACAATCATCGCAATATTAGTTAAATCGCGGTTTTTGATTAGTTTAATTCATGTGAATAGTTAAGCCTGTCGCCGCGTTCCCTCTTACACTATGCGCTGTTATTAGTTCGTTACTGGAAGTCCAGTCACCTTGTCAGGAGTATTATCGTGATTAGTCTATTCGACATGTTTAAGGTGGGGATTGGTCCCTCATCTTCCCATACCGTAGGGCCTATGAAGGCGGGTAAACAGTTCGTCGATGATCTGGTCGAAAAAGGCTTACTGGATAGCGTTACTCGCGTTGCCGTGGACGTTTATGGTTCACTGTCGCTGACGGGTAAAGGCCACCACACCGATATCGCCATTATTATGGGTCTTGCAGGTAACGAACCTGCCACCGTGGATATCGACAGTATTCCCGGTTTTATTCGCGACGTAGAAGAGCGCGAACGTCTGCTGCTGGCACAGGGACGGCATGAAGTGGATTTCCCGCGCGACAACGGGATGCGTTTTCATAACGGTAACCTGCCGCTGCATGAAAACGGTATGCAAATCCACGCCTATAACGGCGATGAAGTCGTCTACAGCAAAACTTATTATTCCATCGGCGGCGGTTTTATCGTCGATGAAGAACACTTTGGTCAGGATGCTGCCAACGAAGTGAGCGTGCCGTATCCGTTCAAATCTGCCACCGAACTGCTCGCGTACTGTAATGAAACCGGCTTTTCGCTGTCTGGTCTCGCTATGCAAAACGAACTGGCGCTGCACAGCAAGAAAGAGATCGACGAGTATTTCGCGCATGTCTGGCAAACCATGCAGGCATGTATCGATCGCGGGATGAATACCGAAGGCGTACTGCCAGGCCCGTTGCGCGTGCCACGTCGTGCGTCGGCCCTGCGCCGGATGCTGGTTTCCAGCGATAAACTGTCTAACGATCCGATGAATGTCATTGACTGGGTAAACATGTTTGCGCTGGCAGTTAACGAAGAAAACGCCGCCGGTGGCCGTGTGGTAACTGCGCCAACTAACGGTGCCTGCGGTATCGTTCCGGCAGTGCTGGCTTACTATGACCACTTTATTGAATCAGTTAGCCCGGACATCTATACCCGTTACTTTATGGCAGCGGGCGCGATTGGTGCACTGTATAAAATGAACGCGTCTATTTCCGGTGCGGAAGTCGGTTGCCAGGGCGAAGTAGGTGTTGCCTGTTCAATGGCTGCTGCGGGCCTTGCCGAGCTGTTGGGCGGTAGCCCGGAACAGGTTTGTGTGGCAGCGGAAATTGGCATGGAGCACAACCTCGGTCTGACCTGCGACCCCGTTGCAGGGCAAGTTCAGGTGCCGTGCATTGAACGTAATGCCATTGCCTCTGTGAAGGCGATTAACGCCGCACGGATGGCTCTGCGCCGCACCAGTGCACCGCGCGTCTCGCTGGATAAGGTCATCGAAACGATGTACGAAACCGGTAAGGACATGAACGCTAAATACCGCGAAACCTCACGCGGTGGTCTGGCAATCAAAGTCCAGTGTGACTAATACTTCTTACTCGCCCATCTGCAACGGATGGGCGAATTTATTCCCGCTTTCTCGTCTGCTGTAATTTTCCCCACTACACTTCCACTGTTGCGTCAGGCGTTTGTCGCCATACGCTTACAGGGTGGCCCGCATGCAAAAAGCACAACGGATCATTAAAACCTATCGCCGTAATCGAATGATTGTTTGTACGATTTGCGCACTCGTTACGCTCGCTTCGACCCTGAGCGTGCGATTTATTTCACAGCGTAACTTAAATCAACAACGGGTAGTACAATTCGCCAATCACGCTGTAGAGGAATTAGATAAAGTACTGCTTCCCCTACAGGCAGGTAGCGAAGTCTTGCTTCCGCTGATTGGTCTGCCCTGCTCTGTCACCCATTTGCCATTACGTAAACAGGCTGCAAAACTCCAAACTGTGCGATCCATTGGCCTGGTGCAAGACGGCACACTTTATTGCTCCAGCATTTTTGGTTATCGCAATGTGCCCGTCGTGGACATTCTGGCTGAACTTCCTGCACCGCAACCACTTTTACGACTGACGACCGACCGTGCCCTGATAAAAGGCAGTCCGGTTTTGATTCAATGGACGCCTGCAGCGGGCAGTAGCAATGCTGGGGTCATGGAGATGATTAACATCGACTTACTGACGGCAATGCTCCTTGAACCACAACTGCCGCAAATCAGTAGCGCCAGCCTGACGGTGGACAGTCGGCATTTGCTCTATGGTAATGGGCTGGTAGATTCCCTTCCGCAACCTGAAAATAATGAAAACTATCAGGTTTCTTCGCAACGCTTTCCTTTTACCATTAACGTTAATGGCCCGGGGGCTACGGCGCTGGCATGGCACTATCTTCCAACACAATTACCGCTGGCGGTACTGCTAAGTTTACTGGTGGGCTACATCGCCTGGCTGGCGACCGCTTACCGAATGAGCTTTTCCCGCGAGATCAATCTGGGCCTGGCGCAACATGAGTTCGAATTGTTCTGTCAGCCTTTGCTTAATGCGCGCAGCCAGCAATGTATTGGTGTAGAGATTTTGCTGCGCTGGAACAATCCGCGTCAGGGCTGGATTTCACCGGATGTGTTTATTCCTATCGCGGAAGAACATCATTTAATTGTGCCACTAACCCGCTATGTGATGGCAGAAACCATTCGTCAGCGCCATGTTTTCCCAATGAGTAGTCAGTTTCATGTTGGCATTAACGTCGCACCCAGTCATTTTCGCCGTGGTGTGCTGATAAAAGATCTCAATCAGTACTGGTTTAGCGCTCACCCGATTCAGCAACTGATCCTCGAAATCACCGAACGCGATGCCTTACTGGATGTTGATTATCGGATTGCCCGCGAGCTGCATCGTAAAAACGTCAAACTGGCGATTGATGACTTCGGCACCGGCAACAGTTCGTTTTCCTGGCTTGAAACATTACGTCCTGACGTGCTGAAAATTGATAAGTCATTTACCGCAGCTATAGGTTCTGACGCGGTTAACTCGACGGTGACCGATATCATCATCGCACTGGCGCAAAGACTGAATATTGAACTGGTGGCGGAGGGCGTAGAAACGCAAGAACAGGCGAAGTATTTGCGCAGTCATGGCGTGCATATTTTGCAAGGGTATTTGTACGCACAGCCGATGCCGCTACGTGATTTTCCCAAATGGCTGGCGGGCAGCCAACCGCCGCCCGCCCGGCATAATGGACATATCACCCCCATTATGCCGTTACGTTAACGCTTACTCATCTTCATCGTGCGCCGGTTGCTCTTTAACAATGCGAACCAGATCAACACGATAATCATTGGCTTCAATGATGGTGATATGCAGTGGCCCTACATCAATCACATCGCCCACACGGGGAATGTGACCATTTGCCGAAATCACGAGGCCCGCGACCGTCGCGATATCATCGTCATCGGCAAGGTGCTCAACATCAAGCGCCTGCTGCAAGGCATGCAAATCTGTACCGCCTTTTACCAGCCAGCCGTCACCGTCGGTAATGATTTCCGGCGTTTCGTCAGCGTCCGGGAATTCACCCGCAATGGCTTCAAGCACATCCAGCGGCGTGACCAGACCTTGTACCACACCAAACTCGTTGGTCACGATAACAAAGCTCCCGCGAGCACGACGCAGCACGCCCAGCAGGTTGATCGGATCGAGGGTTTCCGGGACGATAATCGCCGGAGACGCCGAAGCTATCGCCGCCACATCAACTCCCTCTTCCAGCGCCACCAGCAGTTCTTTAGCACGTACGATGCCGATAATTTCATCCAGTTCACCGCGACATACCGGGAACAAACTGTGCGGTGAGGAGAGCAGCTGCTCGCGGATTTCATCGACCCCGAGATTAGCATCAACCCAGCTTATTTCACCGCGCGGCGTCATGATCCCGCGCAGAGAACGCGACGCCAGCGTCAGTACGCCGTTAATCATGTAACGTTCTTCTTCGGCAAACGCACCTTCCGGGATCGGCATCGGCATCGGGTTATCGGCATCGTGCTGAACATTGGCCTGACGTTTCCCGCCCATCAAACGGAGAATCGCATCGGCAGTACGCGCTCGCAGCGGCAAAGTCGACTGGTGACGAATAAAGTTGCGACGCGCAATCTGGTTAAACACTTCGATGATGATCGAGAAGCCAATCGCGGCATACAGGTAACCTTTCGGAATGTGGAAACCGAAACCTTCTGCCACCAGACTCAGACCAATCATTAACAGGAAGCTCAGACAGAGCACCACCACCGTGGGGTGCTGGTTAACGAATCGCGTCAGCGGTTTTGATGCCAGCAGCATAACCGCCATCGCAATCACTACCGCCGCCATCATCACCGGCAAATGGTTAACCATCCCTACTGCAGTAATTACCGCATCCAACGAGAAGACGGCGTCAAGGATGACAATCTGTGTGACGACCACCCAGAAACTGGCGTAGCCTTTACCGTGGCCGGAATCATGATCGCGGTTTTCCAGCCGTTCATGCAGTTCAGTTGTTGCTTTGAACAGCAAGAATATGCCCCCGAACAACATAATCAGGTCGCGTCCGGAGAAGGAGAAATCCATGACGGTAAATAGCGGTTTGGTCAGCGTGACCATCCATGAAATCAGCGACAGCAGCCCCAGACGCATAATCAGCGCCAGTGATAATCCCAGCAAACGCGCTTTATCGCGTTGTTTTGGCGGCAGTTTGTCAGCAAGAATGGCGATGAAGACCAGGTTATCGATACCCAGCACAATTTCGAGAACAACAAGCGTGAGTAGCCCCGCCCAAATCGAGGGGTCCATTAAGAATTCCATGACAAGCTCCTGCTTAAGGAATAGCTATTCGACGCCAGAAATAATGCAGGCGTAACGACAAAATGCAAACGAAAGGTGCGGCATAAAGTGCCAGAAAGACAGGCGTTAAAAGGCCTGATGCTGAAATGACGTCGGTGACGATCCATACTGCGGGCTACTGCCCTATACTCCATGGTTGTTAAACAGGAGTTAAACATATCAGAGACGCCTCTGATTTGGCAAAGATTTACCTTCCTTTGCAAACGAATGTGACAAGGATATTTTACCTTTCGAAATTTCTGCTAATCGAAAGTTAAATTACGGATCTTCATCACATAAAATAATTTTTTCGATATCTAAAATAAATCGCGAAACGCAGGGGTTTTTGGTTGTAGCCCTTATCTGAATCGATTCGATTGTGGACGACGATTCAAAAATACATCTGGCACGTTGAGGTGTTAACGATAATAAAGGAGGTAGCAAGTGACCATTGCTATTGTTATAGGCACACATGGTTGGGCTGCAGAGCAGTTGCTTAAAACGGCAGAAATGCTGTTAGGCGAGCAGGAAAACGTCGGCTGGATCGATTTCGTTCCAGGTGAAAATGCCGAAACGCTGATTGAAAAGTACAACGCTCAGTTGGCAAAACTCGACACCACTAAAGGCGTGCTGTTTCTCGTTGATACATGGGGAGGCAGCCCGTTCAATGCTGCCAGCCGCATTGTCGTCGACAAAGAGCATTATGAAGTCATTGCAGGCGTTAACATTCCAATGCTCGTGGAAACGTTAATGGCCCGTGATGATGACCCAAGCTTTGATGAACTGGTGGCGCTGGCAGTAGAAACAGGCCGTGAAGGCGTGAAAGCACTGAAAGCCAAACCGGTTGAAAAAGCCGCGCCAGCACCCGCTGCCGCAGCACCAAAAGCGGCTCCAACTCCGGCAAAACCAATGGGACCAAACGACTACATGGTTATTGGCCTTGCTCGTATCGACGACCGTCTGATTCACGGTCAGGTCGCCACCCGCTGGACCAAAGAAACCAATGTCTCCCGTATTATTGTTGTTAGTGATGAAGTGGCTGCGGATACCGTTCGTAAGACACTGCTCACCCAGGTTGCACCTCCGGGCGTAACAGCACACGTAGTTGATGTTGCCAAAATGATTCGCGTCTACAACAACCCGAAATATGCTGGCGAACGCGTAATGCTGTTATTTACCAACCCAACAGATGTAGAGCGTCTCGTTGAAGGCGGCGTGAAAATCACCTCTGTTAACGTCGGTGGTATGGCATTCCGTCAGGGTAAAACCCAGGTGAATAACGCGGTTTCGGTTGATGAAAAAGATATCGAGGCGTTCAAGAAACTGAATGCGCGCGGTATTGAGCTGGAAGTCCGTAAGGTTTCCACCGATCCGAAACTGAAAATGATGGATCTGATCAGCAAAATCGATAAGTAACGTATTGTGTTGATTATCACTCAGTTTTCACACTTAAGTCTTACGTAAACAGGAGAAGTACAATGGAGATTACCACTCTTCAAATTGTGCTGGTATTTATCGTAGCCTGTATCGCAGGTATGGGATCAATCCTCGATGAATTTCAGTTTCACCGTCCGCTAATCGCGTGTACCCTGGTGGGTATCGTTCTTGGCGATATGAAAACCGGTATTATTATCGGTGGTACGCTGGAAATGATCGCGCTGGGCTGGATGAACATCGGTGCTGCAGTTGCGCCTGACGCCGCTCTGGCTTCCATCATTTCTACTATTCTGGTTATCGCAGGTCATCAGAGCATTGGTGCAGGTATCGCACTGGCAATCCCTCTGGCCGCTGCGGGCCAGGTACTGACCATCATCGTTCGTACTATCACCGTTGCTTTCCAGCACGCTGCGGATAAGGCTGCTGATAACGGCAACCTGACAGCGATTTCCTGGATCCACGTTTCTTCTCTGTTCCTGCAAGCAATGCGTGTGGCTATTCCGGCCGTCATCGTTGCCCTGTCTGTTGGTACCAGCGAAGTCCAGAACATGCTGAATGCGATTCCGGAAGTGGTGACCAATGGTCTGAATATCGCCGGTGGCATGATCGTGGTGGTTGGTTATGCGATGGTTATCAACATGATGCGTGCTGGCTACCTGATGCCGTTCTTCTACCTCGGCTTCGTAACCGCAGCATTCACCAACTTTAACCTGGTTGCTCTGGGTGTGATTGGTACTGTTATGGCAGTGCTCTACATCCAACTTAGCCCGAAATACAACCGCGTAGCCGGTGCGCCTGCTCAGGCAGCTGGTAACAACGATCTCGATAACGAACTGGACTAACAGGTGAGCGAAATGGTTGATACAACTCAAACTACCACCGAGAAAAAACTCACTCAAAGTGATATTCGTGGCGTCTTCCTGCGTTCTAACCTCTTCCAGGGTTCATGGAACTTCGAACGTATGCAGGCACTGGGTTTCTGCTTCTCTATGGTACCAGCAATTCGTCGCCTCTACCCTGAGAACAACGAAGCTCGTAAACAAGCTATTCGCCGTCACCTGGAGTTCTTTAACACCCAGCCGTTCGTGGCTGCGCCGATTCTCGGCGTAACCCTGGCGCTGGAAGAACAGCGTGCTAATGGCGCAGAGATCGATGACGGTGCTATCAACGGTATCAAAGTCGGTTTGATGGGGCCGCTGGCTGGTGTAGGCGACCCGATCTTCTGGGGAACCGTACGTCCGGTATTTGCAGCACTGGGGGCCGGTATCGCAATGAGCGGCAGCCTGTTAGGTCCGCTGCTGTTCTTCATCTTGTTTAACCTGGTGCGTCTGGCAACCCGTTACTACGGCGTAGCGTATGGTTACTCCAAAGGTATCGATATCGTTAAAGATATGGGTGGTGGCTTCCTGCAAAAACTGACGGAAGGGGCGTCTATCCTCGGCCTGTTTGTCATGGGGGCATTAGTTAACAAGTGGACGCATGTCAACATCCCGCTGGTTGTCTCTCGCATTACTGACCAGACGGGCAAAGAACACGTTACCACTGTCCAGACTATTCTTGACCAGTTAATGCCAGGCCTGGTACCACTGCTGCTGACCTTTGCTTGTATGTGGCTGTTGCGCAAAAAAGTTAACCCGCTGTGGATCATCGTTGGCTTCTTCGTCATCGGTATCGCTGGTTACGCTTGCGGCCTGCTGGGACTGTAAGACTGTTGTACACTACCGGGGCCTTTTGGCCCCGTTTTTTTATCTGGAGGATTAATGACAATCACGGACCTGGTACTGATTCTTTTCATCGCCGCACTCCTGGCCTTCGCGATCTACGATCAGTTCATCATGCCCCGCCGTAACGGCCCCACCCTGCTGGCAATTCCTTTGCTCCGGCGTGGTCGCATCGATAGCGTTATCTTCGTCGGATTGATTGTCATTCTTATCTATAACAACGTCACGAATCATGGCGCGCTAATAACAACATGGTTATTAAGTGCACTGGCTCTGATGGGTTTTTATATATTCTGGATCCGCGTTCCGAAGATCATCTTTAAACAAAAAGGTTTTTTCTTCGCCAATGTCTGGATTGAATATAGCCGAATCAAAGCGATGAACTTGTCGGAAGATGGCGTGTTGGTGATGCAATTAGAACAGCGCCGGCTGTTAATCCGCGTTCGAAATATCGACGATCTGGAAAAAATTTATAAGCTTCTCGTTTCAACTCAATAAGTTATGAATTTAGCCAAAGCTATGTTTAGTGTATTTTTAATAATCAGACATAGCTTAGGCTATATTACCTCTTCCCTTATTTGTTATTTATTTTAACGTTTCATTGATATATAAATCTAAATGAAAATCGTTATCAATAAAGCAATGAAATAATATATTCCAACAGTTGTTTTATATTCTCAAAATATGTTAAGGTTGCGCCCTCATTTGGGGAGTAGCCGATTTCCAGATTCCGGAAATGTACGTGTCAACATACTCGTTGCAAAACGTGGCACGTACGGACTGAACACTTTCAGTCAGGCGAGACCATATGCACATCAATCGCTATGCCTGCATGAACGCGAAAACCATCGCGGCTTGTTGTTCATGTATGCATGTTTGCTGGGGGCGATGATGTGTTTTATGGATACCCCGGTCAGGACGTTGTCATGAATATCACTGCTACTGTTCTTCTTGCGTTTGGTATGTCGATGGATGCCTTTGCTGCATCAATCGGTAAAGGTGCCACCCTCCATAAACCGAAATTTTCTGAAGCATTGCGAACCGGCCTTATTTTTGGTGCCGTCGAAACCCTGACGCCGCTGATCGGCTGGGGAATGGGCATGTTAGCCAGCCGGTTTGTCCTTGAATGGAACCACTGGATTGCGTTTGTGCTGCTGATATTTCTCGGCGGGCGAATGATTATTGAGGGTTTTCGTGGCGCAGATGATGAAGATGAAGAACCGCGCCGTCGACACGGTTTCTGGTTACTGGTAACCACCGCGATTGCCACCAGCTTGGATGCCATGGCTGTGGGTGTTGGTCTTGCTTTCCTGCAGGTTAACATTATCGCGACCGCATTGGCCATTGGTTGTGCAACCTTGATTATGTCGACATTAGGGATGATGGTTGGTCGCTTTATCGGCTCAATTATTGGGAAAAAAGCGGAAATTCTCGGCGGGCTGGTACTGATCGGTATTGGCGTCCAGATCCTCTGGACGCACTTCCACGGTTAATAAGAACGCTGCCAGAGGTGAATATTAAAGTCCGTCTGGCAGTCGAACACTTCTTTTGCTGCCAGTGCTTGCCAGACTTCAGGCTTCGCACGCCAGGCAAACGGCGTCATCTGCAATAATGCGACGGCTTCATCACCGCGAAGACGCATCAGATAACACAACTCATCACTCTGCTGTAATGTAAAACCTTTCAGTTGTTCTGCATGAGGTGCATGAAGATGTACTTCATTGTAAATCAGCCCCTTCAGCTCCATTAAGTGTCTCGGTCCCGGCGTGGCAGTAATGACCCAACCGCCGGGCTTCACTACTCGCACTAATTCTTCTGCTTTACACGGCGCGTAAATACGTATTATGGCGTCCATACTGGTATCGGAAAACGGCAAACGGTGGCTGGAAGCGACACAAAAAGTGACCTGCGGATAGCGTTTCGCCGCCGCTTTTATCGCTACCTTCGAGACATCCAGGCCAAACGTGGTGATTTCGGGCAACGCATCAGCAAATGCGTGTGTGTAATACCCTTCACCACAGCCAATATCCAGCACCGCCGCGGCCTTTTCATCAAGCCGTTCCCGCAGTTGGCCGACAATTGCATCACGCAGCGGCTGATAATGTCCGGCATCTAAGAATGCGCGGCGTGCTTGCATCATTTCCGCGCTGTCGCCCGGATCACGAGACCGTTTATGCTGAACGGGCAGCAGATTGACATACCCTTCTTTCGCCATATCAAACTGATGTCGCTGGGGACAGATATAGCTGTTTTTTTCACGCGAAAGAGGCTGATGGCAAAGTGGACAGGAAAACGACATGACAACTCCGGCAGGATACTAAAGGCCGCAAGTGTAACGCGAATCATGCGGCGGGCAAATATCCGAACGACTGGAGCGAAGATAAAACAAAGTAAAAAGCCTCGCATTCGACGAGGCTTTATAGCGAGATTGAAGCGTATTCACACTTCAGATCAGTGGATTCGATCAGATAGCTGTTACGTTAACAGCTGCCGGACCTTTCTGACCGTCCTGAATTTCGAACTCAACGTTCTGACCTTCAGCCAGAGTTTTGAAGCCATTACCCTGGATAGCGGAGAAGTGTACGAACACATCTTTGCTGCCATCAGCCGGAGTAATGAAGCCAAAACCTTTAGACTCGTTGAACCACTTAACCTGACCTTTAATCTTTGCCATTTGAAAAATTCCTTAGATTGTTTTCTTCGCCCGCAGGCATAACATAGATAAAACTGACACATTACTGCATGAGGCACCAATATAAGGCTCGGCAGAGAAGCGGTATTCAACGTCAACGTGTTTACTCAGGACTTCTTTACTGAAAATGCCACACATAAACAGAACTGTACCTCGTTTAACCCGAAATCTGTTATCACATACAACGTTAATTATGGCAAGCCATTTTTAAACATGTCTCGATCAGACGCACAAATCTCGATACGTCTTCCACTTTTTTTGCACACTTATGCAACGGAATACGCGCCGATATATCATTGTGCTTAACCTTGCCAGTTCAGGCAGATACTTAAACTGACGTATTTTCTAACATAGTTCAATAAGTTCAGTTGTTCCAGGCCTGTGGGAGAAGTTATTACATAGTGCGTGCAATATCACATTTTCTACTATGCAATGAATAAAAAGTTATATCACTTTTTCTCATAAAACAGTCAGTTAACGGCTATCAATTACCCCAAAGAGAAGTCAATCTCCAAAGGTATTGTAAATTTAAAATAAGAAAAATTGATGAATGAGTAAAAAAATCAAGAGAGAAACGTTTCGCTAATAAATAATACCACACTTAATCACAAATTCGATGTAAACATCCTAATAAATTAATGGGGTAAATATCTTTTTCTGATATCCCGTTACGCAAATAAATAATATGATAATTATTTGAAGTCAGACCAGAGTTTTAATTTGAAGCAGTTGCACCATGACAGTGCGTATAATCAGCATGAATTGAGTAACCCTTCAACGACGGGGTTACTCAAGATTGAGGAAGGATTATCGTTCGGCGACCAGACGAATAATATCTTCGTCTTCAACCGATTTTTGACTCTCAACGGTCTTTTTATCTGCTTTCTCAGGTTCGTTTGCTTCGCACAAACGACGTAACAGTGCATTTTGACGTTTTTGCTGATCCAGCAACGCCTCAAGCAGTTCAATCTGTTCGTTAGTCCGTGAACTGGCACGATTGATAAAAAACCACAAGATGAGCCCGATAAGAAGAACCACCACCGATACAACCAAAGACGCAATGTTCATCACGCCTGAATTTACAACTTCGTTCATTTCACCACCTCTGAGTAGAGGCGCTATTCTACCACTGCTGGAGAGGAAGAAAATCTAGTGCTGAAAAAATGATATCACCACGGGATAAACTGGTTAATGGCACAAATTCCGCTGAAAAATTGTACATCCTGATCGCACATCATGTTGAATACCTGCGCCCAAAGCAGCAAGCACGCCAACACCACGACAACCAGAGCGACCCATCGAAACTTTTTCACTCCAATCTCCGTTTCACCTACCTTATGTCATTAAACTAGCATGCGTTAGTTAAACAGCGCCTAACTATGTCGATATTCGTGCTTTTTCGGAATGAGTCGCTTGCTTCAGCGCATATTGCCGCTACGATTAAGCGAACATAAAAAGAGAAGAGGTTGTAATGCGATTCATCATTCGCACAGTTATGCTGATAGCGCTGGTATGGATAGGATTATTACTCAGCGGATATGGCGTTTTGATTGGAAGCAAAGAGAATGCCGCGGGATTAGGTTTACAATGTACCTATCTGACCGCCAGAGGCACCAGCACGGTACAATACCTGCACACTAAAAGTGGTTTTCTGGGGATAACAGATTGCCCGTTGTTACGTAAAAGCAATATTGTGGTCGATAATGGTTAAGGATAATAAATAACCAGATTCTCACTCATGAGTAAAATATTCTTATCGCAAGTGCGTTTAATATAACGCCACCTTCAACTTTATTTTTCTCATGCTAAATAAAGAACCTGTCTGTTTGATATTCAGACAGGTTCTTACTCTCCTCAGAACGGATAGTCGTGATAACCCATTTGGGCAGAAATTTTGCGCGCCGCGGTATGCAACATTGCGACATATTCCTGTAAACGCTCTTCAGAGAAACGCAACGTCGGGAAGGAGATGCTCAGACCGGCAATGACCACGCCAAAGCGATCAAATACCGGAACCGCAATGCAACGCAGTCCTTCTTCCTGCTCTTCATTATCTTCGCCATACCCCTGCTCGCGCACCTGGTCCAGAACGGGTAATAACGCTTCTGTACTGGTGATGGTCCGCTCGGTACTGCGTTTATACTCCACGCCCTCAAGAATTTGCATCACTTCATCGCGATCGCGCCATGCCAGCAGTACCTTACCAATCGCGGTGCTGTACAGCGGATTACGACGCCCAATCCGTGAATACATGCGCAAATTGTACATTGAGTCAATTTTGTGGATGTAAACAATACTGTCTTCGTCCAGTGCGCCGAGGTGGATAGTTTCTTTGGTCAGGCGGGAGATCTCACGCATCTGGATATCTGCGCTACGAATTAAATCGACGTTTTGCAACGCGCGAGCGCCCAGTTCGAACAATTTCAGGGTCAGCGAATATTTCTCCGACTCCCCTTCCTGCGCCACATAACCTAAAGTTTTCATGGTCTGTAAAAAGCGATAAACGGTGCTTTTTGACATCATGACGCGCTGCGACAACTCGGTTATCCCTATTTCGCGCTCTTCACCCAGCGCCTGCAAAATGCCAAAAACTTTTAGCACGGAAGATACAGAATCAGGCTGTTTATCCAGATCTGCGTTAGCCATTTATCACCTCATTGCGAGTGTTTTATAAAAATCAGAACTGTTTTTTATTATAATTTCGCACCTGGGTGGTCGCAATCCATCTTTTGCCGGTTAGTTACAATTCTGCGACATCCACCGTGAATATCAGTGCTAGAATCATACCCCTGTTGATTATTCACCAAAGATATAAAATTCCTATGCCAAAAGTTCAGGCCGACGGCCTGCCATTGCCCCTGCGATACGGTGCGATATTAACCATTGTGATTGGTATTTCGATGGCTGTCCTTGACGGCGCAATCGCCAACGTCGCCTTGCCAACAATCGCTACGGACCTTCATGCCACGCCGGCCAGTTCCATCTGGGTAGTGAACGCCTATCAAATCGCCATTGTCATCTCCCTGCTCTCGTTTTCGTTTCTGGGCGATATGTTTGGCTATCGACGTATTTATAAATGCGGTCTGGTCGTTTTTCTGTTGTCTTCACTGTTCTGCGCCCTTTCTGATTCGCTGCAAATGCTCACCCTTGCGCGTGTCATACAAGGTTTCGGCGGTGCAGCGTTGATGAGCGTTAATACCGCACTTATCCGCCTGATCTATCCACAACGTTTTCTGGGTAGAGGGATGGGCATAAACTCGTTTATTGTTGCCGTCTCTTCTGCTGCCGGGCCGACAATTGCTGCAGCAATCCTCTCCATCGCATCCTGGAAATGGTTATTTTTAATCAACGTACCGTTGGGAATTATCGCCCTGCTTCTGGCAATGCGTTTTCTGCCACCCAATGGTTCTCGCGCCAGTAAACCCCGTTTCGACCTGCCCAGCGCCGTGATGAACGCGTTAACCTTCGGCCTGCTTATCACTGCGTTGAGTGGTTTCGCTCAGGGGCAATCGCTGACATTGATTGGTGCGGAACTGGTGGTAATGGTTGTCGTTGGTATTTTCTTTATTCGCCGCCAGCTTTCTCTTCCCGTACCGCTGCTACCGGTGGATTTACTGCGTATCCCGCTGTTTTCACTTTCTATTTGCACATCTGTTTGCTCTTTCTGCGCACAAATGCTGGCAATGGTTTCCCTGCCCTTTTACCTGCAAACCGTGCTCGGGCGTAGTGAAGTCGAAACAGGTTTACTTCTGACACCGTGGCCGTTAGCAACGATGGTGATGGCTCCACTGGCAGGCTATTTGATTGAACGCGTACATGCAGGATTGCTGGGTGCTTTAGGGTTATTCATCATGGCTGCGGGGCTTTTTTCCCTGGTTCTGCTGCCAGCGTCACCTGCGGATATCAATATTATCTGGCCGATGATCTTATGTGGTGCTGGATTTGGCTTGTTCCAGTCACCCAATAACCACACCATTATTACCTCCGCTCCTCGCGAACGTAGCGGTGGAGCCAGTGGCATGTTAGGGACGGCTCGTCTTCTGGGTCAGAGTAGCGGCGCGGCTCTGGTAGCGCTGATGCTAAATCAGTTTGGTGATAATGGTACGCACGTCTCGCTGATAGCTGCGGCTATTCTGGCAGTGATTGCTGCCTGTGTCAGTGGTTTACGTATCACTCAGCCACGATCCAGGGCATAAAAAAAGCGCGTCGATCAGGACGCGCTTTTTAGTATTTACTTCATATTACTTCAGGTATTCACCCGTACGCAGAGCTTCAATACGTTTATCCAGCGGCGGGTGAGTCATGAACAACTCACTGAGCGATTTCGACTTCCCGTTAATGCAGAAAGCCATCATGCTGGTTGCTTCTTGCGGTTCATAGCTGGTTTTCAGGCGCTGCAATGCAGCAATCATTTTCTCGCGACCAACCAGTTTTGCTGAACCCGCATCGGCGTGGAATTCACGATGACGCGAGAACCACATGGTGATAATGCTCGCCAGAATACCAAACACCAGTTCCAGAACCGTTGCAACCGCAAAGTAGATCAGCGGGTTGCCGTTGCTCTCTTCACCTTCATCACGGTTTCCGCCCATAAAACCCGCGGCAAGCTGCGCCAGAATACGGGAAATAAAGATAACGAAGGTGTTCACCACGCCCTGAATCAGCGTCATGGTGACCATATCACCATTGGCGATGTGGCTGATTTCGTGAGCAATTACCGCCTCGGCTTCATCCGGGCTCATGTTCTGCAGCAAACCGGTGCTGACAGCAACCAGAGAGGCATCACGGCGCGCACCGGTTGCAAAAGCATTGATGTCCGGCGCATGGTAGATAGCCACTTGCGGCATAGCGATCCCCGCCTGACGAGCCTGGGTTGCTACAGTATTGACCAGCCAACGTTCCCTTTCGTTACGCGGTTGCTCGATCACTTCCCCGCCAACAGATCGTAATGCCATCCATTTGGACATCAGAAGCGAAACGAAGGAACCACCAAAACCGAACAGCAAGGCCATGATCATCAGCCCCTGAACGCTGCTCGACTGTATCCCTGTCAGGCTCAGTACCAGCCCGAAAACGACCATTACGGCCAGGTTCGTTAGCAGGAAGAGCGCGATTCGCATCATAATTTTCTTTTTACCTCAGTTTAACAAAACGCAATATGCGATACCCACATCGTATGGGTTACGCGACTATTTTCAAGTCTGGATAGTGCGTAAGTCACCAGAAAGACACAACTTTACATTTTGTAGCATCTGATTTACGGCATCTTGCCGCTGTTAAAAAATCAGGCACAATTTCTTGTGCCTGATTGATATTACTTGACGGGAGCGGGTTGTTCCGCGGGTCTGGCTTTTTCAAGCTTCGCCAGATCGAGTGCGATATTCACCGTCTCATCCAGATAAGGATCTGGCTCCTGGTAATCTTTCGGTAGATCATCCAGTTTCTTCAACTCCGGTTTACCTTCGCGTTTAAAGCGTTCGTTCAAACGCGCCAGACGCGTCGCATCATCTTCATTATTCTCTTTCTCACGCACAGCGTAATTCAGAGAAACGATATTGCGCTTGTCCTTCATAGCGTTGAAGCGCGCGATATCCTTCATGATGTTCTGGAACTCAGGATCTTTCGCGATACGCGCATTATGTTCCTTCAGCAGCTCCGGTTCAAAGGCCGTTAAATCTCCTGATTTCACATAAGTCGCGGCATCAATGCTATCCCACGGCAGCGCGTTATCTTCGAATTTCTCACCCGTTTCCGTTTCTTCATTACCCGTCGGCATGATGATGTCTGGCGTTACGCCTTTACGTTGCGTACTGCCGCCGTTAACGCGATAGAATTTCTGGATCGTGTACTGCACAGAACCCAGCGCTGGCCATTCAGGACGTAACATCTGATCGTAAATACGGTTTAATGAACGGTACTGCTGAACGGTGCCTTTACCAAATGTCGGTTCACCCACAACCAGGGCACGACCGTAATCCTGCATTGCCGCGGCAAAGATTTCTGAAGCCGAAGCACTGAAGCGGTCAACCAGCACCACCAGCGGGCCTTTATAGAAGACCTGTCCGTCGGTGTCGCTGTCTTCACGAACCTTGCCGTTGTTATCGCGGACCTGAACAATCGGGCCGGATGGAATGAACAGACCGGAGAGCGATACGGCTTCAGTCAACGCCCCACCACCATTGCTACGCAGGTCGATAATCACACTGCTGACATTCTGTTTTTCCAGTTTCTGCAATTGCACTTTGACATCGTCTGTCAAACCTACATAGAAGCCCGGAATATCCAGCACGCCGACTTTCTCTTTACCGACGGTCTTCACCGACATTTTAACCGCGCGGTCTTCGAGACGAATACGTTCACGGGTCAACGTTACCGTACGGGTCTTGGTCCCTTTACCAGCAGGTAAAATTTCCAGACGAACCTTACTGCCCTTAGGCCCTTTAATTAAGGCCACCACATCATCAAGACGCCAGCCAATCACGTCAACCATCGGCTTGCCTGTTTGACCAACACCGACAATTTTGTCACCAACGCTGATAGCTTTGCTCTTCGCTGCCGGACCTCCTGCCACCATCGAATTGATAACGGTGTAGTCATCATCCATTTGCAGCACTGCGCCAATACCTTCCAGCGACAAACTCATTTCAGTGTTGAACTGTTCGGTATTACGCGGGGAAAGATAGTTGGTATGCGGGTCGATTTCACGTGCAAACGCCGTCATTGCCAGCGAGAAAACATCTTCGCTGTTGGTTTGCGCCAGACGACGAATGGCAAATTTGTAGCGGCGAGTCAGGGTTTCACGAATTTCCTTATCCGTTTTTCCTGTCAGCTTCAGGCTTAACTCGTCGAATTTGACTTTACTGTCCCACAGCGCGTTCAACTCAGCCTCGTTTTTCGGCCAGGGCGCTTTGCTGCGGTCAAGGTTATAAGTGTCGTTGCCGGTGAAATCCATCGGCTTTTCCAGTACCGACAAAGCGTACTGGTAACGTTCAAAACGGCGCTTTTGCGCCAGATTGTAGAGATCGTAGAAAACGTCGAGTTTACCTGAACGCAGTTCATCGCCTAACTCAGTTTTCTTTTTCGCGAACTGTTCAACATCGCTTGCCAGCAGCACATTGTGGCTGTAATCGAGCAGATTCAGGTAGCGGTCAAAGATTTTGGCCGAAAATGCCTGATCGAGGTCGAACTGGCGATAATGAGAACGGGTGAAGCGCGACGTTACGCGCTCACTCACCGTCGCATGCTGCGTCTCTTCCTTTAATACCGGAATTTGATCAGCACGCGTGATATCTTCTACAGCGAAGGTCTGGCCTGCTATTGCAAGCAGGCCAGCTAACGCGGTAAGCCTAAAAAACATGTTCATGCCTGGCCCGGCCTCCGTTTCAGAACACCAGGTGTTCTGCGCGCACAATCAAAGACATACCCGAATTCAGCTGGACGCGGACGCCGTCTTTGGTGATTTCTAATACGGTGGCATCCATCGCGTTTTGACCCGCTTTCACCTTCAGGGCTTGTCCGACAGTCAGAGCTGAAATGTCAGAAACCGGGGTGTGCTGTTCTTCGCGAGGTGCTTTTACTGTTTTTGGCGCTTTCTCTACCGGCTTTTGCGAACGAGGTTTACGTTCAGCGCCTTCTTTGCGGCGTGGCGTGGTCGGACGTGGCTTGCGTTCGCGGCGCGGTGCGTCTTCTTTCTCACCAGCAGCTGCGGCAGCTTCGCGTTTTTTCGCTTGCTGTTCAGCACGCTGTGCCTGAACACGCGCTTTCGCTTCTTCAAGCTGCTTGCGAGCATGCTCGACATGTTGCTCGTCCAGCTCACCGCATGGGTTGCCGTCAAGATCGACACGTGTTGCGCCGGGTTTAACACCGTAAAGATAACGCCAGCTCGAAGTGTAGAGACGTAAAGCGGATCGCAATTGCGTTTTGCTCAGGTTCATTTCCCCGGCAACACGATCGACCAAATCCTGAAAAATACCGATTTTCAGCGGACGCGCTTCACCTTCCGCACTGAAACAGTGGGGAAAACGTTCGGCCAGAAACGCGATTACTTCTTTACTGCTATTCAACTTAGGTTGATTTTCCATGAAATTTCCTGATTACAACGGACGTAGCCAACAAGCGCAGGCATGAACAGGCGTCATTATAATGACGCTATCAGTAAATGCTACGTTATCCGTTGATTATCCTGCGACGCTCGCAAAGAATTTTTTGTAATCCGTCGTTGCAAGCACTTTTTCAAGCTGTGCCACAAGCTGACGTAAGCCTTGCTCATCCTCGTCTGTAAAGCGACCGAAGACGGTACTATCGATGTCGAGAACACCAATAATCTGATTTTTCACCACCAGTGGCAGAACAATTTCAGAATTACTCGCCGCATCACAGGCAATATGCCCGTCAAACGCGTGAACATCCTCGATACGCTGCACTTGATTGCGGGCAACCGCAGTGCCGCATACGCCGCGCCCAACGGGTATCCGGACACAGGCAATTTTGCCCTGAAATGGTCCGAGCACCAGTGTATCGTCCTCAAGCAAATAAAAACCTGCCCAGTTTACGTCAGTGAGACGCTCATATAACAACGCACTGGTGTTCGCAAGCGTTGCCAGAAAACTGGTTTCTCCCGCCATCAGCGCGTTAAAGTCGCGATTTAAATCCGCGTAAAATTCTGCTTTGTTCATTATATAATCACTTGGTTGTCTTACCTGGAACTGCCAGCCTATTAAAATAAGCATTAAATGCGTTAATGCTCAAGATCATTCCCATCATGGGTTAAGATTAATGTTAATTCTTATTACATTTGGCACGTCATGGCTCTTAACACACCACAAATTACGCCGACAAAGAAGATAACAGTGAGGGCTATCGGCGAGGAACTGCCGCGTGGTGATTACCAACGTTGCCCGCAATGTGACATGCTGTTTAGCCTGCCCGAGATAAATTCTCATCAAAGTGCCTATTGTCCGCGCTGTCAGGCAAAAATTCGTGACGGGCGCGACTGGTCGCTAACGCGCCTGGCGGCAATGGCCTTCACCATGCTGTTGCTTATGCCGTTTGCCTGGGGCGAACCGCTGTTGCATATCTGGCTGTTAGGCATTCGTATTGACGCCAACATTATGCAAGGCATCTGGCAAATGACCAAACAGGGCGATGCGATAACGGGGTCGATGGTCTTTTTCTGCGTTATCGGTGCCCCCCTCATTCTGGTGACCTCCATAGCTTATTTATGGTTTGGTAACCGATTGGGAATGAATTTACGCCCGGTACTGCTGATGCTTGAGCGGCTGAAAGAGTGGGTGATGTTGGATATCTACCTGGTCGGCATTGGCGTTGCTTCTATAAAGGTACAGGATTATGCCCATATCCAGGCGGGGGTCGGCTTGTTCTCTTTTGTGGCGTTGGTGATTTTAACGACGGTGACGTTGTCACATCTTAATGTCGAAGAACTGTGGGAGCGATTTTATCCGCAGCGCCCCGCTACGCGTAGGGACGAGAAACTCCGTGTCTGTCTTGGGTGCCATTTTACCGGCTATCCTGATCAGCGTGGTCGCTGCCCGCGTTGCCATATCCCGCTACGCCTGCGTCGCCGTCATAGTCTGCAAAAATGCTGGGCGGCGCTGTTAGCGTCAATCGTTTTGTTGTTACCTGCCAACCTGTTGCCTATCTCTATCATTTATCTGAATGGTGGTCGGCAGGAAGATACGATTCTTTCCGGAATTATGTCGCTGGCAAGTAGCAACATTGCAGTTGCGGGAATCGTGTTTATCGCCAGTATTCTGGTACCGTTTACTAAAGTGATCGTCATGTTCACTTTACTGTTGAGTATTCATTTTAAATGCCAGCAAGGTTTACGCACACGCATTCTGTTACTGCGGATGGTGACCTGGATTGGTCGCTGGTCGATGCTCGACCTGTTTGTCATATCTTTAACCATGTCGCTGATTAATCGCGATCAGATCCTCGCTTTTACTATGGGACCGGCTGCGTTTTATTTCGGCGCAGCGGTAATTTTGACTATTCTTGCTGTGGAATGGCTGGACAGCCGCTTACTTTGGGATGCACATGAGTCAGGAAATGCCCGCTTCGACGACTGAAGCGCAGATTAAAAATAAACGCCGTATCTCACCTTTCTGGCTGCTGCCGTTCATCGCGCTAATGATTGCTGGTTGGCTGATTTGGGACAGTTATCAGGACCGGGGCAATACTGTCACCATCGACTTTATGTCGGCGGATGGTATTGTTCCAGGCCGTACGCCTGTTCGTTATCAGGGCGTTGAAGTTGGAACAGTGCAGGATATCAGCCTCAGCGACGATCTTCGTAAGATTGAAGTCAAGGTCAGCATCAAGTCCGATATGAAAGATGCGCTGCGCGAAGAGACACAGTTCTGGCTGGTGACGCCAAAGGCCTCGTTGGCAGGTGTCTCCGGGCTGGACGCCCTCGTCGGTGGTAATTATATCGGCATGATGCCGGGTAAAGGTAAAGAGCAGGATCACTTTGTCGCACTCGACACCCAACCGAAATATCGGCTGGACAATGGCGATCTGATGATCCACCTGCAAGCCCCCGATCTCGGTTCACTGAGCAGTGGTTCATTGGTCTATTTCCGCAAGATCCCGGTGGGAAAAGTCTACGACTATGCCATCAATCCCAACAAGCAAGGCGTGGTGATTGATGTCCTGATCGAGCGGCGTTTTACCGATCTGGTGAAAAAAGGTAGCCGTTTCTGGAACGTTTCCGGCGTTGATGCCAACGTCAGTATCAGTGGCGCGAAGGTGAAACTGGAAAGTCTGGCGGCACTGGTTAACGGTGCGATTGCCTTCGATTCACCTGAAGAGTCGAAACCTGCCGAAGCGGAAGATACCTTTGGTCTGTATGAAGACCTGGCCCATAGCCAACGTGGCGTAATAATAAAACTGGAACTGCCAGACGGTGCCGGATTAACCGCCGACTCGACGCCGTTAATGTATCAGGGGCTGGAAGTCGGACAGCTGACTAAACTGGATTTAAATCCTGGTGGTAAAGTCACTGGGGAAATGACCGTTGATCCCAGCGTCGTCACCCTGCTTCGTGAAAATACCCGCATCGAATTACGCAACCCGAAATTATCCCTTAGCGATGCCAATCTCAGCGCCCTGCTGACCGGAAAAACCTTTGAGTTGGTGCCCGGCGATGGCGAGCCACGCAAAGAGTTTGTTGTTGTGCCAGGCGAAAAAGCCCTGCTGCAAGAGCCGGATGTTCTGACACTGACCCTGACAGCACCAGAAAGTTACGGTATTGATGCTGGTCAGCCGCTCATTCTTCACGGCGTGCAGGTAGGCCAGGTTATCGATCGTAAACTCACCAGCAAAGGCGTCACCTTTACCGTCGCCATCGAGCCTCAGCATCGCGAACTGGTAAAAGGCGATAGCAAATTTGTCGTCAACAGCCGCGTCGACGTGAAGGTGGGGCTGGATGGCGTTGAGTTTCTCGGTGCCAGCGCCTCAGAATGGATCAATGGCGGAATACGTATTCTGCCGGGCGATAAAGGCGAGATGAAAGCCAGCTATCCACTGTATGCCAATCAGGAAAAAGCGCTGGAGAACAGCCTTAGCGATTTACCCACCACAACCGTGAGTTTGAGTGCAGAGACGCTGCCGGATGTGCAGGCAGGATCGGTAGTGCTGTACCGTAAATTTGAAGTTGGTGAAGTTATTACTGTGCGTCCGCGAGCTAACGCGTTTGATATCGATCTGCATATTAAACCGGAGTATCGCAACCTTCTGACCAGCAACAGCGTGTTCTGGGCAGAAGGTGGGGCGAAAGTTCAGCTGAATGGTAGTGGTCTGACTGTACAGGCATCCCCGCTCTCCAGAGCATTAAAGGGGGCTATTAGCTTCGATAACCTCAGCGGTGCCAGCGCCAGTCAGCGTAAAGGCGACAAGCGTATTCTGTATGCTTCCGAAACAGCGGCCCGTGCGGTTGGCGGACAAATTACGCTTCACGCTTTCGATGCCGGAAAACTGGCGGTCGGGATGCCAATTCGCTATCTCGGTATTGATATCGGGCAAATCCAGACGCTGGATCTGATTACCGCACGCAATGAAGTACAGGCAAAGGCGGTGCTCTATCCGGAATATGTCCAGACCTTTGCTCGCGGTGGTACGCGCTTCTCAGTGGTCACACCGCAAATTTCGGCAGCTGGCGTTGAGCATCTTGATACTATCCTCCAGCCGTATATCAACGTCGAACCAGGCCGGGGCAATCCTCGCCGCGACTTTGAATTACAAGAGGCCACCATTACTGATTCGCGTTACCTGGATGGCTTAAGCATTATTGTTGAAGCGCCGGAAGCCGGTTCGTTAGGTATCGGTACACCTGTGCTGTTCCGTGGTCTGGAAGTAGGTACGGTTACCGGAATGACGCTGGGGACATTGTCAGATCGCGTGATGATTGCGATGCGCATCAGTAAACGCTATCAACACCTGGTGCGTAACAATTCAGTCTTCTGGTTGGCATCGGGTTACAGTCTGGACTTTGGTCTGACGGGCGGCGTAGTGAAAACCGGCACCTTTAACCAGTTTATCCGTGGCGGCATCGCCTTCGCCACGCCTCCGGGTACGCCACTGGCACCGAAAGCCCAGGAAGGCAAGCACTTCCTGTTGCAGGAAAGTGAACCGAAAGAGTGGCGTGAATGGGGAACTGCGCTTCCCAAATAATGCCCACTGCTCCGGCGTGCCTGCGCCGGAGCGTTTATGCTAAACTGCGCGCCTGTTTTTTTGCCAGTGGTATATGCTCGTGGCCCAACACACCGTTTATTTCCCGGACGCCTTTCTGACACAAATGCGCGAAGCGATGCCTTCGACGCTCTCTTTTGATGATTTTCTTGCCGCCTGTCAGCGCCCGTTGCGCCGCAGCATTCGCGTTAATACGCTGAAAACCTCCGTTGCTGATTTCCTGCAATTAACTGCACCTTATGGCTGGACGCTTACGCCAATTCCGTGGTGTGAAGAAGGTTTCTGGATTGAACGCGACAATGAAGATGCATTGCCGTTGGGTAGTACCGCCGAGCATTTAAGCGGCCTGTTTTATATTCAGGAAGCCAGTTCAATGTTGCCTGTTGCCGCCTTGTTTGCTGACGGTAATGCACCACAGCGGGTGATGGATGTCGCTGCTGCACCAGGTTCCAAAACGACGCAAATTGCTGCGCGGATGAATAACGAAGGGGCAATCCTTGCCAATGAGTTTTCCGCCAGTCGGGTAAAAGTGTTACATGCCAATATCAGCCGCTGTGGCATCAGTAATGTTGCGCTCACGCATTTTGATGGCCGCGTATTTGGTGCGGCAGTGCCAGAAATGTTCGATGCCATTTTGCTGGACGCTCCCTGCTCCGGCGAAGGCGTGGTGCGTAAAGATCCCGATGCGCTAAAAAACTGGTCACCAGAAAGCAATCAGGAAATCGCAGCGACCCAACGGGAGCTGATCGACAGCGCCTTTCATGCATTACGTCCTGGCGGTACGCTGGTTTACTCGACCTGTACCTTAAACCGGGAAGAAAACGAAGCCGTTTGCCTGTGGCTGAAAGAGACTTACCACGACGCAGTAGAGTTTTTACCGCTTGGCGATCTCTTCCCTGGTGCAAATAAGGCGCTGACCGAAGACGGCTTTTTGCATGTTTTCCCACAAATTTACGACTGCGAAGGCTTCTTCGTTGCTCGTCTGCGTAAAACTCAGGCGATCCCCGTCTTACCCGCCCCAAAATACAAAGTGGGCAATTTCCCGTTTAGCCCGGTGAAAGATCGCGAAGCCGGTCAAATTCGTCAGGCGGCTGCAAGTGTTGGCTTAAACTGGGATGAAAACCTGCGACTCTGGCAGCGTGACAAAGAACTGTGGTTGTTCCCGGTAGGCATTGAAGCCCTGATCGGTAAAGTCCGATTTTCTCGCTTGGGGATTAAACTTGCCGAAACGCACAACAAAGGTTATCGCTGGCAGCATGAAGCCGTTATTGCCCTTGCCTCCCCCGACAATGTGAACGCTTTTGAACTGACACCGCAGGAAGCGGAAGAGTGGTATCGCGGGCGCGATGTTTACCCGCAAGCCGCGCCAGTGGCGGATGATGTATTGGTTACTTTCCAGCATCAGCCGATTGGTTTAGCCAAACGGATTGGTTCACGACTGAAAAACAGCTACCCGCGTGAACTGGTGCGCGACGGGAAACTTTTTACCGGTAACGCCTGACAGCGCACAAAAAAAGCGCACTTTTTGACTGGCACATTCAACTGCCTCAACTAGGCTGAAAAATGGTGCGATCGGACTGGTCGTACCACAACCGGCAGCTAAATGGAGAGCACGAAGATGAAAACCAGTGTGCGCATAGGCGCTTTTGAAATCGACGACGGCGAATTACACGGCGAATCGCCGGGTGATCGAACGTTAACCATTCCTTGTAAATCAGACCCCGATTTATGTATGCAACTGGATGCCTGGGATGCTGAAACCAGTATCCCTGCCCTGCTAAATGGCGAACACTCTGTCCTTTACCGTACCCGTTACGATCAACAATCTGATGCCTGGATTATGCGTCTTGCCTGATCCAAAAAGAACCCGTCGGCATGGCGGGTTATTTGTCCGGGTTATTCCCCCGTTGTAAAATCTCTCCTAAACTTAACGGTACGGCACCACACTTCGGGGATGAAATGTTCGCGCTGGTACTTTTTGTTTGCTACCTGGATGGCGGTTGTGAAGACATTGTTGTGGATATCTACAACACGGAACAGCAGTGTCTTTATTCTATGAGCGATCAACGGATCCGCCATGGCGGTTGTTTTCCGATTGAGGATTTTATAGATGGTTTCTGGCGACCTGCACAGGAGTACGGTGATTTTTAATTATTGCAATTGCACAAGAGTCAGTTCTCCCCCAAAGACAGCACCGGTATCAATATAATGCAGGTTGCCAATATCCACGCGATGGCGCAAAGGTGTATGACCAAACCAGAAATGATCAGCACCTGCAATTCCCTGCCCTTTTTGGCGTTCACCTAATCGCGAGCGGCTCCACAAGACCTGATGCAAATCGACGTCCTTTTGCCATTCATAGACATCATCTGGATAATCGGCATGAGCAATAACATGTTTGCCGGTGCGACTGTGTAATTCAAGAATAAAGGGCAAATGCTGACATTTTTCCAGCGCCGTTTTCGCTTGTTTCTGTTGATTATCTGCCAGCGCAATAAACCAGTCGCCGCCATTTATCAACCATAAAGACATCTGCCGGGATGCCAGCGCATCCATCGCCATCTGTTCATGATTGCCTCTTACCGCACGAACCCAATGTTGTTCCAGTAACTGCAGGCAACGTAAACTTTGCGGCCCACGATCGATAACGTCTCCCACTGAGATAAGTAAATCTCGCCACGGATCAAAACGACAATGCCATAATTTGCGGCGCAACTGCTCAAGACAACCGTGTATATCGCCTGAAAGCCAGATATGTCGCCATTGATGACCCGCAATTCTCTGATAAACGGGCGCAGGCTGTTTCATCAATATTTTCCTCCCGCGCTAAAGATCACATAATCTTAACAAGAATGTTAAAAAACGCTGGACTCAGACAGTAGAGTGTGTGTTATGGTTGACTATAAAGTCAGCGAAGGGAATGCTTCTGGCTTTTAACAGATAAAAAGAGACCGAACACGATTCCTGTTTTCGTCAACAAACAACAAAATCTTTTAGAATTAATGTGTTAAATAAATTTATGCTCATCTTTTAATCCCTAACACATACCATTACATATTAATACATTCAATTAGTTACCATTTTTTTCGAGTTTTTTAGAGAAATTTTCGGGAATATTTCAGATCAATCCATGCATACACAAGCAATTCCTGTATTGAATAATTCCGTAGCAATTATGTAAAATCACCTCCGGCTGATTTTCATTCAAACTCGCGCTATCGAACGTCCATCAGCCAGCCGTGGCACGTTCTTGCATACGACGTGCTACGGTTTCATTTATCTCCGACTGGAAACTTCTTATACAAAGTCGATACGCCAACATCATAGATGATCGCCTACTGGTGGAACTTATATATAAAGCAATAATGACCAAACTTTACAGGCGGAGAAGAGCCGCTTCTTTAAACTTTCCTCAATAACAGCATTACTTGTATAATGCATCAGTTCACAATAGAAAAATGCATACTGCTATGTTGCCCGGATCATCACGGGCATTTTTTATCCACCCTACCACGACATATTCATACGCTGCCACACAGAACATTTCAATCCACCAGTATGTTTCCGGTGTTTCACTCTCAGCAACAAACAACAGGAGAACGCATAATCGCAGCATAAAATGCATGATGTAAGGAGCTTATATCGCTCCTTACATTAATATTATTCACTGGCCAGACAGCGATGCCAGCATGAAATAATGCAGCTCATCATTCCTTACAGACATTATTTCACCAGCCTCCCTGACCAGCTTGCGCTCTCCGGTATCGTATTCTTCCATTGTAAGGAGTCCGTCAGGACCAAGCTCCATACGAGTCCCGTAAACCACTTCATATTCTGCCGGATATTCATCACGACACAAAATACCGTAATCAAAAGCGTCCAGCCCTTCCTCAGAGAAGACCTTCTGTACGTCCTGAGCAATCACTCCTACATGCCATCTGGCTGCGTTCCCTTTGCTGGACACTGCATCCCTGAAACGGAACCGACAGATATACCCGAGCAGCTTTCTGGCAACCCTTTTTTCTGCATCCGACAGAATTGTTTCGTCCTGTTTATGAGTCCGGTCTGATGTACTGATACTTCCCGTAGCTGAATAAACCTGTGCGGGTCGCCATGAGGCATAACCGATCGAATACGTATTATCTGTATAAGGGCGGAGATTTCCTGATGAATCTATGCGCCATCTCTTTTCTCCTCCTGTGGCATTTGCATCCTGATTCGTTGCAAAATCAATCACTGTCGCTGACCTGAACACAGATGAACCACCGCCAATTACCAGCGTGTTATTCCCCTCTGATGCCTGTTGGTCAACTACCAGTATTTTATCCTGATTTTTACCTGAACCACTTTTCGAGGCAGCGATAATACGATTAAACTGATCCTCACCATCGCTCTTTTGTGCGATGGTGATAACATTGGACCAGATTGCCTCTCTTTGTCGCTGAAAACCATATTCTCCGCTGTCTGTAGTGACAGCTTTATATTTTATTCCACCTTCAGCTGACTCCTGCGTTATATAGAATGTCTGGTTATTAGCATTCTTGATGAACACATAATTGTCAGCAGGAATGTCATTTCCACTCAGATCTTTAATCGGTGTCGTGGTTGTATGCAGACAAAACCATTTCTGACTCACAGAACGCATATATGCCAGAATTTCAGACAGGGATGTGAATACCGTCCCCAACACCGGGTTTACCAACCCCTGGGCACTACGGGGAAATGTTCCAATACTGGCATGAGACACATCAAACCCCGTGTACAACCAGGCTGCCTGACGAAAATCAATAGCATCTCTGCCAGTACTGAACTCTTTCATCAGAACAATTCCTTTCTGATAAGCCTGTGGTAACCCACGCTCCAGAAAGATATAAAGCGAATATATACTGCCGCCGTCGTCAGAAATACAAATTCCTTCGTTCTCAATGCGCGAAGGTGTAAAACCCTGCCTGGTAAGCACATCTATCATTTTTTGGGGATGAAGAATGGATTCCTGCTGCTTTACTCCATCCGGAGAAAAGACCTTAACCCCCTGAAACTGGTTAAATCCGGCTGATGCCCCGGTATTAAAATAGCCACCATAAGAACAGGCAATATAATCGTCTCCCACAGCAATTCCCTGACGTTTTGTGAAGCGTCTTGCATAGCTGTCTGTGCTTTCCGTGATATATCCGGAATCATGCAACGGTAATGTGAATGTCCCTGTCCGACGAAACTGAAAATCATACACCGCAAATACTGTGCGGGTGATCAGGCCTCCCACTTCCGGCGCTGACTGTTCAACCACCCAGCGGTTTTTACGATAGCTGAACTGGTTGTAAACACCGACATCATGTTCATCAATTAACGGCAATACTGAACCAGAAATTGCCCCATCAAGCGAAAACTGTTTCAGTAATCCATTTTCTCCTGACATGAACAAACGTAATCCACCGTAATCCGTTGTCACCACAAGGCCTTCGCTGACAACGCCACGACCTCCATTATCGACATAATAATATCCCTCATATTCGCCGGATGTTGTGTACTGAACTATAACGTTCCGTGTCTGCTTTGGCTCAACGGTATAACTCAGATAGATTTTTTCTCCTGTCACCACAAATCCCTGTGGATACATATATTCCGCACCAGACTGAGCAGCCAGCACCGTATCGTAGTCCGGGAATAATAACGGCAATTCCATTAAGACACTACGGGAATGGTTAGTGTACAGATTGTTCAATGAACCAGCTTTTACATCCTGTAACCCCAGATTTTCAAGAGCGCGTTCTACCGTGCCATCCGATTTGATATCGCCAAACGGATTCTTGCGGCTCAGGTATTCAACAGCAAACCCCGATCCCAGCAATTCAACAAAACCGGGCAGATCACCATTATCAAGCACATCCCGTTGCGTTTTATCACTTACAAACTGGGCCAGAGCTGCAGCAATAAAGCTGGCCTGCCGAATAACCTTATTGACTTGCGCACTGGATGCTTTACCTGCTGTAAATCCGGATAAAAGCGCAGGCAACGCTTCCCATTCCTCCTGCGACATAACATTGGCATTTTTACCCGTTGCGAATGCTTTAAAGTCATTTTTTGCCATCAGAGTAATACTCCCCATGCCCCTACATCAAAACCACTGATAAATTCGTTATCCATATCAAAACCAAAAAATTTTGAACCTTCCGATGGGGTTTCCACCGAAGGTGTTTCTATGCCACCCGCCCACACCCCGGCGGCTTTTACTGTGAGATATCCCTGTTTAATTACAGCAATTAACTCACGCGATACATCTGAAATATCAGTATCAGGAAAGACCCAGACCGATATCGTCATGTCCTGGTTATCGACAATCTGCATTCGCAGCCCGGATCCTGCTGTCGCCGTGTCAAGAATTGCCGGAAGCGAATCATTCCGTCCGTCCCAGTTATTAATCGCAATCTTCGCTTTAAGGATGACACGATAAGTTTCATCGCTGAGGTACATGTATCCGGAATCAGGATCATATGGCCCCTGCCATACCCCCTGATCATATCCAAGCCCGTCGGTATCCCAGCTGAAATAGACACCTGAGATAGACTGGCTGACAACACGGCTACGTCCGATCCACAATCCCAGAATGTCAAGTTGCACACCAACCGCAGAGTCAATATCAAATGCAGTAATCAGCCCTCTGGTGGCAGCCGCAACATCAATAAGCGGCCGGGTCATCAGATCAACATGCGCAAGAAATTTAGGTTTGGTGGCGTGGTAGTTCGTGATTAGTTCGGTGTATTTGCTCATGACTCCACCGTTATAACGATATTTTCCGGGGTACAGGACGCAGATTCGTTATATCTGATATCAATGTTTGATGACGACAAAGCCCCCGGGGATTTCCCAATCGTCAGTTCCTGAATATCGTAATAGCGAGCATTCCCGCCACTCACCACGCCAAGATTCGCCGGTGAGTAAATGCGACTTAAAAGGACCGAATCACCAATCGTCAGACTATTGATATAGTCGGAAATAGCCTGCTGGATCTGCTGCCCTATCTGTGAGGTATAACCCGTAAAAACTTTTAATTTAATCCGGGCATAAACAGGCACATCACTGGAACGCGAGAATTTGATTACATGGGGATTGCCGTATTTATCCGGAACCGTAACGGATGTTGTACCGTGAGTGGCTGTCCCCTGGCCTTTATTCCCTCTGATAGCCTGAGCAATATCCGTCACATCACCGCCATCCACAATTACAGCAACAGAGTGTGGCGGTAACCCGTTACCGTCCTCCGAACCAGTATCGTTTTCATAGAGTTTGTGGCGGGTTACACCGGTAACATTAGAAACAGCACCATCCAGTGCTTCAAATGGGGTTATTGATGGCAACGCAACACTTTGCGACTGGCGGATACGTAACTCCGCGTCAGTTTCTGCCGGAGTGCCCACGGTAGCCGCAGCAGGATTAGTTACCGAAACCCAGCCACGGGTTGGCGTATTTATTTCAGTGATAGTTCCAGCCAGCGCCGCCACTGCACCACTGACGGAACATGTTGCAGTCACCATCACTGTACCATCCACGCCGACCACCACTGAAGCAGGCAAACGCCATATCACATTATTACTGTCTTTCACGCTGCCATTAATGATGGTTGTTCCGGCAGTTCCTGTAAGAAGCAAATCAACCGTAGAATTCGTCGCGCCTTTACGTGAAATACCATTTATTTTCACGTTACTGGTCAGTGCAGCCCCATAGCCGGTTGCCGGTGAAAAACAGTTGTAGACAGTTATCGCCGTATTATTGGCATCATGAATCGCCAGCGCCATCAGAGCCACCATCTGGCCGTCTTTGCTGTCCGGTTCGAGGTAGGCATCACTGCCATAAATCTGCTGAAAATAGCTAATCAGGGTGCTGAGTATCGTCTGATAATCAGGCGCACTGATCCCCTCCGCGGTTACCTTTGCAGATAAACCGAGAGAATCAAGGTTCAGAGCCATTACGCCTCCGATGTAACAGTCGTTATTCCATAAAGAGTGTCGATTTCAGCGGAAAACATGACACGTCGGGTCGTGGTATCCACCGTCGTATTGAAAGAGAGGATTGATTTAACGCCCCGCGTTTCGAGGATGCGCTTACGGATCGCCAGGTTGTAGGTTTCCGGCTTCTGCTTACCGAGCACAGACTGGATCCACGGAGTCCCTTCGGTGGTGTCGAGAAACCATTGCCCATACCACAATTCGAATCGCGTTTTTACCGCCTGCGCCACGGCCTCCGGTGAGTTAATCAGCCAGGTGTCATCACCGCTGCCAAAGGTGTAATCTCCATCGGCGTCTTCACGTCTGTATCGCATCAGTTTACTCCGTCGGTATTGCTTCCACCACGCTGAACACCACCATGAGTGTGCGTATCATCGATTGGCTTGCCGTTAGCCTTCACGCTACCCAAAAACTCAACAGCACCAGTGATTTTTGAAGCCACACCAGAAACAACAGATCCCACCATGCCACCCATCCAGGTTAACAGGCCATGAATGGTTACTTTCTCAGAAAAATCAGCCAGAGGGGCAACCACATCAAGACCACCCGGAGCGACAATTTTAATTTTCCGGGTATCAGGATTAAGCTCAAAATAGGTGCTGCCGTCGTCACTACGCAACTGTGTGGCACTGGTATTAATACCGCTAATCTTCCTTGCCTGCGACTGGGGACCGACAATACAAAAAGCATCCGATAAATCATGCATTCTGTCATCGACCGGCTCCTGTATCCCGCCACTCTGCCACCAGAAATCAATACAACGATCGGCAAAAATCACCAAACATTCATCACCGGCTTTAACTGGGAACGTTAGCGTGCATCCTCCGCCGCGCGGGAATACCACTGGCACATCCACCAGCAATGGGTAATTTTGGGTAATGCGGTTGCCGTCATTATCCTTTTCAACCGAACGGATAGCAGGCTGCACAACTGCCGTCACCGCATCTGGATCGAATGACTGAATAATGCCAGGCAAGGCGACACGGATCTGGTTCTTTGTTGTTTCCCGTTCAGATTTGAATGTTTCGGCAAGGTCGCCGCTGCGGGTCTGGTCAGATACTGCCATTTAGTAGGCTCCAGAAAGCAAAAAACCCGCCGGGTGGCGGGTTAAATGGTGTCTGCGATAAGGTTCCTACATTTTCGTGCAGGTCTTATAGATGGCATCACCACGGGGGCGATCATCTGCGTCTAAAATCTGAACTATTTGTTTAATAGTTTTTGAATCGTTAGGGAAAACAGTTGTGTAGTGGTTATGCATCCCACCATTCGCCCCCCATACATCAAATGTGATGACCACCGAATCCCCCAAGTCACCGTACGGATACTGGTCAGTGGCTGAATTTTCTGTTAGCTGATCGTTCATTATGACTGCCTGTTTACTCATTGAGGCATTCACATACATTACAAATTTATCGTCACCGCACTTAAAGCGCAAAACAGGCGCTGCAAGCACGCTATACGACATAAAAACAAGAGATAAGAGAGCTAAGCGCTTCATTAATCCCCCCTGTTAATTAACTTTTTTGCATGGGAAAGACCCGATGATTCTAGGCGCGTCCATGCTGTTCTGCAGAAGCTGGACGTTCAGGAAACGCGTTTCGGTGCCCGGTCGATGGATATACTCGAACCCATAATTGTGGCCATCTTTGGCAGGCATCAGCCCCATTTTGATCTGCATGCCTGTACCGTCTTTACCCAACATTTTTACTTTTTGGGACGTTACTGTTTCGCCATTGATTTTAAATAATGAGTCAGGGATCGCATCCATACGAAAGTTGCCGCATTGCATCGTTATGGTGTTTGCACTTACACCAACAGACACTAACGCCAGCAATGAAAATATCCATCGTTTCATTTCTATAATCCTCTCTGCAAAGCAGTGCTGGATGGCATATCCTGCGCACCGCGCGCTTCGCACATCATATCCATGTACCAGGCCTGGCCCCTTGTGTCGCCAGTGTACATAATCCCGCGCACAATATAAACGCCATCAGTTGCGATGCTGGCCGTCATTTGTTTGGACACGGGCAGGGTAACGTTAGAGTTGCCATCTATTGTTTCGTCAAAGTAACGTCCCGCTGCTTTAGCAATATCGTCATTCGGTAAAGCTGTTTTATAGATAGAAGCCTGATCCAGTTGAATTAGCCCGTTAACCCGGATGTTCGGATTAATAAGCGCGCGGACGTTTACGCCGTTACCGATAGTCTGCTGCGGCATGCCAATAAGCCCGGTAGCGCTGTTGAGCACAATCGCTTCATGAACATATTCGTTATTCGCCACCATCTGGCGCTGACCGTCCACGAATTGCCATGTTGCGCCACATTGCCCGGCTACGTTATCCATTAGATGCCGCGTCATGCCAAAGAGTACCCGCCCCCGGGGGAATACAGTAGCAGGCATTTCAGGCGTCAGGCCTTCGGTCGCGCCTTTGGCTTCGAAGTCTTTCATCAGCGCACGGTTTACATCAGCGACCGTGTAACCGGCAGCCAGCGTCTGTGAGGTTATACTGGTGGCAAAAGCCAGATCAGTATCTGCTGCCTGAATCAGGACGTAGGAATCAACCGGACTGTCTTTTCCTGTGACCGAGTAGCGAATTTCACCGCTGAAAATCAGTCCGTAGTTGCGGCCATCACTCTGACCCACGTCCGCCGCGTCAACTTCCCGCACGGTCCCGACGTCGCTTGCCGACACCTCCGGCGCGATACCGTCGTAACCGGCAATCAGACGCACTTTCGAAAACTCCTGCCCGGTGATTCGGTTCACAGTATCTGCCGAGAGGTTATAAATTTTGATAGTCCCTACCCGGGACGCGCTGCTGATGTTGAACCAGTCGATCGTAAAGGTGACTTTAAAATCACTTAGCTCAATTCCCTGACCGTTCCCGTCCACAAGCTGCAGCTCGAAATGTCTCATCCAGTTCTGTGACATGCTTACTCCGTTGATACCAGTAAATGGCTGCGACCGCCCAGGTCAGTTTTTGTGGGGTAATCCTGTGTGTTGTCATCACAGACCACCACCAGCTTAAAACCAAGCCCCATACAGGCGTACTGCGCCAGCAGGTCAGCACCAGTGACGAGAGGAATACCGGAGATTACCGGCTCCCCTCTGTCGTTCTGCAGGTCCATAATCCAGTATAGATCGCGCCATATGATGCTAATCCGCCAGGTGACACCACCCAGGACGATGCTGAACTGCTGGTTGTCCGCTGTCAGCGGAATTTCCTGAATTGTCATTAGCCGCCCCCCAGTAATGACGCCACGTTACCCGTGATGCTTTTCAGCAGTGAAGTATCTGGAGGTTTTGTGGTTTTGTTGCCGCTGTTCTGTACCGCCGACGTGCTGGCCCCTTCCTTCATGTTGGTTTTATCCGCGACGGTAATCTGCTGTGTCCGGGAGATAATGACCTCCCTCAGGGTGAGGACGGCGGACAGGACGTTTTCGGTTGTCTTGTCCGTCGTCACTTCCAGCGCCCGGATCAACATGTTGCTGTACAGCCGTTTACCGGTTACCACATCGAAGGGGATACGGCTTTCCTGCAGATCCAGTAGCTCCTGATACGTCTGCTGAGGACTCAGGCCGAGCAGGCTGGTAGCCGTCAGGTTACTGGCAAAATCCAGCAATGCGCCGCCACCGGCGAAACCAACCTCCATCACCACTTCTGACGGTTTTTTATAGGCATGATCAGCGACAGCGGCCCCGACCTCTACCGGATGCTCTGTTATTTCAAGCATATCTGTATGCTTCTCTGAAATAACAACACTGGGAACAATCATTCCTATTTTTCTGCTCTGCTGATGAAAAAGTGTAGAGAGAATATCCACTAACCCACCCTCACCTGATTACTTCGCATGACCTGAGCATTTGCAGACTGTTGCCGACGTGCAACCTCATTACCGACAGCGTGCGGATCTCCGCCACCGTAAATATGGTAGGTATTTTGCTGGTTAACCTCTGTCACTTTGCCACTAATTCCCGCCACGGCAGCCTTATTAATCAGCTCTCGAGAATAGATATTTCTTCCATTCTCATGCTGGATAATGCTGCTCATCAATGCTGACATGGTTTGCGGATCGCTCATATTCAGGGCAGCCCGGGGATCCACTCCCAGTCGTTGCGATACAGCCCTGATATACGCGGTTGTGTTGTTATTATCAGACGCAGGTGCCCAGGTAGAGATAATTTTCTCCACACTGTTTATTCCCCGTCCGGCGTACAGCATTAACTGACGAGCAAGAGCCCGTAATCCATCAAAAGCGGTTTCAAATCTGGCAAATCGCCCGCCCGGTCGTTCAAGAGAAGCCCCCGCCTGACCAGCAAAATTAAGGTTTCCCGGATTGTTATTCCGTTCTCCTCGCTTCGTAGCCTGTGCATGTTGTTCCGGCTCAGCACCTGGAATATCTGACTGAATATTTGCGCCTTTTACGGTATGAGGATTACGACCAAAATCGGTATCAATGCCAAGCCAGCGCAATGAATCTCCAATATTTTGTTTCGTGTAATCCCAGGATGACTTCGCACTGGCACCAATATTTTCGCGATCGGAGTACAAATAAGCAGCATAAGCCATCCAGCCTTTTAACCATGGCGGTACCGGCAAACCAGATATTTTCCCGAAAGCCCCCAGAACCCTGGATACCCAGACACCCGCGATGAATGTACCGAGGATTTCCAGTGCATTTTGCCAGCCGCCAACACCATCTTTTAGTTCCAGAAGGTGATCACGAAGCCAGGTGATCGCATCCTTCGCTTTATCTATTGCCGGTTGCCATTTTTCCCAGTCGATAAGACTGTTACCGCCTTCTTTCCATGTTTTGTAGTCTTCCCACAAGAGACCGAGAGCCACGATCAGACCGGTAATCAGCCCTATAGGTGACATCCAGAAAGTAGAGTTAAGTATCCGCATGGCGACAACCAGACCGCCGATAACCTCTATCAGGGTTTTCGTTTCGGCATCCAGTTTCCCCCACCACTCGATGATATCTCCGACACCATCGACTATCCGAAATGCTACCCGCCCGACTATCTCACCCAGCCAGAGGATCCCCTTTATGACCTTTGTGATGGTGACTTCAATTTTGGGAAAATTTTCAATTATCTTTTTGCGCAGGTTATCAATCTGCCCCGCCAGTCCGTCCGCAAGATTCGATCCGATTTTGTCCCGCGCCATCCCGGCCATTTCACCGAGCGATTTCAGCGAGGTCATAAACCGGTTTGACGATAAGGCAGCCTGATCGGCATTAAATCCGATCGCTTTCACCATTTCTGAATACTGAGCGCTGAACTGCCCCACTCCGCGACGCATAGCCATCAGGGTATTTTCGTCAATGCCCAGCATCTGCGCATACTGGTTAGCCCGGTAATACGGCATGCTGCTGAGTTTCTGCCCAACGCCCGTAAAGATAGCAGCCATGTCACGCATGTTACCGCGGGCATCACGGGTCTGTACGCCCAGGCGATTCAGAAAGCCTTCTGCTCCGGGATTGTTACGAATAAACCGGGAGAGGCTTTCCAGAGAAGATCGCGCAGCGTCCACACTGCCGCCAACCTGCGAAACCGCATAGCCAATAGACTGAATTCCCTGGACCGTCGCGCCGGTGCGCTGTGACGCCCAGTAAAGATTATCCAGGCCGGAGGCGATCTTAGCCGTGAAGGCCACCACGGACAGCGCAGCTCCTTCAACAGCCAGCCCCATTTTGATGACATTTGCAGTTGTACCGGCGAGGACAGAACCGAACTTTTTCGCTCCTGCATCATCCACACTGAAGCCAAGCGAGACGAGGAAATCTTTAATAGTTTCAGCGTTCATTATCCTCTCTCCATTTCTCAATGCGCCGCTGGTTATCCGCTTTTACCGCCAGATGGTCATTCAAGAGAGCAATGTCATACAAATCGACAGAGCCATCTTTAAGTGCTGTATAGGGAATTAACCCGGCGTCAACCGGATTGAGAAGGTAGGACAGCCCGTCCGGCAGGCTGTTAAACGTCAGCCCTGTTGCAGGCTCTGTGTCGTGCTGGTAAGGGGTGTAGGCAAAAAATTTCCCAGCGAATCGGCGACCACCCGCGCCACCAGATGAAGCATGACCAGCAAGTCAATATCATCAAACATCAGTTCGCCCTGGGTAAATACCGGCACCCATCCATCCATATGACGCCGCGACACCACCGCAAGACAGGGATGAATAATCGCATCGGTGTCATCTTCGGTCAGGGAAGACAGTTCCTCAGCGATACGCGGGAGCATGGTTTCAAACACCGGTTTTAACTGCTCGAATTTCACGGTGTCGATTTTGCCGTCAGCAGGCAAACGGGAGCGAATGCTCCCGAAATCTGACATCATTCCCGCCAGTACCGGCAGAAGTTTGCGGGTCACTTTCAGCTGGTCAAAAACGCTGAGTTTTGCCACGCGATATTTCACGCCTTTAATTTCGAATTCCATGCATTAAAACTCCCCGAGAACCTGGTCAATCTTGCCGCAGTCAAACACCCACGGCATCGTATTACCGGTTTTAGCGTTGGCGTTATCCGGTTGTTTCTGGAACGCAACACTGCGTGCCGTGATGATGTCGCCGCTGACCTTGTTGCGGATCACGATAACGTTATTCCCCCATGTGGCAGAAGACTGGCTCTGTGCGTTATACGCCAGCGACAATTTTTTATTTGTCGGTGATGTCTTCAGAAGGTTAACGGTAATCGTCCCGCTTTTATCTGCATGGAGGCTGTGCATCACTTCACCATCAGCACCGATGGTCATGGTGTTTTTAGGACCGCCCATCGCAACCACAATCCCCTCTTCAGAACTTGCAGAACCGTACCCGAGGTCAATCGAACCGGTCGGGCCGGTCAGCGTCGCAGTGACATCCATAAAAGAATAGGTAGACATTCACTTCCCCTTAGCGAACAACGTTAATCTGTACGTCAGCGTAATGAACCGCGCCTGCAAGTTTTATTGCAGCCTGAATCACCGGAGCCTTACGGGCTTCACGTTCTGATTGTGCCTGTTCATCCAGCGGCTGGGCGTATACGTAATAACCTTTGGGCAGTGTGTCACCTGATGACAACTGACCAAGGTCGCCCCCGTTCCATACGCCCGGAGCAATCAGTCCATTCTGAACGGCCTGATCCAGTGATTTTTCAACATTTGATAACAGTCGGGTAATACCGGCTTCAGTCTGGGGAACTTTCGTGGTGCTGGTATAAAGCAGGTTATAGAGGTTGGTCTGCACATAATTCTGTAACCAGTCCAGGCCGTGGCGTTCATCAAAGAAATCGCCGTTAGCCATCACTCCCTGCTGGAGGATAGCTGTATCATTCTGGTAGTACACGAACACATTGCAGTTTTTTGCATCAAGTGCCGATGCCTGGCTGACTGTCAGTGTTTCATACCCGACACCCGGCTCCTGCTTAAACTTGAGCGTAATCGCGGTATTACTGCCATTGAAATTAACCGTGAATGCCCGGCCAAATGCAGATAACGCAGCGTATTTATTACCCGATGAATACTGAATAAAACTGCGTGAATATCCGGCGGTTTTCAGTTTTGATGCCAAATCATCGCTGGATGCAGTCTGCAGGCATTTCTCATCGCTTGTCGTAATCGCCAGAATACGGCTTACAGAAGAGGATTCGATCGCCGCAGCCACTTTCAGCCAGTCTGCATCCGGAATATCTTCATCGCCTGCAATCCCCAGCCCATACCATGAAGTATAATCGAGCATGGCATTCACAGCCTGCTCCAGCGTCTCAGGCGTGGCCTGTTCGCTGTCTCCCTTCGTTTTCACCCAACGACCAACAAAAACCTCCTGAGGTTTCGGTGATTGTGAGAAAAACACCTGCGCAGCCTTATATTCTGGTGATTCCACGCCAAAATCTTTTCCAATATCTTCCGCGGCAGAATAACGACGAATGCGCTCACTTACCGGAATGATTGTGGACGGGCCGAGAATGAGTAATGCACCAAAATTTCGCCCTGATGCTGCACGCGGCGACATGATCACATCAACATTAACAACGTTTGATACAGGCAAACCCTGTGCCATAGCTTAATCTCCGAAAAAGATGACTGGTGCTTCCACCAGCGATTTAATACCGTACTCGCGCACAACCTTCCGGCGCAGGCGCACCGTCATATCGTAGCGGCGGACCCATTGCTGATTAATAAGTTCAGGGAAGGGAGTCAGACCTGTGTAATCGCCAAGAGACAGCCCCAGCGCATTCAGTGCTGCATTGTTCTGCGGCACAGATATACCGTCACGAAACCGGGACGCATACACCATCCCCGCCGGTCCATAAAACGAAGCCATACACTCAATCGTTTCATGCCGCCAGAGCTGAGAGCCATCATCGGTCTGTCTGGTGAATGCCGGACTGTCATCACCTGACCATCCGATAACCCCAAACGCACACCAGTTCGTTTCAGCCGGTAGCAGTGGCGGCTGCTCTTTCTGCCAGCGCGGGCGAACCATCCCGGCAGACAGGCCGGAAACGTTACGCATCCACTGGCTTAACAGCCTGTCGAGCGCTTCGTCATAATCCGGATCGCCACTGGTTGGTATTAACCATCCGCGCTCTGTACTGGTGTTATTGCTCAACCGGAGTTCCCCCATCAAACGGCATCAACTCACAATGCGCCTGAACGAATCCGGCCCCATAAGCTGTATACGGGTCGACGAAGGTCACACGATAATCACGGCCCTGATACGTCACGATATCGGCATCACGGCCAGTCTGTCCCTGCGTCAGTCGCTCAGTCGTCACAATCAGAATTGCACCACTGATTACCTGCCCGGCCTGCATACGACGGTTTTCCAGAGAGCGATCAACAGTAACGACTCCGGCAAACTGCTTTTTAACTTCGCTGTCGCTGCCGATCCCGTCCTCATCCACCGTTTGTACACGGCGTGTTACCCACAAATTGAAGTCGCAAAAATCGGGGTCAAAAAGCACATCTGTTACATCAAGAGTCGGCATCTTTATCCCTCACAACATGGGTAATAGCTCTGCGATATTGCCCGGTGTCAATTAATGGTTTCGCCAGATCGGTTCCGGGAGATTCGCCAGCAGCGCGCCGGGCAAGTTCCAGTGTTGCCCCCTTGCGCCCCCGACGAGCCCGGGCTTCAACAGTGCTGTCAGCAAGCGGCGTAAAGCCGGTAATGGTCATGTAACGCCTGACGCCATTAGCGGCCAGCGTTCCGGCACGGTTGAGTGCGCGTTCTGCTCCCGCAGCATTACCATCAAGTGCAGCCTGCGCCGCGGCTTTGAGCTGCGGCACCGTCTGCTCTTCTGCCGATTTAACGCCGGGGACCAGGTGAGGTCGTGGCGGGATGTTCTGCTCTGGTGAGCCGTATTCGTTGAGGTAACCGATGCCCGCATTACCAAACGGAACATCATCACGCCCGCTGTCTTCCGAAGGGATGCCGACCAGCACATCTTTTTTGGTTAACGACCTGAGCGCATCCAGAATGGCCTTAGCGTTATCCACCCTCGTTGTTACACCGCTTTTGAAACTCATAGCTGGCGACCGCCTGCACCGAACATCGTGATCAACTGATAAAATTCAGCGCCATATCGGGTGTTATTCCAGAAGCCTGCATCAGGATTCAGCGTCGTGCTGATGTCATAACTGACACTTACCTTGTCAACGGACTTTGAGGACTGAACACCATTGGTTGAGCCGCCAGGGCCACCAGCCAGCATCGCCCTGCTGTCAGCCGCCCAGAGCGTCATGTAGTGCGCAACGAACAATCCGGCAAAGTACGGAAACAACTTTTTGCCGGTGACGTTTTCGCTCAGCAGTTCATCTGCCAGATTCAGACGAAACTGGATTTGCGCTTCGGGATATTTGGCAGGGTCAGCAAACTGCGGGAAGTCGCGGCGAAAATCACTTACCGCTGGCAGACTTTGATTCTTTGGCATTTTTTACCTCGTTACGCGCGTCTGTGGCTTTGCCAACGGATACTTCCGCGTGCGCACGAGTGAACCAGTGCGTGGCAACGTCTTCCTCCACAGCATGACGGCCTTTAACAAACTCGCGCCGTGAACCGTCGGGAAGCGTGAGCACAAACGGGGTATGTACGTGTATTACTGCATTATTTTTTGCCATCGGGTCATCCTTAATGGCCCCGCCAGGGGGCCATATGGCTGTTAAATGCCATCAACGTACGAAATGGTTTCTTTGTACACTGGCTCGACTGCACCCAGCTTGCCGTAGTAAGTGACGATCTGATACAGACCGCGATACTGCACCGGCACGCTCTGAAGCGGAACCAGCGGGTAGCGGACGTATTTTTTATCGTTGGTGTACGCAACCATGCGATCCTTATTCCCCACACCACGGCCTTTCAGCCATTTAACCGCGCGGATATTCAGCGGAACACCGTTCTGGTGATAGCTGATGGTGTTGGTCTGAAGGTACGTCAACAGGGACTGGTTACCCGCAGATGAAACGATGATGCTGGACAACAGAGCAAACTGCTCAGGCGGGATCAGCAAATCACGCGGAACCACAGAGTAACCGGAAGCGGCCCACGCATCAGACAGCACCTGGTTAATGCTTGCGCGGATTTCGTCCGGTGTTGAGGTTGCCCACGTTTTGGCAGCGTTGTTGACAGGCACACCGTCCAGGGTAACAAGACCTTTCAGGTTTAATGCGGAATCGCCAACATACACCTGTTCATCGTTATCCATCTGCCATTTCAGTTGCATCCCGTCATACTTCTGCGTATCGATCGGGCGTCCGACCTGCTGAGCAGCCTGCAATTCTATGACCGTCCAGCCAAGTTCCATCCCCCACAGGTTCAGCGGGTTACCGGATTTGCCGATATCCACGTTCACGCCAGCAATAGCGGTTGAGTCTTTGCCTACCCAGTTTTTGCCATTCGGATTTGCACCAGTACCCGCAGCGGCGAAGCTGGTATTCGTCCAGCTGGAAATGTCATCTGCGATAGAGACATCTTCACGCAACTGAATATCGCGGGTCCAGGTGTACCCCACCAGTGGCAGGTTCAGCGTCTGGTCGAGTCGCTCCAGCTCCCCGATGAGAAAGGCACCAGAGCTGTCAACGGTTGCCTGATCAAAAGTAATCATTCGTCTGTTCCTTAAATCTTCCAGGAAATTTCTGCATTGCCGTCAGTATCACCGGCACCTGTGAATTCAGCGTTGGTCAGCACCACATTTTTGCCACTGACTGACGTGGACATGAATCCACCCAGCGGCACTTTGATGGATTCATCAGTGGAGACGACAACGTATACCGGGTCGCCTTTTTTGATGGTGCTGGCATCAAAATCAGAACCGAGATTAACAGTCACGTAGCCACGCTTCATGGCGTCGCCCGGGAAGTTCTTGCCTGTTCCCACCTGGCGAACCATGTCCGGCTGCGACGTGGTCGGATAAGGACGCACGTAGATCCCCTTCACCTTGTCTGCGGTATCACCATCTGCCAGCGGCACGAAAAAACCGTCATCATCGTATTTACCAGCCAGGCCATAGGCAGCGAAGGCGTTATCGGATTTAAGGACCACCGGTTCGACGGTTAAGTCCTGCGGGCGAGAGATAGCCCCGGCAATGCCAACAGGCATCCGGTACAGAAATACATTATTCATTTTTTACCCTTTACGGTTTGCCCAGAATTCAGCGTTTTGTTTGTTCAGGGAAGCGATACTGGTCATGCCCATGTTTAGGCGCTGTGCATCGCCGGTGGTGGCGCGGGTGTTTCGCCCTTTGGCAATCTCAGACACGGCATTAAACGCCATGTCGACCGATTGTTTCGGCAATTTGCGGATATCCGCATCACCGACTATCTGGCGAACCAGCGTTTTGTCAGCAGAAGCCAGAACCTCACGTTTGAACGCGGTCGGTTTCATCTTACGGCTCAGATCAATACCCGGAACGATAACTTCGGCACGCCAGGCTGAGTCACCAGTAATCGTGGTTTCCTCTTCATCGTCCTCGCCGTCACCGGTCGGATTATCGTCAGGCTTATTGTCGTTATCGCCCGTCGCATTTCCTTCCAGCTTAGCCAGCAGGGCTTTCAGTAATGTTTTGAGGTCATCATCACTGTCGCCCGTTGGACCTCCGCCCATCTCTGGTGCTTTGTCCGGTAGCGGTTGCTGCGGGGACAGGTTGATGTTGAGATTAACGCCCTGCGGCAAATCCCCCTCATCTCCTGTAACCGATGCGGGAGCCGACTCCACCAGTTCGTTCATGGTGTCAGCGTCACCCGTTTTGATGGCCGTGCGCATGCGGGTCCACCAGCTTTTCTTTTGATTTGCCATTGTGTCTCTGTCTCCAATTGCACAACGATTTCCGGCTCTGCCTTTAGGGACAAGAGCCACATGGTTTCCGGTAATATCAACCTGCTCAGCCTTACCCGGCTCAGTCTGCTTATATTCCGCGTCATAGCCACACGACACTTCGCGCAGGCCATCTTCGATCAGCTGAATGGCGTTTTCGTCTTTGACGATAAGGTCAGCCAGCATCAAATCAGACTGCATACCCGTCCCGCGCCGGACATTCTGAAGATGCCCGACCGCGAGCTCTTTCCAGTTCTCTGGATTCACCAGCCGCACATCCCCGTTTTCATCCTCGGGATGCAACACCGTGATACTCATTCCTTCGAATGAGGCAAGCGTGGCGGGATGGAATACCTGCTCAGGAGAACGCGTGACGACTATTTCACCGAACTTATCGGGTTTCAGTTTTGGCAGGTCATCAGCACCATAGAGCTGCTTACCTGTTCGTCCTATCGGCACGTCTTTGCACAGCAACGAGCCGTCAGCCAGCTGATAGCGGGTTTCCCCCAGCCGGGTATTGAAAAAATATTTCATGTGTTACCTGCGATTCAGGCGGGATAAGAATGGGAGGTGGGAAAAACGATTTCTTTATAACAGCGACAATTCGGGAGCTCGCCAGCGTGACCGGTCATGCCATCAAGCGTTGGAGGTTTGCCCCATTCGACAAATTTACCTTCCATTTCCTGATGAGAATGCCTGACGTCACCATCTTCGGCTGTACGCCAGATATAACCATTCGAACCAATTGACAGCGCACGCGCCTGATCCAGTGCGCCGGTTGCACGTCCAAGTTCAGTACGGGCAATCAGGTCAGCTCTGGACTTTGCTATATCACCCGATGCGGCTATTTCTTTAGCAAAATATTCTGCTCTCCCACCGGTCACAACAGCTTCTATCGCCCGATTCTGGATGTCGTACACCCTGTCAGCCGCCTCGAGGGGGAGCGATTTGATGTACTTGACCTGTTCGGCGATGATGGATTGCATCACCTGGCCCACAGGAGCGCTTTCCACAAGATTGCGGAGCTCGCGACTGATGTTCTTGCTGTGTTGCCTCCAAACTTTCTCGTTCTGCCGGGTTAGGTCCGCAGTAAAGTTTTCCGCGACCTTTGTCGCCCAGGGGGTGATGATTTTACTGTAGCGTTCCAGCGCCTCAATAATTTCCGTGATACTGTCATTTGAACCATCGTAGCGACCATTTACGATGTCTCCGACCGCCCGCGCTATCCTGCGTAGGCTGGTTCGATAGCGGATTTCCGCCTGACGGCTCCTGCGGTTCGTCATCAGGTTCGCCGATGCCGGGCGGCGCTTCATCTTCGGCATTCTCGATGTCCTCGTCGGTAATGGATGCCCCGATGCCGGTTACGTCAGAATTTTCGCGCAAATCAGTCATAGCGGCTTTCAGTGTCATCAGACCATCACCCAGCGCCGTACTGATTGCGTTGGTGGTGTTTAACGCCACCGTTGAGCGATCGACATCAGACATTTGCCAGAGCGGGTTAAACTCAAACGTGAAATCGTCCGGCAGCGGCTTGCCAAGTTCCGAGCGATGCATGATGTCCAGTATCCGCCGCACCGGAAGACGTAAACGCCTCTCCTGCAGCGAGCTTACCCGGTCGTAATAGTTGGCAAGGTCTGCATCACCGGTAGAAAATCCTTTCGGGGACTGTCCAAACAGCCGCACCAGTGGAATACCAACAGCGCCACTAATCTGTTCTGCAAACTGCGAAAGGATGTCATCCAGACCACTGAAACTGTACTGATGGGTTTCAAACTTATCCCGCGAGTCCATGAGCGTCATGCCTTCATTACTCTGGAACTGTCGAATCAGGTCGATATTCTTCAGCAACGCTTCATACGCAGGACCACCAAGTGCGATAAGCTCACGTAGCTTCTCCACGCTGTAGGTACGCAGATGCGCCTTGTAGACCAGCTGCGCCGCACCGACAGTAGCGCTGTCGAACGCGGTAAGACGATCCCAGATACGCTCTACAACCGACATTCCCCATTCGTTCTCAGTCATCTTCTGCTGAAATGGCAGCGTGACGCCATCAAAGCGAATCAGGCGACTGTGATGAATGCGCCAGGCAGGAATTCCCGTTGCTGTGGTCACCACATCGTAAAACTCAGGTTTACCCAGGTCCGGCCCCATATCTTTAATGCGGCGGGTCAGTACCGGGTCAATCATCCAGCGGTCGAGCGGGAGAATCCCCTTAAACTTGCCTTTACCGATGGTTTCGGGTCGCAGAGGGGTCATTGGTGCCTGCCCCTCAATCATGATGAAACCCACCGCGCCGCCATAGAGGCGCGACCATTTCAGCACGTCGTTCAGTGCATCCCAGATTTGCAACTCATCCAGTTGTGATTCGAGAATGCCGCGATCTTTTGCATCAATTTCCGAAGTGATGCGAATGCCTTTGCGGGTCATATCATCCGGGATAGCATCGACTGCTTCGCCGATGATCCAGGACGAACGATAGGACCATTCCACCAGCATGCGGTTACGACTGGTGAAATTAGCCCGGTAGGTGGATGCTGAGTGCTGGTTAGGTGTCTGCATCCCTACGCGGGCAATAAAATTCTCATAACCATCAGCTGTGGCCTGCGCAGTTCGCCGCAGGGCTTGTTTGTTTCGTGCCATCAGGCCTGTCTCCCCAGCTGTTCCCAGATATCCAGCGATGTATCAATTGGCGCGAAGGCCATAATGAATGCGTCAGCAACGTTTGGTGACGGTATCTCGCGTTTTGCGAGGTCTTTTTTACTTTCGACCATCACACGTCCGTTACGGTCAAAATCGCGATGAGGTGTTGTCAGTTCCAGTTTCAGCTTTTCAAGCAACGGACAACGAGAATCTATGCTGATCAGCTCATCCACAGGATACTGTTCTCCGTTGTTAATGGCGTTAAACGTATTTCTGAAACGGTCAGCCACCAGCCACCATGCCTGAGCCTTAAGATTTGCGAAAAAGTCTTTGTTGGGGATGCCGTTGTATTCGTCATCTGGCTCATGCACACCAGCACCGGCGTTAAACCTCTGGTAATTCACACGTCTCGCGTATGCATTCTCGCTCTTCCGGTCAGCGTTAATTTCAGAGAATTTAGCACCGGCAGACGCACCAACACCGATAGAGTCGTAAACAATATCTGCTTCACGCTCCAGCGCCGCCTGATAAGTACGCTGGCAGCTCTTCAGTAATTCATCTTCTTTGGCCTTCCATTCGTCGGCCCAGAAAACAACGGATCCGTGACGGTAAACGTTAGCGCACTTATCTGTACCACTGTCAGCCACGTCAAAGCCAATACGCTTTCTTCCACTGGGTTCGAAATTTAACGTTTTGTGCGCATCCACTGCGGCTTCTATCCAGGACAGTTTGATGATTGCCGCATCATCATCAGACTCCGGAACGCCCTCATACACATGTTTAAAACCATCCGGATCACGGCGTCGCGCCGCGTCGATAACCTTAAGCATGGTGTCAGACAGAAACGGATTTTCGTCATAGTTAATTTTGCGGATGAGAGTGCCTTCGGGCGGATCAACAACGAAGTTGCGCCAGACGAAATCAGTAACAAGTCCGGGGTTGAATATGAACCAGCATTCCGAACCCTCTTTACGGATCGTTGGCTCCAGAATTTTCCACTGGTATTCCGTCAGTGCGTGGGCTTCTTCCAGCCACAACACATCGATCCCCTCCAGTGACTTAATTTCTTCGATGTTGCGCCATAATCCATAAAAAACAAATTCCGAGCCAGTAACCCGGTTAATGATTTTGTTGTTCAGAATCCGGAAACGGTGCCGCAGGCCAAACCTGTCTATCTGAATTTTGAGCAGGGTATACACCGACTCTTCGATTTTATTCTGGATCTGACGGGCACAACAAAAACGCAGGGTGTATTTATTCGACAGAAATATGGCAATGCCAGCGGCATCCCATGATTTTGACGATGACCGGCCACCATAAAGCACTTTGTTACGTGCCCGCGTAGTCCAGAAACTACGTAAAGCCGGATTAAGCGTCGGTTTGGATGTCAGAGTAGAAGTCATTGAGGTCACGCTCTCCATTGCCATCATCAATACCTGCATCACGGCGAAGACGATCAGCCTCCAGAGACACCTTATCAGTGGCGGCCTTGCGGTAGGCTGTATCAGCAAATATTTTTCCTACCGTCGCAAGCGTGCCAACGATGGACTCAATACGAACTGTATTGCGCATCATTGCTTTCTCGGCGGCGCTGATATTTTCCATCAGCATCTTCCTTTCCTGGTCCCCACTAGCATCTTCCAGCGACACCAGCCACCGACCAATATTCTCTGCAGCGACAAGGTTGTTAGCACGAAGGCGAAATAATTCGTCCTCGAGCGTCAACGCTTTAGCGTCCTCTATCACCTCATCTTTGAGCAGAAGGCGACGGGCATAACCACCGTGTTTTAATGCCTGCTGGTTACCGGGTTGGAATGGGTTAGTCGGGGGATCGGTACGCATTCCGCGTATCGGTTTCGTATCCGGTGTAGGTTCTGTTTTTGGTTGCGTACCTTTTTGTGTAAGGCCAGTAATGGCAGGCTTTCTGCTGGTACGCACTTTTCTTTTTTGCGTACCATTTTTGCAAACCTGCGTACCGCCACTGCGTACCCAACCAAGCTTTTTAGCCCTCTTCCTGATAGCCCCTTCTGTTACGCCGTATTTCTCGCCTATATCACGGAGGCTAAGGACTCCGGCCCGGTATGCCGATTCGATGGCCTCCCAGTCCGGTTTTGCCATGAATTTTTCCTCTTAGTGACATTATCGAAGCCCCTTATCAAAGGAGCTTCTGTAATGTCAGTCCCGAACGAACGTAACCTTCGTGTTTGTCGCTCGCCGTACAAGGCGCGCCGCTTCGCGTTGCATTTCATCGATAACTTTTGGCGTCATCGGCTGATGCGCATATTTACGTTCAATCTCTGCAAAAATCCCGTTCATCGTTTCGCTGTCTGGTGGGATAACTTCAACGTTTAATCGTGCCATTAGTTTGTGCTGCCCTGTTTTTCTCAAAAGTCCTGATATCAGCCTTATCCCTGTTGCACTGTGCTAACGCTGACAACAACGCAACATTCAGGTTAAGGCTAGCTCCCCACGTAAACGGGTCGGGTAAATCTGGCTGGGGTGTTTCATCCGTCAGACTGGCTGGTAACGGAACGACCGGCACCGACACGTATACCGTTCGCGTATTCGTGCAACCGCTTAACTGCGCCAGAAGGAACGATACGAACAGCGCAATCATCACCCGCAACAGCCACTTTGATATCTTCCTGGGTTCTCTGTGACTCCAGTGCGATCTGCTGTTTTGCATGCTGGTTAGCCTCTATAACTGTATTGATGATTTGCAGAGATTGCAGGACGTTACTGGTAATGGCTGTTGCAGATTCAGCGTTTCGTACAGCCTCATCAGCACGCTCCTTTTCGTGCTGATATTTGCTGTAGTAATGCCCGGCAGACCAGATAAAAGAACCGATGACGGTAACAAAGAAGGCAACAATAACCAGCTTATATCTCAGCTTCATTTACCACCCCACCAGCTTCTTTAAATCGGGAAATCAGGTCACCGATTCTATGTTCATACTGACCGTAACCTGCACCAGGTAACGACGCCCAGATATTGCTGCAACGGTCGATTGCCTGACGAATATCGCCGCGGTCAATCATCGGTAAAGCGCCACGCTCTTTAATCTGCTGCAGCGCTACAGCATCCTGGCTTTCTGGAGAAAAATCTTTCAGACCAAGTTGCTTGCGGTAGGCATCCCACCAGCGTGAAAGAAGCTGGTAACGTCCGGCGGCTGTTGATTTGAGTTTCGGATTTAGCGTGACAAGTTTGCGGGGGTGATCGGAGTAATCAGTGAACAGTTCGCCACCGACAATAACATCATAACCGTGATTTCTGGTTTTCTGCCGTCCGTTATCTGTTCCTTCTGACCATGCCACCATATCAAGGAAAGCTTTACGCTGGGAATTAAGTGTCTGCATTAATTACTCCTTATGCGCACCGAACTTGTTACCGATGACCCTCATTGCCGCACCACGAATAGCATCAACACCAATCAGCCCCACCCCACCACCAATGGCAACAGAAAGTGATTTAGGCCATCCGACATACTCAAGCGCGGATGCAAAGGTCAGCGTCAGGGCGCCACAAAGCAAAATCTCAAGAGTTTTTCGTTTCCAGCCCCCACCACCGCCAAAATAGGCGATGCGCAAACCAGCCATAACGATCGACATAATCACTGCGCCCAGCGGAGTGTCTCCACGCCACCAGCTCTGAAACAACTCCAGCCAGTCCGGCCAGGTATTTGGGTTATGAGGCATTTCATCATCTCTCACCTCGCACATATCGCGGGTGCAAATTGAGGGAATAAAAAATCCCCGAATATTCCAGGAGCGGAAACGGGGAAAGGCGTTGCACTAAATGGGCCTGTCTGCGGCCTTAAATAAAAAACCCCGGCAAATGCCGAGGTCAGTTAATCGTTGCCGCTGTGAGTGCCGCGGCGCACTATCTCTTTATCAGGCCACTTACGCGTTAAACCGGGTGCCAACCGTAACTCAGTGATGCTTTACGCTTCCTCTCCCTCACTACGTCGCCATGGGAGCCCGACCAGATTAACGCTGTCGTCACGTTGCCAATATATGGCATCCAATGCATTCTTTTTATTTAGCTATTTCATTTTTTCTATCCGTCAGAAACAACAAAACCCGCTCAATGGCGGGTTCTGGTAAAGTTCATGCGCTTGGTTCGCCTCGCGATACAGCTTTGCGAAGCGTACCGGAATTGAAGCAGTTTATGGCTAAAATTGCAAGAACTTTTTTAAAGCTGCATCAGCCTTTCCACCAGTTTATCTCTGCGAACAACAAACCAACCATTGGCTCTCGCCAGTTCCAGCCATGACTCAAGGGAAATAACAATATCATCATCCCGCAACTGAATTGTGGAAACAGTGACACCGCCTCGCTGATAACAGAGAACTCGCGTGTCGTAACTTTTCTGGCATGAAACTGACGCTGACGGATCCTTTTGTCTGAAATAGCAGTCTTCCAGCTTTTCGAACACATCCCACGCCTGATCAGTTTCGAGCATTTTGGCATGGCGGGCTGCTCCGCGTTCTGTCCAGAGGATGAGGGAGCGGGCTTTCGGGGAAATTTGTAACCCTCTTAAAGATGGTTGCAAATTTTGTGAGTAGTTTAAAGCTACCCGCAAATTTTTCAGGGCATCACCAGCCACTTTGAAAAAATGCTTTCCTTCAATAAAGCGCTCAGCATTTCTGGCGTAGTTATTTTGAATGTTCTTAACTTCAGCACCGTACAACTGCGCCAAAAGTTCGGTGGTAATAACAGGAATCTGGTTATGGGTGATCGGAGAGAGAGTTTCAACAGAAATTTGAGTTGTCATAATGACGCCCTCTGGTGGTTTCTAAACCATCACCACCGTCAGGTTCCTAATCATCGGGTGGTGAGACGTACAGGGTTAGGAACTACCGGGAAACCAACCGGCGAGCTTTTCAGCTCCCCCATACGCCCCACCATAATTCAGATGTGCGCGTGCATACGACAATAAAAAACACGCTCGCGGCGTGTGTCTGTCGCGGTCTCTATCCGGGGTTCCTAATCCCGACGCCAGATTTTGCTGGCGCGTGAGGAATATAGCCCCGAATAACAGATTGAGTCAACAGACGGTTTTTGAATCCCCGGAAGAGAATGCATCACGCATCGGCAGATAGAGCATAAACTCTGCCATTTTCAACCACGCATCTATGCGATTACGGCACGTGGCGTAACACCACTCAGGGTGTGAATCATTCAGCAATTCAGCCATTTTTCGCTTAGTCATCCCCCTCCCTTCATATCGTTGCCGGAGGATACAAATCAATCCTGGGTGTTCTGCCAGCACTTCACTAATCACACGATCAATGCATAACGCCTCTGCATCAGTACAATGCACCAGCCAGCTTTTTTGCTTGCCGTTGATCATATCCCGTAAAAAAGCCTCAAGTTCAGGTTTGTCCAGACCTGCTTTTTTCATCCTCCGGAGCGCCTCGTTAATTGCCGTTTTTGTCAGCTTTTTAGAGGTCAGCAACTGGTTAAACATATTTCCCGTCTTACCGCCGCCAATATACGACCAGCGCCCCCACATGCGCAGTTTTCCCTGAATCCAGACACTTTCCAGCGTGGTGAGACGAAGGTGTTCCCCGCTTTTGCCTGTATTTGTTGGGTAAATCATAAATAACCTTCCTTTCTCCAGATTTCTTGTGTGCGAAAAACACCTTCTGCATGCATCAGGCGTAATTCTTCTTTGGTGTAATCGCTGGTTTTTACCCGCCCGTCGATTAAATCGTGGCATGAGCTACAGGCAATCGCTGCCTGCATATCGTGTGGTTTTGTCGCTGTTCCGCACGTCCCCGCCAGCCTGTAATGCGCCAGCACAGAAGTTTCGGGATTGTGGTTGCAGTAGCCAGGAATTCTGACGGTGCACATCTGCCCCCGCGCCGCTTTACGTAAATCCACCATTACGCAAACTCCAGTAACTGCGCGGCCACATTTTCGACTTCCTCCGGAGAGGAAAATTTACGGAACAGGATCCAGTTCCACAGTACATTCAGTACAGATTTATAAACCTGCTGAAACTCGGTTTCGTCCATATTCGCAAAAGCGATGGATTTCGCCCGACGCCCACGGCTACCGTCCGGATAAAAATGCTCGGTGTAAAATCCGGCCTGAATGGTTACCCACTCGCGGAAAGCCTCAAACGACTTTAGCAATGCCATATCCCGGGTTCTGCGTGTCGCAACTGTATTCAGATATTGCTCTGCGGCTTCGCTCAGAGCTGGCGTATGTTCCCGGCCTACAGATTCACACAGGTAATCAACGAATCCTGAAACCAGTTTTCGTTCGCGAGGCGTGATCGCCCCACCGTTCGGAGTCCAGTAATCGAATCCCAGTTGCAGGAGTTTGAAAAAACGCTTGTGGAATGCGTAGTTACGAACGCGTTTAAAATCAGCGTGTATCCACTCGCCTATTTTGATTTGATGCAGAAAATCGCAACTCTCCGGCGTCGCCGGGAGAAGTAATCCGGAAGAGGTTTGTTTGACCAGTTGTATATGCGCCATCGTAGTTCTCCGCTGGCGCAGTAGAATGGGTGTTCAGCCCGTTATGTAGTATAACAGAATTAATGCCAATACTAACAGGATGCTCTGACTCGTAATTCATCCAGCAGTTTATCATTTCCCATAATGTCACTTACCCTCATCGGTAAAAAAATTGCCTTTCGACCATTACGATACATCATTGATTTTGGGTTTTCAGGGAAGTAATCCATTTCGACTATAACTGACAGGTCATCACGACGTATGACTGCGTATTTGCAACTAAATAGTTTCTTTATTTTTTCCACGATGCCTCCGAGTTTATAAGTACAAACGGTTATATCCACATAGAGACAAAAATATTAATCTGAAAAATATTTATTTCACGCCGTATATTTGATTATTTAATGTGCAGGTGCAATGACTTTTATTTTTTGTTGTGTATATAATCAAATATATGGTTATTTTTCACCCTGCGTATTCGGCGCGCAACAAAAAACCCGCCGAAGCGGGTTAAGTGCGGGTGCGTTGAGGATGCCTGACACATCAGAGGTGGCGAGGGATTTCTCCCCCGCCAGGTCTCTTACTCCTCAGGTTCGTAAGCTGTGAAGACAGCGACCTCCGTCTGGCCGGTTCGGAGTCGTACCTCGCAGAGGTCTTTCCTCGTTACCAGTGCCGTCACTATGACGGTTAAACAGATGACGATCAGGGCGATTAACATCGCCTTTTGCTGCTTCATAGCCTGCTTCTCCTTGCCTTTCGGCACGTAAGAGGCTAACCTACGTGTGTAGAGCATAGATATGGCCTCAGATTAATGTTAAGCGTCTTGCCGGACGCGTAATGTTAACTGGGGCTTTTCTCTATCTGCCTTTTGGTGTTCATGCCTGAGACAGATAGCCTCAAGCACCCGCAGTTATTCTACTTAACTAAGATTTCCCCGCAAACCGTTTTTGTCCGGCACAGTAAATATCCAACTAAACCAATGGCGTTCGCTGTATTTACCGCCAGTATTCAATGCACATGACCGCCATGAACACCCCTAAAAAAAGGGCATTTATATGTCCAAACATTAATATCAAAACATCAATTTTTTCCATATACCTTGCTGTGAAGATGATGGGCATACATGATGCGAACAACCAGAACGCAACAAACAAAAACTGCAATGCGTTTTTCATTATTCCCCCTACAATCAATGTGCAATAACATTTAAACACACCTCAATTTGGCCGGACATATAAATATCTAAACCAGAAAAAATCACTTACATAGCGTTACAAACTCTTTAGTCTAAATATTCATCGTAAAACATCCTCCACGCTTATCAGTCCATTTCGTTTCAGGTAATCCATCGCCTTCTCCGGTAATTTGCAGTCCGGCTGAGCTTTTTTCAGTTGACTGACCAGTCGTTTAACCCACATTGTTAATTCGCTAACCTGATTGCCGGATGCTGGTGGATTGTCGGCTTTACCCAGAATGGCAGCGCAGCAGGCCTCTCTGAGCACCCAGTCAACAGCATCCTTCCATGCTCCTGTTTCGACTGGCGGATTCTCACGCTTTACCTGTTCATAAAAGCGCACGGCTTTAACCAGTCCTTCTGATGTCACCGGGACTGGCGGGCCGATGAATAAGGCCTGAATTTCATAGTTCGGCCTGTCGTTACAATCCTCTTTTGTCGGTACATATTTCCAGTCACCAGCCCACGGCTTCCCCTGAAAGTCTGTAACGTCTTTTTTCACGTAGCGATATCGCCATGCAACTGGTTTTGCCTGCCCTGCCGTTTCATGCCCTTCCTGATAATTAATCTCGCTCATTCATCGCCCCACTCATCACAATATGCTTCGACCGGAGTTTTTCCTGCTTCATAATCATCACGCCATGCTTCAGCATCAGCAGCACTGCCACCACGTAACTCTGCATAGTCCATTAACAGTTCATGCCATTCTTCAAAACTGGCGTTATATTTAGTTGAACCAAAATCAGCCATTTTGTTCTTCCTCTTCGTCTTTTATTTCGTGGTATGAGTAATTGCAGTAGTTAAAGAAAATATCTTTAGCTTCATCCTGTATTTCATCTGGTGTTGCATCATCATCCACTTCGAATTCATCCTCGAAATCTCCACCGGCTATTCCCGTTTCAATAATTATTTTGAATTTTCGCATTTCACTACCGCCCTTTCGGACGGCCTCCTGATGTTCTGAGGGTGCAGAAATCCATCCGGTTAAGGATTAAATTTTTAACAGAGCTAAATTTAATTATTCAGTTCTGGATTTTGTCGCCCTGCGTATCCGCGCTTTCGCGTTACGCTCAATCTGAATTAGCTTTTCTATATTTTTTCGCCTTTCCCGCTCCTCCTGACGCAAGAGCCTTACATCATCTGCCAGTCTGGTTTCTCTTTTCGCCACAGAGAGCATCCAGTCAAATGGCTCCACAACTGCACCGCAGATTTTACAGCGGACCTGACGCTCTTTTTCGTCAACCCGGACAGAGGCGTGATGACAATATGGTCTTTCCGATGGCTCATAAAGAAAATTAACCTGATTACGAGGGTCATCCTCTTTTACCGGAAATAAAACGATATTGCTTAACTCATCCTCTGGTTTTATTTCCATGCTCCTCTCCTTTGATGCGAATGCCAGCGACGCGTAATGCGTGTTCTAGGTCAATCAGGTAAAGCCAACTGCCATTTTCTTTAGGTATCATGACATGTCGCTCATCTGCATTTATCGGGTGTCCATATCGAAGGTCGTAGCGAGTCGGTAATTGAACTTCCCGCGCTTCCAGTTCAGCAATACGCTTGCTCCCATCAGAGATAACGCCTTCGTAATACTCACGCTGCTCGTTGAGTTGTGATTTTGCTTCTTCCAGTCCATCCAGCAAATCAGCGATAATATCCGCTTCCCGATGACGGATGTGACGCTTAAACGCAGCAAGAGCCGCATCACAATCCCGTTCAGCATTTGGGCTGTCCGGGATAGCCTGATACCACGCCAGCGTCGACTGATAGTTTTGTGCTGCCTCACGAAGCGCCTCATAGTTAACCTCTCTCATTGAGCCACCTCCTGATAAATCACTGCATGCCCCAGTTTCTCCGCCAGTGCCAGCTCTGCCTTAGCGCCCGCTGACCGCTGCCAGCCATTCAGCATGTAAATCGCATCCACACAACGAATCATTGCCATGCAAATATCCATGTAGTGCGGCTGTGTCAGCCCGTCCGGAAGTACTGCCGGGTTTAAGACGGTATGCCCTTCCCGTTTCAGTTCCTCTTCCGCCTTGTGAAACGCCTCACGGTTGAAATTTTCATATCCCGTCATTGGACCGGCAATATAAACTCTGACCCTCACTCCATCACCTCCTGAAAGTTTCCCCGATAGAACGCCAGCACACGCTGCATAACTTCGCTCTGGCGGCACTCACGACAAATTATGTTCTGCCGTCTGTTGTAACGACGTATTTCTCCGTCAGGTAACTTTCGAATCAGTGTCGGGTCAGCAGCCTTCTCCGGTGTCTTACGCCATACGCGATACGCCTGCTCTGATGGAAATACCCCGCAACCAGAGAGCCAGACATCACCACTGGCCGCAAGCGCACCAGATAAACGACGAATAGCGGTCTTACTGACACCCGTTTTATCTGCCAGTTGTCGAAAAGTTTCTCGTCCGCTCAGGCGCACGAATTCCACAATACGCGCCTTCACTTCTTCCCGCTCTTCTGGTGTAAATACTTTTGCCATAAGCGCCTCCGGCAATCACTTTTCCGATACAACACGGCGGGAAGAATCAGTAATCTGTCGAACAATATCCCGGTGCTTGTTCAGCTCCCGCAGCGCGGCGCAGACTCGCTCCCACTTCTGAACATCACTTTTCGCCCTGCGCAGCGCCAGGTTTGCCCTGCGAAGGGACGGAAAAATCAGCTCATCTGCTTGCGTTTCGGTAAACGATGGCAACGGCTGCACAATGTCCGCCACAGTTTCTGTTTTAATTTCTTCCTGTGTTGCGGCTTCCCGGACTGGTAACGCAGCACCTGCTGGCTGAGGAAAGGCCTTACCATCACTTTCCGTTACCAGCGCGGCTTTCGGCTCTGCTGGTAAATTATCGCCCGGCATGCAGTAACGAAATTTACCGTTCTGATTAACGCGTGCCAGCCGCCCCTTGCTGATTGCCATTGCCAGCGTTGAAGCTACTTTGCGTGATGTGGTACCGAACAACGCAGCCAGCTCATCCGCCGTTTGTGGTCCGCGTTGTTCAATCGTCGCGGTTAAATCGCACTCTGAGATTTTCGCTACTGTTGCCGTGGTAGTTTCTTCCGGCTGTTCTTCCGGCGCTGGCTGTTCCTGCTGAACGTTGTTATCAGCCACACGCCAGGTGTACGCGCTTTTATCAACGAAACCAGCTTTTTTCAGTTCCCATAGTTCGTTCAGCACTTCTTCACGACTGATATCAAGTCGCGCAGCAAGTTCTATGGATGTGGCTTTTCCCATTGCTTTCAGTGCGTCAAAAACAGTCTCCATTAAATTTTTCTCCCGGTAAAAATTACTTCGCAATTCCTGGCTGGACGACATTCGTACGCCAGCTCTCCCAGTTAAAATTCACCCAGCGTCCGCCGTTCATGGTCATGCGATCCATAATCCGCTCGCCGAGCAATGTTTTCATGGCCTCATAGTTCAGGTTTGTCAGCATTCCCACGCTGCGCATCGACGCTGTCCGGCGATCAACAATCTGGTGCAGTACCACCTGCTCGTTTTTCGTCTCGCGCTGAATGCCAATTTCATCAAGAACCAGCAGATCCACTTCGCACAGTTCCCGCAAAAATTTTTCGCCTGACTGCCCGTCGTCATAGCTGGCATGCAGGACACTCATAACATCAGCCACGGTAACCACAATCACTGTCTGACCGTCTTTCAGCAGGCGATTCCCGATAGCTGCCGCTAAATGGTTCTTCCCGGTACCAGGTTTTCCGCTGAACGCAAAATTTGTACACCCGGTCATCAGTTCATCGGCGATGGATTTCGCCTGGCTTAACGCGTATCGCTGGCCGTCGTTCTGCACCTGGTAATTCGCAAATGAACATTTGCGGTGCAACGGCTGGATGCCAGAGCGATTCAGGATTTTTTTCACCCGCAACTGACGATTCAGGCGGTTGATCTCCTCGCAACGTTTCTGGCCTTCAGCAAGTTGCCACTCGCGCCACTCCGCAACCGTTCTGAATGGGGCGGTTACATGTGGTGGGGTCAGTCTGCGGATACGCTCCAGAACGCCTCCTGTCGCAATATTTTTCATGGTCTGTTACCCCCTGAAGCCTGGCGGGATCGCACTGTCCGGCAACGAGACGGTGTTAACCTGTCGGAGCAACGTCTCAGGCCGAACACCTTTCGGCGCGAACAGGCCCTGGTATTCATTGGCGATGCTGTGTCGAATCACCTGCTCAGGTGTAAACCCCTGCTGACGGAATTTTTCCAGTTCCCGTATCGCCCCGTTAGCGCCCTGCTCCGTTCGAATCGGTTTTCGCAATGCCTGTCTGAACCGGACCCACTCATGCCAGAGTGTTTCCGGCAACCAATCGGGCAGCTCAATAGCCTCCGGCTCGAACTTTTTAGACGCTCGTTTTTGCCGAGGGGGATTTAGGGGGAGATCAGTATTTATATCTTCCTCTTCCTCTGGTAACGCTTTTTGATCCGTTTGTGTAACGCTGTCAGCGTTACCTTTTCGTTTCAGTTCGCGTATTTTTGTTACTCGCTCGTTTGTAACCGCCCGTTTTTTAGAGCTTTTTCCGTTATGACGTTCAAAGTTAGGTAGAGAAAGCCCACCGTCATTTTCGACCAGCCATCCAACCTGAATTAACGCATCAGCAAAACCAGCCATAAAAGTAATGCGATCTATTGCACTTTTTGTAACGCCGCGAGCGTTACAATCTGCGTTACCGTCTATCATTTGTTGATCCGCCCATGCCCAGAAGCGAATAACCTTCCCTAATGCGGCATCTGGATCAATATTCAGAATCTCAGCAAGCCTGAATATTTCCGGCTTATCCGGCGTAATAACCTCGAGCTTTATCCAGTTTGAAGCCATTTGTTTTCACCTTGTAACGCTCGCAGCGTTACATTTAACTGATACCGAACAAAACAGTCCGGCACGATTAATTTCAATCAATGCACTACGACAGAATCGCCGGGCGATCCTCCGCCGCTGAAATGTGCTTTCCGGTAAACGGCCTGGACTGCATCATCATGCGCATCAATTGCCGTACTCAACGCTTCCTGCGCCGCCAGTAATGCACGGCGTTCCAGGGTATCGAAGATGCAGAGTCGGTGACGCAGCTCGCGCGGAAGAATTGCCAGAACCGCAGGGATCAGTTTCTGAATTTTTTCCCTTTGCGCTTTCGTTTCACCTTTCAACCAACGGTGATAGATATTCTGCTGATTGTTCCAGTCCTTGCCTGGTACCAGGGGCAATTCGCCGCCCCCCTGGCGCAGATATTCTTCAGTAATTGCGTTAGCGACCCACGCCTGCCCTTTTTCGGCTGCCAGGGCTAACAACACTGATTCGATGTGCTCATGCCTGATTTTCATGAATCAACCGCTCCTATGCTGTTTTCGCTATGCTTACCGTCTGGGGGGAATACATCGTCAAGTCCACAATGAGCGCCAAGCCGATTAAGGGTAGAAACAATTTTTCTGCACTCCTCTAGCCCAGGGGTACGAAAATTTGCTTCGTAATTTGCCAGTCGGCTTTGTATCCACCCTAACTGAACAGCAAGTTGTCTTTGAGACAGCCCAAGCTGTTTTCGATATGTTGAAATTTTGTTCATTGAAAACCTCCGATGACAATTTTAAACACATCTTGTGTTATATGGTCAAGCTGTTTTGTGTTTTATGTAAATCACGATTCGTGATACAAGGATGCAATGGAAAAAGAAAACGAAAAAATTGCCGCTAGTAGGCTCAATGACAAAATTGCAATGCGTCTTAAAGAGCGCAGGCAGAAGCTTGGTTTATCTCAAGGAAAACTTGCTGAAATCTGCGGATGGACGCAATCGCGTATAGGTAACTATGAGGCGGGCAGCAGAAATGTTGGAGTGCATGACGCTGTCGTATTGGGAAAGGCACTTGGCATATCTCCTCCTGAGCTCCTCTTTGGAGAACAGGAATCTTCTGAATTGTGGTTAAATGAATCCCAACGAAAACTTCTTGAGTTGTTTAACCAGCTACCGGGCTCAGAACAACAACGAATGATTGAGCTATTTGAAGTCCGGCTAAAAGAAATCGATGAGTATGTAGAAAAATATTTGAGAGGCAGGCTTAAAGATAATCCCCCACCGGAGTAATGATCTTGCTATCACAGTAATATGCCAATCAGCCCGCTATCAGCGGGCTTTTTTGTACCATCATGATATGACACCCACCACAAAACACATTTCGTGTTGACATAAGAAAACGCATTGTGTTTAATAAGCATATCCAAACAACGCCCCACCAGAGAACGGCAGGACAATACCTCGAGTTATCCAGCCACTGAACAGGGCTAAGTAGCCAGCCTGAGGCATACGAACATGACGGCAGTTGTTGATTGATACAAAGCGCAGTAGATAAAACGTTCCGCCACCCGGCGTTAAGGGGAAATGAGGTCAACATGGATACTATCGATCTTGGCAACAACGAATCTCTGGTATGTGGCGTGTTTCCCAATCAGGACGGCACGTTTACCGCGATGACGTATACCAGAAGCAAAACGTTTCAAACTGAAGCTGGCGCGCGTCGCTGGTTAACCAGAAACACTGACTGATGAGGTTGACGATGGAATTTAAAGATTTACCAGTACCATTCCAGGAAATGGCATCGAATGTGGTTCGCTCTCAACTGGCGACTCTTGACCTGAGTACCGTAGAAAAAGAAACCATCGATACTATATCCGGTAACGTGCGTCGTGCCTTTATCGGTCTGTACGAAGAGAAGCAGCTCTCTGATAACCAGGATTTACATGAAAAATACTTCCTGGAATTAATGGACATCCTTAATAAAGGATTTGGCTTGTTAATGAAAAAGAAAGGGATTCGAATAGCTCCCCTTGAAAATCATTTTACAGCAAGCAGTATTAATTCCTGTGATTTAAAGCATCACACATCCGATGGGAAAGTTGAATCAAACAACAAAATATCAATTAATCATTAATTTATTCACAGGTGAGGTAGAGTGCGTGCGCCGGACACGGATAAGAATCCGGCACTGACAGTTTACTGAAAAGGATATATCCCTGAAAAGTCAGGGCATAACGCGAAAGCGCACGGCGAAGTTCGTCTCTCTGTAGGTAGTCGTTAAATTTAATTCGACCGTGCGCTTCCGGTTGTGGCAATCCGCGAAATGGCGCGGCGGTAAGTATGGCGGGGTTATTCCTTCCCCGCTGAGGACACCGGGTTGTCAGGTTGACCATACGCTTAAGTGACAACCCCGCTGCAACGCCCTCTGTTATCACTTTTCTGGTGATTCGGCGGAAACGGATATCCGCCCTTTTTAAAGTGAATTTTGTGATGCGGTGAATGCGGCTATGCGCACGCGGAACAGTTAAAGCAGTAAGGCGGTATTTTACGGGCGTAACGAGCATCAACTAATCCGGCGTTAATTGTTAACTGGTTAACGTCACCTGGAGGCACCAGGCACCGCATCGACAAAATTCATTTGTAAAAATGGAGATAATTATGATTGCTCATCACTTCGGAACTGATGAAATACCACGTCAGTGTGTGACCCCTGGTGATTATGTTCTTCATGAAGGTCGGACATATATCGCCTCGGCAAACAATATTAAAAAGCGGAAACTTTATATTCGTAGCCTGACTACAAAAACATGCATTTCTGACTGCATGATTAAAGTCTTCCTCGGTCGTGATGGTTTACCTGTAAAGGCGGAGTCATGGTAATGACTAAGAAAATAAAATGTGATTATCACCTTTGCAATAAAGAAATTGAAGAAAGCAAAATCATTACAAGACCACTTCATTTCATGCGTGGAGTTATACCAACGACGGAAATGAAAAAATATTGTAGTGAAATCTGTGCCGAAAAAGACCAGATGGCACACGAACTTTAATTAACTGACTATTCGAAACTGAATTTATGCCAGCAATGGTAGGGATTCTTTCAACCTTAAAAAAGGAAACAGAAATGAGCATTATTGAATGTGAAATTGAACTTAATGTCATTAACGATTCTCTCGCCGAATTCAAATGTGGGAATACATTACATGGTTTTATTCAGGTTTCCCAAAAAGAAAACGTTACGGTAATTATTGATGGCGGTTACGTTCTGGGAACATTTGATTGTTATGTGTGTGCCATTAAAGAAGTCGCATTACTCGCAGCTCGTATTGAAGAGGCTGACAAGAAATACGGCATCAGTTATCAACGGCAGAAAGAACTCTCAGGCATCGCATCATCAGTTCATTTCTTTTATGCAATCTGAATATGAGTTGAGGTTAAAAAAACAATGAGCACCGATAAACAAGTTTACCCACTGTATTACGAAGCAAAAAATGACAAAGTAAGAAAACGTCTCGGTATTAAAGGCGGTTTCTACTGGGCTGAAGCGAAAAAATTATCCATTGCCATCTCCCGTGGTGCTGTTGCGATTGACGATGCTGGCTACGATGAAGATGACTTTAAAAAACCTGTTCGCGTCAATTTGCCCGTTGTTGATGACCTTCCACCAGAAGGCGTATTTGATACGGAATTTTGCAACCGTTACGAAAAAGGCGGGGAAGATGGCATCACAATGGTATTTATCGCGCCCTCATCCTCTGCGCAGGACAAAACAGCCAGCACTGACAATACCAATGTTAATGGCGAAGACATGACTGAGATTGAGGAGAATATGCTACTCCCGATTTCTGGCCAAGAGCTGCCCATCCGCTGGCTTGCTCAACACGGCAGCGAAAAACCGGTAACGCACGTTTCACGCGACGAACTCCAGGTATTACATATTGCACGGGCTGAAGAACTACCAGCTGTTACTGCCCTGGCTGTTTCCCACAAAACCAGCCTGCTCGACCCGCTGGAGATTCGCGATCTTCACAGACTGGTTCGTGATACTGACAAAGTTTTCCCTAATCCTGGCAATTCAAGTCTGGGGCTGATGACTGCTTTTTTCGAAGCATACCTGGACGCAGACTACACCGATCGCGGTCTGCTGACAAAAGAGTGGATGAAAGGAAATCGTGTTTCACGCATCACGCGCACGGCTTCCGGCGCTAATGCTGGCGGCGGGAACCTCACCGATCGCGGCGAAGATTTCGTTCACGATCTGACGTCACTGGCGCGCGACGTAGCCACTGGCGTACTGGCTCGTTCAATGGACGTGGACATTTATAACCTTCATCCGGCACACGCTAAACGTGTCGAGGAAATTATCGCTGAAAATAAACCGCCCTTTTCTGTTTTCCGCGACAAATTCATCGCCATGCCTGGTGGGCTGGATTATTCCCGTGCCATCGTGGTTGCGGCCGTGAAAGAAGCACCAATTGGTATCGAGGTCATCACTGCGCATGTCACTGAATATCTGAACAAGGTACTTATTGAAACCGATCATGCCAACCCTGATCCAGAAATCGTGGATATTGCCTGCGGTCGCTCCTCTGCCCCGATGCCGCAGCGTGTAACAGAAGAAGAAAAACAGGATGACGAAGAAAAACCGCAACCATCTGGCGCAATGGCATATGAACAGGCAACGGCTGAAACAGTGGAACCGGATGCAACTGAACATCATCAGGACACGCAGCCGCTGGATGCTCAGTCACAGGTAAATTCTGTTGATGCGAAATATCTGAAACTGCGGGCAGAACTCCATGAAGCCCGGAAAAACATTCCGCCAAAAAATCCTGTCGATGCAGACAAATTACTGGCTGCCTCTCGCGGAGAATTTGTTGAAGGGATTAGCGACCCGAATGATCCGAAATGGGTTAATGGGATCCAGACCCGCGATTCTGTGTACCAGAATCAGCCAGAAACGAAACAGCCTGAGCCAGTAGTGCAACAACAGGAAACGGAGAAAGTTTGCACCGCCTGCGGTCAGGCTGGCGGCGGCAACTGTCCTGACTGTGGCGCGGTGATGGGCGACGCAACGTATCAGAAAACCTTTAATGAAGAAAATCAGAATGAATATCAGGAAAAAGGTCTGGAGGAAATGGAAGGTGCTGAACATCCGCACAAGGAGAACGCTGGCAACCATTCGCATCATGATTGCAGTGATGAAACTGGTGAAGCGTCAGTTCCTGTAGCAACTGAAATCATGTGGCCGTCATATTTCGAGCCTGGACGTTATGAAAACCTCCCGAACGAGGTTTATCACTCCGCCAACGGAATAAGCAGCACGATGCTGAAGGATGCCCGTATCAGCCTGATGTATTACCACGGGCGGCACATTGCCGGAACTATTCCGGGCGAGGAAAGTGATGCATTGCTGCGTGGGCGGATTATTCACAGCTATGTTCTGGAAACGGATAAATTCGCTGATGAGTATGCCATTCCGGTACCGGTTCCTGAATATGTGGTTACTACTTCTAACGAACTGATCGCCATCATTAAAAAACACAATGCCAGTCTGCCAGCACCGATGACACCAGAGCAGATGAAAGAGTGGATCGAAAGCTACAACAGCACTCTTATACAGCCACTGTCGGTAAGTGCCGGGGCCGAAGAAACAGGCATCCTTTACGGTTCGCTTCCGGAGGAATTCCGGCGTATTCCTGAGAGGGAAAAACACACAGCATCAGCAATGAAAGCCTGTATTAAAGAATACAACGCAAACCTCCCTCCTCTGTTGAAAACCAGTGGATCACGGGAGCAACTTCTGGAGCAAATTGAAACTGTAAATCCAGAACTGGCAAAAAAAGAACGTGCTAAATCTTTGCCTTACAACATCAGTGGCACAAAAGAGCAATTAACCGAAATCGCACGGAAAATTCGCCCGGAACTGGTGACTCTGGAAGACTGGCAAAAACGCCAGCAAGAAGAAAACGCCGGGAAAACGTTTATCAGTCCGGATATGTATGAACAGGCAAAAAATATTCACGCTGCACTGCAAAACAATACCGATGCAGCAAGGCTACTCAACCACCCGGATCGCAAATCTGAAATCAGCTATTTCGGGTTTGATGAAGAAACCGGGCTGGAAATCAGGGTCCGTCCTGATATCGAAATCCGGCTGCCATACGAAAGCATTTGCGCCGACGTGAAGTCAGTCAGCCTCGGTTATGTGCGACAGGAACGACTGAAAGATCGGCTGCACCGTGAAATTATTGAGCGTGATTATCACCTCAGCGCAGCAATGTACTGCGATGTGGCAAACCTGGACAAATTTTTCTGGATCTTCGTCAACAAAGATGCTGGCTATCACTGGGTGGCCGTCGTGGAAGCCTCGCAGGAACTCCTGGAACTTGGTCGACAGGAATATCGCCGGACGCTACGACAGATAAATGAAGCTCTGGAGACAAACAACTGGCCAGCACCGATTACCGAAAGTTATACCGACGAATTAAACGACTTTGATCTTCGTCGTCTTGAAGCACTGAGCATCTGAGGAAGGACACAATGAACGAATTAACTCAACAAGAAAATATTAACTCTAATGTTGCGGTTTTCAGCCCTCAGTCCCTGGCTGCAATTCAGACATTTTCCCAGGTAATGGCTTCCGGCATGGCTACTGTACCGGAACACCTCCGGGGAAATCCATCAGACTGCATGGCCATCACCATGCAGGCGATGCAGTGGCAAATGAACCCTTACGCAGTAGCTCAGAAAACTTTCGTTGTGAATGGTGTGCTCGGATATGAAGCGCAACTTGTTAATGCCGTAATCAGTACTCGTGGGCCGCTAACCGGGCGTATTGAATATGACTGGTTCGGGCCGTGGGAAAAAATTATCGGGAAATTTGAAATCAGGAAGAACGACAAGGGGAAAGAATATCGTGTACCTGGCTGGAAGCTGGCCGATGAAAACGGGATCGGTGTTCGCGTCCAGGCAACACTACGCGGAGAGAGCAAGCCACGCGTACTGGAGTTACTTCTGGCGCAGGCCAGAACACGTAACTCAACGTTATGGGCCGATGATCCTCGCCAGCAGCTTGCCTATCTGGCTCTGAAACGCTGGGCGCGCCTTTATTGCCCTGAAGTGATTCTTGGAGTGTACACCCGGGACGAACTGGACGAACCACAGGAAAAAATCATTAATCCGGTTCAGGAACATAAAAACACATCCGCCTGCCGTGCGGAACGTGAAACAACAATTATTGAGCAAGATGCCGGGGAAAACTGGATCAGTGCTTTCCGTGAACGTATTGAGCAGGCACAAAGCACCGGAGAAACAACAGCACTTCGCCAGGAAGTGGAAGATCATAAAAATACACTTGGCGCTCTCTACACAGAACTTAAAGGAAAAGTGGTTCAGCGTCATCACCGTCTCAATGCTATTGCCCGTATTGAGAAGATGATAAATGACCTGCCTTCATCAGGTGATCCAGAAGCAGAACAAAAATTTATTGCTCTGGAAAATACGCTGAATGCTGCACGACCACATCTGGGAGAATTATATGAGGCGTATAAAACGACACTGACAGATATGAAACCAGAATATATCGGCTCCTGATATTTACTATGGCGGTGTAGCCTCACCGCCATAACAAAACTTTATTTTATGAGAGAAAAGACAATGCGGTATGAAAAAGTCAAACCATGTCCGTTTTGTGGTTGTCCATCAGTAACGGTGAAAGCCATTTCAGGATATTACCGCGCAAAGTGTAACGGATGCGAATCCCGAACTGGCTATAGTGGAAGTGAAAAAGAAGCACTCGAAAGATGGAATAAACGAACTACTGGAAATAATAATGGAGGTGTTCATGTATAAAATTACTGCCACTATTGAAAAGGAAGGTGGCACTCCTACTAACTGGACAAGGTACTCAAAAACAAAATTAACCAAATCAGAATGCGAAAAAATGCTCTCAGGTAAAAAAGAAGCAGGCGTTTCCAGAGAGCAGAAAGTAAAGCTGATAAATTTTAATTGCGAGAAGCTTCTGTCCTCGTGAGTTGCATTATATACAAATTAGAACTTCATAGCTGATTATTAAAAATCAACCACACCCGCCAGTATTCTGTATATTTACTGGCGGTCATATCGTAAGAGGTATGGCAATGAATCTTGTGACACTAAAAACGTGGGGAAAACTCAGATATCCAGATAACCCACCATCAATATCAACGCTGAGACGATGGGCAAGGAATGGAAACATTTATCCTGCACCTGAACTACACGGGAGGAGTTACAGGGTGGTTCCGGAGGCTTTCTATATCAACCCAAATAAGGTTGATACCGATATAACACACCATCAACCTAATGGGCGACAAGGGAGAGACAGTCCGTTACTGGAGAAGTTAAAACATGCAGCGGAAAAAATACGATCCCAATTTGCCTAAAAACTTAACATATCGAAGGAGGGACAAAGCATATTACTGGCGCAACCCTCTGACGAAAGAAGAATTTACACTAGGTAAAATTTCAAGGAGAGATGCAGTAGCGCAGGCAATTGAAGCAAATCATTATATATACAAAAACTACTCTCCTGCTGCCTTAATTGAAAAGCTTAAAGGGTTCGACTCATTTACTATGGCAGACTGGATTGAACGTTACAAAACGATTCTTATAAGGAGAAAAGTGTCCAGAAATACTTATAAAATTCGGGTAAATCAACTGGAGACAATAAAAGAAAAATTGGGAGAGATTTTACTGACAGAAATAACCACTCGCCATATTGCCGAGTTTCTTGATTTGTGGATTGAAGGAGGGAAAAACACAATGGCAGGATCAATGCGTTCTGTGTTGTCTGATATGTTTCGCGAGGCCATTGTTGAAGGACGTATATCTCAAAATCCAGTAACGCCAACAAGAGCACCGAAAATAGTAGTTACAAGAGAACGACTGAAACTAAAGACATACAACTGCATCAGGGAGGCAGCAGATCAACTTCCGGCATGGTTCCCATTAGCTATGGATTTAGCCCTTGTAACAGGACAACGTCGCGAAGACATAACGAATATGCGGTTCAGTGATATTTATGATGATCGTCTCCACATCAGGCAAATTAAGACAGGAATGATGATTGCTATCCCCCTGTCACTCAGCCTTCCTGTCGCTGGTCTACGGCTTGGTACAGTAGTTGAACGGTGCCGCCTGGTAAGCCGGGGAGATTATCTAATCAGTGCCGGAATTAGAAAAAACAGCCCTGACGGCAGCATTCACCCGGATGGCCTGACAAAAAAATTTGTCGCAGCCAGAAAATTAACAGGTATCCAGTTCAGTGAAAACCCACCAACTTTTCACGAGATCAGAAGTCTGGCTGGACGATTGTACAAAGAAACATGTGGAGAAGAATTTGCTCAGCGTCTACTTGGCCACACATCGGAGAAGACAACAAAAATGTATCTTGATGAGAGAGAAAAAACGTACTTACTGCTCTGATTTTAACGTAAATGGATTGTTAAATGTATTTTGGTTGTGATATAACCAAAAAAGACCGGAATACAGAAATTCGAGTAAATTTCGGGGAATTTCGGGGAGACGTTTGCAACTGATTGATTTTAAATACAATTAAAAAAAGACCGAATACGATTCCTGTATTCGGTCCAGGGAAATGGCTCTTGGGAGAGAGCCGTGCGCTAAAAGTTGGCATTAATGCAGGCTTAGTTGCCTTGCTCTTTAAGAATAGATGACGACGCCAGGTTTTCCAGTTTGCGTGCAAAATGGTCAATAAAAAGCGTGGTGGTCATCAGCTTAAATGTTAAAAACCGCCCGTTCTGGTGAAAGAACTGAGGCGGTTTTTTATTGGAAATCAAAAGGCTATTTTAGGTAATTAACAGAGTTTTTCAGCTCGCTCTATAAACGGTGCCAGACTCATTTTTTCGCCGGGATTGTTAGGATCATCAATCTGAATCACCGAAATGGGTTGGGCTTTAGTCTTCCCACTGGCAACTTCCTTTTGTGCGATATCGTTTAAAGGATACTGCACGAGGGTACTTGGGTTAATGACATACAAAGCATTACCCGGTCGGCAAGTCAGCATCACCTCTTCGCGATTAAACGCCCATTTGTCTTTACCCACTTCAAAACGGCTGACGGTAATCACCTGCGGTGCCGCCAGCGCAGCTGCAGAACTGGTGAGTAACAGAAACGCCAGAATACTTTTTCTCATCATTTTCGTAATCCATCAAAAAGGTTCGAGAGTCGCAAGCAGGCTGATGATCACCAGCACTACCGCATCTATCGCCCATTCGAGTTTAGTCATCCAGACAAACCAGGGAGCCGCACGATCTTCATCCTGCCTCATGCGCGGTACAAGAACATAACGATTAGCCAGCGCGATGACCACCATAATCATCACCAGGATGGCTTTGAGCAATAAGAGTTGGCCCCAGTAAGTCGTAAGCGTGGGGGGAAATCCGGTAATCAACAATGCATTAAGCACGCCGCTTGCCAGTACGCCGATCACCGCAAAATGCCCGCACCAGGAAAAACGCATCAGCGCCTGAATAGCCTGGTGTCGCCAACGGCCTTTGATGAGTTGCATACACCAGAGCACCGGCAGTAATCCCCCAAACCACGCCGCCGCACAGATCAGGTGAATTGCGTGATTAGTCTGATGGATTTTCGCCGTTACCCCTTCATTCAACGTCGCATGCCCGACTCCCGCCAGCAGAATAAATTGCGCGGTAGTGAGCATAAACAGCAAACGTGGCATATTCCGCGGTTGCATAAGGGCGACGATCAACGTTACGAGGGCGAGAACAATTTGCCATAACCAGACGCCACCAAACTGCGTTTGCAAAACAGCCAACCAAATGTTTGGCGAAAATACATCTGACCATCCCGCTCCCATCAACCCGCCCTGAACGGCGAGCATTGCAGTGGCACTGATCAAACTCCAGACGGCAGCGTGCTGTTGTAAACGCAGAAAACGCTTCGTCAGCAAGCGACGAATCGTTAAGGGGGCCAGCCAGGCACCGTACATTGCGAAGCCAAAAACCAGCATCAGCGAGGTGAAATGGATAAATCGCAGCGCGATCCAGGTAAACGCCAGCATGATTTATTTCACACTAAAGGTGTAATGTCCTTTCGTTTTATGCCCATCCACCGAAACAACATGCCAGTCAACGGTGTAGGTTCCGGGTTTCAGCGAATCGGCCAGTGGAACAATCAGTTGCTTTTGGTCCTGCTCATTCCGCTTCGCCGGTAATGTTTTAATATTTTCGTTTTTTGGCCCCGTGATTTTTGCACCACTGAATCCTGTTTCAACGCCTTCCGAGAAGTTTAAAGTGATTGCCTGCGGAGCTGCTGTCACTTGTGCATTTGCCGCAGGATACTGATGCGTTAAATGCGCATGTGCCCAGACGGAAGGTGTCACCAACGAAGTGGTCAGGATTGCCAGCGCGTAGCGAAGGGAGCGTGCAGTTGAAGCCATATTATCTATTCCTTTTTGTAATAACTTTTTTACAGAGCATAACCTTGTCTAATGTCTGAGTCGAGGATCATCAATTCCGGCTTGCCATCAAGGCTCACTCTTAGTAACTTTTGCCCGCGAATGATGAGGAGATTAAGAATGCTGAAGAATCTGGCTAAACTGGATCAAACAGAAATGGATAAAGTGAATGTCGATTTGGCGGCGGCAGGGGTGGCATTTAAAGAACGCTACAATATGCCAGTGATCGCTGAAGCGGTTGAACGTGAACAGCCTGAACATTTGCGCAGCTGGTTTCGCGAGCGGCTTATCGCCCACCGTTTGGCTTCGGTCAATCTGTCACGTTTACCTTACGAGCCCAAACTTAAATAAAACTTATACATAGTTACACTTTCTTACATAACGCCTGCTAAATTATGAGTATTTTCTAAACCGCCCCCCATAATTTGCAGTCATTTTGAAAAGGAAGTCATTATGTCGTTCTGGAAAGTTGCAGCAGCGCAATATGAGCCTCGTAAAACCTCACTCACCGAACAGGTAGCTCATCATCTGGAGTTTGTGAGGGCCGCCGCCAGGCAACAATGTCAGCTGTTAGTTTTTCCATCGCTTTCTTTACTGGGGGGTGATTATTCGCGACGTGCCCTTCCTGCCCCACCCGATCTCTCGCTATTAGACCCGCTTTGTTATGCCGCAACGACCTTGCGAATGACCATCATTGCCGGCCTTCCCGTTGAATATAACGATCGCTTTATTCGTGGAATTGCGGTGTTCGCACCGTGGCGAAAAACGCCAGGGATCTACCATCAGAGTTATGGTGCATGTCTGGGCCGTCGTTCCAGAACCATCACGGTGGTCGATGAACAACCGCAAGGTATGGATATGGACCCGACCTGTTCACTGTTTACGACAGGGCAATGTCTGGGAGAACCCGACCTGCTGGCGTCGGCCCGTCGCTTACAATTTTTTTCACATCAGTACTCGATTGCTGTGCTGATGGCAAATGCCCGTGGTAACAGTGCACTATGGGATGAACATGGTCGTCTCATCGTTCGCGCCGATCGTGGTTCATTATTGTTAGTCGGTCAGCGTTCATCACAGGGTTGGCAAGGCGATATCATTCCATTACGCTAGGCTTTTTCGGCCTGGAGCATGCCATGTTGCGCATTATCGATACAGAAACCTGCGGTTTGCAGGGAGGGATCGTTGAGATTGCCTCTGTTGATGTCATTGACGGAAAAATCGTCAATCCCATGAGCCACCTGGTGCGTCCCGATCGTCCTATTAGTCCACAGGCGATGGCGATTCATCGCATCACCGAAGCCATGGTCGCCGATAAACCGTGGATTGAAGATGTGATCCCGCACTATTACGGTAGTGAATGGTATGTCGCGCATAACGCCAGCTTTGACCGCCGCGTACTGCCTGAAATGCCCGGTGAGTGGATTTGCACTATGAAACTGGCCCGTCGTTTGTGGCCAGGGATCAAGTACAGCAATATGGCGCTATATAAAACACGGAAGCTCAATGTACAGACGCCGCCGGGCCTGCATCATCACCGCGCGTTGTATGACTGTTATATCACCGCCGCGTTGCTTATCGATATTATGAACACCTCTGGCTGGACGGCAGAACAGATGGCCGATATCACCGGACGTCCATCGTTGATGACGACCTTCACCTTTGGCAAATACCGTGGCAAAGCGGTTTCCGACGTTGCCGAACGCGATCCGGGCTATCTGCGCTGGTTGTTTAATAACCTCGACAGCATGAGCCCGGAGCTGCGTTTAACACTGAAACATTATCTGGAAAATACTTAATCCGCTGACTGAGCGGGTAATGTTCCCTGTGCCAGCGCGACCAGAAAAGCATATTCCATCGCTACGCCTTCGTACGATTTAAAGCGACCAGATTTACCGCCATGACCTGAGTCCATGTCGGTACAGAGCAATAAAAGATGGTCATCGGTTTTCAGCTCGCGCAATTTAGCGACCCATTTTGCCGGTTCCCAATATTGCACCTGAGAATCGTGTAAACCGGTCGTTACCAGTAAATGCGGATAAACCTGTGCAGTGACGTTGTCATACGGGCTGTAGCTTTTCATATATTCGTAATATTGCGGATCCTGCGGATTCCCCCACTCTTCAAATTCGCCGGTGGTAAGAGGAATTGATTCATCCAGCATTGTTGTTACAACATCAACAAACGGCACCTAGGCGATAACGCCGTGGAACAATTCCGGGCGTTGATTAATCGCAACGCCCATCAACATACCCCCCGCACTCCCGCCCATCGCATAACAGAGCGAAGGAGAGCCATAGCCCAGTTTTAACAATGCATCGCAGGCATCAAGATAATCATTAAACGTATTTTTCTTCTTCAGAAATTTACCGTCCTCGTACCATTGTTGCCCCAGCTCACCGCCGCCACGAACATGGACAATGGCGTAGACAAATCCACGATCCAACAAACTCAAGCGGCTAAAACTGAAATCGGCATCAATACTTGCGCCGTAAGAACCGTAGCCATACACCAGCAGCGGGTTGTGTCCTTTGCGAAAATGTTTGCGATGATAGACCAGCGAAACCGGAACTTCGACGCCATCACGGGCGACTATCCACAGGTGTTCACTGCGGTAATTCGCCGCATCAAAACCAGGAACTTCCGTTTGTTTTAATACACGACGCTCACCGGTATCCATATCCAGTTCAAACAAAGTATCTGGTGTGGTCATGGACGAATAACCATAACGCAATCGCGCGGTTTCAGGTTCTGGATTGTAGGCAATCCAGGTCACATAGGCCGGATCATCAAAGGCAATGCCAATGACTTCCCGGGTCTTGCGGTTAATTTGCCGCAAACTGGTTAACCCGCGCTGACGCTCTTCAACCACCAGCCAGTCGGTAAACAGCGTAAACCCTTCCAGCATAATGTTATCACGTGGCGGAATTAACTCTTCCCACTGTTGCTCATCACGCATACGGGTACGGTATAAGCCAAAGTTTTTACCGTGGCGGTTGGAACGCAGATAAAACCGATGCTGGTAGTGATCAAGGCTGTATTCGTGATCTTTGCGGCGAGGCAGAAAAACAAACGGCTCGGCATCGGCCATTTCCGCGTCCAGCAGGCGAACTTCACTGGTGGTGGCGCTGGCCAGATGAATGACCACATAATGCTTCGAGGTCGTTTTATGCAGGCTGACGTAATAGGTATCGTCTTTTTCTTCGTAAATCAGTTTATCTTGCGATGCTGGCGTACCGATGGCGTGACGCCAGACCTGATAAGGCAGCAGCGTCACTGGATGCTTGCGAACATAGTAGAAAGTCCAGGAGTCATTTGCCCAGACAAAGCTGGGTTCAACGTTATCCAGCAGTTCCGGGTACCAGTTACCTGTTTCCAGATTACGAAAACGAATGCCGTACTGCCGTCGGGAAAGAAAATCTTCTGCCAGTGCCATAATGGTGTTATCTGGCGTAATCGCCATTCCGCCCATCGAATAAAACTCACTATGAGCCGCGCGCTTGTTGGCATCGAGCAATGTTTCCCACTCGTCCCACTCTTCACTGAACGCCGATTGACGCTGGTAGATAGCATATTCACAGCCTGGTTCATAAATATGCCGATAGCGGTAGCCATTTTTGATGTAGGGCGCAGAAACTTCTCGTTGCGGAATGCGGTCGATGATTTCCTTTAAGATGCGATCCTGCAAGGCTTGTTGCGAGGCCATCACCCGATGACCGTAACTATTTTCTTGTTGCAGATAGTCCAGGACTTCCGGCTGAGAACGCGTATCGTCCCGCAGCCAGTAGTAATTATCGATGCGCGTATCGCCATGAAGCGTCATGGCGTGGGGAATGCGGGCGGCTTTTGGTAGCATGTTATTGTTCTTTCTGGTTGAAACATCTTATAAGGGTGGCAAAACTCATCGGGGATGCAAGCGAAACAGGGTAGTCATTGCTTAGATGATGACAGGTAATGGCGCGGATATCGACTGTTATGCAGACAGAGAAAATCAGCCTGTTCAAATGGCTGTGCGGTTCTGGATAACCCGAAATAGTCAACTTCAGGCTATCCAGAGAGCGGAATTACTCCGCCAAAGTACGTTTTTGCTGTTCGAGATCGCGTTCAATGCCTTCACGAACGTCCTGGGGGATTTTCAGCGCATCACCCAGTGCATTCAGGTAACTGCGTTCCATAAAATGATCAATATCAATAGCCGCGCAGCTCAGGAAATAGATTTCCAGCGCCTCTTCTTCATTGCGGACCCCAGTAGCCAGGCGTTGTGGATCCAGCGGTTGTTCGATTGCCTGCTCAATGAGTACACGCCCCTGTTCTTCCACGCCGGCTTCACGCAATTGCAGGTCGATTGCCGCACGTTCTTTGGCATCAATATGACCATCACTTTTAGCGGCAAAGACCAGCGCAAGGATCAAACGTTCCGTACGCTCATCCAGCGGCGTACTTTGCGCGCCAAACTGCGGTTCGTCCTGATGCGCCGCGCGAATTTTATCTTTGTATTTATTCCACAGCACCGTACCCGCTACCGCTCCGCCGCCAACCAGTAACGCGTTTGTGCCATATTTCGTAAGAAGTTTACGTGCTGATTTATTTGCGACCAGCAGCCCAGCCAGTCCGCCTAATGCGCCAGGCACTAAAAGTTTGCCCAATCCCTGATCCGCAGACGAGGAGGTAGAAGAACGGCTTTGCCCAAGCAGAGATTGCAGTTGATTTAACCAGTTAGCCATATTTGCTCCTCAATAACCATTTTTAGTGCCTGTAGCATAGCGGATGAGGATGTCAGAAAATGTATATCGAGACAAAAGATGCGCAAATAAGCGGGGCGGTAGGCCGTTATTCAAAGAAATTCGCGCCAGGTAAGGTGTTCACTGTATATAAGGTGATAAGGGTATTTTAGGTGAAAGTAGTTTGACGTTTTGAGTGAAACTGTTTGATGCTGATTGCCCAATGCGACGCTGTTGCGTCTTCTCAGGCCTACGATTATGTTGCGTTGTAGGGCGGACAAGGCACCCGCGCCGCATCCGCCAACGGTCAATCGAATTATCAGAAGCCATTAACGCCGCTGATATTCCGCCATTCCCGCTTTGCAGTCCACGCTGACCTGGTAATGAATATCGGCACTTTTACCACGCACGGTTAGCGGTACTGACCATTTATCATCTTTCCCCTGAATGTCCTGCAAACTGACCCATGCCACGGGATCGGCCTGACCGACAATTTTTTGATCATCAGCCCAGCGCGCCACGCGATTTTGTTGGTAATCACGTTTTACGCTCGCGGCAATTCCGGCAGCATCCAGACCTTCACACTTTGGGAAAGTGACCGACTTGCTGGTTTCATTATTGGCAGCGAAAACTGATGCGCAGGCAGAAACCAACAACAGCCCTAAAAACGCCCCTCTTTTTTTCATGTTTTTCTCCATAGCACAATGATTCAGGAGAAAGCATGGTACAAATTTTCAGGAGCGCAAGTTGCTTCAGGCCGCGTGTGAGGCATCTTCCTCTTCGGATTCAGCACCGACGACCTGTGGGGACGGTAATTTGCCGGTTTTCAGAATGGTGCTCAGCACATCTTTTTGTTCTGCCAGCCATAGCGAAAGGGCTTCACGTTGCTCGTCTTCCATTTGCACTGGAGAATTTGTCAGCCAGGTGTCAAGCAGATCGGCCGTATCAAGCATCTTGTCATAAGCATCGGCTTCCTTTTTGCTGGTAAACGACATTTTCTCTTCGCCCTCACGAATGACTACGTATTTAACTTCAACCGCCATTTGCAGCCTCTCATAATAACTGTGATTTTATACAGTATATTTCTTTTCAGTTGGGAAATCAACATCAGCAATGAAGACACACGCAAACGTTTTCGTTTATACTGCGCGCGGAATTAATCAGGGGATATTCGTTATGACGTTATTAGGCACTGCGCTGCGTCCGGCAGCAACTCGCGTGATGTTATTAGGCTCCGGTGAACTGGGTAAAGAAGTGGCAATCGAGTGTCAGCGTCTCGGCGTAGAGGTGATTGCCGTCGATCGCTATGCCGACGCACCAGCCATGCATGTCGCGCATCGCTCCCATGTCATTAATATGCTTGATGGTGATGCATTACGCCGTGTGGTTGAACTGGAAAAACCACATTATATCGTGCCGGAGATCGAAGCTATTGCCACCGATATGCTGATCCAACTTGAAGAGGAAGGACTGAATGTTGTCCCCTGCGCTCGCGCAACGAAATTAACGATGAATCGCGAGGGTATCCGTCGCCTGGCGGCAGAAGAGCTGCAGCTGCCCACTTCCACTTATCGTTTTGCCGATAGCGAAAACCTTTTCCGCGAAGCGGTTGCCGCCATTGGCTACCCCTGTATTGTTAAACCGGTGATGAGTTCTTCCGGTAAAGGGCAGACGTTTATTCGTTCTGCAGAGCAACTAGCTCATGCATGGGAGTACGCTCAGCAAGGTGGTCGCGCCGGAGCGGGCCGCGTAATTGTTGAAGGCGTCGTTAAGTTTGACTTCGAAATTACCCTGCTAACCGTCAGCGCGGTGGATGGCGTCCATTTCTGTGCACCGGTAGGTCATCGCCAGGAAGATGGCGACTATCGTGAATCCTGGCAACCACAGCAAATGAGCCCGCTTGCCCTTGAACGTGCGCAGGAGATTGCCCGTAAAGTGGTGCTGGCACTGGGCGGTTATGGGCTGTTTGGTGTCGAGCTGTTTGTCTGTGGTGATGAGGTGATTTTCAGTGAAGTCTCCCCTCGCCCGCATGACACCGGGATGGTGACGCTAATTTCTCAGGATCTCTCGGAGTTTGCCCTGCATGTACGTGCCTTCCTCGGACTTCCGGTTGGCGGGATCCGCCAGTATGGTCCTGCTGCTTCTGCCGTTATCCTGCCGCAACTGACCAGTCAGAATGTCACGTTTGATAATGTGCAGAATGCCGTAGGCGCAGATTTGCAGATTCGTTTATTTGGTAAGCCGGAAATTGATGGCAGCCGTCGTCTGGGGGTAGCACTGGCTACTGCAGAGAGTGTTGTTGACGCCATTGAACGCGCGAAGCACGCCGCCGGACAGGTAAAAGTACAGGGTTAAACCCGGCAAAAAAACGCTACAAAAATGCCCGATCCTCGATCGGGCATTTTGACTTTTACAGCTTAGCGCCTTCTACAGCTTCACGCGCCAGCTTAGTAATGCGGTCGTAATCGCCCGCTTCCAGCGCATCTGCCGGAACCAGCCAGGAACCACCGATGCACAGCACGCTTTTCAGCGCCAGGTAGTCACGGTAGTTAGCCGGAGAAATACCACCTGTCGGGCAGAAACGGACCTGAGAGAACGGACCCGCGATCGCCTGCAGGGCTTTCACACCGCCGTTAGCTTCAGCCGGGAAGAATTTGAACTCTTTCAAACCGTAGTCCATACCCAGCATCAGTTCGGAAACAGTGCTGATCCCCGGAATCAGAGGAATAGTCCCTTCGGTAGCAGCTTTCAGCAGCGGCTCGGTCAGACCCGGGCTAATTGCAAACTGTGCACCTGCTTCAGTGACTTCTGCCAGCTGCTGTGGATTCAGCACCGTACCGGCACCCACAATCGCTTCAGGCACTTCTTTGGCGATAGCACGGATAGCGTCAACTGCGCACTCGGTACGCAGAGTCACTTCCAGAACGCGCACCCCACCAGCAACCAACGCTTTTGCCATCGGCACCGCGTGTTCCAGTTTTTTTACCACGATAACCGGTACAACCGGGCCGGTGGTCAGGATTGATTCTGCACTTGTTTTCCAGTTTTTCATCAGAGTTTTCTCTCGCCTGATTACAAATTTGTCGTCTTAAAAAGTGATACAGGTTGCGCCCTGTTCGGCACCGGACAGTTTTTCACGCAAGGCGCTGAATAATTCACGTCCTGTTCCCACGCGTGACGCGCTCAGGTCAGGAATGTGCGGTTCGCGAGCAGCCAGTTCCGCTTCGTCTACCAGCAGCGTCAGTTCGCCTGTCTGTCCATTCACACGAATGATGTCCCCGTCGCGCACTTTTGCCAGCAGCCCGCCATCGTAGGCTTCTGGTGTTACGTGGATAGCTGACGGCACTTTACCTGAAGCGCCGGAGAGTCGTCCATCGGTAACTAACGCAATTTTGAAACACCGGTCCAATAATACACCAAGTGGCGGCATGAGTTTATGTAATTCTGGCATTCCGTTCGCTTTTGGCCCCTGATGACGGACAACAACGACACAATCGCGGTCCAGTAAACCCGCTTCAAAGGCCGGCATAACGTCATGCTGGCTTTCAAAAACAACCGCTGGCGCTTCAATCACCTGGTTCTCTACCGGCACGGCAGAGGTTTTCATAACCGCTCGGCCCAGGTTACCGCTTAACACTTTTGTCCCACCATGATGAGAGAAAGGTTGTTCGAAGGACGCGATCACATTGTTGTCGAGTGATTTTTCTGCCCCTTCCCGCCAGTCCAGTTCACCATTATTCAGCCATGGTTCAAGGGTATAACGAGACAGACCAAAGCCTGCCACCGTATTGACATCTTCATGCAGCAGGCCTGCTTTGAGCAGTTCACGTACCAGAACCGGTACGCCACCTGCCGCCTGGAAGTGGTTAATATCGGCCGGACCGTTCGGGTAGAGACGTGCCATCAGCGGTACAACATCAGAAAGGTCAGAGAAGTCATCCCAGTTAATCTGAATACCGGCTGCGCGCGCCATCGCCACCAGGTGCATGGTGTGGTTAGTGGAACCACCGGTCGCCAGCAGTGCAACGATACCGTTCACCACCACTTTCTCATCGATCATCTTACCGATCGGCATCCATTCATTACCATTACCGGTCATGCGCGTAACCTGGCGCGCAGCTGCAGCGGTCAAAGCATCGCGCAGCGGAGAATCCGGATGAACAAAAGAAGAGCCTGGCAACTGCATCCCCATAAACTCCACCACCATCTGGTTGGTGTTGGCAGTACCGTAGAAAGTACATGTTCCCGGCGCATGATAAGACGCGGCTTCTGACTCCAGTAATGCCATGCGGTCCACTTTACCTTCGGCATAAAGCTGGCGAATACGCACTTTTTCTTTATTTGGCAAACCGCTTGCCATCGGTCCAGACGGCACAAACACCGCAGGCAAATGACCAAACGACAGGGCTGCCATGGTCAGACCTGGGACAATCTTGTCGCACACACCGAGAAACAGAGCACCATCAAACATGTTATGGGACAGCCCCACCGCCGCAGACATCGCAATCACTTCGCGGCTTAACAGCGACAATTCCATTCCATCCTGCCCCTGGGTGACACCATCACACATCGCCGGAACACCGCCCGCAACCTGACCAACCGCATTCGCTTCATGCAGGGCTTTACGAATGATTTCCGGATAGTGTTCATAAGGCTGGTGAGCGGAGAGCATGTCGTTATAGGAGGTGATGATGGCGATATTGTTACGCAACATGCTTTTCAAAGAGGCTTTGTCTTCTGGCTGGCAGGCAGCGAAACCGTGTGCCAGGTTACCGCATGCCAACTGCGAACGATGAACGGTCGAGGTTTTCGCTTGTTCTATCCGGGCGAGGTAAGCAGAGCGAGTCTCGCGCGAACGTTCAATGATTCGATTTGTTACGCGTAACAATTGTGGATTCATAAAGGCTCCTGAAATTGAGTTGTCAGAGCAGGATGATTCACAACACGTTTCATTCAGAGGATTCATGACTGAAACGCCTGTAACCGGAGCTCATAGGGCAAAAACGTTTCAGTCAGTGTAATAAAAAAAGCCTCGTGGGTGAATCCGCACGAGGCCTGAAAGTGTAAAAATTGTTCTACAATCTGTGCAAGATCATGTTACCGGTAAAATAACCATAAAGGATAAGCCCAGATATTACTCAAACTCATTCCAGGAACGACCGTCACGGGTAATCATCGCCACCGAGGCAACGGGGCCCCAGGTTCCGGCCTGATACGGTTTCGGCGCATCATTGTCCATCGCCCACGCCTCAGTAATGGAGTCTACCCATTTCCAGGCTTCTTCCACTTCATCACGACGTACAAACAGTGCCTGAATACCACGCATGGTTTCCAGCAGCAGACGTTCATAGGCATCTGCCAGATGCGTTTGATTAAAAGTTTCTGAATAGCTCAGATCCAGCTTGGTGATTTGCAGGTTATGTTTGTGGTCAAGGCCAGGAACTTTATTCAGTACCTGGATATCCACGCCTTCATCAGGTTGCAGACGGATAGTCAGTTTATTCTGCGGCAGATCCTGCCACGACTCTTTAAACAGATTCAGTTCAGGTGTTTTGAAATAGACCACGACTTCAGAACATTTGGTCGGTAGACGTTTACCAGTACGCAGGTAGAATGGCACACCGGCCCAGCGCCAGTTATCAATGTCGACGCGGATCGCCACGAAGGTTTCTGTATTGCTGCTCTTGTTCGCGCCCTCTTCTTCCAGATAGCCCGGCACTTTTTTGCCCTGAGCGAAGCCCGCAGTATATTGCCCGCGTACGGTTTTTTCGCGCACGTTGGAGCGGTCGATGCGGCGCAGAGACTTCAGTACTTTCACTTTTTCATCGCGGATGCTGTCTGCGCTCAGGTCAGACGGCGGAGACATCGCAATCATGCAAAGAATTTGCAGCAGGTGGTTCTGGATCATGTCGCGCATCTGACCGGCTTTATCAAAATAGCCCCAGCGCCCTTCGATCCCCACTTCTTCTGCCACGGTAATCTCAACATGATCAATGGTGCGATTGTCCCAGTTGTTCACAAACAGAGAGTTAGCAAAACGCAGCGCCAACAGGTTCAGCACTGTTTCTTTACCAAGATAGTGGTCGATACGGTAAACCTGGCACTCCTCGAAGTATTCGCCAACCTGATCGTTGATTTCCTGCGAGGTCGCCAGCGACGTCCCCAGCGGTTTCTCCATGACTACGCGTGCCGGTTTAGCATTCAGTTTTGCCTCACCAAGCCCTTTGCAAATTGCGCCAAAAGTGCTGGGCGGCATGGCAAAGTAGTTAATGGTGATACGATTTTTTTGATCCAGCATCGCGCCGAGACGGCTGAATGCAGCAGTGTCATTGACATCAAGATTACAAAAATCCAGACGTGCACTCAGGGTGTCCCATAAACCTTCATCAATGGTTTCTTTCATGAAAGTTTCGAGCGCCTCGCGGACAACTTTGGTATAAGCCGCTTTATCCCAGTCAGCACGCCCTACGCCGATAATCCGGGTGTCCGGGTTGAGCTGACCGGCTTTTTCCAGTTGATACAGGGAAGGCAGCAATTTACGACGCGCAAGGTCGCCTTTCGCGCCGAAAATGACCAGGTCACAGGCCTGGGCTGTTTGCGTTACCGCCATGTCATTCTCCTTAAGTTAACTAACCCGGTACTTAAGCCAGGGTATACTTGTAATTTTCTTACGGTGCACTGTACTGCTTTTACGAGCTTGCGAAAACTGTAAACGCTTATCCACCCGTGCGATTACGGTAAAAGCGCGCAAAGTGCGGCAAAACTGATAAAAAAATCATCGTTTTCCATTGGGTAAAAATCTGACACTGATCATGTTATGAAAAAAAATAACAACTTTTTTATCTGCTTTTGTCATTAACACAGCACACAGGCGTAATATCTGACAAAACTGCATTTCGATTTCTTTCAGAGCGGAAATCGTCATTACCCGTGAGTCTCTTTACATCATGAATATGCTGGAAAAAATCCAGTCTCAGCTGGAACATTTGAGCAAATCTGAGCGCAAAGTTGCCGAGGTCATTCTGGCTTCGCCCGATAACGCGATCCATTCGAGTATTGCTGCTCTGGCGCTGGAAGCCAATGTTAGCGAACCGACGGTGAATCGTTTCTGTCGCAGCATGGACACACGCGGTTTTCCTGATTTTAAACTTCATCTGGCACAAAGTCTGGCGAATGGCACTCCCTATGTTAATCGCAACGTCAATGAAGATGACAGCGTTGAATCATACACGGGGAAAATATTTGAGTCCGCAATGGCAACGCTCGATCATGTCCGTCATTCACTGGATAAATCTGCCATCAACCGCGCCGTCGACTTGCTCACTCAGGCAAAAAAAATCGCCTTTTTCGGATTAGGTTCTTCAGCCGCCGTTGCCCACGATGCGATGAATAAGTTCTTTCGTTTTAATGTTCCGGTGGTGTACTCCGATGATATCGTGCTGCAACGCATGAGTTGTATGAATTGTAGCGACGGGGACGTGGTGGTGCTGATTTCTCACACGGGAAGAACAAAAAATCTGGTCGAGCTGGCGCAGCTGGCACGCGAAAACGACGCTATGGTAATTGCCCTCACCTCTGCGGGTACCCCGCTCGCCCGGGAAGCAACGCTGGCAATTACTCTCGACGTACCGGAAGATACTGACATTTATATGCCCATGGTTTCTCGACTTGCACAGCTGACCGTGATAGATGTGCTGGCGACAGGATTTACTTTGCGGCGCGGTACAAAATTCAGAGATAACTTGAAGCGGGTCAAGGAAGCGCTGAAGGAATCGCGTTTTGATAAGCAGTTACTTAATTTAAGTGACGATCGCTAAAAACGACTGTCACTGTCCTAATCTTATACGACATCCGAATGAGATTAATTTATCGCCATCGCGGCGTTATTTCATTCGGATTTCATGTTCAAGCAACACCTGGTTGTTTCAGTCAACGGAGTATTACATGTCCAGAAGGCTTCGCAGAACTAAAATCGTTACCACGTTAGGCCCGGCAACAGATCGCGATAATAACCTTGAAAAAGTTATCGCGGCGGGTGCCAACGTTGTACGTATGAATTTTTCTCACGGCTCGCCTGAAGATCACAAAATGCGCGCGGATAAAGTTCGTGAGATTGCCGCAAAACTGGGGCGTCATGTGGCTATTCTGGGTGACCTCCAGGGGCCCAAAATCCGTGTATCCACCTTTAAAGAAGGCAAAGTTTTCCTCAATATTGGGGATAAATTCCTGCTCGACGCCAACCTGGGTAAAGGTGAAGGCGACAAAGAAAAAGTCGGTATCGACTACAAAGGCCTGCCTGCTGACGTTGTGCCTGGTGACATCCTGCTGCTGGACGATGGTCGCGTCCAGTTAAAAGTACTGGAAGTCCAGGGCATGAAAGTGTTCACCGAAGTGACCGTCGGTGGTCCCCTCTCCAACAATAAAGGTATCAACAAACTTGGCGGCGGTTTGTCAGCTGAAGCGCTGACCGAAAAAGACAAAGCAGACATTAAGACTGCGGCGTTGATTGGCGTAGATTACCTGGCTGTCTCCTTCCCACGCTGCGGCGAAGATCTGAACTATGCCCGTCGTCTGGCACGCGATGCAGGATGTGATGCGAAAATTGTTGCCAAGGTTGAACGTGCGGAAGCCGTTTGCAGCCAGGAGGCAATGGATGACATCATCCTCGCCTCTGACGTGGTAATGGTTGCTCGCGGCGACCTCGGTGTGGAAATTGGCGATCCGGAACTGGTCGGCATTCAGAAAGCGTTGATCCGTCGTGCGCGTCAGCTTAACCGCGCGGTAATCACGGCGACCCAGATGATGGAGTCAATGATTACTAACCCGATGCCGACGCGTGCAGAAGTCATGGACGTAGCAAACGCCGTTCTGGATGGTACTGACGCTGTGATGCTGTCGGCAGAAACTGCTGCTGGTCAATACCCGTCAGAAACTGTTGCAGCCATGGCGCGCGTTTGCCTGGGGGCGGAAAAAATCCCGAGCATCAACGTTTCTAAACACCGTCTGGACGTTCAGTTCGACAATGTGGAAGAAGCTATTGCCATGTCAGCAATGTACGCGGCTAACCACCTGAAAGGCGTTACGGCGATCATCACCATGACCGAATCGGGTCGTACCGCGCTGATGACCTCCCGTATCAGCTCTGGTCTGCCAATTTTCGCCATGTCACGCCATGAACGTACGCTGAACCTGACTGCTCTCTATCGCGGCGTTACGCCGGTGCACTTTGATAGCGCTAATGACGGTGTAGCAGCTGCCAGCGAAGCGGTTAATCTGCTGCGTGATAAAGGTTACTTGATGTCTGGTGACCTGGTGATTGTCACCCAGGGCGACGTGATGAGTACCGTGGGTTCTACTAATACCACGCGTATTTTAACGGTAGAGTAAGTACGTTGCCGGATGCGGCGAAAACGCCTCATCCGGCCTACAGTTCAATGATAATTCAACAGATTTCGAATCTTCTGAAGCAAACTTGAACTTATCATCAGTCGAAGGCCTCTCCTCGCGAGAGGCATTTTTTATTTGATGGGATAAAGATCTTTGCGCTTATACGGTTGGATTTCGCCCGGTTTGCGAGTTTTCAGCAATTTTAATATCCAGGTGTATTGTTCTGGTCGCGGACCAACAAAAATCTCGACTTCTTCATTCATCCGCCGCGCAATCGTATGATCATCCGCCTCTAACAGATCATCCATCGGTGGGCGCACCTGAATCGTCAGACGATGCGTCTTGCCATCATAAATCGGAAATAGCGGTACAACGCGCGCACGGCACACTTTCATCAAACGACCAATCGCGGGCAACGTCGCTTTATAGGTGGCAAAGAAATCAACAAATTCGCTGTGTTCTGGGCCATGATCCTGATCGGGTAAATAATATCCCCAGTAACCCTGACGTACCGACTGGATGAATGGTTTAATACCATCATTTCTCGCATGCAGACGACCACCAAAGCGACGGCGCACCGTGTTCCAGACATAATCAAAAACCGGGTTGCCCTGATTATGGAACATCGCTGCCATTTTCTGCCCTTGCGAGGCCATCAGCATGGCAGGAATATCGACGGCCCAACCGTGCGGCACCAGAAAAATCACTTTCTCGTTATTACGTCGTATCTCTTCGATGATCTCCAGCCCTTGCCAGTCAACGCGCGGCTGAATTTTCTCCGGCCCGCGTATTGCCAACTCAGCCATCATTACCATCGCTTGCGGCGCGGTGGCAAACATCTCATCTACAATCGCTTCGCGTTCAGCTTCACTACATTCTGGAAAGCAGAGCGACAGATTGATTAACGCACGACGGCGTGAGCTTTTTCCCAGTCGTCCGGCAAAACGTCCCAGCCGTGCCAGAATGGGATCACGGAACTTTGGCGGCGTTAAAGCGATACCCGCCATCGCTGCTACGCCCAGCCATGCTCCCCAGTAGCGCGGGTGGCGAAAGGATTTATCAAACTCAGGAATGTATTCGCTATTATTTTTTTTCGTTTCCATGCTTTTCCAGTTTCGGATAAGGCAAAAATCAATCTGGTGATAGTGTAGCGGCGCAACTTGCCCCGCACCAAATAAAAAAGCCGGTACTGACTGCGTACCGGCTGCGAATGGATGTTAATTAATCAAACCGTAGCTGCGGCACAATCTCTTTGGCCTGTGCCAGGAATTCGCGACGATCGGAGCCGGTCAGCCCTTCGGTACGCGGCAGTTTTGCCGTCAGCGGGTTTACGGCCTGCTGGTTTATCCATACTTCATAGTGCAGATGCGGCCCGGTTGAACGTCCGGTATTACCGGAAAGCGCGATACGGTCGC
>OKIY01000026.1_pt1 | contig 74582 bp, 64 predicted proteins | sample 1614391 | NCBI WGS metagenome assembly OKIY01 (sample SAMN04436935, study PRJEB24849) | human gut metagenome | biome: human gut; feature: NICU; material: stool | host: Homo sapiens | place: USA: Saint Louis, MO | collected 2009-11-13
ATTCTCGCGTATAAATGGCTGGACTTTCTGCTTTTAACGCTTGGATGACTTCCTTGGCGGTTTTTCTGCCGTCCACTTTGACACTGGCGCGATAAATGTCTCGTCCGGCGCCATCTTGGACGATTTTAGCGGTTAAATCTGACAGGTTGTTGATGGCTTCAACAAACGGTTTTAAGCGCTCTTGCATCGAAGCCCCTGATTCACTGCCATGTGCCAAGTATTCTTCCACTGCTTGCGTAAAGCCCAGGATATTGTCTTTGCCAATTTTCATTGCTCGACCAATGCCTTTGCCTTGTAGGCGCACCCAGTCAATGTATTCTTTTTTCCCGACCACTAAACCGGCACTTGGCCCTTCAATGGCTTTGGCGCCGCTGTAAATCACCAAATCAGCACCTGCTTCGGTGTATTTGAAAAGATCTTCTTCTGCTGCCGCGTCAACAATTAGCGGCACCTTGTGGCGTTGCGCCACTTTGGCCGCTTCGGCCACCGTCAGCATACTTTTTTGCACGGTATGATGGCTTTTGATGTATAGAATGGCCGCTGTTTTTTCGGAAATCATCATTTCCACGTGTTCTGGACTGCACATGTTGGCGTAGCCAGCTTCCACCACTTGGCCGCCGCCTTGCGCTACCATAACTTCTACAGGCGTGCCGTAGTCCACGTTGTGCCCTTTAGGTAAAACAATCTCTCGCTGTTCAATTTTTTCTGTATAAGGATGATACGCGTGGTACAAGCTGCCTTTTCCAATCAAGGCAGCCACCGATTGGGCAATCCCCGCCGAAGCCGAGGAAACGATTTGGGCATCTTCTGCCTTCAACAAGTTGGCTAAAAAGGCCCCTGTTTGCACACTAAGTTCACTCATTTCAAAGAAATGTTCGCCGCCGAATCGTTGAGCCGCGAGGACTGCCTCCGAAACTTTGGAGACACCTAGAATGGTCATTTTGCCAGAAGCATTAATGACTTCTTTTAAGTGGAATTTTTCGTAACTAATTGTCATAGATTTGTCCTCCAATAATTGTTTTGATTGGGCGAATTTGCTCTTTGGCTACTCGTGTCAATCCATTAGAATCAGTCAATGTTTTTTCTTCTGCTTGAATCGTGAAAATCGTTAAATCAGCATCTTTACCTATTTCCAACGTGCCTTTTTGCGTTAAATGGAAATTCTCAGCAGGAGCCTTGGTTACCTTTTCAATAATTTCTGGCCAATCATAGCCGACCACACGGAGTTTTTCCATCGTTGTGGCTAAATCATAAACAGGACCATTTTCTCGGTTACGGATGTAGATATCTGTGCTAATTGATGCAGCTTTCATTCCCTCGCGCAACGCTGTTTCAGCTACGTGAAAATTGAAACTATCCGTACCATGCCCGATATCAAATACGACTCCTTTGTTGAACGCTTGCCAAGCGAAATCTTTTATTTTATCCGTTGCTTGGTCTAAGATGCCATTTTCTTTCCCATTAAAACAATGGGTTAGGACATCCCCTTTTTCCATCAAGGCTAAAATTTCATCTAAATGAGGCGGTGCTGATCCAATGTGAACCATTAAGGGAATTTCTTGGTTCTCTTGCTGAATCTGTTTGGCCAATTCTAAAGGCGTAATGCCGTTATCGCCAATAACGGTCCTACTCATACGGGCTTTAATCCCTACAACAAAATCTGGTAATTCTTGAATCGCTTTTTTGACTAAACTCGCTTGTACTTTACTTAAATCTGCGAGTTCGTCCTGAGCAACGATGCCCCATTTAGAAATATTGACTAATCCAAAAACATTTGTTTTTGCTTGTTGCGCTAAGTCATAAAATTCATGAATGTTTTCAGCACCTGTTGTCCCAGCATCAATCACTGTCGTAACACCCTTTTTGACCCCAATTTCATCTGGATAATCATAATAAAGAGCCATTTTTTCAAAACAATGAACGTGATCATCTATCCAGCCTGCGGATACATAAGTACTTGGTTCTAAGTGGATAGTTTCTTTTGCAGAACCTGAAATAGTTGCTGCAACAGCAGCTATTTTTTCCTCTTTAATTGCAATTTCAACAGGCATACCATCTACTGTCTGTCCATTTTTTATAAGTAAATCGTAGTCCATATTCTTCCCTACTTTTCTATAAATCTAAATTTTGTCCAAGGCTTAATGAATTCTAATAATACAAGTTCTTCTTCTATAATACGCCCTACTCGATTTTTGCGTGAGTCTTGATGTGGTTCTAAAACGACTTGTAATTCATTTTTGTATTTTCCAAATGCATCATTTCCCACAACAACATCTCCAGGTTGTAGCATTGCTTGATTATCATGTGGGGGATTAGCTTCATTTTTATATTTTTTACGCACTTCTGTGGAACGAATCATCTGCTGAGTGATATCTCCACGGCGAAAATGTTGATTTTTTGTTACGATTTCTTTTTCAATTTCAGAAGTCGCTTCTTCAAAAACAATGGTCAATTCTGTTTGATAACGATTCAACTGACCCAATGCTTCTAATTCTTCGTTGGAAGCATAAGCATTTCCAATAACAACATCATCAATTAAATTTGTTGCAAATAAATGTTTAGCTTGAACAGTGACTGGCAACTGTCTATGCATTTCTAAAGTAGGTAGCCCATCATTCACATCCCAAGGACCAATTTCACCTACCTGAGATGAAATAAAAGCAGCTGTCCGAATCCCTTCCTTTTTAAAACGGATGCTACATTTTTCAAAGAAATCATACGGCAATGCAGTTCCCGCTTGTGGATAAAAGTTATGACAACCATATAAGAAAGGTCGATTCGCTTCATACGTCAAAATGTTATCAAGATAAGCAACATCATTACTCATATTCAGCTCAATAGCCACGCCAAATGGATTAAACGTCAACATGGCTTCTTTATTTCCATCAAAACCTGTATCCAACCGAATCCCATCAGCTCCTAATTCGCTGAAAAAAGTCAAATCATCATATGAAATTTCCAATTCATCAAAGATACTTGGAACGACATCTAAAATTGTTTCAAATCCTAAATTTTTCGCATAACTAATTAATTCTTTAAATTTTTTCTGAACCGCTTCTTTGCCATCGGTCACTTCTAACATACTCATAAAAATTCGAGTAAACCCACATTCGCTGGCTTTTTTTAAATACGCTTTATCTTGATTGATATCACTATGATCTGGATAAACTGATACACCTAATGCTCTTTTCATCTTCGTTCTCACACTCCGCTATTTTCAAATTTATTTCGAAATTTCCAAGCAATCACCGAGCTACACAGGATTGTTGTAGAGCCAACGAGCAATACTGATTGATTTAGAAATCCGCCAATTATCATGGAAAGAGTAATACAAACTGCCGTAAAAACCAACGTCTTTACCAAACCAAATTGATAAACAACAGTAGGCAACTGCCCTTTTTCTATAATAATTTGACTAACGATAAAAAAGAAAATGAACCAAATAATCATCTTATACGCTCCTGACTTTCTTCTCTGACTTAGAAGGGGCAGGATATTCATATCAGAACACCCGCCCTAACATTTTTTAATTTTTTGCTGCTTGTTCAGCTGCTAATTCTTCTGCTTCTTTATCCAATTGTTGTTTTTCATAAACTTTGAAAAATGGATAGTAGATAGCCATTGTAATTAAGAAGTTAACAATCACTAATACTGCGGCCGAGAAACTCCAATTGGTACTCATCCAAGCAGCAATTGGTGCTGGAATTGCAAACGCTAAGCGTGCAGCCATCATCGGAATTATATTAGCGACTGTTAAGAAATAAGATAACGTTGTGGTAATTAACGGTGCCACGATAAACGGAATACCTAAAATAGGATTCATTACGATCGGCGTTCCGAAAATAACTGGTTCATTAATATTAAACAAGCCTGGTAAGAACGATAAACGGCCAAGACTTTTCAGATACGTTGATTTAGAAAACATCATTAAAACAACTAAAGAAAGCGTAGTTCCAGCGCCACCAATCCAGATAAACCATTGTAAAAACTGTTCTGTAAAAATATTAGGTAACTGATGAACGTTTGCACCATTGGTAAAAGCTTCAAGGTTTTCTGCAATCGACATATCCCAGAAAGGACGAATAACTGGGCCCATAATCGCTGGACCATGAATCCCTAAAACCCAGAAGAAACAGATTAAGAAGACTGTTAGTAAGCCGCCAAATAAACTGTTACCAGCAAGGATACCTTTAAGTGGCATTAATAACGTACTCAAGAAACCATTCAAATCAAAACCAATTACGTGGCGAATAACCCAGAATAATAAAAGAATAACTGCTCCTGGAATTAACGCAATAAATGAATTTGACACTTCTGGCGGTACGCCATCTGGCATCTTAATCATAATATCTTTTTCAATAAAGAAGCGATAAATTTCAACAGATAACAGCGCTGTTACAATCGCACCAAATAAAGAAGCTGAACCTAAATTTGCTAAATTAATATAGCGCCCTGCTGTAATGACGTTGTCAACATCTTCAAAGACACGTGTTGGTGGTGCCGCTGTTACTAAAAAGGCCATTAATGCTAAAATTCCGCACGTCAAAGAGTCAAGCTTATAACTTTTGGCCAATGATGAAGCAATCCCAAATGTTGCATAAAGTGCAAGTAACCCCATCGTATAGCGGGAAGGAATATCTAAAATTGCTTGATAAGGTTCAATCAATTTTGTGTATGCCTCAATTGGAATATTTTGAAAAATTGTAAAGAATGAGCCCACAATTGTTAAAGGCATAGTTGCAATTAATCCTTTTCTAATCGCTGTCATATGGCGTTGCGAACCAAATTTATTCGCAATCGGCATTAACTTAACTTCCATCCACTGTACAAAACCATTCATTTGTTAATTCCTCCGTTCAACTAATAAAAATAATAATTATTTCGCATTTATAATAACATAGTAACATTATAATGTAAACGCTTATTCTTATTCATGACAGAGAAAGTGCAAAACAAAAGGCTTTTTCTGATTATAAAGAAACCGGGAATATTGCACCAAAAATCATTGCGCCTAAAATTGCGCCCCCAGCGATTGGTTTTTTCCAAATGTAAAAACCTAAAGCTCCTAATGTAGCACCAATCCCAATAGGAATCGAAGCACCCGCCGCACTCAAAATAATTAACGGGCCTAAGAAACGTCCTGAGGCATTACCAGCCCCCATCATCACATCCGCACCAAAAGTGGAATTTCCTTGATTGATAGTAAATTTCCGAATCAACACAATTACGCCACCAACTGCTAACCCTAGTAGCGCACCTGTTAAAAGTGCTAAGCCAAAGTTTTCTACAGGTGCTTTAATACCCATGCTGAGGAAAATTGCAGGTACGCCAATCCCAATCCCCGTTAAAATTGAGCCACCTAAATCTAAAATCCCGACTAAAGAACCTTCTAAAATTCGTGCAAACAGGAAACTTGCACCAAATGCTGCGGCAGCGCCATAAGAACCACCATCTAAACCAGCTTTTAGCATCGCAACAATTGAAACTTCATTAAAGGCGCCCACACCATAAACTACATACATATGTGTTCCTGCAAAAATTGCCGCTGACATAATCCCGACTAAAATCGGAAAGCCCCAATCAGCATACCAAAAACTTTTGCCTTTTAAACCTTCTTGAATTTCTTGTTCTTGTTGTGCCCATTCATTTTTTTCTTGCTGTTCCATCTATGAGACCTCCTTTTTTCTATTTAACGGTGAAGACATTGTGTAAATTATTTAACCATTGAGGAATAGACAAGCGGAAACTTTCGATCATTTCTAAGTCGAACCCTCGGAAGAAGCCACTTAAAATAAATAATAAGATAATGGCACCAAGCATGCCGCGTGTCATTCGGGTCCACCCTAAATCATCGACACCTTTACCGATTAAGATCCCTAATACAACTCCTGGGACAGCATTGCCCATGACTAATTGAGATAATCCGCCAAATAATGTTCCCCAGAAACCTGTCCGTTTTCCTGCATCTAAAGCCGCTAGCCAGAATAAAACAAGCATCACAGTATTGATTAAAATCGTTGCTGCAGGTACCAACACCGCAACTGCTGTTACTTGTAGCGATTCTGGAATTGCTGCAGCTGTACTATTTAAGAAAGCCACAGTCGCCATTCCTACAAAGGCCCCGACAATCCCCATTTTTTTGGGATTATGCATCGTTTTAGTGACATCTTTATCCTTTACCAATAAAATTGCTGCAGCCCAGTTAGGCACAATCCGGTGGGTCACATCTTGTGTAAAGGCCCCTGCTCCGACGGCCGAAGCCCAAGCATTAAAGAAAAAACCTAAACCAAAAGAAAAGTGTGATGCTGGATCTCCTTGTGCCGCGTTCATTTCTCCTAATGTTCTAAATGCCCCTAACCCTTGCGTTTGTGGTGCATGAAACATCCGAGCAGCGCCTGCGCCAGCTGCAAAACCTAGTAAACCACCAATAAGCAATGACTTCAGCAATATGATTACAAATTCCATTCCTTCTTCCTCCCTTTATACGCCTCTTTTTGAAAGAAACGGAACTACTACTGCGTTCGGTTCTTTAATTGTTTCCGTTAAAAAATCAACTTCTTCGACTGCAATGGCTTGGATTTCCACTTCTACAGCTAGTTCGACATGATAAATCACTCTCTTTCTAGGAAAGAAGAAGAACAGAAATTTTTCTGTATAAACTTGTTCTTTTGCCTGACGAATAGTTACTTCTTTCGGTTCAATCCGGATGAGGACCTCTGTTGTTTCTTTTAATACTTTTTTTGAAACATCATTCAATGCACTTGCAAAAGCTTCATTCTTCTTATTACCTTTTCCAGAAACAATCACGGTTTGTGTTGACCGTTTTGTGGCATCCATAATTACCGCTCCTTTCTAAGTTACTACTTTCTATGCTCCGTGTTTCTTAATAAATGCTTCAGTTACTCGTTTACCAAGTTCTTCCTGATCCATAAAACCAAATCCAAGAACAGTTTTCCCATCGTTAATTGCTGTTACCCCTTCTTCGATTGATCGCATGCCATGTCTTTCGGGATACCCGTATTTAGTAGCAGCCGTTAACGCCCCTGCACCACCACTGCCACAGAAAGAAATGCCTAAATCTGCCTTTTCTTGTTGCATCACATCTCCTAAATGCATATCAGCGCCCATTCCTGGAACAACAACCGCGCGACCACCGGCTTGCTCCACTCCTTTTGCAACATTTTGTCCTTTTCCTAAACGATCTGCGATAACTACTGTAATCATAACTTTTCCTCCTATTAATTGTTTTGTTTAGCAACTTCAAAATGAACAGCTAAAACATACCACTCATCTTCTGATAACTGACCAATTGCTTCTGTTGTTTCTTGTGCAATTTTCAACGTTTCTGGTGTTAGTTCCGTAAATAACGTCCGATCAACACCAGCTAATGTCGTTCCTTCTCTTGAACGATTCAGCATCTCATTGAGATGGTTGATCAAAATCGTCCACTGTAATTCCGTTGGTTCAATTTGTGCTTCTGCTAATCGCGCACTGGTTTGTTTGATAATCGATTGTAGCTTTTCTGGTTCAGCACTTTGTCGAATGATCTCCTGTGCTTCCATTGCTAGTTCCATCCTCTTCCTCCTTTGGTTGTTCTAAATAATTAAGTAATGCTGAAATTTCAGCATGATTGACAGGTAACTCATTTTTAGCAAATAAACATTCAATTTGCCGAATTTCTTCTTGCCTTTCGTGAGATACTTCTCTATTACAAGGAATCTCTTCGTATTGTTTATTAAACGTAATCCGATGTGTCATTAATAAAACGTGAAGTAAAAAGGCTTCTTGATATTCGCTCAGTAACTTTGTTTGAAACATTCGTTTTAACTCTTCATAAATAATATACGCTTTTACTAATAAATCTTGGCTTTGTATCCGTTCATTTTTTTCAATTACATCAGATTTCGTGGAGCGAGCGGTACCTTTTCCTTGACGTTTCCCTAATAAAATTTTATCGACCTCTTCCCGAATCAAACTTAAGTCTGTGTCCGTCAACAATGGACTAACTTTAATAAATGGGTATGTCATTTCTTCAATTGGGAAAATACTCAATACCAAATCGGGCTTTTCTGCTTGAATCACTTCAGTTGCATTTAAAACAGAAGCAAATCCTGCGAGTTCAACGTTTGGTACTTCCTCTAAAATTTTTTGTTCAATTAAACTGGTCACACCTAAGCCCGTCGAGCAAACATACACAATCCTAACAACTTTAGCTTCCTGCTGTTGTCGTTCCTGAGCTGCCAAAAAATGCAACGCAATATATGCGCAGAAAGAATCGTTGACTAACAAAACAGAACGTTGAATTAATTGTTTACAGGCACTTTGAATAGCTAAAAATAACGCTGGGTGTTTTCCTTTGATTTCTTCAGAAAACGGATTGTATTCATTAATAAATAAATGTTTCTTTGTAAAACGTAAGGACAGGTGTGCAAACAAGTTCGTAAATAATTGGCGATCATTTACAAAAGGATAATTCAGCTCTTTTGAAACGCTTTCAATCACTTGCTTTGTTAATTGAACCATATCTTGCCGTTGATGGGTTCCGAATAAATCACTATAAATATAAAAATATTCATCCGCTAATAAAGGCAAGTCATACCGTTCAAACACCTCTTGTAAAAGTAAAAGTGGTACTTCGTTCCGTTGTTCAAAGCGTGTTTTTTGCGATAATACTCGGTAAGTCCCAATTGTATGTGCCATCTGCATACGTGCTGCGGCAATTGCCACTCTCAACGTAATAGATAATATTTCGGCATAATCAAATTGATTTTGATCGAGTGGATTAATTAAATTTCGCATTTTTTTCAATGCACTACGATAACAACCTTGAAACAATGTCCCTGACCCAAATTTAATTTTAGGGATTTTTTCAGCCCCTTTTGTCTTTGTCACATAGTTCATAATTTGGTAAATATCGTATTCTGTAAGTTCTTTTTGAGTGATAAATTCCATCAGTAAGCGTACATTGCTTTCTTCACCACTGATTGTAAACCCTTGGCGTGCTTGGCGAATTAAGGTTAAATCATATGCTTGCAGCAACCGTTCGACCTGTTCCAAATCACTGACAATTGTGTTTCGACTCACTAATAATTCATCTGCTAGCTGCTGTGCCGTTAAGTACCCTTTGACTGACAATAACTGAAAAATCAATACATTGACTCGTCTTTTTTGATCAGGATAGGTTTCAAATCGATCGACATCGATAATTTCATTTTTTAACAGTAAGCGTTTAGAGTCAGGTAAATCTAGCCAGATTCCCTTATTTCGTTTTGAATAAAGTGTCTCATCGTGCTGTTCAAACCAAGCACGAATATCTTCTAAATCATACTTAATTGTTCGAACGCTGACAGTAAAGTTCTCAGCTAATTCTTGCGTGGTAATACTCCCTTCCAAATCCAAAAGCATCAATAAAATATTTATCGCTCTTTTGGACAACAACACGGTCATGCCTTGTCACCTCTTTTCTTTTCCCTTTACACTTAAAACTATAGCGTTATTTTATCTGTTCCACAACACAAAAAAGTTGCACTTATAAAAGTGCAACACTTCTCTTTTCATACAAAAAAAATCCCTTAACAGTAGTAACTGTTAAGGGATACCACACTATTTATTTGCATAAATAGACAGAAACCTTCTCCACAAAAGTATTCTGTCCGACACGTTACAAATCCGGTAACTGATAGCCGTACTATCTGGTGTCGTTGTGTTTGACAATCACTAGCCGTCAAAACGGAATAGCCGAAGCTATCTGATTGAGTCAACTCGTCGCATAAAACACACTTTAACACAGAATAGTTTGGATAGCAAGTGGTGGTAATTATTCGTTATCAAACCATTCTTGATAAAAACCTTCAACAATTTTAACGGTTGCTATCGTTAATTCCTTCGTCATTACGGGGCTAGTTAACTTTTTGTCTTGTAAACATTGATTCACATGATTGATTTCATAGGTAAATTCACTAGTGAATTGTTCAGACCATTTGACAGTGTTGCCTTGAGCATCTGTATAATAAGCACAATCTGTTTTCCAGAAATTAGGAATAACGATTTGCCCTTTTGTACCACAAATGGTCATTTCACTAGGTATCTTTAAACCAACATTAATAAAAATATTGCCCAGCGTCCCTTCAGCAAATTTCAAAGCTAAATTACATTGACTATCCGTCGCCCCTTGCTGATACGTTGCGGTTCCCGTAACAGTTTGAATCTCTTTCCCTAATACGTATTGTAAGTATTGTAATGGATAACTTCCTGAGCCATGAAGCGCTCCACCACCCGCTTCTCTCGAGTAAAACCAGGGAATATGATCCACATTGGGATAGGCAGTAACTGACTGAACCCATAAAATCTCTCCCAATCTTCCTTCTTGAATCGTCGCCTTTACTTTTTGGGTAATTGGTAAAAAGACAGACTTCTGAGCTTCCATTAGAAAAACCCCTTGCTCCTGTGCGATTGCAAAGAGTTCTTCTGCTTCAGCAGCATTTAATGTAAATGGTTTTTCCAGTAGGACGGGTTTTCCTTGTGATAACGCAAGCTTAGCTGCTGAGTAATGTCCTTGATTGTAGGTGGGAATATAAATAATATCAATTGTTTCATCCTTACATAACTCTTCATAACTGCCATAAGCCACCGGAATCGCTAATTCTTTAGCCATTTTTTGAGCATTCTCTAAACGCCTTGATGCAATCCCGCGCACTTCAGCTTGCGCACTTTCTCGAAGCCCTGCTACAAATCTTGGGACAATTTGGGCAGTACTCATAATTCCATAACGAATTTTATCCATGTGATCGCCTCCTCTTTCACTATACGAGAAAAACGAATATTTGGAAACTATTTCAAAAAAAGAAACCGTTTCCCCAAAACGATTTCTTTATATGTAAATTAACGGATACCAACGCTAACTTTTAAAGCTTGATTGACCTGCTCCATCTCTTCACGAGAAAGTTGACAAACCTTGTGTAGCATTCGTTCTTTATCCAATGTTCGAATTTGTTCTAACAAAATAAGTGATGGCGTCCTGCACTCGTTATGGGGAATTTCGATGAGGACTTGCGTTGGTTGCAGCCGCTTGCTTACGTTACGGGTAATCGGTGCAACAATCAACGTTGGACTAAATAAGTTACCTTTGTTATTTTGAATAATCAGGACAGGTCGAATCCCACCTTGTTCAGAACCAACAACTGGTGAGAGATTCGCATAAAAAACCTCACCTCTTTTTATCATTCAGATTCCCTTCCCTCCTTTTCCTTTAAAAAATTATAGCATATTGTTTCTTGCAATATTTTCAACTTTTTAGCTATCCCTTAAAATATTTGATAAAACCACCCTTTAAAAGTCAAAAAAAAAAAAAGCTTAAACAGTCGACTCTGATATAGAGACGGCTATTTAAGCTGACTATTACATTTTTGTTAAAATACTATCCACTTTTGTATTAATTAAATCAATAGCTACGTGGTTTTCGCCACCTTCTGGCACAATGATATCTGCATAACGTTTTGTAGGTTCAATAAATTGGTGATACATGGGCTTGACGACTGTCAAATATTGTTCAATCACAGAATCCAAAGTACGGCCACGTTCTTCCATATCACGCTTGATTCGACGAATAATACGGATGTCATCATCTGTATCCACATACACTTTAATATCCATTAAATCCCTTAAGCGGCGATCTTCTAAAATTAAAATCCCTTCAAGAATAATTACTTCTTTCGGTTCTTGAATCACCGTTTCTGTACTTCTTGTATGCGCAACGTAGTCATAAACTGGCTTTTCAATGGCTTGATAATTTAACAGTTGTTCAACATGTTGAATCAATAAATCTGTATCAAACGCAAAAGGATGATCATAATTGGTATTTAAACGTTCTTCAAAACTCAAATGGCTCTGATCTTTATAATAAGAATCCTGTTCTAACATCATAATTGAATGATCGGGAAAATTATTAAAAATCGCACGGCTAACACTGGTTTTTCCGCTTCCTGATCCGCCAGTAACACCAATGATAATTGGCTGACTATCTTTCATGTATAAACCTCTTTCTTTTCAAAAACTTCATTGTCTTTTACTATTATAATGAAAACTCTGAAGAATGCCAGACCTTTTCCAAGACTTTTCATGTGATTTTTATCTTCTTATGAAAAATCTGCCCACACTTCTTTCAATTACAGTATACTTATCAATAAAAGGAGAATCCTACCTATGATTAAAAAAGTCAAAAAAGAAGCACTTACAACGGCGCATTACGCTCTTCTTTATGAGGCAGATCCCTCAAAAAAAATGGTGGCAGATTACATTACCCGCGGCATTTGCTTTGACTATCAGACTGAAGAACTTCAAGGAATTTTAGTCCTGTTGCCGACTCACCCACAGACATTGGAAATCGTAAACATCGCTGTCTCAGAAGAAAGCCGAGGGCGGGGCATCGGACAAGAGTTATTACATTTTGCCATTGATTTTGCCAAAAAAGAAAAGTATGATTACTTGGAGATTGGGACTGGGAGCACAGGCTTTCAACAGCTATATCTCTACCAAAAAGTCGGTTTTCGAATGACACATATTGAACCAGATTTTTTTATCCATCATTATGATGAGCCCATTACGGAAAACGGCTTGCCTTTAAAGGATATGGTTCGCTTACGGTTACATTTAAGTTAAAAAAACAACATTTCCTGTACAGGAAATGTTGTTTTTTAATGCCCAAGAATTGGTAACAACTCATCTAGCTGTTGAATCGTATAATTGGGTTGAATTGTTGGTGTTGCTGGAGCGGAGGTCGGATTGAGCCAAACAGTTTGAATTTTCGCTTGTTGGCCTCCTTGAATATCTGAATGCAAGGAATCGCCAATAATCATTGTTTTTTCTCGACTAAAATTAGGAATCCGTTCAAAAACAAAATCAAAATACTCTTTCATCGGTTTTTGATAACCCACTTCTTCTGAAACAAAAATATCTTTAAAATAAGGCATTAATTTCGAATCTTCCAATCGACGATACTGTGTTTTTGCCACTCCGTTTGTCACAATATATAAATCATAATGGGGTGCTAATTTTTCCAAGATACGTTGACTATTGCCAAGCAAGTCATGTCCTTGACTTAAATATTCTCGGTAGTTTTCTCCCATTTTAACGCTATCAACTTCTCGATTAAACGCGTCAAACAATAAACCAAACCGTGTATCAAGGAGAACATCTTTTGTTATTTTTCCTTCTTCAAATGAACGCCATAATCCTTGATTAATTCGGTGGTACGTTGACTCGACTTCAGATGTAAATGGTACATTTTCTTCTTCAAATAAGGCATGGAGCGCCTTCTTTTCAGCCAATTTAAAATCTAACAATGTATCATCAACATCAAAAAGCAATGTTTTCATTTCCGTTCCTCTTCTCTTTTCAAATTACTCGGTAACGCTTTGCTTGTTTGTTGTTTTTCAATAAAAAAATAAGGCAATAGCAATTGTAACTCTTCTCTTGTTAATGAACGATAAGCACCTAAAGGTAATTGCGGATCTAGCCTCAACGGCCCTATAGTTTGGCGTTTTAAAGCAGTCACTTTTTTCCCCACGGATAAAAACATTTTTTTCACTTGGTGAAATTTTCCTTCTTGAATAGTCAGGAAAACATGACTCTCCGTTTCAGTCGCTGCAAGAACAGTTATTTTTGCTGGCTTACATTGAATGCCTCCTTGCAAAACAATCCCATCTTTAAATTTAGCACAATCTTCTGCAGAGACCAAACCATTGACTTTCACTTCATAACATTTCGCTACTTCTTTATTTGGCCGAATTAATTGATACCCTAATTGTCCATTATCTGTTAATAGAAGTAACCCTTCCGTATCGCCATCGAGTCTGCCCACTGGATAAAGACCAGGGCGTCTGTCTTGCGGCGCAATCAAATCAATGACTGTTTTTTTAGATGCATCTGAGACAGCGCTAACCACACCTTTTGGCTTATTCAACATATAGTACACATGTGTCTTATGCGAAATTAATTGTCCTTTTACTTTAATCATTTGTAATTGCGCATCGACGTTTTGGCTTTCATTTAAAGTCACGATGCCATCCACAGTGACCTGCTTGCCTTTGATTAATCGTTTCACCGTTTTGCGTGATCCAAACTGAAGTTCTTCTAGTAATTTATCTAATCGCATTGTTCCGCTCCATTCTGGTATTAGTATAGTGGAATCCGTTAAAGATGAAAAGTGGAAAAAGGTAATTCCTTGACGTATAAAAATATAAGTGTTACGGTTAATAAGTAAAGTAAATAAAGGTTTCTCAAAAACAGCGTAATGACCTGGGAGAGAACAACGATAACAATGAACCATTCCCATGAGTGTTGCCTGGCAATATTTGTGGGGATTTTTTGATTATTGTTAGCATTTTTCTAGACAAGAACAACTGAAAAAAGAGTTTCTTTTTTCCATTATGTTTTGTTTCTGAGTTTAACCAAATCACTCATTATTTCAAGGAGGAATTAGGTTATGTCAGTACAATTAGAAGTTAAAGAAAGAGCTATCCGTCCACGTTCACTAAGAAATCAGCTACGTCACGAAGGAAAAGTACCTGCCATTGTTTACGGTTACCAAATTGAAAGTACACCAATCTATTTTGAAGAAAAAGACTTATCAAAAATTTTACGCGAACATGGTGCTAACACCGTTATTAAAATGACAGTTGATGGCAAAAACATCAACACATTAATGTCTAAAGCACAATTAGATACCTTTACTGGTCAAATGCTTCATGTTGAATTCTTATCTGTAAATATGAAAGAAACAACAGAAGTCGAAGCAGAAGTTCAATTAATTGGTGAATCTGCAGGTGTGAAAGCTGGGGGTACCTTAGCACAAAACTTGTACACTGTTTTAGTGGCAGCCACACCAGATAAATTGCCAGAATCAATTGAAGTAGATATTACAAACTTAGAAATTGGTGATGCTCTTACAATCGCTGATTTACCTGAACACAAAGACTATGAAATTTTAACTGATCCAGAAGAACAACTAGTTGCTATTGTTGAAGCACAAACTGCTCCTGAAGAAGAAGAAGGAACAGCTGCTGAAACGACTGAACCAGAATTAGCCGAATAAAGAGTACACTTTTGTTCAGCTGATTCTCTTAAGTTTTAGAAATGGGATGTACGTTGAAACAACGTACGTCCCATTTTCTTTTTACTGCATGTCTTGATTTCTTCACATAAATGATGACACCTGCAAAGCTAGGAAGCTACAGAGGAATATTAAATTTTTGCTAATCTACGCAATATTTTCAAACGAAACAATTTCTTTTTTTAAAATTTGCAGTATACTAAAAGTAAGTAAACAAAAAGGAGGTCATCCATATGTTTGAACGTTTTGATAGTGACCGTAGCCGCTATGCTTCATTAGGTGTTGTTTCTAGCTTACCTAGTGGCTTAATTGATAGTATTTGGTTGATTATTGACTTAAATCTAAAAGGGGTTATCCCTTTAAACGACTTACTTCACTTTGATTTGTTGAACAATAATGGCAAAGTGACTGTCCATTTTTCTCAGGAAAATAGTTCAGTAGAAATGGCCATCGACTTACCATTTAGTTATTCTACGGCATATCCGTCGCGAATTTTTGCTTTTGATGATGGCCATCGTGAAACGATTTTATTACCTGCAGAAATGTTAGAATCTTAAATAATTTCAACAAAGTAGCCTCAAATTCCGATTAAAACTGGAATTTGAGGCTACTTTAATTTCTTTTAGTTATTCTACAATAATTTGTTTACTACTTCCTGCAGCATTTTCAAAATTAATAGTAAAGGTTTCTGTTGCATCATCATAAGTGATTCCGTCACTTTGACTAATTACTGTGCTGTAATCTTTTGGTATTTTTAAAGTCAGTGTCTTAGTTGTTTGTGTGGGATCAGAGAAAGTATACGTTTTTTGGTGTTGTTGTGTCTTTCTCATTAAAGAAATAGCTTTATTTGAGGTAATCCCTGCTATTGTACCGCCAGTTTCTGACCAAATGTTAACCCCAAGATAGCCTTCTTCTTCTTGCTTAACTGCTTGAATTTCTTCTGTATTTGAGAGAACTTCTACTGTTTTTTTGGCAGCATATGTTTTTAAATCAGTTTCATCGATTCCTGGTAAAACTACATAAGCATAATGCTCGTTCGTTGGGTGTTGACCATGTTGAATCGTAAATGTTCGATAATCACCTACATATTCTTTATCACTTGCAAATGCTTCATTAATTGCTTTATAGGTTCCTTTTCTAGTTTCACTTTTAACATTTACCGTTGTTTCTTCTGGAAAATAATAACCCATATTAGCATTGGAATGATCCGACTTTAGTAATAACCATTGTTTTTTACTCGTTTCATTTTTCTCATGAATCTCCCCAATATTTGATAGCACTTGATACTGATACGCATCATTTAACAAACGATTATCAACAACTGTCTCAATCGAAGCTTCTGTATCCCCTTTAATTCCTGCGCCTAATGCGATAATTTGCCCATTTAATACAAACCAAGATTTTTTAGCTTGTAGGTTCATAGGTAAAAGTTTCCCATTATTTTTGGTCCCGTCTTTATTAAGAGCCATCCCTACTACTGCCTGATTTTCTGACGTTACTCCACCAACCCATTGCTCTTTCGATGTGATTGTTGTAAATGCTGAAACTTCATCTGCCAAAGATATGGTATCTACAGTTGTTCCTGGTAGTCGATAGGGATCTACAGTTGGCCAATAGCTGGAATTAAATTGAACCTCGTCATCATTATATACGTACATCATTCCGTCACCAGTGTGCCAGCCACGTTTATTTTCTTTATTCCCTGCTTCAAAAGATGCAGTGCGCTTTGAATACAAGCCTAGCCCAAACATATAACTAGGTGTTCGTTGGACAAATCGATCCATCGAAGCATAAAGTTTCGTGCCTGTAAAAGGAAGTTGCCCTCCCGTAATTTCTGGATTAGTTAAAAGTTGCATAGTCATCTGTAAATCATTAAAATCACGAGCATTTGTCAAATAATAATCTGGGTTCTCCTTCATCCAATATTTAACGGCTTCTTGAAATTTCTTTTGATAATTATTAGGGGCAAATTTAGCCACAATTAATAAATTATACATGGTAGTTGAGCCATAGCCTGTTTTTCCAACTGCTGGGGCTCTTGAGATGGAACGGCCATTCACAGTTGGTAGCATTTCACCTTTATAAATCAAAGGAAGAAAGGCACGATCAACATTTTCAACAAATTCTGTCACAAGAGTTGCATCCATTTGAAAAGATGAATCTGCTGTAATGGCCAAAATTTGTCCAACCCCTTTCACCAAAACATTGCCATACGAACCTGTATAAGGAATGTTATTGTGCTGGATAAAAGAACCATCTTGGTAAAAACCATCACCTTTTGTGACTAATTTAAATACATCGACGATACTACTGGATGCTTGGTTAATTTTCCCGCTATCCTTTTGTAAAATTCCTAACCCCAAAACAGTTAAAGCTAAGTCCGTTCGGTTCGCTCCTGATGTCACAAAATTTGGGATAAAAGCTAAATCCACAAACGTTCCTTGTGGTTTTGTATACAACTGTTTAAACGGATCTGGGACATAACTGCTCAGCGCATTTGTATAGATTTGTTGCTTTTCCGGAGAAACTTTATCCTCTAAAATCATTAGAATATTAAGAAACTTCTGTGGCACACCAATTTGCCAGTCCCACCAATTTCCGTGGTACTTTTTCCCATCATACCCTTTTTGCGTTACCATAAAATCTAAGCCATCAATAATGGTTGCTGCCAATTTGTCATCTTGGTAAAGCGTACTCCCCTTCGTTCCATAGGCTAACGCTAATTTTTGCAATTTGGTAAATTGAGTCGTTAAATCAGCCGATGGCGTATTGCCAGGCTCTAGTGGCCATAAATAGCTGCGGTTCGGCTCTTTATTCATCGTTTGATCGAGTTCTGTTGCTTCATTGGAGATTTTTTGGACGTAGTCTACAAGCGCTTGGTTAGTTGAATCATATTCTTTTGAAACAAGCTGATTTCGCCATTTTTCTTTTAATTCTCGGTATTCTGCAGATGAATCGATAACAGGAATGCTACCAACGGGGCCACTTTTCATAGAAATGATATTCAGCTTTGATAGATTACCAAATAGTCTAATTCCTACAGCACCCATCCAGTCATCATTAATGGACGTACCATCAGGATAATGAACCTCTTCATTTTCATAAAATAATTGATCATTCAGGAATGTCTGAATTTTTTTCCCATCATAGCGAACCAGCAGTTTATATTGTTGGCCACTTAGTAATGTTGGTCCCGGAATATTAGTTAGCCATTTACCGCCTGGTTGTCCTAACTGCCAGCGGCCGTCACGATTATAAGCAAAAGATTGCCATTGACTCGTCTTTTGTTTATCTCCGCGAAAAACCAATCCGAAGTTACTTTGCCCTTCATATAAAAAGGTTAGTTCAAGATCTCCTGAAGATTGTTCGCGTGCATCAAGATTGATAGAGACAGATTCGAGGTTTGTCCCTTGCTTCGTGTTTGCGATCCATAAACCAGCAGAATCATTCTTTTTTTCTGCTGTTCCCACCAAATCTTGCCAATGCCCAACTTGATTGGGGAAATCTGAAATGTAAGAGGGTTGCTCAATCGTTTGGCTCGCTTCGTTTTCTTCTGCAAAGGTAAGGGTGGTTCCCATAAATCCACTCGTCAAAGCAGTAAACAGTCCGACCAGCATTACCCATATTTTCCTGTTTTTCATTCTTTCTCCTCCTAAAAAATTATCGTAAAACGCTTACATACAAATCAGAGAAAAAGAGTGAAGAAAAATACTTTCTACACTCTCCGACTCTCTGAAAATCACTTAATATACTTTTTACGCCAAAATACCAAAGGCACTCAAAACAATCGATAAAATTAAAATAATCCAAATCACTCGTGTGGAATTTAGTTTCTTTTGACCTAACATCCAATAAGTCAAAAGAACAAGTAAGATTGGAACTAAGGAAGGCAAAATCGCATCTAACGTATCTTGAATAACTAATTCGACCCCGTTCTTTTTATAAACAAAAGGAACTGTCGCCTTGATAACTGAAGGAATTAAGGCACCAATCACAGTCACACCAAGAACAGTTGCTGCATTCGTAAAGGCAGATAACTTGTCTTTTAAGGTCGTCACTAGTTTGACCCCTTGCTTATAACCAAGTGGTAAGAGCGCGGCCCGACCAAACAATAGTGCAATATTTGCAATAATCCAAATAACACAGCCAACCACCGAACCATTTTGAGCCAGTGTCCCTGCAACAGAGCCAAAAATCGTCCCCCAAATAACATGGAATAAAGAGTCACCCACGCCTGCCAAAGAACCCATCAGAGCTGTTTTTAGCGCAATAATTGTTTCTTTCGCTTTATAGCCATCTTGCTCTTCAATCGCAACATCAATCCCCATAATTAAATTCCCAAAAATAGCATTGGTGTTAAAAAATTGATTGTGTGTGCGCATCATATCTTGAAATTGTGCTTCATCATGACCATAGAATTTTTTTAAAACAGGTAAGATGCCGTATAAATATCCTGAACTCATCATACGTTCATAGTTCCAGTTTAATTGGCTTCCTAAAATATAACGCCAGCTAATTGCATTTAATTCTTTTTTTGTCAGTTTATGCTTACTCATCGCCGTCATATCCTCCTTCAAAATCACCATTTCCTGTTGTTGCTTGTGTCGTGCTTTTTGCCCCATCACGTTTAAATACAAGCATCGCTGCTACCATCCCAACTATCGAAACACCTAACATTGGAACTTTTAAATAAGCCGCTAAGAAAAAGCCTAATAGTAAATAGGGGATATATTGCTTCGTTGGCAAGTAACGTAATAAAATTCCTACACCGACAACAGGTAATACCCCTCCAGCTGTTTTTAAGCCCGTCATTAGCCATTCTGGCATGTTATCGGTAATCGTTGTTACTACAGCATCCCCCGCTAATAACATTAATAAAATCGGAATGGCACGAGACAGTCCCCATAGAACAGAACCAGATAAAACTAAGCGCGGAATCCGTTTTACTTGCATCTTATCAATCGCTTTATCGACACTATGAAGTAAAAAGACATTACAAAAACGGGCCACTACATCTAGTTGCAACATCAACAGAGAAACAGGAACAGCTAAACCAATGCCATACTCCGCTCCTTTTCCAGAGATTACAGCGAAAGCGGTTCCTAAAACAGCCCCTGTGAAATAATCAGGTACCGATGCTCCACCAAAAGCAGCAATTCCTAAACGCATTAATTGAAGAGTGCCGCCAACCATTAAACCAGTTTTTAAATCTCCCATAATCATTCCAGAAATCATTCCAGCAATAGCTGGTTGCGTCAACGTATTTGAAATAAGTGAGTCATTAATAGCAATAAACGCATAAATAGTAATTAAAATAATTTGATACGCTGCTAAATGCATTGAAATTTCCTCCTAAATTTAAAAATATTCTTTCTTAGTCTGACAGTTTTAGCCGCGTAATTTTTTCATAAAATCAACGACTGGATCGTTTGGAACTAATTGGGCTGTCACCGTGACGCCTTTTGAAGCGATTGTTTCAAAAATTTGTTCTTCTTCTGGTAAAACTTGAATACTTTTTGTCACTTCGCGTGCTCCTTCTTTGTAACTCATATTCCCAACATTTACAGTTTTGATAGGTCCTTGCGCTTCGATAAAGCGGAGTACATCTTTCGGATTTTTAAATAATAAAAATAAACGCTGTTTACCATATTTTCCTGATTGAATATTTTTAGCGGCAGCCTCTACTCCAAGAACAGATAAACGCATCGAAGAAGGCGCTGCCATTCTCAAAGATGATTTTTGTAAAGGATCTGTAGCAGCCTCATCATTGGCTACAATTATTCGCTGTGTACTAAGACTTGTCGACCAAATTCCCGCTACTTGTCCATGAATTAACCGTTCATCAATCCGTGTGTTTACAATATTTTCTTTTCCAGCGTATTGACTATAGTTACTTAATTCTTTTTCTTTTCTGGCTTCTGAAATCTCTTGTTCTGCTTGATTCATTCCAGCCTTTACATCAACAATATTTTCTTGTGCTAAACAAACTAATTCTTTAATCGAAGCCTGTTGATTAACCACTGCTTCAATCACAACAGATAGCGTCATCCCTGCAATAATTTCCACTCCGTCAACGTTCAAATAATTCTTAGTTGCCACGTTACATGGCGTTCCTCCTAGTAAATCAGCAATAATCAGTGTCGTACCGTTAAGGGCTTTCATTTTTTCATTTAGCTCTTTCTCAAATTGAAGATTATCGCTATCTGGTCGTAATGAGACTGTATGCACGTGTTCTTGCCGACCAACGATCATTTCTAAACTAACTTTGACGCCTTCAGCCATGCTACCATGACTAATTAGTACAATGTTTTCCACGAATTTCCCTCCCTAGATGTAGGCGACCCTACTTAACATGTTATGTTCTCTACGAACTTACTATAACACATACTAAGTTATCCGTAAACCTAATATCTTAATATATTGAATTTATTTTTTTGAATTCTTTAAATAAAAATTGTCTTTCCTCTTTTTCAAAGTGTTTGCTAAAGGCTAGTTAACATGTTATGCTTAATTCATTCGATTACTAGAATGGAGGCAATCGCATGTTACCTAAATATGAACAAATTAAACAAGACCTTTTACGTGAAATAAAAAATCATACCTTTATTCCTGGTGATAAATTTTATTCTGAAGCCGATATTAAACGAAAATATGCTGTTAGTTCTATCACAGCTGTCAAAGCACTGAATGAGTTGACCAGTGCAGGTTACTTGTATCGTATCCAAGGAAAAGGGACCTTTGTTTCGAAATCAAAAGTTTCTCAAAATGTAAAATTTTCTGATATCGAGTTGCATTCTTTAGACTCTGAAAAAGTTAAAGTCCTTTCAATTGAAGAAGAAAATCAAGCCGAAATTTTAAAGGAATTAGGCTTACCAGCTAACGCTTCTTATTATAGAATCAAGCGTGTACGCTATTCTGAAGATACACCCTTTCTCGTACATATCACACATCTTCCCAAAAAGCTTGTTAAAGAGCCGCTCTCAAAGGACCTCACAGCTTATGCAAGTGTGTATGAACGAGTCCGTAAAGATTTTTCAGTAGACCTCTTCTCGTTGGCTTCTGTAGAAACAAATGAAATTGTCTTTCCCGAAGATGCTGAGTTATTGAATTTACTTCAATTAAGTTTTCGTGAACCCGCTGTTAAACAAGTTAAACATTCCTATCTCGCAGATGGTAGTGTTGCTGAATATATTATTAGTTATAAACATTGGAAATATTTCAAAACCAAAATAGAAGTAGAAGCCGAATAAATTTCAGCTTCTACTTCTATTTTTTTAGTCTATGATTACTTGATTCGTAAATTTCAAGTACTCAATGTCAATTCCCTCTGTTTCAAAAATTACTACTTCATTTTGTCCTTGCTGTAAAAATTCTTTGGGACAATACAGCGAATGAATGGGTCCTATTTCCCAATAACGACCTAGATGATGGCCATTGACCACAACGAATCCTTTGCCGTAGCCTCGACAGTCAATATACGTGTCTGCTAGCTGTTCTAATTCAAATGTTACTTGATAAAACGAAGGCTGCAATGGATTTTTTCCAGCTGTGTAATCAATCTTGGCTAATTGCTCTTGTGAAAAAGTTAAGGGATAGTGTTGATAGCCTTGATGAAAATGAATGTCTTGCATCACTCCACCTCGAATTCCTTTACTTTGTGTCGGATTATTTAATTTAAAGCCATAATTAACGCGACCTAAATTTTCCACTAAGATATCTAACGCAAGTGTGTCTTTTTCAGTTTGCCCTGAAATCAGTAGCTCTTCTCCCACTGTCTCTTGATATTGGGTAGCAGCTAAATCTCCATCTACATAAATGTGTAAACGATCACTGGCCTCGACCACTTTTAGTTTATTTTCATGATGATAATTTTTTAAATCAAACGAATAAAGTAAGTAGCCATAGCCTGAGCCAGCTTCTTCCATACTTAATGGATACGCGGTGGTCTTCGGTGTCATCATTTGATCTTTTACTGCGAATAAAGATACGCTAGCAGTTACTGGAAAGCTTCCAAAATTTCCCAGTTTTTTCGTGCGTGGTTGTGCTTGCCAAACTTCTGGACATACTTCTTTAATTGCTTTTTGAACGGCATAATATTTTTCTGTTGGTTCTCCTGCTTCTGTTAATAAAGCATCATAATCATAGCTAGTGACTTGAGGTAAATCTTTTGCACCTCGCGCCGAACACCCGTTATAAAAGCCGAAATTTGTTCCTCCATGAAACATATAGAGATTTAAAGAACCCACTGCCAGCATATCTTTTACTTCTTTCGCCAAGTCGGTACCTTCCCGCTGAATCACTGGTTCGCCCCAACGATTGAACCACCCATCCCAGTATTCCATGCACATCAACGGCCATTTTTTACCATGACGAGTCATAAATTTTTTCAAAACGGCAGCATTTTCTTTCGAATGACTACCAAAATTTCCTGTCACAAAAACATCCTCTTCAATTAACGTCCCCGCATCCAAAACCTCTTCCCAAGCGCCATCAGATGTAAAAAGAGGAACCTCAATCCCCAGTTCTTCCATTATCTGCTTGGTTTGTCGCAAGTACGCTTTCTCCATGCCATAGGACCCATATTCATTTTCAACCTGCATCATGATCACTGGTCCACCTTGTGTTATCTGCAGCGGTGCTAGTTTAGGCAATAATACTTGAAAATAGTTACGAACTTTAGTCATAAAAATAGGATCTGTCGAACGTAATCGCACACCTTTTTCTTTCAAAAGCCATGCTGGTAAGCCACCAAACTCCCATTCTGCACAAATATAAGCCGAAGGACGCAGAATAACTAGTAAATTCAGTTTTTCTGCCAAGCGGACAAATGCTTCAATGTTTTTCATTCCTTCAAAATCGTATACGCCTTCTTCTGGTTCATGAATATTCCAAGGAATGTAGGTTTCTACTGTATTAGCTCCTAAAGCTTTCAGATTATAGAGGCTATCTTCCCATTGTCTAGGTGTCATTCGAAAGTAATGAATCGCCCCGCTAATAATTTTTATTGGTTGTCCATTTAATAAAAAGTCTTCTTTAATCTCAAACGTTTGCATCATTTTTCCCCTTTACCAGTATCTTTGCCATGATGGTTTTGCTAAACGCATTAAGGCTTCCATGTAAAAATAATCGCCCCATAAGTTGGGTTCATCAATCCCTTTTCCTTCTGCATGTGCGTAAACACCATGGAGTAGCAGTCCTTCATTTTCGGAATCATTTTTCGTACGATAATATTCTCCTAATTGATAAATCATTCCTTTGGCAAGCTCTTTTGCTTGAGGAAAAGCCTGTAGTTTGTCTGCTTCCAATAAACCACATGCCGCAATTGCCAGTGCCGAGCTATCTTTGTCAGATGGCATTTGGTCATTAAAATCAAAATCCCAATAGGGAATTAAATCTGCTGGCAAATGAGCTAGAAAAACCTCCACTATTTGTGGATAAATTTCTGGAAATGGTTGGGAATGGAGAAATGTTTCGTTTAGGGGAATCCCTAAAATTGCCCAACTTTGGCCTCGTGCCCAAATGGAAGTATCACTATGTCCTTGATGCGTAGCTCCATGTTTTGGTTTGCCTGTTTCTGGATCAAAATAATAGGTATGATAAGTTGTCGCATCGGATTTAATCACCGTTTTCATTAACGTATGATAGTGACGTGAGGCAATTTCCTCATAAACCCTATTTCCAGATAATTTAGTTGCTTCAAATAAAAGCGGCAAATTCATTAATGAGTCGATAATTAATCGATATTCTTTGGGATCACCATAGTGGCCCCACGCTTGAATGAAGGAGCCATTATGGTGGAATCGTGCTGACAATACTTCAGCGGCAGCTATCACTTCTTGTTTACAGCGCTCATCACCGGTAATTTTATACCCAGCACCCGCCGATAGACTATATAAAAAACCAATGTCATGGTGGTCCAAAATAAAATGCTCCTCTAATCGTTGTTGAAAGCTGTCAATATTTTCCATTGCCAGTAAACGAAATTTTTCTTGGTGAGACCACTCATATGCCAGCCAAAGCATGCCTGTCCAAAAGCCATTGGTCCAATCATCGTTAGCTTTGAGACGATATCGACCATTCGTAGCACAAGCTGAAGGAAACTGTGTTCCGAAACGCTGCATATTTTTAGCAATTTTTGAAACGCATTCATTTAATTGCGTTTGAATCCATTCATCTGTGACATTTTCTCCTAGAGAGATCAGTCTTTGTTTATTTTCTTGACTACACATCTCCACCACTCCTTAACTTGTTAACATATTAACTTATTGTATTATAACGTAAAAGAAAATAAAAAGCGACCTTTCTTGATTATTTCTCTTAAAAACAAGAGCGTGGGACAAAAATCACTTTGGATTTTTGCTCCACGCTCAAAAACTGATAAACGGCGGGAACAGAACCAACACTACGCGTTGCTCCGATCTCAACAACTTCTAAGAGCTAAAGCTCTAAGAGTTGAAGGTCCTTCGGAAATAAGCCGAAATTGTTGAGAATCACGAAGAACGTAGTGATTCGATGATGAACAATACCTACTTGGTCTCCAAAAATCAAAGATCAATTTTCGGAAATTTCTTCTTATTTCTCGGAGCTAAACGGTTCTGTCCCGACCTCTTGTTATTTATTCCGACCGAATACTTCAATTTGGGTCAACGCTGGAAATGGAGAAGAGTCCAGCGCTTTTCGTAAGCATTTTAATGTCAAAGTTTGTGTTGTTTTCATTGGGAACTTTATTTCTTGAAAACAGGCGGTATTCGTTGTGGCAACTACTCGTTCCTCTCCATCTGAAAAGGCTAAAGTGACTTCCTCCCAATAGCTATCATGTGGGTAATCCGCCCGAAATAACAAGCGGATCCAGTCCGTTTCTACAGGCCTGCCAAAGTCAATCGTTAACTGTGCCTCCTTTTGTTGGTTAATTCCCCAAGAAGCAAATGGATACGAGCCATGAGAAAGGTTACCAAACTTAGAATCAATCGCATTTTTCGCAAAGAAAACAGCATCGTCTCTCGTTTCAACGTTTGCATACGCATGAGGATAGGCTCCTGAATATTCTTTTTGGTCATGTGTATTCATAGAAAGATTTTGATAATTGTCTTTTTCAAACGTGTGCGCTTGTCGAACCATTATTTGGTGCCTTGCTGAATGAAAGGCCGTATCAACAAAAGCTTTTCGAGCAGATTCTTCTAATGGAATTTGATATTCCCAAACTTTTTCTTTTAGATAAATCAATGAAGGAGCCAAAGTTTCATCTAATTGAACCATCAAATAAGGGGTAGCCCCTGTATAAGTCACTACAATTTTATCGCCAACTTGATAAAGGTACTGTTTAATTGCTAATACCGCTAACGTGTCTCCCTCCGCCACGAATGGCGCTTCTGGCTTCTCGTGATCGATTCGGCCAGTAATAATCTGATTGTCTTTATTTTTCAATTCGATTTTTATCATTTTTTATTCCTCCCTTGTCACACCACCTACCAAACAAATCAGGCGATGCGTTCCTATTGGTAGCTCTTTTTGCAAATAAGGTAAACTTGTTCTTGGGAAAAACAACGATGTATTGGGTTCAGGTTGAAGAATACCTGCGTGGTCATACCCTTCAATTGCAACTATTTGCGAATACAATTCTCCTGAATCGACTCTAGCCCACTCTTTACCAAGTTCTTTTTCTGAAAATTTTCCAAGTAACGGTAGACTGAATCCTCCTTCGCGCACTTTTAATGGAACCGATGTCACTATTTCATGTACTCTAACATGCCATTCTCCAAAAGGATAAATGGTTGTTTCAATTTCTACTTCTTGAAAAGGTAGCCATTTATAATAAACTTGCTCCTCTGTTAAATAAAAATCATGAACTTTCCCTTTAACACGAAAATATTCACCATCACGAGAAACAGCCAATACGTTATCAAAAGCTCCCTCCTCATAACACGCGCCAGCTTTGGGAACGCTAAAACCAAAGCGGCTAGAATAGACAAATTTACTATATTTAGCCGCGGCATGTGCTTGATTTTCAAGCCATAGTCCTGCAGGATAGCCGAGGACATGCGTTTTCATTTTAGGATGGATTAATAACATGTTTCCCTTTTCTATCAAACGCTTTTCTTCTCGTTTTATCGCCAGCGGTTCAGCACGCCAAAACGGATGGTCTTGATCCACTGCGAGCAACAAAAATGTTTTAAAAGCCCAATACGGAGAGCCTGGTGCGTTATAACCTTCTGCCATTACTAAATTTTCGTAATGATAGCCAATGGACAACCGACCATCATAAGTGAAAATAGTCTGTTGCATCCAACAGTGTAAATGTTTTGCTAACAGCGTTTTTATTTGTCCCCAAGGTAACGCCTCTACTTCTGCAAATATCAAAGCTGCGAAAAACGCTCCTTGAGCAAACCGATACGTTTGACTACGTCCGTAAGGTAACGCTTCGCCCTCCTCATCAAAATAGTACAGATAGTCTTGCGCGAACATAACGGCTCGTTCTGTAAAACGTTTCGCACGAACAGGATCTCTTTCTCGCATAAATTTGACATAAATCAAACTATAATAATGAAAAGCAAACGAAATATAATAATCTCTTTGCGTAGTTTTACCATCCATATACCAACCATCACCTAAATACATGCGTTCAATCAACGCCAATTCTTCCTCTAGTTCCGCTTGGTTAATCACTTGTCCACATTCCTCGAGTGCCAAACGAATGAGCACTTTGAAAAACGTCCAATTATTTTTAGGAATTTTACAACCAAGTGCTTTATTTAGCCAAACCATGATATTTTCTTGCTGTTTCTCAGAAAAACAGGCCCAAAAATATGTCTTATGAAGCAATAAAGTTAAAGATAATGCTGCTGCTTCCACAATATATTGATCATAATCAACAATATCGCCCCAATAGTCTGGGGATGACGGATCGGTACCTGCGATTAATTTTTCCACATAAGCATCTCTTAAAACATCATCTTTACAAGCAACCCAATACGGTCCAATTCCCCATAATGGTCGAATGAGCGCTTCCATTTCAGCATGTTGCTGATCATAGACAGCACCACTGGACCCAAAATTCACGCCAGGTTTTTCTGATGTTAAAATAGCCGTTTTTAAAGGTGTCATGATTGTTTCAAAAGCTTCCAAATATGCTTCTCTGGTCAAAAAAAGATTACTTTTTAACGATTCCATGCTTTTCGCCCCCATTAGTTTAATTCAAAGAATAACAAGGGCACTTATTTTTTTCAACTATCGTTTAATGAATAAAACGACGTATTATGAGAGCAGAATTTCACTTCCCTTGAACTTAACATATTAATTTTTTCTTTATTTTTGTTGAGCCTTGAGCTATTCACTTTATCCAACAAAACTTCCTTTATCAAAAATGAATAATAAATGAAAAATAAGCAGTCTAACGCAGGAAATTATCATAATAAATATTTTTAAAAAAAAGAGTCTATGACAAAAATCCAAAGAGATTTTTGTCATAGACTTAAAATATGAGAGAAAAGACATCAAAAGTAATGGTCTGATTAACCTTCACAAGTTTTATGATGCTTTTCAAGATATCATTTTGATACAATTTTACGCCTTGCGGTTTACAATAAAAGAGTAAATAGCGATACAGATAATCGCTCCTAGCAACGCTGAGATAATTGGAAACCCGCCGATGACTGGTCCTAAAGAAGGCAACAAGAGTGATGCTACCCAACTTCCTAAAAAGCCCACGATAATATTTCCAATAATGCCACCTGGCACGTCTTTTCCTAAAATTGCGCCAGCAATTGCGCCAATAATTCCTCCGACAATTAATGCCCATAGAAAGCTAAACATTTGAAAAACCTACCTTTCATAGTTGATTTTTTTAGTTAATTTTCCTTCTTTAAGGATAAAACAGAAAGCAGACTTTTTCAAAAGATAGGACTTTTCAGAAGTCAATTTATTCTTCTACATAAGCTAAACGATAGGATACTGTGCGACCAAAAGAAAATACTTGCAAGCCTTGTAAGCGATCTGATTTCAAGTAACCAATGGCTCCTTGGAATAAGGGTAAAACACCGGCATCTTTTTCAATTAATGTTTTTTCTAAACTTAGTAATTCATTCCAGCGTTTTTCAGGTTCATTGGCGTAATCTTTTCTAACTTTTTGGAGACCCGCATCATACGCTGAATCGTTATAACCAGAAGTATTTAAGCCACTTTTTGAGTCATAAAATTCTAAAAAATTAATGGGATCAGCATAGTCAGGTGTCCATGTTCCAAAGGCTAAATCGTAATTACCTGCTGTTTGTAAATCCAAACGATTTTGCAAAGGCAGTGATTTTAATTTGATTGTTAAACCTGGTAAATTTTGTTGCAATTGCCCTTGAACAAATTCAATGGTTTTCTTAGCAATCGCTGAGTCTGCTGAGATTAGTTCCAATTCAATTTTATCTTTGCCCAACTCTTCTTTCGCTTTGGTCCAGTTAGCTTGGGCTTCTTTAATATTATATGGCAATAAATCACCATTTTCTTTGCGGAAATCTTCACCTGTATCTGGATTTTTTGCAAAATTAGCTGGTACAAAACCATTTAAAGCTGTCGAGCCATCTCCTAAAATTTCTTTTGCAAAAGTTTCTTTGTCAATCGCTTGTAAAAAAGCTTTTCGAACATGTTCGTTGCCGGTAATTTCACGGCGATGATTTGGGCTTAAATAACCTACCATGGCTTTAGGCACAAAATGCGCTTGTTTTGACTCTTTATACTGAAGTGCATAAGTATCTGCTAAAACAGTGTAATCTAAATCGCCATTATCAAAAAGATTGGCTCCTGTGCCAATTTCTTTCACTACTTGAACATCAATTTCATTCAATTTTACGTGTTCTTTATCCCAATAATGATCATTCTTCTTCAATTTCCAGGTTTCGGAATTGCCATCCCAGCCTGAAATTACAAACGGCCCATTGCCAACAAAATTATCTGCAGAAGTCCCATAGGCAGTACCTTTTTCTTTGGCAAAGGCTTCATTTTTAGGCATAAAAGGTGTCCCAACCAAGACTTGGGCTAAATAAGGAATTGGATTTTCCAATGTTAGTTCTAGTGTCTGGTCATCGATTGCTTTGACACCAAATTCTTCCATCGTGGCTTGTCCTTCCCGCACCGCACGCCCATTTTTAAAAATATCCATTTGATTACTGCTACTTGAACCGTATGCTGGATCGACCACGTTTCTAAACGCAACTACAAAATCCCCTGCTTTAACTGGATCCCCGTTTGTCCATTTTGCTTCTCGTAACTTGAATGTATAGACTAACCCGTCTTCACTAACTTGTGGCTCTGCTTTCGCCATAGCTAGCTCAGGATCTCCGTTTTTATCTTGTCGATACAAGCCTTCAACTACTTGACCAATCATATCGGAACTATAGACATCTGTATAATGAGCGCTGTCTAATGTCGAGAGTTCACCACCAGATGCGACGTTAATTTTCTGTGTAGCTGGTTCGTTTGAGGTCGTTTTCGAACCGCCACTTCCACATGCTGCTAAAACCAAGCCCAGTGCAACAAGTCCGATTAACCACTTTTTCTGTTTCATACCAAAACTCCTCCTTCTGTTCAAACAACTTACTTACATTTTACATGATTTTCCATACATTTGTCCTTTTTCAGCACTTACTTTTTGAAAGAAAAATATTTTTTTAAGAATAAGAGTTGACAGATATTTTTTCTGGTGGTACAGTATTGAAAAACAGAGAACAGAAGAGTAACTGTTTCCTTTAGTGAAGAGAGTCTTTGGTTGGTGGAAAAAGACGTAAAGAAACAGCGAACCACATCTGGGAGTTGACTTTTTGAACCCTTAGTAGGAAAGTCCGGGACCACTCGTTAACAGGCGAAGTTATGAACTTCATAAGGTTCGTGTTGCGAAACACGAATAAACTAAGGTGGAACCACGATAATTGATTATTCGTCCTTTGGCTAGTCAGCCAAAGGACTTTTTTGTTTTTTTAGATGCACTTTTCAATCTGAGAGAGTGCCTCAACTGCTCAAGTCTGTTGTCCTCTTTTCCATATGCTTAATGGGATAATCTAGAAAAGCAACAGGTTTTCTGTTCCGTTCGAACAATTTCATACTTACAAATCAAGGCTTAGGACATAGTAATTTAGCTCTTCCTTTACAGAGACTTTTTCATTGGCTGAAAGAAAAAGATGGATTCTTCTTTACTCACACCTAAAAGATGTTTTTCTGAATCCTTTAGTAAGAAAAACCGGTGACTCTATCGTTAACAGAGAGTAGTTGTCAACGCAACTACATAAGGCTTATCTTGTGAAAGATAAGTAAATTGAGGTGGCACCACGAATGCGATTCGTCCTCTTGGCTCACAGCCAAGAGGCTTTTTTGTTTTTTAATAAAAATTGTTGGAGGAAAAAATGATGGATTATATTTTAGAAATTTTACCTGCTTTAGTTAGCGGAGCTGGCATGACACTGAAAGTCTTTTTCTTTACGCTCCTTGGCTCGATTCCACTGGGGATCATCATTGCCTTTATTTTACAAAGTTCGTTTAAACCTTTACGTTACTTAATTAACCTCTACATTTGGTTAATGCGCGGCACTCCGCTATTGTTACAATTAATTTTTGTTTTTTACGGCTTACCATTAATTGGTATTGTCTTTGAACGTTATGATGCGGCCTTATTCGCATTTATTTTAAATTATGCTGCGTACTTTGCTGAAATTTTCCGCGGGGGGATTCAAGCAATTCCCCAAGGTCAATATGAAGCTGCTAAGGTTTTACGTTTAACACGTTTTCAAACAGTCACCCGGATTATTTTGCCACAAGTTGTTAAAATCGTGCTGCCTTCCGTAGGAAATGAAATTATCAATTTGGTCAAGGATACTTCTCTTATTTATGTTCTTGGCTTAGGCGATCTTTTACGTGCTGGTAAAATTGCGATGAGCCGCGATGTTACATTAGTGCCATTAGCTTTAGTGGGAGTGATTTATTTACTCTTTACGGCAATTTTGACTGTTGCTTCTAAGAAAATTGAAAAATTCTATCAATATTATAAATAGGAGGACTCTACCATGTTAACTATTAAAAATTTAACCAAACATTTTGACAACCGGACCATTATTGATCACTTAAATTTAGAAATTCCAGAGGGTAAAATTTTAACGATTGTTGGTCCTTCAGGCGGCGGAAAAACCACTTTACTTCGTTGTTTGGCTGGTTTAGAAACCATTGATTCTGGTGAGCTTTTGTTGGATGGTGTTCCTTTCAATCCTGTTGAAATGGACAATGCCGATCAAGTGGTTGGGGTCGTTTTCCAGGATTTCCAACTTTTCCCTCACTTATCAGTTTTAGAAAACATTACCTTAGCACCTACATTAGTACTAAAAGAAGAAAAAGCAAAAAGTCAGCAAGAAGCTTTAGAATTACTGGAAAAATTGGGCTTGGCTGGTAAAGAAAAACTCTATCCGTACCAACTTTCCGGTGGACAAAAACAACGAGTTGCACTTGCTCGTGCCTTAGCAATGAAGCCAAAAGTTCTTGGGTACGATGAACCAACGAGCGCGCTAGATCCAGCTTTACGCCAACAAGTGGAAGAAGTTATTTTAGATTTACGGAAACAAGGCATGACACAGATTGTCGTGACCCACGATATGGCTTTCGCTGAAAAAATTGCAGACAACCTTTTGACGGTTGCCCCCGTCCAATAGAAAGGAGTTTATGATGAAAAAGAAATATTCTTTAGCCTTGCTGGTTATCTGTTGTAGTTTACTCCTATTTGCAGGTTGTGGTAAAAGAAAAAGCAACGAAGATCAATGGACACGGATTAACGAAGAAAAACGGATTATTATTGGCTTAGATGACTCCTTTGTGCCCATGGGTTTTCAAGATAAATCAGGCAAAATTGTCGGCTTTGATGTCGACTTAGCCAAAGCGGTTTTTAAACTTTATGGCATTTCCGTTGACTTCCAACCGATTGATTGGTCTATGAAAGAAACAGAATTACAAAATCAAACCATTGATCTTATTTGGAACGGCTACACTAAAACGAGCGAGCGGGCCGAAAAAGTTCAATTCACACAACCTTACATGACGAACGACCAAGTACTTGTTTCTTTAAAAGAAAAAAACATTGCAACAGCGAGCGACATGCAAGGCAAAATTTTAGGGGTTCAAAATGGCTCTTCTGGCTATGATGGCTTCGAAAGTCAGCCTGACGTTTTGAAAAAATTTGTTAAAGACCAAACGCCTATTTTATATGACGGCTTTAATGAAGCTTTCTTAGATTTAAAATCTGGCCGAATTGATGGGCTCCTAATTGATCGCGTCTACGCCAACTACTATCTTTCCCACGAAGATAATTTAAAAAACTATACTATTTCTCATGTCGGCTATGACAATGAAGATTTTGCTGTGGGCGTCCGCAAATCAGACAATCAATTAGTCCAAAAAATCAATACTGCCTTTGAAACGTTACGAAAAGATGGCACCCTTAGTAAAATTTCTCAAAAATGGTTTGGAGAGGATGTTACAAATAACACAAAAATAAACTAAATAACGAATAAAAAGGTGTACTGCTGACTTAGTACACCTTTTTATTTGAATCAAATTCTTAGCAAATTCTAACTTATGAAGAACTTTTATTTTTGCTACACTAGTAAAAGTCGAGAGAATTTGTCCTTTTTCTGCCTAGAACAATCATTACTCTCAATAAATGAAAGGAGAAAAAAATGCCTACTAATAAAAAAGAAGGAATGCTTTTTACTACGTTAATGTGCTTTCTGATGGTTTTCGGAATGAGCACCTATAATTTATTATTGCATGGAGAATTTTCATTGTACGCCTTATCAAAAGGTTTGCTTCCTGGATTTATCGTTGCTTTTATTTTAGACGTTTTCATCGTTGGTGTCTTAGCTAAGAAAATCGCTTTTTCTTTACCCTTTAATAAAGAAAAACGGCTATTACTTATTCTGACCATTTCGAGTCTCATGATTATCGGCATGGTGACTTGTATGTCTTTATTTGGCTTATTAATGGAAGGCCAGACGTTGTCACTAAGTGCGTATTTCCAAGCTTGGGGCCTGAACTTTATTGTTGCCCTTCCTTATCAATTGCTGATTGTCGGTCCCTTTTCACGTATGATCTTAACCAATTACCAACAACGACAAACTTAGAAAATAGATTTCTTATCTAAGTTTTAACAGTTGCCTAAAAAAAAGTTAACCTTTTTGATTTATCTTAGTGATAGTTCATTAAAGGAGGAACTGAAGTTGAAAAAATATCGTGTTAGCTTATTTCTTGGCTTGATTAGTCTTTTATTATTTATGATCTCTATTTTAGTTGGATCAACATTATCTAGCGATGGACTTTTAAAAGAACCCGCCTTTTTCTGTACGCCGCTCGGTTACTTTTTTCTCTTCATCGCCTTGCTTTCAGTTATAACAATCACATGTAAAGAACATATGAATCAAAAAGGTAAAACAAAACAACCTTAAAAAGAGCCAGACGTTTTGACACGTCCGGCTCTTTTTTTAATAAAAACATGTAAACTTAATTTGCAACAATATTTACTAATTTATCTGGAACAGCAATCACTTTGCGCACTGTTTTTCCTTCAATAAATTCTTTAACAGCTTCATGGTTCATTGCAATTTGTTCTAATTCTTCTTTGCTTAACCCACGAGCGACATTTTGTTTGCCACGTAATTTTCCGTTCACTTGGAAAACTACTTCCACTTCATCTTCTACTAAGGCTGCTTCATCATAGGTTGGCCAAGGGACATAAGTTAAACTTTCCTCGTTACCTAAAATTTGCCATAGTTCTTCACCAATATGTGGCGCGATTGGCGCAAGTAATTGGACAAATCCTTCCACATATTCATAAGGTAAGGCATCCACTTTATTGGCTTCATTCACAAAAACCATTAATTGAGAAATCGCTGTATTAAAGTGCAAGTTTGCCATATCTTCTGTCACTTTTTTAACCGTTTGATGATAAACTTTCGTTAAACGGCCATCATTAATTGTGGTAATTCGGTCACGCATTTTGCCTTCTTCATCAACAATCAGACGCCAAACGCGATCTAAGAATTTACGACTTCCTTCTAAGCCATTTTCATTCCAAGCAATGGAAGCATCTAATGGGCCCATGAACATTTCATAAAGACGTAACGTATCCGCACCATATTTAGCCACCACATCATCGGGATTTACAACATTGCCACGTGATTTAGACATTTTTTCGTTGTTTTCTCCTAAAATCATACCTTGGTTGTATAATTTTTGGAAAGGTTCTTTGGTAGGAACCACACCAATATCATATAAGAATTTATGCCAAAAACGAGCATAAAGTAAATGCAACACCGCATGTTCGGCACCACCAATATAGATATCAACTGGTAACCAACGTTTTAATTTTTCAAAATCAGCAATTTCATTTTTATTATGAGGATCAATGAATCGTAAGTAATACCAAGAGCTTCCAGCCCATTGTGGCATAGTATTCGTTTCACGTTTTCCCTTCATGCCAGTTTCAGGGTCGACGACATTGACCCATTCATCAATGTTTGCTAATGGCGATTCCCCAGTTCCACTTGGGCGAATATCCGATGTTACTGGTAAACGTAGAGGTAACTCAGATTCAGGAACCGTTGTGGTTGTTCCATCTTCCCAATGGATCACAGGAATTGGTTCACCCCAGTAGCGTTGACGAGAGAATAACCAGTCACGTAAACGATAAGATACTTCTTTTTTCCCTACGTGATTTTCTTCTAGCCACTCATTCATTTTAGCGATGGCTTCTGCTTTGTTTAATCCATTTAAGAAATCAGAATTGATATGCGGTCCATCCCCTGTATAGGCTTCTGTTGTAATGTCGCCACCTGCGATTACTGGTAGGATATCAATGCCAAATGTTTTCGCAAATTCGTAATCCCGTTCATCATGCGCTGGGACCGCCATGATTGCGCCTGTGCCATAGCTTGCTAAAACATAATCGCCAATCCAAATTGGAATTTCTTGGCCATTGACTGGATTTATAGCATACGCACCTGTGAAAACACCTGTTTTTTCTTTTGCTAAATCCGTTCTATTTAAATCAGATTTTTTTGAGGTTTCTTCAATATATGCTTCTACAGCTGCTGTTTGTTCAGGTGTCGTAATTTTTTTAACTAGTTCTAGTTCAGGAGCTAGAACAGTATAGGTTGCACCAAACAAGGTATCAGGACGGGTTGTAAACACCGTGAAACTTTCTTCTGTGCCAGCGACTTTAAAGGTCACATTGGCTCCTTCAGAACGTCCAATCCAATTTCGTTGCATATCTTTAATACTCTCTGGCCAATCAACAAGCTCTAAATCTTCTAATAAGCGATCTGCATAAGCAGTAATTTTCAGCATCCATTGACGCATTGGTCGGCGAACCACATCATAACCACCACGTTCACTTTTTCCATCAATGACTTCTTCATTTGAAATAACAGTTCCTAATTCAGGGACCCAGTTAACCGCAACTTCTGCTTCATAAGCTAACCCTTTTTCATATAATTTTGTAAATATCCATTGTGTCCATTTGTAATATTCAGGATCAGTGGTATTAATTTCACGATTCCAATCATAGCTGAATCCTAGTGAATTAATTTGGCGACGGAATGTTTCGATATTTTTCTTAGTAAATTCAGCTGGATCATTTCCTGTATCTAACGCATATTGCTCTGCTGGCAAACCAAACGCATCCCAGCCCATTGGATGCAACACATTATAGCCTTGCGCACGTTTCATACGTGAAAGAATATCGGTTGCTGTATAGCCTTCCGGGTGACCTACGTGTAAGCCTTGTCCAGATGGATAGGGAAACATATCTAGTGCATAAAATTTTTCTTTATTTGGGTCGTCCAATGTATTGAAACAATTGTTCTTAGCCCAATATTTTTGCCATTTTTTCTCAATCTCTTTGTGATTGTAGCTCATGTTATTCCTCCTAGTAATATAAAATTTTTCATTCTTAAAATTTGCCACCTGCAGCCATTGTCACTATTCTGACTTAAACTAGCCACTTAGTGATAAAAAAAAAGTCCTATAGGAAAAATTCCTATAGGACGTGAACATACAAATGCAACGTGGTACCACCTAAATTCGTCAAAGAAACGGTCAGTCACCGTCACCTTAACCTCAAACGTCTTAACGATCGTCACCGACTTTTCCTACTTGGTTTGTTCAAAAAAGTAACTTAAAGGCGAGTTCAAAAGCTTCTGTACGTATTTCCACCAGCCATACGCTCTCTATCACATGGTTCTTTCTACTATTCCTTCTCATTGTTTTTTTCTATTATAAGACTCATGTTACCAAAGATAGCTATTTTTTTCAATCTTAAATTAACCAACTTTTAAAGTTTGACCAATATAAATTGTATCCCCGCTTAAGCCATTTAATTGTTTGATTTTTTGGATGCTGATTCCGTATTGCATTGATAAGCCCCAAAGTGAATCACCGCTTTTAACTGTATGGCGTTTGCCTGATGCACTATTTGTTGAAGAAGCATTGCCACCTGCAGAAGCGCCTTTTTTCACGATGATTGTTTGACCAGCAAAAATTAAATCGCCTTTGATTCCGTTCCATGAACGTAGATTAGCAACACTCACGCCAAACTGTGCAGAAATTTTATTCAACGTATCGCCTGATTTAATCGTGTAGGATGTTGTCGCACCGCCACCATTATTCGTAGGCTTGTTCGTATTCGTTGAACCTGAGTTGGCGCCTTTTTTCACGATAATCTTTTGACCAGCAAAAATCAAACTACCGCTGATGTTATTCCAGGCTTGTAAGTTAGCCACACTAACACCGAATTGTGCAGAAATTTTGTTCAAGGTATCCCCTGATTTAATTGTGTAGTACGTATTCGTTCCTGATTGATTATTGTTAGAGCCACCGTTGCCTGAGCCACCGGTGTTACCTGAAGTACCTTTTTTCACAATAATTTTTTGACCAGCGAAGATTAAATCACCAGAAATGCCATTCCATGAGCGTAAATTAGCAACACTCACGCCATATTGCGCGGCAATTTTGTTCAAGGTATCGCCTGATTTAATTGTGTAGTACGTATTCGTTCCTGATTGATTATTGTTAGAGCCACCGTTGCCTGAGCCACCGGTGTTACCTGAAGTACCTTTTTTCACAATAATTTTTTGACCAGCGAAGATTAAATCACCAGAAATGCCATTCCATGAGCGTAAATTAGCAACACTCACGCCATATTGCGCGGCAATTTTGTTCAAGGTATCGCCTGATTTAATTGTGTAGTACGTATTCGTTCCTGATTGATTATTGTTAGAACCACCGTTGCCTGAGCCACCAGTGTTACCTGAAGCACCTTTTTTCACGATGAGCTTTTGACCAACGAAAATTAAATCGCCAGAGATGCCGTTCCATGAGCGTAAATTAGCAACGCTCACACCATATTGCGCGGCAATTTTATTCAAGGTATCTCCTGATTTTACAGTATAGTACGTGTTCGTTCCTGATTGATTGTTCGAGCCGCCTGTTCCTGGATTAACTGTTCCGCCCCCAGTATTTCCACCAGAAGATGGTGTATCATATTGAGTTAAGTTATATGCGGTAATGACATTATTTAATTTAGCATTGTAGCTAGGATCTGTCGCATAACGACCTGTTAACCAAGCAGTTGCATCGCGGTACGAGCTTGTATTGCTTTTCCAAGCCCCAGCATAATAGTAAACGCCCGCTTGGAAAGAAGTTGTTTTTAGCACGTGCGCATTATCTTGGAATGATTCCATGTAAGAAGGATATTTACGGAAAGGTTCTTTTTTAACTAACCATTTGCCGTTTAAATATTCCCATGTATCCATATAGACAGATTGTCCATTGTAGCTGCCTTTAATCCCAAATAAGTTATAGTTTGGTGCCTTAGATAACGTACTTGCCCCCCAACCACTTTCAACGATTGCTTGAGCCATCATCACTGATGCATATAAATCATTGGCTTGCGCAATAGGTTGTGCACAACGAGCTAACTCGGCAATAAATTCTGAAGGACTTTGCGTCGGTGATAACGCTGAAAAAGTTTGCGCAGAAGCTACTCTAGCTTCTGGTACTTTTATTTCATCATCGGGTGTAACCGCAGGCGCTGCTTCAGACTCGGTTGTTGAAGGAGCTACTGGCGTGATTTCTGCTACTGAAGAATCAGTCGTTCCTGATTCCACAGGTGTAGTTGAATCAACTGTTGGTTGCTCGGTACTTGGTGTTGTTGGTGTTTCTTTTGATGATTCAGTTGTCGATTCAGTCGTTGTTGACGAATCCGTTGTCGGTTGTTCCGTAGTTCCTGGCGTAGTTTCTGTTGTTGGTGTCTCTACTAAGCCAGTTTCCGTAGTAGGTGCTTGGGCAACTTCCGCATTTGTTGGCTGCTCTTCTGTTGCCTCAGCAGTCACTGGTAGTAACGCAACGGGCGTTCCTACAGATGAAACAATTAACGCCGAGCTGAATAAAGTAGTGCTCTTCTTCCATTGTACTGGCGTTTTCTTTCTTTGTTGTGCTTTCCTTCTTTCGATACGTGACATTGATTCTTTCTTCATTGATACGTCCCCAACTTTCCTTTTTTAACTTATATGTAAATGTAATTTTTTAGTTTTGTTATTATAACAAGTATACCTTTTTTTCTGGCGAATTAAAAACACTTCAACAAAATTTCATATTACTGTAACTAGATTGTAAAGAAGTAATGTTTTTTAACACGGATATACTCTCTTGTTACTACTCGGAAAAAACTGCGACTTTAGTTGTAGACGCTTCTTTACCTTAGTCTGATTTTTTTAATTTCTCTTGTTATTCGCCCAAAAAGAAATTATAGTTTAAGATGAGAAATGAATCGTGTAGAAAGAGGGAGCGGAATGAATAAAGAACATTTTATTATTGAGCTGAAAATTTATTTAAAAGCATTAAATCCAAAAGATCAAGCTATTATTCTTGCGAAATACAAGGCGTTATTTGATGCTCGTGTTGCGGAAGGCGAAACAGAAGAACAAGTGGCAAAATCATTGGGGAAACCACGGGTTATCGCAGAAGAAATTTTAAAAGAACAAGGCATTGAATTGACGGAACGAAAAATTGAAAATAATGGCTGGCAAGAAATTCCAGCGGCTACACCTGCTTATGATCATCCCTATGAAGAAGAATCTGAATTTTACTATGATAATGATTCTCCATACTATCAACGACCACAGCATCGGCCGCTAACCCGATTTTTCCAAGTGCTTGGTATTTTCTGTTTAAATTTTTTCTTCATGTTTTGGGTTATTTTAGGGATTGCCTTAATGTACGTCGGTTGTGGCATTGCCGGAGCTGCAACTTTATTTTCACCAATTTATGGTATTTATAGTGTTATTACCCAAGCAAATGCCGCTTCCTTTTTCCAATTATCTATGAGTCTCTTTTTATTTGGTGCATCAATCATTGGTTGGTTACTGTTTCTACCAATTTTAAAATTTTCAGCACATGTCTTTAAGCGTTATTTCCAATGGAACATTGCTGTTTTACGAGGTGATATCTAATGAAAAAAACAACAGGGATTCTCTTATCCATTGCTGTCTTAGCGATGCTAATTGGTGGATCTGGCGCCGTCTATTATTACAAGCAAGCGGAAAAATCAGTCACACCGCTAAAAGAAAGTTATACACTAAAAAATAAACAAGCAGGCGAAGAACTTCACTTATCCTTAAAAGGCAAAGGCCCGTATACCATTTATAAAACTGATAGTAACAAAATGGGGTTACGATCACCGAATAATGCCTTTTATTCAAAAGCTGAAGGCACCTTAGATGTCAAAGAAGAAAAAAATAAAATAACAGCAACCATCAATACCACTCGTACACAAAACCAACCCGAGTTGTCATTTTTTAATATTGGCATTTTTAATGACCTCACACCGAACGTGAGTGTCCAGATTCCTAATAATGTGAAAAAGTTAGTGATTGATGGCTCAACCCATTCACAAGTTTCATTGAATGCTTTTAACGTAGACGAATTAACAACTAATCTACCAAATTCTTATGTTAGTCTATCGGGTGTTAAAGCCAAAAAAATGACGCTTAACTCTTCAGATGGTATCTACCTTTCAGCGGATACTTCCGCTAAAACAGCAACAGTTGAAACCACTGACGGCGATATAACGTTGGATTCAGCCTATTTCGATGAAATCAAAAATACGACTACTTCTGGTGATATTCGAGTGCAAAATGCTCGTGGAAACATCCAAGCAACAACGACAGATGGCGATATTAGCGTCTATGATTTCAAAGGAGAAGCTAACTTTTCAAGTGAAAATGGTGATTTTTCTTTAGACATGCCTGCTGTGCCTAAAAAATTAACTGTCGCTCTTGTCCATGGAGATATTTATGTAAATTCTGGAGAAATTTTGCGTAACATTTCAATCAAAGGTGAATCAAAATTAGGCGATGTTCAACTTTTAAACAAAGAGCGAACATCTTATAAGAATGGTCGTGCGGATACAGAGTTTAACCTTTCTAGCGAATTCGGCGATATTACCGTTGATACTCCTGATGATGATAATCAATAACCATGCACCATTTAAAAAAGTTCTGGCACCACAATGAGAGATTGTGGTGCCAGAACTTTTTTAATATCTGTATCCCCTCCAAATCAGGCAATGAAATTATCTTTTAATTTTTTACTCTTTTGATGGTATAATACGGATTGTTGCGATTAAATTTTGAAAGGATTTTTTATGAAAAACAAACTTTATTATCAATTTGCAGGTAGTTGTTTTCTTTTAGTATTTATGTTTTTAGGCTATGTTGTTCGTTTTTATCCAACCTGGCTCAAAGGCTTTGATCAAACGATTACTTCCTTTGTTCGTCGTCCTTTTCCACAGCTAAATAACTTTTTTATTTGGTACACCAAATTTGCCAATTCATTGACGATTATCATCTTAGCAATCGTTGTCATTGCTCTGTTTATTGTTTGGAAATATTATGCTGAAGCATTATGGCTCTTTATTAATACTGCCTTAATTGCTGGCGTAGGTAATTCTTTATTAAAATTATTCTTTATGCGCCAACGTCCTACTTTGGAGCATTTAGTAACTGAACATACGTATAGTTTTCCTAGCGGACATGCTGTAGGAAGTACCTTGTTCTACGGCACTATTTTATTGATTCTGCCAATTTTCATTAAAAATAAAACGGTCCGCCTTTGTGTGCAAATTTTACTAGGTATTGGGATTTTCATGATTGGGGTTAGTCGAATCTATTTAGGTGTTCATTTCCCTAGCGATATCTTAGGTGGTTTTTGTCTTGGTTTAGCTTGGTTGTTATTAAGTTACCCTATTTATTTAGAAAAACGCTTTGTTTGGCGATTTCAAAGCAAACAACGCTAGAAAGAAGTCTTGATTATGCAAATTTTTCCTTATTCAGATGATCCAAATAAACGCTATCACACTTGGAACTATGCACTTCGTCAACAGTTTGGTGAAAAAATTTTTAAAGTGCCAATTGATGGTGGCTTTGATTGCCCCAATCGTGATGGGACCGTTGCCAAAGGTGGTTGTACGTTCTGTAGTGTTTCTGGCTCAGGCGACATGATTGTTGCACCTAGCGATCCCCTGCCGCTTCAATTTCAAAAAGAAATCCAATTGATGCATCAAAAATGGCCAACTGTCGATCAATACATTGTTTACTTCCAAAATTTCACCAATACACATGCGCCAGTTGACGTTATTCGTCATCGGTTTGAACAAGTAGTCAATGAAAAAGGCGTCGTTGGTTTATCCATTGGTACCCGTCCTGATTGTTTGCCTGATGAGGTAGTGAACTATTTAGCCGAATTAAATGAACGCTTTTATTTATGGGTAGAGTTGGGTTTGCAAACCACGTTTGAGGAAACTAGCGCTGCCATTAATCGTGCTCATGATTATCAAACATATCTAGATGGTGTAGCTAAATTACGGAAACACGGGATTCGGGTCTGTACACATTTAATTAACGGGCTACCTGGGGAAACACCTGCCATGATGCGCGAAAATGTGCGGCGAACTATTCAGGATTCAGATATCCAAGGGATTAAACTGCACTTACTTCATTTAATGACAAATACCAAAATGATGCGGGATTATAATGAAGGACGCTTACAATTGATGAGCAAAGAAGCCTATGTTTCAGTGATTTGTGATCAGTTAGAAATGATTCCACCCGAAATTGTTATTCATCGCTTGACAGGCGATGCTCCCTTTGAAACAATTATCGGACCGATGTGGAGCTTGAAAAAATGGGAAGTTCTCAATGCGATTGATGCGGAAATGAAACGCCGCAACAGTTATCAAGGAAAATATACTGTCATTTCAGGAAAGGAAGTTTTCAATTAATGCTACAAACAGCCCTACATTTTAGTCACCAACTTTTAAAAGAAGTGGTGGAACCTGGCGACTTCGTCATTGATGCAACAATGGGAAATGGTCATGATACAGCATTCTTAGCAGAGCTGGTTGGCCCTTCTGGTGAAGTTTTCGCCTTTGATATCCAAAAAGAAGCGTTGATCAATACAGAACAAAAGTTAACAGAACTTAATTTACTCCCACAAACTACGTTATTTCCATTAGGACATGAACATCTTCATGCTGTCCTAGATGAAGAAACAGAAATCACTGCCGCTATTTTTAACTTAGGCTATTTACCTAAAAGTAATAAGGAAATTATTACAAAACCCGCTACGACTAAACAGGCGTTAGATGGGTTACTGCCTCATTTGGTAAAAGGAAGTCGCATTATTTTAGTCGTTTATTATGGCCACGAAGGTGGTTCAGAGGAACTTGATTTGGTCACGAATTACACGCAAGCCTTACCACAAGATGTTTACAGTGTCTTACGTTATGAGTTTATCAATCAAAAAAATCAGCCACCTGTTCTTTTCTGTATTGAAAAGAAATAAGAGAACATGGTCGGATTGTCTCCAGCAATCCGATCATGTTCTCTTTTATTTGTTTTGTTACTCTGTCAATTCACCATCACGAATACGAACCACTCGATCACAGTATTTCAACAAACGCTCATCATGTGTCACCATGATAATCCCTTTATCTTTCTCTTTGGCCTCTTTCGCTAGTAATTGGACAACATCAAATGCCTTTTCTGTATCTAAACTAGCCGTTGGTTCATCTGCCAAAATTACGTCTGGCTCATGATACAATGCACACGCAATGGCTACCCGTTGTCTTTCCCCACCAGAGAGATCACGAGGATAACTATTTCGTAATTCTTTTAAACCCAACGTCTCTAACAATTGCTCTTTTAATTCACTATTTTTACGTGACTTATCAACTTTTTCAATTAAGTGAAATTGATCTTCCACTGTTAAAAATGGCACCAAATTAGAGCTTTGTAAAATAAAGCCGATTTTTTGAAAACGTTGCGCCAAACGTTGTTTTTTCGTTAACTTATTTAGTGATTGCCCGCCAACAATGACTTCACCACTTGTCGGTGCCTGTAAACCAGCTGCAATCGTTAAAAAGGTACTTTTACCAGAACCAGAAGGACCAATTACTGCGACAAATTCACCTGGTTGAACCGCAAAAGATAATTCTTTTAACGCGATCACTTCTGTATGTTTTTCACCATATTTTTTATAAATATTTTTCATTTCTAAAACATTTGCCATGTCTCTAACCTCCAATCGCGATTAACGGATCAATTTTAGCAATCGTTCGAATTGAAAATGCCCCGCCAATTAATGCAGATAAAATCAATAGTACACTAAACAAAATCATGCGTGGTCCATTAGTTGCATAAGGCATCGCTTCTGGTAAAAAGAGCACGGTAATTCCAGTTAAAGCAAGACCAATCGCCACTCCTAGAACAGCCAATAAAGCGGTTTGTAGCATGACTGCCTTTGCTAAGAAACTAGTCGGCACCCCTTGAACTTTTAAGACACCGAACATTGCTGTTTTCTGTAAAGTCATCACAAAGATAAAAATACCGATAATGAACGCTGCAATCACAATCAAGAAATAAATCATGCCATCCAAGGTCAAGTTTTGAGCGCTGTATCCTGGCAGTTTTTCAATAAAATCTGAAATTGAAAGAACTTGGCTGTCTTTATTAGTCGTTTTAACTTCCGCGTTGTCCTTGCTTCGAACAATGAAACCATTAACCATTTTGGCCATTGCTGGATTGTCACCATATTTAATTGACCGCCAAGTATCCAGAGAAGTGTAAATAACTGGCACAATGTTATAGCTACTTTTAGAAATAAAGCCGACAATTTCTAATTGCTCATCATATTTCCCTGCAGTTAATTTGTCGCCAATTTTAAATCCTTGATTTTTCAATGTTTCTGAAGCAATCACTTGATTTTTATCAGTAAATGCGTTTCCTTCAATCACTTTTGGCATTAAAAAACTTTCTTTTTCAATCCCAAATAAGCTAACATTCGTTAATTCAGCCTTTTTATCATCTGCTGGGCGGATGGCTAACGACTGTTGACCAATCGGTGCAATTTTGCCTCCTGAAATCGTCTCTTTCACGTTTTCATCTAACACTGATACATTTAAATTACTATTGGCCTCTTTTGATAAAACCACTTGATTCGCTTGCCATTGATCTACGGCTAAACGATTTCCTTGAGCTAAACCGTTCGCTAAACCTGACAAAATAAAAATTAACCAAGCAATCAAGACCATTACTAAGACTACAAGGACGTACCGTCCTTTTGAATACTTCATTTCATTAAATCCTAAAAACATGAATGGTTCACCTCTTTCTTCTTTTCGAAATAAACTATATCACTTATCAATCGATAAATCAACAATTATTTATCGATTGATAAGTGAATTTTACAAAAAAATAGAGAAGTCTGTTTTTCAACAGGGCTTCTCTACTTTTTATTTGTGACTTTTCAAAACACCATGTAGCATAAATTGAATAAATTTTTTGACATCGTCATCCACTGTTTTTCGCTGGTACGTTTTTTCAATACTTAATAATGCACTAACGTTATATAAAATAAACCGAGTTGCATCATCTACACTGATGCCCTCTTGTAAGCAATTGGTTTCAGGTTCACTTTCAAAAATAGCCGCAATATTATTGATATAGGTTTTTTTGAAAATTTGATACAGCGTACGATTGTAATCAGGGCCCATTTCTTGAAACATATCGTTCAACATTAAGAAAAGATTGGTCGGATGTTCATCTAACAAAACTTTGATTAATTGATAAAGTTTTTCTTCTACTGATGCATTTCCAGAAACAATTGGGACTAATTCTTCCTGAACACGGGACGTTAATTCTTCAATCACAGCTAAATACAGTTCTTTTTTATTTTTAAAATGGTGATAGAGATTCGGTTGGGTAATGTTCGCTTTTAAAGCAATTTCACGAGTGGAGGTATTTTTGAACCCCTTTGTCATGAATAATTCAGAAGCGACAGACAAAATAATTTGCCGTGTACGTTCTAAATCAGCTTTGCGTTTATTTGGCTTTTCCATGGTTTTCTCGCCCCCTGCTGCTTTTTATTTTAGCATATTCTCCGACAAGAAACGAGAGACCTTTATACAAAAAACGAAAAATATACAATCAATGTGCCTGCTATTTGGAGAAGAACCGCGCAATAATACCACCGCTTCAAATGTATCAGCCAGCCTTTTTCGCCCCCAAGATAAATCAACTACTGCAGTCCATATAAAAAACTATTAGCCAAAAACCAAAAAAGTAGTGCCGATTTTGTCCATCGATTCTCTCTGAATACACTCAGTACAAATAAAGTATTTAGCACCAAAAACGTGCGCCGTAATTGCCGTACATTTCTCATTTTTTTCATTGACATTTCTCCTTTTTCTATTTAGCATAGCAAAAAAAGAAGCAAATGAGAATGACTCATTTTGCTTCTTTTTCAACTTATTCAAAAACAAATTGATTTTTATAAAGTTCCGCATAGAATCCATCTTGTTCAACTAGTTCATGGTGGTTGCCTTCTTCAATGACTTCACCGTCTCGTAAAACAATAATCCGATCCGCATTTAGAATCGTTTTCAAACGATGGGCAATCACAAAACTGGTGCGCCCTTTAATTGCTTCATCCATCGCTTTTTGGATTTTAGCTTCTGTTACTGTATCAACATTACTTGTTGCTTCATCCAAAATTAATAATTCTGGATTGGTAATAATCGTTCGTGCAATACTTACTAATTGCTTTTGCCCCGTACTGAAAAGGTTATTCTCTTCCGTAATCTCAGTATCGTAGCCTTGCTCAAGATTTACAATAAATTCATGGATATTCGCTTGTTTCGCTGCTTGAACAATTTCTTCATCCGTGGCCTCTGGCTTACCAAAAGCAATATTCTCACGAATTGTTCCTGAAAATAGAACGGACTCTTGCAAAACAATGCCTACATGTGAACGCAAGCTATCTAAATCCATTTCACGAATGTCCACACCATCAAACGTCACGGCGCCTTCATTCACATCATAAAAACGATTCATTAAATTCATAATCGTTGTTTTTCCTGAGCCTGTCGGTCCGACTAAAGCGACCATTTCACCTTTATCCACATGAATAGAAACATCTTTCAACACAGGCGTTTCTGGATTATAGCCAAAAACAACATGATTTAAAGCCACAGCTTTGTTAATCTCTTCTAATTTTTCGCCATTTTCGGGACGAATTTCATCTGGTTCATCAAACATCTCATTTAAACGACGAGCGCCTGTAACAGCTAATTGAATCATGCTATAACCTGAAGAAATTTGCATCAATGGTTGATAATATTGTTGGGAATATTGGACAAACATAACGACTAAACCTAGCGCAGCGGCACGATCAACAGAGCCATTGATTGCTAACCAACCACCAAAGAAAATAACAATCGCCGTATTGACTAATGACATTCCTTGCATCATTGGGAAAAGTAATCCTGAATACACTTGACCTTTATACGTAGCTGCACGAACTTTTTCATTTTGCTCTAAAAAGCCGTCAATGGTTTCTTCTTGTAAGCCATTAGTGATAATCACACGTTGCCCACTAATTTTTTCATCCATATAGCCATTTAATTTACCCACTTCATCTTGCTGTAAATCGACATATTTGCGCGCCTTGCTAATCACAAAGACCGCAATTAAAATCGCAATCGGCGTAGAAGCAATTGTGGCCCATGCTAGTTCCACATTTTGACGGAACATCATGATTAAGACACCAACCAATAAGGCTATATTGGTTAATACTTGTAGCAACGCTTGGTTTAAACTGTTTTGGATGTTGTCTAAATCACTAGTAAAACGACTTAAAATTTCACCATCTTGATGAGAATCAAAGAAACGAATCGTCAATTTTTCTAATTTATTAAACAAACCAATCCGCATGCGGTTCGTCGATTTTCCCACGACTTGTGTAAAGAGAATACTATAAATGAAACTAGCGGCACTAGTTAAGACATAAAAAATGAGTAGTTTCCAAATGACAGAAACGAACGCACTTTTATCGTCTTTTCCTTGCATCACATTAACCGCATATTTCGCTAATTCCTGAATAGCTTCCCCAACGAATTGCGGCGCTTTGACTTGTAAATAAGTCGCTGCGAAAATTGCTAAGAAAATAAAGAGGAAAGAAACTTTGTAACGTTTTAAATAATGATAGAAAAATTTACTAGCTTTTATTAAATCAGTCATTAAGCTTCCTCCTTTCCTTTTTGAGTTTCGTAAATTTCTTGATACACGGGGTTCGTAGCTGCTAATTCTTCATGCGTGCCTTCCCCGACTAAACGTCCATTATCCAATACTAAAATACGATCTGCATGGACAACAGAAGAAATTTTTTGGGCAATAACGATCGTGGTAGTCTCTTTTAACTCTTTATCCAACGCTTCTCGGACTAACCGCTCCGAACGAGCATCCAACGCGCTGGTGCTATCATCTAAAATCAAAATTTTAGGCTCACCAATCACACCTCTTGTAATTGATAACCGTTGTTTTTGTCCACCAGAAAAGTTATTACTCCGTTCTTCGACAGGCGCATCATAACCTTCTGCTAATTTTTCAATAAATTCCTTGGCTTGGGCGATGCCTGAAGCCCGTTCCATGTCCGCTTCAGAAGCGTCACGTTTACCATGGCGTAGATTTTGCGCAATCGTTCCAGAGAACAGGATTGCTTTTTGCAACACAAAGGAAACTGTTTTTCGTAAACTGTGTTCGTTCACTTCTCGTAAATCGACACCACCAACTTCAATCTTTCCTTCTGTCGGATCAAATAAACGTGGAATTAATTGTGCCAATGTAGATTTACCAGCGCCAGTTGCGCCCACAATCCCAATCATTTCACCTGGCTGAATAGAGAAAGAGATGTCTTTCAAGGTATCTTCTTCATCCCCAGGATAACGGAAAGATACGTGATCAAACTCAACACTACCAATTAACTCTTGTTCTGGGACTTTTTTGTAGGTAACATCTGGTTCTGTTTCCATCACTTCTTTAATCCGCTTAATGGAAACAGCGGCACGAGAAGTCATCATCATCATCATTCCGCCGATAATAATCGCCATCATGATTTGCATTAAATAGTTCATAAAGGAAGCGACACCACCAATTAAAGTTGGATCATCCTTGACTAAGTTACTCACAAAGAAAATCGAGCCTACAACGGCTAAGTTCGCCACCAACATAAACGCTGGAATCATCACAGCAAATAAGCTACCTACGATTAAGTTATGGGTGGTTAATTCTTCACTCACTTTTGTAAAACGTGACAATTGATTTTTTTCTTGAACAAATGATTTGACGACACGAATGCCTAACAAATTTTCTTTTGCGATACCATTAATCTTATCAATCAAGTTTTGAATAATCATGAAATGCTTGCCCATTTGCGAAAAGGACAGCATAGAAATCAAAATAACTGCGATGACAAGTGCAACAATCACCCACCATAGTTGTGGCAAGGTTAGCATCGCTAAAATAAAACTCCCGATAAATAAAAAAGGAATTCTAAAAAGTGTCTGCAACGCAATCATAATGACATTTTGAATTTGAGTAACGTCATTTGTTAAACGAACAACTAAGTTACCTGCTGAAAATTTTTCGATATTGCCAAATGAAAAGGTTTGGATTTTGCGGAAAGTTGCTTCACGAATGTCAGCACTGACACCTTGGGCAACTTTGGCAGAAAAAATTGTATTAATAACCCCTGCAACGAGTCCTAATCCTGCAATGGCAATTAATTGAATCCCTAAGTTTTTCATTTTGTCGCTATCGTCATTCATAATTGCTTCCAACACTTGTTGTAACAATTTTGGTTGCCAAAGTGCTGAGACAACCATTACGATCACCGCCAACAAGGCAATAACTACCGAGCCTTTGTATTTTTTGGCGTGTTGAATAATAAGGTCCATCTTATCCCTACTTTCTTAAAATAGTTCCCTGCTTCTTCAGTGTTGGTCTGCGAATTCTTCCCCATTACAAAAAAATCAATTTGCTCATTGACTTCACCAATTTAACACTGTAAAATAAGGCCGATTCATAATTTACCATTTTTAGTGGTAAAATACAAGCGAACAAGTTAATTTTTCACAAGTTTTTCCTATCATAAAGTGTACCTTCTTTTTGATAAACTTACGAAGATAACGTTTAATAGGAGCTAAAATCATGGAACCGAAATTATCAAAAGACACGATTATTGCAGCCGCATTTTCTTTGTTAGAAAAAAGTCCCACTTTAGAACAACTTTCTATGCGTAAAGTCGCCAAACAGCTTGGTGTACAGGCACCCGCAATTTATTGGTATTTTAAAAATAAGCAAGCCTTACTTCAAAGTATGGCTGAAGCGATTGAAGAGCACTTTCAAGAACCTACATTATGTGGTGAATGGTATTCTGACTTACTGGCCTTCATGGAAAACTATTATGATCTCTATCAACAATTTCCCTGTGCCGTAGCTATCGAAATCCAAACCGTCCCTGCCTATCCCCAACGATTACGCCATTTAAATCAAATGATGGGCATTTTAAGAGAAGCAGGTTTTTCACCAGAAATGACTCATTTAGCAGTAACGTCTTTACAACATCTTTTATTTGGGATGATTATGGACGCAACGGAGGAAAAACAGCTCGTTTCGCAAGTATTGAACGGAGATGACTATTTAAAAGAACAAGTGCTGCACATGAAACAATATGTCTCCGACAATGAGTTAACGTACATGGAGGAAAGCATTCAATTTCGACACTCCATCCACCAAAAATCCGCCTTTATTCAAGCCGTTAAAACCTACTTAGATGGGTTGCAAGCAGACAACACATCTTCATCTAAATAAAAAAAGCCCTTGGTCCGTCAGTCGAAATGACTGACGGACCAAGGGTTAACCTTTAAAATAAATAGCGAAAACTACTTTCTCTATTTTGGTATTGGTAGCCAAGCCAAGGCTTTTTGAATCCATTCATCCCAGAACACCCAGTCATGTTCTCCTGGTCCAGTTTCAAAAGTATAACTTGCCTGTGCCTGTTCCAACGCTTGAGCCATCTGTTGATTAGCAGAAAGTAACATATCTTGCTCCCCACAACAAAGGTAAAATTGGGGCATTTCTGTTTGGCTTTCTACTAATTGTTGTAATAAATACAGCGGATCGTGAATAGAACCTTCAATTTGATCTAACGGGCCAAAAATACCTTCCCAATAGCTTCGCTTACGGACTTTTAATAATTCCCCAAAACTAGTGGATGATAAACTGACTGCCCCAGACAAAGAAGCAACGGCTGCAAAAGATTCTGGTTTCGCTAATCCTAATTTCAAGGCGCCATAACCACCCATTGACAAACCAGCGGCAAAGGTTTTTTCTCGTTTTGTACTTAACTGTGGAAAGAGTTGATGACAAATTCTCGGTAATTCTTCTGAGATAAACGTCCAATAGTTCATATCGTATTGCGTGTCCGTATACCAAGCTAAATCCGTGGACGGCATAATGACAGCAATCCCCAAATCAGCGACATACCGCTCAATAGAGGTTCTGCGAGCCCAGACACTGTGATTCCCTCCCATCCCATGTAATAAATACAACACGGGAATATCTGTTAATGCTGCTTGGGTATTTGTGCCCACTTTTTTTACCGTTTCTTGTGGTAAAATGACGTTCACATTCACTTCCATTTCCAATACATTTGAATAAATATTTGCTTGTAAAAAGGCCATCTACTTTTCCCTCCAATACTCTTTCTATTAGTGTACCACTAAACCTTCGCTCGTTGCGCTTTTGCGAAAATATTTAACAAAAGAGCGACAACAACTAAGCCCGCACCGACTAAGTAAACATTATGCAGACCTGCATAGAGGATACCGCGTAATGGTTTTAACAACGCAGCTGGAATTAAATTTGCAGTATGTGGATTCACTAATTGATTCATGACATCTGCATCGACGTTTAACGCGCTCGCTTCCAATTTTGCAAACATTCCTGCGTTTAAAATCACACCAAAAATTGACACCATCACAGTCTGCCCAATTGTACGCACCAACGTATTAAACGATGTTGCAACCCCCATTTTTTCAGGCTCCACTGTACTTTGTGCTGTCACCGTAGTCGTTGTGATAGTAATCCCAAAACCAACTCCTAAGACAGAAGACACTACAAAGAAAAGCCAAAACGGAACGGCCATTGGCATTACCACTAAAAAGATGGCCCCGACTAATAGAATCGATAACCCAATCGTTAAGACTTTTTTCATAGCATATTTTTCCATAAAGCTACTTGCTATAAATGATCCAGCCATCCAAAGTAACGACATAGGCGCTAAAACTAAGCCACCAATTCCTGCACTTTTTCCTAAGACACCTTGCATCCACATCGGAATGTAGACATCAATCCCCATTAAGAAACCGCTAATAAGCGCCGCAATAAGATTTACTAAAACAAACGTTGGTTGATTAAATAAATGCAAATCAATCACTGGGTCTTGCGCGCGTTTTTCTATCATCACAAATGCTACAAAAAAGAGCACACTCAAACTCAAACAACCAAATGTTACTAATGTAAAACCATTATCGCTAATCATTTGAAAACCTAGCAATAACGTTAGCAGCACTGCCATCAAAGTAACGCTGCCCAAAATATCCATTGGCATCTTGGTCCGTTCCCGCTTTGGTTCAACTAAGAAAATACTAATCAAGCCCAATAAAACAAGTCCAATAGGAACATTAATGAAGAAAATCCAATGCCAACCGACTGTATCTACAATAAAACCACCTGCTAACGGACCAAAAATACTAGCAATTCCCCAGGCGGCACTGTTTAAACCTAAAATTTTCGCTCGCTTGTCCAATGAATACATATCGGCAATAATCGTTAACGCAACTGGTAAAATTGCGCCTGCCCCCACACCTTGAATTGCGCGGGCAATAATTAAGGTCAACATATCTTGAGCAAAGCCACACAACGAGGAGCCCAAAATAAAAATGATAATGCCAATAATGAAGACAGGTTTACGACCAATTTTATCCGCAAGTTTCCCATAAATCGGTGTTAACATCGCATTCGTTAATAAATAAATTGAAAATACCCAGTTCATAATTTCCATGCCATGTAACGAGCCGACAATCGTTGGCATCGCAGTAGACACAATGGTCCCTTCAATGGCTGTCATAAATGTTGCCACAAAAACACTCACCGTGACTAACTTAACATTTGTTTCTTTTGCCATTTGTTCACATCCTTTTCTATTCAATTGTCAATTTTCTAAATTGCTCCATAGCTATTCTATACAAAAAAGAACAAAATGTCTTAAAAAAATGCTTTTTCATAAAAAAATTATTACAAAAAAAAACAAGAAGTCAGCCAAGTATTGGCTGACTTCTTGTTTTTTTTATTTAATTATTCAGCTAAACTAGCTTTTAACGCTTCAACTTTATCTGTTTGTTCCCAAGGTAAATCAATATCTGTTCGACCAAAATGACCATAAGCCGCAGTTTGTTTATAAATTGGGCGACGTAAATCTAGCATTTCAATAATACCTGCTGGACGTAAATCAAAGTTTTTACGAACTGCTTCGATTAATTTACTTTCTGGAAGATCACTCGTACCAAACGTATTAATAGAAATAGACACTGGTTGCGCCACACCAATTGCATAAGCTAATTGGACTTCTACTTTTTTCGCCAAACCAGCAGCAACAATGTTTTTCGCGATATAACGCGCAGCATAACTAGCAGAGCGGTCAACTTTGGTTGCATCTTTTCCAGAAAAAGCACCGCCGCCATGACGAGCATAACCGCCATAAGTATCAACGATAATTTTACGACCAGTTAAGCCGGCATCTCCTTGAGGGCCACCGATTACAAAGCGACCAGTTGGGTTGATAAAGTATTTTGTTTCATCATCTAAAAGTTCATGAGGAATCACCTCATTGATTACTTGTTCTTTAATGTCTTTTTCGATTTGTTCTAAGGTTGTTTCATCATCATGTTGTGTACTGATGACAATCGTATCCACACGTTGTGGTTGACCTTGATCATCATATTCCACTGTTACTTGAGATTTTGCATCAGGACGTAAGTAAGGTAAGACTTTTTCCTTCCGCAATTCTGCTAAACGGCGAACCAAACGATGACTTAACGCGATCGGTAATGGCATTAATTCTGGTGTTTCGTCAACGGCAAAACCAAACATTAAGCCTTGGTCACCAGCGCCAATATCGTCTTTTTCATCTTGATCACGCACTTCTAAGGCTGCGTCAACCCCTTGAGCGATATCAGGTGATTGCTCATCGATTGCTACAAGAACTGCGACAGTCTCTCCATCAAATCCATATTTTGCTCGTGTATAACCAATATCTTTCACAGTTTGACGAACAATTTTTTGGATATCTACATAAGCTGTTGTAGAAATTTCTCCAAATACTAGGACTAAACCAGTTGTTACGGATGTTTCACATGCCACGCGGGCCATCGGATCTTTCTCCAAAATCGCATCTAAAATTGCATCACTGACTTGGTCAGCTACCTTATCTGGATGTCCTTCTGAAACGGATTCTGATGTAAATAAATGTCTTTCTGTCATAATGTTATTCCCCCTAAATAGTTTCGGTTACAAGGCATCTTTAGTAAGTAACGACAATTACTTGCTAAATCCTTTCGGGAACTTGTAACAAAAACAGTATACCAGATATCTAAAAAAAAAGCTTAGGTTTTCAAGAAAATCATTAAATTACCTATATTTGCTTTTCCTATAACAAGAAACTTCCAGCCCCTTTCATCTGAGCTGGAAGTTTCTTGCTACTGTAAAATTTTCTCCGCGATAAAGTGTGTGTATTGCTCGCCACCTGCCACATTTGGATGAACTCGGTCATCATAAAACCAATCATCATGGGCGTTACTATAATTAAACCAGTCAATGACCGTTAAGTTATCGTATTTTTTGTCCATTTGACTAAGTAAACTATTCACTTGATTTTGCCATCTTCTAGTTGGAACGCGAACATTAATCCAATAAACTTTTCGATTACCTAACGCTTTCATAAATTCATCAAATTGTGCCTCTGTAAAAGGACCATTCGTACCTAAACTCACTAAAACAGTATCTTTAAGCATTTTCTTTTTGTCTAGTTCACCAATTAGTGAAATGCTACTATACAATTGACGGCCCACTTCCCCATCGATAATCATTTTAGGGAAAATATCTTGTAACCCGCTAGCACCATCTAGAATAACAGAATCACCAATAGTTGTGATTTCTAAATTCTGCGCTTTTTTTACTTGCTCTGGTGTGAGTTGTGTGGGTAGAACGTCTTGGCTTTCACTCGGTTTTGTACTACTTTCTGTGGACGTGCTACTATTTTTCGTGCCACTTTCTTGAACTTCTTTTTTACGTTCTTCAATTTTTTGCTGATTTTTCGCAATATTTTTTTCTAGTTGCTCTTGTTGCGCACTTTTAGCGTTTGCTGGGGCCACAATTAAACCGAATACTGCAATCACGCTAATCACTGTCATAAAGGCCATTGTCCCTTTTTCACGAAGGTCCCACGGTTTCCGTAAGAACTCAGTAAATTGAGTCCAGACATCCTTATAAGACAATCGTGTCAGTGGATGTTCGATAAAACGATAAGACAATTCGCTCACTACTAAAATTAATGCTATTTCAACCAATGAATGTAGAAAAACATGGTCCGATAAGGTCTTAATTTTGGCCTCATAAAAAATCATGATGGGGAATTGATACAAGTAAATGCCATAACTCCGTTTACCTATCCACGTAAAGACTGGATTCGTTAACCAACGATTCATATCTGCCCCTGGATGTGCAGTGACGGCCACTAAGACAGTGGCTGCCAAACTAATTAAAAACATGCCGCCATAATAAACAAAATTTGTATGATCTGATAATGTTAAAAAGGCTAATACTAAAAGAATTAAGGCACTTAAACCAGCGCCATTTAAGATTTTTTTAGAGGCTTCTGGAATTTCTTCTTTCAAACGTGTGCTTGGCCAAACATACGCCAATGCACTACCTAGTAAAATAGAAAAAACACGTGTGTCTGTTCCATAATAGACACGTGTAGGATCTGCGCCAGGAACATATAAAACGGCCATCAGCGTCACCGAAATTAAGGCGCCGATCAAAACTAAACTGAAAATTCGACCGCGCTTACGAACAAAGCGTTCCAGAAGAATAAAAAGTAATGGCCAAATCAAATAATTTTGCGCTTCAACTGCCAATGACCAAATATGTACAAATGGCGATTGTGTCGCAAATCCATCAAAATAAGAAAACCCTTTAAAAATTTGCCACCAGTTGTTGTAATAAAAAACACTACTAGCGACAACGCTGCGAATATTGTTTAATAAATCCTGCTGAAAGAGTGTAATATAACTAACTGCACTTAAAAGCATCACAATTAATGCTGGATACAGCCGTTTCATCCTTCGCACATAAAATCCTTTTAAATCAATGGTCTGATTTTCTGCCCATTCTTGCCGCAACAAGTCGTTAATAAGATAACCTGAAACAACAAAGAAAATCGGAACACCTAAGTAGCCACCTCGCATGACTTGGGGAAAAAGGTGATACAAAATCACGCCAATTACAGCGATCGTCCGAATGCCATCAAAACCTGTAATATAGCGTTTTTTCTTGCTATTTGCTGTCTGATTCATTTGTGCTTTCCAACTTTTCTATAAAATTATTCTTTTCCTTTATTTAAAGAAGCAAGTAACTTTAATATACGTTTTTTCCTAGGAAATGGCAAGCAAACTTTGTCTCCTTTAGGCTTTTTTTACAATTCAAAAAACCAACATTTTTTAAATTGTAAAAAAACAACCAAAGCTTATGAAAATCACTCATAAGCTTTGGTTGTTTACTCATATCGTTTTCGTTTAGATGAAGATGGAATCCCTAAGGCTTCACGATACTTTGCCACCGTTCGCCGGGATATTTCCATGCCTGAATCTTTTAATCGCTCGACTAATTTTTGATCAGATAACGGTTTACTTTTTACTTCTTCATCAATTAATTTTTGTAGTTGCTTTTTAACCATCGTTGTTGAGACATCCTCGCCATCTTCTTCTGATGAAAGAATACTTGTGGAGAAGAATGAGCGCAATTCAAAGACGCCAAACGTGGTTTCTAGATATTTTCCATTGACCGCACGACTAACTGTCGATTCATGAATAGACAAAGCATCCGCAATTTCTTTTAAAGTCATTGGTTTTAATGGCCGATCTGCTTCTAAAAAGAAGGCTTCTTGACGGCGCACAATTTCTTGCCCTACACGTAAAATTGTATCCCCCCGCTGATTCACTGCGCGCTCTAACCATTCAAATTCGTTTTTCTTATCCTTAATATATTCTTGGACTTCTTTGTCGTCAGTCTCTTGCATTCGTTTGAAATAATTTTCTTGAAAATTTAATGTCGGTCGACCAGCTTTGTTGGAAATCACCACTATTCGATCTTCCTTGATTCGGACAGTTAAATCTGGTCGAATATACAATTCCTCGGTCGCATCAAAAATATTCCCTGGCGCTGGCGATAACGTTTGTATATAATCAAAGATCAATTGAATTTCTGCTAATTCAATCCCGAATTTTTTAGCTAACGGGCCCCATTTACGACTCACTAAGGCATCAAACTCTTCCTCCAATAAAATATACGCTAAATTAGGCGCGGTATCGTCTCGTTCTGTTTGTAGCATCAAACATTCTTGTAAATTGCGTGCCCCCACACCTGCTGGATCTAGCTGTTGTAACAAAGTTAATGCATCTAGCATTTGAATGGCGCTTGCTTCGGTTTTTTCTGCCGCTTCTTCTAACGAAATCGTTAAATAACCATTCACGTCTATATATTCTACTAAAAACAAAACCAATGTTCGCAAGTATGTATCGCGGTAATTCAAATGAATTTGATCAATTAAAGACTCAAATAATGATAAATGATAGTCTGGAATTTGATTCATATAATTATTTTCTTCGTCTTGGTTGGTGTAAGAACGACTAGTTATCGGAAAATCTGTGGTGTACTGCGTATCTACTTGTAAATCAATCAATGGATTCTCTAGTGCTTTCGCTTCAACAAAGGCAGCGAGTTCTTCCGTGTTAAATTGTAAAATTTGAATGGATTGTTGAAGCTGTTGAGTCATGGCCAACTTCTGGACTTGTTTTTGTTGTTGGGACATTCGTTGCTCAAATTTCATTATTTTCGTCCTCCCTCTTGTAATTTTTGTCAATATCAGCTAAACTAGTATTCGTGCCGCGCCCTTAGTGTAGTGGATATCACGTAAGATTCCGGTTCTTGAGACGGGGGTTCGATTCCCTCAGGGCGCGTTATTTAAATATGTTGATTTATCAACGTTTCTGGACACTCTTTATTCATCTAAAGAGTGTTTTTTTCTTGTTTAGGAATGATTTTTCTATCCGTAGTTTTTTCAAATGTTGCTTGTGGCAAGCTCAATTGCACTTAACGCGACAACATTTGTTCTGCTTCAGCTACAAATCCAATAAGGTTAAAATTCCTCCGTTCCTATTGTAACGCATAACGTTTCCTTTTTCTATCAGCTAAACAAAGTATTACGACAAGTAAACACCTGCTTCTCTCTTAAAGATCCCTTTCTGATTATATAGTAAATTGCTTTTAATTTGTTAATTATTTTACCTAAAACTTAATACCCTAATTAAATAAAGAACCTGGGGCAAAAATCACTTTGGATTTTTATCCCAGGCTTAAAACCTGATAATTGGCGGGAACAGAACCGTTCAGCTCCGACCTCTAAAATACTTAATTAGAAATATACTACCAGCAATCACACCAATTATGATTACTAGCCAAAATAATCCACTTACAAGTAACAGCTCAGTTAAGGTCGTCTTCAGATTCTCCTCCTTTAAATGGCATCTGCTTTGTTTTGCTATGTAATTAATGACGAGATCAGACAACAGCTATCAAAAAAACGAACCAACACGTGGTCCGTTTTCATTCATTATTAAGCTTTTACGATGTTCGTTGCTTGTAAACCGCGTGGACCTTCTTCAGTATCAAAAGTTACTGCTTGGCCTTCGTCTAAAGTTTTAAATCCATCTGATTGAATAGCTGAAAAATGTGCAAATACATCATTGCCATCTTCACCTGTAATAAATCCAAAACCTTTGTCTGCGTTAAACCATTTTACTGTACCGTTGTTCATATATATTTCCTCCTAGTGCATAAAAATATGCAAGTTATTGCAAAAAATGTTGAGTGGCAAAAGGAGAAGTATAGTTTTTAAATATATAACTCAAATTACTTATCAAAATTGATTACTTAATTACTATAACATATTTATTAGAAATAAACAATGCCCACGACTTTCCCTTGGACTTTCTAAAATAATCAAAGATGCGCTTGACAAAGCCCTAGCAAAAAACACTCCTATTCTCTCTATTTCCAGTTAGTTTTATTTAACTTTAAATAATCACTACGCGCTAAATAATCAAATAGCGGAGCTAATCCTGGTGAAAAATTTACTTCCTCAAACCGCTTAATAAATTGTACGCCTTTAATTTTATTTGGTTCGTTCATCGTAACTTTTCCTTGGGCTTGTTTGGCAAAATAAAAATGTCCTTGCCAAACGATTGAATCAAAAACAAGTGGTCCAGTAAAAATTTCTTCAAGTTCAGTAATTTCCACTGCTAATTCTTCTTTCATTTCACGAATCGCACATTCCAGCGCTGATTCACCAAGTTCTTGTTTTCCGCCAGGGAAATTCCATGTGTCTGGCCGATCTTTTAAGATAAGAATTTCATCTGATTGATTTTTAAGAAGTACTCGCGAAAATTCTTTTTTCACTTCATTTAACCCTCTTCTTCATTTTTTATTGAGAAGCCACACTTGGCAACATAAAAATATAATGCAAAATACGATCCGCATACGACGGATTTTTTTCAAAGTCATTGACTTCTTCATTGACTAACTCCAAATCATCGGTAATCACTCCGGCAACGTCCATAAAGAGCATTTTACTTAATACCTCTGAGTCATTAACTGTCCAAGCATAAACTGCTTTTTTCTGTTGGTCAGCTTTTAAAATGAAGGTATCATTCAACGTAGTAGCTTCCATTGTATACAAATCAGCTTGTGTTTCTGGAAAAGTGAAATTATAGGGCAAAATAAAACTAACTTTTACTTTTGATTTGGCTTTTTTAAACGCTTTGATCACATTGTAGTCGAGAGATTGAACCTGATGGTTATTCTTTATCAAAGGACGTTCATATTTTTCAATAAAGTTAGAAAGAGCACCTTGACTATCTTGTTTAGACGTTTTAATTTCTACTAGTAATTTTTGTTTGGCTTGGTTTGCTTTCGCTAAATAATCATCAAAACTGGCAATTGGTGCTTCTTGGCCATTTTCTTTAACGGTCATTTTTGTTAATTCAGCCAACGTAAATTCTTGTGGCGTGCCATCAACGCCGGCGAGTTCTTGAAGGTTTGCATCATGCATCACAACAAATTGATGGTCTTTGGTTTCTTGAACATCAATTTCAATATAATCTGGTTTAAATTTAATGGTTCTTTCCATAGCAGGAATGGTATTTTGTACGCCATTACTATTGGTGACCCCTCGATGCGAAATAATCAAAGGTTTTGATTCTAATAGCCCTGTTAAGTAAACAGCGTTGAAAATTATATAGCCGCCAAAAATGGTGAATAGTCCTAGGCCCATTCCGATAGTCACTAATTTATTACGTTTCGTTTCTTTGTCAAAGGCAACTTTTGTCGTCGTTTCTACTTGAACATTTAATTGTGTATATAAGAAATTAATCAGTAATACTGAAAGCCAAGCATTAGAGACAAACTGTAAAAATTGGACAACGGTTAAATTTAAAATCCCACCTAGCAAGCTAATGGTATCGCTCAAGGTATCTAACTTCAACTGTAGAAGATAAAGTAACACATAAATAACATACGTTGAAACAAATACCGCGATCGTCACAAATGCAATATTACGAATAATGAACCATAATCGTTTGTTTGTCATTGACCAACTAGCCTTAACTGCCTCGCCCGCTTTTTTTCTCTCCAGAATCATTAATGGAAGCGTGTAAATGAAACGAATAGCTAAATACCAGACTAATAACCCAAAGGCCAGTAACCCAACCAAGTAAGGAATTCGTTGGGACAAAAATTCAACAATAAAATCTGGAATCACAAATTTCGTCAATAGATTACTTTGGAAAATCAGGTTACCAAAAGGGACAATGACAACAAAATAACCGAAAAAGAATAACCACGAACGGGCACCTTGCTTTTTAAGAACCTTAAAAGATGCCTTGGTAACTCCTTTAAAATGAAAGCGATGGTCTTGCCGTATTTGAAAAATCCCTAATAATAAAAAGGTAAACTGATAAAAAACTGCACCTAAAAAAAGTAACAACAAGAGAATTAATAACACCAGAGCAAGCGGCTTTTCTAACAGTAAATTCAGGTTATTAAACGAAAGATAAGGAATACCTTGAGTTTTTAGTGCGTTGGAAGTAGCCCAACTAAAAGCCCCACCCACCAATAATAATAAGACATTTAAAGTAAAAAATAACCATAAGTACTGCAAGATGTCTTTAAAAAATTGCCTTGTTCCATTTTTAAATGTTTGCCAAGCAGACATACAAACTCCTCCATTCTAAAAGTATCTGATTAAAGTTCTTCCATACGAATCCTAAATAAAACAACGGCAATCCAAATTGAAATAAATGATGGCAAAATAACAATAATGATTGCGACTGGCTCATCAATAGTTCCTTGTAACGTATTTTTTACTTCTGAAGAAATAATAAACTGATCAAAAATCACTTGATAAATAGTAACATAAATCAATACCCATTGAATATAATATTCAATTATTTTCATTAAAACGATGGGTAAAACAATTTTTTTCGTCGTTAAATTCAATAAAAAATATAACAAAAGACTCGTACTGATGATAACGACTATCCCTAAAAGAAATAACGACTCTAACCGCTGCCCTATTACGTTTGCAACGCCTATTGTTAATAATAAATACATAGCTACCGAAATTAAGATGCTCACACTTAGCATAACAGAAAACAAAAGTAATGCCTTAAGAAAAAGCCACTTATCAACTCTTTTATTTCCAATCAATAAACCTAAAAGAATCACCGACAAAAGTAAAATCAATTCAATCATTCGTTCCTCCTCCCAAAACAAATGAAAAAAAATTCATATGTTCGCGTTTATTTTATCAAACCAAAATGGATTTGTAAAACATTTCACATGTTATTTAATAAACGACTATTACTATAAAAAAGACAAGCCAAGTTTCCTTTATTTAGGAAACTTGGCTTGTCTTTTTATTCTTTTTACTTCATTATTTTTTGATAGTTTGCGAATAATTGATTCGCATCTCCTTCTCCATCAATTTTCTTGAGATGGCCGTTATCTATTTTAAACATAGATGGCACATGTAAAACTTTATTTTCTCGGATAAATGTTGACCATTCCTTCATGGTCTCTTTGTTGGTTAATTCTACATAGTAAACCTGTTTAGGTGCTTGTAATAGTTTCTCGAAATCCTGACAATCTGAACAGTTTTTCTTTTTTAAAACAACATAAAATGTTTCGCCAGAGTGTTTTTTTTCTTGATACTCATTAAAACTTAATTCCTTTTTATGCGGAATAAATGTAAAACCTACCAACAAACTAAGTAACAAAATTAACAGACTGAACGAAATTTTTTTATTCATGTTTTTTCTTCCTTTTTAGTTTGTTTAATTTTTTCTTTTTTTATTTTTTGTTATGCCAAAGCTAATAGCCACTATAAGGACAATTAAACCTGCAATCATGTAAAGTGGATTTACTGTTGTATTAGTCATTGGTAAATGAATTCCTTTACTTGCTGATTTTCCAAAATTGACTGGGTTCGTTGGCGCTTGATGATTTGTAGGCGTCAACGGTTTCTTCGGTTTTAGCGGTTGTTTAGGTTCAGGTTTTTTTGGATCTTCTGGTGTTGGCGCAGGCGGCGTTACGGTTGGTTTGTTGGAGTGTAACACGTCTCCTTCATTGCCAAAGTTCAAGTCGGCTTGGTTGGGAATCCCACCTTGTTCAATATAAGGGGCTAATTCTTCGTCCGTTGCGTCAGCTTTAATTTTGGTTGTAATGGTCATGGTATAGGTATGTCCAGCTAAGTATGAGTAGCTGTCATCTTTTTTGTTCATAGTAAAGGTTACTTTGTTATTTTCTTGCGCTACTTTGCCGTTAGTTGTAACATCTTTGCCAGTTTCGTCAGTGACTTTCACGTCTGTAATGTCTAACACTTTATTAATTTCATCTACCATGCTGGCTTGGGTCCATGTGCTTGTTTCGTTGCCGAAAGCTGCTTTGACGTTCCATTTAAATTCTTGGTCGCGGTTGGTTAGATCTAAATGTTCTTGACCTTCGACGTCTTTAGTAATATTTGGATCAACTGGCGGTGGTGTTACGGTTGGTTTGTTGGAGTGTAACACGTCCCCTTCGTTGCCAAAGTTCAAGTCGGCTTGGTTGGGAATGCCACCTTGTTCAATATAAGGCGCTAATTCTTCGTCCGTTGCGTCAGCTTTAATTTTGGTTGTAATGGTCATGGTATAGGTATGTCCAGCTAAGTATGAGTAGCTGTCATCTTTTTTGTTCATAGTAAAGGTTACTTTGTTATTTTCTTGCGCTACTTTGCCATTGGCTGTAACATCTTTACCATTTTCATCAGTGACCTTCACGTCTGTAATGTCTAACACTTTATTAATGTCATCTACCATGCTGGTTTGGGTCCATGTGCTTGTTTCGTTGCCGAAAGCTGCTTTGACGTTCCATTTGAATGCTTGGTCGCGGTTGGTTAAATCTAAATGTTCTTGACCTTCTACATCTTTTGTAATCGTTGGATCAACTGGCGGTGGTGTTACGGTTGGTTTGTTGGAATGTAACACGTCACCTTCATTGCCAAAGTTTAAGTCCGCTTGGTTGGGAATCCCACCTTGTTCAATATAAGGGGCTAATTCTTCGTCCGTTGCGCTAGCTTTGATTTTAGTAGTAATGGTCATTGTGTACGTATGACCACTCAAATAGGCATAACTGTCTGCTTGTTTGTTCATTTCAAAAGTTACTCTGTTATTTTCTTGTGTTACTGTGCCATTGGCTGTAACATCTTTACCATTTTCATCAGTGACTTTCACGTCTGTAATGTCTAACACTTTATTAATGTCATCTACCATGCTGGCTTGGGTCCAAGTGCTTGTTTCGTTGCCGAAAGCTGCTTTGACGTTCCATTTAAATTCTTGGTCGCGGTTGGTTAGATCTAAATGTTCTTGACCTTCTACATCTTTTGTAATCGTTGGATCAACTGGCGGTGGTGTTACGGTTGGTTTGTTGGAATGTAACAAGTCTCCTTCATTGCCAAAGTTCAAGTCGGCTTGGTTGGGAACCCCACCTTGTTGGATATAAGGGGCTAATTCTTCGTCCGTTGTGCCGGCTTTAATTTTAGTTGTAATGGTCATTGTGTATGTGTGACCAGCTAGATAGGCATAACTGTCGTCTTGCTTATTTATTTTAAAAACAATGTTGTTGTTATCAGTAGTTAATGTTCCTTCAGCTGTTACATCTGTTCCATTTTCATCGGTGACAACGACTTTTTGAATATCTAACAATGAATTAATGTCATCTGTAATACTTGCTTGGGTCCAATCGTTTGTTTGATTACCAAAATCAGCTTTTACATGCCAATCAAAGGAATCATCCCGATTCGTTAAATCTAAATGTTCTTGATTTTCAATATCCTTAGTAATTTCTGGATCTTCTGGCGTCACATCACAGTCATGGGCATGGTCATTTTTAGGAATGGTTGCTTCAGGAAAGTCTTTAGCTACCTCACCTTGAGTCATTGATCCTGAGCTAACTACTGTATCGGCATCAATTGCTGTATTTTCTTTAACAGTATAATGAATGGTAATATTCCCCACATAGCCTGCTACACTGACAGCTGAAATGGTTTGTCCGTTAATTTGAACAGGCACATCATTTCCGGCATCATCCGTAGCCGTTGCTGATTGAATGTCAAATTGATCAGCAACTGTTAGCGAGGCATTAGCTGGCGCTGATTGTCCCACGCGATCTTGGACAATTTGTTTTAATTGTGCTGTAAAATCATCAATAGATTGGCTAGTAATAAAATCTTCTGGTGTGCTGGCACCTTTTTGTAGCTCTTGTTTTACAAAAGGACCAACTTCTGATTGGTATTTATCATAATAAGAATTAACTGAACTTAAAGAATCGACACTTTCCCAAAAGGCATTAATCATTTCATACCCTTCATTTGTAACTTCTTGATTCAACGCTAAAACTTCTTCTGCTGCACCTTGATAGTCATTACTATATTCCACAGATATATAATTGCTAGCTCCCCAAGTACCTAATTGATGATTTGGATCTGGATATTCATTAATTTTATCATTTGTATTGGTTTTGTGTAAGTAACCATCTAATCGAGTATTAGCAACTCCATCCGTTACTAACAAAAAATAAGTTTTTCGATTCGTTAAGTCACCATGTGTCGCATTATATTCATCTAAGGCTAATTTCATGCCTTGTGCAGTCGGTGTTCCACCATAAGTTCGAACATCTCCAAAATTTGACACAAATTGACTTTTATCAAATGTTAATGGTGTATTTACACGAACATTTAACTCTTTGTCTCCGTCATTGATTTTTGTCGTTCCATCAGGAAACATAAATTGGCGTCCACCACGATAAGAAGTAAGCATGACACGATCTTTGTCTGTTAAGCCTTGAACCACTTCATCAATCGCTGAGCGAACCATTGGAAAATTGTCTGAAAAGCTTCCGCTAGCATCTTCAACGACGACTAAATCGACTGGTTCCGTTTCCCCTGCAACGACTGGAAATGCAGCTTCCCCTTCTAATATTCGTTTACAATCGGCTAAGCTTTCATCTTGAACTTTCACCGTATTGGTCATTCCTTCTGTATCTCCTGCTTTAACCGCTCCTTCAGCTAAAGCCAATGTGGGACTGAAATTTCCCACAACTGTTCCAGCGACAATCACCATTGTCGATAATAATTTCGTTGCTTTCTTAAACATTTTAATCCTCCCTATTTTCTTTCGCTAGTGTTTGGGACACTTGCTTCTCTTTACTTCAACTACAGCTCCTTAAATCTTTCATCAAGTCGATGTGTCTCCTTGTTTTTGTGACACATCTCTTACTCAATTTCTGATTCTATCACCTTTATAGGCTAAAAATTGGCAGTATTCGGCTCTTGAAAACGTAAAATTTGTCTTTTAAAAATTAATGAAAAGACTATCTACTAACAAAGTTGGCTTTCACTTACTTTTTGACACCTGATTCCTTTTAAAAGTCTTTTTTTACACAAAAAAAGTAAAAGAACCTTTACAATCCTTTTACTTAATTGTTAGATGCTATTCATAATTTTCTTAGTTTTTTCTATAAGCTGAATAGTTTAGCCCGTTTATTTCAACAATATTTGACGTTAGTCAGCCGTTTCGTTATAGTTAAAGAAAAGGCTTTTTGGTAGGAGTGAATACGATGAATGAGTGGCCCCATCAGTTAATGATGCTTTTAACCCCACTTTTTGAGCTATGTATTTTAGGTCTGAATGTTTTTTCGATTATTGTTTTAGTTTGGGGTGTTTGTTTAGCAGGAAAAGATTTCATTAAAAGTGAACGACAAAATCAAAGCCGCTTTACCTTAACCAAAATGAATACGTTCATCAAAAACTTCCTTGGTAGCTACATTCTGTTAAGTTTAGAAATTTTAATTGCTGCTGATATTATTGAATCTATTGTCAAACCAACTTTTCAAGATATTTTGAAATTGGCAACCTTGGTGATCATCCGTACAGTTATTTCTTATTTCTTACATAAAGAAATTGAAGACACTATGACCGATATGGAACAACAAGAAAAAGAACCAGCTACCCCAAAAAATTAGCGGGTACGCTGGTTCTTTTTTTATTTAATCGCTTTAAAATAATGAAGTGGTTCGTTAGACAAACGCTGCATTTTACGTTTTTTATCTTCAATAATTGCTAAAATCTCGTCTGAAAAATTTTCTAAAATAACACGGCCACCTTTATAGGTGTGTCCACCCATTTCAGCAACTTCGCTGGCCGTTAAAATGACTTTACGATGCGCAATTTTTTTGAAAAATTCTTCAATTAAGTACGTCGGTAAGTAAAAATTATTTTGAGCAGAAAATGATTCCAAATAAATAAAATCATCGATGCTGATGAAACAATCATCCATCGATAAGTATTCAATTGATCTGTCTATATATAATTCACGCTTTTGTAAAATTTCTTTGACTTTTTTATTTAATAAATTCAATGATTCAATTTCTTTAACCAAATGTTCTAGTTCACGATAACGTACTTCTTTTCGCTCTTTGTAAGATGAATGTAAGGCGGCACTTGCTGTGACTATTAGCGCACCGACGATTACACCGACCATTCCGGCGATAAAAACAAACATATTTTTCCCCTCGCTCTTTTCTAATTTTCCATTTTAGTATAACATAATCCAAAAGTTTCGGATAAAAAATGACACAAAATTTTTCAAGCGACTTCGTTGACCTTTATTGACCAAAGAGGTATACTTTTCATAGGCATTCAAAGTGCTTTGTGATAGAATGACTTTAAAAGTTTCTTTATATAGGAGGATTTACTTATGAATTTAATTCCAACAGTTATTGAACAATCATCTCGCGGTGAACGTGCTTATGACATTTACTCTCGTTTATTAAAAGACCGCATCATTATGCTAAGCGGCCCTATCGATGATAATGTGGCAAACTCAGTGATTGCACAGTTATTATTCTTAGATGCCCAAGATTCAGAAAAAGACATTTACTTGTACATTAACTCTCCTGGTGGCAGCGTTTCTGCAGGCTTAGCGATTTTCGATACCATGAATTTCGTTAAAGCGGATGTCCAAACTATCGTATTAGGAATGGCGGCTTCTATGGGTAGCTTCTTATTAACAGCTGGTCAAAAAGGCAAACGTTTCGCTTTACCAAATGCGGAAATCATGATTCACCAACCACTTGGTGGCGCTCAAGGGCAAGCAACAGAAATTGAAATTGCTGCTCGTCACATTTTAGACACTCGTCAACGTTTAAATTCAATTTTAGCTGAACGAACTGGCCAACCTATTGAAGTGATTGAACGTGATACCGATCGTGATAACTATATGACTGCCGAACAAGCAAAAGAATATGGTTTAATCGATGAAGTAATGGAAAATAGTAGCGCCTTAAATTAAAAATAAAAAATGGAAACAGCGACAGTCGCTGTTTCCATTTTTTTATTTTTCAATGTATCCTCGTAATTCTTCTTCAGTAACACTTTCGTCAAAGATATGCTCACCAATGACGATCGTTGGCACAAATTGAATGTGCGCCGCATTGGCTTCAGCAATCACTGCGGAAACAAGCGTTGCATCTGTTTGTTCTTTTAAACCAAGATTTTTTTCAGCATACGTCGCTACTTCTTCTAAGGTTAAGTTTCCCCATTCATCTTGCGTAGCAAACATTTTATGCAATGCTGACAGTGCTTGTTCAGGCGCTGAATAGTCAATGTAGTGATGCATCACATTGCCGCGTTGTAAACTTTCTTTTTCTTTATCAAACAACTTAATGATACGTTCAACTTTACCACTTTTGACAGATTGTGCTAACAGTTCCTCAGACTCTTCAAACCATTTTCTGCAATAAGGACAGCGAACATTGATAAATTCTATCATTTTGACAGGGGCATTGCGCTCACCAATGTGAAGCCCTGTTTCTGTGTTAACTTTTGTTGCATCAATTACTGAAATATCCATAAAAAACCTCATCCTTTCAAACCTTTATTTCTCTTTTAGTATACCGTTTTTCAATAAAAAAATCATAAGACACGAATTCAAATTTTCTGAATTCGTGCCTCTGTTCACTTTTTTAACGATTAATCGAACGAGCCATTCTAGCAACAGTATGTCTTTTCCCGCGTATCGCATCAGAAAGCTCTTTAATATTTTCAATACCAACTAAGCCCATATTGGCATCGCCAATATGTTGAATATCTACGCCTAAAATTTTATTTCTAATGCCGATTGCTTGGATAACTTCAGGTTGAGCACTTTCTTGTGAAGTTCCAATGGCACTCATAACTAATTTTCCTTTTGAATGTGCAAAATCCACAACTTCTTTGACTTGTTGATCATCGATGCCCCAAACCGTACCGACTGCTGGGACTAAGACAATATCAGCGCCCGCTTCAATAAATTGTTCAGCTGATTTTAAACTGACCACTGGTTCATCTACGCCTGAACTGTGCATTTTTCCGGCAATAATGATGCCGTCAAAATGTTTTTTGGCTAAGGCCACGTTCTTAGCAATCAAGTCGTTGGTCACGCCAGTTCCTGGATTACCTGTCAATAAGATAAAATCCAAACCCAGTTCATTGGCTTTTTTGAAAGTAGCTGCTGATGCTTTTCTACCTGGTTCAATCGAAACTCTCGTTGAAGCTAAGTCTAAATTTTCATCAACAGGTTCGACATTCATGCCAATCGGTAAACCGACTAGTTCTTTCAAACGATGAACAACCTCATCATTAGGGACACATGTTTCCGCAGTATATTGCCCTTCATAAGCGGCTACTACAATCGGTTTATTAACATCGAAAACATTCAATAAAATCATGTCTGCGCCATATGCTTTTGACATTTCCGCACAAGTGATATCACCTGCTACGGATGGATGAACTACCACATTTTCCGATAAAATTACGCGCCCTTCGCTCGCTTTAATACTCTGAAACAGCTCTTCTTTTGACATCCGTTTGATTTCTGATGCATTTGCACTAATTAATCGTTGAACCATTTTGACCCCTCCAATAGTTTTTAATGTTTTAGTTAAAAACAGCAATAAGTAATCGCTTGCATTTTATTACATGCAACATTCGTGCCAACGTCGTTTCTTTAAACCACAGGTCAACACTACATTTCAGCGCTACACACTTTTTGCACACTTTATTTTTTTTACACGCTTAAAGAAAAAGTGAAGGATAGCACTTCAAACGGAAATGTTATTCTTCACTTCTGGAGCAGAAAAGTTACGCACTTTTTTCTCGTAATTTTTCTGCAAATTCATTAATTTTGCGAATACGATGATTAATACCTGACTTAGAAATAGCTCCTGAAGGAATCATTTCCCCTAGTTCTTTGAGACTAACTTCCGGATACTCTAACCGTAATTCTGCGATTTCCTGAAGTTTCTCCGGTAATGATGTCAGCCCTACTGTACTTTCAATAAATTGAATATTTTCAATTTGTTTTGAAGCCGCATCAATGGTTTTATTTAAATTCGCTGTTTCGCAATTTACTAAACGATTTACTGAATTCCGCATATCACGGACAATCCGGACATCTTCAAATTTCAACATAGAGTTCGTGGCACCAATTAACGTTAAAAAGTCGGCAATTTTTTCAGCACCTTTTAAATAACAAATATACCCATTTCGGCGTCCCAATGTTCGAGCGTTTAAGTCATAGTAATTCAACATCTTACAAATATCATTATTGTGTTCTTCATAAATTGAAAAAATTTCTAAATGATAGCGACTTGTTTCCGGATTATTAACTGAGCCAGAAGCCATGAAGGCCCCACGTAAATAGGAACGCATTTTTTGCGCGTTACCCATGATTTCATTTGACACATTGCCATTAAAAACGACCCCATCCATAATATCCAAATCAGCTAGAATTTTTTGTGTATCTTGTTTTAGACGCACAATGTAAACATTATTTTTCTTTAGTTTCATTTTTTTACGAACTAATAATTCTGCTTGTGCATGGTAATGATCTTTCAGCAATGAATACATTCGACGAGCAATTGCAGCATTTTCCGTTTGTACATTCAAGACAAACTGTTGATTAACTAAGCTAAGTGAGCCATTCATCCGAATTAATGCTGCTAATTCTGCTTTCGCGTGTTCTCGATGGACTTCTAAACCAGTTAACTCTTTTTTGACATCCGAGGCAAAAGACATCTAAGCTCCTCCTCTCTTGATTCTTTTGATTAATTAATATTTCGTTCCAAATACGATACGGAAAAGTTCTTCAACAACTTTTTCCCCATCATGAAAAACTCCGCCATCTCTTAATTCTAAAAAGTCTGTCGAAATGACTCGGCATCCTTCTTCACGTAATCCTTGAAAATCATGCTTTACTTGAACTAAATATTCATCATAAATTTCAGGATCCATGTAATTTTCTGGTACTTTTTCTGTGTTAACCAGCACTGTATCAACAAACTGCGCTTGTAGATGCTCGTTTAAGACACGAACATGATCTGCATCCGTAAAATGTTCCGTTTCCCCTTTTTGGGTCATGATGTTACAAATATAGACTACTTCCGCTGCCGTTTGTTTGATGGCTTCACCAATTTCTGTAATAACTAAATTAGGTAAAATACTTGTAAAAAGACTCCCCGGTCCTAACACGACCATGTCTGCTTCTTCAATTGCTTTGACGACTTTACGCGCAGCTCTTGGCTGTTCTTCTCCGTGTGTATTTGTTACAAACACATGGTCAATCGTCTTGCGATCCAGTGCAATTTTTGATTCTCCCACCGCCACTGAGCCATCTTTAAATACGGCATGTAACGTTAATGGCCGTTCTGATGATGGATAAATCCGTCCATCAACATGCATCATTTTTGAAAGCAATTGAATGGCTTCATACGTACTTCCTCTCATTTCTGAGACAGCAGCAATGATTAAATTACCGATTGCATGATTGGCAAAATGACTATCTGATTTATCAAAACGATATTGAAAAATATCTTCATATAATTGTGGCATATCTGACAGTGCCACTAAAACATTTCTTAAATCTCCCGGAGGTGTCATGTTATTAATAGATGAACGAAGCTCGCCACTACTACCGCCGTCATCAGCGACCGTTACGACGGCAGTAATATCAACACTTTGATTTCTTAAACTTTTTAAAATTACTGGCAAGCCTGTTCCACCACCAACAACCACGATCTTCGGTTTACGAATTCGATAGGTTTTCATTAAGAGCGATTAACCGTTTCTTTTCTTTTTAAGCGGTCGCGGTGGGTAATATTAACATGGTAATCTTCCTCTTTTAATTCAGCGCCAACACGTTCTGTCAATGCAACAGAGCGATGTTGTCCGCCAGTACAGCCAATTGCAATGGTGACGCTACTTTTACCTTCTTTTTTATATCCAGGTAAGACTGTTCGCAGTAAATCGATAAATTTTGTATAAAATTCATCTGTTTCTGGGAAGCCCATCACATAATCATAAACAGGTTGATCCATTCCAGTTAACGGCCGTAGTTCATCAATATAATGGGGATTAGGTAAAAAGCGAACATCCATGACGATATCTGCATCAATCGGCAACCCATATTTAAAGCCGAAGGACACCATTTCCACTCGAAATTCGTGTGTCTCTCTCGTTGCTAGTTCTTTATTCAAACGTTCCCGCAATTGACGAGGGGACAAGTCCGTAGTGTCAATGACCAACTGAGCATCCGCCTTGATTTCTTCCAGCATTGCACGTTCTTTACGAATACCTTCTGTCACTAAACCATCCATCGCCATTGGATGCGCACGCCGTGTCTCTTTATAACGAGAAACTAACTCTTCATCGGTGGCATCTAAAAATAAAATCGTTGTATCAATAAAATTAGTATTTTCAAGTTCGACTAACATATCCTGAATTTCTCTAAAGAAGGTCCGTGAACGTAAATCGATCACTAACGCAATCTTGGTAACTTTTCCAGATTCTTTAATTAATTCCCAAAATTTTGGGATTAAGCTTGGTGGTAAATTGTCGATACAGAAATAGCCCATGTCTTCAAAGCTTTGAACAGCGACTGTTTTTCCAGCGCCACTCATTCCTGTAATAATAACCAGTTGTAAATTTTCTGGCATATTCAACACTCCCTTCACTTGCATCACTATATTATAACACCCCGGGCGTATCAAAGAAAGCTTTTCAATCATTCTTATAAAGATTTCTATTCTTTCATAGAAAAACAGCATTGACAAAAATGTCAATGCTGTTTTAATTGCTGAATTATACTATATAACTCTGTGTTATTTTAATACAAACTTAATTTCTGTTTTATCAGTAAAATTAGCTTCAAACTCAAATTGTTTTACTTGTTCATTCACGGCTAACTTTTTCGTAATGTGTTCTTTAATTTGTTCATTTGTAGCTGTTTTGATTGACAATCCATCTAAAAGAGTCATGATTTTGTCTTGTGCTGCCTTACCTTCTAATTCTAAATCAGCAGATTCATCTTCATACGTTGCTTCAATTGTTCCGTTCGATTTTATTTCATAGGTGAACTCAATTTCATTTTCGTCGTATTCGATTTCTACGTCAATCTCTTGAAGACTGACAACAGTTGGTGTCGGTGTGGTTAGTTCATTGTCTGCTGTTTCATGGTCCCCACCAACTTCAGGAGTTACGGTTTCCCACTTAAAGGTACCAATTTTAGCTGTTGCTAGATAGGGATTATTAATGGTAATGACTTTCAATTGAAGGTCTGAATGGTTGGCGATATCTGTTAAAATCCCCAGAGCCTGATATGTATTTTGTGTAAAACGTGTCGCAATATTTTGCGCATCAATTGTGGAATAGCCTAATGTTTCCCAGGTGATTTGTTGCTTTAATTCCTGATGAACGGCTTGTACTGTCGCCGGCTCCAATTGAATGCCCGTTGCTTCTTTTAAGTCTTTCTTGGTAAAGCTCATTACTTTTTCATGGTCTGATTGTGAAATTAAGGTCGCTGCTTCCATTGTGTTACTATGTACAAAAGGTGTGATTCCGATAGCTAAGACCATTCCTGCTGTTAATAAACTTGTTGTTATTTTTTTGTTTTTCATTTAAGACTTCCCTTCGTGTTCATTGTTATTTTGTTAACAAACATAGTATATCTTTTAATTACACATTAAGTCAACATTTATTTTTAATT
>OKIY01000073.1_pt1 | contig 37337 bp, 29 predicted proteins | sample 1614391 | NCBI WGS metagenome assembly OKIY01 (sample SAMN04436935, study PRJEB24849) | human gut metagenome | biome: human gut; feature: NICU; material: stool | host: Homo sapiens | place: USA: Saint Louis, MO | collected 2009-11-13
TTAAGATAATTATAATGATTATTATTTAATAATTTGTTCATATTATGGACAGGTGGAGTTAATAACTACTTGCTATCCTTAAATTATCAAAAGGAAAGGGAGTAGTCATTTATGAAGAAAAAAATCATTGGTACAATTACGTTGTTGGCTTTAAGTGCGTTATTAGTCGGTGGAGCAGGAGGGGGTTTGACGGCAGAAGCATACGTTCCTCAAAGCGTAGACAATCCCAATAATTTAGGGGATTTACCTGAGTATTTACGTTCAGTTGGTATTCGGCAAGATGAAATGTTATCGGAAAAAGATTGGGCAGGTCAACGTGTCTATGATAAAAATGGGACCGACTTAACCGCTGAAAATCAGGATTTATTACATGCAATCAAATTTGATGCAACCACTAGTTTCTATGAATTTTTTGATAAAGAGACTGGAGAATCAACAGGAGATGAAGGAACCTTCTTTATGACCGCTGGTATTACAGATGTTTCCCGTCTTGTGATTATTTCTGAAACCAAAAATTATCAAGGTGTATACCCACTTAGAACTTTATACCAAGATACTTTTACGTATAGACAGATGGGGAAAGATAAAAACGGAAATGATATTGAAGTTTTCGTAGAAAACAAAGCAACCTCAGGACCAGTTTATGGTCGTCCGCAGCCATACCCCAATAATCGTCCCAGAACACTAGAATTCACGAATGGACGCCGTGCCATGACAGAACAAACAGGCCAGATTGATGTAAATCGACAAGGGGATGAAATTATTGGTAAAACTTCCTTTGATGGGACACCGCAACTTCTTTGGAATGGCACAAAAGTAGTGGATAAAGATGGCAATGACGTAACTTCGGCCAACCAAAACTTTATCAGCTTAGCGAAATTTGACCAAGATAGCAGCAAATATGAATTTTTCAATTTACAAACGGGTGAAACTCGTGGCGACTATGGCTACTTTAAAGTAGGAAATCAAAATAAATTCCGTGCCCATGTTTCGATTGGAACCAATCGCTATGGTGCTGTCTTAGAATTAACAGAATTGAATGATAATCGTTTTACGTACACACGAATGGGTAAAGATAACGAAGGAAACGATATCCAAGTCTATGTGGAACATGAACCATACCAAGGAACTTTTAATCCTGAATTTACCTTTTAAGAACAAAACATACGAATGGAAACCAAAAAAAGTTTCGACTTCTTTTGGTTTCTCTCTTTTTAAAATAGAAAAACAGAGAAAGCGTTTTAATCGACAAATAAAAAAAGATTCGTTAGATTAGAACCACTGGAGAAAAATCTCATATTTCTCTCGAGGAAAGGAAGTTGAGCACAATGAACAAAAAAATTTTAATGGGGCTATTAAGTGTCGTGACCATTCCATTACTTGCTGCGTGTCAAGGAGGAGAAACACCCTCCGCAGCGTCAAAAAATAGTCAAACGGTGACTACTCAAAGTAGTGCAAAAACTGAAAGCACCAGTACAACCCGTTCGGTAGCTCAAACAACATCAAAAGAGGAAGTGAAAGAACCGATGAAGACCTATGAAGTGGGTGCGCTTTTAGAAGCAGCCAATCAACGAGATACGAAGAAGGTCAAGGAAATTTTACAAGATACTACTTATCAAGTGGATGAAGTCGACACAGAAGGCAACACACCGCTCAATATCGCTGTTCACAATAATGACATTGAGATTGCAAAAGCGTTGATTGATCGGGGTGCCGATATTAATCTGCAAAATAGCATTAGTGATAGTCCCTATCTTTATGCGGGAGCGCAAGGACGTACGGAGATTTTAGCGTATATGTTAAAAAATGCGACCCCAGATTTAAATAAGCATAACCGTTACGGTGGCAATGCGTTAATTCCGGCAGCTGAAAAAGGACATATTGACAATGTGAAGCTCTTGTTAGAAGATGGACGAGAAGACATAGATTTCCAAAATGACTTTGGCTATACAGCATTGATTGAGGCAGTGGGGTTACGTGAAGGGAACCAACTTTACCAAGATATTGTAAAATTGTTAATGGAAAATGGTGCGGATCAATCCATTAAAGACAATTCTGGTCGAACAGCAATGGACTATGCCAATCAAAAAGGTTATACGGAAATTAGTAAAATTTTAGCACAGTACAACTAAGTATTGTGTCCTTTCGGGAAGGAATAAATACAGGTAGGAGTGAAGGAAAGCATGAATTATTGGTTAAAAAATGTTCGAATTGAAACGGGGTATCAAAAAGAAGGTGACTGGTTATCTGGGACAGTAACCAAAGAAGTGGCAATTGAAGTAACAGATGGAGTATTTACAAAAATCATTCCCAATGAAGAATTGGTAGAAGAACCTGGGTTGACAATTATTGATGGGCACCATCAATTGATTTTACCAGGTTTGATTGAAAAACATTGTCACTTTGATAAAAGTAAACTAGGTGTTCCGTGGTATCCGGTGACGCCAGCGAAGTCAATTGTGGAACGTGTCGAAGCAGAAATCCCTTATTTAGATAGTTTAGAACTTTCTTTAACAGAACGCGCCAACCATTTAATTGACTTAGAATTACCACATGGCGCGACAGCCTTCAGAACACATGTCGACGTGGAACCGATGACAGACTTACGTTATTTTGATGAAGTCCAAGCGTTGGCCCAAACGAAACCATTTGCGGTAGAAATTGTCGTCTTTCCACAGCACGGCTTACTACATTCAGATTCCGTTGAATTAGTTGATCAAGCATTGGCAAAAGGTGCCGATTTTATTGGTGGCGTGGATCCTTATTCACTAGATGGTGATTACAAAAAATCATTGGCTGAAACATTCCGCTTAGCAGATAAACATGGTGTCGGTGTGGATATTCATTTACATGACCGTCACGAAGCTGGGACAACAACGATTAAAGAAATTATCCGTTTAACGAAAGAATATGGCCTACAAGACAAAGTATTTATCAGCCATGCCTTCGGGTTAAATGATTTCATTGGTGAAGAACGTGCCGAAGTTTATGATGCTTTAGCAGCAGAAAAAATTCATATTAATTCCAGCGTGCCAATCACACCTAATACGATTCCGCCAATTATGGAATTGTTACGTCATGGAGTCAATGTCCATCTTGGTTGTGACAATATCTACGATTGCTGGTCTCCCTATGGTGATGGTTCATTACAAGAAAAATTGGCTCGTTTAGGTGAACTTTTTAATGTGAAAGATCAAGATGCTTTAACACAATTATTAGGCTTAGTGACAGATGGTGTCACAACTTTAGACGAACAAGGGCAAGCAAATTGGCCGCAAGTTGGTGCTGAAGCAACTTACTTACTCACTGAAGCAGAATGTGCGGCGGCTTTTGTCGCTCGTCAGACACCGGTGGAAATCAGTGTGGTAAAAGGAACCACACTTTATCAAAAATAACAAAAAGAAGCGAGATTTCTCGCTTCTTTTTTTGTTATGCTTATCGTTCCTTCAACCAGCTATCCAATTGCTCAAATAAAGTGATGACCGAAGGATCTTTGGTTTGTTTTAAAAAATCATGTTCTAAATAGTAAACCGCTTTAAAGGTACTCTCAGGAATGGTCCGTCCGATTTTTTTGCTATAGCGGAACGGCACTTCTTCGTCTGAACTGCTAGCTGTACTGAAACAAGGGGGAAAAGTTTTTAATGTTTCGTCTGACAGTGCGTAAGCAGACCAGTCCCCATTTTCTGGTAATCCGTAAAAGTGCGGCAATAGCGCTTGCTGAATACTGTAATGATACAGCAGATAGCGAGAAAGAAAAGGATCATCCCAAACAGGCTTTGTTTGGTCGATAGCAGCTATTTCTTTAGCGGAAATGGCTTGCTTTAATAATTTCCGTGGCTCTTTAATAAATTCTAAATCTGTATAGCCGTAAAAATTGACTAAAAATTGTGGCCTCAAATTTAGTGTTTGTAATTGTTTGGTTAACTGTAACATTAAATAACCGCCAGCGGAACGCCCGCACAAACCAAATGGCTGGTTTTGAATAATCTCTTCGTTTAACAATTGGAAGGTTTCCGTTAGCGTCCTTAAGATGTGATCGATTTTTGTATTTGGAGCCAACAAATAGTCCAGTGCTAAAACGGTATAGCCATTGCTTGTAAACAGCTCCTTCAGTTCTTCTGTTAAATCACTTTTGGTTCCATAAATCATCCCGCCACCGTGTAAATAGACGACATAGTTCGTTGATTCAGTCGTAGTGGGGTAGATAGTAACTGTTGCGCCATTAGCGAGTGTTTGATTGTTTTTCAAGTGCACGTCTCCTCATCTTTATAATGTATGTGGCAATTTCATAGTTCAACAATTGCAAGGGATTGGCTAAGTCAATATCAAGAAGTTGTTCCACTTTGTTTAAACGATAACGAATCGTTTTTGAATGAAGGAACATCGCTTCAGAGGTCTGTTTATAGTTGCGATTATTTTGGAAAAAACTGTACAAAGTTTCAAATAAATCGTAGTTGTTTTCGGCTAATTGATAAAGTGCGCGAGGAATTAATTCGTCTAAATTTTCCAATTGGTCTTCGCGGATAAAATTTTTAAATACCCCGATATCGGCTAAGGTGACAATTGGTCCGTTATAAAAAGTTTCATTAAAGCGCAGAATGTCCAGACATTCAATCAGTAGCTCTTTAATCCCTTCTCGTGATTTTAAACTGCTGACGGCAACGGTAAGCGTGTCGTTTTCTTCTAAAAGTTCAGCTAATAAACGGCTTAATTGCAGCTTTGTAATTTTTCCATCACTTTCATTGAAGTTAAAAAGGACCGCCGAATAATTTAGCTGATCGAAGAAGATGGATTTCACACGCAGGGTACGAAGTAAGGCAATAATTCGTTCTTTCATGAGTTGTGTATTGGTGTCTTTGGTAGAAAAAGCAATCGCTTGGTAAGAATCTAGCTCTTGCATTTGCACTTCACGAAGCAAACTGTTTAGCTCGTCAGGATTTTGCGGTGTATTTTGTAAAATAGCATCCGCTAAGTTGTTCAAACGAGTATACCGTTCTTTTTTTAACAAATTTTCGGTATTGAATTTTTCTTGTAAGACATCAATCGCATTTTCGATAATCACTAAATCCGTTTCTTTAACCTTTTCATCTTGTAAATAAACCAGAAGTAAACAATTAGTGGAATAACTATTGAAAATAGAAACTTCTAGTGCCAACTGTTTTTTGGGGTTGGCATGAGAATAAAGTGTTAAAAGAGAGTAATCATTTTTAGTGAACTCACTGTTTTTTAGTTTTTCTCTTGAGAGCACAATCGCATCATGGGGTAAGTCGCCATCGCTAATTTCCAGATGTTTATCCAACATTTTTAAAGCGAAGGGTAATTTAATGATGTCATAAAATTCTTGCATAATCGTCTCAACCGTTGGGTAGTGGCGCTCTAATTTGGTGAAACGTTGGCGCACATCGTAATACGTACGTAAGACATGCGACTGATAATTCAACAAAGGCTCGTAAATCGTAAACAGAATTTTTTCATAGCTAATGTCTTGTGTGATTTTAATTAAAGGAATTTCATAATTGAAACATAATTCGATAAACCACTCTGGAATCATTTTAATGAATCGATCTGTTTTCAAAATTAAGCCGCTGATGCCAATTCGGCGCATCTTTACGAAAAAATTTTCCAACTCTTTTTCGGGTATATCATGCAATGCGTAGAAAGAAGTCAAAATTAACTGATTCTTTCTACTCCAGTTCTCGATATCAATCGCTTCTAAGACCATTGCCGAGTCAACTTCATTGTCTAAACCAATCTCTTTCGTCAAAATTTTACCTTTTTTTAAGTCACCTATCGATAATAACTCTCTTAATTTCATCATTTTCTCCTTTTTTCCTCTTATGGATAAAAATTATACCATTTTTTTAGAATTATGTCCGATGAAAACACTTTCTCGTTTCGATACAATAGCATTGTAAGGAATAGATAGGAGGATGAACAATGTTACACACAGTAATTTTGAAAAACAATTACCAAGACTCCATCAACTTAATGTTATTGACCAATAAAATCAATGCATTAGATGGTGTAACCATGAGTCAAATCATGATGGGAACAGATGCCAACAAAGACATCCTTAACAACACAAACTTGTTAACGGATGAGGCCAATAGTGCATCTGCAAACGACATGATGATTGTGGTTGACAGTGAAAAAGAAAACATCATGGAAGAAGTTATGCCAGCGATTGATGAATTCTTAGATGATTTATCAGCAAAGGGAACTAGTGAAGAAGCACAAGCAGCGACTTCTTGGTCAGAAGCGTTTGATCTTTTACCAGAGGCGAATGTAGCGCTATTCAGTATTCCTGGTGAATATGGTGCGCCAGAAATGGAACGTGCCTTAAAAAATGATTTACACGTGTTCTCTTTCACGGATAATGTGTCAATTGAAGATGAAGTACGTTTGAAAAAATTAGCGCATGAAAAAGGCTTACTAATGATGGGCCCTGACTGTGGAACTGGTATTATCTCAAGTATTCCAATCGCCTTTACAAATGTTGTTTCTCCAGGAAACATTGGCGTTGTTGGTGCTTCAGGGACAGGGATTCAAGAAGTTACAACGATTATTGACCGCTTAGGTGGCGGAGTTGTTCACGCCATTGGTACTGGTGGTCGTGACCTAAGCGATAAAGTAGGCGCTATCACAGTGAAAGATGCTATTGTGGCCTTAGAAAATCACGAACCAACCGATGTGATTACAGTTATTTCTAAACCACCTGCAAAAGAAGTTCGTGATGAAGTGGTTGAATTATTACAAAGCATTTCAAAACCAGTCGTTGCGATTTTCTTAGGAGAAAAACCAACAAGTCACGAAGGCAAAGTTTATCTAGCTCATACATTAGAAGAAACAGCTAAAATTGCTGTTGATTTAGCAAATGATGTGGCCGTGAAGAAAAATTACTTTGAAGCATTAGCAAAACCAGCTGTACCAACATTGCCAGAAGATAAAGTTGTAAAAGGCTTATATTCAGGTGGTACATTAGCTTCTGAAGCAGGTATGTTAATTTCTGAAGCTTTAGACCTTGGCGGTTTAGTGAAAGCAGAGGGTTATGTCTTGAAATCTCATGGTTATGAAGTCATTGACTTAGGCGATGATATGTATACACAAGGTCGTCCACACCCAATGATTGACCCAGATGTTCGTATCGAAAAAATTCGTGAATATGCACAAGATGAAAAAACTGGGATTATCTTATTCGATGTGGTGTTAGGCTACGGTGCTCATGAAGACATGGTTGGTGCATTATTGCCAGCAATTGAAGAAGCGCGTGCCACAGCCAAAGAAGCCGGACGTGATCTTTACTTTGTTGCAACTGTTTGTGGGACGACGAAAGATCCTCAAAATTACCAATCGTCGGTTGATCGTTTGAAAGAAGGCGGCGTTTTAGTTGCAGAAAGCAATGCTAAAGCTGTTCAATTAGCCTTATTACTAAAAGGAATCGAAATTTCAGAAGACGATAAAGAAGTGGTTGCTTACAACGGACCAACTGTCGATGTACCAAAACCAGGCGAAAAAGTAATGGAACTATTAACAACCAAACCAAGAATCATTAACGTTGGGTTGCAAAGCTTTACAGAATCAATCGTTGATTACGGTGGCGAAACTGTTCAATTTAACTGGCGTCCGCGTGCCAACGGCAATAAAAAAATGATTAAAATTTTGGATGCCTTGGAAGATTACAGTGAACAAATCGAAGCTGAAAATCACAAAGTAACAGACAAAATTAAAAATGCACAACCATTCTTAGTAGATGTGGTACCTGCGAAATCAGTGATTCCAGAATTAAATGATGATGCACAAAAAACATTACTTCATGCTGGACCACCAATCCAATGGTCTGAAATGACTGGACCAATGAAAGGTGCTTGTATCGGTGCTGCATTATTCGAACGTTGGGCAGACAATGAAGAAGATGCTTTGAAGATTTTTGAAGCTGGCGAAGTACGTTTCATTCCTTGTCACCATGTAAAAGCAGTAGGACCAATGGGCGGTATTACTTCTGGTAATATGCCAGTCTTTGTTGTAGAAAATCGCTTAGAAGGTAACGAAGCATACTGTATCTTGAATGAAGGTATCGGTAAAGTATTGCGTTTTGGTGCTTATTCACAAGAAGTAGTTGATCGTTTAGATTGGATTAAAGATGTTTTAGGACCAACTATTGCGAAAGCTTTGAAACTTTCTGAAGAAGGCTTGAACTTAAACGTATTGATTGCGCGCTCTATTACAATGGGTGACGAGTTCCACCAAAGAAATATTGCCGCATCTTTGAACTTCTTAAAAGAATTGTCTCCATTAATTATCAAAACAGATATTCCAGAAGATCAAAAATACGAAGTAATCAAATTCTTAGCTGACACAGATCAATTCTTCTTAAATGTCATGATGGCAACTGGAAAAGCAATTGTTGATGGTGCCCGTAAAGATACCAACGGAACGATTGTCACAACGATGACTCGTAACGGCGTGAACTTTGGGGTCCGGATTGCAGAAACAGGCGATCAATGGCATACCGCACCAGTAAATACACCAAAAGGTCTTTACTTCACTGGTTTCAGCGAAGAAGACGGAAATCCTGATGTCGGGGATAGTGCAATTACTGAAACAGTAGGCGTTGGAGCAATGGCTATGGTAGCTGCACCTGGCGTAACACGGTTTGTTGGTGCAGGTGGCTTTGAAGATGCGTTAGCAACCTCAAATGAAATGGCAAAAATCTGTGAAGGACACAACCCAACATTCTCAATTCCAACTTGGGATTTCCAAGGAACTTGTTTAGGAATTGATATCCGTAAAGTGGTGGAATTAGGAATTACACCAATCATCAATACAGGGATTGCACACAAAAATGCCGGTGTTGGTCAAATTGGTGCAGGGACAGTTAGAGCACCTCTAGGCTGTTTTGAAAAAGCCCTAGAAGCGTATGCTGAGAAACTAGGCATTACGGTTGAATAACCAACTAGTCATTAGTGACTACATTTTTCCTATCCACCAATATGGCAAGATGGGAACCATTCACAGTGTTTTTGAACGTTCATTTAATCTGAAAGTCCAGGATCAATTAATCAATGTTGCAAACTTCCATAATTATTTATCAAGCTTTGGTATGTTTTTGCCAGATCAATTGTTTCAAGAAATCTTTCCGTATGTACAACAAGGTAATAAAGTCAAAATCACAGAAAATCAGTTGACCTTTTACAGTACAGTCGGCGTGAAAACGATCCAACTCACACCTGCCGAGGTCGTTTCTTTAAACATTACTCATTTCAAGTTAGAAAAAGACCAATTACGCTTGTTGCGAGACCGCTTATTAGCGAGAAACTTAGAACGTAGAATTGGCCTGCCTTTAGACGAACGAGCAAAGCATATTTTCAAAAAAATGAGCCAAAAACAAAAAGTTTGGACACTATCGGAATGGCAAGAAGTAATGAATTATCTGATTGGTCGGGGCAAAGGGTTAACCCCGAGTGGTGATGACATTTTAGTGGCGTATCAAACAATTCTGTTCATACTTGCTGATGAAAGAGCTGCGGCGTTAGCCGCTACTCTTTCGGCAGCAAATTTATCCACAACAGATGTTAGTAAAGGCTATATTGCGAGCTCGGCTAAAGGATATGTAAATTCATTGTTGTATCAGTTACTCTTGGATTTGGAGAACCATCGGGATAATAGAGTTGACGAAAATATTGACAGAATTATACAAATCGGACATTCCTCTGGTAAAGATATGTCATTTGGAATGTTACTAGCTTTACAATCTGTAGAGTTAGATGAGAAGTGAGGAGAAGACATGGAGAATAGTAAAAAAAATCAAGCAGTGCAAGTGAGCAATAGTTACTGGATTAAAGTCGTAGCCATTTTCTTCGTAGGCTGGATTTTAATGTACGCAACACGAACTATTTTTAATCCAGTGATGGGGGTCATTGGAGAACAATTTGGTCTAAGTAACACACAACTTGGTTTAGCCAATAGTATCTTCTTTCTAACCTATGCTGTTGCACAGATTCCTTTTGGGATGATTGGCGATAAAATTGGGCGGAAATTAGTCATTGCTGTTGGGTTTATCGTTCTTGCTATTTCTACTTATTTTAGTGGATTAGCGACAACCTTTGTTATGTTTTTAGTCATTCGTGCAATTGCTGGTATTGGTCAAGGTGCTTACTATGGCCCGCAATATGCGCTATCGACAGAAGCGATTCCAGCAAGTAAACGGACCATCGGTAATGCCATCATCAATAGTGGGATGGCCTTCGGTACATCAGGTGGGTACCTACTTTCAAGTAAGTTGGTTTTAGAAAATGGTGAACATTGGAGCAAACCATTCTTTATCATGGCGATTCCAACGTTTATCGTAGGAATTCTTTTCTATACAATTTTGAAAGAAAAAGTGATTCGTCCTGGTGAAGAAGCTGCACGAGCAGCTGCTGAAGAAGGACCGCAAGAAAAGATCTCATTAAAAGAAATTTTCTCAAATCGTAATTTATTAGCCGCATTTATTTTATGTTTCACAAGTATTTATGCAAACTTTGTTATTATTACTTGGTTGCCACAATTTTTAATTGCTGAACGTGGCTTTACAGGAGCGAGCGTCGGTTTCATTTCATCACTTGTACCATGGGCCTCTATTCCAGGCGCCTTAATCTTCGCTCGTTTGAATGATAAAACAGGTGCGACGAAAAAATTAGTCTTTACATTAGTACCTTTAGCAATCCTATCTGTCTTTGCGATTGCTTTTGTAACAAATCGGACATTGTTAATTTCTGTTTTAATTCTTTATGGGTTAACAGGGAAATTAGCGTTAGATCCAATTATGGTGACTTTTGTTACCAAACATGCACCAAAAGCGGCCTTAGGAACAACGTTAAGTGCCTATAATTTTATCGGGATGTCAGGGTCAATCCTAGCACCGTATGTCACAGGATATTTAGCAGATACAGCAGGCTCAATGCAAGTTGGCTTCTATCTTTCTTGTGTACTATTAGTTATTGGTTTACTAGCTTTTGCTTTCTTAGCTAAAGATGAGAGTAAACCGAAATTAGGTTAATTATCCCTTCGATAATGACTGAAACAATCAAAATGAGCAAGACAAAATCTTTCATTTCGTAAACAAATTATTTCTTATCCGTCGATACTGAAAAGATTTTGTCTTTGCTTTACTAAAAAGGAGCGAATCAATCAATGAGTTTAAACGTAATTGCCCTAGGTGGGAATGCTATTTTAGATACGGATCCAACAGATGAAGGCCAAAAAGCCGTCGTTAATCACGCGGCCAAATATATTGCAGAATTTGTTGCTAAAGGGGAACAAGTCATTGTCTGTCACGGAAACGGACCACAAGTAGGGAATTTGCTTTTACAACAAAAAGCAGGCGAAAGTGAAAAAAATCCAGCGTTGAAATTGGATACTTGTGTTGCGATGACACAAGGAAGCATCGGTTACTGGTTACAAAATGCTTTAACTAATGAGTTTGAAAAACGTAACATTGCTAAACCAGTTATCTCTGTAGTTACGCAAGTGCGTGTGGACAAAGAAGATCCTTCGTTTAAAAAACCATCCAAACCAATTGGTCCATTCTATACAAAAGAAGAAGCTGACGCGGAAGCAGCCAAAGATGGCTCTACGTATGTGGAAGATGCTGGCCGTGGCTACCGAAAAGTTGTTCCATCACCAATGCCTAAAGAAATTGTTGAAAAAGAGGCGGTTCGTGCTTTAGTAGAGGCGGACGTTTTAACTATCTGTTCTGGTGGCGGGGGCATTCCGGTCGTAGCAGAAGACGGACAATACGTAGGCGTGGAAGCGGTTAACGACAAAGATTTCTCTGCACGTGTTTTAGCTGAAAACGTTGATGCAGACCGTTTGATTATTTTGACAGGCGTTGATAACATCTACATTAATTACAATCAACCAGATCAAAAAGCATTAGAACAAATCAGTGTAGCCGAAGCAGAAGAATACATTAAAGAAGGTCACTTTGCTGCTGGTAGTATGCTACCAAAAATCGAAGCTGCCTTAGACTTCGTAAAAGGTGATGACAAACGGAAAGCAATCATTACTTCTATCGAAAACTTAGAAAACATCGATAAAGAAGCAGGAACTGTGATCAGTCAAAAGGGGTAGTTTACCATGAAAAAACCGTCCATGATCACCCAAATTGCAATTGCTGTTGTCGTAGGAATCCTCGTAGGACTATTGATTCCTGCTAGCAGCAATTACTTGAAAATAGTTGGAGATGTCTTTTTGCGACTGATGCAAATGGCTATTCCTATCTTGATCTTAGGGCAAATTGTCCAAGCAGTTGGCAGTATTAATCCAAAAGAATTAACGAGCCTTGGGGGTAGAACAATCGCTGTTTTCGGGATTTCCTCCTTAGCTGCCGCTTTATGGGGCGTCCTAATGGCAGTCATTTTTAATCCAGGATACGGTGTTAAAATGACTGGCTTCCAAGATGCTTCTATTAAAGCGCAAGAAATCTCAATCACTGATACGATTTTAAATTTCGTTCCGAAAAATATTTTTGATTCACTGACTCAAGGATCGATTATTCAAATTATTGTCTTTGCATTATTTTTTGGTTTAGCACTGAATAAATACTTACAAAGCCATCCAGAGACACAACTCTTCCAAATAATTGTGGACTTTAATGAAGTTATCATTACAGTCATTCGATACGTCATGTATCTAGCACCTCTGGGGATTTTTGCTTTAATTGCTTCAACAATTAGTCACTTAGGCCTTCAAATTATTTTACCGTTAGTGAAGTATCTATTGGTCTATGGATTAGGAACTATTTTATTTTTGGGCATCTGGATTTTGGTTATCACATTGTACTGTAAAGTAAGTCCACTACGTTTAATTACAAACATGAAAAATATGTCTGTGATGGCCTTGGCGACAACTTCTTCAGCAATTACTTTACCAGTAGCTTTGGAAGAAACAGAAACAAAATTAGGTTTAAGTAAGCGAATTACTAACTTAGTGTTGCCGTTAGGTATGTCGTTAAACAGTAACGGTTCAGCGATGCATATGGCTTTTACTGTAATGACTATCGCTCAGATGTATCAGCTAGAGTTTGATATTACGAAAATGATTTACTTAGCAATTACAGCAACGTTTGTCTCACTAGCAAACGCAGTTGTTCCCGGTGCGGGCTTAGTCTCACTGGCAGTGATTGTTCCGCAAATGGGTTTACCCATTGAGAGTATTGCAATTTTTGCAGGCGTCGAATGGTTTGTTGGCATGTTACGAACAATTTTAAATGTCAATTCAGATGTTTACTCTGCTATTCTAGTTGCAAAATCAGTGGATGAAATTGACTATACTGTCTTTAACAGTAGCAATAAGTAGTGAAAAAAGGGGAGGAAATGCAAGGACGAAGAAGAAAATCACTTGTTTTCTTTCCCTTTTTTAAGATTAATGATAAAGGAGCAAGCGCAATGGAAGAAATGGTTGTCGTTACACCGGAAAAATTAGAAAAGCTGATGAAACAAAAATTAGAAGCTGCTGGTTTACATTCTGAACATGCCGAAGAAGTTGCTCGACATTTAACTTTTGCAGATGCTAGCGGTATTCATTCACACGGGGCGGTTCGTATGGATTATTATGCGGAACGGATTGCAAAAGGCGGGATCACGATTGACCCCGAATTATCATTTGAAAAAACTGGACCGTCCACTGCCATTTTTCATGGCGATAATGGCGTGGGTCAATTTGTTTGTAACGAAGCATTAGCTGCTGCAGTTGACCTAGCCAAAGATTCAGGGTTAGCATATGTTGGCGTTTCTCAAACGAGTCATAGCGGGACGTTATCGTATTATGTTAAAAAAGCAGCGGAACAAGGCATGGTTGCTCTTTCGATGTGTCAATCTGATCCAATGGTGGTACCGTTTGGTGGTACAAGCAATTATTTTGGAACAAATCCAATCGCTTTTGCAGCACCTAGAGCAGGTCATGAACCAGTCGTGTTTGATATGGCTACGACAGTACAGGCTTGGGGGAAAATTTTAGATGCACGTTCAAGAGATGTTGAAATTCCCGACACGTGGGCAGTAGACGAAAAAGGCCAGCCAACGACTGATCCTTATGAAGTACGAGGTTTATTGCCGATTTCAGGACCAAAAGGATATGGACTAATGATGATGGTCGATGTCTTAGCTGGTTCGTTGTTAGGCTTACCTTTTGGCAAACATGTCAGCTCCATGTATGCGGATTTAACGGAGAAACGGAATCTGGGTCAGATGTTTTTAGTCATTGATCCAAGCCGCTTTACAGATTCTGAACGATTTAAAGAAAATATTAATCAAATGGTGGAAGAACTTCATAGTGTGCCTACAGCAGAAGGGTTTCAACAAGTTTACTATCCAGGAGAAATTGGTCAGCTAAACTATCAAAAAGCCATGTCAGAAGGCATTGAAATTCCACAAAGTATTTATGATTATTTAGTTAGTGAGATTGTACATTACGATAAATATGGCGGGCAAGGTGCCTTTGCCAAATAATGAGGAGCGCAGAGAGTATTCGCTACTGCGTTGCTCTCGCCTTCTTTCTATTGGAGGAAAGTAAAATGAAAAAATCGTCAAAAGTAGCACTTATTTTTGCATTCTTAGTTAGTATTTTTGTGCCAGTTGCGGCCTTTGCTGATGAGATTGGGGATGTAGTTGCCCCGACAGGAATCATGGCATTAGTTGTGATTATTCCATTGATTGTTGTTTTGGTTCTATTGTTTATGAAAGTCGATATGATTATCGCTGGTTTAATTGGTGGCGTCTTAGCGATGCTGATTGGTGGCATTGGACTAGAAGAAGCGAATAAACAGATGTTGGAAGCTATCCCGATGATGTTAGGAATTACCGTTCCCATCATTAATTCAGCTGTTGCGATGGCGGTCTTTAAAGCAGGTAGTTATTCAGCTGCATTAACTTTAGCCAAACGAGGCACAAAAGGAAAAGTCGAGTATGTTTCAGCTTTTATTGTTATCTTATTAGCCGCAGCCACATATATGTCAGGAATTGGTGGCGGAAGTGCGATGGTTATTGCGCCATTGGCCTTTGCCGCAGTTGGCGTTGTTCCTGAATTAATTGCAGCAATGTCTTTAGCTGCTGCGGTATCATTTACAACATCACCCGCTTCATTAGAATCAAGTATTGTTTCAAAATTAGGCGATATCAGTGTCGGTTCATATGTTTCAACCATGCGACCTTACTGGTTATTCTTCGTAGCATTAGCGATTGTGTTAGCCTTTTGGGGAACGAAACATAGAAATGTTGGCTTTAAAGAGTCGGCAGATGATGAATTTGATAAAAAGAGCAATGGTGAATTATTTAAAATTACCTTGCCAGCCATTTTCTTATTGTTTGCTGTAATTTTTGGACCAATTGTGAATGATTTAATTGGTTTTGCCTTCTTTACGCCACTTGTATACATGATTTTAACATTAGTTTTAATTTTCTTATGTACAGATTTCTCAATGAACAAATCTGTCGAAGCGATGGTAGATGGGTCTACATATATTTTGACTCGTTTATTCCAAGTAGGGATTTTCTTAGCCTTTATTAATGTTATTGCACAAACAGGAACGTTTGCTGTCATCGCAGGTGTTGCTGAAAATGCACCAGCCTTTATTGTCGTGCCAGTTGCCATTTTAACAGGGATTTTAATTGGGATTCCAGCTGGGGCCTACGTGGGTTCTGTTTTAACTTTAGTGCTACCAGTTGCTGTATCGTTGAACTTCCCGCCGTTAGCATTAGGTTTTGTAGCAATGGGTGTTGGTTTAGGTAGTCAAATGAGTTTCGTTAATATTACTATGCAAGCTTTATCTTCAGGCTTCCAAATTCCAATTTTGGATGTTGTTAAAGGAAACGTGAAATGGTTAAGTATTGCCTCTGTACTATTATTAGTTATCGGTTTAATCTTTGGATAAAAAACAATTTAGGGAGTGGAAAACATGGATTTATTAATTAAACAAGTTCGTCTTCAAGACGGTGAAGCATTACAAGATGTAGCTATTAAAGAAGGTAAAATCATTGAAATCGCCCCAGTTATTACTGGCGATGCCAAAGAAGTCATCGAAGCAGATGGTCGTGTTTTAATCCCAGGTTTTGTAGAAAGCCATTTACATTTGGACAAGGCATTAATCGCTGATCGTAAACCAAATAAATCAGGTACGTTGAAAGAAGCAATTGAAGTAACCGCAGAATTAAAACCAACATTTACCGAAGAAGACATTTACGACCGTGCCAAACGTGCTTTAGAAATGTTAATTGTTCATGGGACCACGGCGTTAAGAACGCATGCAGAATTTGACCCAGCGCAAGGTTTTACTGGCTTCAAAACAATTATGCGTTTGAAAGAAGAATACAAAGAGTTAATTGACATGCAAGTAGTTGCGTTTCCGCAAGAAGGAATTTTTAAAGCCCCTGGAACAGAACAAATGATGTATGAAGCAATGGATATGGGCGCAGACGTTGTCGGCGGTATTCCTTATAATGATGCACCAGCGAAAGAACATATTGATTTAGTGTTTGAAATTGCTAAAAAATATGATAAAGATGTAGATTTACACCAAGATTTTGCCGATGAAGCTGATGATATGAGTATTGAATATTTATGTGAAAAAACCATCGCTGAAGGCTACCAAGGCCGTGTTTCAGTGGGCCACTTAACGGCATTGCATGCCTTACCTGAAGCAGAATTGGCGCCTATTATTGCAAAAATGGCGGAAGCAAATATTAGCGTGATGGCTTTACCAGCAACGGATTTACATTTAGGGGCTCGTGGTGATCAGTACAATGTTCGACGTGCGGTTACGCCAATTCGTAAATTACGCGATGGTGGCGTGAATGTCTGTATTGCTACAAATAATATTCGCAATGCTTTTACACCATATGGCACAGGGGATATTGTTCAAACAGCGATGTTAGCCATTCCTGTTGGGCACCTAGGTGGAGCGGATGACTTAAAAACAGTGCTACCAATGGTAACAACAAGTCCTGCTCGTGCGATGGGACTAGAAGGATACGGTGTCGCAGTTGGGAATAAAGCAGATTTAGTCTTATTAGACACAAAAGTGGTTGAACATGCGATTATTGATATTCCAGAACGGTTATATGTTATTAAAAACGGCCGTGTTACAGTCAAGACAGACAAAAAAGTCGAAATCATTCGTTAAGAAAAAAACAAAAAGCTCAAAAGGTTAGTTTGCGCAACTAACTTTTTGAGCTTTTTTTTGATAAAGTTGCAAATGTGTTTGATTGATCCTGTTTTAGTTATTTTTTTGTTCCACGAGTTCTATTTATTAACAGAATTAAATCATTTCTTTGCTACCAACCGAACTAATTGTTCTTGAATCGCTAGTAAGTCAGATAAAGAAACTTGCGCATTAATTAATAAAAATGGTGCAGCTTGTTTTACTTGGAGCAAAGGCGTAGTGCTTAAATAAAGGTCGTACGTATCTTCTTCAGACAATTGATTAATTGCAAGGTGATAGAAACTTGCAAACGTTTCACGAATTCGTTGAATGATAATCGCTTCAATCGGTGTAGGTAAGTCTGTTTCTATTTTTATGTGAATTGTTTGATTGAAAGCTGTTGGAGCAGTAATTAACGTGTAGGCTATCGATAATTGAAGGCCTAAGCCAGTTTGTTTAGCTGGATTCGAAACATAGATGTCTTGCTCGGCGACTATCTTTTGTGCATGCTCAAATAAATGAACAAAATTTTGTAATAAATACTTCTTAATATTGTAGCCAGTAAGTGTAAAATCCATTTGTTCAAATAACTCTACGAAAAGAAGGCCGGCCACTAATTGTTTTGTAAATAAGGCCCTGTTTTTTGTCGTTTCAAAGGCATGAGGGTTTTCTGTTTCAAGGGAGTGAAGAATCTTTTTAATAAAGGAATTCGTCTCTGAAAATGGTTGGTTAGGTTCGATTAAATCTATAAAATGTTTGTTCGAGAGTTGTACTGTTGTATTTGTTAATAGAAATAAAAAAATCAGATGACTTTCACTCTTGGGTAACAGAAAGGCGTTCGTTAATTGATTTTCTAAATGTTCTTTTAGTAGATGATGAGTATCAACAAATTGAAGCAGTACTTCTTGATCTTCATCAGATAAAGAAGAAATAGATTCAGAAAGCAGGAAATTTGTCTGGAATCCCTTTCGATAACGAATAATATTTACCGCTAAAATATAACAAATAAGTTTCATATTCAATTGATTGGCTGGGAAATAGCCTAAAGCAATCAGCTCTTTCGCAAGGGTTTCACATTTTGTTTGCGAGACGTCAGCAAATGGCCAATCGAGACCAGAAAAAACGCGCCAAAAGAAAGCAATCATGAAAAAACGAATGCGTGGTTCAGCACCAACTAAACGAATCTCGCCTTTGGTTCTCTGGATCGAAAAATCAAAGGTTTTTAAAATGGTATCTAACTCAGCAACCTTATGCCGAACAGTTGATTCGGATAAGAATTGGTCCATACTAAATTTTGTTAAATGAATATTGCTTTCAAAGAATAGTTTTTCGAGCAATGTAAAATACGGACTACTTTGCAAAATTTGCTTCGTCAAAATTTTATATTCTTTTTTTGATCCCATGAAACAATAGCCTTTACCTCGCTCGGCAGAGAAAATATGTGAACAATTATTAGCCAATACATAAGGTTTACTAATTAAGGATTCGTAGTATTTATTGATTGAACGTCGATCCATTTGTAACAATTGACTAAGTGTTTCAATACGAATAAAGTTTTTTTTATGGTACAACAAACGCAGTAAATCCAATTCCTTTTTAACTTCTGAGCCGAAAAAAGTGTCTAATATTTCCATTATTCTTCTCCAATTGGTTCGATTCTTTTTGTTAAAATAAGTATAACTTGTTTTTTATTCGATTGTTTAAAAAAATGTACTTAACAAGTACATTTTTTTGTCTCCTTAAAAGTTATTTCTGTAGTAAGTTACATATATCGCTCAAATTTCATTTGAATGAGAAATTACTTACCACAAAGGAGTTAAAAAAATTGAAAAAAACAACCTTATTTTTATTTATGTTCTTTTTCCTAATGACTATTTTTAGTATAGACGTTTCCGCAGAAACATACAATTTTAACTATAAAAATGACGAACAAGGTCATTATTTAACGAACGGAATTAGTGAGGGAGACACAAACAATTATGATTATGGTCATGCCCCTGAAGCGACATTTGACGAAGAAAAATATGTGAATTATGGAGATGAAGCTTATTTGAAGAAAAGTGTGGCGGCTGTAACAGGCCAGCAAGGGCTTTTTAATGTGACTTTAGATGTAAAAGGAAATCAGACAGAAAGCCCTATTGATCTAGTGTTAGTGATTGACTATTCTTCATCAATGAAAGGTGAAAAATTAAACAACGCTTTGAAAGGCTTGCAACAATTCGGCGAAGAACTATCAGATTCATTAACAGATGGTCATGTTCGAATTGGTATTGTTGCCTATAATCGACTAACTTACTCCACCGCGGATTTTTCTACAGACATGAATGACTTAGAAGACTTTTTAAGAAATACAGCCGAACCACATTCAGGTACATTTATGCAAAAAGGCTTGCTAGAAGGGCAACGTCTATTGGCTGAAAAAAGTCGTCCAAATGCAAAAAAGATGTTGGTTCATATTGGTGATGGTAGTGCAAATGCTAGTTTTTTACCTAGAGAAAATGCTCAAAGCTATCCCAATAATGGTGAAATTATCGATTACAACGGTTACCATACATCGTCCTACATGGAAGAGTTTCAAACAGAATCCAATCAGTACTATACAAGTAACAGTGCTTCTACTGATGCTAACGCTATCCAAACAAACAGTACAACAGTGACAGATAATACGTTAGGAACCATTGTTTCTCTAAAAAAATCAGGAGATACTTATTATTCAATTGCAGCTAATCCTTCGTTAAGAGGAGAGTATATTAGTAGGAATATAGCTTCTGATCCTAAAAATTATTTGATTATTGATGAAAATTTATCTGGTTTGGGCACTGCACTGAAAGAATTAGCTGGGAGTATCAATAATACTATCCATGAGGGGCTCATTATCGATCCAATGGGAGAAAATATTCTTTTACAAGGTGCTGGGAATTTCACAGAAGATAACTACCAACTAAAAGGTTGGCGAAAAATGCCAACGGGTGAATGGTTAGAGGCTAGTGACTTATTGACTGATGTCGTAGTTACAGAAGAAAATCAAGTGCTCCATATTTCTACTATTTCATTAGGAAAGAACGAACGTTTAACATTAACTTATCAGATTAGATTGAACACAGAAACAAATGATTTTAAAGGAGATACATGGTTTTTATGTAATGATCGTACTACGTTACAACCAACTCCAGAAGAAGAAACAGTTGATTTTCCGATTCCAGCAATTAAAGCACCTACTGTACAATTAAAATTGATTAAGAACTGGGAAAATATTACAGAAAAAGAAATTCCAGAAGCAATTCAATATCAAGTAACTCGAAAAGCGACAACAGATGAAACTGCTTGGTCCACTTCAGAAGTCATGCAATTAACCCAAAAAGAAGGCTATCAAAAGCTGATTAATCAAGTAACGGTTAATGGCGCAGAAGTAGCATTACCAAAGTTTAATAACAGGGGTGAAGACTTTGTATATCAGATAGAAGAAGTGAACGTGCCAGCTGAATTTGACAGTATAATGACAAAGACAAAGGATGAATTTATCCTTACAAATCGTCGTAAAGAAGTTGTTTCCAGCACAACAGATACAAGTACGAATGAGTCTTTAAGTTCTGAGACTGCTACGACAAATTCGAGTGCTGAAAAAACAATTGTTGTAGAAACTACCACAACAACCTCAGAACTCAAGAATAATAATTTCTCAGCAGAGACGAACACAACAGCAAAAAAAATAACGAAGGCTACCCCCAATGATAGACATTTGCCAAAAACAAACGAAACCCAGAAATTTCAAAGAGTATTCTTACTATTAGGTGGTTTGTTGGTAGGTTTATCTGGATTCTATTTACTTAAGCAGAGAAACTAAAATAATTCTTTAAATAAAGCAATAAAAGGCGGCTCAACGAAGCGGCCTTTTTCTTGGTTCATTACCAAAATATAACGAATTTTGTAACAAAAACGTTTGATAAAAAGAAGGAAAAATGATTAATTTTATGAAAAAAAGCATATATCGACAAAAAAGAAGAAAAATTTGAATAAAAAAAGAAAAAATATGAAAAAAAATCGAAGAATTGTTTAACAATTGAAAACACGTGAAAACCAGTCGTGACAAGGCGTAAAAGCCTTACAAAAGGTAAGTTTACCTATTATGGAGAAAGAACGAGTGATCTGAAATGTTTTTGTAACATTTCTATTGCTTAATTGAAATATGGGTGTGGTAGAATGTTTTTGTCGTAAGAAAAGATTAAGATATTTTAAATAAACTTTAGAAATTAATTCGGAGGAATGACAAGTGAAGAAACGTCTATTTGCATCAGTATTACTATGTTCATTAACGCTATCAGCAATTGCTACCCCAAGCATCGCTTTGGCGGACAATGTTGATAAAAAAATTGAAGAAAAAAATCAAGAAATTTCATCATTAAAAGCAAAACAAGGGGATTTAGCTTCACAAGTATCTTCTTTAGAAGCAGAAGTATCTTCAGTATTTGATGAAAGCATGGCTTTACGTGAACAAAAGCAAACACTAAAAGCAAAATCAGAACAATTACAACAAGAAATTACAAACTTGAATCAACGTATTGAAAAACGTAACGAAGCAATCAAAAATCAAGCACGTGATGTTCAAGTTAATGGACAAAGCACAACAATGCTAGATGCAGTTTTAGATGCGGACTCAGTTGCAGATGCAATCAGCCGTGTTCAAGCTGTTTCAACAATCGTAAGTGCCAACAACGACTTAATGCAACAACAAAAAGAAGACAAACAAGCGGTTGTTGATAAAAAAGCTGAAAACGAGAAAAAAGTGAAACAACTTGAAGCAACAGAAGCTGAATTAGAAACAAAACGTCAAGATTTACTTTCTAAACAATCTGAATTAAACGTAATGAAAGCTTCATTAGCATTAGAACAATCATCAGCTGAAAGTTCTAAAGCTGGCTTAGAAAAACAAAAAGCAGCTGCTGAAGCAGAGCAAGCACGCTTAGCTGCTGAACAAAAAGCTGCAGCTGAAAAAGCTAAACAAGCTGCTGCAAAACCAGTTCAAGCTAAAGCTGAAGTAAAAGCAGAAGCACCAGTTGCCTCTTCTTCAACAACAGAAGCACAAGCACCAGCAAGCTCAAGCTCAGCAACTGAATCAAGCACGCAACAAACAACTGAAACAACTACACCAAGTACAGATAATAGTGCAACAGAAAATACTGACTCTTCTTCATCAGAACAACCTACAACACCAAGTGATAATGGAAATAATGGTGGTGGACAAGAAACACCAGATCCAGTAACTCCAACTCCTGGTAATGGCGGTGGCAACGGCAACGGTAATGGTAACGGTGGACAAACACCTCCTCCTGTTGCGGCTGATCCAACAATCAATGCATTGAATGTTCTACGTCAATCATTAGGTTTACGTCCAGTAGTGTGGGATGCAGGCTTAGCAGCTTCTGCAACTGCTCGTGCAGCACAAGTTGAAGCAGGCGGTATTCCAAATGATCACTGGTCTCGTGGAGATGAAGTTATCGCAATTATGTGGGCGCCAGGTAACTCAGTAATCATGGCGTGGTACAATGAAACAAACATGGTAACAGCTTCAGGAAGCGGTCACCGTGATTGGGAAATTAACCCAGGTATTACACGTGTCGGTTTTGGTTACTCAGGTAGCACAATCGTAGGACACTCAGCCTAATCAGCAATGATAAAAATAGACGTAAGCAGCTTCTGAAAAGAAGCTGCTTTTTTCATTACTATTTCATCCATCTCCGTTGACAAATTTGCTAAACGTGGTATTCTAATTATAATCTAATAATTTCCGTTGAATAGGAAAGTAAATACAAGACAGCTGGTAGAGAGACTTTGGTTGGTGAAAAAAGTTAGATGTCTGTATCGAAAAATGGCCTAGGAGGAATTTTTGTCGAAACGTAGGCAAAAACGTAATGTCTTTCGTTAACAAGACCGCTGATTATGATTGTCAGTTGAAGGGAAAGAGTCATCTTTCCGAAAAAAGGTGGTACCGCGATAATAATCGCCCTTTTACTAGTTACGGCTAGTAAAAGGGCGTTTTTTTATAAATAAAAATAGGAAAGAGTGAGGCAAATGAGTAGTCAGATTCCTTTTACAGTTGATCATGTGGGAAGTTTTTTACGTCCGGAAACAATTAAGAAAGCACGGAAAAAGGTCCAAGCAGGTGCGTTATCTCAAGCAGAGCTACGTCTTATTGAAGATGAAGAAATCAAAGCATTAGTAGCAAAACAAAAAGCTGGCGGCTTACGGGGAATCACAGATGGTGAATTTCGTCGCGGTTTTTGGCATATTGATTTCTTAGAAGGATTAAATGGTGTGACAGGCTATATCCCAGAAACGGGGTATAACCAAACCTTTCATGGGAAAGCAGCTCCGGCCTATAATATCCGCGTAGTGGATAAAATATCTTTTCCTACGCAACATCCATTTTTAGAGGACTTTTCATTTTTAAAAGAGGTGGTGGAAGTTGGTGATGGCACGGTAGCCAAAGCAACGATCCCTAGTCCGACCATGATTTTACGTCAAGAAATTTTATCTAACGATGGCACCTCGCGCATTCAAACAATTTATCCAGAGATTGGTGCTTTTTATAAGGATTTAGCACAAACATATAAAGACGCAATTGCGGCCTTTTACGAGAGAGGTTGCCGTTATTTGCAATTTGATGATACAAATTGGGCGTTTCTAGCGGATCAGACAAAACAAGAAGAATTACGAGCAAAAGGAATACAGCCAGAGGAAATTGCACAAGTGTGCACCACGATTATTAATGAAGCCTTAGCTGGCAAGCCAGAAGATTTAACTGTAACCACACACATTTGCCGTGGGAACCATGCTTCGTCTTGGTTATTTTCAGGTGGTTATGAACCGATAGCAAAAGAATTATTTGCTACGAATTATGATGGTTTCTTCTTGGAATATGACTCAGATCGTGCAGGGGACTTTTCACCATTAAGACATTGGCAAAATAATGGCAGCAAAGTCGTTTTAGGTTTAGTTACTTCTAAGTTTCCTGAATTAGAAGAGACTGAACAAGTGAAAGCACGAATTGAAGAAGCCCAACAGTTTGTTCCTTTAGAAAACTTAAGTATTAGTCCGCAATGCGGTTTTGCTTCGACGGAAGAAGGAAATCGTTTGACGGAGAAAGAACAATGGCGCAAAGTTCAATTACTTCAAGAAATTGCTAGAGAAGTATGGTAAAAAAACTGGGACATAAGTCTAAACGGCTTATGTCCCAGTTTTTTCATTGTATTATTTTAAATATTGATCTTTAGTAAAATTCGTGTGTTCATACTCGCCGTTGTCACCATAAAAGCGGTTATAGCGTTGTTTGAATTTGCGGAATAAATAAATGACTGTCACTTTAACTAGGCAATACATTGGAATCCCGAAGATAACGCCCATTAAACCAAACAGTTCGCCCATAACTAACAAGACAAGTAAAATAGTAATCGGATGGACTTTTAATTTATCGCCCATCACACGAGGAATAACAAAATCACCATGAATCAATTGGATGGCAAACCAGACGATAACAAATTTAACTACCATAAATGTGGAATCCTGAAAGGCAATAATCAATCCAGGAATAAAGGCAATAAATGGCCCGATATAAGGAATAATACATAAAATACCCGCAGCTAAAGCTAAAATGCTACCAAATTGTAAACCAATTAATAGAAAAGCTGGCCAATACATAATCCCTAAAACCAACGAAGCAATGACTTGACCTTTTAGATAATCGCCAATTTGAATGTTGGCAATTTGGCTATATTCATCAAAATCAGGACGAAAAGCTGGGGGAATGATGCCTTTTACAAAGCGATAAAACTTTTCTTTGTCTTTTAAAAGGAAAAAGGCGATGATAGGTCCTGTAAACAAGGTTAGGAAAGTAGAAGAGACTGCAGAAAAGACGCTTCCCAGACCTTGTGCGCCTGTTTGTAGGTAATCCCCTGCAAAGTCTTTAAAGGAGTTTGCAAGTTTGCCCCAGAGCTGATTAATCGACTCATTAGCAGATTCTAAATCTTTTGCAAAAGGTGTTTTAGCCATAAATTCTTGTACTGTTTGGAGCGTGCTTTTCCAAAAACTTGGGAATTGTTTGATTAATTCTTCCGTTTGGTCTTGGATAATTGGGAAAAGTTGCAGTCCAGCTAACACTAGTAATGCAATAATTAAGACATAGAGAATCGCAATCGCCCAAACACGGGGAATTTTTTTCTCAAGGCGTTTCACCATTGGATTAAGCAAATAAAATAGAATAATACCAAAAAGTACCGGGCCTAAGACGGCACTAAAAATAACAAAAATTGGTTTAAAGATAAATGAAACAGTGTTGAATAAAAAGATAGTTACAGCAATTAGACAAAGGATAGTTAATGTGTAAAGTAAATTTTTCCCACCTAAAAAGCGGATCCACTTGGTACTTTCTTTATCCATAAGTTGCTCCTTTCGTTAAGCTTTATTTCTAAAATGACCAATAATTTCAATGACACCCATGAAAATCAGGATAAATCCAAAGACTTGCATCAAAACTAAGAGACTTTTGAAGGGATTAAAAACTAAAACGGCTCCAGCGATTAAAACCAGAATACTGTAGATAAGCGCGCCTGTTTGACGAGTATTTAAAGCAAAAGTCAATTGAACGAGGCCGTTTATAACAATGCTAATCCCTAATAAAAATGGCAGAATCGAAACAATCACCGGTGCAAAAAATAAAAAGGCTACTGCTAAGACGACAAAGATTAAACCTGTTACGAAACCAAGCCCCCAGCTACCCGTTTGTTTTTTTATTTTGTAGTCATCATAAATATTAATTAACCCTAAAAGCATCAAATAACCAGCAATTAAATAACCGACGAACTGGAAGAAAGCACCGGGATTAAAGACAATGGCACTTCCGATAACGATAAAGACGGCGTCGCGCAATAGGGTATGGCGCCGAAAATTTTCTCTAAAAGTTTGGAACATAAAAATCCTCCTCAATGTTATTGTTTCTTTTATTCTAGCGGAAAAAAGAAAAAAGTGCGAGTGGTAGCTCTAAAAAGTGTTGGAAACTGTGTCTTTAGAAAAAATAACATTAAAAATTAAAAAAGTCTTACAAATGAGCGAAAATTGGCATATAATGGAAAGTGAAATTTTATTTTAAGAAGGAGAGATTTGATGGATTTATTACCTTTATTAGGCGTATTGATCGTCATTGTCGGCTTCGCATTGAAATTTGATGCTATCTTGATTGTGATGGTTGCTTTAATAGTGACGGCTTTTACTGGCGGGCTGGGTTTGACATCGATGCTAGAAACACTAGGAACAACCTTTGTGAATAATCGAGGAATGGCTATCTTTATTATTATTATGTTAGCAACAGGAACTTTAGAAAGAAATGGCTTGAAAGAGTCAGCAGCTACGTTGATTAAACGATTCAAAAAGGTATCTGCTGGTGTGATTATTGACATTTATGGTGTCTTTCGGATTATCTTCGCCGCTTTTAACGTAAGTTTCGGTGGGGTAGCAGGTTTTGTGCGTCCGATTATTTTGCCAATGGCGTTAGGAACAATTGAATCAAAAAATTTACCAATGGTGCCAGAGTATGAAGAAGAACTAAAAGGGATGGCTTCAGCCATGGAAAATATCTGTTGGTTCTTTGGTCAAGTTCTGTTTGTTGGTGGGGCTGGGGCATTGCTTGTTCAATCAACATTGAAAGATTTAGGCTATGAAGTGACATTAGGAAAATTGGCTTTAGTGGAAGTACCAGTCGCCTTAGTTGCCTTAATTTCGGCAAGTATTTACTTTACTTTAAAAGAAAAAAGATTACGTAAAAAATATTATGGACAGGAGGGACTGAAATGAGTTTTTTCACAGATCCAAGTATTGATTTGAGTGCAAAGTTATTGGAAGTCCTTTATATTTTTATGGGGATTATCTTGTTATACACAAGTTTTCGTAGTTTTCGTGATAAAACCAATCAACATGCGTATGGGACTAGTTTATTCTGGGGAATTTTAGGGATCTTAATCGGTTTTGGTCGGTTTATTCCACCAGTTGCCTGTGGCGTACTTATTTTTGTGATGACAATTCCGGCAATTCTTCAAAAAGTGACAAAAGGAGAAAGTCGCTTACCTTCGAAAGAATACATGGAAAAAATGTCTCAAAAATTAGGAATGAAGATTTTTATTCCCGCACTAAGTATCGGGGTTTTTGCAATTCTTTTTGCTACATTGACTACTTTAGGGGCTTTAGTCGGTGTCGGTGTTGGTGTCTTTGTAGCGATTTTCATCATGATGTTCTTTTCTAAAAATAATACGCCGAAAGTATTTTTTGATGATGCGGCGGAAATGTTAGAAACAGTCGGTCCTCTTAGTACGTTGCCAATGCTATTAGCTTGTTTAGGTGCTGTTTTTACTAGCGCTGGTGTTGGTGAGATTATTTCAAAAGGGGTTAGTGCCGTAGTACCAGCAGGAAATGTCAATGTAGGGATTATTATTTATGCTGTGGGAATGGTTATTTTTACGGCTATCATGGGCAATGCCTTTGCAGCAATAACCGTGATGACAGTCGGAATTGGTGTGCCGTTTGTCTTTTCTTTAGGTGCAGATCCCGCATTAGTTGGGATGGTTGCCTTAACATGTGGTTTTTGTGGTACACTGTTAACACCGATGGCTGCGAACTTTAATATCGTACCTGTAGCCATGTTGGAAATGAAAGATAAGTACGGCGTCATTAAAAATCAATTGCCGATTGCACTTTTCATGTTAATTTTCCAAATTGTTTATATGATTCTATTCAAATAAGAAAGGATGATCGAAATGAAAGTTGTCGTTACTGGCTTTGATCCATTTGGAGGAGAAGCAATCAATCCTGCCTTTGAAGCAGTCAAAAAATTACCTGCTGAAATTGCAGGAGCTGAAATTATTAAAGTTGAGGTGCCAACTGTTTTTGGCACTAGTGGTGAAAAAGTGGCTGAAGCAATTGAAACCCATCAACCAGATATGGTGATTTGTGTTGGACAAGCAGGCGGCCGCCAAACAGTCACTGTTGAAAAAGTGGCGATTAATTTAGCGGAAGCGCGTATCCCGGATAATGCAGGACAACAACCAAGCGATGTGCCGTTGGTTGAAGATGGAGCAACAGCCTATTTTACAAATTTACCGATTAAAGCGATGGTAAAAAATTGTCATGACCATCAATTACCTGCAGCGATTTCTTATACAGCAGGAACCTTTGTATGTAATGATATTATGTATCACTTACTACACTTAATTAACACTAAATATCCAACTATTCGTGGCGGATTTATTCATGTTCCGTTCCTACCAGAACAAACAATTGATAAACCAACGTTTGCTTCTATGTCATTAGAAGCAATCACAGATTCTTTGTTCTATATGATTGAAGCAGCGGTAAAAACGCAAGAAGATATTCAACTACAAGGTGGCACAACTCATTAATTAACAGGCGTGTGGAACAAAAATCACTTTGGATTTTTGTTCCACGCTCAAAAACTGATAAACGGCGGGAACAGAAGCAACACTACGCGTTGCTCCGATCTCAACAACTTCTAAGAGCTAAAGCTCTAAGAGTTGAAGGTCCTTCGGAAATAAGCCGAAATTGTTGAGAATCACGAAGAACGTAGTGATTCGATGATGAACAATACCTACTTGGTCTCCAAAAATTAAAGAACAATTTTCGGAAATTCCTTCTTATTGCTGAGAAACACTATTTGCAAAGCAAATAGATGTTGAACAGTACCTACTTGGTTCTCGGAGTTAAACGCTGCTGTCCCGACCTCTTTCTATTTTTACAAAAAGAAAAAGTAATTTTTGTTGGCGTGTGAAAAAAATTTTTTATACTATTTTCGTTGACAAGTCGGTTTCTTCTTGGTATATTGAGATTCATAAATTATTAGCCCAGTAGGAAATAGATGTTTTGTTCAGAAAGTCGATGGTTGCTGCGAATCGATCAAGTCTATTTGTGAATTACACTAATAAGTAGTAACAATTACATAATACATAAGCGAGAAGCAAGTAAGCTTCTAATTAAGGTGGTACCGCGGAGAGATTCGTCCTTATTCTTTAAGGATGAATCTCTCTTTTTATGTAGCTTTAGGAGGCGTTTTCAATGAGTTGTGGAGGGGTTATTCGTTATCATAAGATCCTTTAATGTCAGAGTATTCAGAAAAAAGATTAGAGGAGAGTAACGAAATGAAAGAAAAACAGAAAAAGAAGACCGTGAGTGTTCGAGAAGCAAGTATCGTGTTATTAATTATTGTGGCAGCTATTGCAACAGGAGTAATTGGCTTAAAAATATCGCCAAATATTACTATTTTGTTTGTGATTGCATTGATTTTAGGCTACGCAATGTTTCGTAAAGTACCATTTGATCAAATGCATAAAGGGATTGTTGATGGCTTGAAGCCAGGGATTATTCCAATTTTTATTTTCATTTTAGTGGGTGCATTGATTGCCGTTTGGATTCAAGCAGGAATTATTCCAACGATTATGGTTTTTGGTTTTAAAATGATTAGTGTTAAATGGTTTGTGCCGTCAGTTTTTATTGTCTGTGCGATTGTCGGCAGTGCAGTAGGTAGTGCTTTTACAGTGATGTCAACAATTGGAATTGCCTTTTTCGGTATTGGCAGTACCTTAGGGTTAAATCCTGCTTTAGTTGTGGGGGCGATTGTTTCTGGTTCAGTTTTTGGTGATAAAATGTCGCCTTTATCAGAATCAACAAACTTAGCCGCAGCGATTGTTGAAGCGGATTTGTTTAAACATATAAAAAACTTGATGTGGTCGACTGTACCAGCATTTATCGTCTCTTTAATCTTGTTTATGATTTTAGGACAAACGTACGCGAATACTAGTCTGACAGAAGTAGTTCAAGTTATTCAAGTATTGGAAGACCACTTTACCATTTCAATTTGGTCATTGTTACCATTAGCCTTAATGTTAATCTGTGCCTGGCGCAAAATTCCAGCGATTATCACGATTTTGTTAAACATTATTGTGGCAGTAATTATGATTATTATTCAAAATCCGAAAGTATCGTTGCAGGCATTAGGAAACACGTTGGAAAATGGGTTTGTTTCTCAAACGGGGAACGCACAAATTGATCAATTACTAAGTCGTGGCGGAATTATGAGTATGATGCCGACTGTTGCACTTATTATTCTAACGTTGTCTCTAGGTGGCTTATTAATGGAATTAGGATTGATTTCTGCGGTCATGGAAGTTGTTTCTCAGAAAATGAGCAGTACACCGAAATTGATTTTATCAACGTTATTAACAGGAATTGGCGTAAATATTTTTATTGGTGAACAATTCCTATCGGTTATTTTACCAGGGAATGCCTTTAAAGAAGTTTACAAAAAAGAAGGCTTGGATCCGACTGTTTTAGGCAGAACCTTGGAGGATGGCGGGACGGTTATTAACTACCTCATTCCTTGGGGGATTGCAGGTAGCTTCGTAGCGGGGACCTTTGGCGTACCAACGTTGACTTACTTACCATTTGTTTTCTTTAGCTTATTATCGCCTGTCTTCTCAATGGTCAGTGCGTTTACTGGTTTAGGGATTAAGCGGTTATCAGCAGAACCTGTTACCAAAAAATAGATTGATTAAAATAGAACAGTTGATGGGGAATACTGTAGTTTCTCCCTGTCAATTGTTCTATTTTTCTTGTAAAAAAGGTTGCATTTTTAGAAAGAAACAGTTATAGTTGATTAGTCAATTGTTGACGAGTCATCTTTTTAAGGAGGAAACTATGTCGTTATCATTACGGGAAGTTAGCCAATTATTATGTCAGTTAAAGGTATTAGATCAAAAAATTACCAAAGTTTTTGAAGAGCAAGTTGGCTTGAGTTTGACTCGTTATGAGTTGCTGATGATTTTAAAAGAACGTCAGCCGTGTCTTCAAACGGAGATTCAAGAACACTTAAAAATCGATAGTGGTGCGGTCACTCGCCATTTGAAAATTTTAGAAGAGAAACAGTATGTGACACGACAGCGAAATCCAGAAAATAATCGGGAAGTGCTAGTGCATTTAACAGAAAAAGCACAACAAGAACTACAGCAATGTACAGCCAAGCAACAAACGGTAACAGAAATTATTCCCAGTACATTTACAAAGGACGACTGTCGCCAGTTAAAAGAACTTTTGACAAAACTAGATCAAAGCATTACAACGAAAGAGGTATGATAGAATGACAACATATACAACGAATGATTTTTCAGAGATTGTTTTTGGCCGCAAATCGGTTCGGGTGTACGATGAAACCCATAAAATTTCTCATGAAGAAATGTTAACAATGATTCAAGAAGCGACCACTGCCCCTTCTTCTGTTAACATGCAGCCCTGGCGTTTTGTCGTAGTGGAAAGTGAAGCAGGCAAAGAAAAATTAAAACCCTTAATTCGCTTTAATACGCGTCAAAATGAAACATCTTCTGCAATGCTCTTAATTTTTGGTGATCTAAACTGCCATGAACGAGGAGAGGAAATTTACAATCAAGCCTATGCTAGTGGTAAAATGCCTAAAGAAGTGCGGGACCAACAATTAGCGGCGATTATTCCCCATTATGAAAGTTTAAGTAGAGAACAAATGAATGACATCGTAAAAATTGATGCGAGTTTAGCAGCTATGCAATTTATGTTAGTGGCCCGAGCTCACGGATATGAAACGAATCCAATCGGTGGTTTTGAAGCGGAAAAATTAGCCGAAACATTTGGTTTAGATCAAGAGCGCTATGTCCCAGTAATGATTTTATCTGTGGGTAAGGGCATGGAAACTGGTTATGAATCTGTTCGTTTAGCACCAGAAAAAATCACGACATTTGAATAGACAATAAAAAATGACGGCATAGGCTTGCATCAACCAACATTCTTAAAGAAAGTTGGCTAATGCAACAGCGATGCCGTCATTGTCGTTGGATAAAGTGACTTCCGTTGCGATGCTTTTAAGCTCGTCAACGGCGTTTTCCATAGCAATCCCCGTGCCAGCCCATTCCAACATTGTATAGTCGTTGTGACCATCACCAAAAGCAATTACTTCTTCAGCAGTTATGCCTAACTGTAGGGTTAGTTTTTCTAAAGAACGCGCTTTATCAATATTTTTGGCGGTAAATTCAAAATAGAAAGGAGCGGAAAAAGCAGCGGTGACGGTTTCTTTGAAAGGCGCGTAGATGGCCTCATGATATTTTTGTAAATAGGCGGGTTCACCAGCAATTAAAATTTTGTTCAAGGGAAAGTTTAGTCTGGCGGCTAAATCATGCCACTCACATAATTGAAAGTTGCCGCCCCGTGATTCATATTCAATAATATTAAAATCACCAGTCTCTAAATGTAAGGTGTTATGAAAAACATCATTGACATACATAAATGTTTCATCATTAATCATTGGAATTACGTCAAATTGTTTCAAATGCTCTAAAATTTGTTGACTCAATGATTTTGAAATTGTCTGGTTAAATAGTTGTTGCTGACTGCCATGATGGGTGACACAAGCGCCGTTATAGGAAAGTAGGTGTCCATTATAATGAGCCATCTCCAATTCATCTGCTAAGGGCCGCATACCGTTAGTCGGGCGGCCAGAAGCCAAAATCAGTGATAGGCCTTGCTTTTGTGCAGCTACTAATGCTTGTCGCGTTTTTGGTGAAATCTTTTTTTCTGAAGTTAACAAGGTACCATCAATATCCATTACAATTGCTTTGATTGCCATAATTGGCCTCCAATCCGAAGAGTTTCTTTCTTTTAGTATAAAAGTTTTTTCTATTAATGTAAACGGATTCTCTTGTGAGGTGCATAAAAGAATTATTTTACAAAAATCTATACTATTTTTTTGTGAAATTTCATATAATAGAAGTATTCTAATTATCTACATAGAGAGCGAGGGACAAGGAATATGAAGGAAAAAGAAATGCATTCGCTCTTTTTTAAACATAAGTTTGTGAAAGTAACTCCCTATTTACGTCGTTTTGGTCATCGTTTGAGTGGGATGATTATGCCAAATTTGAGTATTTTTATTGCGTGGAGCTTATTGTCTTTGGTGGCTGGCTATACGACTGGAAATCTACGGCTAGCTCTTTCTGAAGTCGAAACGATAATGATTCGAGTTGTTTTACCGATTTTAATTGGTTTTACAGGCGGAAAAATGTTCGAGGAACAACGTGGCGGCGTTGTTGCTGCTATTGCGACAGTGGGCGTGATTGTTTCCACAGATGTTCCACAGTTGTTTGGTGCTATGTTTATTGGTCCTTTAGCAGGATATACTTTCGCCAAAATTGAACAAATTCTCTTACCGAAAGTTAAAGAAGGCTATGAGATGCTGACTAAAAACTTTTTAGCAGGAATTGTGGGAGGACTGCTGTGCTGTTTTGGTATTCTGGTTGTAGCTCCGGCTGTTGAAAGCGCTAGTTTTTGGCTGTATCAATTTTCTTCTTGGTTAATTGAAGCCAATCTTTTACCATTGGTTCACGTTTTCTTAGAACCCTTAAAAGTGTTATTTTTTAATAATGCGATTAACCATGGCTTATTAACGCCTCTAGGTTTAGAAGGTGCTAGTCAAACAGGTCAGTCCATTTTATTTCTATTGGAAACAAACCCTGGACCAGGCGTGGGCGTTTTGGTTGCTTTTCTGCTGTTTGGGCCTGTAGGACAACGAAAAACAGCAGGAGGCGCCACCATGATTCAATTGATTGGGGGCATTCATGAAATTTATTTTCCGTTTGTTTTGATGGATCCGCGCTTATTTTTAGCAGTAATTGCTGGAGGAATGAGTGGTACGCTTGTTTTTCAAATATTTAATGGGGGGCTAAGTGCTCCAGCTTCGCCAGGTTCATTGGTTGCGATTTTAGCCAATGCCCCGACTGAGGCAAGGCTGGCGGTTTTTAGTGGAATTTTTGTTAGCTTTCTGTGCTCTTTTGCAATAGCAAGCTTGTTATTAAAACGTCAACGAGGAATTGAACCAGTTTCAATGATAAAGATGAAGGAGGAAGACCAAGTGGAAACAGTCACACCTAACTATCAGCAAATTTTATTTGTTTGTGATGCAGGAATGGGCTCAAGTGCCATGGGGGCTAGTTTGCTAAGCCGACAATTAAAAGCGGTGAACTTGGAGATGCCTGTGACTTACCAGTCCGTTCATCAGATGAAGTGGCAGCCTAAGACATTAGTGGTCATTCAAGCAGAATTGAAACAGTTAGCACAAAAGTACGTCCCAGAAAAGGATATGGTGAGTGTTCAAAATTTTTTAGAAATTAAATCCTATTACCCGCAAGTTTTAGCCAAACTGACTGCTTCTTCTCAAGAGCAATCTTCACTTGGTTCAGAGTCTACTGGAACGAACCCGACCAACCAAATACAGAAGCTTGTTTTTTTATATGCCGAGAATGTTCGAGGATCGCAAACAATGGGAATGGAATTATTGCGGCAACAAGCGGCGAAACAAGGAGTCGCGATTGAAGTATCTAAAGAACCACTGGAAACAGTCTTTTTTACCAAGGAGACAACCTACGTAGTGACTCGTGAACTGGCGCAAGCCTATCATTTAGATCTAACGCAACAAAATTTATACGTAGTTACTAGTTTTTTGAATAAGAAAGAGTATCAAGAATGGCTGGAAGGAGGAGCTGATAGATGTTTTTAACGACAAGAGAAACTGTTCTATTAACGGAATTAGTGAATAGTCCTACCCCCGTTTCAGTAAACCGCATGATGAATTTGTTAAAGGTTAGCCGCCGGACGGTATATCGTGAATTAGAAAATTTAGAAACCTCGCTAGCATCGATGGGCGCGACGTTGGAAAAAGTAGCTCGTGGGCGCTTTTCGATTCAAGCAGATGAAGCAGCGATGACGGAAATTCAGGCTGCTATTTTAGGAGAAGAGACACAGGAACTTTCTACTTTGGCGCGGCAACATGCGATTTTATTGACATTACTGCAAACAAAAGAGCCAGTCTCTATGCATTATTTTCTGGAAACGTATTGTATTAGTAATACGACTTTTTATGCCGATATTAAACAATTAGAAACACGGATTGCTCGGATTCCGTTGACGATTTCTCGGAATCAAGGCTATGAAGTGACTGGTTCTGAAAAATATCGCCGTCTTCTAATGGCGAATATTCTAAGTATGGAAATTAATGAGTACCAATTTTTTCATTTTACCGAATTAACGACAAACGACCATTTTTTCTTTCAGTTTATTCATGCAGAACATTTAGCATTTGCACAAAAAATTGTTCAGCCAGAAGTAGAAACTTTATTTCCAGCATTAAGTGATCGTAAATTACAACATTTGATTTTAATGTTAACAATTGCGATGGATCGGGTCACTGCAGGTTTTTATTTAGCTGATGAGACCTATACTGGGCAGATGAATAAGGCCTTTCTAAATTGTTCTAAACGACTTTTTTCAAAAGTCGCTGCTGAAACGAAACAACTATACGCTGTCAGTGAGATTGTTTTTTTTGCTAGCTTATTAAGTGATTTTTCTAATTCTTTTGATGAAGATTTTTTTGATGAACATTTTGACACTCAGCTGGCTTATGCAGTGAAACAACTGATTGAAGCAGTAAGTCAAGAAACAGAAGTTAATTTTTTCGAAGATACCAATCTGTATAAAATGTTGTTGACGCATTTATCAGGTGTTTTTTCTCGGGCGGTTTTACAAGAAGAAGATTTAACGAATCCCATTTTAGAACGGATCATGAATCAATATCAAGAAATAGCTGCGGCTTTACGCCAAGCGTTGCCGCAAATTTTTCCGCAAAAGAATTTATCGGAAGAGGAAATTGCCTACATGGTACTTCATTTTGCCAATTCTTTAGAACGGAGTCCCAAAATTATGGAAGTTGATATTGCTGGTTTTTCTCCTAGCGGTTTGGCTTCGACAAGTATGCTGGAAATGCGATTACGGCGCTACTTTCCTTTTATCAACCAGATTCATTTTTTTCGGATTGCGGATTTAGGTAAGGTGAATGTTGAGGAAAACTATGACTTAGTGATTTCCACTTCGTTATTACCAGGATACAATGGTAAATATAAATTGATCTCACCGTTACTTTTAGACGATGAAATCCGCCAATTGAAAGAAGAGTTTAAGCGGATTAGTCACGAAAAACGCTCGCTTAGGAAAGCGCCTGTGAAAAAAATAGGTGGCGAAGAAAGCTACGAAACGGTGGTCGCTTTCATGGAAGAAATTAGTAAACTATTAGAAACATTTTTCATAGCAGATTTAAATAATCAAGCGGATTTAGCAGAAACCGTTCAACAAGCTCTCGCGCAACTTTCCGCAGATTTAATCACCGATAGTGCAATCGTCTGTCAGCAATTGATGAAACGTTACGAGCAAGCGCCTATTGGGATTCCTCAGACGGAAATGGCCTTATTCCATACCTCAAGTACAGCAGTGACACAGCCTGTTTTTTGTATTTTTAATCTGGCCCAGCCACTTATGATTGAAGGTATGGATAAAAAGCCGATGCAGTTACAACGTATGTTACTCATGCTAGCGCCGATGCCGATTGATGAAACAATCGGGAAAATTTTAGGAAAAATCAGTGGTGCGATTATTATGAATGATTTAAATACAGAAATTTTTCATTCAGGAAATGAAGCCATTGTTTATCAGTTGCTTTCGTCATTATTAATTGAAGAAATGAAAGGCTAGGTGTTGAGAGATGTTTGAAATTACAGCGGAGCAAATAATGTTGAATCAATCGTATGCTAGTTGGGAGGAAGCACTTGCAGCTTCTGGTGAATTACTGCTAAAAAATCAGTTGGTCACGCCTGACTATGTCAAAGCAATGTATCAACGTCAACAAAAAGTCAGCGTGTATATCGGTAACTTCGTGGCATTGCCTCATGCGGAAGGACAAGATGAACAAGTTTTAAAAGAAGGGATTTGCTTTATTCAAGTGCCTGATGGGGTCAACTTTGGTACGGAAGCAGATCGAAAAATAGCTACTTTGTTATTTGTCGTTGCTCTAAAAAGTCAACGGCAACTAAGCATGCTTCAAGAATTAGCTTTTTTCTGTTCAGATCTCGAAAACATTCAGCGGCTCAGTGATTGTCGAACAATAGATGAAGCGCAAAAAATTCTGGCTCAAGCCTAAAGTTACGTCTGAAAAAATCAATTCAATTTGAAATGTTCAATAATTATTGAAATAATTTTATATTAA
>OKIY01000079.1_pt1 | contig 30246 bp, 31 predicted proteins | sample 1614391 | NCBI WGS metagenome assembly OKIY01 (sample SAMN04436935, study PRJEB24849) | human gut metagenome | biome: human gut; feature: NICU; material: stool | host: Homo sapiens | place: USA: Saint Louis, MO | collected 2009-11-13
TGGAGACACCTAGAATGGTCATTTTGCCAGAAGCATTAATGACTTCTTTTAAGTGAAATTTTTCGTAACTATTCATTATTTTCTCCTTTATAACAAACCAAAGAATGAAGTGACCAAACTAACTAAGACAATCGTGCCGATAATGATACCGTAACGTGGGCCTTTTTTTACCATGAAGAAATAAATAGCCATGACTGCTGCTAAAGGAAGTAACCCTTTCATAATTTGATCTAGAATATCTTGTAAAACAATCGTGGCACCGCCAGTAACTTTAAACGTCATCGGGCTAGCAATTTTAACATAACTCGCACTTAAAGCGCCCATCATCATCATTCCTAAAACATTTGCTGAATAAATGACTTGCTTAATTTTGCCGTCTTTTAACAAACTTAAGATTGAATTACGCCCTAATGTATAGGACTTATTTACTAACGTCCAACTGGTGTATAACGTAATGGCTGTGTACAGAACCAACGGACCGATACTTCCAATCACGTTACCTCCTTTAGCCATTGGAATAAAAATGGAAATGATTAACGGCATTAATGCTGCCCAAATAATCGAATCGCCAATCCCAGCCAGCGGACCCATCAGCCCAGTTTTAATCGATGTGATCGCCGTATCAGAGATCGCTGCGCCATTGGATTTTTCTTCCTCCATAGCAATTGCAATCCCTTGAATTGAAGCCCCTACTGTTCCTTCAGTATTAAAAAAATTCAAATGACGTTTCAGAGCTTCTCTTTGTTGTTCTTCATCGTCTGCGTAAAGTTTTTTAATTGCAGGAATCATCGATGCACAAAAAACTAAACTTTGAAGACGTTCATAAGAATTTGATAATTCACAGCCTAGTTGATAAATCCAAAAGGCTTTGGATAATTCTTTTTTAGTAATTTTTTTCTGTTCCAATTGTTGTTCATTTGCTTGTGTCATTTGTTCCATTATGCTGCCTCCTCACTCAATGCCTTATTTCTAACTAAAAAGGCAATACAGATTCCTAAAATAGCGATGGCCATAACTTCTGCGCCAAAATATACTACTGCAACAAAACCAATTAAAAAATAAGGAATCAAATTTTTCTTGCCAATTACCATAATTGTTAAGGCGAAGCCTAACGCTGGTAAAATACCACCCATTACTTCAAAGCCGTGCATCAACCATGCTGGGATAACTTCTAAGACTTTATTCACCACAGATTGACCAAAAAAGTTCGCCGCAAAAACCAACGGAAAGCGAATTAAAAATCCCGCTAAAGCTGGATAAACAAACGCAGCTCGGTAAATCCCCCCATAATTTAACTCTTCTGCATATTTATCAGCCATATGCACCCAAGTCGCATTGATGGTCCGCCGTAATTGATCCATAAAGACGCCTAACACACCAAAAGGAACAGCTAGTGCAACGGCAGCTTCGGCATTCATTCCCACACCTAAAGCAATTGGAATCGCAATTGCTGAAGCTAAAGCCGGATCACTAGGTACATTGCCGCCCGGTGTGGAGGTGACTCCTAGATAAACAAGTTGAATCCCCGCCCCCACAACCATTGCTTCACTAAGTTTTCCTGTTGCTAAACCAGCCACCAACGCTGCACCTAATGGCTGAGACAGCATGCCTGAAAATGTGTACCCAAAACGCAAACGTGCAAACCAATAATAAAGTCCCATAATAATTGAAACACCTAAAACGCCCATATGATTCTCTCCTTTTTCTCTGATTATAGTGATTGATATTTTTCAATTAATTTTTGAATTGGTAGGGGATTTTCTTCGGGAATCGCTTGGAAGAAAACATGGATGCCCTTCGTTAAAAGTTCAGTCAAAATTGCAACATCTTCTTCAGATAAATTGATATTTTTTAAAACATTTTTCCGATTTGGTCCGCCACCTAAGCCACCAACTTGAATCTCCTCTTTAATAATTTCTTGGTCCACCATCGCTTTTAAGGTCGTTAAATCTGGCACTAAAAATAACACCTTTTTCTCTTCCTTTTCTTGCGATTCCCAATATTCTTTGGCACTTTCAATCCCTTTAATTACTACAGAAACCCCTGGAGGCGCCGCCATTAAATAAATACTTTGTAAAAATTCATCTTGCTCTAGTTAATCACTCACTACCAAAATTTCATTTGCACCTGATTGTTGTAACCATTTAGTCACTACTTGTCCATGGATTAAACGACTATCGACTCTTGTTAATACGATTTTTGACATTCTGTTCACCTGTACTTTCTTATTTTGGAATTTCTAAAATTTGACAACTGTCTACTGCTGCTTGTTGAATCATCTCTGCATCTTGTAAACGAAATCCAGGACCACTTTGTTTCATGACGGATTCTAATAATAACGATGTGCATAATCCGGACACAATCAGGAGGTCATAATCTTTTGATAAACGCAATGCAACATTACTAGGTGTGCCACCTTTAACATCTGTTAAAATTAGCAGTTGGTTGTGCCACGTTAACTGGTCAATTTTTTCTGTGACTCGTTCTAAATAATCCCCCAGTGAATCCTCTGCTTGTAATGCAACTTCATGTACATTTGTGACTTCTCCAACAATCATCTGGACGCTTTTGACTAATTCCAAGCCCCAACCATTGTGTGTTAAAAGTAAAATTGGTTCATTTTCCATAAACAAACTCCTTTGCTAATTAATCATTTTATTAAAAGCAATAAGTGTGCCAACTTTCATTTCCGTTTGAATTAAGCCTTTTCAAAGAGCAATTCATAAATATAGCGCACTTCCAAAGGTGGAATCAACAAATTATAGGACACTTCAAGCGGTCGAAACGCCATTTTTATGACAGATACTGCTTCTGGCAACTCTCGGTATGACACTTCATAAGCTGTCGGGTCATATTCTGGATTCAATAATTGCCGTTCTAACATACAGGCACAATGAATGATAAAACGAAGTAAAATCTTTTCGTCACTTTTTATTTTGGTTTGCAAGCAAATGTCTGAATAAATCTTAGCTAATTCGATTGAAATGGTTGTAGGATTCAAAACCGTTAGTAAGTCTGTAATAGCTTCGATTGATAATCCTTGAATGTATTTAGCTGAAACTTTTTTTAGTAACTCTTGGTTTTGTTTTTCTTCTAAATGATGGCCTAATAATTCGAAAACTAGCTGAATGCCCCGCTTCGATAGTAAATCTTGTAAAGAAATAAACGGAATATCTGGCACTTCTGTCTTTACGGTGCCAATGATACCAACGATTTTCTCTTCTTTTCGAACAAAAGAATGCAAACGATCAATGTCTTCCACTTCTCTTTTCTCTAAAGTAATGATGCGTACATTCGTTAGTAATTCATTAGGAAAAGTTTTTAGTAACAACTGTTCAATTTTAATAGCAGTCCCCATGCCAGTTAGACAGGAAATAATGAGAACTTTTGCCTCGTTGAAGCGACCTTTACTGCAGATCAAGGCGCGATGATTTTTTTCTTTTAAGACTGGTAATAGATACTCAAATGCCGTCGATTCATAAATGACTTCTCGGGCCACTTCTAGCAATGTTAAGAGATTGATATTGCTAATTAGCAGCACTTCCATTTGAAACGTTTGACTGATAGCATTACCAAAGTAAACCAGGGAACCGATGTCCACCATTAAAATAATTTTTTTATACTGATTTTGCTTTACAATTGCACGGACTTTTTCTAATGTTTCTTCCACTGATTGATTAATCGGCATATCAACTGCACGCATGACCGTTGTTGAGAACAGAAGGTTGGTGTACTCAACCATACTGCTGGCCGTCGCCGCACCATGTGCAACGACGATAACGCCACAGTTTTCTTCAACTGAGTGCGCTCTTTTTTTAGCTGTGACTTTACGAATAAATAGATCAAAAAAGAGGATTTCCGTATCAGCAAAAGAAATCCCAAACAATGTTTGTAAAAAGTCCACCATGGTCTTAGCAGCTTGATACTGGGTTACTTTGCCAGAATAGATATTTTTGGTATCTGAATAAAATGTTTCATTCATTTGTGCAGAATAAAAAACAGCAGAATAAAGGTGGACAATTAAAATATTCTGGAAATCCTCTGTCAATTTTTCTTGGATTAATTGTTCAAAAAAGACAATGGCTTCTTGAATTTTTGGCTGCAATGTTTCGTCAATGGCCTCTATGGCTAGCGGTTCTTGAGCAAAAATATCCATATCATAAAGTTGCTCGACTTTGTTTTGCATGATTGCTAGCGCATCCTCTGTCGAAAGAGTTAATTTTTTCAAATTCGCATATTCTTTCAATAGAAAATTATAAAAACGATCATTTTTCAGACTTTCTGATTTAAGTAACTCTTGACTGCTTAAATAAAAATGGTTGTATTGAATCGTGAGGCCATCGTTAGGTATCCACTCATTAAAAGCCAGCAGACTTTCTACATCAGGTTGCTCTTTGACTGTCCCCTCGTTTGCTTCAATGCAAATAGTTTCCGTTAATTGGTCGAACACTTCTAAATAGGCTTGTGCGCTCATAAATTGAATCGCCGCTTTCAATTCACCAACGTTGGCTTCAAAATGAGTAAACGTTAATTGTTTCAACGCCTCATAACGAATATGGATATTCTTTTGAATCCGTTGACTTTCTTCTAAGAAAAAGGACAAAATCAATTGAATTTTTTCTTTCAAAGAGCGCTCGGCTAAAGCTGGAATGGCTAATGTCACAGGAATCCTTCTTAAAAACGTTTTCAAAAAATGTTGATTGACTGCTTCGGTTGTTGCAAAAATAAATTTTATCGATACATTTCTTTGTTTTTCGGCTTCGCCCATCCGTGTAAAATACCCTTTATCCAAAACTGTAAACAATTTTTCTTGGCCTTCGCTCGTTAATCGATGGACTTCATCTAAAAATAAAAAACCGCCATCTGCCAACTCCACTAAACCTTTTTGGTCATTGACGGCACCAGTGAAACTGCCTTTTTTATAGCCAAACAGATGCGAAGTTAATAATTCTGGATTGTTGAAATATTCTGCACAATTAAAATAAATAAACGGAACTTCTTGGTTCATTTTAACTTGATAAAATTGGTGTAATTGTTCTGCAATTAAGGTTTTCCCAACTCCAGATTCTCCAGTAAGTAAAATATTCAAGCCATTAGGCGGATATAAAATAGCGGCTTTCAACTTCTTGATGGCGTCTGCTAAGCTCCCATCAAAACCAATTACGTTCGCAAATGGATTCATTTTCAGTAGCTGCTTTTTCTTATGTATCTGTTCTGTCTGTTGATAAATGTCCTCTTGCAGCGAAGCGAGGGAATCGTAGCACGTGCTACTTTTAAAAAAAGGAAACTGTTCCTCTAAGTAGTTTTTATCAAAAAATAACACTGGTCTAGATTTAATTTTAACGACTTGGTCTTTTCTCACTAATTCTGAAAGCTCTTCACTAACAGCGGTTCGGGTATAGCCAGAGGCCTGACTTAATTGCGAAGCCGTTGCGGGCAACAAGGTTGCTTTGCTACTTGGATTTTGTACGTGAAACTGTTTTAACGCTTGATGAATATTATCAATTCTCATAGTCTTTTCCCCATTTCTTTTTTGATCCAAAAGTTAATTTATTATACATTAAAACAGAAGCGGTTTCTTATTTACCATAAAAAAATCAAGTCTTTAACCAAAAGATTAAAGACTTGATTTTTATTCTCCGTATTGTACAAGTTGTGTATTTTCACAATGAAAGTCCAAGAAATCTTGGATTTTTTTACCATTGAAGTAGTTATCAATGACTCGCATGACCGCATTGTGGCAAACAAATAGGTAAGTTTCCTCTGAAGCCAAGGCTTCCTCAATCAGGGGATAAATTCGACCCGCGACATCTAGGACTGATTCCCCTTCTGGAAACGGCAAGGAAATCTCAGAACGATTTTCTTGGAAAGCCGTTGTTTCAATCGGTTCACCATCATAAATGCCAAAATTCATCTCAATTAAACGAGGTTCTGTTTCAATCGTCAATTGATTTCGTTCCGCAATTTTACGTGCTGTTTCTTGCGCCCGTTTTAAAGGCGACGCCAGTAAACGGTCGATTTGAATTCCTTGTTTGGCAATTTTTTCAGCTACCAATTCCGCTTGTTGATAGCCTTTTTCGGTCAATTGCGCTTCCGCATGACCACAAATTCTACGGGCCACATTATAATCTGTTTCACCATGTCTCACTACGTACAGCATTTTTCCACCTCAGTTTTTTGTCTTGTGTCTATTTTATCTGAAATTTGGTCACAATAACACCCTATTTAGCGGTAACTTTCTGGTAATTTAAATTTTCCTTCTTGCTCAAACTGTTCGCCTACTTGGAATAAGAGATCTTCACGTCCACGAGCAGCCAGCAATTGAATACCTAAGGGTAACCCCGTTGCCGTAACATGTGTGGGCAAGCTGATGGCTGGTTGTCCTGTCAAGTTAGCTAGTTGAGTATACGGTGTTAGCTGTAAACTTTTATCAAAATAATCATAGATTAATTCAGCTAGCTCTGCTTCTGTTAATTCTGCTGCTTGCGCCATTCGTTGACGAATGTGCTCACTTTGCAAATCTTCGTTAATTTTTGGTGCTGAAAAAGCCGTTGTTGGTGATAAAAACAGATCAAATTTTTGAAAAAGTTCTTCCATCGTTACTGCTGCTTGATCCCACAACTGTAATGAATGAACATAGGTGGCTGCTGGAATCTTTTGGCCAAATTGATGCATGGTCCATGAAAAAGGTTCGATTTCTTCTTTACGAATTGGGCGCCCGAGCCCCTGTTGAATGCTATTCATCATCGCTGTAGTTTCTGCGCCGTTCATTTGATAATAGGAGCGAATCAGCGCTGCACCATCGACTGGATAAGGAATCTCAATGATTTCATGGCCAGCGGCTGCCAGAAAATCAGCCGCTTGTTTCGCCGCTTGTGTTGCTTCTGGCGAAATCATTGAGCCGATAGGCGAAGCGGTACACAGAGCAATTTTTAGCCGTTGTTTTTTAGGGTGTGTTTGCCATTCTGCCAAGGGCGCTTGGTATGGGGCGCCACTGTGGCTACCACGTAGGCCATAAAATAACGCTTTGGTGTCTCTCATAGAAATAGTCAACGCAAAGTCAATCGAGGCACCTTGCCAGCCTCGCCAGCCTTCTGGGCCGACAGGCATGGAGCCACGGCTAGGTTTTAAGCCAATTAAGCCACTAAAAGAGGCGGGAATTCGGATGGAGCCACCGCCATCGCTAGCGCCGGCGATAGGAACAATCCCGCTAGCGACAACTGCGGCAGCGCCGCCACTGGAACCGCCTGGCGAATGTTCCAGGTTCCAAGGATTGCGGGCTGGCCCGTAAAGCGCAGGGTCCGTAATATTTTTAAAGCCAAACTCTGGAGCGTTGGTTTGTCCTAAAGGCATCAAGCCAATCGTTTCTGCTTGTTTGACAAAGTTAGAGGTCGTTGTTGCAGTACTATTTTTAAAAAGTTGCGAGCCGGCCGTTGCCGACCACCCCGCTTTTTCTTGGCCTAACATTTTCAAAGGAAATGGCAAACCAGCAAATAGTGTGTCCTGCTGTTTATTTTTTTGATAAGTTGCTTCTGCTTTTTGGCTGTCAAAGGTTACAAAGCCATTGATCTTTGGATTTAACTTTTGGACTTTTTTCTCAATATCCTTTAAGAGTTCTGTGCGACTTACTTTCTGTTCTTTTAATTGTTGTACCCAATATAGTCCGTCTTTCATACAGACCCACCTCCTATACTATTCCTTATTAGTATAGCATGGTTTTTAGGGGTCATCCTGTGATGGTGATTTTCATTCGTCAAGTGCTTCTCTAATTTAAGTAAATAATTCACCAATGTAAGGAAGCAACTGCGGATGCAGTTTGTAGCCTTTATACCGTGTATTTTGGATACCTTGTTTTTTAAAGCCCCCTACTTGAATTTTTTTATTTAATTTTGTCAGCTGTTTGGTCATTTTTTTTCGATTATTGGCTGTTTCTTCTGTGTCATATATTAATTTACAAAGGCGTTCCATTGGTAAGTGTTCTTTTGGCGTACTATACAAGACAGCCAGTAGTGCACGTTCTGCGGCTGTTAGCTTTATCCCCTCTACATCTAACTTTTCATCTTCTCGTTGGATGGGTTTATTTAATTCTGCCAAAAGGAGATTTTCTCTTAATGTATCCAAAGTCGCATCCAATCGTAACCAATTGAGAATGCCATATTGATAGCTAATGCTCAATTCTTCCGAGGTAGGAATGTCTTCCGAGCGAAGAAACAACGGCGTTTTAACTCTGGCTAATTCCTTTAGATATAAATATTGTTCTTTGCGAGGAATCGTTTCGCTGAGAATGATGGCATCAAATTTTCGATAAAACAAATGACTTTCCTTAATTTCACCAATCAGACACGTCGTACAAAAAACTTGGTGATCTAAATGCTGTAAGCGGTTTTGAAAAGCAGTTTCTGATAAAATATTTTTTGTGATGACCATTATTTTCATTCTTGATTCCTCCTTAATTCTTTTTTAGTTCAAAATTTTCTCAATTTTCGTGTTTTGTTTTGATATATTTAGTATACTGGAAATTTTTCGAATTAAAATTTAGAAATTTACAAGCAAATCAGTCATTAACAGTCATTCCTGTAATCCCAGATTTATAAAGGATTTCCAATAGTCTTATTTAAAAAATGTTTGTTATTTAATTCTCAACGTGCTATTTTTTTAATTTTTTTCTTTTTTATTTAGCTAACAAACGTCAAAAAGTTGGTAGCTAATATCAACCTTTTGACGTTTGTTAGCTACTTTCTCTTGAAATCTTTGGATTTTTTTCTACTTTCACTAAAAAAAACAGCCAAAAATGGCTGTTTCTTTGCTATTTATATTTATTTCATAATATCGATTAAGTCTTTTTTTGAAGCTGCCGAGGCAGGGAAATAGCTAAATACAACCCCGATAAAGACAGAAATCCCGATGGCTAATGAAACCGTCATTAAATCTGGACGAACAGAAAACGGTAGTGCCATTGATGCTAAGTAGGCAATAATCATTCCTAAAAGATAACCAGTAATTCCGCCGATTAAGGTCAAGGCAATCCCTTCTGTTAAGAATTGCTTTTTAATATCACTGGCTGTCCCGCCCAATGCACGTCGGATACCAATTTCCTTAATCCGTTCTGAGACCGAAATGTACATCATATTCATAACGCCGACCCCAGCAATTACCAGTGAAATGGCCGCAATTGCGGAAATAAACAAGGTTAAATTATTTAATAAAGAGCCCATTTCTTTGATGGTATCTTTAACATTATATTCTTGATACGTCCCGCTGTTTTTCATGGTTCCTTGTTGAGAGAGAGTTTTTATTGTTTCTTTCAATACTTGATCTTGTTGATAGCCAGGTGCTACTGTTAGCTTCAACGTAGATGTATCTTTTAGCTTGCCGAAATAATGTTCATAGGTCTTTTTGGGAAAATAAAGTAATGAGTCATCATTACCTGGACCAATGGCACCGCTGGTATTGGTTGTCACGCCAACAATGGTAAAAAGTTGCTCTTTATATGGAAAAGTTCGATTAACTGCTGCAGTCGGGTCTTGGTAGAGTTCTTTGGCAACCAGTTCATCCACCACCACTGTTTTATCCAGTTTTGCATTGTCTCCATCATTCAGTTGGCGTCCCACCAACAATTCTTTGGTGGTTTTGTCGGCAAGTTCATAGGTTACGGAAAGATTTTTCGGTCCTGCTTGAAAATTCAGTGTACCTTTTTGGGCGCCATCAACTTCTCTTTGATCAAAATCAATTTTTTCTACGCCAGGAACCATGCGCACGACCCCTAAATCATTGTCGGTAAACATCGCTTGGTCACTAAACATATCCGAAGTGTTGTAGGCCGAAAAAGAAATCTTTTTCACATTTTCTTTTTGTTTTTCAGCAGATAATTTATCGACCATGTCTTCTTTAAAGCCGTTACCGATAGCCACGATGGTAATCACCGAAGCGATCCCGATGACAATCCCTAGCATCGTTAACAAGCTGCGTCGCTTATTTTTCAAAATGGAACGGAAGGCGGTTTTCCAAATAATTGAACGTTTCATGTCAGCACCTCCTCTAAAATCTTTCCATCACGAACTTTAATCAAACGATTGCAGTATTCAATTGTTTCTTCATCATGTGTCACTAAAATAATGGTGACACCTTCATTGTTTAATTGCTGAAAGAGCGTTAAAATTTCTTCCGATGTTTTACTATCTAAAGCCCCAGTTGGTTCATCTGCAATAATAAAACTTGGCCGATTGACAATCGCACGCGCAATGGCAACACGTTGTTGTTGTCCGCCCGAAAGTTGTTTTGGATGCTTCTTGCCTTTATCTGGCAAGCCGACTTTTGTCAGAACTTCGTGGACACGATCTTTGGCTTCTTTTGGGGTTAACCCACTATATAAAAGAGGTAATTCAATGTTTTCTTCAACTGTTAGTGTTTCAATTAAACTAAAATTCTGAAAGACAAAGCCGACTGCTTCATTTCTAATTCGGGATAGTTCCTTATCAGAAAAGTCGCCAATTTCACGGTCTTCAAATAAATACGTTCCTTCAAACTTTTTATCAATAAAGCCTAGCAAATTAATCAAAGTCGATTTCCCAGAACCAGAAGGACCCATAATCGCTAAAAATTCTCCAGCGTCTACTTGGAGGTTAATATCATCTAACACATGCAGTGTTTCTTCTTCGGAATAATAATATTTATGAATATGGGCTAGCTTAATCATTGGCAGCTACCTGAACATCTTGATTATCTTTTAATTCTTTATTGGGATTGGCAATCACTTGGTCTTTCCAATTCAAGCCACTTTTGACAACTTTACGACCTAAATTTGTTTCTGTTTCAATCGGTGTTTTTTTCGCTTTGCCCGCTTTGTAAACATAGACAAATTCTTTTTGGCCTTCTTTTTGGATTGCTGCTGTCGGTATAATCATTTGCTTTTGTGGCACAGCGATACTAGTAGACAAGCCTTCTGCCCAAGGAAAATCACCTTCTACTGTAAATTGATAACTCACTACTGGATTGCCTTCATTTTTAGCTATTGGGGTTTGCGCAATGGAAACAATTTTGCCTGGCGCTGATTTGCCTGAACCAACGGTCGTCACTGTTACTTCTTCCCCTGTCTGTAATTTATCGTAATCATATTCGGTTACTTTTCCTTGAATATTTTTCTTTTGTGTTGCAATTTTAATGACTGGTTTGTCGGTACTACTCATGGCACTAGCATCGACAGTGACTTGGCCATCAATTGGTGCTGTAACGACTGTGTTGACTTTGCCACGTGTTTGTTCAAGCGTGTTTGCTGCTCCGACGGCATCACTGTTGGCTAATTGAAGGGCTTGGTTAGCTTGGGCGACTTCACTATTCGCAGCACTAACGGCTTCATTCAATTGCTGAATTTCCGCATTTAGTGTTTCTTTCTCTTCAGCCTCTTTTGCGGTGTTTAATTTTTGCTTGGCTGCAGCAACTTTGTTTAAGGCTTCATTGTATTTTTGAGTGGCTAAGTTAACGTTCTCTTGTGCTTGTTGAACTTGAAGATTATTCCGATTAACGGCATTCGCTTGTTCTGTTTCTGTGGCTTGGATGTCTGAGTTATTGTACGTTAACAATGGACTATCTTTCTTGACTTCTTTACCATTTTCAACATTTATTTCGGCAATTTTTCCTAAAGAAGGATCAAAGAAAATATCCCGAGTATCTAGAAAACTCACTTGACCATCTAATTTTAATGAGGCCATTTCTGTAATGGTATACGTTGTGTATTCAGGTTCAACTTCTTTTGAAGAAAAAACTGTTTTTGCTCCGATAAATCCGACGACGACCACTGCGGCACCAATACCGAACCACACTTTTTTATTTCGCTTCTTCTGGCCTGACTTTTTCATTTATTTGTTCCTCCTTGATTTCTGTTGACGAGTTTGTCATTTTATTTAGTATATAATGAATAAAAAAACTGGTCCCTTCATCTTCCTATCATTCCTCTTACAGTTTTGACACATCTTTATCTAACAAAAAAACGTTTATCCTGTGTAAAAGGATAAACGTTTTTTGTTATTTTATTGTTCTAATTGACCCAACCAGCCAGATGTACCACCTAGAACATTGGTTACTTGATACCCTTGTTGACTGAGAAACGCACACGCTTGTGCGGAGCGCGATCCCATTTGACAAATCAGATAATAGGGTTGGTTTTTATCTAATTGCTGATAATTTTCGGTTAAAGTACTTAAAGGTAAGTTGATGGCCTGAGGGACATGCCCCAGTTGGTATTCCATTTCTTCTCGTACATCAATAATCGGTAATTTTTTTCGTTTTGCTTCCTGATAAAATTCAGGCATGCCAATCGTGTTATACATTTTCTAGTTCCTCCGGTTTTACCATTCTATATAGCGCAAAAGCACCATCTAAATTTTTGGCTGAGATGCCTGCTTGTTTTAGCATCCGTTCTGCAATATAACTACGCAAACCGCTGTGACAACTAACAATGTACTCCGTTGACTTGTCTAATTCCTCCAAACGTTCTCTTAACTCATTTAAAGGAATAGACACAGCATTTTTAAATTGACCATTGGCTCGTTCGGCGGGATTACGGACATCTAATAAAACAGCCCCCTTAGCTAATTCGTTGGATAGCTCATACCATTGAATGTTTTCACTCAATCCTTCTGCAAGGTTCATCGCTGCATAGCCTAACATGTTCACAGGATCTTTCGCTGAACCAAACGGCGGCGCATAGGTAAACTCTAATTCAGGCAAATCAAAAATAGTTAACTGTCCTTTAATAGCGGTCGCAAGAATATCAATCCGCTTATCTACGCCCTTTGCCCCAATTCCTTGTGCGCCATAAATTTCCCCTGTCGTAGGATGGAAAACTAATTTTAACTGAAGATCTGTTGCGCCAGGATAATACCCCGCATGGTCTTTTCCACTGATATGCACAACAGCTGTTGTTAGTCCAGCAGCTTTAGCAGCCCGTTCGCTTAAACCAGTTGAAGCAGCGGTTAAATCAAAGACTCGCACAATGGCGGTCCCAATGCTTCCTTGATTTTTTCTCTCTAACCCAGCAATCACATCCGCTACTTGACGTCCTTGGCGATTGGCAGGAGAAGCTAAAGAAATCAACGCATCCTCTTGAGTGATTTGTTGTTTCACTACAATAGCATCCCCAACCGCATAAATATCGGGTTGATTCGTTTGATAGTGTTCATCAACAACAATTCCGCCACGTAAACCAGTTGCTACACCTGCTTCAACTGCTAAGGTATTTTCTGGTTGGACACCCACCGACAAAATGGTTAAATCAGAAGCTAATGTTTGACCGTCTTCTAAGCGAATCACTTGCCCTTCTTCTTCAAAAGCAACCGCAGATTGTCCCGTAATTACTTGAACATTGTTTTTGCTTAATTCAGCTTTGACAAAAGCGGCCATTTCTTCGTCTAATGGCGGTAAAACATGGGGTGCTTTTTCCACGAGAGTGACTTCTAATCCGCGTTTTTGCAAGTTTTCTGCCATTTCCAAGCCAATGAAGCCTGCGCCAATCACGACGGCTCGTTTTGTTTCTGGTGTCAAGGCTGTCATAATTTGATCTAAATCAGGAACATTTCTTAATGAAAAAACATTTTTGGCTTCTGCCAATCCTGTAATTGGTGGCACAAAAGGTTTCGCCCCTGGTGATAGAATCAATTTGTCATAGTGTTCTGTTAAAATTTCTGTTTCATGTTTCACTGTGATCACTTTTTCTATTGGATCAATAGCCACGACTTCATGGTGAGGACGAACATCTAAATTAAACCGTGCCTTTAACGCTTCGGGTGTTTGAACAAGCAGTTGCTCTCTTTCTGCGATTTCGCCAGAAACGTAGTAAGGCAAACCACAGTTTGCAAATGAAACAAAAGGGCCTTTTTCCATGACAACAATTTCAGCATCTTCCATTAAACGACGTAAGCGTGTCGCTGCTGACATACCACCAGCCACGCCTCCGATAATTACAATTTTCATTTATTTTCCTCCTTTAATTTGACCAGACCATTGGGACATCCCGCCACGAACATTAATCACGTGATAGTTTTTTCTCGCTAAAATTTTGGCCGCATTTTTGCTGCGCATGCCGGACTGGCAAATCACATAGACCTCGTTAGCGGATTTGTTGTAGGCGGGAATTTTGTTAAGTGGGACATTAATCGCTTGTGGAATATGCCCTGCGCGGTATTCGCTAGGTGTCCGGACATCTAATAACGTTATCTCTTTAGATAAACGTGACTGCAATTCTTTTGTTGAAATACTTGGCGTTTTTTTAAACAATTGAAATAACATCTTTTTCTCCTTCTCTTATATACCTTATGGGGTATATTTAACATGAAAAAGTTAGACTTGTCAACTGAAGAGATTTCTGCTCTTTTTAGATTCAAAGAAAAGATAGTTGACAAAAATACCTCGTATAGGTATATTTTAAACCAATCACTACTCTTAAGGAGGGGCAAAATGACTGAAGAAAAAAAGAAAGTGCTGAATCGTTTACGCCGCACAGAAGGTCAAATTCGCGGGATTCAAAAAATGATTGATGAAGAAAAAGAATGTATCGATGTTATCACTCAGTTGAGTGCGGTCCGTTCTAGTATTGATCGCGTAATGGGAATGATAGTTGCGGAGAATCTAAAGCATTGCTTTGAAAATCCTGAAAAAGATCCTAAAGAACAAGAAGAGCGATTAGCACAAGCGATTAATATGATTGTCAAAAAGTAAAACAACGCAAACTTATTCAGCGAAAGATAAGTTTGCGTTGTTTTTTTATTTATTAGACGAATCTGCCCCGCGTTTTTTTAAATTAACAAGCATAAAAAGAATCGTGCCAATTAGTAAAATCACGACGGCGATATAAAAGCCCATGACTTTCGAACCCGTTGTGTCTGAAATTTTCCCAGTTAAAGCTGGGGCGATCACAGATGACATCATGCCGAAAAAGTTAAACACGCCCAAAGTAGTGCCAATTCCAATTTTTGGTGCATTTTCACCTAGCCAAGAAATAATAATCGGTTCTACAGCTAATTTTCCTAAGAACCCATACATAATTAAAGCAATTAATAACAACGTTGCATTACTTACTTGTACAGTTAACAAGAGCATAGCTGTTGCTAAAAATTCTAAAACAACGATGAATTGAACTTTTTTATGCATGTACTTATCCGCCAACCGACTAAAAAATAACGCTCCTGGAATAGAGGCAAATGCGACCAGCGAAGAGGACAATCCAATTGCCGCTCCTTGGAAACCGCGTTCGGTACTTAAAAAATTAGGTAACCAAGTCACAATCATATAATATGCATAACAAGTGCCAAAATATAAAATATACGCAAATAGCATATGTGGCGCAAACAGTTTTTTAAAGGGCACTTTTTCTTTTACCGCTCCGTTATCTTTTTCATCAACAACGGTTGGCTGAATCAAGGCCATGTCTTCTTTATGATTGCGAATAATCACTTGAAAAGCCACTAACATACAAATAATCATAAAGGCGGAAATGTACATCATCACTTGCCAAGGTAATCCTTTTTGGGCAACTAAATAACTAGATAAAATCATTCCTAAACCTGAACCAACGGCTGAACCACTGTTGACAATAGCTGTTGCAAAACTTTTTTTGGCTTGAGGAATGTTTTGCGACGTCAACGAGTAAGCCGAGCCATAGAAAGAACCACATCCTAAGCCTGCCAATAAGCTACCTAAGTAAATTGTTCCAATCGTTTGGGCTTGGGCAATCAGTAATGCTGCCAGCGCAAACAAGATAAATCCTGGAATTAATACACGTTTTTTCCCAATTTTGTCTACCAAGAAGCCTGCAGGAATCTGCATGACTACGTAACCGAGAAAATAAAAGCTAGAAATGGACCCTAGGGCCGTATCGGAAGCGTTACCATTTAGAGACGCGCGAATTTGTGGATAAACAGGAGAAAGCGCGGAACGATAAATCCAGATTGTTACCCAGCCCATACATAGTAAAATAACGATTTTTTTCCAATAAGCCAACGAACTTTTTGTCTTGTCTGTCATTTTCTTTTCCTCCACCAATCATTTTTTTGGTTAACGTTTCACAAGGAACAAAAGCACTACGCTTTTTTACGTAGTGACCTTTGTCCTACCTTCTTTTTTAGTTTAAATACTCAGCCAATGCATGAGTACTACCGCTACCGCCTTCAAATTGATAGCCTTGGTGTTTCAATACAGTCTCAAAGGCACTTAAAAAATGCAACACATTGTCTTCGCGACTGCTGTAACCCATATTACCGACCCGCCAAATTTTTCCTTTTAAATCACCGAAGGAAGAGGCAATTTCAACTTTAAAATGATCCAGTAATAAGCTTCGCACCTTTTCACCATCAATTCCTTCTGGAATGACCACAGGAATGACTGTTGGTGTTTTTGTGTCTAACTTCCCGAAAATTTCTAAGCCCATTTTTTGCAGACTTTCAACTAAAATACGATCGTTTTTCCGATGGCGTGCGTAGACATTTTCCATGCCTTCTTGAAGTAACAAGCGCAGCCCTTCATGTAGCCCGTAAATCATTGTAGTCGCTTCTGTATGGTGATTTAAGCGCTCTGGTCCCCAATATTTTTCTAATTGCGATAAATCCAAGTAGTTACTTTGAATGAACCGTTCATTCCGCGCATCCGCGCCAAGCCCTAACTCTTTTTGGTAACGGCCCGCCAGATAGTCGGCCACACGTTGGTTGTAAGTAATCAAAGAAAGGCCTGAAGGTACACTGACACATTTTTGAGTGCCTGCTACCGCAATATCAATCTTCCAATCATCGACCTTTGTTTCGACACCGCCGTAAGTCGCCACCATATCTACTACGAAGAAAATTTCATTTTCCCGACAAAAGGCGCCAATTTGATCCAGCGGTTGCATTTGTGCATTCGCCGTTTCGCCGTGGACCATCGCAACAATTTTTGGTTGATGTTCTTTAATCGCTTCAATCACCGTTGTTTGTTCAAACGGTGCGAGCCAGTCCTTTTCTAAATAAATGACTTCGGCCCGGGCGCGTTCGCAAATTTCACCTAATAAATAAGCAAACCGGCCATACGCAGGCACAAGCACTTTGTCACCTGGCTCAATCAATGCAAATAACCCCGCTTCTAAGCCTGAACGTGACGTGCCATCAATGGCAAAGGCTTGTTGATTCTTTGTGGCAAAAGGTACTTTAATCATTTCCCGAACTTCGTCCATAATCTGTAGAAATTCTGGATCAAATTGCCCTAAAATTGGTTGACCCATTTGACGAAGTACCGATGGATGGGCTTCGACTGGTCCCGGCGTCATGATTGTTCGCCGTACAAAATTTGGTTGTTGATACATAGTAATCCCTCACTTCATTTTTAATTCTTCTCTTTTATTATCTTTGGAAAAACCCAGAAATTCATTGTTCAATTTGCACTATTTTGACTTTGTTTTTTAGACATATTCAATAACTATCTTTTGTACTCCTTTTTATTCTTCGCTATACTATAAAAAAAGGAGGTTGTTGTGATGAAAATATTAGCTGAGGTCTTGGCTTTACCAAGATTTTCTGACTTACAATTATTATCGTCTCACTCAAACTTAACACAGCCCTTGGAAAGTGTAGAAATCACGGAAACACCTGATGTGGCTGATTTTATCCCTAAAAATGTCATGATTTTAACAACGGCAATGATTTATAAAGATGATCAAGAAAAATTGAAACCTTTTATTGACTCGCTAAAACAAGCAGAATGTACGGCTTTAGGAATCAAAGTTGGGCGGTTCCTTGACGAAATTTCACCAGAAATTGTTGCCTATGCCAGTGCCGTTGATTTGCCCCTGATTAAAATTCCTAGCACACAGCCACTAGGCGGGTTGTTGCATGAAATTGTAGGCTATCTTCGTGATAGCAAAACCGAACAGATGTCTGTAGCATTTGACATCCAAAAGCGTTTTTCAACATTATTAATGCAAGATGTTGATGCTACGCGTTTCATCGCTGAATTTGCGAAAATTTTAAATGCGCCAATTATTTTATTAAGTCCTTGGCAACAGGTGATTGCCCACTCGAATTATTTTTATGGCAATCAAAAATCGGCGGAGTTTTTCATCGAACAATTATCAAAAGACCACTTTCAACAATTGGCACAAGAAAAGAAAATCTTTCGTTTACAGGATGAGCGACAAGAAAACATTCAAGTAGCTGGCTTTCCAATTCGTGTGAACGATTATTTTCCCTATTATTTATTGGTCTTATCTCCTGAACAGATTCCTTACCCTATTTCTGAATTTGCCATTGATCAGGCCATTTTAGTTTTGACTTTTATGTTATTTAAAAACCAGAAAATTGCTGAATCTTTTGAACATCTCAAAACAGACTTTTTGGACCGCTTGCTTGATACACATCAAGAAGCGCTGAGTAAACATCAAAATTGGTTGGAACTTTGGAAAAATTATCGTTTAATCAACAGTGATTATTATCAATTAGCGATTGTCTACGGCGTGACTAAACCAGAAAATGAAACCCATATTCGTTATCAGCAAGCGGAAGGGCAACTAATTTTCCAATGGCTCAAAGAACAATTGCCGGAAATCCTGCCAGATGTCGCCTTGTTTAAATTAAAAAATCAAAATAAAAGTATCTTGATTTTTCAATCTAAGAAAAATGACCATTTGATGATTTTGCAAAACCTCGCTGAACGTTTGCAACAGGCTTTGCCTATTACCATTCGCTTTGCTTTAGGCAATGCTTATGAAAACCTAGAAGAATTGCCTAATTCTTATATTGAAGCTTCCTCGACATTAGAGGCTTCTTTACACGCTCAAAAACCAGCGACTGTGCAATTGTTCCATCCCAAAGGCCTAGCTGGACTTTTTGAAAAGATTGGCACTGAAGATGTTGAATACTTTTGCCAGCAACAATTGAAAGAGTTGGCCTATCCGACGGAACCGACGTTACAAGAATTACGAAAAACCTTGAAAGTTTTTTTAGATTTCAATTGTGAAATTACTAAAACGGCCAACGCTCTTTACCTTCACAGAAACACCATTAAATATCGCATGAATCAATGTGAAAAATTATTAGGCACCTCTATTCAAGAGCCTGAGACGAGTTTACTCTTACGGGTAGCGCTAGAACTTTCAGAAAAATAATTAACAGGAAAATAGCCGAATAAAAGTAACGTCTACCAAGAAAAAGGACTCTACCGTTCACCACTGCGTGTTCAAATCCTATTGTTCCGAGGTCATTACTTTACATTCGGCTTTTCTTTATAATTCTGGTTCACGATTGGCATCTTTGGAATAAACGTACATTAGCGGTTCTTCACGGCCAACCGCATAGGCTGCTTGTGGCACATAGGCACTCATGAAAATATAGTCCCCTTTTTCCACTGGATACCATTCATTGTCCAAATTGTACATCCCTTGGCCACTAATTAAATACGCACCATGCTCTTGGACATGCGTTTCAATATAGGCATGACTAGCACCTGGTTCAAAAGATAAGATATGCATATTCATATCAAAGTCAAACTCTTTCGGCAATAAACTCCAAAGTAACACGTCTGTCATTCCTTCATATTCTTCTGGTTGTTGGTCATGAATTGACCCAACCACTTTATAAGGTTGATGGCCTGCCAACGGCTGATAGCGTTTTTTATATAAGAAAACTTCTGTGTCCGCTTCCTGTGCGTTTGCTAAATACATTTTCATTTCAGGCGTAAAGTAGGCATAGCCCCCTGCTTCAAGTTCATGAGTTTCTTGACCATCTGAAACGCGCAAACGACCGTCAATGACATAAACCAACGTTTGGATCCCGTCGCCACCAAAACCAGTTGTTTGTTGACCATTTTTATGAAACGTAGCAATGTAATCCACAAATGTCGCACCTAATTTAGGCGATCCCAAAATGGAAATATCGACATTTTCAAAACCAGGTACTGCATTTTGCACCAAACCATCATGGGGAATAATGGCGTAATTGTCTTTTTTTATCACAGCTCTTGATGTTAACAATTCTTTTTGGTAACCAACTCGATTATTTTTATAACCCATCACAATTCTTCCTTTTCTATCTTATTTATACGCTAATTCATATAAGGTATCTGCTAAAAGCTTGACGCCTTCAACCAAATCTGGAAATGCCGTTGCTTCTGCTGGATTATGACTAATCCCACCAATACTTGGCACAAATATCATCGCTGTCGGGTAATGGGGCGCAATAATTTGCGAATCATGCCCAGCACCACTATGCATCATACGATACTGATACTTGCCTTCTTTGGCTTTTTGTTCAATAACTTCTACAATTGCTTGATTCATCGGTACAGGGGCTTCATCCATCCAGCGGTCAATCGCAATCGTTAATCCTAATTCTTGAGCAATTGTCTTCATCCGTTCTTCTAATTCACCTGTAAAATGTCGTAAAAAAGCAGCGTCGGTATGACGGCAGTCAATTGTAAATTCCACTTCTCCAGGCACCACGTTGACTGTATTGGGTTTCGGAATGACTTTACCGAATGTTAAAACTAACGGATCCCCAATTTCGTTCGCACGATCAATGGCTTCTGCACAAATTTTAGCAAAGCCGTACACCGCATCATGACGGTAACTCATTGGCGTAGTGCCTGCATGATTGGCTTGCCCTTTTAAGTTAACCGTGTAGCGACGTTGTCCTACAATACTATGAACAACACCGACTTGGAGCTTTTCGTTCTCTAAAATATTGCCTTGTTCAATATGAATTTCGACAAATGCTTCAATGTCCTCACGTCTTGTTTGCTCCTGCCGAAAATCAAAGCCTTGGCGATGCATCTCATCAACAAACTTTTTACCTTCGTTGTCAGAGATATCGACTACTTCTTCACGTTTGGCTTCACCAACGACATTTTTGCTTCCCCAGAAAACCGTTGGAAAACGACTCCCTTCTTCTTCAGCCATGGAAAGCACTTCTAGAGAACGCCGTGGTTTCCCATATTTGTCTAATAAATATTGAACAGCCGTCATGGAAGCAATAACACCATATTGACCATCTAAGGTCCCACCATTAACTACTGTGTCGATATGTGACCCAGTTAAAATCGTTTCCTGAGGAAATTCCGTTCCTGCCACTCGACAAAACAGATTCCCGACTTCGTCAAATTGCGTTTCCAGTCCAAACGCCTCAGTTTGGCTTTGCACATACTTTTGTGCTGCCAACCACGAATCTGTATAAAGTAAGCGTGTCATCCCTCCTGCAGGATCACTCCCAATTGCTGACAACTCTTCGATTCTTTGTTTTAAAACTTTTTCCAAGTCCATCACAAAACCTCCTGACTGATTACACTCTGATTGTAAACGTTTCCCTAGTTATCTTCATTGTACTTATCAAACAAAATTAAGCCTTTTTTTGTGCAAAACAACCAATAAACATCCTCTAACTCATGGACAGAGGCGCTAATTCAATCACACTTCTGTCCCTTTTCATTTCTAAAATAGGTGTTTAATTTTTGATAAATATGCCGTTAAACGCCTCGGTTACCCCAGTTTCTTGTGCGTAAATTGTTTCGCCTCTTAAAACTGTTTGAATCACTTGGGCCCCAATTTCACGACCAATGTAAGGACTAATTTTATTTCGATATTCTAAATCTTCTGCTTTTAAGATATATGGCGCATTAGGTTTAATTAGTACAAAATCGGCATCCTTACCAATGCTGATGCGGCCCTTTTGTGCTAAGTGATAACGGTCAGCTGGGTTTGCTGCAATCATATCCGCGAATTGTTTCAAGGATAAACCACGTTTTTGGACGGCTTCATCGAATAACACATCGACGTTATTTTGAACACCAGAAATGCCGCCCCAAGCTTCAAAAGCATTGGTTGTATCTTTTAAGTCTGGCGTACAAGGTGAATGGTCAGAGGTTACAAACGCGATGCCGCCTGTTTGCACGTGGTTCCATAAGGCGGCTTGTTGGTCCGCGTCACGAATCGGCGGCGAACATTTGACAACTGGACCAATGGCATCAAGTTCATCCGTGGTAAAATATAAATAATGCGTACATGTTTCACAAGTCACATCTATCCCTTCTGCTTGGGCTTTTAAAACTTCTTCCACACCTTCTTGACAAGCCACATGACAAATATGAATCCGACAACCTGTTTCTTTGGCAAATAAAATAGCTTTTTGAATCGCTTCAACTTCGGTAAACACAGGACGTGTAGCTACATATGCCGCTAAAGTCGTTTCACCATTTTGATAAGCTAACGCGCCTAATTTATCCGTAATTGGCGCATTTTCTGCATGGATGGCTAGCACTTTGCCAGTCTTGGCAACTTGTTTCATTCCTTCATATAGTGAATAATCGTCGACATTTTGAAAATCTCCTTCAATTGAACGATCGCCGCACGTTCCTAAAAAGCATTTATAGCCGGAAACGCCTCCTTCATCAAGTTCCTGAATCCCACCAGCCAAGTTGGTCGGGACCACGCCGCCAAATGACCCTACATCTACTTTTAGTTTATTTTCTCCTGCCTTGTATTTGATCTCAAGAGAGGTCTTATCCACAGTTGCTGGAATCTGATTTAAAGGCATTTCCATAAAGGTCGTCACGCCCCCTTTGGCACAAGCGGCTGTTCCTGTGACATACCCTTCCCATTCATCGCGGTAACCACCACCAGGATCGGTGATATGAACATGGGCATCCACCATCCCAGGACTAACGACTAAACCCGTCGCATCAATTACACGTTCTCCTGACAAGTCTTGCCCAATCGCTACGATTTTTCCTCCTTGAACGGCGACATCCGTAATGACTTCTCCAGTTTCTAAAATAACTAACCCGTTTTTAATCACTAACTCTGCTTGCATTTATTTTCCCTCCTGATAAGCTGTTTCTTTCACTTTTTTTGAATCCCAAGTCCATTTTTTTAACACTAAGTACAGCACAAAACCTGTGGCAAAGCCCACAAACCACGAAATATCAGCAATGATTTTAACCTGTGGAATAAATTGACCACTTAAGGAAAGAGCCAACGCTAGAATAGTAGCAACATATGCCGGCTTGTTTAATCCGTAAAAAGGATTGGCTTCCTCTTTTTTGTGTTTATCTACGTATAAAGCATTTAAATCAATTTGTTGCTTTTGAACAAAATAATAATTCGCAATCATCACACCAGCGACTGGTCCTAAAACAGCCCCAATTGCGTTCAGAAAAATAAAAATACTATCGGCGTTTTCCATCAGTTTCCAAGGCATAATGAGAAAGCTGATAACACTGGCAATCATGACGCCTTTTTTATACGTCATTTTTTTAGGAAATAGCGCCGCCAATTGATAACCTGCCGGAATGATGTTCCCCGTTGCATTCGTTGAAATAGTCGTTAATAAGAAAACCGACATGGCTAAGACCACCACTGCCACATTATCTAAACGATCAATAATGTTTAAAATATTCCATTCCTGAATCCCAAAATACAACGAACCACCTAACAGAATAACCACACTGGAAAAAGCGAAAATCCCATAACCAACAACTAAACCTGCTGTTTGCCCCACAACCTGAGCACGTGTCGAGCGCGCATTCTTAGTAAAATCCGCCACACTCGCACCAGGCGCTGACCAAACGGCCACAACCGAGTTAAAAATAATCAGATACGCCACAAGTGGATTGACTGAACGAATCGCACCAGAAACTTGATAGGACAAAATTGGTGTTAAACCGCCCCCAGCTCGAATGGCCCAAATCGTTAATCCAATAATAACGACATAAATCAACGGACTTAAAATGGCGGTAAAACGGTTCAAAATTTTGCTACCACCGAAACCTATTGCCACATTTAAGAGCCAGAAAAGAGTAAACGCCATTAATTCAGGTAGCCTGAGACCAAAAAACTGGAATGATCCACCAATTTCTAAAAAGTTCGGCCAAAATTTCCCGAGAATAATTAATAAAGCCAGCGATCCTGTAAATGTTTGCAGACCAAACCAAGCAATCGCGGCCACACAACCTCTTAAGAACCCTGGCAGTTTTGCCCCGAGACTGCCGTAAGTAGACTGTAAGTGCATCGCAAAAGGAATGCCATATTTAGAGCCAGCCACGCCATTCAAATTCATGAAAGTTGCTACAATGAATGAGCTTAACACAACTGCCAACATAACTTGCAGCGGCGATAAACCTAAGAAAATAAAGCCGCCCACTGCTGCATAATTCGGGATATTATGAATCGAACCCATCCATAATGTAAAAAAATTGCGCGCGCTCATTGTCCGTTGTTTCGGGCTACTTGGCAACAAATCCTCATTGTAGCCACGTGCTTTCAGCGCTGTTTCTTCTTGAGCTGTTACTTGAGACACATTTTTCTCCACGACAAACTCTCCTTTTTATTAAAAAATTTTTTTCTATTAAAACACCCTGCCTTCTCTTTTTTGTCACTTTTGCACAAACATGCGTACTACTCTCATCACACAAATTGTAAGCGCTTTTTATAACAACAATCATTAGTTACCCCAACTAAATAACAAACGATTCTTTGTTCACTTTGAACGAAAAAATAGCAACCTTTTTTATATCGTCCTCTCACTCTAGAAAGTAAGAAACAAATCTTTTTATTCACATATTATGTACAAATTCTCTTTTTAAATGCTAAAATACGCTTATTATTAAAAATGACATAAATAAATTATACAGTTAAATGAAATCCAACACAACATTTTTTAATCAAACACACACAAACCAGATAAACTGAAGTGGATTTTCAGGAAGAGACCCATCCTGAAAAAAGACACTGACAAAAGAGTTTTCTCACAAGATCGACAACTTTTCACAGATTCAAAATCTTCTTTTTCAATTTTTACGTTTTAAAAAATAACATTTTGAAAATAAAAAAATGCTTAATTTTAATCAAAAAAATAAACAAAGATTTCTGATTTTATCAGAAATCTTTGTTTATAATGCATTTCCTCTAAGCTAGTGGCGAATAGGTTTTTAGTTTGTCGGTCAAACTCATTGAGCTTTTGTATTTGCTTGTGGAGCTTGTCAATGTCTTGTTGCATACTATCAGCCATCTTAATAAAGGTCCGTTGGGCATTTTGTAAGAGTTCATAAATTCCTGGAATCGGCTGACTATGGGCTAGCGTGGCGACTGCCCTAGCAGAATCGTGCAATAATTGTTGGTTGGCTTTCATGATTTTTAGGTTTTATATTTACTTTAAATAGAGTGCTTACAGTTAATTCAAACCACAACCACTCTAGTTATTTTTAATGAATATACAGTTAGCTTTTGGTAGTTATTTGAAACTTGATTAGTGAGTTCACGCTTACTAGTCAAGACTTTACTATTTGACGCCAATCAGATAGTAAAGTGCCTTTTTATTTTACTAATCTAATTGTTTAATGCTTCCTTCGCATATGAAATATCCATCTCCAAATCTAAATCTGGAAATTTTTTCTGCAGTTTTTCTAATGTATCAATAAAATCTTCACTTTGTAGATTTTCCGATATATCTTCAAATACTTCGCTTATCCATTCTAATTGACTTTCAGAACAATTATTCAGATATTCAATCGTGGCTTTCTCATCTTCTGAAAATATTTGCGTCAATTCATCCCATATTTCATTAATTCTTGGGTCATCTGGTAATAATTTTTTTCGTTCATTTATTAAATTTTCTATTTTTTCAGAAACAATCATTTTTAGCTCTCTCCTTCTTTTACGGTTGTCTAGAGTTATCAGGTATTATTGTTGTCACTTTTCCATCTTTCTTTATTATCCCCACTCTAACACCATCATAATCTCCAAATGCCCATTGACCATCAGGTAATTTCTTATTCTGTGGAAGATTATTTATATGATTACCAGCATCACGAATTTTAGAATCATTCCATTCTTTAGGAAACCATGACTGACCATTTCCTGTTCGTTTCATTTTATTTTTATGACTTGGAATATTCCCCGTTCTAACACCATTTGGATATTCTTTAACAATATTAAAATCTATATCATTTTCTTTCAAATAATCCATATTACTTTGCCCATGACCACCATTAATCAATCGATTATTAGTATTGAAATCTCCTAAATCAGCATGCTTTAATATTGAATCAGGTACATTATTTCTCACATTAGCCCCACCGACTTTATTATAAGTCATGCTCCTAGCACTTTTAGGCTTATCTATATCTAACACATAAATCTTTCCGTTTTTACTTCCTCTTAAAACAGCGTTATCTGTTCCTCTAACTTCGTTAGAAAATGTCTGGGTACTTCGGATTGCTGCGGCACTTAATCCTAACATCCACAGGGAATCCCACACACCTGATTCTTGGATTTTATCCATAACTCCTTGGCCTTTTGACAGGAGACCTAATCCAAAAACTCTGTCATCTTTTTCAAAGTAATTATAGCCTTTTTTCTGCTGATTATTGACTCGGGTAGTCAGTTCCTTTGACGTCAGTTCTACTACATCTAAGTCATATTTTTTTTACTAGAGAAGCTAAGTTTCCTGATAGTTTTTTCTCGTCTATTCGGTAGGAATAGCCGTCCTTTTCTAGCATGTAATAATTGAAACCGTTCTTTTTATCATGAACATAAAGAATGGTGCAACCCGCTAACAGCTGTTTGTCAGTGACTTCATTTTTAGTATCTTTTTTAATCTCCGTAAAGTAACTTTTATCCACACCACTTGGCAAGGTGTAGAGGCCGTTGCTTTTGACAGTTGTTTCATTCAGGATTAAGATCCCTTGCATCGCCAATTCCATTTCTTCTAAGCTAGTGGCGAACAGGTTTTTGGTTTGTCGGTCAAACTCATTGAGCTTTTGTATTTGCTTGTGGAGTTTGTCAATGTCTTGAATATTAAAATTTGAAGATTCATATTATGTACGATTTATTATCGTGGATTCACGATTTTTAATTTTAGATTCTGTATTTATTTTAAATAGAGTAAATGTAGTCAGCTCAAACTGCAATTACTCTAAATTAATTTCCCTACTGAATATACAGGTATCTTTGTTAAATATCGCGAACTTGATTACTGTGATTGCCCCTCACTAGTCGAACCTTTACTATCTGAATCCAATAAGATAATAAAGTGCTTTTTTATTTTTGTCTAAAAACTTCTATAAATTTTGACGTAATACTATCTGCTAGCCATACTTTTTCATTTCCCAAATAAAACTTTGTTCCTTTCGCTCTAGCATTTTCTGTATTAATCACTAAAATAATCGGATTTTTCTCTTTTCTTTTCCCTACTAAAATAGCTGTCTCTATATCTTCAGATAAATGAACATATTGTCGAGACATAGGGGATAACCCATTCTTTTCAATTTCAGGTAAAAGATTGTGTGCAGTTCCATGATACAGAAATTTAGGAGGAGTAGCTTCTTCTTTTACTATTTTCATTGGAACAGAGTGTCCATACAATGCTCGGATACTATTCCCTTCAATCTCATGCCTCTTTTTTTCTGATTTCTCAATCATTACTTTTAAATCATCGAGTTCTACATTTTCCCATTCCTTAGACTGATGTAAAGCTTGTAATAATTGCTCAATTGGCACCCAACCATTTTTATCTAATTCTACCTCATACTCCCAAGGAGCATGACGCAATGCATAAGAAACTTCTTTACTCAATTTTGTATAGTTTATTTTCTTAGACAATTTCTTCCTCCCGATTATATTCAACCATTGTTTTAACAGCAGATTCTACCCATTCCCATAAGTCCTCAAATTCACCTCTTTGTTCAAAACCTTCTGTAGTGAAATCATGAATTAATTGAACTCTATTTTCTTTTCCAATCTCAAAACATGCTATATCATCATTATCATCTCTTCTTGCAAAGGGTATTAACTTTCTATTAGGGTACCTTTCTTTCAAATCATGGTACCTTCTAGTTGCTTGACTTGACTCAATTAAATACCACACATCAAAATCTACCAAATTTAATTCAATTAATTTGATATAAGATTCAGGGTATATAAATACATCTTCTTCAATATAAAATTTTTTCATAACTATAAGCACATTCTTTCTATTTCATTTTTTCTAAATCAAATGATCCCATTGGATTATTGTTTTTAAAGTCAGCTTTCTGTTTCCCAACACGTAACTCTACAGCTTCCCCCCATGTTTTTGGAACTCCTTTCTTTGTCGTAAATCTATCTATTGTGGCTTGATTAGGTAAAGGTGTATCATAACTTCTAACATTGGCTTGAACGTCAATTTTAACCTCTCTAGCGGCTGCAACTCTTGTGTTATCAAGAGTCGTCATACTACCATCAGGCATTCTCACAACATCAATTGTGTCACCTTTCCAACCATTCGCTTTCATACTAGCAATAATTTTATCTGACCCATTTACAGAAGTTTGACTAAATCTAATTTCCGAAGGGTTAACATTTTCAATATTCTTTCCGAGTCCACTGACTTTCTTAGAAAAAGTCTGCGCATTCCTTACCGACGCAACGCCCATTCCTAACATCCACAAGGAATCCCACACACCTGACTCTTGGATTTCATCCATGACTCCTTGGCCTTTTGACAGGAGACCTAATCCTCTTACTCTGTCATCTTTTTCAAAGTAATTATAGCCTTTTTTCTGTTGGTTATTGGCTCGTGTTGTCAGTTCTTTCGGGGTCAATTTCAAGACATCTAAATCGTATTTTTTAACAAGGGATGCTAGACTTCCAGTTAATTCGTTTTTATCAATCTGATAAATATAGCCGTCCTTTTCTAACATATAATACTCAAAATTTCGTGATTTGTCATGGATGTACAAAATAGTGCAATCTTTTAATAACTGTTTGTCTTTCATTTCCGCTGTTTCAGCTTTTTTAATTTCCGTGAAGTAACTTTTATCCACACCACTTGGCAAGGTGTAGAGACCGTTGCTTTTGACAGTTGTTTCATTCAGGACTAAGATGCCTTGCATCGCCAACTGCATTTCCTCTAAGCTAGTGGCGAACAGGTTTTTGGTTTGTCGGTCAAACTCATTGAGCTTTTGTATTTGCTTGTGGAGCTTATCAATGTCCTGTTGCATGCTTTCTGCCATCTTAATAAAGGTCCGTTGGGCATTTTGTAAGAGTTCATAAATTCCTGGAATCGGCTGACTATGGGCTAGCGTGGCGACTGCCCTAGCAGAATCGTGCAATAATTGTTGGTTGGCTTTCATGATTTTTATTTTCAATTTGAGTTTGTCTTCATCTAAAAAACCTTCACTGGCAATAAACGCATCCGCAGCGCTGTATTTGGCCAAATCACTTTGGACATTATCAACGGCGGCAGTCATTCGATGAATCGTCGGAATCACTAATTCTGAAAATAGCCCTTTTCCCGCATTATAGGCAGCACCAGACAATGTATGACCGTCGATGGCTGCGATTAGTTGTTGACAACCAGCTGTTAATTCACTGGTGGTCGTTCGTGCGACAGATAGATTACTAGCCAGAGCACTCATTAATTCTGATGAGTCTGCACTAGAATAGATTAATCCCATGATAACGCGCTCCTTTCTCTTTGGAGCTGTAGTCGTTCTTCATTCGATTGTGCGGTTGCTTTTGTGTATCTTTGACTTAATTCATGTGTCTGTTGTTGTAAAAAGCCCTTTAAATAGCGTTGTTTTCCAGAGAGTTCCTCTTGCTCTCAACACGTCGACTTACCGCCTTTATGAATCACTTCTGCGTTGAGTTGCTCAAGTTCGCGGAAATTTCTGGTTAGTTCATACTCTAGTGTACCAAAAATGGTTTGGATTTGCTTCTTTTCCTTCGACAATTGATCCATCGCCCGTTCTTTTTCGACAATCTGTTCCGCATAGTTCCTTCTTAATTTTTCATTCGTATCCTTTTCCATCGTTTCTCCTTATTTGAACGTTGTTTGGCTATCTCTAGCCGCTATCGTTGCCGCTAACTTGGGGAATTTATTGGCTTGTGCGTTGACACCATTGACTACTTTTGCTAATTGATTGAGCAGTTGATTACTGACTTTAACCCCTTTTTTCATACTTGAAATATTGCTTTCTCCTAAACGACATGTTTGATTTTTATTCACAGATACACTCTTGATCCCGGCAATTGCCTTTTGGGCAGTGCCTTGATTGGATGCGATTTTTACCATATTTCCTCATCACTCCTTTTCATTTTTTTACCCACATCAAACTAAATCAATTATAAATAAAATGATAACTAAAATCAAAATATTTTTCACTAACAATAAATTTAATAAGATTTAAAATTATATTTTAAAAAACAAATAAATGTTATATAAACAAAAAACTTAACTAAACAGCCTTCTAAAGATAAACGAAATC
>OKIY01000130.1_pt1 | contig 17302 bp, 23 predicted proteins | sample 1614391 | NCBI WGS metagenome assembly OKIY01 (sample SAMN04436935, study PRJEB24849) | human gut metagenome | biome: human gut; feature: NICU; material: stool | host: Homo sapiens | place: USA: Saint Louis, MO | collected 2009-11-13
TAATTCTTTTAAAGAAAATGTCTATAACCTTATTACTATTATCATTGCTACAACAGCTACAATTTGGAATATTATGGATAAGCTTGCTAGTCGATTAATACTAAGCCTAAGTAAGTTACAAAAAACAAAGTGTTTCACCTATAACAGTTAGAAAAATAAAAATAGATGTTTTTCTACTTTTTTGTTGCTCAGATAATATACTTTGAGAGAGTAAGCTACCTCTGTACGGCAAAGTAGCTTTTTTTGTTTGTTTTTTCATTCTACTACGACTCCATTTTTCGATAAGCATCTGTTGCGACTAAGCGGAATAATTCTGTATCCTCAGGAATAGGATTTTCAAATGGGACAGTTGTTGTACCTGCAATAATTAAGCCCGTTCCAATCGCTTTTGGCTTTTCAATATAGCGAACGAGAGCATCGGTTAGATTAATGGTTTTTAGTAAGTAGGGAATGGTCGTTTTCTTTTGTTTTAAGAGCACGAGGAACTCACTATTATATAGTAAGTTGCGACCTTCTTTCCGAGAAAGCAACGTTTCCACATTCTGCGTAATCCCTGTTGGAATTGACCCGTATTTACGGATACGTGCATACATTTTAGAAAAGAAAGCTGCCTGGTCATCTGTTTCAAATTGATTCTGCATCTCATCAAAGTAAACCCTAGTCACAAACTCATCTTTGTGATCAACGACGTGTTGCCAAATATAATCCTGAATGACCATCATGGCAAAGGGTTTTAATTTCCCAGATAGTTTTTTCAAGTTAAAGATAACAACTTGGTTATTGAGGTCTACATTCGTTTCATAAGCAAAAATATCTTGAGATCCTTTGGTATAGGATTCTGATTTTAAAGCGAGACTTTGCGCTTCCTCTTCAGGCTGTTCCAAGAGAATATCATGCCAATCCTTTAAGGTTGGGGTGCGATCGGTAATCTGTTCATAACAAAGGTGAGTGACACGATCAATAAGTGACACATCATCGTCAGTCACTTCTTGAAGGATATTTTCAAAGAGTCCCATGATAAGAGATGCTTTTTGCCCTACAAAATCTTTATCTTCATCTCGGAGCTTATTCAGATCAGGAATATCCATGAGATTAAAATGGGTTTTCGTTCCTGGATAGATATCAATAACCTGAGCACCAAAGGCATGACCAATGTCCACGTACTCTTCCTCGGGATCGACTATGATGACCCGATCGTTTGGAAAGCGTAAAATAGCTGGAATGACTTCGTTTATTTTAACAAAAACAGACTTCCCTGACCCAGAAGACCCAAGAATAACACCTGAAGACGTATATAAATCCCGTTGTCGGTCAAGAGAGATAATATTATTAGAGATTTGATTTTGACCATAGTAATTAGCTAGTGGACTTTGAGATTGTAAGTCTGTATTAGTGAATGGAATTTGGGTAGCTATATTGGTTGTCGTCATATCTCGCATAAAGCGACGTTTCACATCGATATAAGTCTTTCCAATCGGTAGCATACTATTGAGTGCTTCCTCTTGGTGATAATAAGTTTCCTCAAATTCTATCACGTGTTTGCGTCCAGCCTGTTTGATGCGACTTGTGTAGTCTGCCAATTCTTCAGCACTATCAGCTTTTACCATAACCAAAAAAACGCCAGAAAACATCTTCTGGTCGTTGTCATTGATTTCTGTTTTCCATTTCTCAGCTTCATCTGCCGTATCTTGGGCCACACTAGAAACTGCTAAATTACTAGAAATCCCTTTTTGAGCAGCAGACACTTGCGATTTAACCATGTCCATTTTAACACCAGCCTCAGCTGTATTGACTTTTTTCACCGCTTCAGCAACGTCATAAGGCTGGGCATGAATGGAAATAGCTAATTCAATCCCAATGTCTGTTAAGGATTTAATGAGTCGGTCATTAAGGAAGGCTGGGAAAGTTCTGGGAAAGAGAATCTTACAATATTTCTTATCCATCATAAACTGGTCCGGTTGAAACCAAAGACGACCAGGAGCGATGAAGGATTTAGTGCTCAGACCTGAAATTCTCACATCCTTATAGTCCACATCGAGATAAGGATTCCCTCTCAGTAAATCCGCAAAGATATTGAGCCTTTCTGTCCCATCTAACGACTTGAGAAGGACATCAACTAATTGAAACTGTGTTGTAAAATGGGTATCAACATCATTTAACTTACGGTAAGCTTGTTTTCGATCTTTAGCCCTTGTCGAGACCGTCACAAATTTTTCCACTTTAAAGTTATTTTGATCTTTTGCAAAGCGAGAACGGATAATATTATTGTATTCTTTCCGAAAGACATCTCGTTCATCACCTTCTAAGTCATAGGTAATCTGATCCAGTAAGGTTGTAGGCACAGGACGATTAAGAATTGTCAACTGATAAGTATTTTCACTATCTAGACCATTTAGAGCATCGACATAATATTCAATAATATCTAGTTTCTCATCTTCACTACCTGTGATGTAATTCGTATCACCTAATTGCCAAGTCTTGGAATAGGATTCATCGACAATGTGCATGAGTCCATCTTCGAATAAAGAGGTGTACTGAATTGTATTTTGTGTACTAGCCTTCAGAGCTCTCTGTAATTGTTTTGCTCGTTCTTTTTCAGTTTTCGTTAGGGTCATTCCATTCCTGGATGCCCTTTTGGGGAATAAACGCACCATAGTTTTCCTCACTTTCATATTCTGTTTGGTAGGCCCTTTCTTGCACCTTGAGCCTAAAGGTAATCACTTCTTTGATGTGTTCATCTTTTTTGATGCCATAGATAAAAGCCGGTGGTACGGTTAAAACTAGCGAGAGGTAAAAGAGAATGCTTGGAAGCTGCAGCAATGAGATAACTGTTGCAAGTCCAACCCCCAAGACAATTCCAAAAAACATCAAAATTTGTCTCCAAGTAAAGCTTCCGATAATACCTCGCTCAAATTGATCTATAGCCTTAAAAAATTCACTTCCTAATTTGTTCATAGCTCTCCTTTCTTGCATGAAAAAAACAGTTCAAAGAAACTGCTTTTTACTTAACTGCCTATCATAAGTTGAAATCACTGAATAAGCTTCGATTAGCTTCTGTTTGGTCTTGAAAATAGCGTTCAAAGTCTTTCTCTCCTTTAAAAGCTATCCTACCACGTTCTAAAAAACTTAGCCACTTCTCCAGCCACTGTGAGTACTGTTTTTGAGACAGTTTCCCAATTGCAAAGAAATAGTTCAAATCATCTTGAAGTATTTTTAAGATGGTGATACCTGCTTGGCAATCTCCCGTAGCTTCCACAAACCGCCAAGCATAGGTGTAAAAAAGATCATCGCCTTGTATTAAGCGAATAGCTTGTGGCAATTCACTTACTGTTAACTGCCCTTGTAAGAGACAATCAGCTATAACATCCTTTAGTAGTCGGTGTTCGTATTCATAAGAAGACAATCGACTCACTTCCCTTTCTAAATGACTAATTTTATCTTTGAAATATTGGTATTCTTGACCTTGATTAATCATTTCTATCGCTTTTCCTTTCTAGCATAAAAAACAGCTCTTATTATGAACCGCTTCTACTTCTTAGTTAGTTTGATTATCTGATGATTGAGCAGATGGCCCATAAAAAGAATCAACAATTCCAGCAGTACGCATAACTGATTGCATAGCAGAGCGAGCGAGTTCTGAAGCAGCGATACTTCTGACTTTCAGCTCCCACAGCTCTTCTTCTTTTTCCTTGATGAGACCGTCCATCCATTCATTATCTCGGGTAAGTTCGTCTCGTCTTTGTTTCAGTTGTTCTAAATCCATTAGAATATCCTTTCCAACAAAAAAACAGTCCTTATCTTAAGAACTGCGATTTCTCCTATTTCGTTTGGCTTTTTCTTCAAGAATTTTTTCCAGTGAGATCCCTCTTAGATAGGTATATTCTCCATCTATTTCAAATCCAAATTTTTGATAGATATAATCTCGTCGAGCATGATTTTCAGGATCTCGCTTGTCAACAAAAGAGAGCCTTTCCTCAAATTCTATACTGGTTCCAAAGTGCTGTGTTCATAAGCCGAAAGCTTCAAAGAGTTCTCCATGTTTTTCTTTTTGTTCTTGAAAATAGCGCTCAAAATTTTTGTCTCCTTTGAACTCTATTTTATCATAGTCAAAATAGTTTAACCATTGACAAATCAAAGCATGAAATTCATTTTTATTAATGATTCCGTTCATCGCTCCGTAAGCAGCATCTTCATACATGATTGATAATACTTCTGTCAAGTAAGCAATATCGCCACTATCACTTGCATAACGATGGGCAGCTATACCAAAATAGCCACTTGTCTCCAAACAGTTGATACGATTTTCTCGTGACATATCTGATAGCTTTAATTGGTTCTTTAACAATAAGAGAACTATCAGTCCTTTCAACCTCTCGTAGACCTGTTCGACGTCTCTATCACATGTATCAGAATAGTCACAGTCAGTTTGGGAGCGGTGAAGTGGACTATTTTCTAAGGTTAGCCGAAGGAAGTCCTTCTCAATTAATTGTTGTAACTTTGACAATCTCTCATCCCCCTTACGACACCTGTAATAACTGCTTAGCTTTGCGCTGAGAACCAAACAACAATATCAGAAAGATAATGCACTTACCGATGTAGCTAATCGCTGGAGCATATGTCCCTAGCCAACTATTTTTATCTAATTGCATGGCAGTATCAACTTTAAAACCCTGCCAGATAGCTAATAAAATGATAATTACTGCGCTTTGAAGAGCAATGGCTCCGAAGGTTTTGAGAAAGTTCTTGGCAATATGCCTAGTATCATCACCCATCCAGAAGGCCACAATGACTGGCGCAATGGCTTTATAGAAGTACAGTTCAATGAAGCGAAGTAGTACCATAACTTTTATAGACACAATAGCTGTTGCCCCAATTAGATACGCTAGGAAGTTAAGACCTGTTCGTATTCCATATGCTCCTTTTTTCAAAGCTTTAAATTCAAATAAATTACTTCCACTTAAATCTACACCAATCAGTTTGGTCACAGTGTTCGTAAACCACAAAATGGCATTGAGAATAGCTCCTGATTGGGAAACTAGGAAATAAGCAATGAAGTATTTAACAGCCACTTCTAAGAATAATTTCCACGTCATCTCTCCCCCCTGGTTACGAATAAAGCGATACCAAGATAACAGCTCAAGTAAAAATAAAATGGATACCAAAATGTATCCAATGGCCATGAGAGACTTATTGACGGCAGTCATGGAATTATTTACTGAAGAATTGTAGCTTCCTAGTCCCTTGGTTAGCTCTGAAAGTATATCTTTCATCGTTCTCCTTTCTTGAAAAATAAAAGAACCTCGAAAGGTTCTTAAGTATTAAACTTCTGATTTTGAAAAAGTCATGACTAAGGCTAAAAATACTGAGAAAATAATACAGATTATGATGTCAATTTCAGTAAAATAAATCGGCTCTAAATTATTGGTCATAAAATCCTGGGCGAAAAAACCGAGTAGTTTTGGAGCTTGAGATAGATTATCAATATTTTGTGAGTCAAAGATCTCCGCTATGATAACGCCAAAAACAGCCTTTGTAATAATGCACATAATGACCACAGCAAAAGCGGATTTTATCAGATTAAAGAAGAAGAGGGTGAGATAGACTGGTGTTTGAATAAGAATGAGGAGAGCTCTAAAGAAATTTCGTATCACAAAGCTGAGCCCTGTTTTTAAGCGTTCACCAAAGCTAGACTTATCTTTATAGCCTTCAACATTAGCCTTTTCTAACTCTTCAGCTGTTGGTGGACGACCGTGACGCTTTTCAAAGTCTCTGGCAAATGCCACATAATCAAAGCTTTCAGACATTATCCTAGTTTCCTCTCTGCTTGTTTTTCTTAACCTTATTATATCATAATTTAGAGCAATGGTGCCCCACTTTTCTTGCCTTAATCAACTTTTTCAAATAGAGGTTTAAAATGAAATAGCTCGCATAGCAGCTACAATCGCAGCTGCTACACCAGCCGCAATTACCGCCAAGGCACCTCCTGAAATCATAGAAGTAAACCCCTGATCCATCATCTGAGGACTTCCGTTTTTACGCCCTGCAAAATAATCAAAAGCGCCTGTCAGGACCCATCCGAGTCCGACAATCGCAAGTATTGCACCCATAGCGGTTACAACACGTACAGCTGTTTCCATATTTTGATACCTTCTTTCTTCAAAAAAATCAAGACTAGAGGGTTCTAGTCTTGATCAAACGAGGAAACCTTCTGTCTTATCTTTTTTAGGTTTCCTCTCTGCTTAGTTTTATGACTTTTCGGTCACTACTCTAGTGATAAGCCAAGATCTATCCACTCACCCTAACAAGCAACCCGATTATGAGAGGAATCATGGAAAATTGAATGTGGGGTTACTTGCTAGAAAGAATGGATAGACCCAAAGCAACTACTTTGAGGGCTTATCCATTAACTGCTTACTGTTGACGCTTTTTAAACCCTACAAGGCCTAAGAGTGAGAGTAAGGCGGCACCAAGTACTGTTAGGACAGATACCCCTTGCTCTCCTGTGGATGGTAAAGCTGGTGCTTTAGGAGTTACTTTTTGCGGCATAACTGGTTTTGGTTTCTCAGGAGTATGTGTTACCACAGTTTCAGTTTTTACCTTATTGCCATTGACAAAGAAGTCTGCGGTATTGTAAACATCACCCGCTTTGATACGTTTAACTACAATAAAGTCATCTGCCCCAAAGGCACTAGAACGTGAAACTTGTGCGAGGAAGTCTGCCTTAAAGGCTAACTCATAGCGACCTGTTTCCTTATTATAGACAGTCTCAGTATATTGAACTAGATTTGTCCCTTTTGGAATTACAGTGCCATCTTTAAGTGTAATTGCTACTTTAGCGACTACTTTATCTTTTAGGTAAAGATCGTGTGTGTGTTGTAAGTGATCTACAAATTTGTATTCAAAAAGATCGTAACCACGGTTCGCTGGTACAACCCATCCTTCAAGCTTGTAAGTGACTTCGTCACCGAGTTTGACAGTACCATTGTTAATAGACTTGCCGTCTTCTTTGTCTAACACGTCTTTATGGACTTCTGGAGTTGTCAAATCATTGACTACAATATTACCTGTATATCCATTCCCAAAATCAATCTGTGCAACACCATTTTTGATTTGACCTTTAGTAAACTCTTTTTTAACTTTAAATGATAAGTTATAAGTAATATCTAGACCTTTTTGAACATAAGCTTTATAAAAAGCTTGTGGATCTTTTGCAGTCCACATGTAAAACTCACCAACTGGACTAATTCCTGCCTCTTTAATAAGAGATTGAAGTTTTTGGTCTAAAGTATCTTTTGATAAAACATGACGCATTTCTAACAAGCTTGATACATCATCACCATTAGATGCTTTGATAGACTTAACAGTCAATTCAGCTAACGCTTCATTTGGTTGATCTACAAATGCAAAACCTTTTGCGATAGCTTCTGCAGAAGCTTTAATACCTTTGTATTGACTAAAGTTTTGTTTAGCAACATAGTCTAATGTTGCATTTGGTAATACAGATTTACCGTTAATAGATTGCCCGTTTTCATCTAGAACTTTCTTAGTTGGTGTGGCCTTTGGTATCTGTACTGGATGCACCGCTACTTTATAGTTAATTTTTTCAGGTACAGACACATGAGGTTTCACTTTTGGTTGAGCTGGAGTAAATTTCTCAGGGGTAAACGTCTCAGGGGTACTTGGGACTGGTTTGTATTCTCGCGGAATAAATTTGACTGGAGTATAAGTTTTTAAAACAGGCGTTACCAATTTAGGCTCAACTGGCTTTTCAGGTACTGGTTTTTCTGCTTCAGGTGTAACTTTTTCTGGTTTTGGTGGAGTTGGCTGTTCTGGGATGACCACATTAGGAACAGCATCATTATTATTAACATAAGACACTAAAGCAGACCCATGTGTGTCATGTACCCAGTCATCATGAATCTTAAAGACTTCGACGTTACCGCTGGAAGCATGTGGTTTAAGCTCATATTTAAGATTGAGTTGTAAAGTTTTGTTTAAAGTTTCTGCAAAAGTTTTGTTACCATTATGAGCTTTTTCAAAAATAGGACGACCATCTTTTGTTAAAACTCTAAATACAATATTTTGGTTAACAGCAGCATTTTGAGCAACATTACGATACTCGTACTTGTAAAGAGTGACAGAATCAACAAATGCTGTCACAGAGCCATCCTTGTTAGCAACATAATGATGATTAACTTTACCTGTAAGCTTACCATAGCCGATTGTCTTCACACCATCGATCATATCGTGGTTAAACTCGAAACTTCCGTCAGGTTTAGTTTTTGCAGTCATGATTGAGTTTCCATATTCAGCGTTATCAACACCTTTAGCTTGGGCTTTAATGTCAAAAGCAACATTATTAATAGACTGTTTATCTGCTTCTGCTTTAGCTTTTAGAGCTTGATTATAAAGTGCTAATTTAGCTTGATAGTCTTTTTGTAACTGTGCGTTAGTCGCATCTGCTTTAGCTTGTGCATCTTTATTACGTTGACGTACACCTGCATTATAAGCTTCAACAGATTTAATGTTTGCTAACTTTGTTTGATAGTCTTTTTGTAATTGTGCATTAGTCGCATCTGCTTTAGCTTGCGCATCTTTATTTTCTGCGTCAATTTTTGCTTTATTTTGTGCATTTAACTGACTTACACGTTGAGACTCTGCTTTGTTTTCAGCATCAATTTTTGCTTTTTGATCGTCTTGCGCTTGCTGTTTTGCTTTATTACGTGCATCAACGGCTGCTTGACCTGCTTTATTACGAGCATCTACTTCTGCTTGACCTGCTTTATTAGCTTTTGCAACACGCTCTGCCTCTGCTTTGTTTTCAGCATCAATTTTTGCATTTTCAGCAGTAGCATCTTTAATAGCTTGTGTATTAGCTTGTGCTTTTGCAGTAACATCTTTAACAGCTTGTGTTTGATTAGCTAAATCAGCTTGTGCATCAGTAGTTGTCGCATGATTAACTGCTGTTGTGGTTGTAACAGCTACAGCTGCTTTTTTAGCTGTATCTACTGCTTTATCAAGTTGAGTTGATGTTACTGTTTCTGCTTGATTTTGCGTTACTGTTTGAGTTGTTGCTTGAGTTGTAACTTGATCAGCAGACACTTGACTAGTAGCTAATGTAAATGCACCTGCTAGTGCAATCCCACATACTAAACCATATGCTTTTGATTTTCTAAAAAATCCGTGACCTTTTGTTTCTTGTGAATTCATATTGTTTTCTCCATTTTCTAAGTTAAGTTTAGTGACATTCTAGGTCTGAATTATTATGATTGATTGTTAATTTAAAGTTACTCTCTGCTTGAATAAATAAGCTACAAAAGATAGGATTGTGGCACCAATAATGCTTAAGAATCCTTTAGCTTCTCCAGTACGAGGGAGTGTTTTTGTTTTCCCTGACGAATCTTTAATTGTTACTGTCCCATCTTCATTAAGTCGACCACCAACTTCACTTGCAGATACTAAGTGGCTGCCTGAACTATCTCGAATAATGACATTACCATTTTGTGTTCCAATAATCGTTTTATCAGGGCTGATTTGAATTGGTTTAATCGTAATATTACCTGTTTCTTTGTCTACCTTGTCAATCACATCTGGAGTTACTGTTGACGGCACTTCAGGGATTTTAGGTGTCTCTGGCTTAACTACATCTGTTGGTTTTGTACCTAGATTTGTATTTGTTGCTTCTGAATCTGAGGGATTAGTCGAAGTCCCTGAATCTACTGGAGTACTAGGTTTTGTCGTATCAGTTGGTGTTCCAGGATCTACTGGAGTACTAGGTTTTGTCGTATCAGTTGGCGTTCCAGGATCTACTGGAGTACTAGGTTTTGTCGTATCAGTTGGTGTTCCAGGATCTACTGGGGTTGGAGTAATAAGGGGTGTTGATGGTGCTGTTGGATCAGATGGAGTTATTTCATCTGCAAAAGTAACACTTGATAAAACTGCAACTGATGCAATTGATAAGACTGTTAATAATTTTCTTTTATTCATTTTTATTCCTCTCTTTAATTAATAACTTTTTTACTTTGTTTACGTATACCTAAAAAACCAGAGAACGTTAATAACATACCCAGAAGAGCAACTGATACTTGTTTAACATCACCAGTACTTGGCAACACGCTTGCTTTAGCAACTGATACTTGTTTAACATCAGTTGTCTTAGTTGCAACAAGAGATTTCATTTCTATTTTGTGTTTAGAAGTAATATAGCTAGTAATTTTACCTGTTTCGTCAACTACTGCTACTGCTTCGTGACCCTTTTTATCAAGTCGAGCTTTCTCTTCCGCTAATTTTAAACTTGCTTTAGCTGATAAAACTGACTTATAAGCTGATAAAACTTTTTGATACTGTGATTGCGCATCTACTGCTTTAGTTTTTAACTCTTGTAAATAAGCTACTTCTCTTTGTAACTTAGCAATCTTATTTGCTAAGTTATCTTTAGCTTGTGCTACATCAGACTGTGCTTTAATCAAATTAGCTTGTGCATTGCGTAGATTTGTTAGATAAGCAGTTTTTTGTGTTAGATTATCTTTAGCTTGCTTGTAATCTTGATTTGCTTGGGCTACTTGTTGACTTGCTTCTGCTAACACTTGTTTTAATTGATTAAGTTTTGTTTTGCTTGTTGTCAATTTAGCTTGTGCTGCTGCTAATTGCTTTTGAGCATCTTTTAATTTAGACTCTGCTTTTGTTAAGTCAGCTTGTTTTTTAACATTATCTTGATTAGCTAATTTGACTGATGCTTGTGCTTCTGCTAATCGCTTTTGAGCATCTTTTAAATTTGACTGTGCTTTAATCAAATTAGCTTGTGCAATCGGTGTCTGCATAGTTACTGCATTAAGACCTGTTGCTTTAGCTTGTGCATCATTTAATTGTTTTTGAGCAACTTGTTGGCTTGCTAAAGCTTGTGACTGCTTAGTTAAAGCATTAGCCATATTTTTAGTCATAATTGCGAAAAACGGTACACCTACACCAGCAGTATCAATACTATCTCGTGACTGTTCATTCCAAATGCGGTCAACACTGTAAAAACCATTGTTATCACGGTTATACGGATCATAAACATACGTATTGCCATTAGAACTACCTCTCAATACAATTTCGTGACTGTATTGAGGCCCCCAGGGACTGAATTTATTATTTTGTACAGCAGCAACAACATGATGACCTGCTTTTAATGCTTCAGTTATAGCATTTTTGCTAGCCAAATGAGTCACAACATAACCAAACGCTTTAGTAGCAGAAATAATACCTTTCCCACTTGTGCCACCGAAACGTTTATTGAATTCATCTGTGTTGTTGTATAAGTAATCAGCTATCTCTCTCGGCGTTATTGTCCGATTTGATAAATCAGAGTAAACCATTGCTAATGCTGATGGGACACATCCAGTTGAAGCAAATGTATGCCCTCCATATACCCCAGCCCAAGCATTATCACGTTGATTGTAATAATGACTTTGCCCTAGAGCCGTTTTAAACTTGTGATGATTGACCTCAGCATTAGCTTGTGAAAGCTGTGTATCTTTAGCAGATAAGTTTTGTTTTGCTGAATCAACTATTTGTTGTGCTTTTGCTTTTTGATTAGTAAGTGTTTTATCAGTCGCTTGTGCTTTTGTAAGTGCATCTGTCGCAGTTTTAACATCAGCTGTCTTAGTTGTGACGTTTGACTGTGCTTTATTTAAATCACTATTAACTATAGTATTAGTCAAAGCATCTTTAGCTGTATCGACTGATGCTTGAGCTTGTTTAACATCAGCTGTCTTAGTTGCAACATCATGCTCATTGTTAACAACAACTGTTTGTTGTGCATTAACTTGATTTTGAGCTTTGACTTGTTCAGTTTGAGTAATTTTTTGATTAGCTTCTGTCTGCGACAACCTTTGCTTTGCGGAATCAACTGTTTGTTGTACTTGATTTTGATTGGTAGATTCTTGCACTAATTTTTGTGTTTCATTTAACGTTGTAGTTGCGTTAACAAGTTTTTGTTGTGCTTGATTTTTTTGATTTTGAGCATTATTAACTACATTTTTTTGTGCATTAACATCACTTGTTGCTTGATCGGCAGTAACTTTTGCGCTGTTAACTTGACTTTCTGTAACTTGAGGCGTTTTTGCGGTTTCGCTTGATACTTGTGGTTCATTAACTGGTGCTGTCGGTGTGATATCTTCTGCGTATACATTCCCTACCACTGCGGATAGTGTTGCGACTGTAAGTCCTGTGATAATTTTTATCTGATTCATTTCGTCTAATCTCCTTTTATGGTCTCTTATACCCTTTTCCTGTCAATTGAAGTACAAGTCCAGATGGACTTCGCTCTTTTCTAGCTACTAGGTGACCGTCTTTCTTGATGGTACGAATTTGATTAAAGATGCTTCTATAAGTCAAATGGAACTCTACATCTCTAGGTATACCATCCACATAGCCTTTAGCAGTTCTTACAGCATAGTCTGGCTTTAGGAAAAGTTCTGTACCATCCTCTAAGCGTGCTGTAGCACCACCTTGCTTTCCTAAGTTTCGTAAGTCCCTTAGGTAGACTTTTTTTGTTTCATCTGTCATAGATTTCTCCTTGAAGTTGAAAAGCGATTTACGCTGTGCTGGACAGGTTCGTAAACCTATCTCGGTGTTTCATGTGCTGGGGTTATAGTCTAGGACCCCCTACTCCTTTAGCTTATGATTTCATAAAATCATGCTTTTTCGTTACTGTGGCTGGACTAGATATCCTTTTCTAGCTTGCTACTCGCCCCCATTTTTCTTTTATCCATAGCCACGCTGTATCAGGACAAGCCTTGTGTTTAATTGTCAATGATCTACTTAGTTTAACGACATTTCGGTCAATTCCTTTTTAGGTTGTTAATTTTTACTTTAGGTTCGTACTAGAAGCGTGACGACAAAATTAACTTTTCAGATTAATCTTTGTCTTTTCCCACATCAGAATATTTTATTCTAGTAGGTCATCTATCGATACCTGAAAGAACTGTGAGAGCTTTTTAGCATTATCCGTTGATATCCTATGGTTCCCTAATTCCCAATGCGAGATAGTTTTACGCATAACGCCAATTTGATCCGCTAATGCTTGTTGGGAAAGGCCAGCCTGTTTACGTAGTTCCTTTACTCTATTTTGAGTGATAGTTGTCAAGTGGAGTCACCCCCTTTCGCTTTGTGCTGTTCCATGTCTTCTTCAAGCTCTTTAAGAGCTTGAGCTTTTTCCTCAGGTGGGAGATTGAATATAGCTTTAGGAATGGCAATCACACTTTCTTTAGGGCTACGACCAATCGTTAAGACTTTATGGGGAATAGGTCTAAATTCATCTTGTAACATGTTATTCCTCCATCCTAAGTGTAGTTAAATACTGGTTCAATTCCTTTTCTGACAATTTATTTGGATAATAATAGCTGATTAGACTCGGACATTCTTCAGGGAATGACTTGGCATAGTCACTTTGATTTGATAAGGCTATGAAACCTTGTTCTTTCTCAATTAACAAAGCCATCTTCCAAAAGCGCACCATCATCTTGTAGAAATAGCCTGGGATATTTTTGATTGCCTTACCTTCATTCTCGCCAGTTTTGATTTTGAAGATAAGTTTGTCCACCTCACGTTCCAATTCCTGCGACCAGACTTCACCATAAATTATTTCCTGATGCTGTAAAAGATGACTGTAGTCTTTTTCAACCTGACGCTTAGCTTGGTAGATTTTATTTTCAAGGAGTTTAGCCTCTTTACCAAATAAGCTGAGACGGTTTATTGTTTTTGAGGATAGAAATCCATGTTGGCCCATTTGAAAAGAATCAGAAGCTGAAAGAATATCTAGAGAGGCATCGCCCTGGTATCGATTAGTATCGTTAGATAATTCAGTCTCACTATTCTCAGTATCATTAGCGTGTCGTTTTGACATTTTTTGACGTGTCATTTTGACATTTCCTTGATTTTTCTGGAAGTGTTGTTTTGACACTTCCGCTACTGATGATGGTTTGGAGTGAATTTCTTCGGTAGGGACATTTTGATAGTCAACATTTCCCAGGTATAGTAAATTAGGCTTATTCAAACCTTGACGAACCTCTTCCAAGAGACCATACTCTTGAAGTTCTTTTTTCAGCTTGATAACTTTTTTATTACCATATCCTAAAATTTCTTGGAGTTCAGTAACTGTATAAATCAGATAGACATCTCCATTTTTATCGATCCAATTATTTTTAAGAGATAATTCAAAACGGTCTTTCAAAATAGCATAGGTGAATTTAGCATCTGTACTCATTGACTTATAAAATGGCGATTCAACAAATATTTTGGGTATTCTATAAAATCGTTCACTTGATTGAACTTGCCTTGCAGAAATACGTTTCATGTCAAGCACCCACTTTCAACATAAACTGACCGCTATCAGAAAACTGAAATAAACCAAATTCCTCTAGCTCTTTCAAAATGGAACAAGCTTTTGTTCTTGTCACACCTTGTGATTGCATAATTTCTTTCAATACTAACTCACGTGACTGTTGCACTTGTTTTGTCATTCGGTACTTTCCTTTCTTTCTTAAAAATATCTAGAGCTATTATTAATATAAGGGATAATCAAAATTCCTGCGTTAAGGGAAAAAATCATAGCTGAAGTAATTCCTCTTACTTTTCATCAGGGATTTGTTTTGAAATTTCATTGAATATTGCTGTAAATACTGCACTTCCCCAAAGTATTAACGACCATTTATAAGGAATTACATTGAAGTAACCAAGACTCAATACAACTACGTTGAATACCATCATATTCTTTGTTAGTTGTGCTATTGCCGTTTGACTCATTTGGGATTCCTTTATCTTTCTTTTTATGTCTTCTAACAGTTGCTTCTTGTACTTCTGAGCTTCACCTAATTTCTTAAAGTGCTTACCACCATATCGAATACCATTTCTGACAATTGTGACTCGATACAATTTTTTAGATTGATCATATGAAATGTCACGTATCCTTGTGCTTCGGTTAGAAATATTGGGTTCTATCCTCATATGTTGCGAATGAATTCTTTTCTCTACGGATTCCTTGAAGTGACCTTTCTTAATCCCTGTTTCCATTCTCTTGTTCCTCCGCTGGTATTAAACGCTTCAAGTCATCGGGCAAACCATTCCTGACCCAGTCTTCAATCATGTTGTCTATTTCTTCTTGTGTCATAACATCTCACCTTTTCCAACTTCTCACTTCAGCAAGCCCAAGTAATTAAAAATCGTATACATTGATGCCAAAGCATTTATGACAAAGAGAAATAAGTTCAATAAATAAGGCTCTCTCTTGTGATAGTTACTGATAAACATGGGGTAGAAGACAAAAGCAAAACTAATGTTAAAAATAATCAATGGGCTCATTTGTCACTCCTAAAATTACATAACCATCTTTTAGACCAATAAAGTCCGATAGAATATAAGTTATTTTTCTAACAATACAGCGATAGGTGTATCCTTTTTGGGGATCATATTCTCTCAGTAACAGTTCATCGCCAACCTTAAAATCTCTATCGTTATAGCGACATTCAAATGTCTTTGTCCCATCCATAATGGCCTCAAAATACTCTGGATAACAGTTCAGCAGGTGTTGTGTCACTTCTTTTCCTCCTCTTCAGCTTCAATAAACTGAAGTTCAATAAGCTTATTACTGGGTTGCAAAAGTATACATCTCTTCCACTCTTGCTTTGTGTGCTTTACTTTCCACAATGGAATCACACCAAATAGATATAGCCGTGCAGTATAAAGAATCTCATCGTCTCTACTCTTCACAATGAATCTCCTACACATAATTCATCAAGTCTGGATTCAGTTCCAAAGTAAGCCATAAAGCTTCTTCTTGTGTGAGTTGCTTGACATGACCCCAGGTTCCATCTCGTAAATTTTGGTAGTAGGGATAAGTACCATGTTTATTTCTAGAACTCAAATCGTGAATAATACCATTTTCAATAACTTCCCAAAGTAGACTAGAAGGTTTGTAATAATAACCATTTCTTAACCAAATTCTGTTTAGATCATCATATGGGGATGCTTTCTCTTCTTTAGGAAAAGTTTCAGAATCTGAAACAGTCACTCCTTTCTCTTCATCAAGATCTATCACTTCAAATATGTCTAGAGTTTCAATATCCATGATGATTTCAATATTATCTGACATTGCCGTATATCCTTTCACTAGTTTTGACCAACGAAAAAAGAGAACGATTTTCTCGTTCTCTTAAGCTATAAGGATATTTAATTTTGTTTTTCCCGAAACTCTAGACACTTACTTTAAATGGAATCACCATTCCAAATAGAATTTTTAACAATAACGTAATCAACGTGTCTCAAGCTATCCAATTCTTTTCCTCCTGCGTAAGAAATAGAACTTTGCAAATCTTGTTGCATTTCTGTCAAAGTATCCTCTAGTCGCCCTTTAACAGGTAATAGAATTTTCTTACCTTCAACATTTTTATGTTCTCCCTTTTGATATTCAGAAGCTGAGCCATAGTATTCTTTAAATTGCTGTCCATCTACTTCCACAAGTTTTCCAGGACTTTCAAGGTGACCAGCAAACAGCGAACCAATCATTACCATACTAGCACCAAAGCGGATAGATTTTGCAATATCCCCATGTGTTCGAATACCACCATCAGCAATAATTGGCTTGCGAGCAGCTTTAGAACACCAACGTAAGGCAGCTAATTGCCAACCTCCAGTACCAAAACCTGTCTTGACTTTAGTAATACAAACTTTACCAGGTCCAATACCAACTTTAGTTGCATCTGCACCTGCATTTTCCAATTCTCTAACAGCTTCAGGCGTTCCTACATTTCCAGCAATAACGAAAGTTTCTGGAAGCTCTTGTTTAATGTGTTGGATCATCTCTATAACACTGTTAGAATGGCCATGTGCAATATCAATAGTGATAAACTCAGGAGCATCTTCTTTCAGACTTGTCACGAAGTCATATTCATAGTCTTTGACCCCAACCGAAATCGATGCAATTAAACCTTTATCATGCATACGCTTGATAAAAGGTTTTCTTTCTTCTTCATTAAAACGGTGCATAATATAAAAATAACCTTCACACGCTAATGTTTCAGCTACCTCTTCATCAATAATAGTCTGCATATTAGCAGGGATTACTGGAAGTTTAAAGGTATAGTTTCCAAGTTTGACACTTGTGTCAGCTTGTGAGCGGCTAGATATAATACACTTGTTTGGTATTAATTGAATATCTTCATAATCAAAAACAGGAATATCGTTAAACATAATGGTTCTCCTAATGAGTAAAATGACCTTCCTATAACTTTGTATAACAAAGCATCGCTAGGTAAAAACATAC
>OKIY01000202.1_pt1 | contig 9775 bp, 9 predicted proteins | sample 1614391 | NCBI WGS metagenome assembly OKIY01 (sample SAMN04436935, study PRJEB24849) | human gut metagenome | biome: human gut; feature: NICU; material: stool | host: Homo sapiens | place: USA: Saint Louis, MO | collected 2009-11-13
GTGGAATGAGGCCAAAATGCTGCGGCCAGAAGCTGATGCGCTGTTCATCAGGGACTATGGTGGCAACCAGTTTTTGCAGGCCAGTCTCCGGTGCACAGGCCGAAGAGGTGGTGTTCTGAGACAATGTTTTCATGTATGAAATCCTTGTAATGTGAATAAATGAGAGGGAGTAAAGGTCGGGAGCTGGCAACATCACGTTCATCACTGACCGTGATGACCCGGTAATATCAGGGATGAATGATATTCGGCTGAAATTCCGGACAGCCGTACGCGTAACCGTTCCGGTCACAGACGGATGGCCAGATGCCATTGCCTGTACTCAGTCTGCACAGACTGATTTCTCCGGGACGGTAAAGCAGACGGGTACACCAGGCGCACAGGTCATCATCAGAAATGGAACGACACCCCGGCAGCGCCTCCGGGGCGTCGGGTGATTCTGGTGCCTGAATCACGCCTTCAGGGACATGCTGCATCAGCGCTGGCTCTCCAGCAGCGTTTCTGCCATTACCCACAATGCGCGGTTGAGCTTAATATCGGTGTCGATGTTGTGAATGGCACGGGTGTGGATACGTTTTCCTTTTGCACTGCGGCCGGAAATTCCGCCTTTCAGCATATTCTCCTGGATGGTCTGATATGCGCTCCACAGGTCTTTACCGTAATCCTCCCGGCGTCGTGGTGTCAGAATGTCAGCGGTGGTGACTGGCTGATGTTCGTCACCATAACGGTAAGTCAGTGCCGCCTGTGCCAGCGCCTGGCGTGCCGGTGGCGGCAGAATCAGCGACTGCATGGCATCACGCATCTCCTCAATCCGGTCAAACACGCCCACCACCTCGTAAGCCCCTTCAATGACTCTGTCCACCACATTTCCCCGATGCGGAACACGCACTTCCCCCGGAGACTGACCACAGACGCATCCGTTCTGACAGACGAACCTGAAGTAACCCGGCAGCATCTGGTAGCTGGAGGTACCGTCATGGGAGTTGAGCAGAATGATTTCAGGGACATGTTCTCCGTTTATCTCTCCGGCCCGCCGCAGACGCAGCATGTGTTTTGTGTATCCCCGGCGGCCCGGGTCGCGCACACGGGTCTGGCAGGCGAAGAATGGCTGAAAGCCTTCCCGCTGCAGGCTTTCCAGTACGGTGATGGTGGGGATGTACGTATAGTTCTGGCTTCGGGACGTGTGTTTATCTTCCCCGAAAATCCCCGGCACATAGTGCATCAGTTCTTCGTGTGTCAGCGGACGGTCACGGCGTATCTGGTTCGTATAACCAAAACGACTGGCTAGTCGCATAATTTGCTCCTTATCGGTGGTTAAGATTTACTGGTGTAATAAATGAAAAAGCCACGTCTCCCGGAGAAGACGCGGCCTGACAGATGAAATGAATGACGTTTATTGTCTGAGAAGCCCTTAACTGGCGAGCTGAGTATTAAGCTGTGTTCCGGCATCACCAGCGCAACTGACCTTCAGCATTACGGATAACCAGCCGGGAATATGTTCCCTGGTCATCTTCAGTAAACACATTGCGGTAAGCTGTTTTGACGGCAACAGCCTGTTCGCGTGAGAAAGGGCCTTCGGGCAATAAACGTGATGTACAACCCGGCATATCTGTTGCTCCCTGAAAGTAAAAAGCCCCGGTCATGATGACCGGGGCCTGAAGGAGAGTGACCTGATTATCAGAAAGTCACATTCAGCGTGGCCTGACCGTTATAACCTTCAGCGCTGCTGCCGCTGACGCTGTGGGCATAACCGCCCTGAACGCCCAGGGTGATATTTTCCCGGACACGGGCTTCCAGTCCGGCCTGCAGGTCCAGTGACGTGCCATTCCGGGACGGTGAGAACGTCATGTTACTGCCGGCGGCGGCTGTACCCATGCTCATGTCACCCCGGGAGCTGAAGGTGCGGATAACAGAAGGCTGTACCCACCAGTTCACCGGCAGTTCACGCACACGGTGTTTTGCACTGTCGCGCAGGGTGTCACGGGATGAGGTGCCTTCACCAAAGCTCATATCGTTGTGGCTGCCCAGACGGAAACCGGCACGCACATGTTGTGCACTGCCATGCCCAAACTTCACATAACCGGCGTTATCCTGGCCGTCATCCAGGGAAAGTCCCTGCCAGGTATACTGCAGTTGTGGCTCCAGCATCAGGTTGTCAGTGATACTGAAGGGCAGACCGGTTTCCAGTGAGCCCAGCCAGCCCCAGCCCCGGGCGCGGAAGTCGTTATTGTCCGATGACGCTTTCATGCTGTGGCGGGCTCCCTGTGCCACAATGTCAGCCCACAGGCCGGAGGACGTGTGTGTCAGATTCAGGTATCCGCCCAGGCTGCCGGCATCATCCCGGACCGTGCCGGCGCGGGAACCGTCATCATCCTTAACATCAACGGAAGAATGGCCTGCGGCACCATACACCCCTGTCGTCAGAGACATACCGGCAACCTCTGTTCTCAGCAGGTCACCCTCCAGACGGACGAAGCCATAGCTGCCGCTGCTTTCCGGCGTGGCTCCACGGGCAATACCGCCGTTGTTATCGTGACCGAGATGACCGCCCTGAATGCTGAGACGGACGCTGTTATTTTCACCGTTTACACCGGTCTGATGGCTGCGGGAGCCTGCCAGAATCCGGTCATAGTCCATTGCCTGTGTCAGCATGGATGTATACAGGGGGACTTCAGCACGATAAGCATTTTCACTGCGCAGGTACCAGTCTTCATCGCTGTCACGGTTCAGGGTGTAGTTAAAGGCGCCGGCCTGAAGCGGGCGACTCAGGGCAAACGCACCTTCTTCTGTGGTAGCGCCATTCTGTGCATCCACAACCCGGATACCCTGTCCGGTGGTTGCCACCCCGAGGTTACTGTTTCCGACATTTGTAAACGCAAGCCAGGTTTTGCCGGTTGCCTGACCACCATTAATCACCAGCTGGTCAGAGGCATTGCTGCCATCAAGGCGAACACGCATATTGATAGTGCCACCCTGACCGGTGAGGTTACTGGTTGTCAGTTTATGGAACGTTACCGGGGCGTTGCCTTTTGCAACAGCACGGCTCAGTACGGCATCCGGTGTTGTCTGATTGTCAAAGTAAATCTCCCCTGCGTTAACAATATCGCCGGTACTGACCACATCACCATTCAGTACCATGCTGGCGCCTTTACTGAGCTGTGTTCTGCCACTCAGACTTCCCCCGGCAGCCAGCATCAGTGTTCCACGATGTCCGACAGTGGTGTTGCTGGCCTGTCCCCCGGCATTAACCGTAAAGCTGCCGCCATTTTCCAGCAGCAGGCCGCTGGCCTGACCGGATATGCCATCAATACTGAACTTACCGCTGGCATTGGTCCCCTCAACAGTGGCACCACTGTCTGCAATCAGGGCACCACCGGATGTCATGGTGACACCTGTTGCCTTACCACCGGCAGACACTGCCAGGGTACCGCCGTCATCCACCCGTGTTTTCTGCGCTGAATGGCCTTCCAGTACATCCAGGCGACCACCGGACTCCAGAACAACGCCGTCAGCCTTACCGTTTTCCACCGTGAAATTGCCCAGACGGTTGCTGCCAAGAACCGTTGCCGCAGTACTGGTGACCAGTGCTCCACCCTGTTTCAGGGTGACATGTGTGGCGGTACCACCGGCGTTCACCTGCAGTTTGCCTTTCTGGTTAACGGTGGTATTTTCAGCCACTGCCCCATCCTTCACTACCTGCCAGCCGTCACTGTTTACAACAGTGCCAGACGCTGTACCGCCGTTGTGCACATACTGGTACCCCCCATTCAGCGTGGTATCCAGTGCGTGACCATGTACCGTCTGGTCGCCGCCGGCATAAACCACAGTGGTATTTGCTGTTCCTTCAGCAGCCACAATCTGACGACCATTTTTATTGATGGTGGTACGTACGGCATTTCCGCGAACAAACTGCCCGGTATCACCATTTTCTGCATCCGGTCCCCCTTCTGCGCCGGTATTCACAACCGTGTCGGTTGCCACTGCGCCGGATTTGACGGCCTGCCAGCCCTTCTCATTAATGACGGTAACCGTTGCAATCCCGCCTTCATGTACCCACTGCTCACCGCCGTTCAGAGTGGTATTCACTGCCTGCCCCTGAAGGCTCTGTCCGCCTCCGGCACTGATAACCGTGTCTGAAACGCTTCCTCCGGCATTCACTCTCTGAAGACCACCACCGGTGACAGTAGTGTTGTTGGCGATACCGCCATTTTGTATCCATTGCCCGCCGGTATTGGCCTCGTTATCCGGCCCATACTCCAGACCGGTACTGATGGTCATTCCGTTGGCCGTACCGAAGACAATCTGGTTGTCATGATTTGTCAGTGTTCCGCCGCTCACGGTTTCTCCCGCCTGTACGACCGTGTCAGCAGCCAGTACCGGGACTGACGTGACAGCAGCAAGAGACAGCGCAACCGCCACACCGGTGCGTTTTCCCCGTGAGCGCGCCAGTTCGGAAGCCACCACCAGGGTGCCCGTAATGTGATTCCATACCAGCCTGTAGCTGGTGTTCAGATGTCGTTTCATCAGCTTTTCCTTACAGAGGGTGAATAAAAAAGCCGGTACCCACAAATGTGGATACCGGCAGGTACAAAACAGCATGGTCAGATAAAGTGGTTTTTCCCGGACATAAATGCTTCCCCTCTCTCATCCGCCAGAGAAGTATCAGTCCGTTGTGTGCAATTCCGTTCTGCATGATGAAGAGATTCAGCTGCATTTTCGCAGACCATTAACCACTATAAACGATCGATAGTAACGATCGATACCTGTTTTATCGATCGTTTTATTCTATTAACAGCAAGGCAGTCACGCAAGAGAAAGAGGTGGGTCTGAGGTGTTTGTGTCATGTTTTCAGTTGGTTAACGCAATGTAATCAGGCATTTCCCCTGGCAGAGTGTTCAGAAGAAAATCCAGTTCCATACAGCGCGGGCAACAGAGACCACCGAGTCACGGACGGCACGCAGAACCGCGCGTGCAACAGAGGCAATACAGACGCTCTCCGCAGTGTCAAATATCCGGTCCACCGCACCGGTAAACTGTTCACGGGCCTGAGACCGGACAGATTCCGTGCGCAGCTCGTCCTGCAGGCGGGTCATCAGGGGACTGGCGGCATGGTCGGGAAGCGCTGTCATGAGCGCACTGACCAGCGTATCCAGTTCCCAGCCGGTGCAGGCCGATACGGCCACAACCGGATGTACGGGCCGGAACAGCCGGAATACCGCATCTGTTTTCTCACGAATGTTCTGTGCCTGTGCGGGAGAAGGCTGAATGCCGGCCATATCCCATTCATGGCAGGGCTCCGTTTTGTCGGCCTGCGTCACCACAAACAGCACCTGCTGATGTCCCCGGTGCAGGATGTGTCGCCAGAAATACTCATCCACAGACAGGGCACGGTCATCGGCTTTAATCAGCCACAGTACCAGGTCAAGTTCAGGCAGAATGTCACGGTACAGGGCTTCATACTCTGCATCCCTGTCCCGGCTCTCGCCCACCCCGGGCAGGTCAGTGATAATCATGCTGTGACCGTGGCCACTCAGACGGAAGCGCCGCACTTCCCGGGTGCCGGCGTGAACATCACTGACCGGGGTGACCTCCCCCTGAAACAGTGCATTACAGAGTGAGGATTTACCGGCCCCGCTTTTACCCATAATGCCAGGCACGGGTTCGTGACTGGTGAGTTTGCGCAGATGTTCCAGGATGTGACGGGAAAGTGAGTAAGGCAGGGAGGAGAGCGGTTTTTCAATTGCCTCAATGGCATCAGACGGATTCATACATGTATTCCCGGTGAAAAAAGACAAAACCCCCGCACACCGGAAAGGTGGCGGGGGACTCACGGAGATAATATATGTCTGAAATTATCTGGAATGTCGGTACCTTTTATACTCTTCAACAATCAGGTCATGCAGCATTTCGCCGGTACTGAGTCTTCTGACCCTCGATAATTCTTTGAGCTGCGCCCTGGTTTCTGCGTCAAGAAAAAACTGTACATTGACTTTATCTTCCTGCATTTTTTTGTACTTGCGCTGCGCCTTGGCCTTATTGAAACTGTTTCTGAAATTTTTTATATCGTCAGGTGAGGTGAGTGGACAGGTAACCCATATGTCAAATGAAAGGTGAATTGCGTGGTAAATATCAGCAGAACCAGGAAAACTGGCCAGTTTTTCCAGTGCAATATTTTTTCCCTTCAAATAATTCCATGTCCATATGCATTCATGTTCGTTCTCCGGGAGGAGGTAACTGAAAGGACTCTTTGATTTAAATGCCCGCATCCATCTGTCTTTGGTCTGGATTATCCACTCATCCCGCAAATTCTTATCAGAAAGAATATCGAGAACTCTGAGTATTTGTCTGAACTGTGTCGATGAGTCCGACGGGAAGGCATTCCCTTCCAGATACTCTTCTTTAAGATACAGTTTATTCTTTTGAAGCAAGTCTGCGCTTATTTTTGCCCTGTTATTCTGGATAAACTGCATCAACAGATACCAGGAAAATAAGCATGCGCGTTCACTGCCCGCGATCCAGGATATTTTTTCCAGGGGGACCAGGAAGGCCAGGGCCTTCAGACGCATACCAGAAATTATTTGTTCAAGTTCAAAATCTGAAAGTGTGATGTTCAGATTTTCTCTGTTTTTTTTTATGTAAGCGATAAAACGTTCCGGGGGATCATAAACATTAAGGGGCAGTACGGAGATATTACGCTCTCCAAGATAATAAGAGTAATACGCATTTGTTCTTTCATTCATAACCTTATCCGACAAAATTTTCTGAACCATCCTCTTTCTCCGGTTGCTTAAAAATTAAACATAATAAGGTGATAATAACATGATAAAAAGAAGTTTATAATAGTATATTAAGGTGGTCAATAAAAAGGCAATCTGCGCGCTGTACAGTCATTCTGACAGGAAATGCAGGAGGAAGGGAAGGTAACCGGCTTCGTTATGCTGACAGGAATACCTGTTATCATGGAAGTGCACTCATGTGGCCGACGTAGCTTAAGAGGATGGAAGAGTGGAGACTGCAGACAGGGGGTATTGAAAGGTAAACATGTTTCGCCCGCCAGCTGCACCGGGGGCCAGCATCACTTTTTTTACGTTGTAACCCGGTATGCATTCCGGCTTTGATGATTACAGTCAGAGGGAGCAGACTGACGTTATTTAACCGGACAGAAAAATTATGGACACTGAAATATCGTCTGTTAATACCTCGTTTGTCGGTGTGGTATTCCCTGTATTACCGGCGTCACCGATAAAGAGAGTTATAAACGCCAGAAAGGTACCTCCTTTATGCCGGGGAACACTTACGGAAAATGAAGTCTGAAAAGGAGCACAATGAAAAGAGGCGTGTCCCGTAAATATAACGAATCATCGCAGGATATGCATTATCAGGTGATACCAGAGGGCATTAAACTGTCGCCACGGATAAGAATATACAACATTTCTGATAACAAAACATCATAACGTGTTTCAGATATGTTCCGGCATCAGTCTGACGGATATTATTTCCCGGGAAAACAAACCTGCTACTGTGACGGTTAACTGTATCTGCATAAATTATTTATAATGAAAGAACAGTATTACGGATTCAAATATCATCCTGTTTGCATTCAGGCGGACATTCCCGGATGCCGGAAAGAATATCCTGCAGGCTGAGTGAGTCTCTTCCACAGTGCCGGGATCGCTGTCGCCACGTACATATTGTCACCAGGATGGGTATGTACCGCAGCATGCCATTTCTGGTGAATAACCGCACCTGCACATTCAGTCTGCTGAGAACCTGGCGTGCATCGGGCTGTAAAGAACATCCCTGTCCGTGGCTCCTCTGGTGGTGTTGCCTGCTCAGCAATGACAGGATGCCCTTAAGACGCCCGTCATGGCTCAGTATGATGACGACGAACACGCTCTGCAGGTGAGCATGCGGGGCCGGGAGCATCATCATTTCCGTATTTTGTCACACCTTCCGGAAGCAACCGGCATCAGTTGCGGTTATCGTCAACCGTTGTGCGGTATGCCAGGAGCACGTACTGATCCATCAGATCCGTCAGTGCTGCGCTCTGCCTCTGACGGTTGATGATCCATTCCTCCAGCTCTTTTTCTGATTTCCGTTTCAGGTTCTCTTTCCAGTCTTCAAGGCTGTTTCCGGTCATTAAATCAAGCCAGCAAAGCCAGACCAGTTTGAGGCGCAACTCCGTGCCACCAAACTGACGGAAGAGGCTAATCAGTTTATTTGCCAGAGAACGCTGCCTCAGACGTTCACATTCAGACAGGAGAATGCCTTCCAGCATCGGATGATGAACCAGCAGATGTTCACTGGTGCATAAATTCACTATCAGATCATCATCCAGGGGCGGCGTGGCCCGTTTGTCAGGGCCATAAATCAGCCGGTGCAGGCTCTGGGGTACGATGGCAATCTCCGGTTTTTCACCATTGAATGACACCCACCCGGGCGTCAGATTATGGAAGTAGTAGATATTCGGATGACACACGCCCCAGGATACGGCGTGCCGGGTGAAGCCGGTCAGCCATTTCTGGTAGCTTTCGTGGAGCAGTTCGTAACGGGTCTGATACTGTTGTTTCATTTTCATATTCCTCACGGGGGATATAACAGGCAGCAGAATGCCGCCGGCAGGCCGGGGATTACGTCTGCTGCGGGTGAACGGATAACGGTCAGAAATTACGGGCGGGGCTGTGCAATACGCGCCTGTAGCCAGGCTTCCACTTCACTTTTCAGCCAGCGGGAGCTGCGGCCCAGCTTGATGGGAGCCGGAAAGGCCCCATCCCTGATGAGCCTGTAAAACCACTTATCTGTCAGGCCGTTCAGTTGAGTGATAAATGCCATGTCGACCATCTGGTCATCCATCAGTGAAACTGGGGTGGTCATGAGAATGTTCCTCCGGATGTTGTTAATCTCAACCGGCGTTGGTGATGAAAACAACGCACCACCTTCACCGGCATAACAACCGGGGAGAAACGTAAAAAATAATCGGGAATGTGACCGTCAGGAGATAAACGGGGGGATTGCGGTGGCTGAGCCGTACCGGTATGTCGGGTGGTTGTTGCGAAACGATGCTTCCGCACGCGCACGCGATAAAGGAGGGAGGACTTTCGTGAGACAAGGGGAAAACTAGCGTTCTGATAATTGCAGAGTTGTTTTTGAAGGCGGTTGTGGTATATCAGCCTGTGACCTGTGGGCAGGCGACAGTTATCACTGGTGGGATAAGACTGTCTGATTGGTATTATAAATATATAAGAGAGATCAAACACATGAGATCAAATACATGAGTTCATATATGTGAAATAAACACTGTGAGTGCGATCAGTGGGCATGAGAACGCAGTAGCAGCAGATTGCGTTGTACCCACAGGGCTATCTCTGATAGCTGGCGTATAACCTGCGTATATAAAACGTACCTGCAACACACGTGAACAGAGTGCATTAAGCATCCGTCTGAGCGGTAAACGTATCCGACCTGGTGAGTGACAGTCTGAGAGACCGGTTAAGTGGTGGCACGGGAGTAATGAGTTTGGGGAGGGTACCAGAATGCCAGGCTGGTGCGGTATGCTGACAGCATCCTGTTAACCGCAGCATAAAGTAATGAGAGGCTAATGGAAGTTAAAACCACAGCAGTTCCGTCGTTGTTCATCCCGGGAGACGCTGGAAAAAGTGATTTCCCACACGCGTTATAAACTTACCCCTGCGGAGCTGGAAGCCTTTAACTCTGCCGTTGACAACCGGCTGGCAGAACTGACAATGAACAAACTTTACGATCGCGTGCCGGCTTCCGT
>OKIY01000204.1_pt1 | contig 9738 bp, 7 predicted proteins | sample 1614391 | NCBI WGS metagenome assembly OKIY01 (sample SAMN04436935, study PRJEB24849) | human gut metagenome | biome: human gut; feature: NICU; material: stool | host: Homo sapiens | place: USA: Saint Louis, MO | collected 2009-11-13
ATATAATTAAAGTATGTTTTAAAGGTGTTGTTTTTAGAATGGTGTTTTAAATAAAAGGAGAAAAGTTATGAATAAGCCATATTCAATAGGCCTTGACATCGGTACTAATTCCGTCGGATGGAGCATTATTACAGATGATTATAAAGTACCTGCTAAGAAGATGAGAGTTTTAGGGAACACTGATAAAGAATATATTAAGAAGAATCTCATAGGTGCTCTGCTTTTTGATGGCGGGAATACTGCTGCAGATAGACGCTTTAAGCGAACTGCTCGTCGTCGTTATACACGTCGTAGAAATCGTATTCTATATTTACAAGAAATTTTTGCAGAGGAAATGAGTAAAGTTGATGATAGTTTCTTTCATCGATTAGAGGATTCTTTTCTAGTTGAGGAAGATAAGAGAGGTAGCAAGTATCCTATCTTTGCAACAATGCAGGAGGAGAAATATTATCATGAAAAATTTCCGACAATCTATCATTTGAGAAAAGAATTGGCTGACAAGAAAGAAAAAGCAGACCTTCGTCTTGTTTATCTGGCTCTAGCTCATATCATTAAATTCAGAGGGCATTTCCTAATTGAGGATGATAGATTTGATGTGAGGAATACCGATATTCAAAAACAATATCAAGCCTTTTTAGAAATTTTTGATACTACCTTTGAAAATAATCATTTGTTATCTCAAAATGTAGATGTAGAAGCAATTCTAACAGATAAGATTAGCAAGTCTGCGAAGAAGGATCGCATCTTAGCGCAGTATCCTAACCAAAAATCTACTGGTATTTTTGCAGAATTTTTGAAATTGATTGTCGGAAATCAAGCTGACTTCAAGAAACATTTCAATTTGGAGGATAAAACACCGCTTCAATTCGCTAAGGATAGCTACGATGAAGATTTAGAAAATCTTCTTGGACAGATTGGTGATGAATTTGCAGACTTATTCTCAGTAGCGAAAAAGCTATATGATAGTGTTCTTTTATCTGGCATTCTTACAGTAACTGATCTCAGTACCAAGGCGCCACTTTCTGCCTCTATGATTCAGCGTTATGATGAACATCATGAGGACTTAAAGCATCTAAAACAATTCGTAAAAGCTTCATTACCTGAAAATTATCGGGAAGTATTTGCTGATTCATCAAAAGATGGCTACGCTGGCTATATTGAAGGCAAAACTAATCAAGAAGCTTTTTATAAATATCTGTTAAAATTGTTGACCAAACAAGAAGGTAGCGAGTATTTTCTTGAGAAAATTAAGAATGAAGATTTTTTGAGAAAACAGAGAACCTTTGATAATGGCTCAATCCCGCATCAAGTCCATTTGACAGAATTGAGGGCTATTATTCGACGTCAATCAGAATACTATCCATTCTTGAAAGAGAATCAAGATAGGATTGAAAAAATCCTTACCTTTAGAATTCCTTATTATGTCGGGCCACTAGCACGTGAGAAGAGTGATTTTGCATGGATGACTCGCAAAACAGATGACAGTATTCGACCTTGGAATTTTGAAGACTTGGTTGATAAAGAAAAATCTGCGGAAGCTTTTATCCATCGCATGACCAACAATGACCTCTATCTTCCAGAAGAAAAAGTTTTACCAAAGCATAGTCTTATTTATGAAAAATTTACTGTTTACAATGAATTAACGAAGGTTAGATTTTTGGCAGAAGGCTTTAAAGATTTTCAATTTTTAAATAGGAAGCAAAAAGAAACTATCTTTAACAGCTTGTTTAAGGAAAAACGTAAAGTAACTGAAAAGGATATTATTAGTTTTTTGAATAAAGTTGATGGATATGAAGGAATTGCAATCAAAGGAATTGAGAAACAGTTTAACGCTAGCCTTTCAACCTATCATGATCTTAAAAAAATACTTGGCAAGGATTTCCTTGATAATACAGATAACGAGCTTATTTTGGAAGATATCGTCCAAACTCTAACCTTATTTGAAGATAGAGAAATGATTAAGAAGTGTCTTGACATCTATAAAGATTTTTTTACAGAGTCACAGCTTAAAAAGCTCTATCGCCGTCACTATACTGGCTGGGGACGATTGTCTGCTAAGCTAATAAATGGCATCCGAAATAAAGAGAATCAAAAAACAATCTTGGACTATCTTATTGATGATGGAAGTGCAAACCGAAACTTCATGCAGTTGATAAATGATGATGATCTATCATTTAAACCAATTATTGACAAGGCACGAACTGGTAGTCATTCGGATAATCTGAAAGAAGTTGTAGGTGAACTTGCTGGTAGCCCTGCTATTAAAAAAGGGATTCTACAAAGTTTGAAAATAGTTGATGAGCTGGTTAAAGTCATGGGCTATGAACCTGAACAAATCGTGGTTGAAATGGCACGTGAGAACCAAACGACAGCAAAAGGATTAAGTCGTTCACGACAACGCTTGACAACCTTGAGAGAATCTCTTGCTAATTTGAAGAGTAATATTTTGGAAGAGAAAAAGCCTAAGTATGTGAAAGATCAAGTTGAAAATCATCATTTATCTGATGACCGTCTTTTCCTTTACTACTTACAAAACGGAAGAGATATGTATACAAAAAAGGCTCTGGATATTGATAATTTAAGTCAATATGATATTGACCACATTATTCCTCAAGCTTTCATAAAAGATGATTCTATTGATAATCGTGTTTTGGTATCATCTGCTAAAAATCGTGGAAAATCAGATGATGTTCCTAGCATTGAAATTGTAAAAGCTCGCAAAATGTTCTGGAAAAATTTACTGGATGCTAAGTTAATGAGTCAGCGTAAGTATGATAATTTGACTAAGGCAGAGCGCGGAGGCCTAACTTCCGATGATAAGGCAAGATTTATCCAACGTCAGTTGGTTGAGACTCGACAAATTACCAAGCATGTAGCTCGTATCTTGGATGAACGCTTCAATAATGAAGTTGATAATGGTAAAAAGATTTGCAAGGTTAAAATTGTAACCTTGAAGTCAAATTTGGTTTCAAATTTCCGAAAAGAATTTGGATTCTATAAAATTCGTGAAGTTAATGATTATCACCATGCACACGATGCTTATCTTAATGCAGTAGTTGCCAAAGCTATTCTAACCAAATATCCACAGTTAGAGCCAGAGTTTGTCTACGGAATGTATAGACAGAAAAAACTTTCGAAAATCGTTCATGAGGATAAGGAAGAAAAATATAGTGAAGCAACCAGGAAAATGTTTTTCTACTCCAACTTGATGAATATGTTCAAAAGAGTTGTGAGGTTAGCAGATGGTTCTATTGTTGTAAGACCAGTAATAGAAACTGGTAGATATATGGGAAAAACTGCATGGGATAAAAAGAAACACTTTGCGACAGTTAGAAAAGTCTTGTCATACCCTCAGAACAATATCGTGAAGAAGACAGAGATTCAGACAGGTGGTTTCTCTAAGGAATCAATCTTGGCGCATGGTAACTCAGATAAGTTGATTCCAAGAAAAACGAAGGATATTTATTTAGATCCTAAGAAATATGGAGGTTTTGATAGTCCGATAGTAGCTTACTCTGTTTTAGTTGTAGCTGATATCAAAAAAGGTAAAGCACAAAAACTAAAAACAGTTACGGAACTTTTAGGAATTACCATCATGGAGAGGTCCAGATTTGAGAAAAATCCATCAGCTTTCCTTGAATCAAAAGGTTATTTAAATATTAGGGACGATAAATTAATGATTTTACCGAAGTATAGTCTGTTCGAATTAGAAAATGGGCGTCGTCGATTACTTGCTAGTGCTGGTGAATTACAAAAAGGTAACGAGCTAGCCTTACCAACACAATTTATGAAGTTCTTATACCTTGCAAGTCGTTATAATGAGTCAAAAGGTAAACCAGAGGAGATTGAGAAGAAACAAGAATTTGTAAATCAACATGTCTCTTATTTTGATGACATCCTTCAATTAATTAATGATTTTTCAAAACGAGTTATTCTAGCAGATGCTAATTTAGAGAAAATCAATAAGCTTTACCAGGATAATAAGGAAAATATACCAGTAGATGAACTTGCTAATAATATTATCAATCTATTTACTTTTACCAGTCTAGGAGCTCCAGCAGCTTTTAAATTTTTTGATAAAATAGTTGATAGAAAACGCTATACATCAACTAAAGAAGTACTTAATTCTACTCTAATCCATCAATCTATTACTGGACTTTATGAAACACGTATTGATTTGGGTAAATTAGGAGAAGATTGATATGGCAGGTTGGCGAACTGTTGTTGTAAATACACATTCTAAGCTCTCTTATAAAAATAATCATCTGATTTTTAAAGATTCTTATCAGACGGAAATGATTCATCTTTCAGAGATTGATATTCTAATCATGGAAACGACAGATATTGTTTTGTCGACTATGCTGATTAAACGTTTGGTTGATGAAAATATTTTAGTCATATTTTGTGATGATAAACGCTTGCCAACAGCTATGTTAATGCCGTACTATGCTAGACATGATTCGAGTTTACAATTATCTAGGCAGATGTCATGGATTGAGGATGTCAAAGCGGATGTTTGGACATCAATTATTGCACAAAAAATTTTGAATCAGTCCTTTTATCTCGGTGAGTGTTCTTTCTTTGAAAAATCCCAGTCTATTATGAATCTCTATCATGATTTAGAATCTTTTGACCCTTCCAATCGTGAAGGTCATGCAGCTAGGATTTATTTCAATACACTTTTTGGAAATGATTTTTCAAGAGAGCAGGATAATCCAATAAATGCTGGTTTAGACTATGGATATTCTCTGATTTTGAGTATGTTTGCGCGTGAAGTTGTTAAGTGTGGTTGCATGACACAATTTGGCTTAAAGCATGCTAATCAATTTAATCAGTTCAACCTAGCAAGCGATATTATGGAACCATTTCGCCCAATCGTTGATAGGATTATTTATGAAAATAGGCAGAGTGATTTTGTCAAAATGAAAAGAGAACTCTTTTCTATGTTTTCAGAGACATACAGCTACAACGGTAAAGAAATGTATCTTTCAAATATTGTCAGCGATTACACCAAAAAAGTTATTAAGTCGCTAAATAGTGATGGGAATGGAATTCCGGAGTTTAGGATATGAGTTATCGGTATATGAGAATGATTTTAATGTTTGATATGCCTACTGAAACAGTAGAAGAACGTAAGGCGTATCGTAAGTTTAGAAAGTTTCTGTTGAGCGAAGGTTTTATTATGCATCAGTTCTCTGTTTATAGTAAATTATTGCTCAATAATACAGCTAATAATGCCATGATAGGTCGGCTTAAAGTGAATAATCCTAAGAAAGGGAGTATAACTCTTTTGACAGTTACCGAGAAGCAGTTTGCAAGGATGGTTTATCTACATGGTGAACATAATATGAGTGTTGCCAACTCTGATAGTCGCTTGGTTTTCCTAGGAGATTCTTATGATCAAGATTAATTTTCCAATTTTAGATGAACCATTAGTGTTAAGTAATGCTACGATTTTAACGATAGAAGATGTTTCAGTTTATTCTTCATTGGTGAAACATTTTTATCAATATGACGTAGATGAACATTTGAAATTATTTGATGATAAGCAGAAAAGTCTGAAGGCAACGGAGTTAATGTTAGTTACAGATATCTTAGGATACGATGTCAACTCAGCACCTATTCTAAAGTTGATACATGGTGACTTAGAAAATCAATTCAACGAAAAGCCAGAAGTGAAATCAATGGTAGAAAAATTAGCAGCTACTATTACAGAACTTATCGCATTTGAGTGTCTAGAGAATGAGCTTGATTTAGAATACGATGAAATTACGATTTTAGAACTCATTAAGGCACTGGGAGTCAAAATTGAGACACAGAGCGACACTATCTTTGAAAAATGTTTTGAAATTATACAAGTTTACCATTATTTAACGAAAAAGAATCTCTTAGTTTTTGTTAATAGCGGAGCTTATCTTACCAAAGATGAAGTTATAAAATTATGTGAATACATCAATTTAATGCAAAAGTCAGTACTCTTTCTAGAACCTAGAAGACTCTATGATTTACCGCAATATGTTATTGATAAGGATTATTTCTTGATAGGCGAAAATATGGTATAATATTAGTAAAAGCACAGTAATAACAAGGAATCATCGAAACTGAAGTCCTGCTGAGACGAATGGCGCGATTACGAAAGCTCAAAAGAAAATTTTCTACGAGGTTTTAGAGCTGTGCTGTTTCGAATGGTTCCAAAACAACTTTCTTACAAAAGGTTCTAGTTTTCTTGTTTTAGAGCTGTGCTGTTTCGAATGGTTCCAAAACGCTGGAGATTTTACAAGCAGTTTGAATTTCGTTTTAGAGCTGTGCTGTTTCGAATGGTTCCAAAACATCACACCAGTCGTTATGATGGATGACTATGTTTTAGAGCTGTGCTGTTTCGAATGGTTCCAAAACTGTCAACAGTACGTGAGACGAGTGTGTAGGGTTTTAGAGCTGTGTTGTTTCGAATGGTTCCAAAACTGAAGTTGATGGATATGTTGATTTAGAGCTGTTTTAGAGCTGTGTTGTTTCGAATGGTTCCAAAACTAATCATTTTATGAGAGATACCGCCTCAAGGTTTTAGAGCTGTGTTGTTTCGAATGGTTCCAAAACACGCTCTGAGGCAGATGAGGAACAGGCGCAGTTTTAGAGCTGTGTTGTTTCGAATGGTTCCAAAACAATCACTTCTGCATAAATATCTTTTACTTCGTTTTAGAGCTGTGTTGTTTCGAATGGTTCCAAAACAAACATCCGCAACGGGATAAATAAAGCTAGGTTTTAGAGCTGTGTTGTTTCGAATGGTTCCAAAACAGTTTCTTGTGGGTTAGCTTGTCCACCGTAGTTTTAGAGCTGTGCTGTTTCGAATGGTTCCAAAACGAACATGAAAGATTTTAAAAAAGAACATTTGTTTTAGAGCTGTGCTGTTTCGAATGGTTCCAAAACGATGGTACAAAATCATTTGTTGGTACTGATGTTTTAAAGCTGTGCTGTTATTATGCTAGGGCACCATTGTGGTGTTCTAGTTTTTTGTTATACTGAAATAAATTTTCAGAGAATGTGGGGGAAGGCGGTAATTAGATTAATTCAAGACGTAATTCAGAACTTAGTTGGCCAAGCTAACGAAATCACCCCAATTTATCAGTTTGATTGGGAAACTTATATATTGGCGACTAAAAAATATGAACGTCATTTAGAGGTGTGTCTATTAGTAGAAAATTCGAATTGTTTTTCGGATTCAAAGAGAATGTGTCGATAAAAGAGATATGAAAGGCTATAATTCCAACCTTATGGTTAAAGGGCAAGATTGTTCTACGCTTTACTTAATTATTAGTTTGACAGCGTTGGTTCTTTTAGTGATTGCTGGTGTTTCTTTGTCACTAATACTTGCAAGCTTACAAGGAAAGTAGTGGAGAACCTATCCATAATCAACTAACAGCTATGATGGATCTCACCTATTAATATAGTTAAGGAGTGTCCGATACTCCTTTTTTGAAATACAGTTGGAAGTTACAGAAAACATATTTTCATGTTATAATAGTGGAGAAAGAAATGAGGTGCTAATATTATGGAACAAACCTTTTTTATGATAAAACCTGATGGTGTAAAACGTGGTTTTATTGGAGAAGTTATTAGTCGTATTGAGCGTCGAGGCTTCTCTATTGATCGCTTAGAGGTTAGACATGCAGATGCAGATATTTTGAAAAGACATTATGCAGAACTGACGGATAGACCATTCTTTCCAACGTTAGTAGATTATATGACTAGTGGTCCAGTAATCATTGGAGTTATTTCGGGAGAAGAGGTCATTTCAACTTGGCGCACCATGATGGGGAGTACTAACCCCAAAGATGCCCTTCCAGGAACTATTCGAGGAGATTTTGCACAAGCTCCCTCTCCAAATCAAGCGACATGTAATATTGTTCATGGGTCAGACTCACCTGAATCTGCAACTCGCGAGATAGCCATTTGGTTCAATAACTAATAGACTTAATGAAGATTGATGTTCAAGTGTTAATTCTCTTTTACATCGGTCTTCTTTTTGATATAATATTCTAGAAGTTAAACATATCAAATTGTATAGGAAATAGAATGAATATTGAAGATTTGAAGAAACGTCAAGAAAAGATTAGAAACTTTTCGATTATCGCTCATATTGACCATGGAAAATCAACCTTAGCAGACCGTATTTTAGAGAAAACAGAAACGGTTTCTAGTCGTGAAATGCAGGCGCAGCTGTTGGACTCTATGGATCTAGAACGTGAGCGTGGGATTACTATAAAGTTAAATGCTATTGAGCTTAATTATACTGCTAAAGATGGTGAAACTTACATTTTTCACTTGATTGACACGCCAGGGCATGTTGACTTCACATATGAAGTATCACGTTCATTAGCAGCTTGTGAGGGTGCTATACTGGTTGTTGACGCAGCTCAAGGAATTGAAGCTCAAACTCTGGCAAATGTTTATTTGGCTCTAGACAATGATTTAGAGATACTACCAGTTATTAATAAAATTGATTTACCAGCAGCAGATCCAGAACGTGTACGTGCAGAAGTAGAGGATGTTATTGGTCTAGATGCTTCAGAAGCTGTGCTTGCCTCAGCTAAGGCAGGGATTGGTATTGAAGAAATTTTAGAGCAGATCGTTGAAAAAGTTCCTGCTCCGACTGGGGAAGTAGATGCTCCTCTGCAAGCTTTAATTTTTGATTCTGTTTACGATGCTTATCGTGGGGTAATTCTGCAAGTAAGGATTGTAAATGGTATGGTTAAGCCAGGAGATAAAATTCAAATGATGTCTAATGGTAAAACCTTCGACGTTACTGAGGTTGGTATTTTCACTCCCAAAGCAGTTGGACGTGATTTTTTAGCAACTGGAGATGTAGGGTATATTGCTGCCTCAATTAAAACGGTTGCTGATACACGTGTTGGTGATACCATTACCCTTGCTAATAACCCAGCAATAGAACCTTTGCATGGCTATAAGCAAATGAACCCGATGGTTTTTGCCGGTCTTTATCCAATTGAATCAAATAAGTATAACGATCTGCGTGAAGCCCTTGAAAAATTACAATTGAATGATGCTAGTCTACAGTTTGAACCGGAAACATCACAAGCATTAGGGTTTGGTTTCCGTTGTGGTTTCTTAGGACTTTTACATATGGACGTTATCCAAGAGCGCTTGGAACGAGAGTTCAATATTGATCTTATTATGACTGCACCATCAGTAGTTTATCATGTTAATACAACTGACGGTGAAATGCTTGAAGTTTCGAATCCATCTGAATTTCCTGATCCTACTCGTGTTGACAGCATTGAAGAACCATATGTTAAGGCGCAAATTATGGTTCCTCAAGAATTTGTCGGTGCTGTAATGGAGTTAGCACAACGTAAACGTGGTGACTTTGTAACAATGGATTATATTGATGATAATCGTGTTAATGTTATTTACCAAATTCCTTTAGCTGAAATTGTGTTTGACTTCTTTGATAAGCTTAAATCATCAACACGAGGCTATGCTAGTTTTGATTATGAAATTTCCGAATATCGTCGCTCACAGTTAGTTAAAATGGATATTTTTTTAAATGGTGATAAAGTTGATGCTTTAAGCTTTATTGTTCACAAAGAATTTGCTTATGAACGTGGTAAATTGATCGTTGATAAGTTGAAAAAAATCATTCCTCGTCAGCAGTTTGAAGTTCCTATCCAAGCAGCTATTGGACAAAAAATTGTGGCTCGTTCTGATATAAAAGCACTACGC
>OKIY01000255.1_pt1 | contig 7192 bp, 4 predicted proteins | sample 1614391 | NCBI WGS metagenome assembly OKIY01 (sample SAMN04436935, study PRJEB24849) | human gut metagenome | biome: human gut; feature: NICU; material: stool | host: Homo sapiens | place: USA: Saint Louis, MO | collected 2009-11-13
GTTATAATAGTTCTATGAATGAACTGATTAAACATAAGCTAGAATTGTTACCAGACAGTCCTGGTTGTTACCTTCATAAAGATAAGAATGGGACAATTATTTATGTAGGTAAGGCTAAAAATCTTAAGAATCGTGTGAAAAGTTATTTTCATGGGAGTCATAATACTAAGACAGAACTTTTGGTCTCTGAGATTGAAGACTTTGAATACATTGTGACAACATCTAATACCGAAGCTCTATTATTGGAAATTAATTTAATCCAAGAAAATATGCCGAAGTATAATATTCGATTGAAAGATGATAAGTCTTACCCATATATCAAAATAACAAATGAACGTTATCCTCGTCTTATGATTACACGTCAAGTAAAAAAATCAGATGGCACTTATTTTGGACCTTATCCGGATTCTGGGGCAGCAACTGAGATTAAGCGGTTACTAGATAGGCTCTTTCCTTTTAAGAAATGTACTAATCCAGCAAATAAAGTATGCTTTTATTATCATTTAGGGCAATGCAATGCACATACAGTTTGTCAAACTAATAAAGCTTATTGGGATAGTCTGAGAGAAGATGTAAAACAGTTTCTTAATGGTAAAGATAATAAAATTGTTAACGGATTAACTGAAAAAATGAAGAGCGCTGCTATGACTATGGAATTTGAGCGTGCGGCTGAATATCGAGATTTGATCGAAGCAATTAGTTTGTTGCGTACTAAGCAGCGTGTTATTCATCAAGATATGAAGGATAGAGATGTTTTTGGTTATTTCGTTGATAAGGGTTGGATGTGTGTACAGGTCTTTTTTGTTCGAAATGGAAAATTGATTCAGCGTGACGTGAATATGTTTCCTTATTATAATGAACCAGAGGAAGATTTTCTAACTTACATAGGGCAATTTTATCAAGATACAAAACATTTTCTACCCAAAGAAGTCTTTATTCCACAGGATATTGATGCTAAGTCGGTTGAAACAATTGTAGGCTGTAAGATTGTTAAACCACAACGTGGTGAAAAGAAACAGTTAGTAAATCTGGCAATAAAAAATGCTCGTGTCAGTTTACAACAGAAGTTTGACTTACTGGAAAAAGATATTCGTAAAACTCATGGGGCAATTGAAAATTTAGGTAATCTTCTTAATATCTCTAAACCAGTACGCATAGAAGCATTTGATAATTCCAATATTCAAGGGACAAGTCCAGTAGCTGCTATGGTGGTATTTGTGAATGGAAAGCCAAGTAAAAAAGACTATCGAAAGTTTAAAATTAAGACTGTTATCGGACCAGATGATTATGCTAGTATGAGAGAAGTCATTCATCGGCGTTATAGTAGGGTTTTAAAAGATGGCTTGACACCTCCGGACTTGATTGTAATTGATGGTGGTCAGGGGCAAGTAAATATAGCGCGTGATGTTATTGAGAACCAATTAGGTTTAGCCATACCTATTGCAGGTTTGCAAAAGAATGATAAACACCAAACACATGAATTACTTTTTGGAGATCCTTTAGAAGTAGTAGAATTACCGCGTAATTCAGAAGAATTTTTCTTACTTCACCGTATTCAAGATGAGGTACATCGTTTTGCTATTACTTTTCATCGTCAATTACGCTCCAAAAATTCCTTTTCTTCAAAATTAGATGGTATCACTGGGTTGGGACCAAAACGTAAACAATTGCTAATGAAACATTTTAAAAGCTTACCTAATATCCAAAAAGCTGAGATTGAGGACATTATTATGTGTGGTATTCCTAGGACTGTTGCAGAAAGTCTCCGAGATTCTCTTAATGATCCTCCTAAATAAAAAACTTAGTAGATACTGTTCTACTAAGCTTTTTATTTAATTTAACCCTCGCTATCAATAAGTTGGAGAGCTCTTTGATAATAATTAGGGCTATTTTTGATATCTTTATTAATGACCTTGAAAAGGTTGAGTTCATCTGTGATGATTCCATTAACTGGGCTTTGTAAATAACGTATCATAAGGTTATCACGGTTAATAGTCCAAACATAGAGCTGTTTATTATATTCTTGGGCGAGATATGCAATCCAATCATTGTATGAAAATTCCTCAATCCCATAAAAGTCAACGTTATGATTTTGAAGCGTTCCCCAATGTAGTGGGATTAGGTAACCTGTATCAAGTTGTGGCAATTTTTTCTCAACTTTTTCAATGAGTGTCAAGTTGAGAGACATTACTTTATGCTTGGTTGATAGACGAAGCTCTTTAAATTCTTTGATAAATTCATCCGCATAGATATCGAGGTTTTGATTATACGGTTTCAATTCAATCATGATTTTTTGATCTAGTGACTGAGCGGTCTTCATAAATTCTGCAAATGATGGAATGTGACTAGCAAAACGCCCTTGGTGAATTGGGATTTTTGTAACTTGATCTAAAGTTAGTTTAGAAACATCTTTGTTCATACCAGAGAGTCGTTTGAGATTATCATCATGGATGACTACTAATTTATGATCTTTTGTCATGATAACATCCATCTCTGAATAATCTGCTTTTGCTTTATGGGCTGCTTTTAATGCTTCAATAGAATTTTCAACGCCATGTGATGTATCACCACGATGGGCTATTAATTCTTTTTTAATTGAAATGTTATCTTGTAGGAGAGCCAGAGCTATAGCATTTTTTAAGGCAGTGGTACCAATAGCTAGAGCTAGGATAACACAAGCAATGTGTTTAAATTTTTGCTTATGTTGGACGCCTTTCCAAGCTCTCCATTGTTGAACAATACTTTTATTTTGTTTAATATCTGCTAATAGGTGACTTATGATTAAACATTTAATAAGAAGTGTTACGGCAAAAAGTATTGATTTTAAAAGGTTATAGAAAGTGGCTTGAAGAGGAAAATTGTTTCCAGAATGATCAATGAATGAAGATGTACCAGCAACAACAGCTAGTGCAACTGTTCCAATTACAGATATAAATAAACTGGTTAAAATAATTTTACTTAGAAGACGCCACTGATGCTTTCCGCGGCTAAGTTTCCAACTCTCTAAAAGTGCTTCTTTAGCATTGTAGTCAGTTAAAATGGTCAGCGGGAGAAAATAAATTAATCGAAGGTTTAAGTAACAAATAAGCAGTAAAAGGGTAGAGTAACCTATCTTTCCAAAGACTGTCTTTGTTAACTCGCCAGAAATAAAGTCAGGAATTTTAAGATGCTCTAGTATACTTGACCTTAGACCAAGGTTAGCTAGAGGAATTGTCAAAAGTAAGTAGATTGATACCCAAATTAGCTGTGGTCCTAAAAGTGATTTTATTTTTTTAGGAAAGATTGTTAGCCATTTTTTGATACTGAGAGAAAATTCAGTTTTCAGTATGGCAATAGTATAGATAGCGAACTCAGTATAGATGAACCCAATTAGGATTACGATATAAAGTATAAAGAGTAATAAAGCTAAGGGATGATTAAAAAGTAAAGTCCAATTGTCTTTAGTCACTGCGGGAGTATTTGACAATATCAATATCCGACGAAAGATAAAACTCAGAATTCCTTTTACTAAATAAGCAACTAAAGTTTGGATTAAGATACCAGTTCCAATGTAAACCCAAAATTGATTTTTTAAAGAGGTTAAGGTTAGAAAAAAATCTTCTTTTAATGCTCGTAGCATGAATAGCTCCTTTTTTATAGTCATTAGATATTGTACCACAAGTTTGTTTGTTTTTTATGGTAGTTTTCAAACCGGTTTCACTTTTTTATCAATTTTGCCTTCAAAAGCTGAAACGCATTTTAAAAAGTGATAGAATAGTAGGGAAAATCAAATAGAATAGGAGGTTTTTATGAAATTTCTAGAATTAAATAAGAAGCGCCATGCTGTGAAACATTTTAATGATAAACCAGTCGACTTTAAAGATGTTAGAACTGCTATTGAAATTGCGACATTAGCGCCATCTGCTAATAATATTCAGCCTTGGAAGTTTGTCGTTGTCCAAGAAAAAAAATCTGCTCTAGCAGAAGGTTTACCGGAAAGTAATTGTAACCAAATTAATCAAGCGCAGTATGTTATTGCTTTATTTACAGATACAGATTTAGGACAGAGATCACGGAAAATAGCTCGTATTGGTCGTAGATCTCTTCCTGATGATTTAATTGGTTATTACATGGAAACTCTACCACCACGCTATGCTTTATATAGTGAAAAACAAACTGGAGAGTATCTCTCTTTAAATGCAGGTATCGTTGCTATGAATTTAGTACTTGCCTTGACAGATCAAGGTATTAGTTCTAATATGATTTTAGGGTTCGATAAAGCGATTACTAATGATGTCTTAGAGATAGATAAACGTTTTAGACCAGAAATATTAATTACTGTTGGTTATAGTGATGAAAAGGTTGAACCTAGTTATCGTTTGCCAGTTGATCATATTATTGAAAAACGTTAATTTTTAAGCACAAACTACATAATATTTTATAGAAGGAGTTGCCGTAATGACAATTGATTTTAGAGCAGAAGTAGACAAACGCAAAGACGCTTTGATGGACGATTTAATAAATCTTCTTCGCATTAACTCGGAGCGTGATGATTCACAAGCTGATGCAGAGCATCCATTTGGTCCTGGACCTGTAAAAGCCTTGGAATTTTTCCTTGAGATGGCTGAGCGAGATGGCTACGAAACAAAAAACGTAGATAATTATGCGGGACACTTTACATTTGGTCAAGGCGAAGAAGAACTAGGTATTTTTGGGCATTTAGATGTTGTTCCTGCAGGCAGCGGTTGGGATACAGACCCTTATGAACCAGTTATCAAGGATAACCGTTTATATGCTCGAGGCTCATCAGACGATAAGGGACCAACAATGGCATGTTATTATGCTCTAAAAATTATTAAAGAGCTTGGGCTACCAACATCTAAGAAAGTTCGTTTTGTTGTAGGAACTGATGAAGAATCTGGATGGGGAGATATGGATTACTACTTCGAACATGTTGGTCTTCCAAAACCTGATTTTGGTTTCTCTCCAGATGCAGAATTTCCAATTATAAATGGTGAAAAAGGTAATATTACTGGATATTTACATTTTTCAGGAGAAAATAAGGGAGCTGTTAGACTGCATAGCTTTTCTGGCGGACTTCGCGAAAACATGGTTCCAGAATCAGCCACAGCACGTTTCACAAGTCATTTAGATCAGACAACACTTGGGGCTAGTCTAGCTGATTTTGCAAGTAAACATAATTTGAAAGCAGAATTATCTGTAGAAGATGAGCAATATACAGCAACAGTTTATGGTAAATCTGCTCATGGTTCAACACCACAAGAAGGTGTTAATGGGGCGACTTATTTAGCTCTTTATCTAAGTCAATTTGATTTTGAAGGTCCTGCTCGTGCTTTCTTAGATGTTACAGCCAACATTATTCACGAAGACTTCTCAGGTGAAAAACTTGGAGTAGCTTATGAAGATGACTGTATGGGACCATTGAGCATGAATGCAGGTGTCTTCCAGTTTGATGAAACTAATGATGATAATACTATCGCTCTTAATTTCCGTTACCCACAAGGGACAGATGCTAAAACTATCCAAACTAAGCTTGAGAAACTTAACGGAGTTGAAAAAGTGACTCTTTCTGACCATGAACACACACCACACTATGTACCTATGGACGATGAATTAGTATCAACCTTACTAGCTGTCTATGAAAAGCAAACTGGTCTTAAAGGACATGAACAGGTTATTGGTGGTGGGACATTTGGTCGCTTACTTGAACGGGGTGTTGCATACGGTGCCATGTTCCCAGGAGATGAAAACACTATGCATCAAGCTAATGAGTACATGCCTTTAGAAAATATTTTCCGTTCGGCTGCTATCTACGCAGAAGCTATCTATGAATTAATCAAATAAAATAATCCTTAAACTAAATATGTGATCAATGATAAAGGGTGGTGAAGACATGAAAGTGTCTTTGCCTCTTTTCATAAGGTTAGATTTGGAGACTTTATGACTGACTTGGAAAAAATTATTAAAGCAATAAAAAGTGATTCACAGAATCAAAATTATACAGAAAATGGTATTGATCCTTTGTTTGCTGCTCCTAAAACAGCTAGGATCAATATTGTTGGCCAAGCACCTGGTTTAAAAACTCAAGAAGCAAGACTCTATTGGAAAGATAAATCTGGAGATCGTCTACGCCAGTGGCTTGGAGTTGATGAAGAGACATTTTACCATTCTGGAAAATTTGCTGTTTTGCCTTTAGATTTTTATTACCCAGGCAAAGGAAAATCAGGAGATTTACCCCCTAGAAAAGGTTTTGCGGAGAAATGGCACCCTCTTATTTTAAAAGAAATGCCTAATGTTCAATTGACCTTGCTAGTTGGTCAATATGCTCAGAAATATTATCTTGGAAGCTCCGCACATAAAAATCTAACAGAAACAGTTAAATCTTACAAAGACTATCTACCCGATTATTTACCCCTGGTTCACCCATCACCGCGAAATCAAATTTGGCTAAAGAAGAATCCATGGTTTGAAAAAGATCTAATCGTTGATTTACAAAAGATAGTAGCAGATATTTTAAAAGATTAAGGATAGGAGTTAGTATGAGAGATAATCATCTACACACGCATTTTTCCTATGATTGTCAAACGGCATTTGAGGACTATATTAATGGTTTTACAGGTGAATTTATCACAACAGAACATTTTGATTTATCAAATCCTTACACCGGTCAAGATGATGTTCCTGATTATAGTGCTTATTGTCAAAAAATAGATTATCTTAATCAGAAATATGGAAATCGATTTAAAAAAGGAATTGAAATCGGTTATTTTAAAGATAGGGAATCAGATATTTTAGATTATTTAAAAAATAAAGAATTTGATTTAAAACTATTGTCAATCCATCATAATGGTAGGTATGATTATCTGCAAGAAGAAGCTCTGAAAGTACCAACAAAGGAGCTTTTAGCAGATTACTTTAATCGTATGGAATTTGCCATAGGCCGTGTGGAAGCGCACGTTTTAGATCACTTTGATTATGGTTTTCGTAAGTTAAACTTAGATGTAGAAGATTTAAAACCGTTTGAAACGCAATTGAAGCGCATTTTCAGAAAGATGTTATCTAAGGGGTTAGCTTTTGAACTAAATACCAAATCCCTTTATCTATATGGGAATGAAAAACTTTATCGCTATGCTTTAGAGATACTAAAACAGCTTGGTTGTAAACAATACTCTATAGGCTCTGACGGTCATAT
>OKIY01000265.1_pt1 | contig 6831 bp, 8 predicted proteins | sample 1614391 | NCBI WGS metagenome assembly OKIY01 (sample SAMN04436935, study PRJEB24849) | human gut metagenome | biome: human gut; feature: NICU; material: stool | host: Homo sapiens | place: USA: Saint Louis, MO | collected 2009-11-13
AAAACTTATATTAAATAGCTAAAACGACTTAAGTCACATTAAAAAACACGCTCTAAAAGAGACGTGTTTTTTTTCTATACTATTTAGTCCACTCTGAAACTTCTTTTTTGTGGTTTTTAATCCATTTTTGAGCTGCTTTAGCAGGCTCCATACCTTTATCCATATCTAACATGATAGATTCCATATCTTCTTTAGTCCACTTGAACTTATCGATAATTTTATATACTTTTGGCATATCTTTTTTCAAATTCTTGCGTGCTATTGTATTGATATGTTCTTCACCACCAAATGATTTCTTAGGATCTTTAAGGTATTTTAAATCATACTTAGCAAACATCCAGTGAGGTGACCAACCTGTAATGACTACTTGATCTTTGTTTTTGATAGCCTTCCCTAAGGTTGTTGTCATAGCTCCTGTTGATGCTGATAACAACTTCCAACTTGAAAGGTTTGGATAATCTTTAAGGGATTGTTTAGCAGACTTCATAATACCTGCACCTGGTTCGATACCTGTAATTTGTTTATCTGCTTGATTTGATAATTCTTCAATACTATTTACGTTCATGTATTTAGGAACAACTAAACCTATTTTGACGTTCTCAACGTGAGGACCTAAGTCATCTAAACTATTTTTGTATTTATTAAAATATTGCCCGTGGGTCTTTGGCAACCAAGCACTTGTTGTAAAATCAGCATTCCCATTGGCGACTGTTTGCCACATGACCGCATTATCAAGTGGTGTCAATTCAACATCATATCCTTTAGATTTTAAAACTTCAGCAATAACGTTGGTTGAAGCAACTTCTGAATCCCATTGGACATAAGCTATTTTCACTTTTTGACCTTTGGCTTCATTTCCTGAAGTCATATTGACAACAATGCGACCAAGAGCTGCTAGAATGAAGAGAACCAAGGCCCCTAAACCTACCCATTTTTTAACTTTTGATGTTTTAGCTTGCTTCTCACCCGGTTTGGAATTAAAGAATTGACTAACACGGTCTAACACGATTGCTAAAATAACTAGCGATAGACCACTAACAAATCCTGTACCAATATCAGCATGTTGAAGCGCCGATAACACCTCACGACCAAGTCCAGGTGCACCGATCATAGATCCTGTAACCACCATAGAAAGAGCCAACATCATAGTTTGATTGATTCCTGCCATAATAGTGTTCTTAGCAAGTGGTAGTTCAACTTTGAATAATTTTTGCTTAGCTGTTGAACCAAATGAATCAGATGCTTCTATTAATTCAAGTGGGATTTCACGAATAGCCAAGTTAGTAAAGCGCACTGTTGGAGGCAAAGCAAATACAACAGAGGCAAAGACACCTGGTACCATACCGATACCAAAGAAGGCTACTGCAGGAATAAGGTAAACGAATGCTGGCATAGTTTGCATAAAGTCAAGAATTGGATTAACAACTTGTTTAACTTTATCACTTTTTGCCATCCAAATACCTAGTGGTACACCAATAATAATAGAAATTAAACTTGCTACTAAAACCAAGTTAAAAGTATTAATCAACTGCTCCCACAGCCCTTGGTTATAGATAAATAGCAAACCAATGAAAGTAAATGTCGGTAATTGCCATTTTTTCTTAGCTAAGAAAAATACAGCAACTGTAATTAGTACAATAAAAAGTAAAGGATTAATGAATAGTAATGTTTTTGTCATCCAATCCATCAATGCATTACCGATTGTCTGGATAAAGTCAAATAAACCAGAAAAAGTTTTCGTAATCCAATTGGTCGTTGACTCTACAAATGGTGCGACCGGTAACTTATGTTGTAATAAATTTTCCAAAATGATTTGTCCTCTCTATTAAGCTTCTACCGTTTCTTTTGGCGATTCTACTACTGTTTCATCTTGAACGTTAGCAAGTGCTTCGATCACACGTCCTCTAATGATAACCCCTAGGAGTCTATCATTATCATCAGTAACGGCTATCGGAGCAGATGAATCATAAATTAAAGGCATGATATCTGTAATAACTGTATCTTTTGAGACCGTTACAACATCTTTATCAATCACTTCAGAAAGCGGCAAACCTTTCTTACGAGCTTCAATTGCAGCATCTGCAGTTAGGGATCCCAGAAGTTGGCGACGACGATTCGTTGCCATTAACATTGAGACTTCCTCGCGATGCATTCTTGTTAAAGCAACTTGTGGGCCATCAATTTCTAAAACAGTTGTTAAAGGTTTTATCATAATATTTTGAGCAGTTAACACTTTTGAGCGATCAACGTCTTCAACAAACTCACGAACAAAATCATTAGCCGGATTAGTCAAAATCTCTTCTCCTGTACCAATCTGCATGATTTCCCCATCTTTCATCAGAGCAATACGATCACCAATACGTAACGCTTCATTCAAATCATGGCTGATAAAAATAATAGTTTGTTTATTCGTGTCTTGAAGATCAAGAAGCTCATCTTGCATTTCACGACGAATTAATGGGTCTAAAGCTGAGAAGGCCTCATCCATCAGAAGGATTTTAGGGCTGTTAGCAAGGGCACGTGCTAAACCAACACGCTGTTGCATTCCTCCTGATAATTGACTGGGGTATTGATCTTTAAACGGTAATAGACCTGCATTGTCCAAAGCTTTTTCAGCTAACATTGTACGTTCTTCCTTAGAAACACCACGCATCTCTAACCCAAACTCTGTATTTTCTAAAATTGTACGATGTGGGAAAAGACCAAAATTTTGGAAAACCATGTTGATATCGTGACGACGAATGTTACGTAAATCTTCTACATTCATCTTTGCAATATCTTTACCATCTAAATAGATATTTCCCGATGATGGGTCAATCAAACGGTTTAACATCCGAACTAAAGTTGATTTTCCTGAACCTGTATGCCCAATCAAAGCTACAAAATCATTATCATTTATTGTTAAATTAATGTCCTTTAAAGCAACTTTCTCAAAGGGACTTCCAGGCATATAAATGTGTGTTAAACTTTCTATTTTAATTGACATATTGCATCCACCATCTCATCTATATTTAAAATTTCAGTACTTATATCTATACCTTCTTTTCTCAATTCATAAGCTAACTCAGTAACTTGCGGAACATCTAATCCTATTTTTTTCATAACATTAACTTTAGAAAATACTTCTCTAGGTGTTCCTTCCATCCTAATTTGGCCATCATCAACAACTATAATTCTATCAGCTTGTGCTGCTTCATCCATATAATGAGTTATTAACACTATAGTAATATTGTGCTGTTTATTTAACTCTTTAATGTTGTTTATAACTTCTTTTCTACCACTAGGGTCTAACATTGCAGTAGGCTCATCAAATACAATACAATCAGGTTGCATAGCTAAAACTCCTGCTATGGCAACTCTTTGCTTTTGCCCACCAGATAATAAATGTGGAGCATGTCTCTTATACTCACTCATCCCAACCTTAGCAAGACTATCATCAACGCGCTTTCTTATATCCTTAGGATCTACCCCTAAATTTTCAGGACCAAAAGCTACATCTTCTTCAACTATTGTTGCTACAAGTTGATTGTCTGGGTTTTGAAAAACCATTCCTGCTTTGCTTCTAATATCCCATAAGTTTTGCTGATCTTTTGTATCCATCCCATCCACTAATACAGTACCCGATGAAGGTGTTAACAATGCATTAATATGTTTTGCAATAGTTGATTTTCCAGACCCATTATGTCCTAGCACTACTACAAATTCACCTTTAGATACTTTTAAATTAACCCCTTTAATTACCACCTTACCCTCTTGTTCTTCAGTTGATGCATATTTAAAGGTTACATTATCTATGTCTATCATAAAGTTATCCATATACTACCTCCTATTTGACATATATCTTTAGACTATATAGAACATTCTTTATACTCTAAAAATATATTTTTATATTACAAAATGGGGACTAAGTATCAACTTAATCCCCTTATTATTATACTAATTCAAGTATAACTATTTCAGCTCCGTCCCCTCTTCTAGGACCTTTCTTATACATTCTTGTATATCCACCGTTTCTTTCAGCGTATTGTGGAGCTATATTATCAAAAAGATTCTTTACAACAGCTTCTTCTTGTACAAAAGCTAGAACTTGTCTTCTTGAATGTAAATCACCCTTCTTCGCAAGAGTAATCATTTTTTCAGCAAGGCTTCTTGCTTCTTTAGCTCTAGTTTCAGTTGTTTCAATCTTACCGTATTTTAAGAAACTTGTTACAAGACTTCTTAGCATAGCTCTTCTTTGGTCAGTAGGACGACCTAACTTACGATAACCTGCCATGGATTTACCTCCTTACTCATCGTTTAGTCTTAAACCTAAGCCTAGTTCTTTTAATTTTCTTTCAACTTCTTCAAGAGATTTCTTTCCTAAATTTCTTACTTTCATCATATCATCCATTGACTTTGATGCAAGTTCTTGAACTGTATTAATTCCAGCTCTCTTTAAACAGTTATAAGATCTAACTGATAAATCTAGCTCTTCTACAGTCATCTCTAGTACTTTCTCTTTTTTATCTTCTTCTTTTTCTATCATAATTTCAACATCATTCGTATTGTCAGTTAATGACATGAATAACTTGAAATGTTCTATAAGAATTTTAGCTGATAAGCTTATAGCCTCATCAATCTTAATTGTACCATTAGTCCAGATTTCTAAAGTTAACTTATCATAGTCAGTAATTTGACCAACTCTAGTATTTTCAACTGTAAAGTTAACTCTCTTAACTGGTGTGTATATTGAGTCTACAGCAATAGCGGATATTGGTAAATCTTCACTCTTATTTTTATTTTGAGTAACATATCCTCTACCTTTGTTTACTGTTAGTTCCATATAAAGTCTTCCGTTTTCATCAAGCGTTGCAATATGTAAATCCTTATTAACAACCTCTACATCACCGTCAGTCTTTATATCTGCTCCTGTTACAACCCCAGGACCTTTTGCATCTATATAAATTGTCTTTTGACCTTCACCATTCATTCTCAAAGCTAAAGCTTTAATGTTAAGAATTAATTCTGTAACATCCTCTTTAACTCCAGTAACTGTTGAGAACTCATGAAGAACTCCATCAATTTTAACTGATGTTGTTGCAGCACCTGGTAAAGATGATAATAAAATTCTTCTAAGAGCATTACCTAAAGTAATTCCGTATCCTCTTTCAAGTGGTTCTACTACGTATTTACCGTAAGTACCATCTTCGTTTGATTCTACACACTCAATTATTGGCTTTTCAATCTCTAACATACACAAACCCTCCTTATATTTAAAATGGCAACCTTATTTTGAGGGCAACTGATTCTCATATTTGTAATCATACGAAATGTATGATTAACAAATATTAATATACTACTTGCTGTATAACTCGACGATAAGCGTTTCATTAACAGGAACGTCAATATCTTCTCTTGTTGGTTCAGCAACTACTTTGCCTTCGTAGTTTTCGATATTTGCTTCTAACCATTTTGGTAAAGTCTTTGGATTTTCAACGAAAGTCTTGAACTTTTCGCTTCCTCTACTCTTTTCACAAACAGTTATTACATCATTTACACAAACTTTGTATGATGGAATATCTACTTTCTTTCCATTTACTAAGAAATGTCCATGAGTTACTAGTTGTCTAGCTTCATTTCTTGATGCACCATATCCTAATCTATATGCTACGTTATCAAGTCTTAATTCTAATAACTTTAATAAGTTTTCACCAGTAATTCCTTTTATGTGTTCAGCCTTTTCATAGTAATTTCTGAATTGGCTTTCTAAAACTCCGTATATTCTCTTAGCTTTTTGCTTTTCTCTTAATTGAATTCCGTAGTTTGATAACTTCTTCTTGCTAGCTCCATGTTGTCCTGGCGCATAGCTTCTTCTTGCAAAAGCGCATTTATCTGTATAACATCTATCCCCTTTAAGGAACAGTTTCATACCTTCTCTTCTACATAATCTACATGTAGCTCCAGTATATCTTGCCATTAATTACACCTCCTATGATGGTTAATACTAGACTCTTCTTCTTTTTGGTGGTCTACATCCATTATGAGGGATAGGAGTAACGTCTTTAATTAAAGTTACTTCTAATCCTGCTGCTTGTAGGGATCTTATAGCTGCTTCTCTACCTGCACCTGGTCCCTTTACATATACTTCGATACTCTTTAATCCATGCTCCATCGCTGCCTTAGCTGCTGTTTCAGCTGCCATTTGCGCTGCGAAAGGAGTACTCTTTCTTGAACCTCTAAATCCTAGAGCTCCAGCACTTGACCATGATAAAGCATTTCCTGCTGCATCCGTTAAAGTAACTATTGAGTTATTGAAAGTTGACTTGATGTGTGCAGCACCATGCTCAACGTTTTTTCTTTCTTTTCTTCTTCTAGTCTTTTTAACTTTTTGAGCTGCCATTATCTTCCCTCCTTATTACTTCTTCTTATTAGCGATAGTCTTCTTAGGACCTTTTCTTGTTCTCGCATTAGTCTTAGTTTTTTGTCCTCTAACTGGAAGACCTTTTCTATGTCTAATTCCTCTGTAGCATCCGATTTCTTGTAATCTCTTAATGTTTAAAGCAACTTCTCTTCTTAAATCACCTTCAACATTCATTTCTTTTATAAATGTTCTAATTGCATTAACTTCATCTTCAGTTAAATCTTTAACTCTTGTATCCGGATTTATTCCAGTTTCAGCTAAAATCTTTTGAGATGTTGCTAAACCAATTCCGAATATATATGTTAGACCTATTTCAACTCTTTTTTCTCTTGGTAGGTCAATACCTGCTATTCTTGCCATTAACATTTACACCTCCTGGTAATTAAAATGCCTTAAAAAATAGATTCTATAGTAATTTAATATATATAATA
>OKIY01000321.1_pt1 | contig 5008 bp, 3 predicted proteins | sample 1614391 | NCBI WGS metagenome assembly OKIY01 (sample SAMN04436935, study PRJEB24849) | human gut metagenome | biome: human gut; feature: NICU; material: stool | host: Homo sapiens | place: USA: Saint Louis, MO | collected 2009-11-13
GTTTACGACTTTTTGTAAAAACTTTATTTTTCATAATAAAAATAAAGTTTTTCCGAAGATAGCGAACAATTTGTTTCGTTTCTTTTTCCTTCGAAGCATTACTAATCAAAATTTTATCTAATACTAAAAAATTCGCAAAACAAACTCTTTGATGGGCAGCTTCTTCTATAACTGCTCCCTTACCTTTCAATTTAAGTTCATTCTTCTCCCAAGCTTCTATAAACTCAAATTGTTTATCTGAAAATGTTTCTGTATTAATGCTGCCCATTCGATGATAATAATAATATTTTTGTGTTGAATCAATAGAAACTTTCTGACATTCAGACAACAAATCTACTATAATAAATGAATCTTCATGATACTTTCCTTTAGGATATCTTAGATCCGCAAAGAGTTTTCGTTTATATAACTTATTTACAGCATGTACGGAGATAATATTTCCTTGTAAAATTAACAATAATGCTTCTTCTCTGGAAAAAGTTCCCTGTATTAAACTTTTTACAATTGGCTCTTTCCCCTCATAGACATCATAAATACCACAGATTGATAAATCGGCATCTTCTTTTACGATATTTGTATATAATAGTTCATACATATCATCTGCAATGTAATCATCACTATCTACGAAACCTAAATACTCACCTGTTGCTATTTCAATTCCAGCATTACGAGCATCGCTTAGCCCACCATTTTCTTTATGGATAACTTTTACCCGTTGATCTTGTTCAGCAAACTGATCACACATTGCTCCAGAACTGTCTGGAGAGCCATCGTCCACCAGAATTAATTCAAAGTCAGTAAACGTTTGAGCTAAAATAGAGCGTACACATTTTTCTAAATATTTTTCTACATTGTATACAGGAACAATAATACTAATTTTGGGCATATCAATTTCCGCTACCTTCTAAAATTTTAATTGTATGTTTTAATGGTTCTTCCATACTGTCGTACAGTGGCCGCCAACCTAATGCGTAGATTTTTTGATTGTCTAGTAGTGCTTTTGTTGCTTTAGAAAACCCTTGTTTTTCTTGGGCGGTGGCTTCACCATGAATCACTTTTGTTCCAGCCACATTGGCTAATGTTTCCGCAAAAGTACGTAACGTAATATCGCAATGTTCGTTTGAAACATTGTAAGCTTCCCCTTTTTGCCCTTTAACTAATAAAAACAGAAGAGCAGATACAATATCTGCAACATATGCATAAGAATATAGTTGGGTCCCTGCACTTTTTAACACAATGTTTTCTTTATGGACTGCATTCAGAATAAATTGAGAAGAAGCTTTACTATCCGAAAGTAACATCGTAGGCCCGAAAGTACGACTAATTCTTGGAATAACAACATCAATACCATATTTCTGAATATAGGCTTGACATAATGATTCACTTGCTCTTTTTCCTTCGGGATAACCGGCCCGTAGCGTGTTACAGTCAATATAGCCGCAATAGTCTTCCGTAAATTTATCAAGATCTCCACGATTTTCTCCATAGATTTCAACAGTTGATAAAAATAACACTTTTTCACTATTCGCTTTGACCGCATAATCTAAAATATGCTGCGTACCAGCAATATTGGTCATAATCGTTCCAATTGGATCACTGGCATATGATTTAGGATGTGTATTACTAGCACAATGCAACACATAGTCACAAGCTTCTGCTATCTGAATTTCTTCTGTGACATCTCCGATAACTATATGGAATAACGGATCCTCTAGATAACTAGTAAATCGCTCTTCTAAACGCGACAATGTTCGTCCCATCGCCCAGATTGAAATATTCGCATTTCTCGTTTTATTTTGGTACATAAGCACATCAATTAAAAAGGTCCCAATCATGCCTGAAGCACCAGTTATAAAAACAGATTTATTAGTTACTTTCGTCCAATCTGGTGTCTTCTCTAAAACTCGTTCAACGTCTGATAAATAATTATCGTCTGTAAATAACATGGTATCCCTCCACTACTCTTCTTTCATTTTCAAGAAGCCTTTAAATAACTGTAAGTCATCTTGTGTGGTTAACTTAATATTTTTATCTGAGCCTAAAGCAAAATACAATGTTTCGCCTAAATCCACCATCATAGTATTCGTGTATGACGATTCAGAAATACCAATATTCTCACGGAATGCTTTTTCGTAAGCCCAAGTTAATTTTTCAAATTTATAGGCTTGTGGTGTTGACACGCGACGTAATGTTTCACGATTAATATATTGTCGAGTTGTTTCCTCGGTTTCTTTTACAAAAATTTGTTCATTATATGGCAACGAAGTCACTGCATTTCCGTATTCTTGACACTTAACAATTACATCAGATAAAACTAATTCATCAACTAATGGGCGAATTCCGTCATGGATAACAATAGTATCTTCTGGGTTTGAATGTTCTTTTAAGAAATTAACCCCATTGTTAATTGATTCTTGACCAGAATTTCCTCCTGGAATAATCCATTGTAATTTGTCAATATGGTACTCTTTTGCATAGGCATCTAGTGTTTGTTCCCAACCTTTTTTACACACAACTAAGATTCGATCAATGAGTGGATGCTTTTGAAAAGATTCCAATGTGTAGATAATTATCGGTTTTTCCTCTACCATAATAAATTGTTTAGGAATCTCCTGCCCCATTCGTTTACCGACCCCACCGGCAATAATTAAAGCTGTAATCATTTGATACAAAATCCTTTCTCTAACTAGTCAACCACTAGTTTTATTTCAATTTTGTTTAACTTATATATTCATCAACACAGCCAAAACTGCATTCAATCTTTTACATTTTCTCATAACTATCAGTAAGTTTCAATAATTTATCGTAGACCTTAATCGAACTGTAAATATTTTTGTTCGTTATTTTAATAAAAAAATTACGGACAAACGATAAAAACTCTATACTTTTTGATTCACAAAAAACATCTCAAAATTCTGTAGAATTCAAATAGTAGAACTCAAGCCGTATTTAGAAGTGAGTAAAAATCGATTTAAATATCATGCATGTCAATGCCATTTATCGCGAATATAAGTATTTCAGAAAATACTATTTATTATTTAAATACGTTAAATAGACCATGACCATATGTTTGAGAAAAAATAATTTCATAATAAAAAGCACTTAATAAAAAATAAAGAAGCCAGAGGATTTTCTCCTCTGACTTTCACGATGTTCACTATTTTTATTTAGCAATACTATTTGACAAAGAACCTCGATAGATTGTTTGGTCGTTACCTTTATAAACTTATTCTACATTTTAAAGGCGCGGCTATCTAACCAACCAATTGTTCGACCATTTATTTGAAATTGATAAGCCGTAACACCTGTTGATAGTTTAGCGGATTGAATAATCTGCACGTTTTGATTCGCATATAGAGAGCCTAAACCTATTTTTTCTCCATCTTCTGCTGTATTATTTGGTTTTGTATATAATCCATGCTTCGATGAAACTGCTGCATCGCCTATTTTGGCTTTGCGACTCGTTTTACTATACGTGGCTTTATCTAGCGTAGCTGTGAATGCTCGTTTGTCCATCCAGCCTGCATCTTTTCCACCTACTGTAAAATGGAGTAACTCTGTCCGGCTTGTTTTGGCATATCCTATGATATGAACGCTTTGGTTCGCATATTTATCTCCCATACCGATATTAACGATTCCAGGAGCTGTATTCATAATCCCATTAAACACGCCGTGTTTTCCTGATTCAGCTGCTGGTTTTACTTTTGCCGTGTAATCATATTGTTTTTCATCTAAAATTACATCATACTGTTTTCCACCACTAGATGTAAATCGTCCAGTGTAATCAGCATTAATATCAAACACACCTACGCCGATATCAACACCTGGAATCGTTAATAATGAAGACCATTGCCATGCCGCATAACCTTCATTTTTGTGCCATAACTGATCTGCAGTCGGTTCAAAAGGATACTGAGCAATCCAAATATTTTCAGTCCCTAGTTGTGTAGGCGATAAAACTCCTTCTGTAAACCAGGCTGCCATTGAATAATGTAATACATTCGTAAAACCTCTTGCTTTTAATTGATTAGCAAAAGCAATTGAATTAGCTGTCAATTGTCCATTATTCATGCTACCTTCTTCTGCATCATTAATCATTAAAGTGTCTTTTGGTAATCCAGTATTCATTGCTGTATCGGCAAAGTAGTTTGCTTCTTTTATTGCCTGATCTTTTGTTGTAAAGTGACTATAGTGATAGGCGGATACTTTTATTCCCACTGCATTTGCATTTTGAACTTGTGCAAATCTTTCTGGATTTTGATAAGTTGTCGCTTCGGTCATTTTAACGACCACTCCGCCTATCCCATAACTTTTCATAGTTTGATAATTTGCTACACTTAAACTACCATTCCAAGAAGATACATCGATAAAGTTTTTAGGCGGACGATTTGCCTCTGTTATGCTAATAGGATCACCATAGGCATATGCGGCTCTTTTTCTTCTCGTTCCTTTCATTCCTGATCCCATAGGTTTGTTCATATCCTCTGTTATTACGATTTCGTCTTCATCTTTCTTATTAGCTTCTGAAGAACTAGTCGTTTCCGAAGTTTCTTCAGCATCTTTTGATTGCCAAGTGTCTTTAGCATCACTCGTGTCCAAACTATTTTTTGTTTCCGAAGGAACTGAAGATGAGGTGCTAGAAGAACTTTCTGTCGAAGTTTCCCCGCTAGATGACGTAGAATTTAGTGTTTCTGCTGTATCCGTAGAAATTACTTCTTCTGCACTTTCACTACTTGATGCATCGATTGCATACACTATTGATGAACTAGGAACCAATGCTGTCAACATTAGCATTGTAATAACAGATATTTTATTTATTCTCTTCATTATTTATTTAACCCTTCTTTTTACGTATTCTTTACAATTAATCCTCATTTAATTATAGTATGTAAATTTTACTTGAAACCAACAATTTTTTACTTTTCAAATTGAAATTTCTCAAAACTGATTAGAATGAGCACTAGTTTCAAATAATTTTCTAATAAATTTTAGCCTACGTCAAGAAAAT
>OKIY01000345.1_pt1 | contig 4529 bp, 4 predicted proteins | sample 1614391 | NCBI WGS metagenome assembly OKIY01 (sample SAMN04436935, study PRJEB24849) | human gut metagenome | biome: human gut; feature: NICU; material: stool | host: Homo sapiens | place: USA: Saint Louis, MO | collected 2009-11-13
AACGCTCTCGAATCTATTGACGATGGTAGTTTGGTCGTGAATGGACATGAATTAGCAAATATTTCATCTAAAGAATTGGTCAACCTCCGTAAAGAAGTTGGTATGGTTTTTCAACATTTTAACCTTTATCCCCACAAAACCGTGTTAGAAAATATTACATTAGCTCCTATTAAAGTATTAAAACAATCTAAAAAAGAAGCTATGGAAATTGCTGAAAAATATTTAAAATTTGTCAATATGTGGGAAAGAAAAGATTCCTACCCATCTATGCTATCGGGTGGTCAAAAACAAAGAATTGCTATTGCTAGAGGGCTTGCCATGCATCCAAAACTCCTCCTCTTTGATGAGCCTACCTCTGCCCTTGATCCCGAAACCATCGGAGACGTTCTTTCAGTGATGCAAAAATTGGCAAATGACGGAATGAATATGGTCGTTGTAACTCATGAAATGGGATTTGCACGAGAAGTTGCTGATCGTATTATTTTTATGGCTGATGGGGAAATTTTAGTGGATACTACGGATGTACAAGACTTTTTTGATAACCCCACAGAACCACGTGCCAAACAATTTTTAAGCAACATTATCAACCATACCAGTACTGACCTTTAGGAGGACGAAATATGCTGAGACGAAAAAGATTAACGCTCTATCTATTATCCTGTATTTTCATTTTCCTGTTATTTTATCCCAACTCAACGTCAGCTAATCAATTATCAGAAATCAAAAAATCGGGTGTCCTTAAAGTTGGAGTCAAACAAGATGTGCCTAACTTTGGTTATTATAATGCTGAGACGAATCAATACGAAGGAATGGAAATTGATATTGCCAAAAAAATTGCCAAATCCTTAGGTGTCAAACCAGTTTTTGTACCGACAACTGCACAAACCAGAGAGCCTCTGATGGACAATGGGCAAATTGATATTCTAATCGCAACATACACTATCACGCCCGAAAGAAAAGCTAACTATAATATTTCTAAAGCTTATTATCACGATGAAATTGGATTTTTGGTGCGTAAAAATAGTCATATCAAAACTATAAAAGAATTGGATGGTAAACACATTGGTGTGGCTCAAGGTGCCACTACAAAAGGCAATTTAGAAAAATATGCTAAAGAACACAAGCTAAAATTTAGCTATGCTCAATTAGGGAGTTTCCCAGAATTAGCAATATCACTGTACGCTAATCGTATTGATGCTTTTTCAGTTGATAAATCTATCCTTAGCGGCTACCTTAGCCCTCATACAACCATATTAAAAGAAGGGTTCAATACGCAAGAATACGGTATTGCAACCAGTAAACAGGACAAAGTCTTGATTCCCTACGTTAATAAGTTACTGGTATCATGGGAAAAAGATGGTAGTTTAAAACACATTTATCAAAAATTTAAGCTTAAACCCGCTAAAGTAAAAAAAGAATAGGGAGGATTTTTTATGACTTTATTAAACATCAGTCCTTTTGCCATTTCAAGGTGGGGCGCTTTCTTTAACCATTTTGACCTATTCTTTAAAGGCTTCTTATATACTCTAGGTATTTCGTTTGGTGCACTCCTACTTGCTCTGATATTAGGAATTCTCTCTGGTGGTTTATCAACTTCTAAAAGTAAAGTTGGTAAGTTGATATCACGTATCTATGTTGAAGTTTTTCAAAACACACCTCTTTTAGTTCAAATGGTTTTTGTCTACTATGGACTAGCAATCATTAGTAATGGACATGTTATGATTAGTGCTTTTTTCACCGCCGTTTTGTGCGTTGGCCTATACCATGGTGCCTATATTTCTGAAGTTATTCGCTCAGGAATTGAAGCTGTCCCTAAAGGACAAACAGAGGCTGCTTTAGCTCAAGGATTCACAGCTAATCAAACCATGCAATTTATCATTTTGCCTCAAGCTGTCAGAACAATTTTACCACCAATGACCAACCAAGTTGTTAACCTAATCAAGAATACCTCTACCGTAGCAATCATTTCTGGAGCCGATATCATGTTTGTAGCTAAGGCCTGGGCTTATGATACAACTAATTATATCCCAGCTTTTGCAGGAGCTGCTATCTTCTATTTTGTTATTTGTTTCCCACTAGCAAGCTGGGCAAGAAAACAAGAAGAATTAAATAAGAAAACTTATTCTTAAGGAGGTTTGATATGTCATCAGTCTTAACACTAACAAATATACTATTTCTCCTTCAAGGGTTCGGTTTAACCTTATATATATCTTTTATTTCCATTTTACTATCAATGTTTTTTGGAACTCTATTAGCAATTATGAGAAATAGCAAAAATCCTATCTGGAAATTAATAGCTAGTATCTATATCGAATTTGTCAGAAATGTTCCAAATCTACTTTGGATTTTTATCATTTTCTTAGTATTCCAGATGAAATCAGTCAGCGCTGGTATTACTTCGTTTACAATTTTTACCTCCGCTGCTTTAGCAGAAATTATTCGGGGAGGTTTAAATGGAGTCGATAAAGGACAGACAGAAGCCGGACTTTCTCAAGGATTCACTTATTTGCAAGTTTTCATTATTATTATTTTCCCACAAGCTTTTCGCAAAATGTTACCAGCCATTATTTCTCAGTTTGTAACGGTTATAAAAGATACATCACTACTTTATTCTGTTATAGCTATTCAAGAAATCTTCGGAAAAAGTCAAATTCTAATGGGAAGATATTTCGAAGCTGGACAAGTTTTTACACTCTACGCTATTATAACTGCTGTCTATTTTATTACAAACTTTATCATTTCAAGTTTTTCACGTAAACTTTCAAAACGTTGGGAGCAAGCTACTGAGTAATTAAAACGAAGGCCTTTTAGACCTTCGTTTTTTTATATCTTATTTAAATTAATCATTCATATGATCTCTAGAACGTTCAATGATTTTTCCAGTTTCTGCATCAATTTGATAATCAACTTCATTTTTATTTTTCAGGTCCACAAAGTCAATATCATAAACTGATTTTCCATTTTCAATTTCTTCTTTGATCTTAAGATTACTGACTTCTGATTCCTCTATATTAGCATCTTTAAATGCAATCTTTTTGGCTTCTTCTTGACTTATTTTATGAGATTTTTGACTTGACGATGAACTTGACTGAGAAGTCGATTTTGAAAAGCCATTATTATCCATGTCCCGCTCAAGGATTTGTCCAGTCTTAGCATCTACATGATAGCTGTATTCTGCGCTTTTGGTATTGAACTCAATTTCGTAGCTCCCTCTAAAGTTTTCAAATTCTTTGTCAATTTTTTGATGTATGACATCCTTCTTAGCCACTTTAGCATCTTTATAAGCAATAGCTAACGCTTGATTAGTTGTCTTTTGGAATTGTGATTGGTAAAATAATACACCACCTCCAAGGATAACAACAAGGACTAAAAGAACTCCTAAAAAAACTTTATTTTTCTTAATCATACAGCACCTTCTTTCTATTATTCAACTATATTTTAACATAAGCTAGACACTTTTTCAATTTTGACCACTCGTTTATAAAAACATGTGGTCAATAAGAACCATTTGACATTAATACCTCAAATTAAAAGATACCATAGTATTATGGTATCTTTTAATAGTATATGTATCAGTTGAGGCGCATTTTCTGCACAGCCTTCTTCAAGTATTTGACTTGTTTATCAACCGATTGCTTAGCACTACGCCTTCCAAATGCGTAATATCCTTTTTTATTGAAATAACTACAATCGTAATCCTCTTCTTTAAAGAAAAACCATTTCCTTCTAGATAGATTTGGCGATCTATAACCTCTAGTCATATCGTTTCGAAATTTTGGGTCTAACTTTACAGGATCAACATCTAATTCTTTATGACGTGTATTATTTTTAAAAGCATAATTAAAGCTAGCTCCATTGATAATGCCATTACTTGTTATTACTTCTGCGTCAATCTCGTTTAAAAAATTTCCTTTGTCATCAATAATAAATTCCGTATGGAATGAAATTAAAAGCTTACTATTAATAACCGGCTCATCATCTGGGAAAGCAAAGATTTCACCATTTCTCCGACGTTTATTATGCAAACGAGCAGATTCATAGTAGGCGATATTATCTGGTTCTCTTAAACATGATAGATAGTTTACTAAAGCATCTCTATCAGTCATACCAACATCTTTAAAGTATCGTCGAACATACTGTGCTTGCTGACTAGAAATCAAATAGCGGAATTGATGGAGTTTCCTATTTAATACAGTATCTTCGGCTAGACTATTCCCAGGAAAAGAATCATAAATAACTTGTGATAAGGCTATCCAGAAATCATCATGTGGAGCTAACTCATCTGAAAACTGTGCGACCAAGTATTGTGTTTCTGATAATTCTCCTGACAATTCAGTTGGCATTTTAGCCTGCTCTAACACGAATTCTAAAGCTTTGAGGGGTGCTTGTAAACTTAAAGAAGTCCAAAAATACTTAAAAATAGGAGAGCCAACTTTTATATCATCAATAGCCTTGAGTCCCTTTAAAAAGAGTAATAGATCATCTTTAGGTATGCTCCATTTATCTGCTAAAGACAGTATCATTTTTAT
>OKIY01000346.1_pt1 | contig 4522 bp, 4 predicted proteins | sample 1614391 | NCBI WGS metagenome assembly OKIY01 (sample SAMN04436935, study PRJEB24849) | human gut metagenome | biome: human gut; feature: NICU; material: stool | host: Homo sapiens | place: USA: Saint Louis, MO | collected 2009-11-13
GTATAAATTATAACAACAAAAGAAATAAGAGGTGATAGGTAACTGAATCTTTTCAACCTAGATAATTCTTTAGACTCTTCTGAAGACATTTTACGATAAGGTGATGAAATTCCCTTGCTTCTAAGAGAGTTTATATTATCTTTAGAAATCAACCTCGTGAGACGCGTAATTCTTGATAAGGCATTACTTCCTCGGCGTCTCATTTGAGTTTGCAGATCTGAAGCCTTGTGCTGCTTTTTCAGTTCACGTAGTGTTTCTTTATAACTAAATTGGTAATTAGAAAAGAGTTGGTCTGGCTTCAAACTCGTAGAATCCGCAAAAGCAAACTCTATAAAATCTATTTCTGCATCAGAAGCTCTATCTAAGTTAGCTAGAGATAACAAGTTATCATCATAATTCAATACTTTTCTATCAATCAAGTCTAATAGAATTGACTGAATGAGTTGTTCTTGACTGATAAGGTGAGTTTTCTTCTCCTCATCTTGAAAATTTTTAAAACTCATACTATAAATGCTTTGAGTTAACTCTAGTGGTGAAAGGTCCTCAGGTGCTTCATATAAATGATGATCCTTAGGGAATTGCCCGTATTTATTAACTTTTTTTCTAAACAGGAACACCCTAATTGAGATGAATAGTGTCACAATAATAAAGAATGAAGGTAATAATATCCTTAACAAGAAACTTAGGATAAAACCATGACGCTCTATCATCTTCTCTTGATGTTTGTAGGTAGATTAAAATAAGATCTATCCCAATAACCATGAAATTCTAATCGTTTGTTTACATTAAAAGCTGTCAAATGGTAACGATTATTATTTTGTCTTATTTTAGGAGGAGTTTTAAGATAACCCAAGTGCCCCCAAAGACGAGAAAGAGCAACCTTTTTGTCAGTTGATATCCAAAAATCTACTTTCTCTAACGTTTTATCCCAGTCGCTAATAGGAATCCAGTTAAGTTCACCAACATCCTTATGCATAAATAGAACATTTTTTAGTTTCCACTGAACATTGACTTTAACAGTATCACCTGCTTCACCACCATTAAACACTTTCAAACGGTAGCCATCCTCCAAATCTTCTATCTGGTAACTAACTTTCCTTACTTTACCATTAATTGAAACTTCAACCTGTGGCTTATTATTAATATCAAAATTGTCAGGTAACTTACCCGCCGTACCTAATGTGACATACTGTCCATTATAGGACGAATCAAATTGGTAAGTAACCTTCTCTGTAAAATCAGCACTATTATCATTGTGAATAGTTAGATTACCCTCATAATGAGGAATGTTATAGTCCACCTCATCTGCTTGAACTGAAACCATAAAAAAACTAAGAGCTAAACAAATAGCCAAAAAACATTTCTTCATTATCATCCTCCCTCCTTTGTTTGTATACCATTTTAACATAAAAATACAATTAATCGCTTTCAATAAGATAATGATATTGAAATCGACCTTGTTTTTCGGTAAAATAGGAGGAAGTAACTTATCGGAGGCTGTTGAATGAAAAAAATATTACTAAGTTTATTCACTGCTTTGCTTATCACCTTTGGAGGTATGACAAGTATACAAGCAGATGAATATCTACGTGTCGGTATGGAGGCAGCCTATGCTCCTTTCAACTGGACACAAAATGATAACACAAATGGTGCCGTTCCTATTGAAGGAACTGATCAATATGCTAATGGTTATGATGTACAAGTCGCTAAAAAGTTAGCTAAAAAGTTAAATAAAAAAGTTGTTGTTGTCAAAACAAAATGGGAAGGCCTTGTTCCAGCACTAACTTCTGGAAAACTCGATATGATTATTGCAGGAATGAGTCCTACCGAAGAACGTAAAAAAGAAATTAATTTTTCAAAGCCTTACTACATTTCAGAACCTACTCTAGTTGTTAACGCTGAAGGAAAATATACTAATGCTAAAAATATTAGTGATTTCAAAAATGCTAAAGTAACTGCCCAACAAGGAGTCTACTTATACAACCTCATTGATCAAATCAATGGTGTCAAAAAAGAAGTTGCCATGGGGGACTTTAATCAATTAAGACAAGCTGTAGAATCTGGTGTTGTAGACGCCTATGTTTCAGAACGTCCAGATGCAACTTCCGCTCAAACTGCTAATCCTAAATTAAAAATGATTGAACTGCACCAAGGGTTTAAAACATCTGATGCTGATACAAATATTTCTGTTGGGATGCGTAAAGGTGACAATCGTATTAATCAAGTCAATCAAGTTCTCGAAAGCATTTCTAGAGATAAACAAATCGCCTTGATGGATAAGATGATTAAAGAACAACCATCCGTTAAAAAAGAAAAAAATGGAAAACCAAACTTCTTTGAACAGATGGCAACTATTTTAAAAAACAATGGTTCTCAATTCCTCAGAGGAACAGCTACAACCCTCCTAATTTCTATGGTAGGAACTATCGTCGGATTATTTATCGGCCTTCTCATCGGTGTTTTCCGTACAGCACCAAAATCTGACAATAAGTTAAAGGCTGCCTTACAAAAATTATTAGGTTGGTTACTTAACATCTATATTGAGGTCTTCCGCGGGACACCTATGATTGTACAATCGATGGTTATCTACTACGGAACAGCACAAGCTTTTGGAGTTTCGCTGGACCGTACACTAGCAGCTATATTTATTGTTTCAATCAATACTGGTGCTTATATGAGTGAAATTGTGCGTGGTGGTATTTTCTCTGTCGATAAAGGACAATTTGAAGCCGCAACTGCACTTGGTTTCACCCACGGACAAACCATGCGAAAAATTGTTCTACCACAAGTTGTACGTAACATACTCCCAGCTACTGGTAATGAGTTTGTTATCAATATCAAAGATACCTCTGTACTGAACGTTATCTCTGTTGTCGAACTCTACTTCTCTGGTAATACTGTTGCAACACAAACCTACCAATATTTCCAAACATTCACCATTATTGCGATTATTTACTTCATCTTAACCTTCACCGTAACACGTATCTTACGTTACATTGAAAAACGTTTTGATTCAGATAATTACACAACCGGTGCGAATCAATTACAAGTCTAGGAGGTTGGTATGACACAAGCTATTTTAGAAATTAAACATTTGAAAAAATCTTACGGAAGCAATGAAGTGTTAAAAGATATTTCGCTTTCGGTCAACAAAGGCGAAGTTATTTCTATCATTGGTTCTTCTGGATCAGGAAAATCAACTTTCCTACGTTCTATTAACCTCTTAGAAGAACCAAGTGGAGGAGAAATCTTATATCACGGTCACAATGTTCTTGAAAAAGGTTATGATTTAAATAATTATCGTGAAAAACTTGGGATGGTCTTTCAATCTTTTAACCTCTTTGAAAATTTAAACATCTTAGAGAATGCTATTGTCGCACAGACTACTGTTCTAAAACGTGAACGCCAAGAAGCTGAAAAGATTGCTAAAGAAAACTTAAATGCTGTTGGCATGACTGAGCAATATTGGAAAGCTAAACCAAAACAATTATCAGGTGGGCAAAAGCAACGTGTCGCAATCGCCCGAGCACTTTCTGTTAACCCAGAAGCTATACTTTTTGATGAACCAACTTCAGCCTTGGATCCAGAAATGGTTGGTGAGGTCCTTAAAACAATGCAAGATCTAGCTAAATCTGGATTAACAATGATAATTGTGACACACGAGATGGAATTTGCTAAAGAAGTATCAGACCGCGTTATTTTCATGGACAAAGGAATCATTGCAGAGCAGGGTACTCCTAAACAACTTTTCGAAAATCCAACACAAGAAAGAACTAAGGAATTTCTACAACGCTTCTTAAAATAAAATTTATTCACATTTAAATATAGACTATTTATACCCCTCCAGTTCCATTGTCATCATTGCAATGGAACTGGAGGGGATTTTTTATTGCTACATCTTTGGTGAAATCCACGACTAGCTCAACTATAGATCAAATTAGACAGTCGTTATTGGATTGTATACTATTAAATAAGTTACTAAATATCATTTTTTAATTTTAAGCGATATTTAATTAATTATATATTTGTTTAAAATTAAAAACATGTTGTTCGAATGAGCTTTTGATGATATAATATGGTATGCACAAAATGAACTAACCACTGTGCAAGAATAGTTTATTATCTTTGAAAGGATTTTATAATGAAACTTAAAATCAGTGTTTTAACAGCAGCTTCAGCTGTCACTCTATTATTAGCTACTTCAGCAAGTCTTGCGAAGGCAGACACAGTGTCTTATCCTTCACGCGATGCCGGGTTTATCTACTCTCGTGGGTACGCTCCAAAACACTTCCTAAGTGCTTACGATAAATAAAAACTGACCTTATTAACTTAACCGATACACTTTCACAAGTATAAATTTTCATTCAATTACATTAAAAATAATTATTTAGTTTGCTGAAAAACGATCACTCAACGATCGTTTTTTTATGTGCACATGATAGCCATTAGCTACTTTTTCGTTGGGTATTTTCCTCATTCATCTTTCACTTAACATCGCTTGTCAAATCCAAACCTCATTAAT
>OKIY01000375.1_pt1 | contig 4040 bp, 10 predicted proteins | sample 1614391 | NCBI WGS metagenome assembly OKIY01 (sample SAMN04436935, study PRJEB24849) | human gut metagenome | biome: human gut; feature: NICU; material: stool | host: Homo sapiens | place: USA: Saint Louis, MO | collected 2009-11-13
ATATGAAATTCAGTTGTAAAAATAAAGTCTTATGCTAACATAGTAGTTTATGTTTTATTAACGTTCTTTTGGGCGGCATTGGAGCGCATAAATTTTACGCAGGAAAAATAAGCCAGGTTTTTTTATATATTATTTTTAGTATTACCTTTATTCATGGAATTATCGACCTTATCGAAGCTTTGATGGCTCTCGGAAAACAAACTGATGAATATGGAAATATCATCGTTTAATGAAACAAAAAGCCTCACGCTCAATTTTTGGTCGAGGAGAGCGTGAGGCAAGACAGTATAAGAAATAAGCATTAAATGGCTCGTTTTCTTGTAGCTATTTTAGCAAATTTAGAAAGGTTAAGCAATCTGAACGGCTCCCTGTCAAGTAGACAGTCAAATAATAAAAGATAAGTTATGCAACCTGATTCCTGAATTCTAGAGGAGTCAGGTTGTTTAATTTTGATTGATAACGTTGTGTGTTGTAGAATTCGATATAACGTGCCACATCATTGACCAACTCATCATAAGAGTTGTATTTCTTAAGGTGGTAAGACTCAGTCTTGAAAAACCCAAAGAAACTTTCAGTTGGTGCATTATCAATACATTTGCCAATCCGGGACATGGATAAGGTCAGACCAGCTTGTTGTATGATATAACGGTATTCTTTGGAAGTATATTGACTACCTCAATCGCTATGGATGATAGGTGTGGCTCCTGGATTGAGCTCTAGCCCCTTTTTAATGGTCTTCATAACAAGTGGATTTCATTGTTGTGACTAATCTCATAAGCGATAATAGAACCGTTATACAGGTCTTTAATCGCACTGAGATAAGCTTTAGCTCCCAGACCGTATTGAAGATAGGTGACATCTGTGCACCATTTCTGGTTATGAGCTGTGGCTGTAAATTCACGATTAAGAATATTTTCTTCGTAAAATCTGTCACCAGCTTTTGTACAAGCATGGCTAACACGACGAATGACTGAACTAATCCCCAGAATGTTCATCAATCAACGAATCCGTTTCTTGTTTTAAGTTGTCCCAAGTTGACGATTAATAAATGTTGTCATACGGCGATAACCTAAGATACCATTGTAGAGTCTATGAAGTTCCTTGATTTTAGCCATTAGCTTTGTATTTTTTGTCTCAAAATCTGTTTTTTGACGATTGAGCCACTTGTAATAGCCTGAACGAGACCCCTTCAAGAGTTGGCATAAGGCCTGAATAGGCACATTAGATTCCTCATCGTAATAATTCTTGATTACTTGGAACTCCGCTAAATGCTTACCTAGTCTTACCGTCTGTTTCCTCGTTTGATGTCTTCTAACTTTTTTAGTAAACTAACCTCGATTTCTAAGAGACGATTACGTTCCTCCAATTGTTTAATCTTGAGTTAAAGTTGCTCAATCTCGGTTAAATCAGGCCTACTCTCCAACCCTTTCACACGTCTATCAACCAAACCTTGTGAGCCATTCTTCTCAAGCTTACGCACCCAAGAATAAATTTGTTGGTAGGAAACACCAAACTTCTCAATAGCTGCTTGATAGTCTTTCCCATGGGCAATGGTGTAGTTAACAATCTCTACACGTTCTTCAAATGTGGCTTGCCTTCCTTGTTTCATACGGCTATATCCTCTACTAGTGGCTTTCAAGTCTTCACCACTAGTATACCGTTTTATCCACTTTTGGAGAACAGAGCGACTTGAGATATCATACCATTTACAAATATCTCTAAGAGAGCCTTTTCCATCAAGGTAGCCTTGAACACCCTGTTCTTTAGCTAATGTGGAGTATATCAATGGCGTATTTCCGTAAACGCGACAACGGGTGGGAATATCGAATATCGTATAAACATATAATAGGAAATATATTACTTTGCAATATTACTTCCACTAAATATCAACAAGTCATAAATCATTATAGTCAAACGCATGTGCAAGATACAGTAAAGCGTTTTAACATACATGTAAAAGCCTGCGTATCCATGGCTGTTCACGAGGGATATATAGAAAAAAATTTTTGTTTATTCACTAAGGTTAAAGCAAAAAATAAGGGGCGTAAATAGAGATAAAATTTCTTGAAACCAATGAATACTTACGCTTGATAAAAATTTGTAAAGAAAAATCACAACATCAATCGTATGCAGCGTTATACCTCATCGCTAAAACTGGCATGCGCTTCGCTGAATGTTTAGGTTTAACAGTTAATGATATTGATTACACTAACAAATATTTATCAATTAATAAAACTTGGGATTATCATTTCAACCAAAGATACCTGCCAACAAAAAACAAAAGTAGTATCAGAAATATACCAATTGACAATGATACATTATTTTTTTTGCATGAATTTACAAAAAATAAAAACGACAGATTATTCGACAAACTTTCAAATAATGCAGTCAATAAAACTATCCGAAAAATAACTGGTCGCGAGGTACGAGTGCACTCTCTCAGGCATACATTTGCAAGCTATCTAATTTCCATCTCTCAAGTTTTAGATCACGAGAATTTAAATATCACTTTAGAAGTTTACGCACATCAATTACAAGAACAAAAAGATAGGAACGATAAACTTAATCAGAGAAATTTGGGGCGGATTTGGGGCAAAATAGCTCTAAACCGCTATTTACATGCAATGAATATGTCCCCTGCCGGAATCTACTACTATTGTACACAATAGTTCATAATAGTCCAAGCGTTGATTTAATGGTTGTTTATAATAGTAAAAAGTTCAATGTAGTTTCATTTTTAATCTATTTTGCCCCTTTTTTGCACCCTTTCACTTCAATTCCCTCAACACCTCTTCTACACTCTCAACTGTCACAACTTCATCATCTCTCACTTCCTCGTGCGGCAACACATAATCAAATATCTTTCCGTTTTTACGCACTATCGCTACTGTGTTCCCTGAAATATAGCCTTTATCAATCGCTTCTTTAAACTCATCTATATATAACATATTTTATCCTCCTATCTATCTATTCGATAAAAAATCCTAAAAATAGACAATTTTAAATTTTTCTGTTCTGATAGACAAAAAGATAAATATTTTAAAAAAAAGTATTGACTTTATATAGTACATGTACTATAATTATATATAGAAAGGAGGAAGATATGAGAATATCAGAAATTGCTGATTTGCTTACTTCAATCGGAACTCTGTTGGTTGGTATAGCAAGCATAATCACAGCAATAAAAAAAGAACCTAAAAAGAAAAACCGGCCACGGAGATTCAAATAAGGTTCTAGTAGTAGTTTGGGGCTCAAGCCCCTTGCCACTACTGATAGTATATCATATCTAAGACAAATATGAAATATTTGATTATTTTCGCAATTTGTTTAGTTGTATTTTACTTTATTAACAAGGATGATTGAAATGGATAAAGAATTAACACCTCAAGAAAAAGCAAATAAAAAGTGGGCAGAAAACAATAGAGAACATAGAACCTATCTATCAAAACGATCTACTGCTCGTAGTTTTATTAACAAAAATGCTACAAAAGAAGACTTATTAGAATTAAAACAATTAATTGAAAGCAAACTCTAGACACACAAAAAAACCGCCCTCAATAGAGAGCGGTTAATATTTATTTCAGTTTTTCTTTGACAACATCTACTGCCTCTTCAACAGCATCTTTAGCATCATCTGCTAGTTCTTTGCCTTTAGCAATTGTTTTTTCGATAAATCCTTTTGCTTCTAACTCTTTATCACCGGTTATTTTGCCAAAGCCTTCTTTAGCACCACCTTTTGCTTGATCTAATTTTGATTTTAGTTTTTCTTGTGACATACTGCACCTCCTTATTATTTTTATTAATCATAACATCTATATCTTTCTTTAGCAAATAAAAACAAGAGTCGCTAGTGTCAGGCGACTCTTGTTTTAGTGATTATCTCATGGTTATGCGAGTATGGATGTATACTATAAAAATAGACAACACTTTGTGTGTTATAACCTGTTTTAAAAGACACAAAAATCTCTGAAGGAAGAATTTACCGTCTGATGAAGAATATGGCGCTCCCTAAAATGGCTACCGTTAAGACAAAAACAGCT
>OKIY01000377.1_pt1 | contig 4026 bp, 1 predicted proteins | sample 1614391 | NCBI WGS metagenome assembly OKIY01 (sample SAMN04436935, study PRJEB24849) | human gut metagenome | biome: human gut; feature: NICU; material: stool | host: Homo sapiens | place: USA: Saint Louis, MO | collected 2009-11-13
TTCTGGATGAGGCCACCGCTGCCGCCGAAGCAATGGCGATGGCGAAACGCGTCAGCCTCTTGAATCCATTCATCAGAGTAATTATTTCCATTAAATATAATTCTCTTATGGTCTTTTAGAGTCTTTTTAATTAATGAATTTAAAGCTTTCTTAAAATCAGTTGCCCCTTCAAGTTCATCTGCAAAGGAAGAAAGAGCTTCAGCAACAATTGTATTTAAGATTACATTTGGTCCAGAGACAGAGAAGGTAGAGCCAAGCATTCTAAATTCAAACTTATTACCTGTAAATGCAAAAGGAGATGTTCTATTTCTATCTGTTGTATCTTTAGGAAATCTAGGAAGGACATCAACTCCAAGTTCCATTTCTACCTTGTCTTTAGCTGAGTACTTTTCATTATTTTCAATAGCATCTAATATACCTGAAAGCTCATCACCTAAGAACATTGAAACTATAGCTGGTGGAGCTTCATTAGCACCTAATCTATGGTCATTTCCAGCATTGGCCACAGATATTCTTAGTAAATCTTGATATTCATCCACAGCTTTAATTACTGCACATAGGAAAGTTAAAAATTGAGCATTTTTAGCTGGAGTTTTTCCAGGTTCTAAAAGGTTTTGACCATTATCAGTAGATAAAGACCAGTTATTGTGCTTTCCTGAACCATTTATACCTTCAAAGGGTTTTTCATGAAGTAAACATACTAAACCATGTTTATCAGCAACCTTCTTCATAGTTTCCATAGTTAATTGGTTGTGATCTGTAGCTAAATTAGTTGTAGTAAATATAGGAGCAAGCTCATGTTGGGCAGGCGCAACTTCATTGTGTTTAGTCTTTACAAGTACTCCAAGCTTCCATAATTCCTTATCTAATTCTTCCATAAAAGCTGCTATTCTAGGTTTTATAATACCAAAATAGTGATCTTCAAGTTCTTGCCCTTTAGGCGCTTTTGCACCTAGTAAAGTACGTCCTGTTAATATTAAGTCTAATCTCTTTAAGTAAAGATCTTTATCAATTATAAAGTATTCTTGTTCAGGTCCAACAGTTGTTATAACACTCTTAACATCTTCATTACCAAATAAATTTAATACTCTTAAAGCTTGTTTGTTTATTGCTTCCATGGAACGAAGTAGAGGAGTTTTTTTGTCTAAAGCTTCCCCGCTATATGAGTAGAAGACAGTTGGTATACATAAAGTATTATCTTTTATAAAGGCATATGAAGTGGGGTCCCATGCTGTATAACCTCTAGCTTCAAAGGTTACCCTTAAGCCACCATTTGGGAAACTTGAAGCATCAGGTTCCCCCTTAATTAATTCTTTACCTGAAAATTCCATAATTATTTGTCCATCTTCAGTTGGTGAAATAAAGGAATCATGCTTTTCAGCTGTTATTCCTGTCATTGGTTGGAACCAGTGTGTAAAGTGAGTAGCACCTTTTTCTAATGCCCAGTCTTTCATGGCACATGCTACAATATTTGCCACATTTATATTAAGAGCTTTACCCTTATCAATACAAGATTTTAGTTCCTTGTAAGTTTGTTTTGGTAATCTTTCTTTCATTACTGTACTTTATGGTTACCAGGTGAAGACCATGCCTCAATTGCAACAGAAGTTAAGGTTGCTAATGAACTTGCAAAGCAAGGTTTAGATAAGAAGGAAATGGGAAGAGAAGCTTTCCTTGAAGAAGTATGGAAGTGGACTGAAGAATATAGAGAAAAGATAAGACAACAATTAAAGAAAATGGGTGTTTCTGCTGACTTTACAAGAGAAGCATTTACTATGGATGAACACCTAGATAAGGCTGTAAAACATGTTTTCGTTAAATTATATAACGAAGGGTTAATCTATAGAGGAAACAGAATAACTAACTGGTGTCCTAAGTGTCAAACTGCATTGTCTGATGCAGAAATTGAATATGAAGAACAAGATGGATTCTTCTGGCACATTAACTATCCACTAGCTGATGGATCAGGTTCACTTGAAATAGCTACAACTAGACCTGAAACATTACTAGGAGATACAGCTGTTGCAGTTAATCCTAATGATGAAAGATTTAAGGATTTAGTAGGTAAGATGTTAATCCTACCTTTAACAAATAGAGAAATTCCTATAATAGCAGATGATTATGTTGATATGGAATTTGGTACTGGTGCAGTTAAAATAACTCCTGCTCATGACCCTAATGACTATCAAGTTGGTTTAAGACATGATCTTCCACAAATTAAGGTTATGGATGATAAGGGAATTATAAATGAACTAGGTGGAAAGTACCAAGGCATGGATAGATATGAAGCTAGAAAAGCTATGGTTAAGGACCTAGAAGAGCAAGGATTACTTGTAAAAGTTAAACCTCACACTCATAATGTAGGAACTCATGATAGATGTGGAACTACAGTTGAACCAATGATATCAAATCAATGGTATGTAAAGATGGAATCTTTAGCTAAGCCTGCTATAGATGTGGTTAGAGAAAAGAAGACTAAGTTTGTACCAGAAAGATTTGAAAAGACTTACTTCAACTGGATGGAAAATATTCAAGATTGGTGTATTTCAAGACAATTATGGTGGGGACACAGAATACCAGTATGGTACTGTGGAGACTGTGGAGAAATAAACGTTGCAGAAGTTGCTCCATGTAAGTGTTCTAAGTGTGGATCAGAAAACTTAACTCAAGAAAATGATGTTTTAGATACATGGTTCTCATCAGCACTTTGGCCTTTCTCAACTTTAGGATGGCCAGAAAAGACAGAAGATCTAGAATACTTCTACCCAACAAGTACATTAGTTACTGGATATGATATCATATTCTTCTGGGTTGCTAGAATGATATTCTCAGGCCTTCACAACATGAAGGAAACTCCATTTGATACTGTACTAATTCACGGTATTATAAGAGATTCAGAAGGAAGAAAGATGAGTAAGTCACTAGGTAACGGTGTTGACCCACTTGAAGTAATAGACACTTATGGTGCAGATGCTTTAAGATTCATGCTAGTTACTGGTAATGCTCCAGGAAATGACATAAGATACTATCCAGAAAGAGTTGAATCTGCAAGAAACTTTGCTAATAAGATTTGGAATGCATCTAGATTTGTTATGATGAATCTTGATAAGGAAGTTATGAATAAGTATGCAGATTGTAAGGAATATTCATTAGCTGACAAGTGGATATTATCTAAGATGAACACATTAGTTAAAGAAGTTACTGAAAACATGGATAAGTTTGAACTTGGTATTGCATTACAAAAGGTATATGACTTCATGTGGACAGAATTCTGCGACTGGTATATAGAACTTGTTAAGCCTGTATTCTACGGAGATGATGAAAAGGCTAAGGGAGTAACTTATAACGTATTAAATACTGTTCTTGTTACAGGATTAAAATTATTACACCCAGTAATGCCATTTATCACAGAAGAAATTTATACTCATTTAACAGATGAAGAAACTATAACAACTTCAGTATGGCCAGAATATTCAGAAGAGCTAAGTAATGCTGATGCTGAAACTGAAATGGGATATGTAATAGAAGGTGTTAAGGCTTTAAGAAATGTAAGAGCTGAAATGAATGTTCCACCTTCAAGAAAAGCAAAGGTTATTTGCTATATTGGAGAAGAAGCTAAAAATGCATTTATGGCAGGAACAGCTTATATTGAAAAGCTTGCATCAGCTTCAGAAGTTGAATTTATAGCTGATAAGTCAGAAGTTCCAGCAAATGCTGTATCTGTTGTTGTTAAGGGTGGAGAATTATTTATGCCACTTCTTGATTTAGTAGATAAAGAAAAGGAACTTGAAAGATTAAATAAAGAAGTTAAGAAGCTTGAAGGTGAAATTGAAAGAATTGACAAGAAGCTTAATAACCAAGGGTTTGTAGCTAAGGCTCCACAAGCAGTTGTAGATGGAGAAAAAGCTAAAAGAGAAAAGTATGTTGAAATGTTAGAAGCTGTAAAAGGAAGAATAGATGCTTTAAATTAAAAAATATGTTTTATTTAGGTGCTATAAGATTATATCTTATAGCACCTTTTTAAGT
>OKIY01000388.1_pt1 | contig 3858 bp, 2 predicted proteins | sample 1614391 | NCBI WGS metagenome assembly OKIY01 (sample SAMN04436935, study PRJEB24849) | human gut metagenome | biome: human gut; feature: NICU; material: stool | host: Homo sapiens | place: USA: Saint Louis, MO | collected 2009-11-13
GAAGTCGTAACAAGGTAGCCGTATCGGAAGGTGCGGCTGGATCACCTCCTTTCTAGGGAGACATACACCGAGCCAAGAGCTTGGATGTCACTTAGGTCGACACTTTGGCCGCCTAACATTGTTCGGTTTTGAGAGATCTGTAAATGATTTCTCAATTTAATATGACGTATAAATTACGCGTTAATCTAGGCGCATGAGTTGAACGACGTCGCCACGTAATGGTAATTACGTAAGACAAGTGAAACGAATGCAACGACGAGTAACACGGAATTTATCGGCAGATTTGTTCTTTGAAAACTGCATAGAAGATAATTATTATATATTTGTAAGGTCATCTCTTAGAATTTCTAAGTAGGTTGACCCGAGCACATAGGAAATAATTCTCTGACTTATTGGTGACGTACATGAAAATGTACGGCTACAAAAAACGACAATGTATCTAATGCATGTCAATAAAATCTCAAATACGAAAGTATTTTAAGTAAAGATTTTAAGGGCGTACGGCGGATGCCTTGGCGATATCAGCCGAAGAAGGACGCGGTAAGCTGCGATAAGCTACGGAGAGGTGCAAGCAACCTTTGACCCGTAGATTTCCGAATGGGGGAACCCGGCAGTGGTTATGCACTGTCACCCATACCTTTGAGTATGAGGAGGGCACCTGGGGAACTGAAACATCTAATTACCCAGAGGAAGAGTAATCAAACGAGATTTTCTTAGTAGCGGCGAGCGAACGGGAAAGAGGCCAAACCGGAGCGGGCAACCGCACCGGGGTTGAGGACAGTCATCAAGTGTAAATGAGGTAGAAGAATCGAGTTGGAAAGCTCAGCCGCAGAAGGTGAAAGCCCTGTAATCGAAACCTTGCATACATGGGACTGTATCCAGAGTACCACGAGACACGTGAAACCTTGTGGGAAGCAGGGGGGACCACCCTCCAAGCCAAAATACTGATATCGACCGATAGCGCATAGTACCGTGAGGGAAAGGTGAAAAGAACCCCTGGCGGGGAGTGAAAGAGAACCTGAAACCGTATGTCTACAAACAGTCGAAGTCTGTATATATATCAGGACGACGGCGTGCCTATTGAAGAATGAACCGACGAGTTACTGTTGCTAGCGAGGTTAAGTGGAAAACATGGAGCCGCAGCGAAAGCGAGTCTGAACAGGGCGTTCAGTTAGTGATAGTAGACCCGAAACCGTAGTGATCTATCCATGGCCAGGTTGAAGCACAGGTAAAATTGTGTGGAGGACCGAACTCGTGAGCGTTGAAAAGCTTTGGGATGAGTTGTGGATAGGGGTGAAATGCCAATCGAACACGGAGATAGCTGGTTCTCCCCGAAATAGCTTTAGGGCTAGCCTCAAGGTGAGAGATACGGAGGTAGAGCACTGAATGTCCTAGGGGGTATTGCACCTACCGAAGACTATCAAACTCCGAATGCCGTCATCTTATACTTGGGAGTCAGACTGTGGGTGATAAGATTCATAGTCGAAAGGGCAACAGCCCAGATCGTCAGCTAAGGTCCCTAAATGTAAGTTAAGTGGTAAAGGATGTGGGATTGCACAGACAACCAGGATGTTGGCTTAGAAGCAGCCACTCATTCAAAGAGTGCGTAATAGCTCACTGGTCGAGTGATCCTGCGCCGAAGATTTCCGGGGCTAAAACTTACTACCGAAGCTACGGCATCAGTAATGATGGGTAGGGGAGCTTCCCATACGGGTTGAAGCATGACCGTAAGGACATGTGGACAGTATGGGAGTGAGAATGTTGGCATGAGTAGCGAGATGTGGGTGAGAATCCCACAGGCCGTAAACCCAAGGTTTCCAGGGGAAGGTTCGTCCGCCCTGGGTTAGTCGGGACCTAAGCTGAGGCCGAAAGGCGTAGGTGATGGACAACAGGTTGATATTCCTGTACTACCGATAACCGTTTGAGAGAAGGGATGACACAGTAGGATAAGCTAAGCACACTGTTGGTTATGTGTGCCCAAGCATTGAGGCAGTCAAAGTAGGCAAATCCGCTTTGATAATGCTGGGATGTGATGGGGAGCGAAATTTAGTAGCGAAGTAGCTGATTTCACACTGTCAAGAAAAGTCTCTATCGAGGTTAAAGGTACCCGTACCGCAAACCGACACAGGTGGGTGAGGAGAGTATCCTAAGGCCAGCGAGAGAACTGTTGTTAAGGAACTCGGCAAAATGACCCCGTAACTTAGGGATAAGGGGTGCCACCATCAGGTGGCCGCAGAGAATAGGCCCAAGCGACTGTTTACCAAAAACATAGGTTTCTGCTAAGTCGCAAGACGATGTATAGGAGCTGACGCCTGCCCGGTGCTGGAAGGTTAAGGGGATCTGTTAGAGCAATCGAAGCAGTGAACTTAAGCCCCAGTAAACGGCGGCCGTAACTATAACGGTCCTAAGGTAGCGAAATTCCTTGTCGGGTAAGTTCCGACCCGCACGAAAGGCGTAACGATTTGGGCACTGTCTCAACAACAGACTCGGTGAAATTGTAATTCCGGTGAAGATGCCGGATACCTGCGACAGGACGGAAAGACCCCATGGAGCTTTACTGTAGCTTGACATTGGGTCTTGGTACTACATGTACAGGATAGGTGGGAGGCTTTGAAACCAGGACGCCAGTTTTGGCGGAGCCATCCTTGGGATACCACCCTTGTAGTACTGGGACTCTAACCATAGGCCATGAATCTGGTCTTGGGACACTGTCAGGTGGGCAGTTTGACTGGGGCGGTCGCCTCCCAAAAGGTAACGGAGGCGCTCAAAGGTTCTCTCAGTACGGTCGGAAATCGTACGTAGAGTGTAAAGGCAAAAGAGAGCTTGATTGCAAGACATACAGGTCGAGCAAGGATGAAAATCGGACTTAGTGATCCGGTGGTTCTGCGTGGAAGGGCCATCGCTCAACGGATAAAAGCTACCCTGGGGATAACAGGCTTATCTCCCCCAAGAGTCCACATCGACGGGGAGGTTTGGCACCTCGATGTCGGCTCATCACATCCTGGGGCTGTAGTAGGTCCCAAGGGTTGGGCTGTTCGCCCATTAAAGTGGTACGCGAGCTGGGTTCAGAACGTCGTGAGACAGTTCGGTCCCTATCCGTCGCAGGCGTAGGAAATTTGAGAAGACCTGTCCTTAGTACGAGAGGACCGGGATGGACGTACCTCTGGTGTACCAGTTGTCCTGCCAAGGGCATGGCTGGGTAGCTATGTACGGAATGGATAAGCGCTGAAAGCATCTAAGCGCGAAGCCAACTTCAAGATAAGATTTCCCACCGCAAGGGTAAGACCCCAGAAAGACTATCTGGTTGATAGGTCGAAGGTGTAAGTGCAGCAATGTATTTAGCTTATCGATACTAATAGGTCGAGGACTTGACCAATATTTATTTGATGTTCATTCATTAAGATATATGTGTAGTTTTTAGAGTGCTAACTCTAAAGAAACTAGTATTACTAGATTCTATAAACTTATTAAAAACTTAATAGAAATATTAAGCATAAAGATTATGTGGTTACAATAGCAGAGAGGATACACCTGTTCCCATTCCGAACACAGAAGTTAAGCTCTCTAGCGCTGATGGTACTTGGTGGGAAACTGCCTGGGAGAGTAGGACATAGCCACGTGAATGTTCCAAGGTAGCTCAACGGTGGAGCAACCGGCTGTTAACCGGTAGGCTGTGGGTTCGAGCCCCACCCTTGGAGCCAAAAAAAGCCGAAGTGGCGGAACTGGCAGACGCACAGGACTTAAAATCCTGCGGGACTTACCTCTCGTACCGGTTCGATTCCGGTCTTCGGCACTTATAAAACAATATCGCGGGGTGGAGCAGTTGGTAGCTCGTCGGGCTCATAACCCGAAGGTCGT
>OKIY01000394.1_pt1 | contig 3760 bp, 2 predicted proteins | sample 1614391 | NCBI WGS metagenome assembly OKIY01 (sample SAMN04436935, study PRJEB24849) | human gut metagenome | biome: human gut; feature: NICU; material: stool | host: Homo sapiens | place: USA: Saint Louis, MO | collected 2009-11-13
TAAGAATAATAATATCAAACCTATATTCATCCATCGATTTAAAACGACCGATTTCTTAAGGTTTTTCTGAAATTTTCCTCGCATTATGATTCAATTCCTTTTCTAACACTTGATAAACGATTTTTTTGACGTTGACGTTTTATTAACCAAAGTAACCAAGCAATAATAACTAAAGATATATAGAAAAGATATCTATAAATCGTGTTTAAATGACCGTCTTTTATTAATTTTTCATCAATAGGACCTTTATAAGGGATACGATGACCCCTTACTAAAAGTCTGTGTGTATTGACCATAATCGGGGTGCAAGTTAATAAAGTTGCATAATCATGTCCAGGAACAACCAACAAATCTGAAAAGTTATCGGGTGTAACGACTTTTATCTGATCTACTTGATATGCTATCGTTTCTTTTATGTTTTGAATATAAAACTTATCTCCTTTTTTTAACTTTTTAAGGTTAGAAAAGAGCTCTTTATCTGGAATTCCTGAGTGCGCTGTTATAACGGTATGGGTGCTATTGCCTCCAATTGGAAGAGAGGTACCTTCTAAATGCCCTGCTCCTTTAGATAGAACTTCTTGACTTGAACCTGCAAATATAGGGAGTTTTTGACCTATCTTAGGAACTGAAATTATGCCGATTTTTTCACTTACCTCTAACATACGGGCGTACTCTGCTATCCCCTTTTGAATTCGTTTTTTCTCATAAGGATCTTCAAGATGGACATTATTTAAAGAATCATTATATGCTTGTGCTAGAGCCATACGCCGATTGATTTCTTTCTGACTAAGTTTTTTAGCAGCTCTTTCAAAATCCTGTGCTTGATTATTAGATTCTATCGTATAGTAAAAACGTGATACCACTGGATATAATAAAATAGATAGGCCTATTAGAAAAAGAATGATAAAAGGAAGATTTGATTTCTTTTTTTTTGTTTTTTTGATGATTTTTTTAGTCTTCACGTCATCTCCTAAATAATGGCTCTTGCTTATGATCTAAGAGTACTTCTACTGAAATACCCTTAGATCATAAGCACAGCTTTAACTGTGCTTATATATCATCAAAGACTAGCCTTAAGCTTCCTCTGATTGACGTCTTTTCATGATAACTACCGCTCCAAGCATAATGCTTAAACCAATAATTGTGAAAAGAATTGTACCAATACCACCTGTTTGTGGGATGGTTACTTTTTTATTGAAAACTTTTTGTGCATTGTTGCTAGCATCATCTGTCTTGTACTTGATGTCACCACTTGTGTAAGAATCGTGTCCAACTGTAAACTCAATGTCGCCTGACAATTTAGCATAACCTGCTGGTGCAAGAGTTTCTTCAAGTTTGTAAGAACCTACTTCAAGACCAGTAACTTCAAATTGACCTTGATTATTTGAAGTGAAGGTAATAGCTTTAGTTTTTTCATCTACCCATGTATAAGCTGTACGTGCTTTGATGAAGGCTGCGTCGTAAGCTGACTGTTTAGTGTTGATAAGTTCTTTTGCTGATGTACCATCAGCACCTTCTTGCTGCGCTTTTGTCAAACCGTTGTAAGCTTTGATGGCATTATCCAAGTCTGTTTTAGCAGTTGCCAATTCAGTTTGAGCTCCTGATACAGCTGCATCTTCTTTAAGAGCAAGGAATTTACCAGCTGAATTTTTCACAACGAATTGTGCACCAGCTAAGCGGGCATCTGCATCGCCAACTTTGACAAATTTCTTACCATGTGTTTCAACTTTTGGTTGAGTTGGGTTAAGTGGCGTTGGATTGTCACTGTCTGGTGTATTGGTGATAGCAACAGCATTACCAGTAACATTAATAGCATTAGTATAACCTGCAACACGTTCAGAAACAGTGTAAGCTTTATTTTGAAGGCCTTTGAATGTACCTGAGAAAGCTCCTGTGATTTCAAAGGTCATGCCTTTACCAAGATTAATCGTACCTTTTGTATCAGCTGCGGTCAATGCGACAGAAGCTACGACTTGTTTAGTAGCATTTTTAAGTGTGTAGACAACTTTAGCGTCTGCTTTATTAGCACCTGCTGCCCATGTTTTAGTGACTTTAACTTCACCATCTTCAGGTGTCACAGGTTGTTCTGATAAATCTGTACCAGGTTTATTACCATAGTCCAATTTGATGTCATTGACTTCTGGGTTGTCAATAATTGCTTGGCCATTAACAGTAGCTTTATAAGTCAATGTAAATTCAACATCAGATGCTTTAGCTGCTTCTTCCAATTTGTCCAATCCAGTAGCTTTGAATTTCAATGTGAAACCACGGTCATCAATGCTAAGAGTGTAATCTATATCTTTAATGAAAGTTGTTGTAGTCCCTGAAACTGCAAGGTTAACATCATCACCCATTGTCAAACCATTTGACATGGTATCGGTCCAAACCAGTTTTTCGTATTTAGAACCTTTAAGAACTTTTGTTTTAACTTCGTAAGGGATAACTTTACCGATTTCAGCTGTTACAGTAGCTTTAGTCGCTGAATAGTTTTTGTAGTCTGCACCAGCCTTAAGAAGAGTAGCGTCTTTGAGAGCTGTCAAATCGTTTGTTTTAGCGAAGTTCTTGTCTACTTCTGGTTTTGTTTCAGTGTTCTTTGGATAAACGTGTGCATCTTTAACAACACCATCTTTGCTTACCAATGGAAGAGTGATTTTCACCGGAACTGCTTTTGAAGCTGCTAAGAGGGAACCATTATTGTTGTAAGTTGATTTGTCTTTCAATTCAATAATTTTGAAATTACCTTTCAAACCAGCTGTATTGAAAACAATACCCGTACCAGTTGTCAAACCACCTACAGCTTCTTCAACTTTTGTTGTTGTTGCAGGTGTACCTTTAGTAATTAAGTCTGGTGTTAATTTGTCATTTGCTTTTGCCTTAACATATTGTACGACACCATCTTTTTCCTCTTCTAAAGCCAAAGCAAAGAAAGCACCGTCAATTTCTTTAGAACCTGATCCAAAGTATTCAGCAAGGTCAGAAATAGATTCACCTTTATAGTCATCTCCGTTAAGGCCTGTAGTTCCTGGGAAGTTACTTTTATTAAGATTTGATTCAGTTTGCAAGATCTTGTGCAAAGTCACTGTATTAGTTGTTGCTTCGTCCGCAAACGCTGGTGCAACTGAGAGCAATGATGTTACGGTCAGTAGCAAGGCCGAGAAGACTGCAAAATATTTGTTGATTTTTTTCATTTCTATCTCCTTCTTATTCTAGTTAATCAACATAAATAATAATATGCGGATTATAATACTCCCGCAGCACCACTCCTTTCAAAATATATTTAATTAATAATGCTAAAGCACATAGTTCTTAATCTTTCTCGATTGATGCATCACTAGATTTCTTATGTTTTTTCCAAATATAAATTCCACCTGCAATAGACATCATAGCTCCACCTATTAAAATGAAAGATAGAATTCCTTTCCCACCTGTCATCGGAATAATTCCTTTTGGTGGAATATGCGTGTTGGTAATTAAATGCTTGTCACCTTCCTCATGATATTCAGAAATCTGTTTATTAACAGCTATTATATTTTGTATCGATCCTTTAACAACTTCAAAAGTTAAAATTGGTTTATTAGTAATTTTTTGATAATCCTTCGGCGAAACTGCTTCTATTAACTGATATTTGCCATCTTTCAAATCTTTGTAAGAAATTTTGCCGTTTTCTCCCGTCACTACTTTTGAATTATTATTTTTTATTGGTAAATAAAGTTTATAATCTTCATTAAATTCTTGAAGTTCAAATGTAGCTCCTTTGAGA
>OKIY01000400.1_pt1 | contig 3659 bp, 2 predicted proteins | sample 1614391 | NCBI WGS metagenome assembly OKIY01 (sample SAMN04436935, study PRJEB24849) | human gut metagenome | biome: human gut; feature: NICU; material: stool | host: Homo sapiens | place: USA: Saint Louis, MO | collected 2009-11-13
GGAGGAAACATGTCCCAAAAGACTTTTGGCAAGCAGTTAACAGTTGTAGATACTAAGAGTAGAGTCAAGATGCATAAATCAGGAAAAAACTGGGTAAGAACAGTAATGTCGCATTTTAATCTATTTAAAGCGATTAAAGGGAGAGCAACTGTTGAAGCAGATGTGTGTATTCAAGATGTTGAAAAAGAAGACCGACTATCTTCAGGAAATTTGACCTATCTCAAAGGAATACTAGCTGCTGGAGCTCTGGTAGGTGGAGCGAGTTTAACCAGTCGTGTTTATGCAGATGAGACTCCAGTTGTTCAAGAACAATCAAGTTCTGTACCAACACTGGCAGAACAAACGGAAGTGACTGTTAAAACAACTACTGTTCAAAATCATCAAGATGGGACAGTATCGAAAAACATTATTGATTCTAATAGTGTATCTATGTCAGAGTCAGCCTCAACAAGTACTAGTGAATCTGTAAGTATGTCTATGTCAGGGTCAACTTTAACAAGTGTAAGTGAATCTGTAAGTACATCTGCTTTAACAAGTGCTTCAGAATCGATAAGCACGTCAGCCTCAGAAAGTGTTTCAAAATCTACAAGTATTAGTGAGGTTTCAAATATTCTTGAAACTCAAGCTTCTTTAACTGATAAAGGAAGAGAGTCGTTTTCGGCAAACCAGATAGTAACAGAAAGTAGCTTAGTTACTGATGCTGGTAAAAATGCTTCAGTATCTAGCCTAATTGAAATTACAAAACCAAAATCGGAGTTACAGACTTCCAAAATGTCAAATGAGTCGCTTATAACTCCAGAGAAATCCCAAGTAATGATTGCAAGCGATAAAACTGGGAATGAGAGTCTAACTCCGACAATTAGATTAAAATCAGTTATTCAGCCAAGGAGTATGAACTTGATGACTTTGAGTTCGGAGATGGACTTGATACCACTAGAAGAAGTGTCTGATACTGAAATGTTAGGTAAAGATGTATCAAGCGAGTTGCAGAAAGTTAATATTGCGTTAAAAGATAACACTCTTAGTGAGCCTGGAACAGTTAAATTAGATAGTTCAGAAAACCTTGTTTTGAACTTTGCCTTTTCAATCGCTTCTGTTAACGAGGGAGATGTCTTTACTGTAAAGCTTTCTGATAACCTTGACACACAAGGGATTGGTACTATTCTAAAAGTTCAAGATATAATGGATGAAACGGGGCAGTTATTAGCGACTGGGTCATATAGTCCTTTAACACATAATATTACATACACCTGGACAAGGTATGCTTCTACGTTGAATAATATTAAAGCTAGAGTCAATATGCCAGTTTGGCCTGACCAGAGAATAATTTCTAAAACAACTTCAGATAAGCAGTGCTTTACTGCAACATTGAACAATCAAGTTGCTTCAATTGAGGAACGTGTTCAGTATAATAGTCCTTCAGTGACAGAACATACTAATGTTAAGACAAATGTAAGATCTCGGATCATGAAGCTTGATGATGAAAGACAGACAGAAACTTATATTACTCAAATTAATCCTGAAGGTAAGGAAATGTATTTCGCATCAGGACTTGGGAATCTATATACTATTATCGGTTCAGATGGAACATCAGGTTCACCAGTTAATTTATTAAATGCGGAAGTAAAGATTCTAAAAACTAATTCAAAAAATCTTACAGATAGTATGGATCAAAATTATGATTCGCCTGAGTTTGAAGATGTGACTTCCCAGTATAGTTATACTAACGATGGTTCTAAAATTACCATAGATTGGAAAACAAATTCTATTTCTTCCACTACATCTTATGTTGTTTTGGTCAAAATACCTAAACAAAGTGGTGTATTGTATTCAACTGTTTCTGATATAAATCAAACATATGGTTCTAAATATTCTTATGGGCATACGAATATAAGTGGTGACTCAGATGCGAATGCCGAAATTAAACTTTTATCAGAAAGTGCTTCTACGAGTGCGTCGACGTCAGCAAGTACCAGCGCTTCCATGAGTGCCTCGACATCAGCAAGTACCAGCGCTTCCATGAGTGCGTCGACGTCAGCCAGCACCAGCGCTTCAACCAGCACCTCAACGAGTGCCTCGACATCAGCCAGCACAAGTGCTTCAACAAGTGCAAGTATGAGTGCTTCAACAAGTGCAAGTACGAGTGCATCCACGTCAGCAAGTACTAGCGCTTCCACAAGTGCCAGCACCAGCGCCTCAACGAGTGCCTCAACGTCAGCCAGCACTAGCGCCTCAACGTCAGCCAGCACCAGCGCCTCAACCAGTGCTTCAACCAGTGCTTCCACATCAGCCAGCACTAGCGCCTCAATGAGTGCATCCACGTCAGCAAGTACTAGCGCCTCAATGTCAGCCAGTACTAGCGCCTCAACCAGTGCCAGTACCAGTGCTTCCACCTCAGCAAGTATGAGCGCCTCAACAAGTGCAAGTACTAGCGCTTCCACAAGTGCAAGTATGAGCGCCTCAACCAGTGCAAGTACTAGTGCTTCAACCAGTGCTTCAACCAGTGCCTCGACGTCAACAAGTACTAGCGCTTCCACGTCAGCAAGTACCAGTGCATCCACATCAGCAAGTATGAGCGCATCCACGTCAGCCAGCACCAGCGCCTCAACCAGTGCTTCAACCAGTGCTTCAACCAGTGCTTCAACCAGTGCTTCCACATCAGCCAGCACTAGCGCCTCAATGAGTGCATCCACGTCAGCAAGTACTAGCGCCTCAATGTCAGCCAGTACTAGCGCCTCAACCAGTGCCAGTACCAGTGCTTCCACCTCAGCAAGTATGAGCGCCTCAACAAGTGCAAGTACTAGCGCTTCCACAAGTGCAAGTATGAGCGCCTCAACCAGTGCAAGTACTAGTGCTTCAACCAGTGCTTCAACCAGTGCCTCGACGTCAACAAGTACTAGCGCTTCCACGTCAGCAAGTACCAGTGCATCCACATCAGCAAGTATGAGCGCATCCACGTCAGCAAGTACCAGTGCATCCACGTCAGCAAGTATGAGCGCCTCCACAAGTGCAAGTATCAGTGCATCCACGTCAGCAAGTATGAGCGCTTCCACAAGTGCAAGTACCAGTGCATCGACGTCAGCAAGTACTAGCGCCTCAATGAGTGCATCGACGTCAGCCAGCACTAGCGCTTCAATGAGTGCCTCGACGTCAGCTAGCACTAGCGCCTCAACGAGTGCGTCAATGTCAGCCAGCACAAGTTCTTCAACAAGTGCCTCGATGTCAGCCAGCACTAGCGCTTCAATGAGTGCGTCGACGTCAGCCAGCACCAGCGCTTCAACGAGTGCGTCAATGTCAGCCAGCACTAGCGCTTCAATGAGTGCCACGACGTCAGCCAGCACCAGCGTCTCAACGAGTGCATCGACATCAGCAAGTACCAGCGCTTCCACAAGTGCAAGTACGAGTGCTTCCACATCAGCAAGTACTAGCGCCTCAACATCGGCAAGTACAAGTTCTTCCACAAGTGCAAGTACCAGTGCATCGACATCAGCCAGCACTAGCGCCTCAATGAGTGCCACGACGTCAGCCAGCACAAGTGCTTCCATGAGTGCGTCGACGTCAGCCAGCACTAGCGCCTCAACGAGTGCGTCAATGTCAGCCAGCACAAGTTCTTCAACAAGTGCCTCGATGTCAGCCAGCACTAGCGCTTCAATGAGTGC
>OKIY01000499.1_pt1 | contig 2798 bp, 3 predicted proteins | sample 1614391 | NCBI WGS metagenome assembly OKIY01 (sample SAMN04436935, study PRJEB24849) | human gut metagenome | biome: human gut; feature: NICU; material: stool | host: Homo sapiens | place: USA: Saint Louis, MO | collected 2009-11-13
GGTAGTGTGTGTGTGTTCAACTATATCTTTAAAGATATCTTCTATAATATTAACTAATTTATTATCATTGTGCACAGTTATTTCTCCTTTTCAATTACCGTATTAAATAAATCCTTATAGTCTCCAGGTTGTTGGACTAGATCATTATGGTGACCTGTTTGCACAATTTCTCCGTCTCTAAGAACAAATATTTTATCAGCATTTAGAATCGTTTCTAGACGATGGGCAATTACTATTTTTGTACACTCTAGTTTAGATAGTTCTGTATATACAGAACTTTGAGAAATATTATCTAATGATGATGTAGCCTCATCCATGATTAGTATTTTAGGATTTTGAAGAATTGCTCGTGCGATATGAATTCTTTGTCTTTGTCCACCAGATAATAATTCAACTTTATTATAAAGCTTATCCTCTAACCCTAAATTTAGCTCTTTAAGAAGTTCCTTATAGGCTTCTATTCTCTTTTTATTAATCCCTAAGGACAAACCATATTTTTTCCCCTTATTATCTGCAAGTGAAAGATTTTCTAATATAGTCATTTTAGGAGCAACCCCAAAAGATGGATTTTGATATACCCTACCAATCTCTTTGCACCTATAAAACTCTTCTTTATCAGACACATTTTCTCCATCAATATATATCGTTCCAGAGTCTTGTTCTATTGATCCTGCAATGATGTTTAACAAAGTAGATTTTCCAGCTCCATTAGAGCCTATAATGGTAACAAAATCACCCTTATCAATTTCTACCGATAATTTATCAAACACCTTATTTTCATTTATGCTATTAGGATTGAATACTTTCGATAGCTGCTTGATCTTCAGCATTTTCTTCAGCACCACCCTTCACTTCAGTTTTTTTCTTTTTAAATAGTCCATTTTGTGTACTTAATGCAATAACTAATACTCCTGCTGTTAAAAGATTTAAAAGATTTGGATTTAATTTCATCTTTAATGCTACTGAAATAGCAAAGTAATATATTACAGTGCCTATAATAGCTTGAGTTGTAGATTTAACTCTCCTAAACCTTCCTAACAATGATGTACCTATTATTACACAGGCTAGTCCTTTTACTACTACACCTGTACCCATACCAACATCAGCATATCCATTATACTGCGCTGTAAGGCCTCCAGACAAAGCAACTAACCCATTACTTAACATAAGACCTATTATCTTTATATTATTCTTGTTCACTCCAAGAGAGGTTACAACTTGTTCATTATCTCCTACAGCAAATAGTAGAAAACCAACCTTTGTTTTCATAAAAATATCTAATAAAATCTTAAATATAATCAAAAGTACAGCAACAATAAGTAATGTTGTAAATAGTCCACTTACTTCTGAAAATATATGAGTTGTTTGAAATAATGGGGTATTTGATTTATTACCCATAACCAATAGGTTAACTGAGTAAAGCCCTATCATTACCAATATACCAGACATTAAATTCGTTATCTTTAGCTTCACATGCAAGAATGCTGTAATAAATCCTGCTATAGCACCTCCTAAGGCTGATGCAACAACTGCTATCCATGGATTTACTCCATTTACTAAAAGAACAGCTGATATACATGCTCCTAAAGGATAAGTACCATCAACTGAAAGATCAGGAAAGTCTAATATCTTGTAAGTAATAAATACTCCCATTGCTACCAAACCAAATAATGAAGCCTGCTCTAAGACATTGATAGCTATTTTAAGAATATCCACTACTTAACGCCTCCTGTAACCTTCTTTGCTGAATCTAAAATATTTTGAGGTATTGTAATACCTAGCTTTTTAGCCACATCTGTATTTACTGTTATTGCAAGTTCTTTCATAGTTTCAATTTCAATGTCTTGAGGGTTCTTTCCATCTAATATTTCTGCCGCCTTATAGCCTGCCATCTTTCCTAATTCATAATAATCTATTCCCTTTGAAATTAATCCACCTTTTTCAACCACTGCTGGTTCTGCTCCCATTACAGGCTTATTTGCTTTTAAGGCTATTTGTGCAACTAATTCATAAGAAGCTGCAACATTATTGTCAGTTGGAGCATATAAAACATCTATATCTCCCATAGAATTAGATAGCACTTGATTTATTTCATTTATATTAGCCACCCCTATCTTCTTAATAGTTAGCTTATATTTAGAAGCTAATGTCTCTAATTCATTCACTTGATTTACTGAGTTTGTTTCAGATGTTGTATAAACTACACCTAAAGTTTTAGCATCAGGTAAAACTTCTTTTAATAAAGCTAATTGTTCATCTATATTGGCCATATCTGATGTTCCTGTTGTATTACAACCTGAACTCTTCAAATCCTTAGCTAGTCCATCCTTTACTGGATCTGTAACTGCACTAAAAACAATTGGAATATCCTTTGTAGCATTATAACAAGCCTGCGCTGTTGGTGTAGCTATAGCAAATATCAAATCCTTTTTTGCTGATACAAATTGCCCTGCTATTTGTTGTGCAGTATCTTGTTTTCCCGAAGCATTTTGTTGTTCAATTTCAATGTTTTCTCCATCTTTGTATCCTTTTTCAGCTAGTCCATCAATAAATCCCTTATTAGCTTGGTCTAACGCATCATGTTGAATAAGTTGAATTATCCCGACCTTTTTCTTTGATGTTTCTTTTTCATTCTCAGTCTCTCCTCCACATCCCACAAGTAAAGATGCACTCAAAAGACCACATAGCAATAAAGCTATCTTCTTTTTACCTACCATAATACCATCCTCCTAAATTTTTATACCTTAAATCACACAAAACTTCAAAAGCAAATATCTATTTCTTAAAAAAATCTATAT
>OKIY01000524.1_pt1 | contig 2604 bp, 4 predicted proteins | sample 1614391 | NCBI WGS metagenome assembly OKIY01 (sample SAMN04436935, study PRJEB24849) | human gut metagenome | biome: human gut; feature: NICU; material: stool | host: Homo sapiens | place: USA: Saint Louis, MO | collected 2009-11-13
TAAACGATATTTAAAATACAATAAATGAGATGGATAGGGAGGAAAACAAATGAAAGAGTTTTTTCAAAACAAAATGGTGCCGACTATGGCGAAAATTTCAAATCTAAAGTATCTTATTGTTTTAAGAGATGCATTTATGATGGCATTTCCAGCAACAATATTTGGTTCATTTTCAGTTGTATTAATGAATCTGCCATTTGCTCCAGAAGGGTTTACTAATTTAATGTCTTCAATTTTTGGAAATGGTAATAATGCTACTATGGCAATAATGTCTATATTTGTATGCCTAGGTATAGGTATTAATTTAGCTAAGCAAGATGGTTATGATGATGAAGCACACTTCATTGGGATTACATCATTAGTTGGATTCCTATTAGTAACTCCAACAACAAGGGTGTTAGAATCAGGCGAAGTTGTTGATGGTATATTTAATATATCTAATCTAGGTGCATCAGGAATGTTTGTTGGAATGATAGTTGCATTTATATCAGCAGAATTACACTGTTTTGTAAAAAGAAAGGGATGGAAAATTTCAATGCCTGAAATGGTTCCTGAAACAGTTGCAAAATCTTTCTCTGCATTAATACCAATGTTATTTTCATTAACGATTGTAACTTTAATGAATTATGTTATTACGACAGTATGTGGTGATGACTTACATTCTCTTATTTTTACATGGCTACAAGCTCCATTACTTGGAATTGGCGGATCGTTTGGAGCCTTAATGGTTACACAATTTTTAATTCAGTTCTTATGGTTCTTTGGTATTCATGGACACAATGTTGTAAATCCTATGATAACACCAATATTGCAAACATTAGGATTGCAAAATCTAGAAGCTTATACAGCTGGACTAGAAAGAACTAATATATTTACTATGCAATTCCAAGAAATATTTACAGTAAGTCTTGGTGGGTCAGGTATGACATTAATAGTAGTATTAATGATGATATTTTTTATGAAACCAAAAACATTAAAGAGTTTAGGAAAATTAGCAATTGGACCAGGAGCATTTAATGTAAATGAACCTGTTATATTTGGATTACCTGTAGTATTAAATCCAACAATTTTAATTCCATTTTTATTAACACCACTTATAAATATTTTAATATCATATTTTTCAATGGTTAGTGGACTAGTTCCATTTACTAGCGGAGTAAGTATGCCATGGACAACTCCTGTTATTATATCTGGATTTTTAACAACTGGCTGGAGAGGAGCACTTCTTCAATTAATTCTTGTAATTTTAGGTGTATTCATTTATATGCCATTTGTAAAGATGATGGATAAGCAATATAAAAAGGAAGAATTACAGGCAAGTGAAAGCTCAGATGATGATATCTCTCTTGATGATTTATCATTTGACGATTTATAGGATGGGAAGTTAATTATGAAAGTTATAATGATATTAGATCAAGTTCAATCTGGATATGGAACAAAAAATGATAAAATGATTCCTCTTACTGGAACAAAGGAGATAATTGGACCAGGGGTAATTATGAAGCCTTATTTAAAAGAAATAGATGGTAATATAGTTGCAACACTTTATTGTGGAACTGGAACATATCTTGAAAATCCAGAGGAGGTTAGTCGTAAACTTTGTGGCATGGTTAAAAGGTTAAATCCGGATGTTGTAATATGTGGACCTTCATTAAGTTATGCAGATTCTGCTTCTATGTGTGCAAAAGTAGCTTATGATATTGTAACAACAACTAGTACAAAAGCTTTAGCAGCAATTTCAGAAGATCGCTCAGAAGTAATTGATATGTATAATGATAAAATTACAATTATTAAGACACCTAATAAGGGAGAAAGTGGACTTAGAGAAGCTTTTAAGAATATTTGTAGTGTTGCAAAAAGATTAGTAGATAGTAATGAAATAGAATAGATATAGAAAAAATAGGCTTGCAGTCACTTGCAAGCCTATTTTCCTTACCTTAAGTAGGAAGGGAATAGAATTTTATTTTTCTGTGAATTTGAGCTTGCGATGGAACAAGGAAAATAAATATCTATCCCATATTTTTTATTAAGCTACATTAAACTTAGTAACTTGTCTTTGTACTAACTGAGCTGAATACTTGCCAGTTAATGTACCATTCTTAGTAAGGAAAATATCTTTTTCTATGATGGTATCCATTAAAGTTGAAGATTCAGCTTGAGTTAAGTTTTCCTTAACTCCTTCAATAGAGATAGTAGATTTATCTCCATTAGAAGTAGTGAAAGTCATTGATAAAGTAAACTCCATAACCTAGTTCCTCCCTTTCTTTAAGATTTAGAAATTACCCCTATTACTCTTGGTCGTTGTCAAGCAAGTTAGAGTCATTTAGGTAGTAGTTTCTAGTTGGATTCTTCATTACTGCTTTCACAGCATCTGCAACAGCATATACATTTTCAACAGCAGCATTTCCCTTAACTCCAGCAAAAGATTTCTTTCTATAAGTTGGAGCTCCGTTTTTGTCTGATCCATTTTCTACTTCAATAACTAAAGCAGAACTAGCTAAAACCTTAGTAATTGCCATAATAAATTCCTCCTTTCAAAGTATTCATAAATGATATATGCAGAAGTTAAAAAAGTAATATGTAAAGTAATACAAGAATGATTAA
>OKIY01000698.1_pt1 | contig 1917 bp, 1 predicted proteins | sample 1614391 | NCBI WGS metagenome assembly OKIY01 (sample SAMN04436935, study PRJEB24849) | human gut metagenome | biome: human gut; feature: NICU; material: stool | host: Homo sapiens | place: USA: Saint Louis, MO | collected 2009-11-13
ATTTTAAAGGGAGAGTAAAAAACATGGAATTAGAAAATGTTATCCTTGAAAAAGAAGGACATTTAGCAGTTGTTACAATTAATAGACCAAAAGCATTAAATGCTTTAAATTCGGCAACATTAAAAGACTTAGATATAGTTCTAGATGATTTAGAAAAAGATAGCGACATATATGCAGTTATATTAACAGGAGCAGGAGAAAAATCCTTTGTTGCTGGTGCTGACATAGCTGAAATGAAAGATTTAAATGAAGCTCAAGGTAAAGAATTTGGTGAGCTTGGAAACAAAGTATTTTTAAGACTTGAGAACTTGGACAAGCCAGTTATAGCGGCTATTCAAGGTTTTGCACTTGGTGGCGGATGTGAAATATCGATGGCTTGTGATATAAGAATTGCATCTGAAGCAGCTGTATTCGGACAACCTGAAGTAGGGCTTGGAATAACACCAGGATTTGGTGGAACTCAAAGATTACCAAGAATAGTTGGACCTGGTAAGGCTAAAGAACTTATTTACACAGGAGACATGATAAAAGCTGATGAAGCTTTAAGAATTGGTTTAGTAAATAAGGTTGTTGAACCAGAGAATTTAATGGAAGAAGCAATGTCATTAGCTAAGAAGATATCTAATAATGCACCAATAGCTGTTAAGTTATGTAAAGATGCAATCAATAGAGGAATTCAAGTTGATATAGATTCAGCTGTAGTTATAGAAGCTGAAGATTTTGGAAAATGTTTTGCTACAGAAGATCAAACAGAAGGTATGAGTGCTTTTGTAGAAAGAAGAGAAAAGAACTTTAAAAACAAGTAATTTTTTAAACAAAATGGTTGTGTGGATTTAAGGAGGGTAATTAAAAATGAACTTTCAATTAACAAGAGAACAAGAATTAGTTAAGCAAATGGTTAGAGAATTTGCTCAAAATGAAGTTAAGCCGATAGCTGCAGAAATAGATGTAACAGAAAGATTCCCTATGGAAAATGTTAAGAAAATGGCTAAACTAGGAATGATGGGAATTCCTTTTAGTAAAGAATATGGCGGAGCTGGTGGAGATACTTTATCTTACATCTTAACTGTTGAAGAATTATCAAAAGTTTGTGCTACTACAGGAGTTATAGTTTCAGCTCATACTTCATTATGTGCTTCATTAATAGATCAATTTGGTACTCCAGCTCAAAAAGAAAAATATTTAACTCCACTTGCAAAAGGTGAAAAATTAGGTGCTTTTGGATTAACTGAACCAGGAGCAGGTACAGATGCTGCAGGACAACAAACTACAGCTGTATTAGAAGGAGATAATTATATCTTAAACGGAAGTAAAATCTTCATAACTAATGGTGGAGTTGCAGATACTTTCATAATCTTTGCTATGACTGATAAGAGTCAAGGTACAAGAGGAATTTCAGCTTTCATAGTTGAAAAGAATTTCCCAGGATTCTCAATTGGTAAGTTAGAAGAAAAAATGGGTATAAGAGCTTCTTCAACAACTGAGTTAATCATGGAAAACTGTGTTGTTCCAAAAGAAAACTTAATCGGAAGAGAAGGAAAAGGATTTGGAATAGCAATGAAAACTTTAGACGGTGGTAGAATAGGTATCGCTGCTCAAGCATTAGGTATAGCAGAAGGAGCTTTAGAAGAAGCTGTTGCTTACATGAAAGAAAGAAAACAATTTGGTAGATCATTATCTGCATTCCAAGGATTACAATGGATGGTAGCAGAAATGGATACTAAAATAGAAGCTGCAAGATTTTTAGTATATAAAGCAGCTTGCTTAAAAGAAGAGGGTAAACCATATTCTATAGATGCTGCAAGAGCTAAATTATTCGCTGCAGATGTAGCTATGGAAGTTACAACTAAGGCAGTTCAATTATTCGGTGGATATGGATATACTAAGGAATACCCAGTAGAAAGAATGATGAGAGAT
>OKIY01000803.1_pt1 | contig 1687 bp, 1 predicted proteins | sample 1614391 | NCBI WGS metagenome assembly OKIY01 (sample SAMN04436935, study PRJEB24849) | human gut metagenome | biome: human gut; feature: NICU; material: stool | host: Homo sapiens | place: USA: Saint Louis, MO | collected 2009-11-13
AAGATTTATTGGGAATGTACTATTATATGAATTATTGCTTATGATAATTCCACTTAGTGTAGCCTTATATTATGGAGATGGGGATGCTAGGGCATTTCTTTTTACTATAATTTTAATGTTACCTTTAGCCTTGATATTACGTTGTGTTAAGGTTAGGGATAAAGAAATGTATGAGAAGGAAGGATTCCTTACAGTAGGATTATCATGGATTGTAATAGCAGCTTTTGGAGCACTACCATTTGTTATAAGTGGTGCAATACCATCTTTTGTAGATTCATTTTTTGAAACAGTATCAGGTTTTACAACTACAGGAGCAACAATACTTACAGAGATTGAGTCTTTGCCTAGAGGAATATTATTTTGGAGAAGTTTTACCCACTGGATAGGTGGAATGGGATTCTTAATATTTATTTTAGCAATAGCACCTTCTTTAGGTTCTAATACAATATATTTATTAAGGGCAGAAAGTCCAGGACCTAATCCAGGTAAAATAGTTCCAAGGTTAAAAGAAACCGCAAAGATATTGTACATAATATATTTTGTATTAACTATAATACAAATAGTACTGTTAATGGTTGCAGGGCTTTCCTTTTATGATGCTATAATTCATGCTTTAGGAACAGCTGGAACAGGAGGATTCTCCAATATGAATTCAAGTGTTGCAGCCTTTAACAATCCAGCTGTTGAGTGGATAATTACAATATTTATGATACTATTTGGAGTGAATTTTGCTTTATATTTCCAAGCTTTAAGGGGAAGTATTAAAAGTTTCTTTAAAAGTGAAGAATTAAGGTATTATTTATTAATGATTGGATTTGCAATAGTATTTATTACTATTAATATATTAGGATTTAATGGTGGTAGAATAGGAGAGTCAATTAGGCAATCATCTTTCCAAGTAGCTTCTATAATTACAACTACTGGTTATGCTACAGTAGATTTTAATTTATGGCCCACTTTAAGTAAGATGATTATATTAATTCTTATGATATCAGGGGCTATGGCTGGGTCTACAGGTGGTGGAGTAAAAACTACTAGAATAGTAATAATGCTAAAAAGCATAAGGCGTGCAATAGATAAGATACTTCATCCAAAGATAGTGAAAAGTGTGAAAATGGATGGTAAAGTTGTAGATGAAGAAATAATATCAGGTGTGTTTTTATTTTTAGGAGCCTATGCTGTAATAGCACTTATTGGAATGATAATTGTTTCCTTTGATGGTTTTGATTTAATAACAACATCAACGGCTGTATTAACTTCAATAAGTAATGTAGGGCCAGGCTTTGAGATGGTTGGACCTACAGGGAATTTTTCAGCATTTTCAGATTTAAGTAAACTTGTATTATCATTTTGTATGCTTGCTGGTAGATTAGAAATTTATCCAATGCTTATTATGTTTAGTAAATCTATTTGGAAGAGAACCTATTAGTAGAGAAAGAGCATATGACTTTAGTCAAAAAGTCATATGCTCTTTATAATTTTATTTAGGACAAGTATATCTTGCCATATTCTTGCTATGCTTACCATATTCAATAGCCTCTTTTGGACATCGACAAATACATGCCATACAATGAGTACAATGTTCTCCCCAATTTGGCTTCCCATTTTGAAGTCTAATATTTCCCAATGGACAGATATTTTCACATTTTCCACATGAAATACAATCCTCTGTTACATAGAATTTTTT
>OKIY01000901.1_pt1 | contig 1491 bp, 1 predicted proteins | sample 1614391 | NCBI WGS metagenome assembly OKIY01 (sample SAMN04436935, study PRJEB24849) | human gut metagenome | biome: human gut; feature: NICU; material: stool | host: Homo sapiens | place: USA: Saint Louis, MO | collected 2009-11-13
GATTTTTATAATTATAATAGGTTAATAATGCGGTTTTATATAGATTATATAGATTTTATAGATAGGGTGAATATAGATGGAAAGATTAATCATAAATGGAGGTAATTTGCTCAAAGGTAGCGTGGAAATTAATGGCGCTAAAAATGCTGCCGTAGCTATATTACCAGCAACTGTAATGGCACATGAAGGTAAGTGCATAGTTGATAATATACCAGATATTGAAGATGTTCATTGCTTAGAAAGAATATTAAAGAGCTTAGGCTGTTCTGTAAATAAAATTGATAACAATACTTTAGAAGTAGATAGTACAAATGTAGATAATTTTGATGCGTGTATAGAAGATGTAAGAAGAATGAGAGCTTCTTATTATTTTATTGGTGCTTTACTTGCAAGATTTAAGGAAGCTAGAGTGGTTCTTCCAGGAGGATGTCCTATAGGAGTAAGACCTATAGATCAGCATATAAAGGGATTTGAAGCTTTAGGTGCTAAAGTTGTAATAGAACATGGTGCAGTTAAAGTTAAAGCTGAGAGATTAGTTGGCGCAAATATTTTCTTTGATGTTGTGTCAGTAGGTGCAACCATAAATGTAATGATAGCAGCAACATTAGCGGAAGGAGTTACTACATTGGAAAATGTAGCAAAAGAACCTCATGTTGTTGATGTAGCTAACTTTTTAAATTCAATGGGTGCAAATATTAGAGGTGCAGGTACTGATGTAATCAAAATACAAGGTGTAACAAGGCTAAAGGGCTGTGACTATAGCGGAGACGTGTATATAAAAAATGTGATACCAAAGCATTTAGAATCCATTTCAGCAAAACTTACTGAAATGGGTGCAACTATTGAAGAGGGCGATGATTGTATTAGAGTAAAAGTTGATAAGGAATTAAAAGGCGTTAATATTAAAACAACACCTTATCCGGGATTCCCAACAGATATTCAACAACCAATGTCTTCGTTATTAAGTGTGGTTCCTGGCAGAAGCCTAATAACTGAATCTATATGGGAGAGTAGACACAAGCATATAGATGAATTAAAGAAGATGGGCGCTAATATAAAGGTAGAAGGCAGAGTTGCTATAATTGATGGTGTTGAAAAATTGACAGGAGCTATTGTAAAAGCTACAGATTTAAGAGCTGGTGCAGCTATGGTAATAGCAGGATTAATAGCAGAGGGAACAACTGAAATAACTAGTAGAGAACATATAGATAGAGGGTATCCTCATATAGAAAATAAATTTAAGGCATTAGGTGCTGATATTAAGAGAGTACATGTAGAAGAATAAGAGAATGCTGGGGAGGGTCAAGAATGGTATTTTGTTCTTTATATAGTGGAAGTAGTGGAAATAGCATGTTTATTGGCACTGAAAAGGCAAAAATATTAATAGATGCTGGACTCCCAGGAAAGAAAATAGATATGGCATTTCAAGAGATTGGTCAAAATCCTAGAGATGTGAAAGGGATATTCATTACTCATGAGCATAGTGATCAT
>OKIY01000994.1_pt1 | contig 1373 bp, 1 predicted proteins | sample 1614391 | NCBI WGS metagenome assembly OKIY01 (sample SAMN04436935, study PRJEB24849) | human gut metagenome | biome: human gut; feature: NICU; material: stool | host: Homo sapiens | place: USA: Saint Louis, MO | collected 2009-11-13
AACCGCGCCAAATACCAGACCCGTGTGGTATCTAATGCCAACAAGGTAAACCTCAAGTTCGAAGAGGCGAAACCTGTCCTGGAAGCACAGCTGGCGAAATCCATCGCTGGCATCATGTAATTATTGAGCTGAAAAAACGCTCTTACACCTAAGGTTAGGAATAGATATGAAAAAAGTTGGAATTGTATGTTTGACAGGCTTTGTTGAATAAATCGAACTTTTGCTGAGTTGAAGGATCAGATCACGCATCTTCCCGACAACGCAGACCGTTCCGTGGCAAAGCAAAAGTTCAAAATCACCAACTGGCCCACCTACAATAAAGCCCTCATCAACCGTGGCTCCATAACTTTCTGGCTGGATGATGAAGCTATTCAGGCCTGGTATGAGTCGGCAACGCCTTCATCACGGGGAAGACCTCAGCGCTATTCTGATCTCGCCATCACCACCGTTCTGGTCATTAAACGCGTGTTCAGGTTGACCCTGCGGGCTGCACAGGGTTTTATTGATTCCATTTTTACACTGATGAATGTTCCGTTGCGCTGCCCGGATTACACCAGTGTCAGTAAGCGGGCAAAGTCGGTTAATGTCAGTTTCAAAACGTCCACCCGGGGTGAAATCGCACACCTGGTGATTGATTCCACCGGGCTGAAGGTCTTTGGTGAAGGCGAATGGAAAGTCAAAAAACATGGCCAGGAACGCCGCCGTATCTGGCGAAAGTTGCATCTGGCAGTTGACAGCAACACACATGAAATCATCTGTGCAGACCTGTCGCTGAACAATGTGACGGACTCAGAAGCCTTCCCGGGTCTTATCCGGCAGACTCACAGAAAAATCAGGGCAGCATCGGCAGACGGCGCTTACGACACCCGGCTCTGTCACGATGAACTGCGGCGTAAGAAAATCAGCGCGCTTATCCCTCCCCGAAAAGGTGCGGGTTACTGGCCCGGTGAATATGCAGACCGTAACCGTGCTGTTGCGAATCAGCGGCTGACCGGGAGTAATGCGCGGTGGAAATGGACAACAGATTATAACCGTCGCTCGATAGCGGAAACGGCGATGTACCGGGTAAAACAGCTGTTCGGGGGTTCACTGACGCTGCGTGACTACGATGGTCAGGTTGCGGAGGCTATGGCCCTGGTACGAGCGCTGAACAAAATGACGAAAGCAGGTATGCCTGAAAGCGTGCGTATTGCCTGAAAACACAACCCGCTACGGGGGAGACTTACCCGAAATCTGATTTATTCAACAAAGCCATCCGGACTGCACATATCCTTCATGGTGAGATTGAATTCTTTACCTGGCGTAATCGTATAGCCTGTTGCTACACCGTCTTTACTGGGAGTGATCCACCCCCATATGCCACCCGGACAATC
>OKIY01001028.1_pt1 | contig 1314 bp, 2 predicted proteins | sample 1614391 | NCBI WGS metagenome assembly OKIY01 (sample SAMN04436935, study PRJEB24849) | human gut metagenome | biome: human gut; feature: NICU; material: stool | host: Homo sapiens | place: USA: Saint Louis, MO | collected 2009-11-13
ACATCTCTTAGGCGCCGCTGGTGGAATTGAAGGAATTGCTACCCTAAATGCTTTATTCCAAAAACAGTAGTTATACCTATTAAATCAATTTCTTCTTTTCCTATTGCATATGCAATGGCTAAAGCATCATCTATCCCTGTATCTACATCTAAAATCATCTTCATTTGAATTTCCTCCTTATCTACTAATCATAATTCCAAGTTGTGCAAGCAATACACGCCCTAAATAGCTCCCTAAGAATACAAATACCGCTACAATTAATATTTTCCATGAAGTTTTTGTTAAATCACCTAAACTATCTGATACAGAAACCCCCGCAAACGCTAATACAGGTGTAGTTATAGATAGAAAATCCACTGCTCCAATTGCTTTCACAAAAAAATTTGACATTAAACAAAAAATTAACGATACTATTGAAACCCATCCTAGAGCCGGGAAACTTTTCAGAACTTTTACCTTTGATTTCTTAGCCAAATCAGTTATAAATAAACCTACAGTAGCAAAAAATACTAACACAATCAATCCGACAAATGTTTCTCCAGTAATTGGTGTAGACTCTGGATTTTTAATTAATTTTACAGCCTGAGTAAATAAAATCAACCCTGCACCCAAAAATAGTATCTTTACATTATCAAATAACCCTTTTATAGTATCTTTCATCTTTTCATCCCTCTTTTCTTAATAAAAGCTTAAATAGCTTTTTCTTTCTTGAAAATTTTATACATAAAGTTCATTAATGGAATTGATAAAAACACCATTACATATGTTCCAATAAAGCTAGTTACTAATTGACTAGCAGCAGCATAAGATGTAATTGTTGACTCAGCTTCTGGATATAATGGAATAAGTGATGTTGATGCAGCTGTCATCATACTAGCAGATCCCAATCCAGTACCAATAGCTAAAGCTCTATAGTCAAATCCTAATACACTTAAGATAGGTGGTATTACACTAAATATTATAGAACCAAATAATGTACCGATTAGATATATAGATAATACTCCCCGACCTTCATCTGAATTAACTGTAAATCTTTCTGATATATAAGCTAATTCTCCTTCACGTCCAATTCCTAATGTTGCACCAATAGCTTCTCTTTTTAAACCTAGTAATAGCGCTACTGGTAATCCTAATAATACAGTTCCAATATTGCCTACTGATTGTAGAAGAAAAATCCAACCAACCTCTAAAATCTCATTTATTTTCGGAGCTACATCAGCACCATATCTCGCCATTAATGGTAACATTATAAAAATTAAGTATTTCCCAGCAAAATCAACATTCTCTTTAGAATAGATATTCTTTATTATTCCT
>OKIY01001054.1_pt1 | contig 1287 bp, 2 predicted proteins | sample 1614391 | NCBI WGS metagenome assembly OKIY01 (sample SAMN04436935, study PRJEB24849) | human gut metagenome | biome: human gut; feature: NICU; material: stool | host: Homo sapiens | place: USA: Saint Louis, MO | collected 2009-11-13
TTACACTACCTCCTTACCCTAGAAGTTCTTCAACTTTTTTACCTCTAAGTTTAGCTATATCTTCAACTGTTTTTAGAGAATTAAGTCCTTCTATTGTAGCATTTACCATATTTCTTGGATTGTTAGACCCTAAAGATTTAGCTCTAACGTCTTTTAGTCCAGCTAGCTCAAGTACGGCTCTAGCAGGTCCCCCAGCTATTACTCCTGTACCTTCTACAGCAGGCATTATTAATATATTTCCAGCACCAACGTGAGGAATTGTAGTCCCAACTATTGGCACTACTATTAGATTTTTCTTAGCATCTTCAACTGCTTTTTTTATAGCGTCTGGTACTTCCATTGCTTTCCCAGCACCTATACCAACGTGTCCGTTTTCATCTCCAACAACTACTAATGCTGCAAATCTGAAATTTCTACCACCTTTTACAACCTTAGTAACACGTCTTACTTCAACAACTTTTTCTTGTAAGTCAAGTTGTCCTGCATCTATCGGCTTACGACGTAGCATGTATTTTTCCCTCCTTCGTATTAGAACTTAAGACCAGCTTCTCTAGCACCTTCAGCTAATTCTTGAATTCTTCCATGATATAAGTATCCACCTCTGTCAAATACAACTTCAGTGATTCCTTTTTCAACAGCTTTTTTAGCAACTAATTCTCCAACTTTCTTAGCTGCTTCCTTGTTTCCTGTATGATTGACAGCACTCTTAACTTCTGCTTCTAAAGAAGATGCAGCAACTAGAGTTACTCTTTTTGTGTCATCTATTATTTGAGCATATATATTGTTAGCACTTCTAAATACACATAATCTTGGTCTTTGAGAAGTACCGCTTATTTTTCTACGAACTCTCTTATGTCTTTGAAGTCTATTAGCATTTTTATCAGCCTTTTTTAACACCTAGCTCACTCCTTTCTAGCGTTTAAGTTTTGGTATTATTTTTTACCAGTTTTTCCTTCTTTACGTCTGATTACTTCATCAACGTATTTTATACCTTTACCTTTGTATGGCTCTGGCTTTCTCCAAGCTCTTATCTTAGCAGCATAATTCCCTACTAATTGCTTGTCTATACCTTTTACTATTAACTCTGTTTGGTTTGGAGCTTCAACAGTTATTCCTTCTGGATCTTCCATCTCAACTGGATGAGAGAAACCTAAGTTCATAACTAATTTCTTTCCTTGTTTTTGAGCTCTATATCCAACACCTTTTAATTCTAATTTCTTTTCGAAACCAGTATTTACACCTACAACCATATTATCTAATAAAGTTCTAGTTAGTCCGTGTAAAGAT
>OKIY01001086.1_pt1 | contig 1236 bp, 3 predicted proteins | sample 1614391 | NCBI WGS metagenome assembly OKIY01 (sample SAMN04436935, study PRJEB24849) | human gut metagenome | biome: human gut; feature: NICU; material: stool | host: Homo sapiens | place: USA: Saint Louis, MO | collected 2009-11-13
AAGGAGGAAATGATATGGAAATCAATGACATTATTAATGGATTAAACTGTAATAATGGCACAAACAACAATAATTGTGGAACTAACAATAATAATTGTGGTTGTGGCGGAAATGGCGGATTTGGTAACTGCGGATTTGGTAACTGCGGTGGATTCGGCGGCGGATTCGGCGGTTGGTGGATTTGGATAATCTTATTATTCTTCTTCTTCGGTTGGGGCGGAAATGGCTTTGGCGGAGGCTTTGGTGGTAACTATGGTGGAAATAATTGTTGCTGCTGCTGCGAAAAGAAGAGAAAGAAAGATGATTGTTGCTGCTGCTGCGGAGGAAATAACTACAACAATGGATGCGGATGCGGAAATGGAAACAATAATGGATTCTTTGGCGGATCTTGGTGGTTATTCTTACTAGTTCTATTATTTATATGCTCTGGTGATTGTGGTGGTTGTGGCAACTTTATAGGTGATGGTTGCGGTTGCGGATGCTAATAAAATAGCTATCTGACTAATCTAGAAGGGAGCGATAGTTATGTCAAAGAAGAAGCGTAGAAAAGATAATTACTGCTGTTGCGAATGTTGTGATCCATGCAATTGTTGCAATTGCTGTGATTGTTGTTGTGATGATTGTTGCTGTGGAGGCAATAACAACAATGGAATGGGCTGTGGTATTCTAGAAGCTATTATATTCTGGCTAATAGCTTGCGGAGCAGGATTATTAAACACTAATTCAATCTTAATAATATTACTATTTTTACTTTATGGTTGGAGCTGCGGTAGTTGCGGATTCGACGGATTTGGTTGGTAGTAAAGTTATGTGGAGGGCAGAAATGCCCTCCAAAAAATTTGCCATAAATTATAACCAAAATATGCATTTGTACATATAATATCATAAATAATACTCATTTTAGGAGGATCATTATGTCAAAACGTAGGCATAGAGATAGATCAAGAGAGAGTAATAATATGGGTAGGAATCAAGGCTTTGGTGCAAACTCAAATAATAGATTTCCATTTGGAATTAATCCACAACAACTTCTTGGGATGTTAGGTGGAAACTTTGATATGAATAGACTAGGAAGCATATTAAATTCGATGAATATGGAAGGCTTTGATTTAAACTCAATGAATCAACAGATGAATAACAATAATAACGGAAACTCTAATATGAATAGTAACAACAATAATTTTAACTTTGAAAGTATGATGAATGCAATGAATGGAATGAATATGATGGGGAATC
>OKIY01001098.1_pt1 | contig 1226 bp, 2 predicted proteins | sample 1614391 | NCBI WGS metagenome assembly OKIY01 (sample SAMN04436935, study PRJEB24849) | human gut metagenome | biome: human gut; feature: NICU; material: stool | host: Homo sapiens | place: USA: Saint Louis, MO | collected 2009-11-13
TTCTCCTTTAGAAATTATATGAGTCAATATTGGATCTTTAAAAATTTTTAAAAGGAGGAATTTCAATATGCAAGATAAAGTAATCGTATGTAAAGATTGTGGTCAAGAATTCACTTTCACAGTAGGTGAACAAGAATTCTACAAAGAAAAGGGATTCGATAACGAACCAGTTAGATGGCAGCTTGTAGAAGAGCTAGAAAGCAACAAAACAACAGAAGATAGTTTTGTTAAGTTAAGAGCTAATTTTATTAGCTCTTTTTTTGTTGTCTAAAATTAGTTGATAATGAATATAATTTGATTGACAAACTATTTTTGACGTGATAATCTAAAACAAATAGTATCTAAAACTACATGTTTTAGACTTGCAAAGACGGAGGGGAATTATGATTAGAATAGTTACAGATTCATCAACTTTATATTCAGTATCGCAAGGAAAAACAAAGGGAATTAATATAGCACCATTGTCGGTAACAATTGATAATAGAACATATAAAGAGTTTGAAGAAATACAATCAAAAGAATTTGTTGAAATAATAAAAGAAGGGCATTTACCAATGTCTTCACAGCCATCTATAGGAGATGTGTTAGAAATATACAACAGTTATCCAGATGATGAAATTATAAATATAACTATGGCAGATGGATTGTCTGGAACTTATAATTCTGCATGTATGGCTGCGCAAATGTTAGACAATCCTGAAAGAGTTTCAGTAATCAACTCAAAGACTCTATGTGGGCCACATAGATACATTATAGATATTGTGGTAAAATTAGTAGAGATGAATAAAACAAGATTAGAAATAGTGGACATAGTAAATGAGATGATAGAAAACTCAAAATCATTTTTAATGCCAAATGATTTTGATTACTTAGTAAGAGGAGGAAGACTTTCTCCTTTAGTTGGTAAGGTAGGAAAGGTAATGAAGTTAGTGCCTGTAATGACACTAACTGAAGACTGTAAAAAACTTACTAAATTTGCTACTAAGAGAACTTTTTCAAAGGGAATAGAAGCAATATGTAAATCATTTATAGAATCAGGTGTAGATGAGAGATATAAGATTTATATAACACACGGATGCGCTGAAGAGTTAGCAAATAATGCGAAAAAGATAATATTAGATAATATTCCTAATGCAGATGTGGAATTATTTGAATTATCCCCAGTGTTTATAACTCAAGGTGGGCCGGGATGTTTAGCAATTCAAATGATTAAAAAGTACTAAACT
>OKIY01001137.1_pt1 | contig 1185 bp, 1 predicted proteins | sample 1614391 | NCBI WGS metagenome assembly OKIY01 (sample SAMN04436935, study PRJEB24849) | human gut metagenome | biome: human gut; feature: NICU; material: stool | host: Homo sapiens | place: USA: Saint Louis, MO | collected 2009-11-13
GAATTAGATCATAGCGGATCTTTAACTAAGCTTTTAGATGATTATCCAGAAGCTACAGTTTTAGGAACAAAAGCTGCTATTAATTATTTAAAAGAAATTTTAAATAAGCCTTTTAATTTTAGAGAAGTTAGTGAAGATATATCTTTAGGAAAGACGACGTTACAATTTATAAAAGCTCCTAATTTACATTGGCCAGATACTATGTTTACCTATGTAAAGGAGAATAAGTTCTTATTTACATGTGACTTTACTGGGTGTCATTATTGTCCAGAAGGTACAGTTTTAGAAGTTGGTGGAGATGACTACTTAGCTGAAATGAAGTACTACTTTGATTGTATTATGGGACCATTTAAGCCTTTTGTTTTAAAAGCTCTTGATAAGATTAAGGACTTAGATATAGAAATGATAGGAACAAGCCATGGACCAATTCATAAAGGAGAAGATATAAAGAAATATTTAGATTTATATAGAGAATGGTCAACAGAGGAACCTATAGATTCTAAGAAAGTTGAAATATTCTATATTTCTGCTTATGGAAATACAGAAGCAATGGCCAAGTATATTAGTGAAAAACTTAACGAAAAAGGATATAAGGCTGGAGTTCATGAAATAACTTCAATGAAAATTGAAGATTGTATTGAATTAGTTGAAAAGTCAAAAGGATTCATGGTAGGATCACCTACAATAAATGCGGATGCAGTTAAGCCAGCTTGGGATTTACTATCACTTGTTAATCCAATAGTAAATAGAGGAACAGTAGCTATGGCATTTGGTTCTTACGGATGGGGTGGTAACGCAGTTCCAATGCTTACAGATAGAATGAAGTCTTTAGGATTAAAGGTTGTAGATCCAGGATTTAGATTTAAATTTGTACCAGCTGAAAAAGAGTATAAAGAAGCTGACGAGATGATTGAAAAGTTTATAGAGAATATGTAGCAGAGACTGCCCTATGGCAGTTTCTTTTTAATTTATAGAGAAGCATATTAGTTAATTTATTCATTTTCTATTTAACTTACCATATGTTTATAATATAATACAATGGATATAATAACTTTTGTAAAGCGAGGTATAAAAAATGGAAGATAGAGAAATAATGTCTTTTAGAGATGAAGATGGAAATAAAGTTGATTTTGAAGCGGTAGCTAGAATATATGTAAAAGAGCAATAATATTTATTATTAGCGCC
>OKIY01001242.1_pt1 | contig 1072 bp, 1 predicted proteins | sample 1614391 | NCBI WGS metagenome assembly OKIY01 (sample SAMN04436935, study PRJEB24849) | human gut metagenome | biome: human gut; feature: NICU; material: stool | host: Homo sapiens | place: USA: Saint Louis, MO | collected 2009-11-13
GGGGATTTTTCTTTCATTATAAAACGGGAGAAATTATAATGAACATCTTATTATGATTAGGTGGTGACCCTGTGTAGAGAAGTCAAATTTAGCTTCAATTTTGCAACGTAAAAAGAATAAAAATCTTACGCTCGCTCATCGTCAATTGTGGGGGATGATTGACCTAGTTTATAAAGATTTTTATGACAAAGAATCTAAAATCTTTGATGCGGGCAATGTAACACGTGAAGAATTTTCTATTATTAAACATGTGTATAAGACGAGACATGTAGTAACTTATACGGAACTCAAAGCTTTGTTAAATAACAAACACCTTAGTCATGTGGGGTGGGTTATAAAAAATCTTGAGAAAAAAGGTTTAGTTACCACAGTAAAACATTGGAGCGACCAACGATCTCGGGATGTTATGCTAACAAAGAAAGGAATTCGTGTAAATGTCAATATAAGAATGTACAATTTTGACGATGTACAATGTACAGTTATTCCTTCTGTTGCATATGGTTTCGTAACCGATATGAATCTCCAGTTATGCTAATCACATGTGCATGGTGAAGTAATCGATCAACAATAGCATTAGCTACTCGCTCATCATGTAAAATGGTAGCCCACTCATCAAAATTAATGTTAGACGTTACGATGGTACTTTTCTTTTCGTACCGTCTATCAATAATTTGAAATAGTAAGTTAGCATCACCTGGTTGTAACGGTAAATAGCCAATTTCATCAATGATGAGTAATTGGTAGCGTGCATAATGCTTGAGCCGAGTTTCTAATCGTCCTTCATCTTTTGCACTCTTAAGGTTTTGAATTAAATCATGGCATTTAATAAAATAGGTGCTTCGTCTGTTACGAGAGCTTTCAATACCTAGTGATGTAGCTAAATGTGTTTTCCCAACTCCGCTAGAGCCAAGAAATACAATGTTTTCAGCTTGTTCCATGAATCCTAATGATGCTAAATCCTTAATTTGCATTTCGTTAATTTGTGGTTGAAATGAAAATTCAAAATCAGCTAGTGTTTTCAAATGAGGAAAATTACTAATTTTCACCATATGGTTAATTACGTTTTGTCGTT
>OKIY01001330.1_pt1 | contig 1000 bp, 1 predicted proteins | sample 1614391 | NCBI WGS metagenome assembly OKIY01 (sample SAMN04436935, study PRJEB24849) | human gut metagenome | biome: human gut; feature: NICU; material: stool | host: Homo sapiens | place: USA: Saint Louis, MO | collected 2009-11-13
ATTATAATAAAAATTCAAAGATAACGCTTTCTTTTTATTTCTTACTAGTAGTGAAATTCGTATTTTTATACTTATTATTCTCAACATTATAATTTGCATGAAGTTTCGATATTCCATCATTATTATTGTCCCACTTTTTACCGTTGAAAATAATTCTACATTTTGAGTAAAATCTTCAATAATAACCTTATCAGCAATAGCCACCTGCAAACTCTGTTTCACACCAGTATTTAAACGACTTAAAAAATTTCGACTGACTCGTTGACCATAACTATTCATAATTCGTTGATATTCACTAGGTCTGATTTGAGAGATTGGTTTATCCCCAAATAACTTTTCAAGTGTTACCTTACGACTTTGATATTTCTTTTTAGTCACATTGCTTCTATTCTTCCTGTACACAAAAGTTACTCTCAGCCTTACTCTCTCAATGGATTTCAGCATTTAATGGTATTAAATCACCTTTACCCCATATGTATCAAGGGTTTGAGCACTATTTCATGTACGTGTGTACCCCCTATTAGTAGTTGGGTAATTATTTTCATTGAAATTTCAAAAGAATTTTTATAGATTATTAACTTATCAAACTTCGGTTTGTCCTCGAGCACTCTACATTTATCTCCCGAGTCGCTATGCCTTCCAGAACCTCGATCCTCGCTAGATAATCGATTGCTCTTAGAAACCTCGCTTTAATTTGTTGAGTATAATTGAATCTTTATCATTTTCTAAATTGTCTAATCGCTCTGTCAGATCCTTAACCTGTTTCTGTAATGACTGATTAGATTTTTTCAAATTGAAGTAATAAAAATCATCTGATAGCATTTCTACTTCTTTTTTTATATCTCGTTCGGACTGAGCTTTTGAGTCGCCTCAGACTTCTTTAATAGAATCATCTAATTTATTTGTTTTATCTACTAGATAAGATAAGGCAATAAATTTGGAAACTTCTGCTTCTGTAAAATCAAAGAAAACTTGTGTGCTACGCTTTGAAACTCTTCTT